>OKWY01000001.1_pt1 | contig 641880 bp, 586 predicted proteins | sample 1607041 | NCBI WGS metagenome assembly OKWY01 (sample SAMN07501038, study PRJEB24779) | human gut metagenome | isolation source: stool | host: human infant | place: USA: Pittsburgh, PA | reverse complement strand
TCCCATCTCGAACACAGTAGTTAAGCTCATAAACGCCGAAAGTACTTGGCTGGAGACGGCCTGGGAGGATAGGAAGCCGCTGATTGCTTAAAGGCACACCTGAGGGTGTGTCTTTTTTTATGTATGGCTTTCTATCCTCCCAGGAGACCTGGTGAGTAGGGCAAGTTAAAGGGAAAAAGAATAAAACGATGACAGATTCACTGCATCACTTAGTTCATTATTTTTTAATTATATTATCAGTTAATTGATAATAAGTAATTAATGAAGGTCTAATTATAAATTTTAATAATTACTATTTATTACATATTCTATTCATGCATAGAATTATCACTTTTTTATATAGATCTCTATCTAGCCTAGTAAATACGTGGTTTATAGCTATCTTTCTGATATTTAATAATATACCAAAATGTACCAAAAATTACTCGTTTTGATTATATTTCATATCACTTTCACTATGTTTTCACGAACTATCTATATACTAGCTATAGTTGATTGAGATCAACTAAGGAAATGGAGGTCTACCACTAATAACTTTTACCTGTCCCTTTTACAAATAATACAAACAACACAAAACAATACAACACATAAAACAACACTTAAATACACAACAATACTCTCCCTGTGTATAAACAAAACAATACATATACAAAACTCTCTAATTATATATACCATCTCCCGTATATATAAAGGTAAAAGTTAGGTAGACAAAAGAGCCCTTGAAAGAGGGCTCTTTTCCTTTAATATTTCCTATTATTTTATTGATTAATAAGCCTATATTTCTTGACATAGTATGTAATATTTGTTAAACTAATCAAGTATTAAGCAAAGCTTGATGAACATAGGGGTATAGCTCAATTGGTAGAGTAGCGGTCTCCAAAACCGTTGGTTGTGGGTTCAAGTCCTACTGCCCCTGCCAAAATTTGGATTGCGGTCTTTGGACCGCATGTCCATAAAATTACTCGAAAAATATTAAAAAATGCTTGCGTAGCCGCAATCATTATGTTAATATAAGTGAGTACCTTGTACATGACTCAGTAGCTCAGCTGGATAGAGCGTTTGACTACGAATCAAAAGGCCAGGGGTTCGAATCCCTTCTGGGTCACCAAATTAAAGCATCACAGTAATGTGGTGCTTTTTTTTTGCTTTTTATATGTATATAAAGGACCCTACATATTTATGTAGGGTCCTTTTATGAGTTAATAATCTTTATTTAATAAACTAAGTTTTATTATTTCGCATGTGGCTGATCTGATTCAGCTACTACGTTAACGACAATTTCTTGATCTGCAGAAATAAGATTCATAATGATGGGGATTGGCTGTTCGATGGCTTCAGCTATAGCCTTAATTTGTCGCATTGCAACAGGATGAGGTGTTGTTCCATCGCTTTGAAATAATTCTTCCAATTGAGTGATTTCTGCTTGACTTAGATTCGATTTGTTTGCGAATTCTTCGATCGTCATATTATGTTGCTCGCGATAGCTTTTAATGATTTCACCGATATACATACTCGCCTCCACTTGAATTATATTAATACATTTTTATTTTATGTGAAAGTTCGATAAAACTCAAGTTAGATTGAAATGATACTTCATATTATTGATACATAATGGTTTTATATTATAAGATAAACATACAATGATACTGATATATATGGAAATGAAAAGAGGTTTGCTATGAAGACGAATAGAAAACAACTTTTAATTGTTTATATATGTTTAGCATTAGGGGCTTGGAGTGCTAGCGCTGGCATCAGTTTTAGTCAATCAAATAGAGATACGAATCAAACGCGTCGAGATAATACGATAATACAGCATAAGTCTGAAAAAACTGTTGACGATTCTGACCAAGGCAGTCCTGTTATTGCATCGTATTACAAAGATGGCAAAAAAAAGAAGAAAAAGAGTACTGCTGCTGATGAGACTAAGCTTTCAGAGAAACAAAAAGCAACTAAAGAATTGAATGAACATTCTTGGGTAGAAGAAGCGGGAAAACATCCCTTACCGTATGCGGTTGTGGAAGGGAACGCGGTCAGTGAAGAAGAGTTAGCCCACTGGTGGAAGGTTTTTAATGATCCCGTATTGGATCAATTAATTGATTTGACCCTCAAAAATAATCGGCAGTTAGAGGTAGCTCGCTCTCGAGTTAGACAAGGGCGGTTACAGTTGGGTATTGCTGAAGCACAGCGATTACCTTGGCTAGATGCTTCCGGTTCATGGTCGGCTAATAGAGGTCAGGGTGAGTGGGATTCAGACCGAGAAGCGATAAAGAATTTACCTATATCTGATAAGATGACGAGAAATGTAGAAACCGGTAAATTGGGAATTGATGCGCGATGGGAAATTGATATATTCGGAAGACAAAAAGCAAAATCACGTGCTGCATCGAATTCGTTACAAGCATCACAGGCGGATTTATATTCCACCTGGGTATCTTTGAGCGCGGAAACCGCATTACAGTATATGTCGTTAAGAACTTTACAGGAGCAATTGCGCATAACAGAAGATGATGTGAAGCGTCAACAGGAAGCGTTGGAACTGATTAAGATAAATAATCAGTCTGGTATTATTAATGAATTACCTGTGCAACAGGCTACATATGCATTATCTCAGACTCAAGCGGAGATTCCTTCATTAAAGAAAAATATAGCTTCCACAATGGCTGCTCTTTCTATATTGACAGGAACAGTTCCAGGCGAGATTGACGGGTTATTGATGGAAAATACTTCATTACCTACGGTGAATCCACACATATTTATCGGCATACCGGCGGAAGCTTTACGACAACGGCCTGATATTCAGGCGGCGGAACGACGTATTGCGGCGCAACAACAGAAAACCAAGGCTGCAAAGGCTGATCTTAAACCTAGATTTTCACTAAATGGCAGTATAGGCTTGGAGTCGTTTTCATCGGGAGGTCTTATTTCGGCTATCGGTAAAATGATAGGAATAGGACCATCTATCACTATGCCTATTTTCAATGCCGGTGCTATTCGTAAGAATATAAAAGTACAAACGGAAAAGGAACAGGAATACTTGGCACTTTACGAAGAGACTGTTTTGAAAGCTGTAGGAGAGGTCCGAAATGCGGTAACGGATGCATCTCAGGATCATATTAAGTCTGAGGAATTGAAATCTGCTGTAGAATCTGCACAGCAAGCGGAATCCTTGGCGCAAACCAATTTTGACTCCGGTCTTAGCGATTACTTAAGTGTTCTTGATGCACAAAGAAATGTATTGTCTGCAAGGCGGCAATATATCATGAGTCGGGGGCAAGAGTTTGCTGATACCGTTCGTTTATTCAAATCCTTAGGCGGTGGTTGGGAAGCCATGGACATGGATCAGGAGGCAGAGGCGGACTCGCATGCTAAGAAATAGTGTGAGAAACGGGGAATGATTATGAAAGAGAAACTTGATGTCCTTAAAGGGTGGATGGCGAATAATAGAAAAAAGTGCGCAGGTATAATGATTGCCTTTCTAATAATTTTGGGTGGAGTAAGTTATTATGCTTATAATCAATACGAAGCGTACATTGCCTCTCATCATATTGTGTTGCAAGGCAATGTGAATCTGCGTGAAGTTAATGTTGCATTTCGGGGAAGTGACCGGATTGCCAGCCTTTTGGTGGATGAAGGTGCGGTGGTGAGCCAAGGGCAGATTTTAGGGTATTTACATTCTGATGAATTGAATCTTACTGTACAGCAGGCTAAGGCTACCATTGCAGCACAGGACGCTATAGTGGCCAAGTTGCAGGCCGGCAGTAGACCAGAAGAAATCGCTCAAGCATCGGCACGAGTTACATCTGCAGAAGCTGCGTTAGCTCAATCGAAACAGGAAGCAGAGAAGTTACAAAAATCCTATAATGCTTCAAATGGTAAGGCCGTTAGTCGACAGTCTGTAGATGATATACAGGCGAAGGTGAAAGTATCGGAAGCCAAATTAAACGAGGCTCAGCAAGCATACAATTTAGCTGTCGCAGGGCCAAGACAGGAAGATATAGCACAGGCCCAAGCCCAATTGGATGCGATGAAAAGCGAACTGGCCCGTCAGGAGTTCTTGTTGAACCAATCTGTATTAACGTCCCCGATAGACGGTGTTATAACGGCCCGATTATTACAGGTCGGTGATATGGCTTCACCGAATACACCTGTATTTAAATTGGCTGAGAATACTAAGAAATGGGTACGTGTATATGTGAACGAACGGGATTTAGGAAAAATTTATAACGGTATGGATGCGAATGTGACGACGGATACCAATAAGAATGAACCGATTCACGGTACAATCGGATATATATCCTCCGTAGCGGAATTTACACCTAAATCGGTAGAAACGAAGGATGTGCGTACTACACTTGTATATGAAGTGCGGGTATATGTAGATGATCCTGATAATCGTCTCCGTTTAGGAATGCCTGCCACTGTTTCCATTGATATATAGAGGTGTGCGGTGAATGATGTATATGCAATCGAAGCGTCACAATTATATAAAGAATTTCCCCTTGTCGGAGATGATCCTATAATAGCATTGGACCATTTGGATTTTAAAATTCGAAAAGGCTGTTTAACTGCGTTGGTCGGTCCAGATGGTGCGGGAAAAACGACTTTGATTCGTTTGATAGCTGGTTTATTGGATGCCACGGCTGGTTCTTTAGAGGTCCTCGGAATGGATGTGAAAGCACATTCACAGGCAGTTCAAGATAGACTCAGTTATATGCCTCAGAAATTTGGGCTTTATGAGGAATTATCCGTCAGTGAAAACATGAATCTCTATGCAGATTTACACGGTATTCCTTTGCATGTGAGAACGAAGCGGTTTGAAAAATTACTGCATATGACAGGGCTAGCCAAATTTACTAAGCGTCAAGCCGGTAAATTGTCAGGCGGTATGAAGCAAAAGCTTAGCCTAGCTTGTACATTGGTTCGTTCTCCGGAGCTATTACTGCTCGATGAGCCTACCGTAGGGGTCGATCCATTTTCAAGGCGGGAGTTATGGGAGATCTTAGAGTCGCTGGTATGTACAGATGGAATTAGCGTACTTGTTAGCACTGCATACTTAGATGAGGCGGAGCGTTGTAAAGATGTTTTCGTCCTCAATAAGGGGCGCTTTTTAGCAACCGGGACACCGCATGAGTTGACTCAAATATCTGAGGAACGATGCTTTCAGGTAAAGATTCCGAAGTCATTGAGCATGCGAAATGTACAGGCCGCATTGATGGATGACAGGAAATGCGTGGCGGATGCAGTTCCAGAGGCCGGTGCTGTGAGGTACATAAAAACAAAAGAAATGCTTTCGATTCCATGGCTTAATGAGTATGGTATGGAGGAAGAACCAGTTCAGAGCCGTTTGGAAGATACCTTTATGATGTTGTTAAAAGAGGATGAAATTGCCTCAAAACAAGGGGCTAAGCCTTTAGATAGTATCGATATGGATTTAGATGAAAGTGCGATAGAGAAAGAACGAAAGCATTTGTTGGCCCCCAATGAAATGGTTGAGCGTCCAGTAGAAATTTCCGTATCTCATTTGGTGAGGACATTCGGTGATTTTACGGCGGTGGCTAATACATCATTTACGGTGCAGCGCGGAGAAGTATTCGGGTTACTCGGACCAAACGGAGCAGGGAAGACGACGACATTTCGTATGTTGTGTGGATTATTGCCTGTAACGAGCGGGGATTTGCGCGTGGCCGGCATTGATGTCGTTAAATCCCGTACGGCGGCAAGAAGCAATTTCGGATATGTAGCGCAAAAGTTTTCTTTGTACGGTAATCTGTCTGTTATGGAAAACTTGAATTTTTTTGCCGGTGTGTACGGCCTTCACGGACAGAAGAAGCTTGATCGTATAGAAGCCGTTATCAGTGAGTTTCGTCTGAATGACGTGAGAGATATGATAGCCGGTGATTTGCCTGGTGGTTATAAACAGCGCTTGTCCATGGCGGCTGCCTTAATGCATGAGCCTAAAATTCTTTTTTTGGATGAGCCCACAAGTGGTATTGATCCTCTTACACGGCGTAATTTCTGGCGACAGATTACTTCTTTATCAAAGCGAGGAACAACGATTATTATTACGACTCATTTTATGGATGAATCGGAATATTGTGACCGTATTATGATTCAGGATGCAGGAAAACTCGTTGTACTGGGAACACCTGATGAAGTTAGACGGATTGCCGGCGATGAGAATTGTACTATGGATGAAGCGTTTATCTCCGTCATACTAAAAAAACGGGAACAGGAGGATGACGTATGAACGGATTTATAAGACGGTTTTCCTCATTGGTATACAAGGAGACCTTACAAGTATTGCGCGACCCTAGCACTATTTTGTTGGGTGTTGTGCTACCTATACTACTTATTATCCTCATCGGCTCAGGGGTTACTTTGGATGTTAAACACGTGCCGATAGCAGTGGTTATGGAACGGCAAGATTCTATGACCCAGAGTGTGTATGACTCCTTATACGGCTCTGAGTACTTTCAACCTATAGCAGTTCGCGATAGAAAAACGGCGGAACTATTGATGGAAAAACGAAAGGTAGATGCCATATTGGTGATTCCACAGGACTTTTCTGCTCAAGTTATGCGTGGACAAGGGAAAGTGCAGGGGATTTACTATGGTGTCGATACTTCGGTAGCGATGAGCATAGAAAGTTATGTAAACTCAGCTATTAACTTATGGGCCGTTAAGAATATTCCGTTTATGCTACGTGGTGGATATATAACAATGAACCCTCGCATGTGGTTTAATGAGGCAAATACAAGTACCTGGTTTTTGATTCCTGGGCTCATCATGATTATCATGACGATTGTATCCGTTTTTCTTACGGCTGTCGTTATGGCTAGAGAATGGGAACGTGGTACTTTTGAGTCTTTATTCGTTACACCAGTTAAGCCTATTGAAATTATTTTGGCTAAGGTAGTGCCTTATTATGTATTGGCCATGTTGGGGCTGTTGTTTTGCCTCGGTGTTTCGTATTTCTTTTATGAAGTACCTATGCGTGGTTCCTTATGGATCATCTGCATCGTGTCCACATTGTATTTAATTGTTTCCTTAAATATGGGACTACTTATATCTGCGTTTACGAAGAAACAGTTCTTAGCTTGTCAAATGGCGTTACTTACCAGTTTTTTACCGGCGTTGATATTGACGGGGTTTTTATTTGATCCACATTCACAACCTGTGGTGATTCAATATATTTCACGGCTTTTACCTCCTACATATTTTTTAGAATTACTGAAATCATTGTTCCTAGGTGGAAATAACTGGTATTTGATTATTAAAAATAGTGCCGTATTATCGGGGTTTGCTATTTGCTTTACAATATTGACAATTTATATTACGCGGAAGAAGGTGGAATAATGAATTGGCGCCTGTATTGGAATCAAATTGTCTCCATCATATGGAAAGAGCTATTAGCCACCTTTAAAGATCCGAAAACTCGTATAATCTTACTGTTACCGGTTATTATTCAAGGGTTTCTCTTCGGTTATGCCGCAACCTATAATCTCAACAAGGTTCCCTATGTATTGATTGATGAAAGTCATACGCAGACCGCAGCTGCATTAGAATCGACTATTAATTCATCCGGTGTTTTTGAACTGTATCAATCTGCGAACTCTCCGGATATAATCGCACCATTAATAGACTCCAACAAGGTTATTATGGCGGTTATCATACCTCAGGATTTTGAAGAAAACTTAAAGCATAAACAACCTACATCTATTACTGTTATTGTAAATGGAACGAATACAATGACTTCAGGTCTTGCCACAGCCTATATGGGGCAAATCATTTCTCAATTCAATCAGACTTGGTTAGGTGTTGAGCATAAGGGAATCACGATTGAATCTCGTACCTGGTACAATGAAAATCAGCAGTCTTCCTGGACTTTCTTGACAGGTCTCGTTATATTGATCAGTATGACACAAGTTATCATGTTGGGGGGCCTATCTGTGGCACGAGAACGAGAACAGGGAACCTTTGATCAATTATTGGTAACGCCCGTATCATCTATGCAAATTTTGATTGCAAAGTCTATACCCCCTATGATAATAGGACTGTTTCAAAGTACTGTATTGTTATTAATAGCCATGTTTTGGTTTAAAGTTCCATTTCGGGGCAACATATTTCTTGTGTATGCCGTGTTGTTTACGTTTATAAGTAGTAGCATTGGATTGGGGTTATCTATTTCGGCTATTGCAAAAAATATGCAGCAAGTTCTCGTATATGTTTTTGTTTTTCTTTTTCCACTAGCATTATTGTCCGGATTAATCACACCTGTACATAACATGCCGAAAATATTGCAATATCTTACATATGGAAATCCTATGCGGTTTTCTGTTGATGCAATGCGCAGGATTTATTTAGAAGGTGCAGGATTGACGGATATTTGGTTTAATTTTATTCCTATGATTATCCTAATCATTATAAGCATGTCCATAGCAGGATGGCTATTTAGAAATCGCGTTGGATAAAGCTAATGATTAGATTGTTAAACTTTTTATATTTTGTTATAACAATACGGCAGACCTATATAGCATTTTTTTATTAATAAATATGCTACTGCCGTATTGACTAAATGAATGTAGACTGTTAGAATAAAGGCATAGAAAATATCATATTTGGGAATAGGTGCTGAAAAGCATAATAGAGAAGCCGGTTAAAGGCCGGCACGGTCCCGCCACTGTATGGTCGAGCGAGTCTAAATTAAGTCACTGGGAAACTGGGAAGGCTAGATGAGCGATGACGCCGAGTCAGGAGAACTGCCTATTCAACATTCACCATTTGACCTACGAGAGATAGGGAGGAGAAGTTAATAGCTCCTTTTTACGTACCCGTAAAAAGGATTTTTTAGTTCTATTGGATCTAAATTGTATTATAGTTGATTTAGATTTTAGTTCTATACGACCTAAATGTCGTGCTATGGTCATGGTGGATTACCTTTTTGGTATTACCAGCATGACATATGTTGTGACTGTTAATATATTTTATGGTAAATGTAGGGCATGCATTTATTCATCATCATCCTAAAAAAGAGGCTGACCCAGGGTTCTAGTAGTTCGGATTCTGGGTCAGTCTCTTTTTATTTTGCAAATATTAATTATCGGTAAGATCTTTTAGATAGAGGTCTGTAGCGTTAAGCTTTAGATGAAGTGTAAATAGATATAGAATCGTAGAATAATTAAGAGCTTTTAGATTTAGAAGTTGCTTTGGGTTTACATAAATCGTAAGGTGTAATTAGATAGTTGTTTTTCTTTGAATCTATTTTTAGATGTATGAATTTTAAGTCATTTAAAAAAAATGATTGACGATGAATTCCATACATGATATTATTATTTCAGTTGAGACGCGGGAGTGGCGGAATTGGCAGACGCACCAGACTTAGGATCTGGCGCCTTACGGCGTGGGGGTTCAAGTCCCTTCTCCCGCACCAACTTTATTGCACCTTTAGAGGTGTATTTTTTTTGCCTAAAATTAAGTAGTTAATGTGGATATTCATATCGATAAACACTTGTAGTTTAATAGTAGGGTAGGTACAGAATTAACTACTACATTATATGTTATAATAAATGAGTTAGAACTATTTAATTAATACAATCATAGTAATACTATATGGTGCAGTATGAATAATACATTAACAAAACTGCTTTCACAGAACCCATCCTTTGTGGATGGGCTAAACGCATTTCAGCGTAAGGGAAAGTCAGTCATATATGGTCTTAGTGGATCTCAAAAAAGTTTCCTCTTAAGCCAAGCTTTTTTTGCAGGTCTTAAAAAGCCTGTAGTCATCGTAGTCCATGATAAGGATCATAAGGAGATGTGGGAGAGAGATTTAGCTTTCTTTTGGCCTAATGTGCCAGTCCAATCATTTCCTATAACAGATCATGTAGACTTTACAACTGTAGCACGTAGTCTTGAAGATCAAGGTGCACAAATGCGAGCATTAGCATTATTAGCATGGCAAGAGCCGGCAGTAGTCATTGCCAATGCTGAAGAGGTTACACAATATGTTGTATCTCCCCATTATTTGAAGGGGCAATCGTTGCATTTTGCTTTGAATGATGCAATTGAACGTGATGTAGCCCTTGAACAGCTCGTAACAATTGGATATGAACGCGTAGACCAGGTGGAACAACGTGGTCATTTTGCTGTGCGCGGAGATATTTTGGATATTTATCCTGTAAATAGTGATCATCCGATTCGCATTGAGTTTTTTGGTGATGAAATCGATACATTGCGTTTCTTTTCCGTAGAGAATCAACGTTCTATTGAGCAAATCGAATCCTATACGGTGACTCCTTTCTTTCTTGGTAAAAGTGATGCAGATTGCACCTTATTATCTTATGTGAAAGAGGGCACTCTAATTTATGATGAGCCAGGTCGTATTCAAGAGGCATTAAAGAAATTCCTTAAGGAAGATCCTACACATCGGAAAAATCATTGTGATTGGAATGAACTACAACGTACTGTAGATGCTGTGAATCAAGTGGCTTTCACATTTATGCAACAACGTTCTATTGGTCTCACTGGATTTAACCCTATTGGTATTCAAGGGAAGACAATGACGAGCTTTGAGCGTCAAATTCCCCTATTAACAGATGAAATAAAGCAATGGCATCGTTTAAATCACCAAGTAGTACTAGTATTAAATAATCAGCAACGACGAGAAGGTATTGAGCGTGCCCTTGAAGGGGAAAATATTGCATTTACTCATAGTGATACATGGATAGCAAAGCCGAACACTGTCGTTATTTTAAAAGGATTATTAACAGATGGTTTTGAATTGCCAAATAGTCATTTAGTAGTAGTCGTAGAAGGCAATATTTACGGACAACAAAAGCGCAAGCTTCGCACCAAACCTAAAAAGGGCCAAGAGATCAATTATTTCACGGATTTAACCCCTGGTGACTATGTTGTACATAGTATGCACGGTATCGGTAAGTATATTGGTCTTAAAACGATAGAAACGGAAGGCATCCATCGGGACTATATTGAAATCGCTTATGCTGGAATGGATAAATTGTTCTTACCTGCAAATAATTTAGATCAGTTACAAAAATACATCGGCAATGAAGGTGATGTGCCTCGTATTCATAAGATGGGTGGCCGTGACTGGGCTAAAGTTGTTACAAAGGCAAAAAAATCCATTGATGATTTGGCAGATAAGCTCGTTGAGATATATGCACAACGAGAAATCACAGAAGGCTTTGCATTCTTGCCGGATCAACCATGGCAGCAAGAGTTTGAAGATGCGTTCCCATATGAGGAGACGGAAGACCAGTTACAGGCTACGGCGGAAATTAAAGAATCTATGGAACGACCTGTTCCTATGGATCGCCTGCTCGCTGGTGATGTAGGCTTTGGTAAAACGGAAGTGGCTATGCGTGCCATTTTTAAGGCCGTTATGAGCGGTAAACAAGTAGCGGTACTTGTACCGACCACGGTATTAGCACAGCAACATTTCCAAACCTTTTTAAATCGATTTGCTCCATTCGGGGTTAAAGTAGATGTGCTTAATCGATTCCGAACTACATCAGAGAAAAAACAAATTCTTAAAGGCGTAGAGGATGGATCTATTGATATTCTCATTGGAACCCATTCATTACTTAACAAAAAGGTGGTATTCAAAGACTTAGGAATGCTTGTTGTAGACGAGGAGCAACGTTTTGGGGTAGCACAAAAAGAAAAGTGGAAAGAGTGGGCTAGCAATATCGATGTACTGACTTTGAGTGCTACACCGATTCCGCGGACTTTACATATGTCCCTCGTTGGCGTTCGAGAAATGTCTGTTATCAATACTCCGCCAGAGGAGCGATTGCCTGTTCAAACCTATGTGGTGGAATACGATATGAATCTCATAGCAGATGCTATCAAACGAGAACTTGCAAGAGGTGGACAGGTCTATTTCGTATATAACCGTGTCGCATCCATTAATCACATGGGAGAACTATTAGAATCCGCATTGCCTGGCTTGCGTTATGCTGTTGCTCATGGACAGATGACAGGCCGTCAAATTGAGGAGATTATGACCGATTTCTATGAAGGTCATTATGATGTGCTCTTGTCCACGAGTATCATTGAAACCGGCTTAGATATTCCTAACGCCAATACTATCATCATTTATGATGCGGATCGTTTAGGTTTATCTCAGCTATACCAAATGCGAGGGCGTGTAGGCCGTTCTCGTAGACGTGCTTATGCATACTTTATGTATCGGCCAGATAAAATACTTTCAGAGGCAGCTGAAAAGCGTTTGAAAGCCATAGAGGAGTTCACTGAGCTCGGCGCAGGATTTAAGTTAGCCATGCGAGATTTAGAGATTCGCGGTGCCGGTAATCTATTAGGTTCACAGCAACATGGTAATATCGCATCTGTCGGCTTTGGCATGTACGTGAGTATGTTAGAAGAGGCGATTGCAAAGGCTCAAAATAAAGAAGTTGAGCGAGATGTATCCATTGATCCAGCTATCGACTTAGAGGTAGATGCGTTTATTGACGATGCGTATATCAAAGATAGTGCTCGTAAGATTTCTGTATACCAACGATTGTTACATATTAAATCTAAAGAGCAACTCGACGATATGACGGATGAGCTCATTGATCGCTTCGGTACACCAACCGATCCAGTAGACCGTTTGTTGCGCATTGCTCAAATTAAGGAGCAAGCACGTCTACTGGGCATTAAGAGTATCGTCCGTAGAGATAAGCAACTCACTATCCATTGGCATGACGATTCTAAAATGGCCGATTGGGATATGGGGGCTGTACCAGAAGATTTATGGAAAAAAATGAAGTTTATGGATACCAAACCAGCCACATTATATGTGAGCCTTAATGGTATGAAAGGTTCTATTTTGACCATTACGGAAGCGGTGATAAAGGCTCTTAGCCACAAGTCACCGACTAAGGAGGGCCTATGAATCGATTTTTAAAGGGTGCCATGATTTTGACCTTAGCCGGTATTATCGTGAAGGTCATCGGTGCGTTTAGTAAGGTTCTTATCGCACGAATCTTAGGTGGTGAAGGAATTGGCCTATATATGATGGCCTATCCAATCTATCAAATTATCGTTAGTATTTCTGCGGCAGGTATTCCTGTAGCCATATCTATTATGATTGCAGAGAAACTTGCTAATGATGATATGCGAGGCGTACAACAAGTATTTTCCGTATCTTTGAGGGTACTCGCTATATTAGGGCTGGTATTCAGTTTGGCCTTATATGGAAGTGCGCAATGGCTCGTAGATAATCAAATCATCAGCGATCCACGTGCTTTAATTGCTATTCAGCTATTATCTCCAGCTATTTTTGTAGTGACCATCCTGAGCTGTTTTAGAGGGTATTTCCAAGGTTTCCAATATATGGTGCCTACTGGTACGAGTCAAGTATTTGAACAGATTTTTCGTGTGTCATCTATGGTAGGTTTGGCATACTACTTCATTGATCGTGGACTCCATTTAGCGGCAGGTGGTGCGACCTTTGCTACATTCCCAGGCGTATTGGCGGGGTTACTTGTATTAATTTATTTTTACTACCGACAACGCAATATTCGAGAGAAGATGCTTTTACAACAGAATTCTAATGCCATTTGTGAAAGTAACGGCACCGTAGTTAAACGATTGTTTAGTCTTGCCATACCGGTTTCTATGGCGAATATCATGCTTCCCATGGTATCACTCATTGATACATTTATAGTTCCGAAACGATTGATGGATATTGGATACTATCTCAATGAAGCAACCACACAATTTGGTTATCTGACGGGTATGGCAACATCTCTGATTGGGTTGCCGATCATTCTAACTACATCCTTAGCCGCTAGTCTTGTACCAGCCGTATCTGAGGCACATACTCAAGGTGATGTACATCGCATCGTGAAACGGGCGGAAACGGCGATTAAAATTGCTAATATGTTTACGATTCCAGCCTGTATTGGTCTCTGTGTACTAGCTACGCCAATATCGCAATTAATATATGCAACACCCCACGCAGGGCCTGTTATTGCTGTTATTAGCTTGAGTATTGTGTTCCTCGGTTGGCAGCAGGTTACTGCAGGTGTTTTACAAGGGTTAGGAAGGACAGTAATTCCTATGGTGTCGATTTTTATCGGCTTATTAGTGAAGACATTCTTAGATTATGAGTTGACAGGCAGTGTTGAGTTGGGCATTAATGGTGCAGCTTGGGCGACGAATTTAAACTTTGCTATTGCAGCGCTTATTAACTATATTTTTGTAAAAAGATATGTAGGTTCGGTACTGAACACATTAGAGTTATTAAAAATAATAGTATCTGCCATGGCCATGGGCGGTGCTACACAAGTCATCTATGTGAGCACTGTTGATTTATTAGGCAATGGTGGCGCTGTGGCTGCAGCAATTGTAGTGGCTATTTTTGTATATGGTTTATCGTTATGGCTTACTAAAGCTGTCGTAAAAGATGATATTTACCATTTCCCAATCATAGGCAAGCGCTTACAAGCTCGACGCAATAGGGAGGAAGCAAAGCTATATGAAGAACAATATTGATATTCAACCTTTAGTCGATGTAGTGAAAACTTTGCGTGCACCAAATGGCTGTCCTTGGGATCAAAAGCAAACGCATGAATCTTTACGCCGCTATTTTATAGAAGAGACTTACGAGGTGGTAGATGCCATTGATAATAAAGATATGCCAAATCTTCGTGAAGAGTTAGGTGATGTATTATTGCAAGTTGTCTTTCACAGTCAATTGGCAGAGGAGGCTGGTCATTTTACACTTCAAGACGTAATTAATGATGTCGCTGAAAAAATGATTCGTCGTCATCCTCGTGTTTTTAGCCCAGGAAATGATGAAAAATCATACACTTGGGATGAATTAAAGGCACAAGAAAAGAAAAATATTCAAAATTCTGTATTGGATGGTGTATCGAAAAGTTTACCTGCTTTAATGGCGGCTTATAAGCTCCAAGAAAAGGCTGCAAAGCTAGGATTTGACTGGGATGAGCTTGATCCTGTTTGGGCTAAAGTTTCCGAAGAAATGGGGGAATTTAAGGAGGCTATTGACCAAAATAATAGAGAAAATATGGAAAAAGAAGCAGGAGATGTGCTTTTTTCCTTGATTAATCTATTCAGATGGTATAAAATAAGCGGTGAAAATGCACTAAATCGCACAAACACAAAGTTCCGACAGCGTTTTTTACATGTAGAAGCTTGTGTTAACCAAAGCGATCGCTCATGGGAAGACTTTTCATTAGCTGAGCTCGATGCTTTTTGGGAGGAGGCTAAAGTGCAGGAAAAGTAACCTAGAGGTTTATACACTTCTAAGGTATTGTAATTTTAAGGAGGTTCTGTCATGAACAAAACAGAATTAATCGCAAGTGTTGCACAAAAAACTGAATTAACTAAAAAAGATGCTGAAAAAGCAGTAAAAGCTGTATTTGACACAGTAGCTCAAGAATTAGCAGCTGGTGGCAAAGTACAAGTTATCGGCTTCGGTACTTTCGAAGTTCGTGAACGCGCAGCTCGTGAAGGCCGTAACCCACAAAACGGTAAAACTATCACAATTGCAGCTTCCAAATCTCCTGCATTCAAAGCTGGTAAAGGTTTGAAAGAACAAGTTAACGCTGCAAAAGCTAAAAAACGCAAAAAATAATCCATATTGGATGTGAAAGAGACCTTTCGAGGTCTCTTTTTTTTATCTATTTATGGTATAATGCACAGAGAAAGGGGGCATTATGAATAACGAAACATCAAGGAAGGTTCTCATCGTGTCCGCCTCAATCGGCACTGGACATATGCAAGCCGCAAGAGCCATAGAAGAATATTGGAAAGAAAAAGAGCCACAAGCATCAATTACTCATGTTGATTTTCTTGATACAGAAACTATGTCTGTAGAGCATTTAATTAAGGGTACCTATATAAAGATGATTGACGTATTCCCCATGCTCTATGATATGATTTATCGCGTATCGAAAGGGGAAAAACGAGGTACCATTTTGCAAACCGCATTGTCGTACCTACTTAAAAGCCGCATGCTTAAACTAGTACAACAAGAAGAGCCAGATGTAATGGTTTTTACACATCCATTTCCTTGTGGGGCGGCATCGATTTTAAAGCGCCAAGGTCATATAGATGTGCCACTAGTGGCTATTATGACAGATTTTAGTAGTCATCAGTTTTGGCTCTATCCACAGATTGATGTTTACTATGTTGCAACAGAATCTATGGTACCTGAAATGGTAGCTTCAGGTATCGATGAATCTCGTATTCATGTATCTGGCATTCCAGTGCGGCGATCTTTTTTTCGTGATGCTATTGAAGAGTATAGCTTAGAGGAACCTGTGAAAGTTCTTGTTATGGGTGGTGGCCTGGGTCTAGGCTCTCTTGAGACGGCTTTAAAACATCTAGATGAAGTAAATGGTATTGGTGAAATTACCGTTGTAGCCGGACAAAATACGTCTCTTTACGAATCGTTAGTTGTCCTTAGTGAATCTATGAAGACGAAGACCACCGTATATGGTTATACTACCAATATTTCTGAGCTCATGAAATCATCGTCTTTGCTCGTTACAAAACCTGGTGCATTGACCTGTATGGAGGCTGTTACAATCGGATTGCCAATGGTATTCTTTAATGCTATCCCAGGGCAGGAAGAGGCAAATGCAGAACTGTTAGAGCAACGGGGGTGTGCTCGTTGGGCTCGCGATATTCACAACTTAGAAGATGTGGTAACTGCACTGTTAATTAATTCTCCGCGACTTCAACAAATGTCTGAGCGTGCTCGCGAATGGCATGTGGATGGGGCTGCTGATATCGTAAATAGTCTCATTGAAATTTTAGATGCTAGTGCACAAGATGAGCTTGTGAAAGCTCAAGAGGCAATTAGCTAACCAATATAGAAAAAGCGATGACCTAAAGGGCCATCGCTTTTTTCTATTGATACTGTTCAATATGTTCTTTTCGAAGTTTTTGTAATGTGACTAAGAAAGCATCCGTACTTTCTGCACCATCCAATAAATCTTTTAATTGGTAAGAGTCATCAAGGGTAACACTCCATTGGAAGGAGTCGTTATCGTCGTACACATTGAATACGACTGGTGTCTCTAAGTCCTCTGGCATATAGCCGTCATCATCGGACACAGTTGCATACGTGCCATCCTCTAAGAGCTCAGTAAATAATGTGTCATACCCATCAATGTCGATAAGTTCAAAGTTGATACTTTCATAAAAGTCTAAAACCATATCCGTCGCCATGTGGACCTCCTCATGAATATATATGTTACGTTTATTCTACTGAGGGCGCCTGTTACTGTCAATGGTAATGTGTAGTATAATAAATAACAGAATTACAAAATAGGAGCGGAATATGAACGTTATTAGTTTACAGAACATAGAGAAATCATATGGCACAAGGCTGTTGTTTAAAGAGGTGAGTATGACTTTTACCACGGAAAAACGATTAGGTCTTGTGGGCATCAATGGAACGGGTAAGTCTACATTTCTAAAAATATTAGCAGGACAAATGGAAGCTGATAAAGGCACCATTGAGCGTAATGGTAAGGCTAGCATTTATTACTTAGCGCAGACACCTGATTTTGATGCGGAAGCTACTTTGCTTGAGGCCGTTCTTGATGGAAATCATCCTCGGTTGCAAATGGTAAAAGCTTTTGAACGTATTAGTCGTGAGTATCGCCAAATGCAAGAGTCTGGTAAAGACGATGCTAAAATATCTCGCAACTATATGAATGCATTGGAGCAAATGGATCAACAAGACGGGTGGCAGGTAGAGCAAGAGGCGCGCATTATTTTATCTAAATTGGGCTTTCCTGATGTGGAGCAAAAGGTAGCTATGTTATCAGGAGGGCAAAAGCGTCGTCTTGCATTGGGGCAAGCATTGCTATATCCATGTGATCTTTTATTACTAGATGAGCCGACTAACCATTTGGATGAAGATAGTATTGATTGGCTAGAGTCGTATTTGAGTGTACGTCAAGGAGGATTATTAATCAGTACCCATGATAGATATTTCCTCGATTCCGTATGTAATGGTATTTTAGAGCTATCAAATCGTCATATGTATCAATACGATGGCAATTATGAAGAATTTATTGCCTTGAAAGCTGATCGAGAGGCTCGTGAAGCTGCTACGGAAGAAAAACGACGTCAATTTTTAAAACGAGAAATCGAATGGGGACGTCGTGGTGCTCTGGCTAGAACTACAAAACAAAAGGCTCGTCTTGACCGTTACGAAAAATTAAAGAATATGGAGAAAACCCGCCGGCCGGATCAAATGGATCCTATTGCGCTGAAGACACGTTTAGGAAAAACCATCTTTGATATTGAGCATTTAGAGTTTTATTTTGATGAACGTCCTATGATTAAGGACTTTACCTATCACGTGGTACGCCATGATCGTATCGGTATAGTAGGACCCAATGGTGTTGGTAAATCTACCTTTATGAATATCCTTGATGGCACCTACGAAGCGACGAGAGGCACTATTGGTAAAGGTGAGACCGTTCGCATTGCTCATTTTAAACAAGAGCTACCTGAATTTGATGAAGATATGCGCGTTCTCGATTATATTCGTGAGGACCACTCTTATATGGTACTCGGTGATGGGTCTACATTGAGCGCAGGACAAATCCTTGAGCGATTCCTTTTTACCCCAGAATTACATGGTGTACCGATTCGAAAACTCTCTGGCGGGGAACGTCGTCGTTTATACCTCTTAAAATTGTTGATGAGCGCCCCTAACGTATTATTGCTGGACGAACCGACGAATGATCTTGATATTCCAACATTGGAGGTATTAGAGGATTTCCTTGACTCCTTTAGTGGCGTCATCATCACCGTTTGCCATGATCGGTACTTCCTAGACCGCGTAGTGGATAAACTGTTTGTCTTTACAGGCGATGGGCATATTGAAATCGTTCATGGCTCGTATTCTGACTACAAAGATGCTCTTGATGAAAGTAGTGGCAGCAAGCGCCCATTCTATATGCCAAATGATAATATACCGGCTAATTCCAAAGCGGTACGAGCTGTAAAAGGTGGAGAGGCTGATAGCGATGACTCTGTTGATAATCAATCTAATAGGGTAGATACCCTTGGAAATGATAATGTTGTAGCTAGTGATGAAACAGATACTTTCAAAGAAATACCAAAGAAGGGTCTCAATAAAGCAGAAGAAGCGGAGTATGCCAAAATTATGGATGAATTGCCTAAGCTAGAACATTTAGTGAAGGGCCTCGATGTTATGATAAGCCAAGTGGCTACTGATTATGAAAAAATGCAGTCACTGATGGAGGAACGAGAAGAAACACAGACTCAAATAGATGCGCTCACTGAACGGTGGATGGAATTAGAGGAACGCCTATAACTCCTTTTATCATGCTATTTTTTAATATCTGTTATGCAAAGGAATTACGTGTAAGTTTATTGATAAAACTCACAATGTATAGTATAATTTCTACGATTAACGATAACAACGTTACCTAAGTAGGAGGAACTCATGAGTAAGTACCAATTTTTAGACCGTCGCGTGCCAATTGAAGACGGAAATATTGCATTAGTACAAGATTTAACCAAATGTAAAAATTGCTCCTTATGTCGTAAAGCTTGTGCTGTAGACATGGGTGTATTTGATTATTATGATTTAACAACAAATGGGGATCATCCAATTTGTATTCATTGTGGTCAATGTGCATCTATTTGCCCATTCGATTCTATTAATGAACGCTCTGAAATTGATGAAGTAAAAGCAGCTATTGCTGACCCTAATAAAATCGTCATCTTCCAAACTGCGCCTGCCGTACGTGTTGGCTTAGGCGAGGAATTTGGTCTTGATGCTGGTACATTTGTAGAAGGCAAAATGGTGGCTGCTCTTCGTAAATTGGGTGGCGATTATATTCTTGATACAAACTTTGGTGCGGACATGACTATCATGGAAGAAGCATCTGAGTTATTAGAACGCGTTATTAATAGCGATGCAGTATTGCCTCAATTCACATCTTGTTGTCCTGCTTGGGTTAAGTTTGCGGAAACATTCTATCCAGAATTCTTGCCAAACTTATCTACGGCTAAGAGCCCGATTGCTATGCAAGCGCCTACACAAAAAACATATTTTGCTGAAAAAATGGGCCTTGATGCAAAACAAATCGTTGCCGTTGCAGTAACACCATGTACAGCTAAGAAATTTGAAATTCGTCGTGATGAAATGAATTCCTCTGCGGAATACTGGGATACACCAGAAATGCGCGATACAGACTACTGTATTACTACACGGGAACTTGCAAAATGGTTGCGCGCAGAAGAAATCAACTTTGATGATCTTGAAGATTCTGCATTCGATCCATTGATGGGTGAAGCTTCTGGTGGTGGTATCATTTTCGGTAACACTGGTGGCGTTATGGAAGCGGCTATGCGTGCGGCTTACAAAATGGCGACAGGTGAAGATGCACCTCAAACATTGATTCCATTCGAAGCTATTCGCGGCATGGACGGTGCTCGCGAAGCAGACGTAGTGATTGGCGATAAAACATTACACGTAGCGGCAGTTCATGGTACAGGTAATTTGCGTAAGTTCATCGAACGCATGCGTGCAGAAAATATCCATTATGACTTCATTGAAGTAATGGCTTGTCGTGGTGGCTGTATCGGTGGTGGTGGTCAACCACGCGTTAAATTACCGATGGCTGACAAAGCTCGTGAAGCTCGCATTGCATCCTTGTATACTCGCGATGCAGAAGTAACTGTAAAAGCTGCTTGTGATAATCCAGATATCCAAAAATTGTATGCTGAGTTCTTTGATGGCAAACCAATGAGCCACAAAGCACATCATATGTTACATACTACCTTTGTAAATCGTTCTGAAGATTTAGGCCCTAACGGCGCTTGTACGCCTGCTACATGCCCTACATCCGTACCTAATTTGAAAAAGGCGGCAGAGGCGGCTAAAGCGGCGGCGGAAGCTAATAGCTAAGAGTTGATGGTTATTAGTTAATAAAAAGCACAAAGATAGCTAAGAAATATATAGCAGATAGTTGATATGTTAGTCAGCTATCTGCTTTTTTATCTATTTTATATAGTGGAAATATGGTCAATAAAAATTTTCACAGATGTAGATTCTATATATGCCATATACGCATAGGGGTTAAAATATAGAGATTGGTAAATTGGTTTAGGAATTATCTGTAGTATGCTATAATTAAATTGTTATTATAGAAGCAATCAATACTGGTTCGGGAGGATCTTCATGGCTTTTAAATTAAAAGGAAAAGAAGAAAAATTTTTCAGTATTTTGGAAAAGCATGCTGCACTAACTTATGAAAGTGCGGAAATGATGGAACGCGTGTTTAAGGGGGATATCTCTAAGGAAGAGGCATTTCTTGAAATTGATACAAAGGAAAAAGCTGCCGATGAATTAGTAAATGAAACTGTAGAGCGTTTGCGCAAAACATTTATCACTCCAATGGATCGTGAGGATATTCAGCTTTTGATTGACCAACTGGATACTACATTGGATAATATCAAAGAAATCATGGATAAAATGGTTATGTATCACGTTGGCAAACCAAGTGATGGTGCTATTCGCATGAGTGAAATTGTTGTTAAATGCGTTAAGCATATCAACAAATCCATTGGTTATATGGGTAGTCTTAAAAAGGATCATGTGAAGGTAGAGGGGCGTGTTCACCAAGTATTGAAACTTGAGTCTGAAGCGGATAATATTTATCATGAAGAAATGGCTAAGCTCTTTACAGAGTGTACAGATCCAATTGAAATTATCAAATGGAAGGAAATCCTTAGCGCTATGGAAGATGTAATCGATGGCTGCGAAGATTTGGTTGGTACATTCCGCCGGGTAGTATTGAAGTATGCTTGATGCTCATTATTTAGTATGGCTAGTTGTATTTTTAGCATTAGCCTTTGACTATATCAATGGCTTTCATGATACGGCGAATGCCATTGCCACATCCGTTTCTACACGAGCTATTGAGCCTAAAAAGGCAATTATGATGACCGCTGCTCTCAATTTTTTGGGTGCAATGGTTAGTACCGGTGTTGCAAAGACTATCGGTGGTGATATAGTAATGTCGCCATCTCTTATCGATAGTGGTATTATTTCTGCAGCTCTTATCGGTGCCATTACATGGAATCTTTTAACTTGGTATTGGGGGATCCCAAGTTCCTCATCCCATGCTTTGATTGGTGGTATCATCGGTGCTGTGGGTTGGTCTGTAGGATTTGACGCATTGAATGAGGCGGGGATTTTAAAAATCTTTTTGTCTCTTATTTTATCTCCGATTGTAGCCATGATTGGTGGCTATATTGTGATGAAAGTATTGTTGCTTATTTTCGGTAGATTTTCTCCAATTGCTTTAAATGATCGATTTAGATCCATGCAAATTGTATCAGCAATTATGATGGCATTTTCTCATGGCTCTAATGATGCACAAAAAGCGATGGGGATAATCACATTAACCTTACTTAGCGGTGGTTTCATCGATACATTAGATGTACCGATTTGGGTAAAACTTTGTTGTGCTACTGCAATGGCTATGGGTACTGCTGTAGGCGGTTGGAAAATTATCTCTACAATGGGTACCAAGATTTTCAAACTAGAAACTATTAATGGGTTCGCTGCTGATTTAAACTCGGCGATTACTATTTTTACAGCTACATTCTTACATTTGCCTGTAAGTACTACACATGTAGTAAGTGGTTCTTTACTAGGTGTAGGCTCTTCTAAACGTATTAAAGCCGTTAACTGGGGGGTAGCAAGATCTATGGTTATGGCTTGGTTTGTAACGATTCCATTATCTGGCATCGTTGCCGCTATTGCTTATGAAGTAGGTCACTTACTATTTGGCTAATTCATATACTTTTTATTATAGTAAAAAAGACTGCAAACGCAGTCTTTTTTGTTTATCAAAATATTCTTGCTATATTGTCATATTTATAAATAATTTGCTTTTCTATTTTAAAATTCTATTTACTATATGTGTACGTGATAGTATCTAAATAGTCTAAAAATATAGAAATAAACTGGTTTGTAAATACTATATTCTATAAAAGAGATTTATCTATATTTGGCAACATTAATGTTACAATTCAAGTTGAATAGGGAAAAATACTTATAAATATGTGTTTTGTTGATTATGCATTTTACTAATAAATGAAGTTTATTACTAATTTATAGGCTGTTAAGAGGTTGTTTAAAGTGAATGGCTATTGCATACTTATGTATACGAGGTTATACTATCGGTAGAAGGAGTTTTTCAAGTGAAAAGTGAGGTATGTATATGGCATGGGGTGGATCTAGACGCGGTGCCGGGCGCCCACGTAATCCTATTAAACGTATTGGTAGAACCTTTCGACTCAGTGATGAAGAGTTTCTTTCGCTAAAGCCATTGATCATGGCTATTAAGGCAAATAATGATAAACGATATAGGCAACAATATAGTCGAGAAGTATAAATAATCAGGCATTGTCACAGCATATACAATTTAATACATTTTAAATCTATTTTACAATAATTCATTATTTCTAAATCTTTCAACTACAACACATCTTTACTCTCTAAACAATATGCTGTGTGCAATACAAGTAGTACGAAAAGGTCCCAATTCATTTGAATTGGGACCTTCTTCGTTATATATAATATACAAAACATATTACATATTACTCTATATCTTGTTATATTAAATTAGTCTACTTTGATGCCGTGAATTTCTTCAGCTAAACGTTTTAAAGCATCAACTGTACGTACCCCAGGTGTGATTTCGGAAAGTTTTACACGAATGAAGTGACCTTCTTTTACAGCTGTGATGTCTTGAAGTTGAGGATTAGCCTTGATCTTTTCAATTTTTTGTTGGAAATCATCATCGTTGCGAATAGAATTACCATAGTCGGCGATAATAATGTAGTCAGGGTTTTGTGCAATTACTGTTTCCCAAGAACCTTTAGCCCATGTTTTATCAACGCCTAAGCCGCTCATTACATTATCAGCACCGATAAGTTTTAAGATGTTAGTAGTATAACCCTCGAATGCTGTGAATGGTTGACCGTCTTCAGAGTCATAAATGAAAATGCGTTTACGAGGTAAGTCTTTTAGTTTATCCTGGATAGCTGCCAATGTTTTACGTTGACCTGAAACCCATTCTTCAGCTTTAGGTTTTACGCCGAAAATCTCACCCAATTTAATCATGTCGCTGAAGTTGGTTTCTAGGTCAGCCTTAGTAGATAACATGGATTCAGGGATCCAAATATTAACCTTTTGGGAAATCATTTTATCTGCAGGAATGGCTCGTTTGCTGAAAGAATCAGGCCATCCCGTAGCAAAGTCAGGCTTTACGGACATGAATACTTCATAGGAAGGCCATTTATCAGATAATACTTTTACTTTGTCGTAAGCCGCTTGTAAAGGTGGGTAGATTTCTTCTTCTTTGAAAGCCGTCCCAGCCATTTTGTCTTCAAGGCCTAATTGTAACATCATTTCCGTTGTTGCTTGGGACATGGACACTGCATGAGTTGGGGCAGATTTTACGGCAAAGTCTGTTTTTGTACCGTCAAATGTTTCACTCCATGTTACAGAGGTCCCGTTATCACCTGTAGTTTTTGTAGTATCAGAACCACAACCAGCAATAGCGAATGTAGCACATGTCATTGCGATTAATAATAATTTTTTTGACTTTCTTAAATTCTGAAACATAGTAAGTCCTTTCTTTACTAATTAATAATATAAATGATAGCGCCCTTCATCCCAAGAGGTTTTGAAAGGAACTTCAAAAATTGGTTCAAGAATTTCAGGTGTGAGCACTTCGGTAGGGGAACCTTCTTTTAGGATAGTTCCGTTATTCATGATGACTATATGATCGCAATATTGAGCCGCTAGATTCAAGTCGTGAAGGACTACAATCGTAGTGCCTTTAAAAGCCCGTAATTGTTCCATTAGCGCCACTTTGTACTTCATATCTAAATGATTAGTAGGTTCATCTAAAAGAAGTATTTGAGGTTTCTGGGTTAAGGCTTTAGCAATGAATACGCGTTGCTTCTCACCACCTGATAAATGATGAATTTCTTCATTTGATAAATGGGTGATGCCTACTTCATTCATATAATGCTCTGCAATTTTAACATCCTCAGAACTATAGGTGCCAAAGTGTTGTTTGTACGGATACCGGCCCATGAGAACGATATCTTTTACGAGAAAATCATCGATCATAGCGTCTCTAGATTGTGTTAAGACTGCTACCAATTGAGCAAACTCGCGACCTTTATAAGACTCTAAAGGTTTTTCGTTTAATGTGATTTTGTTTTTTGATGGATGAAGTCGATATAGATGGCTAAGTAGCGTAGACTTACCACATCCATTTGGTCCAATTATGGCTGTTATTTTATTGGTAGGAAATGTTACAGAAATATTCTTTAACACTTCTTTGGTTTCATAAGAAAAAGACAGCTGATTAATTTGATACATAGTATCTCCTATAGATATGATATACACTAACCATTGTGTTTATAACGATTCATGATAATCCAAATGAAGAGTGGAGCCCCCAATAAAGATGTAAGCACACCAATAGGGATTTCTTCTGGACTGTAGAGTGCTCTCGATAATACGTCTGACCAGATCATAACGATGCTACCTATGAGTGCACTAAATAGTAATGTATGTTTATGTTTAGGTCCGCCTATAATCCGAGCAAGGTGAGGGATGATAAGGCCGATAAAGCCAACTACACCAACCTTTGATACTAGTGTGGCAATCACAATAGAGGATATGATAACGATGCTTAATTGTAACTGCTTAACGGAAAGCCCCATTTGTGCTGCTTCATGATTACCGAGTAGCAACACATCAAGGTCTTGATTGAACATATAGATATATAGCATAAACAAGGTTACAATAATTGCTGTTAATGGTAAATCGCCCCATTGTATGCCTGCAAAGCTGCCAAGTAGCCAGAACATGGCACTTCGTACTTGTGCTTCGTGTTTGGCTCCGTAAATGATCATCATCGTTAAGGCTGAAAATACACCGGTCATGCCCATGCCTATGAGGATAAGCTTTACTGGACTGTTACTTTTACCAACACATAGTAGTACTAATATAATTGAAAGTGCTGCGCCTAGGGCCGCAAAAATAGGCGTATTGTAATGACCTAAGAATGGAAGCCCACCCATGATAATAGCGAAAACCGCACCTGTGCTTGCACCAGAAGAAACACCTAATACATAGGGATCTGCGAGGGTATTGCGCGTGACCGTTTGCATTAATAGACCCACAAGTGATAGGCCTATACCTGTTAGAACAGAGTAAATAAGTCGTGGTAAGCGGATATCTGTAATAATCGTATCAGTCATAGATGCTGTAGCATTTACATCAATCATAGACATAAGTGCTGAAATAATTTGGTCTAGTGGTACAAATTTAGATCCAAACTGTAACGCTGTTACCAATGAAATACAGAGGATTAGACAGAGTATAAATACTTTTACCGAAGTCTGCATAAAATCTCCTTATTCTATTTTTATTTAGGTAGTCTAAGTCTTATCTAAGTATAGAAAATTTTCAATATATATACAATATTAATACCTGTATAGGTATTATAAGTATGAGGATTCATTAAATTATAAATAGCAAAATCTTATGTTAGCTTTATTCATTTTTATAAGTTCATTGTTATTTTGATATATGAAAAATTTATTAGAATGGCTATAATAGAATTATATGTACAATAGAATGTTTAGGAGGTGTTAGTTTGATACAAGATTTATTATCTGAGGATAATGTATCCTTTCATTATCCCGCCGAAACGTGGGAAGATGTAATTCGTCATGGTGGTCAACTGATGGTTGATGCGGGCTTTACGGATCCATCTTATACAGAGGCTATGGTTGAAGTAGTTCGTGAAATGGGTCCATATATCGTATTGGCTCCCGGTCTTGCTATGCCACATGCGCGCCCAGAACATGGTGCTAAGCGTGTAGGGACAGCTTTAGTGACATTGGAAAAACCATTGAATTTTGGCAGCCCTGATAATGACCCAGTATCTGTCGCATTATTCTTATGTGCTCCCAATAAAGATGAGCATATTCAATTGTTAACAGATATTGCTACTTTATTTGAGGATGAAGAGTTCTTAGATGCGGCCGTTGACTTTGAAAGTATTGACGACGTACAAGCATTCTTGGCAGAGCATTTAGACGAGCAATAAACATTTAGAAGGAGGCAAGTATGATTTCTGTATTAACTGTATGTGGTAATGGTATTGGTTCTAGCTTGATGTTAAAAATGAAAATTGAAGAAATTTGTGCTGAAAATGGTATCGATGCACAAGTTGAATCTATCGATTTTAACGCGGCTCAAGGTCGTAAGGCTGACCTTATCGTAACTGTAAAAGAATTGGCTGAACAATTTGACGATAAAAATGTTGCTATTGTTCGTAGCTATATTAATAAAAAGAAGATTACAGAAGATGTTCTTGAAGCATTAAAACAAGCCGCTCAATAATATGTAACAATTATATATAGGAGGTAGTGCCATGGAAATGGTATTAGAGTTCTTGCGTGATGTGCTGTCTCAACCGGCACTTTTGATTGGTATTATGTCATGTATAGGCTTGATCGCCTTGAAACGTCCGTTTCATAAAATAATGACGGGCACATTAAAACCTATTCTTGGGTATTTAATGTTAGCTGCAGGTGCGGGTGTTATCGTTAGCAATCTTGACCCATTGGGGAAAATGATTGAACATGGATTCCATATTACTGGTGTAGTGCCAAATAATGAAGCTATCGTAGCTGTTGCACAAAAGGTACTTGGCGTTGAAACGATGTCTATTCTCGTAGTAGGCTTATTGATGAACTTATGTATTGCTCGTTTCACCAAGTTCAAATATGTGTTCTTAACTGGTCATCACAGCTTATTTATGGCATGTCTTATGTCTGCCGTGCTTGGTACTGCAGGATTATCTGGCATGGAACTAATTCTTGTAGGTGGTTTCTTAATGGGGGCTTGGTCTGCCATTTCTCCAGCTATTGGTCAAAGTTATACATCCAAAGTGACAGATGGTGATGAAATTGCCATTGGTCATTTCGGTAGTTTAGGCTACTATTTATCGGCTTGGGTTGCTAAATATGTTGGGAAAGCTGAAGATAGCACAGAAGATATTGAAATACCAGAAAAATGGGGGTTCTTACGAGACTCAACATTATCTACAGCATTAACTATGATCGTATTTTACCTAATTGCGGCATTTGCAGCAGGTTCCGAATTTGTCGCTACTTTATCAGGTGATATGAGCCCATATTTATACGCTGTTATGAGTGCTATGAATTTTGCTGTTGGTGTAACAATCGTATACTCAGGTGTGCGTATGATCTTAGGTGATTTGATTCCTGCATTCCAAGGGATTGCTACAAAAATTATTCCTAATGCAATTCCAGCTGTAGACTGTGCCGTATTCTTCACCTATGCTCCAACTGCGGTTGTATTAGGCTTCCTTAGTTCCTTCATCGGTGGTATCATCGGTATGCTTATCCTTGGGGCTGTAGGTGGCGTATTAATCATTCCTGGTCTTGTGCCACACTTCTTCTGTGGTGCTACAGCAGGTATTTATGGCAATGCTACTGGTGGTCGTCGTGGCGCAGCGGTAGGTGCTTTCCTAAATGGTTTGGCTATTACATTCTTGCCAGCTTTGGCGTTGCCAGTTCTTGGTCAATTAGGCTTCCAAAATACAACCTTTGGTGATGCGGACTTTGCAGTGATGGGTCTCGTATTAGGTAATGCTTATGAATGGGTAGGTATGGCTGGTATTTATGGCATTGTAGCTATTGCCGCTTTAGTACTTATTATTCCTAACTTTATTAAAACAAAAGGTAAAGTTATTAATTATGTAGAAGAGGATTAATGAAAAAAACTGAGCAACACAGTAATGTTGTAGTACGATATGTATTCCTGACTATTGGAGCAATAAGTTTTGGACTTGGTACAGCAGGTATCGTATTACCACTATTGCCAACAGTTCCTTTTTATATGCTAACTTTATTTTGTTTAGCTCGAGGGTCTGAACGATTCCATAAAATGTTTTTGGAATCTAGTTTATATCAAAAGACTGTTGCTGCTTATGAACGCGATAAAGCGTTGACCTTGCGGGCAAAGTTGTCCATTCTCGTATCCGTTAGTGCCATAATGGCGGTTGGTGCCTATTTTAGTCAAGATATGCCTATTGCTCTAATGGTTATGGGCATTATATGGGTAGCGCATGTCATAGCATTAGCTTTTATTATTAAAACAAAAAAATAGGAACTTATATCCTTAGTTTTGAATATAGCCTCATGAATTAAATTGTTGTAGTTTAATTCATGAGGCTTATTTTATAGTACACTAGAATAACTCTCAACGAAGATCTTAATTGTTTTATATTACTAAAACGAACTAGCTTGTGTTTTTAAATCTAAAATGAATTATTACTAATTAGAAGTTGACAATGACTATCAATAAGTATACTATAATATAATATTATTAATTTATGTTTATAGTATTTGTGTATATGGTGATAGTATGAATCCACATAATCATGCGGTTTCACATGCTGGAACATCTATGTCAAGACATACGATATTTGACGGTATCGATTTGATGTTCTTAGATGTGAAGCAAGAGACGATTCAATTTTATGCTAAATCACATACCAAGACGTTTGCTATAAATCACTGTGAAGAAGGGCGCATTGAGTGCAAGTTCACATCTGGTGAGTATTTATATATGGGTCCAGGGGATATGTCGTTAGGGTGGCATACACGCTCCGCTTACCAACATGAAAATTACTTTCCTACAAAATTATTTAAAGGAATTGTATTATTAGTAGATGTTGAAAAGGCACAACCCGTATTAGATGCACTTGTTAGTGATTCTCGAATTGATTTGACTGAGCTGGCCAATCGGTTTTGTGAGCATTCTGATTTTGGTATGATGATGGAAGAAACGGAAACAGTTCGTCACATTTTTTCCAGTTTATATAATGTGCCAGATCAAATAAAGGAGCACTATTTTAAATTAAAAGTAATAGAAATTTTTTTATTATTATCTGTTATCTCTACAGCTAATCCTGAAAAGAGAAGTACCTATAGAAAGCAACAGGTAGATATTGTAAAAGCTGTAAGTGAATATGTATCGACACAGTTTATGAAGCGTATTACTATTGACTCCTTGTCTGAACAGTTTGATATTCCTACATCTACCCTGAAACGTTGCTTTAAAGGTGTATTTGGTACAACCATACATCAGTATCTAAAAGAATGTCGTATTAATGCGGCAAAGCGATTGCTTCAAGACTCAGATCAGTCTATTTTAGAAATCGCTAATGCGGTAGGGTATGAGAATGGTAGTAAGTTTACTAGTGCATTCAAAGAGGCTACTGGTGTAACGCCAAGTGCTTATCGTAAGGTTTAAATAATTTGGATCTTATATTATTCTAGATAGAAATTTTGTGCTTTAGGCTAGGTTTGATAGTCTATGAAAATTAAATATTGTCCGAAACGTATGTTTTTGGTCTATTCGGAGTAGATATGTATAATACACTTTGCTACCATTAAATCTGTAAATGATTTTCAATGTCATTTGGTTGTGGTGGTAAAGTGTATTTTTATATGCATGGTTAAATATATGTCTGGAGGAAATTTAATGAATAGGAGTTGGGTGCGGGCAAGGAGATATGTTATATTATCCTGCGCAGTAGCGTGCTGGTTGCAAATGCCGGTAGTTATGGCGGATAATGCGACTGTAACAACCGATGTAGTTCATGTTCGCGGTACATGGGCTGAAGAGCAGGCAAAACAAGAGTCTCAACAGACGACGATTATTACGAAGAAGGATATTGTCAAAAAGCAGGCAAAATCCGTAGAAGATATTGTATTTTCCGAAACTGGTGTATCCAGAACCGTTGATTCGATGGGGCGCGTCGGTGTATCTATCCGTGGTGCGGATCCGCGTCATACCTTGATTCTTGTGGATGGACAGCCTGTGATGGGCGATCTTGCTAAATATCAAGGCGCCGGTGATGAATTACAGCGTCTCGGTACAGAAAATGTGGAACGTATAGAAATTATTCAAGGTGCAGCTAGTGCTAAATACGGATCCGACGCCATCGGTGGTGTTATCAATGTTATTACCAATAAACCGCGTAAGATCGCTGGCCTTCAGTTTAATGCAGAAGGTCGTAGAACTAAAGGCGACGGTGATATCGTACCGTTTTCCAATTTCTTTATGCGCGCTGATTCTGGCTCATTAGGTAAGTTAAAAGTTAATATTCACGGTAGTAAACGTGACATTATGCCTATTTATGCCAGTGAGCAGCGTCGTATCAGCGCTATGACCAATGATGAAGACCATGGCTTTTTAAAGAATTCCCTACGGTATTACGGTACAAATTCTAATATAGGTTTGGCCGCTACGTATGATATTAATGATAAGCAGTCTCTGGGAATTCGCATCGATCGGTATAATGAGGACTTAGAACGGTATGTAAAGCGCAGTACTTCTTATTTGGAACCTCAGGTTCATTACAAACGGGATTTAGACAGGAATAATCTCAATTTGACGTATACTGGTCAGGATAATAAGAGTTCGTGGAAAGCGGAACTGAATTATACGCGGACCAAAGAAGATGATGTAACATTAACCAGTGACTACGGGAACAGTACCTATGAAGGGAAAAATACATTAAACTATGTGGATAATGTAGATCATCGTCAATGGAGCATAACACTCGGGGCAGATACGCAAGTCAATAAGAAACATCTCTTGTCTTATGGAATTGGGTTTATACGGGAGACAGGCGAAGGTAGCAGACTTAAAAATGCGCCTCATACCTATAAACGGCATATCGACCCCTGGGATTATGATAAAAGTCTGGCAGTAAAAAACGGTGTTCCCTCATCCACAATTTATGACCATTCTTTCAGAAAAAACGAGGCCGGTGTAGAGCAGTGGAATAAGGAGAAAGAATGGTATAACGGAGATAAAAGCAAGCCAAACACATTGCCGGAATTTACTTACGAAGAATATCTTCAATATTTGGATCCGCAGGCGGGGATTGATTCAGCGGCCGCAATGGGGCTTGTGGACGGCCCCGTGACGGAGCGTACGCTGAAAAAACGGAATCCTGAAGCTTATGCGCGATATCAGCAGTTTGCTAAACGTTTATTAGCGGAGAATAAAGAATTTATTGAAGACTATCATTTTAATAAGGAGGGCCGAAAAGATGAAAACGGTAAGTATTATCCAGCACTTTATGATGCCTATTTACCGAGCTTTTACTATGGCGCCGTACCGGATTTTGATTCTACGAAGTTGAAATTAAACGGAGCTTATTTTAAAGAAGAGTATTTAAAACGCGTTAATCAACAGACCGCAGGACGTGCGGAAATCAAGAAACAGAATTTCTTTATTCAGGATACGTGGCAGGTTAATAAAAATACTACTTTATCACCAATTATAAGACTGGATCATAGTGATTTATTTGGCTCTAACTGGTCGTTTAATTTCGGCATGACTCATAATGTACATGGAAATGTACACCGCAGATTAAAGGCTAATGTGGGTACCAGTTATACGGAACCTGGTATGGGCGAGCTGTATTATAACTGGGAAATGTATGGCCCGAATATTACAAATGCCACAATCGGTGGCGGTGAAGCCCGATTAGGTTGGTATTGGGTCGGAAATCCGAACCTTAAACCGGAGAAATCCATGAATTTTGACCTCTCTTTGGAAGGGGAAAATAAAAATACCTATGGTAAAGTAACCGTATTCCATAATAACATTCGGAATTATATGTCGATTTACAATACGGGATATTTGATGGATTTTTATCCTCAGTATGATGAATCTACCACATATGGAGCGGCGAAATTTGCGCATGCGCCGGATATGATTTACAGTTTCCGTAATATCGGCAAGGCCCAAATTACGGGACTTCAATTTGAAGTTAAACAAACTTTGAATAAACACTGGAAGGCCCGTTTGGGATATACGTATTTACGAGCGCTTAATAAGAGCGATAAAGATATGCCTCGTGAATTACTGGATAAACCTCGTCATAAAGTGGATATCGGTGTGGATTTTGAGGATAAGGCTAGCGGATGGAGCGGTAGTCTGTGGGGAGATTATTATATTCATATGCTGGATAGTAACTCCTTGTCTGGTGGAGGTAATTATATGGTATCTTATATTGATCCTAATAATTCCGATCGTTCCGTTATCAGATATAATTTGAATAATAGAAAAACCGCCGATATGTATGAACATAAAACTTATGGCATATGGAATTTGATGATTCAAAAGAAGATTGATAAGGATTCACGAATCTATTTCGGTATTGATAATCTCTTTAATCATCGTGATGATGATCGGGCTTTATCGGCTCGAGTATATCGGATCGGATTAAATATGAAATTCGGTTTCGGTTCAGGTGAAAGTAAAACGAAACTTACGAAGGAGCAGTTTGAATCGTTACCTCCGGTTATGCTGCAGGATTTTATTACGCGTCCTTTCGATACAGACAGAAAACAAGGTATGGAACTTGTAGGTGATTATCGTGTACGTAATGACAGTCATCTTGGATCTGATCGTCCTGCTACGCGGGTGACTGCTACAAGTTACGTATCCGACGAGGCCGCAAAGAATCTGGCGGACCGCAAGGAACATGGCTTGAATCAACGTATACGTGTCGGTGTCGATGCTCGTATTAACGATAATATGAATGTACGTGTTGTGGGTAGTGCTTCTGGTCAAGCTGGTGTAGATAGCAGTCATGAAACAGAAGGCTCTAACGGTTTTAATCATCAACGTCTCGAAGAACTAGATGTAACACATCACGGTTCTAAATGGGATCATAGTGTTGGTCGTATTACTGAATCTATGGGGGTTACAGGTTATTGGTTTAATAAAGAATATGACGGCCTTCGTAGTGTTTGGACGAATAAGAATACTCAAGTCCGTATCGGTGTGGGGACCTTTAAACATAGTACGGGAATTAGCGACAGTGCTTATACTCATGCTATTTATACGCATTTTAAACGGGTTCCAACGGTAGAGGAATTCTTAGGTGTTACTATGGATTCGGACGGTGCCAATAAGGAACTCATCGTACCAAATGCAGGGAATACTATTAATTTCTACCAGCAATTAAAAGCCTTGCGCGATAAGGAAGGCACCTTAGATGCGGAGGTAGGTACATTAAAGAAGAAAATCGACGATATGACTTCCGATATCTGGTCTAAAGAATTTATTGACGGCATGTCCGCGGATCAACTGGCTCCATTAAAAGCGGAGTTGGCAAAGTTGGAAGCATCTTTACCGGATGTGGAAGCTCGTGTGGCGAAAGAACGGGAACCGTTGCGAGCTGCGCAGTTTGATGTGTTGCGCCGGATGCAGGAAATCGCGGTGAAAGCTTATGGTGCGGATGCGGCTAAACAGACTGTATCGATTAAGATGCCTGATGTGTCAGTAACGTATTCTTATAAATCGCGATACTATGATGAAGATGATGAACAATGGTATGAAGACGAACGTACTTTCACTCAGAAAATAGCACCGGGAACGATTGGGCTTGATAAGAAAAACCCATTGTTTGAAATGAAGTTGAGTGATACCACTGTTCTTTCCAATGGCGGAAAAACGTTTATTTCAAATTGGTACAATCAGAATAAGGCGGCTATCGTGGAGGCGTATCGTGCCAAGGCGAAAGATATAGCAACCTATAGCTTCGGCAATAATCCGTATACGATGAAATTTGAAGATAATGCCTTTGACGGGCTGGACAAGTCTATTTATAAGGCGAATGTCGTTGATATTAACGACTCCGGCACGTCTGGTCTTATTAACGTAAAAGGAAGTGCCTATTATCCTTCTATGATAGCTTCGTACTTTAATAGCTTGGCCCGAATGCTTGAAAAAGCGGACGGCAACAGTCGTTTGCCGAGAGAGGCGCTAGGCAAATATACAGGTGCTGTTATTCCTTCAATAGGTGTCGTATTGGAGCGGGATACAATTCCACCAATTGAAAAGGCTACCTATGTTCAAGTTAAACATATGGTAACACCTAGACTTGGCTTAGCTGCGTGGTACTTACGCTCCTTTGGCGGTAGTGACTATCGCTTCTATACGGCGAATGGTAATGCTACAGAAGCGCATGAATTCAACAATATGGCTAATGTTTTTGGCGTTGGAGCTAAGTATCAATTAAATCATAATGTAAGTGTTTCCTTCGACTATGGACAAAACCGTAGTGACTTTGGTCGCTTCATGAATGGCAATACTCATTATGACCATAAGGCTGGATCCTCTCAATTCGATATCAAGGGCCGTGACGTAGGTGGTGTACCTCATTTCTGGGCATTGCGCTTTGATGTTGGTCGTGCCGATATGAATAAACCTGGTTCTTGGAATGCCTATGTAGACTATAAATACTTTGCCCATGGTTCCTTCTTTGGTGGCAATGGTACAGAGGCTGTTCCTGACCGTTACTTAGATGGTATTAAGAGCTTTACCTTTGGTGGTGGCTATGTGCCAACTAAAGATCTTCTTTTACAAGCATTCTATACATTTGATGCAAAAGGGATCAATAAACGAGATACCTTATATGGATCTGAAAACTTTAAACTTGGGAATTATACTCGTTTCCAAATGACGTATAAATTCTAAAAATTTATATCCGATTTGTCCGAAACGTATATTTTTGGTCTATTCGGAGTAGATATGCAAGATACACTTTGCTAACATTAAAATGTGAATGATATTCAATGTCATTAATGTTGGTGAAGTGTATCTTTTTAATTTTTGTGTGGGAGATACAAGACATATGTTTAGTTATAAGTTTAGGAGGGCATAATGAACCGGTGGGGACATACAAAGCGTACCATAATCCTGTCTAGTGCAGTTGCCTTGTGGCTTAGCGCACCTCTAGTGGTTTGGGCAGATAATGCGACTGTCACTACAGATGTTGTTAATGTGAAAGGCACATGGGCAGAAGAAGAAGCAAAATTGAACTCACAGCAAGTGCAAATCATTACCAAGAAAGAGATTGAAAAGAAACAGGCGAAGTCCGTTGAAGATATTATTTTTACGCAAACAGGTGTATCTAGAACAGTTGATGCTATGGGGCGTGTGGGCGTGTCCATTCGCGGTGCAGAAGCGCGTCACACTCTTATCCTCGTAGATGGTCAACCAGTGCTAGGTGATTTTGATAAGTACTCTGGTGCGGCCGATGAAGTACAACGTTTGGGTACAGAGAACGTAGAGAGAATTGAAGTTATTCAAGGTGCGGCTAGTGCTAAATACGGATCTGATGCAGTAGGTGGTGTAGTTAATATCATCACTAAAAAAGCACAAAAGAAACCATCCGTACAATTTAATGCTGAAGGCCTGCGTCGCAAGAGCGATGGCGATGTATTTCCGTTCCAAAACTTCTTCATTCGTGCCGATTCTGGTCAAATGGGCAAGTTAAAGGTTGGGTTATCAGGTAGTAAACGAGATCTTATGCCTGTTCTAGCATCTGTTAAACGTCGTGCCTCTGGGATGGCCTTTGATTATGCAAAACATAACTTCAAGCCAAATGTACTTCGTTACTATGGTGATGCGGCAGATATCGGTCTTGTAGCGACCTACGAGGCAAATGATAAAAATAAGGTAGAATTGCGACTTAATCGTTACACGGAAGACCTTGTGCGCGATGTTAAGCACTCCGACTCCGATTTAGAGCCACAGCAACACTTCAAACGTACGGCAGATCGTAATACAGCTAACCTGCAATGGTCCTCTAGAGCTGGAAAGAGTGACTGGACTGTAGAAACTAATTACTCTCGTATTAAAGAAAATGATGTAGCGCTCATTAACTATACAGGTCGTTCCGCTTATGAAGGCTCTAATGAGTTGCGTTATATTGATAACATCGATCATCGTCAATTAGATATTCGAGTAAATGCTAATACGCAAGTCAATAAAAATCATTTGCTAAGCTATGGTGTTAGCTATGCTCGTGAAGAAGGTTCTGGTAGTCGCTTAAAGAGTTCTCCTAATACAAGTACGATGTACATTGATCCATGGGATTACGATAAAAGCTTGTTAGTAGACCGCCTTGATCGTCTCGTGCGACGTAAAGGCGATAATAGTATTAAAGTTTACTCTCACATCCATGACTATAAATTCATTAATTCCGGTGGCGGCATGCCGCAATGGGATATGGATTATGAATACTATGGGGCTGAAACAAAGGCACAAAAGCCGGGCATTACGTACGATGATTATGTGAATTATGGTTTATCGGAAAGCAGACTTAGTGAATGGTCAAGCACATCGCCGAATAATCAACCCGTAACGGATGAATTTAAGAAGCGATATTATGCTTTGGAAAATCGGTTGAAATCGGAAAATCCTGAAATGGCGGCACATCGTGCAAACATCGTAGGTGACTATTTTAAATATGGTGAGTCTAACGATCCAGAAATGCGTAAGAAAGCACCTAAGTTAAATGGTAAGGCTTTCTTGGAAGAGTACCGTAATCGCGATCAACGCTTGACTACTGGTAGTGGTACGATTCGTAAAATAAACGCTTACATTTCTGATACATGGCAAGTTAATAAGAATTTAACATTGTCTCCAATTGTGCGCTTCGACAATAGTAGCTTGTTTGGTTCTAACGTATCTGCATCTTTGGGCATGACATATAACGTTAAAGGTAATACACATCGCAGATTTAAAGCCAATGTAGGTACCGGTTATACAGAGCCTGGTATGGGCGAATTGTGGTATAACTGGGAAATGTACGCTTCTAACCCTGTAGGGATTGGGGTAGCAAAACTCGGTTGGTATTGGGCTGGCAATCCTAATTTGAAACCAGAAAAATCGGTCAATTTCGACATGAGCTTGGAGGGTGAAAATAAAAATACATATGCACGCGTAGGTGTATTCCATAACCGTATTAAGAACTATATGTCTGTATACTTCACTGGTGATTTTATGGACTTTGCACCATATCTTAAGGGTGATGCGAAATACCAACGTGCCCCGGATATGATTTACAGCTTTAAAAATATTGGTAAAGCTGAAATTACAGGGCTGCAAGCGGAAGTACAACAAAAATTTGGCAAATATTGGTCTGGTAAATTAGGTTATACATATTTACACGCTATCAACAAAAGCGATCCATCCATGCCACGTCAATTATTGGATAAACCAATGCACAAAGTTGATATTGGCATTACTTATGATAACCCTAAATCCGGTTGGAATGGCTCCATCTGGGGTGATTACTATATCAATATGCTTGATAGTAATACTCTTAATAACGGTGGTAACTACTGGCCAGATATCTTGTCTGGTGATGCAGGCGTTTATAAGAAACAAATGTATGAAAAGAAAACATTTGGCATTTGGAATGTAATGATTCAAAAACGTTTCAATAAAAATGCCATGATGTATTTCGGTATCAACAATATCTTTAACCATCGCGATGATGACCGTGCTACACAAGAACGCGTATACCGCATGGGTGTTAACCTTAAATTTGGTGGTGGCGATAGTAGTAAAACTATGGCCATCGGCAAAACTAAGGATGGTGCAAAAGTTAATGCTACAGGGGCTAATGTAGCTAATGGTGAAGTGGTAAATTCTGAATCTGGTGTACAAAACGTAGCTGATATAGTTCGTTTAACTGACTTTATTCGTTCTGATTTTGATACTACTAAAGAACGTGGTATTACAATGGTTGGCGACTATAGAGCGCGTTGGATGGCACATGATGGTTCTAATAGACCGCAATCTCCATTTAGAGCAAACTCTGCCATCGGCTCTGCAAAAGCTAATATGTACGATGCTAATCGTCATAGTTTTGAACAACGCTTACGTCTTGGCTTTGATGCTCGACTCAATGAGTTCACAAACCTCAAGGTTATTGGCAGCATGAGTGGTATGAGTGGAGTAGATACAAGCTGGACAAAATCTGATTCCAAAGGTCTCAACCATCAACGACTTGATACAGTTGATCTTACAAGACGCGTTAAGAAATGGGACGTATCTGTAGGGCGTTTAACTGAGCCTATGGGCGCTAGTGGTTACTGGTTTGGTCAATCTTATGACGGCGTTCGTGCTGTTTGGAATGGCCATGATTCTCAAGTTCGTATTGGTGTTGGTACTTTCAAACATAGTACAGGTATCACTGATTCTGCATATACTCATGCAGTGCACAAAGTTATCTTTAGACCACCAACAGCAGCTGAATTGATTGGTATCAATCGCGATGATTATCCATACGATATTGAGAGTGCTACTAAAACCGGTTCTGATGGTGAGAAGAAGACCTCAACAGATCCGGCAGCTCCAGATAGTCCAACTGGTATTTATAACTCCACTTACAAAGGTAAGACAGATAGCCTCTATTTCTATCAACAGCTCAAAGACTTGCAAGCTGAATACGAAGCTTATAAAGAAAGCTTAGACTTAAGATGGAGTAATCCGAACCGTGATCAAGAAATTGAAAAGGCTAATGCTAAATTAGCTGAAACTCAGAAAAAACAAGCTCAAATTATGGGTCGATTACAAGATATTCTTACAAAAGCATATCCTACAGATATGGCAGGGACTAAATTCTCCCTTGATATCCCATCTGGTGGGTATGCAATGTATGAAATCACCAATAAGAAAACAGGGGAAAAACTGTATAAAACAGGCGACATTATGTATAACGTAAATTCCCCATTGTACCCTGAATCTATGAAAGAAAAGGCAAAAGGTCTTATCGTATCCTCTGATAATAAAGAAGCCTTGCTAAATCCTAAAGAGTATGTTGATAAACATGCAGCTGAGATTAATCAATCGATTACAGAAATTGCCAAATATAATGCAAAAGATAACTGGAGTAATTATAACAATAGTGGGCTTGACGAAGTTTGGGTGAAACAAGCTGATGGTACATTTAAGAGATCTTATGATTACTATGGTCAACCGTCAAGTGATTATGAATTCACTGGCTTCTTAGGTGCAAAGACTTACAAATACGATAGTGGTAAATACGTATTTAGTGATTATGATGCTAAAGATGCCATTTACAAAAAGAACTTCACCATGTCCTCTGGTGATTATGGCGAAGGTGGTTCTTACTATGGTTGGGGTATGCCTAATGCATTGTTTAACTATATGTATAATCTTGAAAAAGTTGTACATGACGCAGAGTCTGAAAATAAATTACCACGCGAAGCAATCGGTAAGGTCATTGGCAACTTGATCAGAACAGAAGGTGTAGTTCTTGAAAAAGATACTGTACCAGCCATCGATAAGGCCGCATTTATTCAATACAAGAAACAAATTGGTGCTCGTCTTGGTTTACAAGCTTGGTACTTACGTTCCTTTGGCGGTAAAACACATACATATTTAAATGCTAATGGAAACAGTAATGATGAATACAGCTTCTCCAATGTAGCTCATGTATTTGGTATCGGTGCTAAGTATCAACTTGGTGCTAATGCAGCTGTTACGGTTGATTACGGTCAAAATCGTTCTAACTTAGGACGTTACCTCAATGGTAATACCGTATATCAACATGAACGTGGCACAGCAGACTTTACTCTAAAAGGTCATCAAATGGGCGGCACACCACACTTCTGGATGGCTCGTCTAGATATTGGGCGTGCTGATTTAGATGTTCCGAAATCTTGGAATGCGTTCATCGATTACAAATACTTTGAACATGGCTCCTTCTTCGGTGGTAATGGTACGGGTGCAGTACCTGATCGTTACTTAGATGGTGTTCGTAGCTTTACATTTGGTGCCGGCTATGTACCGCGCAAGGATTTGCTCCTTGAAGCATTCTATACATTTGATGCGAAGGGCACTAATAAACGAGACACTTTATATGGTAGTGAAAGCTTTAAGTTAGGCGATTATACAAGAATTCAAGGGACCTACAGGTTCTAATGTTCAGTCTGTAAACAGGCAGAAAGGTTACAAATATGGAAAATTTAAATTATGTCATTCACTTATTTCATAGTGGCGGGTATGTAATGTATCCATTGTTACTCTTGTCTTTCATGGTTATCGCTATAGCTGCAGAACGTGCTTTCTTCTATCGTAAGTATGCAGGCAAAACATTTGTTGTAACTCATGCAGTAAATGAATTCGCAAAACTACAACGTTGGGATGAAATCGATAAAGTAATTAAAGAGAACCCTTCTATTGCAAGTCGTATTGCAGAAGCAGGTTTAAAAAATGATTCTAGCGAAGAAGCAATGAAGACCGCTTTTGCTGATCAAATGGGGGTTGATGCAGTTGGTTTCCGAAAATATATGGACTACTTAAGTGCAACAGTTACAATTTCTCCATTATTGGGCTTGCTTGGTACAGTAACAGGTATGATTGGCTCTTTCAGTATCCTTGACTCCGGTGCGGGTGCATCTGCCATTACTGGTGGTGTAGGTGAGGCGCTTATCGCGACAGCATCTGGCTTATGTGTGGCCATAATGGCATTTATCGTTTACACAATTTTTAGTCATCGTTTGGACTCCATTATTAACCAAATTGAAAATATGTGTGTAAATATAGTTACAGCTAAACGAGAAGGGTGGAAATAGTTATGAACTTGCAAAGCTTTCGTATGAAAACTAAGCCGGAATTCATGATCATTCCAATGATTGATATCATTTTCTTCTTGTTGGTATTCTTCATGATGAACAGCTTGCAAACAGTGGCTCAAAAAGCCTTGTCTGTACAATTACCACAGGCTACTAGTGCTTCTGCACCAGCTCAATTACCAGTGGTTTTAACATTAGATGCGGAGGGTCATATTACGATTGATAACAAGCCAATGAGCATTGACGATGCTGAGGCAATGGTAAAACAACGTATCCAAGAAAACCCTAATGCTAGTGTTATCTTACAAGCCGATAAACGAGCGGCTCATGGTCAAGTAGTAGCGATTATGGACATGTTAAAACAATCTGGCGTTAAACGCTTAGCTATTGCAGCTGAACAGAAAGGATAACTATGGGACTAGGCATATCATGGAAAAAAGCAGCCATTATATCCGCCGTAGTTCATCTTATTGCTCTCTTTATTGCTGTAATCTTTTTTGTAGTGGTTCCAGCCATTCAAGAAATGGATACCTATGAAATCGACCTCACACAAAGTGTGCTCGATGATGGTGGCAGTGGACATGCTGGTGGTGGCGGAGGTAACAGAGCAGATCTGTTCCCAAAACCATTGTCAGCAGATGAAGTAGCGGCAAGAACAAAGGCTGTTGTAGCAAATGTTGAACCATCTACAGCAACAGATATTCCTGATGCAGTAGATGTGGCAGCTAAAGCAAGTGAAAATAAAGGCAATACATCCGGTGATAATTCCGCTGTTGGTGGCACAGGCCCTGGATCAGGTGGCGGTTCTGGTGGCGGTCATGGTACCGGTGAAGGTACTGGCGTTGGTGATGGTAGAGGCCATGGTACTGGTACAGGTGATGGTACCGGTGAAGGTGATGGTCATGGTACAGGTAAAGCAGCGTTCAATGTAGAGGGCTTTTATGCAGCTGTAGATAGCCAAAAACAAATTCCTTATGCGGCTATTAAGCGTAAAATGAACGTAGATGTTACAATTAATGTAATGGCTAAATTAGATACTAATGGTAATTTAATAGACGTATATCCAACTAGTGGTGGGGATGAAATATTTGTAGAAGCGGCTCTTGATGCAGTGCGACGAGCGACTCCGTATCCAAATGAAACAGGGGATATACAACCAGTAGAAGTTCCTGTACACTTTGTAGTACAGGCCGATGGCGAAGATGAAGAAGAATAAATATATCTAAGTAATAAAGGAGATAAATATGAAATCTATTATTTTATATTCTTCCCTTACGGGAAATACTAAAAGTGTAGCGGAAGCAATGGCTTCCGTTATGCCTGAAGGTACACCTTGCGTTCCTGTAAAAGATGCACCTGAAAATTTAGCTGATTATGATACAGTATTCGTAGGTTTCTGGGTGGATCGAGGCACAGCGAATAAAGAAGCGGCAAAATTGATTGAAACTTTAAAAAATCCTAATGTAGTATTCTTTGCTACATTAGGTATGTATGCTGATTCTGATCATGCGCGTGAAAGTATCGAAAAAGCATCTGAATTATTGCCTAACAAAGAAGCTCTTGTAGACGGCTTCGTATGCCAAGGTAAAATCGATCCTAAAGTAATCGAAATGATGTATAAAATGTTCCCCCCTGGATCTGCACATGGTCAAAGCCCAGAACGCGATGCGTTACATAAAGCGGCGGAAACTCATCCAGATGAACAAGACTTTGCAAATGCAAAAGAATTTACAAAATCTGTACTTGCAAAGTTGCAAGCCTAATTTCTGAAAGGGGATTGGAGTATGAGTTTAGCAAGTTTCTTTGAATCCATTCCGGAGAAACAACGCAATCTACAACTAGGTTTAGAATGCGATAATCCGATGAGTGGTGCATTTCCTCATAAACGTGTTGTACATGCAGGTCTCAATGGTACGCTCGTTTCTCCAAAAGAAACACAAGCCGTTTGGGATTCGTTAATGAATGGCACTCCTAAAAAGGGCGAAATGCAATGCGCTTACATTCATATTCCGTTTTGTAAGACAAAATGCACATATTGTGGCTTCTTCCAAAACGGTACGAGTCAAAGTGTTGAAGACCAATATATTGATGGTCTTATCAGTGAATTAAAGCTCGCTAGTGAGCGTTCGAGATTAAAAGATGGTTTGATCCATGCCGTATTTATCGGCGGTGGCACACCAACATCTTTATCACCTACAAATTCTGAAAGATTGCTCAAAGCAATTAAAGCGTACTTGCCGTTGGCAAACGATTATGAGCTTACCTTAGAAGGTCGTATTCACGATTTGATTCCTGAAAATCTTGAAGTTTGGATGGCAAACGGCGTCAATCGTATGTCCATTGGCGTGCAATCTTTCAATACAGAAGTACGTCAAATGGTAGGCCGTTTAGATACGAAAGAAACCGTATTAGAACGACTAGCTGCTTTGAAAGCTTATGGTCAATGTTCTGTTGTTATTGACTTGATCTATGGTTTACCTGGTCAAACTATGGAGGTGTGGGAACAAGATTTAGCAGATTTGGTAAGCTCTGGCGTAGATGGTGCGGACTTATATCAATTAAATGTATTTGATGGTAGTGATCTCAATAAAGACATTACAAACGGCAAAGTTCCAGCTGCAGCCACAACAGCGATGCAAGGGGATATGTTTGAATTTGGTCGTAAATACCTTGATGAACGTTCCTATCGTCGATTGAGTGCCGCTCACTGGAGTGCTAATAACCGTGAACGTAGCTTGTATAACACTTTAGCTAAATCGGGCGTTCCAATGTTCCCATTTGGTAGTGGTGCAGGTGGTAACGTCGACGGTTATGGGATGATGTTACATCGTGCATTAAAACCATACGAAGATATGGTTACCCGCGGTGAAAAACCATTTATGGCCCTTATGAAACAAAGTGATTTACAACCTATCGTAAACCGAGTAGTAAGTCAATTAGAACAAGGATTCCTCAATATTATGAGCTTAGTAAAAATGGATTCCAGATTAGATGAATTGAACTGGCTCTATAAATTATGGGAAAAACGAGGTCTTGTTGCCTATAATGGATTGCTTTATAAATTGACTGATGCAGGTGAATTCTGGACTGTAAACCTTACGCAAAGTACATTAGAAGCTGTTGAATATATCATGACTGGTAAGAATTCCTTCGCTATAGAAGCAGTAGCAGCACAAGATACAAAAACAACTTCTAAAGAAAATCCTAACCAAGAGGTACGTGGCATTGGCCAGGGTAAAGCCAATATCTCTGTACCAACTGACGAAGATTCCGAAGCACAACGTAAAGAGGCTCTTATTACTAAGGCTAAAGCTGAAATTGCTAAGAGCGGTGCTTCTGGCGAAGCAGCAGAACGAATGGTACAAGCTATGTACAATTTAAGTGCTGATGAGATTGAATATATGATGGAACGTATGATGTCTTAAACTGTTATGTTACACCTTAATTCTAACAACCTCTCTCAATAACCAACATATAATATACAAGACATATTACGTGACATATACGTGCTCTCTGTAGTACAAAGTAGCCCCAGACTGTAGTCTGGGGTTTACTTTTTATAGAGCGAAAGGTATTCTGTAGGTATAAGACTTAAATGACTTTAAAAAGCATAGCAATAGATGTATAGGAATAGATGTATAAGTCTATAAGGACAATAAAAATCTAATTGCTGTTAAAATCATAAAACAATAAGTGAGATAGTAAATCTATAAGATGTGAAGTGATATTGCTTGTATAGCTGATAAAAGGCTTAGGAGGTTAGTATGAGTACATGTCCTCAAAAAGAAATAGATATATTAGGTATTGGGGCTAGCACATTAGACCGCTTCATCGTTGTGGATCATTACCCAACGGGACGTGAGGTACAACAAGTTGTATCTTCTACCACCGATGGTGGAGGACCTGTAGCTACAGCATTAGCCGTTGCAGGTAAATATGGTGCACGTACGGCCATGATTGACAGTATCGGTGACGATATGGTGGGGCGTCATATTTTAGATGATTTCAAAAAATATAATGTTAATACTGATGCTATCCACATTGAAAAGGGGGAAAAGAGTGGCGTTGCTACAATCCTAGTAAAGCATAGCACTGGCGAGCGTGCCGTATTTTTTGAACGCTCTACTGCGCCAGAGCCAGTATTTTTAGATACTCATAAGCAATTAATTAAAGAAGCTTTCATTTTACATGTTAACGGACGGCATCGACAATTCATGTGTTCTGCCATGGCGTTAGCACAAAAGGCAGGTACTATTATCTCCCTCGATGGAGGTGCACAGCGCTACGATGAAGAGATGAAATCTATTACAGAGTCAAGTCATATTACTATTGTTGCTCGTGATTATGCTGAAAAATATACGGGCACTACTAATTTAGAAGAAGCTTGTCGTATCATTCATGACCGTGGTGCTCTTATTGCGGGGGTTACGGATGGCGCTAATGGTAGTTATTTTGTATGGCCTGATGGAACTTTCTATCGTTGTCAGGCATTCCCTCAAGAATATGTAGTTGATACAACGGGGGCCGGAGATAGTTTTCATGGTGCATTTCTTTCAAAGCTTGTTACATTATTAAGAGAGTTAGCCCCAGTAGAAGGGTTAGAGACCTCTACATATGCTATAGATTTATTACAACATTGTGGACATTCTGATTTAGAAAAAGCTGCTATTTTTGCGTCCGCTGTAGCAGCTTTAAATACGCAAGGGATTGGTGGTCGTAGCGCTTTACCAAGTTTACAAGTTGTATATAAGTTAATGGGATTGGAGTAAATCAGTATGTGGCACGATATTTCCCATTCTCATGTACAACGGTACATGCAACAAAATCCCTATCGATTATTAGCGTTTAGCTTTCTAGGCGTCATGATTATAGGAACAATATTGCTTATGTTACCGATGGCGAGTGCTCAGGGGCAAACGACGGCTCTTGTAGATGCCGCTTTTACCGCCGTATCTTGTGTTTCGGTAACAGGGCTGACCACTGTAGATACTTATTATCATTGGTCTTTATTTGGTAAGATTGTAATGGTTATCCTTATTCAGTTAGGTGGGTTAGGAATTGTATCTTTCACGACCATAATTGCTTTGCTTCTAGGTAAACGAGTAGGCCTTAAAAATCGTGTGCTTTTGTCCGAGGACGTTGGACAGGAGGGTATGACTGGTTTATTACATATTACGAAAAAGTTAACGCTTTATACCTTTGCTATTGAAATTGTGGGAGGCATAATCTATACGATTCAGCTATATCCCTATATTGGACAGGCTGCATTGTATACCGGTATCATGCAAGCTATTTCCACCTTTTGTAACGCTGGATTTGTATTTTTTGATAATGATCTACCTTATGCCATGGTAGGGGACATATTATTTAATATCAATACAGCAGTACTAATTGTTATCGGTGGTTTTGGCTATTTAGCGGCCTTTGACATATGGTCACACCGTAAGGTGCGACGATTTGTTGACTTAAAACTTCACACTAAGATTATGTTAGTAGGCACAGCGATTCTTATCCTATTAGGAACTATCATTTTTTTAGGTGTGGAATGGTCAAATCCAAAAACCTTTGGGTCATTACCGATTTGGAATAAAATAATGGCCTCTTTATTTCAAGCGATTACGCCGCGTACAGCTGGGATTGCAACGGTTGATTATAATGCATTACATCCAATTACCTTGTTTGTTACCATTATTCTCATGTTTATTGGTGCGGGTCCGAACTCTACCGGTGGAGGCGTTAAAATTAGTACCGTAGCAGTAACCATACTTGCATCGCGTACCTTGTTTAATAACCGTCCAGATACAGAGATTTTTGAACGTCGTATTTCATTAGTAACAGTGCTTAAAGCCAACGGAATTATATTTTTATCGCTCCTTCTTATTTTAATAGCCACCTGTTATCTGGCCTGGGATGAGCCTTATGATTTTATTCGATTGTTATTTGAGGTTACGTCCGCCTTTGGGACTGTAGGCCTTACGACGGGAATTACGTCTGATTTATCTGAAAGCAGTAAATGGGTGCTGATGCTTGTTATGTTTACAGGTCGTGTCGGTGTTATGACCGTTATTGGTACATGGGCTCTTAGGACTTCACCAACGAAGCCAATTGGGTATGCAGAAGAGAATGTATTGTTGTAATTGAGTAGAATAGTTAGTCTATCAGGAGATATAGCATGAAATATAAAACAATTGCCGTCATTGGTCTTGGTCAATTTGGTACGACTATAGCCAAGATGTTAGCCTCTATGAGTCATGAGGTTTTAGGTGTAGATATTAATCCAGAAATTGTACAAAAGGTTTCCCCTTATGTAACACATGCTATCGTAGCAGATACTACTGATGAAGAGGCTATTAAAGCCTTAGCTTTGAGCCAATTTGATATAGTTATTGTTGCCATTGGTGATAATATCCAGGCTAATCTCATGACTTCGATGTTGTTGAAAGAAATGAATATGCCTCATGTGGTTTCGAAAGCTGAAAATGCACTCCAAGGTAAGATGCTCAAGAAGATGGGGGTAGATATGGTCATCTATCCAGAATATGATGTGGCACAACGGTTAGCTCAATCGTTGACACGAGAACATGTAATGGATTACTTACAGCTATCTAAAAGCATTAGCCTTATTGAAGTAGATATGCCAAAATTTTTGGTAGGCACCTGCTTAAAAGATTCTAATCTGCGTGAGAAATATAATCTTAATGCTGTAGGCATCAGGCGTGGGGAGGATTTAGAAGTCCCTCCTAATCCGTTTACGATTCTTTCGGCGGAGGATAAACTATTAATCATAGGAAATAATTCTGATTTAGATGCATTAACAGTGTAGTAAGTATACGAAAGAGATATAAATATATCGAAAAAATATGATATAATGAGATAGAATTCAGTATAGGCCATACGTATTCGTATGGCCTTTTTATATAGAAATGAAGGTTATTATGACAGAGGAACAATATATAACGGCGCTGATGAATAACCCACATGGAATTCGAAATATTCCAAATCCTACAGAAGCTATGCAACTTACATGTGTGGGACAAAACGGCATGCTGTTACAATATATTAAAGAACCTACTCAAAAGGTTATTGAAACGGCGCTTTTACAAGCACCACGAGCTATACAATTCGTTGAAAATCCTACAGAAGAATTGTTAAAAACTTTAGTGGAAAAAGATTGGGCAGTTTTAGAATATATCGACAATCCGTCTGATACATTAATTCAAAGTGCATTAGCTCAATCAGGCTGGGCTATTCGCTATATTGCAAACCCATCTGAAGAATTGCAATTAGAAGCGGTGAAGGCGAATTATGATGCCCTACAATATATTAATACTCCAAGTGAGGCGGTGCAGTTACAAGCCGTGCAAGAAAGTTACTTAGCCTTGCGCTACATTGATGAGCCTAGCGTAACTGTTCTAGAAGCAGCAGTAAAGCAAGATCCACAGGCAATGCGTCAGATTACAAACCTCACTAAGGACTTGGCCTTGCATCTATTTAAGGTAAGTGCGGCTATTGTCGGTTATATACCTAATACATTGGGTGTTACAGTAGACGAAATCAAAGCTATAATTGTAGATGCTATTTCCGGCGATACAGTTGATGAAGACTATATACGCGAGTTAATCAACAATAAAGCTATCGGTGGACGTCAATCTAAATGGCCCATCGATTTGTTGTCACTTATAGATGCTTATGGCACCAAAATAGTTAAGAAAATTGCAGTAGGCGAATATTTGAAATATTAGAACGGAGATACGATGAACTTTATAGATACAATGGCAAGCGTTGAATTAGTGCTTGCTGCAAATCAAGTGCCTTTGCTCGTTGGTGAGACTGGCATTGGTAAAACCTCTCTCGCAACGCGTGTTGCAGAGGTACACGACTGGGAATTAGTAACTATCGACGGAAACCTCTTAAAAGAAGGTGAAATCGGTGGTTTACCTACTGTAGAAACGGTGACTCATACGGATGGTCATGGCAATACACGAGATGTGAAAACTACAGTATACGCTGTGCATCATACATTGGAACATGTGGCACAAGCCGTAGATAAAGGGCGTCAAGTATTGTTGTTTATCGACGAAATTAACCGCGCAGAACATGCAGTTCAACAAGAGTTGATGAACCTTATTCTAAACCGTGAAATTAATGGCTTTTCTTTAAGTGATCAAGTGCGCATCATCGCCGCTATGAACCCTGAAGATTCCTTTGATTACCAAACCATCGATATGGATCCGGCACAACAAAATCGATTCGTATGGCTTTATATGAATGCTGATTATATGCAATGGATTGACTGGGCTATTGGTGCTGGTATTGAAGAAAAGGTTATTGAATTTATTTCTTCCTATCCAGAATATTTAAATCAACGTCACGAAGACGATATCGATGCCACACCTCGTTCCTTTGAACGCGTGTCCGGTCTATATAGAATTTATAAGAATCAAGAGGGCACAAGCTATAGTCGCGATATATTTATGAATGTTATCCGCGGTAACGTAGGTAAACTCATTGCGGAGGCTTTTGTAAACTTTATCGAGTCCGATCAAGAACCTCTTATTACCTTTGATGATGTATTAACAGCGGTTCAAAAACCAGGTGCTATTATGTCTATGGCTGAGCAGGTTAAAGGTGAAAGCCCAACTCGCCTTTATGTAGCAGCAAAAAATATGTTGCATCGTTTAAATCGCAATAGCAATGCGCAGGAAGTACATCACTTTGTGGAGTTTTTAACCTTGTATCCAGGGGATTTGCGCGTAGCGGTTATGAAAGATCTTCGTAACACGTATGAGCGCGTTTACGCTTATGCTATTGAAGATGACCTTTTTGTAGATATTTTCTTTGAAGCGCAAAAATAATTCTATGTGTATAGTTAACCAAATCAAAGCTATATATAGATAATCGACTTTAGTAAATTATTAATTATTATGCTAATTGATATATGGCATATGACATATATTAAATTTGTTTTCTAAAGAAAAGGAGGTGTAAATATGCAACGAAACTTAGATAAGGACGATATACGTGATGCATCGGATTTACTGACTCATATCGATGGCTGGGAAAAAACGGGTTCTTATGATGCGAAGGCTATCGAGGCTCTTGATCGATGGCATGCGAAACGAGAGCGCATACATCGCGAAGCAGAGGCTTTGTATACGCAAATATACGCATCTTATGAGGCCTATGTAGATAGCTATGAAGAACAACATCATAGTATGGCGCCTGAACGTATAGCGGCTGATCTTATGAACCATAATATGTCGGATAGCCATATAGGTACTATCGGTCGTGCTCTTGAAGACGTACAAGTGGAGGGGACAGACCTCTCTGTTATGCAGCAAGCCGTAATGACACCGGCCTATGAGCAACGGTTGTGGAATATATTGCATGATGTAAACAGCTTGCTTCTTGAAGAGGACCAATTCTTTGGTTACTTTTACTTACAAATGACTCATCGCATTCGCTTTGATATGGCCAGTGCTTTTGGTATTAATCTTAAACAGGGCGGCTATGTGTTATATGTAAATCCATTTATCTTGTTACGCCAATCGCCTGATGTGATGAAGGATGGTATTAAGCGTGAAGTTCTTCATATCATTTCTGCTCATTTGATGCGGGTAAAAGCACTGAGCCAAGGCTTTCACAAAACAGCAGTCCATATGGCTATGGATATGGTCGTAAACGATTACCTTGAACATGTAGACCGTGATGCGGTAACGGTAGCCAATGTAAATGCGCGCTTTGGTTTGTTATTAAAGCGTTTCCGTACCATTGAATATTATGCGAAGGCTATTGATAAGGTCATGAAAGAAAAACCAGACCTCTTTGTGCCTATTGATAACGCAGATACGGCGGTTGCTATGGAGTTTGACCCTCAAACCAGCCATGATATTTGGGATGAATCCGATTCTATTGATACAGATACGATGGACCAAATCACGGAGCGCTATATCAACGAAGCCTCAAAGGGGGATATGGAAGGCTATGTGAAAAGCCTTATCGATACATTCCAAAAGACACGCCGTGCCTTGCCTTGGTATTTCTACCTTAAAAAGTTAATGGGCAAGGTAGCGAGTGGATACAAAAAAACGACGATGCGTCGTAATCGTCGTCAACCTGAGCGTTTGGAGTTGTCTGGCACATTACGTCAACATAAGGCAAATGTATGGGTAGCTCTCGACATGAGTGGTAGTATAACTGATGTGGAGTTTACAAATGCTTTAGAGCAAGTGCTACAAATCGTGCATGCTTATAACCATCGTATTACTGTTGTAGAATGTGATAATGAAGTACGCCGCACCTATACGATGGAATCCGTGAAGGATGTGAAGCCGCGCCTCGATGTGCGTGGTGCTACAGCCTTTACTCCTGTATTCTCTCTGGCTAATCAAAACCGTGTAGATTTACTTGTATACTTTACAGATGGCAAAGGGGAAGAGCGACTACGAGAGACGCCAAGAGGCTATAAGGTGCTGTGGGTATTGACCGGTGAGAATCCACAATTATCTTTGCATAATCCGTACGGCATGGTTCGTGAACTCGGTTATGTGGGGATTGATGAAACTCAGGATATTGATGAGTTTGTACGTATGGTTAATCGCGGTGGCTTTTCTATGGCTAATCAAGAGCTTTAGTATATTAGGTCGCATGTTTTTTTTATAGGTTTAATCTTGAACCAAAATGGTATACAAAAATGACGCAATCCAGCGGATTGCGTCATTTTTAGGTCTGTGGATCTTTTATTAGTTGTTAAGCTCAATAGAGGAGCCTGGATCGATAATGAGTGCTGTTTGGTTATATTTGCCTTCTACAAGACTTGTAAATACACCTGGTTCACGGTCGATAACAGGCCATGTTTTGTAGTGAATTGGAATGGAAATACGCGCTTTTACATAAGAGGCAGCAAGGGCTGCATCTTCAACCCCCATTGTGTAATTATCACCGATAGGAAGAAGTGCGTAATCGATTTCACCAAAGCGATTTAATAATTTCATATCGCTAAAGAGTGCTGTATCACCAGCGAAGTATAGGATATCTCCGTAGAAATCTACAATACAACCTGCAGCGTGACCGCCAGGGATGCCAGCGCCATGGAAGGCAGGAACCATTCGAACAGAACCGAATTCAAAGTCGAACTTGCCACCTAAATGCATGGCGTGTGTACGACAACCGGCAGCTGCTGCTTTACCCGCTACCTCAGCCGTAGAGATAACGAGGGCATCATTTGCTTTGGCAATAAAATCTGTGTCTCCATAGTGATCATCATGGCCATGACTGACAAAGATATATTGGCATTTGATATCTTCTTTTTTAGCGATATCCCATGTATTACTGGTCAAGAATGGGTCGAAAATCATGGATACATCGCCACGTGTGAGCATAAAGCAAGCGTGACCAAAATAAGTTAGTTTTGTTTTCATAGGAACACTTCCTTCCTTGTACATACAATTCTTAATTCTATTGTATAATATAATAAATGAAAATAAAACTATTGGTGATAATTTATACATAATTAGTAAGGATATATTATGGATTTAACACATTTTGATCAAGATGGTAATGCTTGGATGGTAGATGTATCAGATAAGGATATTACAACTCGTACTGCTGTGGCAGAAGGCTTTATTACTATTAATGATGCAATTTATGAACGCATTGCAGCGGGAACAATAAAAAAAGGGGATGTTCTTAGTGTGGCTCAATTGGCAGCTATTATGGGGGCGAAACAGACGAGTAATCTCATTCCCCTTTGTCATCCGTTAGCATTAACTAAGGTTGAGGTGCATTGTACTCTTGTTGATGGTGAAAGTCCAGCCTGTACGGATTCTACACATAATCGTGCTGTTAAGGTTCGGGCTACCGTAAAAACGACAGGAAAGACAGGTGTTGAAATGGAGGCACTTACGGCGGTTCAAGTAGGACTTTTAACAGTCTACGATATGTGTAAAGCTATTGATAAGGGGATGATTATAGGCCCTACATATCTTGTAGAAAAAGAAGGCGGGAAAAGTGGACATTTTGTCCGTTCCTTTGTAGAATAATATAGATATAAAGAATAGGGGATTGAAAATGGAAATAGTACTTTATGAGCCTGAAATTCCAGGCAATACAGGAAATATAGCGCGTTTATGCGCCGCCAATCATATGACCTTACATCTGATCAAACCCCTTGGCTTTTCTATTGATGACAAGCATGTAAAACGTGCTGGCCTTGATTACTGGCACTTGGTAGATGTACAGGTACATGAAAATATTCAAGAATTATATGAGAAATATCCTGATCGTAGATATTTCTATGCCACTACCAAAGCAAAGCATACTCATTCCGAGGTGAAATATGAAATCGGTGATATGCTCGTTTTTGGGCCTGAAACAAGAGGGTTGCCTGAAAGTTTATTAGATGGTAAAGAGGATACATGCATTCGTATACCCATGGTAGATGAAGCACGTTCTCTGAACTTATCTAATGCGGTGGCGATTATAGCTTATGAAGGTATGCGTCAACTTGATTATCCAGATCTTAAGGCTGAAGGCAATTGGATTCAATCTAAATAAATAGACTTTCATAATTGAGAAATATATTATACGTATGTGTTAGAAGAACTACCAAATCTATATGACCGGTAGCGATTTTAATGGTGTTGTTTGGAGGAGGATATTATGAACTACGATAAAGCTCATGATTTAGCTCATGCAATGCGTGAATCTGAAGAGTACAAAGAGTTAATGGCTGCTCAGGAAGCAGTGAAAGCAGATGCAGTAGCAACGGGTTTGGTTCGCACATTTATGGCTCAACAAATGCAATGGGAATATGCTAAGTTGTCTGGTGCTCCAGAAGCGGATGAGTTGCAAAAGAAACAAGAGGAATTGATGCCTCAAATTCAAGAAAATACTGCAGCGGCTGCTTATTTGCAAGCGCAAATGCGTTGGAGCCAGATTTCTAATGATATTTATAAAATCATTAGTGAACCAATCACTGAGGGGATGAAAGTGTTAGATCATGGCGAACAACAACCAAAACATTAAGGTATTACAAACAGCTTTATTAGAAAAATTACCAAGTACACGTGTACGAGAGCAGGAGCTTCTTTGTCATCATACGACATTCAAAATTGGAGGACCTGCGGACTTATTTATTGAACCTACTACGATGGCAGAACTTAGTTTTACACTTCGTACCATTCACGAATTAGATGTGCCTGTAACTATTATTGGTTGTGGATCTAATATTTTAGTGAAAGACGGAGGTATCCGTGGCGCCGTCGTATCAGTTCGACATATGACCCAAATCATGGATTGTAACGAAAACACATTGTGTATTGGTTCCGGGTATATGTTAAAGGATGCTTCTGAATTTGCTTGGGAGAATAGTTTATCTGGCCTTGAATTTGCCATTGGTATTCCAGGCACACTTGGTGGTGCCGTATTTATGAATGCAGGTGCTTATGATGGTGAAATGAGCCACGTAGTTACTGCAGTGAGAGCCGTAGATTTCCAAGGAAATATTAAGGAGTATGATGCATCTCACCTGGACTTTGCTTATCGTCATAGTGTATTCCACGATAATCATGAAGTTATTGGAGAAGTCATTATGACACTCAAACCAGGCGACAAGGATGCCATCAAAGCTCGTATGGATGAGTTAACTGAAAAACGTGAATCCAAGCAACCTTTGGAATATGCTAGTGCAGGTTCAACCTTTAAACGTCCACCAGGGTACTTTGCAGGTACATTGATTGAACAAACAGGCCTAAAGGGGTTGTCTGTAGGTGATGCGCAAGTGTCCCACAAACATGCAGGCTTTGTCATCAATACAGGTAGTGCTAGTGCAAAGGACGTACTTGATTTGATTGCAGAAGTACAGCGTCGTGTGTACGATAGACATGGCGTACACCTTGAGCCCGAAGTACGAATGATTGGTGAAGACTAATATCAACTAAATACTAATATAAGATTTCTTATGTAACGTTACTCTTTTTAGGGATGATGGATTCATAAGAAATCTTTTTTTATGTCCATTATAAGCGTATGATATTTATATAGTTAGTCTATATTTGGGAGGCGATGATATGAATACTTTGTTGGCCCAAGAGATTCATGATAAAGCACTAGCATGTGGGTATGACGATTGTGGTATAGTACCTCTTGATGCACTTGATTTTTATAAAGAACGAATGATAAAGCGTTTAGAAGATGTACCTGAAAGTAAAAAGGTATATGCACATAGTAATGCCTTTTTAACATTGAAAGAAAACTATCCTTGGGCACAATCTATAGTGGTTTGTACTGAGTATTTTGGAGCGTATAAGTTTCCTGCTTCGCTTCAAAAGCGATATGCAAAAGGCTTACTACTATCGTTAGCTAATATCCCTGATGGGGGCGAAGTCAAACAAAGGCGATCTTTTGAAACATGGTTCAATGATAAGAACATCCAATTTATTGGTGGTGAAACAGCAAAGCCTACTGGTGTTGTTCCTTTGCGCCCTGCTTCTGTAGCGGCAGGACTTGGAATTTATAGAAAAAACAATTTCTTTTATGGACCTAAAGGCTCTAATTATGAATTGGTAGCCTATTTAATTGATCAGCCTTGTGAGTATATTCGTCATCTAGAGATACCACCATGTCCAGAGACTTGCGATTTATGTCAGCAAAAGTGTAAAACGAAGTCTCTATCTGCACCTTTTACAATGAATCCATTAACCTGTGTATCTTATATCAATACCTTTGGTGATGGTAAATTGCCAGAAGGTGTGACAGAGGATATGTTGGAAGAGTGGATATTAGGTTGTGATAATTGCCAAGACTGCTGTCCGTTTAATAAAAATCATGATTGGAGTATAGGTAAAGATTATCCTGGGCTTAATGCATTAGAACTTATACTACAGCCAGAATATATTTTGAAAGCCTCTGATAAGGAGATTATAGAAAAGTTGATTCCTAAATTCTGTTTCCATTTAACAGATAAACAAATTCCGTTGTTGCGTAAATCTGCTAAGCGGGCGATAGAGCATAAATAGGTTGTGTCTTAAGATGAGTCAAAAGTATAATCGAATGTTGAAATTGCCATGATTAGAATAGGTGTACTGTTTTGACTTTTTTCTATAGACTGCGTTATAATTAACTGTTGCCAATTTTGGGGAATATACCTGCATAGCCCGTTTTATCGAGGCTATGTGATATAGAATATACTGAAAGAATTAAAGGGAGGATCTTATGATTCGCGAAAATCTTCGTAATGTAGCGATTATCGCCCATGTTGACCATGGTAAAACTACTTTGGTGGACGCATTATTAAAACAAAGCCATGTGTTCCGTGAAAATGAAAAAGTAGCAGAACGCGTAATGGACTCCAACGACTTGGAACGTGAACGCGGTATTACTATTTTGTCTAAAAACACTGCTGTAATGCATGATGGTATTAAAATCAATATCGTTGATACTCCAGGCCATGCTGATTTCGGCGGCGAAGTAGAACGCGTACTTAACATGGTTGACGGCGTATTGCTTCTCGTAGATGCTTATGAAGGTCCAATGCCTCAAACTAAATACGTTTTGCGTAAAGCCTTAGAACAAAAATTGAAACCAATCGTAGTAATTAATAAAATCGACCGTCCTGATCAACGTGTTAAAGAGGTTGAGGACGAAGTTCTTGAATTGTTTATGGAGCTTGAAGCTGATGATGATCAACTCGATTTCCCTGTAGTATACGCATCTGCTCGTTCTGGTGTGTCCAAAACTAATTGGAATGATGAAGCTGTAAACATGGAGCCGTTATTCAAAACATTGATTGATGAAATTCCTGCACCACAAGGTGATATGGAAGGTCCTCTTCAATTTATGGTAACTACACTTGATTACGATAACTTCATCGGTAAAATCGCCGTAGGTCGTATCGTTCGCGGTAAAATGAAAACCAACCAACAAGTGGCTATCATGAATGGTGAAAGTACTCGTAAAGCGAAAATTGGTCGTGTGTACACATACAATGGCTTGAACCGCGTTGAAACTGACGAAGCTGAAATGGGTGATATCATTGCTTTTGCAGGTATCGACGATATTAACATCGGCGAAACAGTAGCGGATGCTGAAAATCCTGAAGCATTACCATCCATCTCCATCGACGAACCAACATTGTCTATGGTGTTTTCCGTAAATAACTCTCCATTCGCAGGCCGCGAAGGTGAATTTGTTACATCCCGTCACTTGCGTGATCGTTTGTTCCGTGAAGTAGAAACTAACGTTTCTATGAAAGTAGAAGAAACTGATTCTGCAGATGCGTTCAAAGTATCTGGTCGTGGTGAATTGCATTTGGCAGTATTGATTGAAACTATGCGTCGTGAAGGCTACGAATTACAAGTAGGTAAACCTCGTGTAATTTTCAAAACTATTAACGACCAATTGTGTGAACCGCTCGAAGCATTGACCATCGACGTACCTCAGGAATTTATGGGTACCGTAATGGAAAATCTCGGTCAACGTAAAGCTGAGTTGACTAATATGGTTGAATTGGCCGGTTATCTTCGTATGGAATTCGTAGTTCCGGCTCGTGGCTTGATCGGTTTCCGTGCACAATTCTTAACAGCTACAAAAGGTAATGGCATCATGAACCATGTATTCCATGGTTATGCACCATATAAAGGTGAAATTCCTTCCCGTACACGTGGTGCTTTGGTAGCATTCGAAAATGGCGAAACTACTCCATATGGTTTGAACTCCGTTCAAGATCGTGGTACATTGTTCGTTGGCCCTAACCAAGACGTGTATGCAGGCCAAGTTATTGGTGAAAATACACGTGAACTTGATATGGATGTTAACCCATGTAAGAAAAAACATGTTACCAACATGCGTTCCAGTTCCTCTGATGAAGCGGTACGCTTGACTCCACCTCGTATCTTCTCCTTGGAACAAGCTCTTGAGTGGATCAACGATGATGAACTTGTTGAAGTGACACCTGAAAGCATTCGTATGCGTAAAACGATTCTTGATCGTAACGCACGTGCGAAAGCAGCAAAGAATAAAAAATAATATCTTATGCAGATATATAAAGGCGCTCCTTAAGGAGCGCCTTTTTTATCTAATCTATAAGTATTTATCTAACATATTCTTACAAGTCATATATTCATGAAAATAGGTGATAATTTTATCATTTATGATTATTGGGTATAAAAATAAGTTAATATACTAAATACGCATAATAACTTGCTGATAGGGGTATTGGTATATACGAAATATTTGTAACGCTGTATAATAATAACAAGTTTATTGAAAAAGTTATTGATTATGGAGGTTCTTATGAATAAGAAAATCTTAGCTTCTTTATTTGCAGTAGGTTTAGCTGCAGGTTGTGTGTGCTCTTCCGTTGATGCGCATGGCGTATTCTTTGCTAACCGCTTAGATGAAAAGGCGCTAGTACTTGGCGAAGGCCCTGTTGATGATGCGTATAGCCCAGAAATGGTAAAAAGCATCATTGGCTTAGATAACAATGGCATGGTAATTCCTGTACAAGTTATTAAACATGAAAAAAATGTAGTAGTTGTACCAAATGATAAATTGGGTATTACAGTAACTGACTTTGACTATGGTTATTGGACAAAAGACAAAGATGGTAAAACTGTTCATAAACCAATCTCTGAAGTACCAGGTGCTCAAAAAAGTACACATGCCATTAAATATGACGTTCACTACTGGAATGCAGAAGCAAAACCTTTCAATAATAAAGATGCTTTCATTCAAATCATTCCATCTGTTAACCCATTAACTCTTAGAAAAGGTGATACATATGAAATCCAAGTCTTGAAAGACGGTAAACCATATGCAAATGCACCTCTTATTAAAGACGTAATTAATGATCTTACTAATGAAAGCCAAGCAGATGCTAATGGTAAAGCAACTGTTACTGTAAGTGCTAATGGCCTTAACGTAGTAGGCGTTGAAGTGGGCTTCCCAACTCAAACTAAAGGTGAGCAAAATAAATACTTCAGTGCATTGTCCTTCATCATCAATCCTGAATAATATAGGATATAACTATTTACTAAGTGTGTGAAATAAACAAGACCTCCTAAGTTGGACTTAGGGGGTCTTTTTATATTTTTAGGGTGTACGTATAAATGCGTTCTGTGAGAGCCTCGTATTAGGCGGGGTAAGAAAGAGAGATTTTTATGAAATTACAACGAAATGTATCGGCTGTGATGGCTGCGTTGGTATTAACTGGAATGACCTGCTCTGCATTTGCTACAGAAATTAATGCCACAAGTGATAAAGCGGAGGAATTGCTTGGCTTAACAATGGGGGCACCGGTACAAACACAACCGGAAGTCAAGCATATAGAGGATACCTTGACGGTTAATGTGCATGGTAAAAGCTTAACAGATACAGGTAAAACTAAAAATGTATCAGGTATTTATAATGGATTTGGATCACAATTGACGGTGGATAAAGATTTGATTGTACGTCTTAAGAATGATGCACCAGCGTCAAAAAGGGAACTCGGTCATTACTATATGAGCGCTGTGTATGCTGGTTACGGCGGTAAAGTGCCAAGACTCAGCAAGGACAATCCTGATAGAGATTATGGAGATACTAATATTCACGTCAAAGGCAATGTAGATATCGATGCTATCGGTGTTGGATTACAAGCTAATCAACGTGGTCATATCATTGTTGATGGTGGTGGACGTATCATCACTCATCCTTTAGAAACTTCTGATACTTACTCTGTGGTGGCAGAAGAGGGGGATGTATATGTTAATACAGGCTCTGACGGAAAACATCCAGGTTCTAAAGAATTGGTCGCTGTTGGGAATGTAGGGTTAATTAATAAGGATTATGGACGTGATCCAAATCATAACGAAACGCCAACGAATATAGCATTAGCTTTTACAACACCTAATTCTAAACTTACGGGTGCCGTACTAAATGAATATGCTGAAAGCAATAAGAACCCGCATAATTCTGGTGCTGACATTTACTTACAAAATGGAGGAACTTGGAATAATGAATGGATTGGTATGGAGCGTCCTACCCCTAAAAGAGAACGTCCATCTGGGGATAATGCAGCATATCTATACAAGGGCAGTAAGGTTCGCAATCTCGTAGGTGGATCAAGTCCATCGGCAGCCGGTATACTTCATCCTATTGATGCACGACCTATTACAATTCAAAATTATAGCGGCTATGTGAATGCTGTTTATAAGGCCGGTGTTCCAGCTAGTGAAAATGGAAAGGGGAATATCGTTGTTGAACATGCTGCAGATAATAGCCATATTACGTTGCAAGGCGATGGAGCTAACTTGACTAATGATGATAGCTACCGTAAGGAAATACAAGCCTTAGCCGATAAATTACAATATACTGGCAATGATAAGAAACTGAGTACAACTGTTCAAATCAATGAAGGTATTACTCGTCCAGGTGCTGTTGCAGAGCTTGGTGCAAATCATTTTGACTCACAGGGGCGCCTTGTTGTGGGAGATACGACAAAGATTAATCGTGCTAGTGAATCATCCTTGGTAAGTGGCACAAAATCTGCTCTTACATCGACCGCTATGGCATGGAAGAGTAATACCAATGATTTACAACGCCGTTTAGGAGATCTTCGTTTAGCTAATACAAACAAAGGTGTATGGGCGAAATATATAGGCGGTAAATCTAAAATTACAGACGGTGCTGATGCACATATGACGTATAATGGTGTACAAGTCGGCTACGATCATAAGGCTTCTAATGGGTGGATTTTCGGTGGCGCTATTGATTACAGTACATCCAGTAATTCCTATACTAATGGCAGTGGTGATGGTAAACTTGGTGGCATTGCCTTGTACGGAACAAAACAACATGATGATGGTCGTTATTTAGATATCATTGCTCGTGGTAATCGTTTATCCAATAATTATAACCTTTATACTGTTGGTGGACAGCGGTTAAATGGCAAGTATCATACTTATGGTACATCATTGAGTGCTGAATACGGTAAGCGCATCAAGAAGCAAAATGGTTTCTACATCGATCCTAGTGTAGAATTTATTGTAGGCCGTTTGAATGGTGTATCCTATGATGCTTCTGTTGTCGGTGGTGGTTCTATGCATGTGAAAGCTGATGCTGTGAACTCTGCTGTAGGCAGACTTGGTATTGGCATTGGGAAAGAAACAGAAAAATCCAATATCTTCGCTAAATTAGCATTAGCGCATGAATTCTCTGGTAAGGCAAATACAACATATTCCGCACCAGGCAATCCAACAGTACAAACAACAGTAGATTTGAAGGATACATGGCTTGATGCTGAAATTGGTGGGTCTTGGAACATTCGACCTAGTACATATCTATATGGTACATTCACTAAAAACTTTGGTGCTACCATAGAAAATACCTGGCGTATTGATGCTGGGGTACGGCATAATTTTTAATTAAATATTGCACTAATAGTCCTTATAGCGTATGCTGTAAGGACTATTAGTATGTAAGGAGTGTATTATGACTAAAATTTTATTTATCTGCCACGGTAATATTTGCCGCTCTACGATGGCAGAGTTTTATATGAAGCATATCGTTAATAAGGCTGGTTTAAGTGATTCTATTTATATCGAATCCGTTGGTACATCTCGTGAGGAGATAGGGAACGATACCCATTATGGGACTAAACAGAAATTAGATGAAATGGGCGTTCCTTATACTCGTCGCAAGGCACGGCAAGTGACGATGGAGGATTATCACAACTTTGATTATCTCATCATCATGGATGAAAATAATGGGCGGAACTTACGTTGTATCATCGGTGATGATGTAGACTCCAAGGTGTACAAGACTATGTCGTTTGTTGGTGAAAGCCGCGATGTAATGGATCCTTGGTATACGGGTAACTTTGATGAAACATATGACGATGTGAGCCGTAGCTGTGATGCTCTATTAGAGTTGATCAAAGAAAAAATATATAGACCTTACTATTAGACGGTGTAGCAGTAGTGATTGAGTTTAACTATAGTTATTCTCCAAACCTGAATTGGCTTAATAGTAAGGTCTTTTCTATATACAGACTATCTCGCTTTATACTTTATACTACCGAACCATAGCGTTATATGGTATAATTTTTAGGTATCATGCGCCTATAGCTCAGTGGATAGAGCGCCGGTCTCCGGAACCGGGTGCGCAGGTTCGATTCCTGCTAGGCGCACCAAATAAAAGGCTTCTCGATTTCGAGAAGCCTTTTTATATGTATTTATTCTTTATGTTGATGTATAGTTCAGAAAATTATATTTTAGCATCTATATTTAGTACAACGAATTCCTCGTGATTGAAATTCATTAATCAGTAAGTCTATTGATTTATCAATGCTTTTTTCATTGCTTACCAATACAAACTTTTTATAATAGACAGTACCATCAAATTGTATTCAACGGCTTGTCTTGCCATTTAGTTTGCAAATTTGCATTCTGCCGGCCCAGCTGCCCATGCTACGGAATTGTTTTCCTTTAGAGAAACGTACCTCACGAATATCGCTTAATTTAAATGTTCTTCTTACTAAGCCAATGCCTATAGAGACTTGATCATTCTTAAAGTAAAGAAGTTTATAACGCTCTTCAGGAGGCATAGATCTAATTATAGATAAGTTATAAGTAGCAAAAGCTACAGCAATAGCTACTAATGTAAACATTAGGATTATCATATATTTTCCCATACTTTTAAGTCCTCCTTTTTTTTATTATAATAAATATAAATAATATATGAAACAGCTATATTAACTCTAGTAATAGGAGAGAAACGAATGGAAATACATGCACGAACTACTAAATGGAGTAAGGGTGTAAAGGAAATGGATGTATTATCCCTACAAGAGAAGGAGATTGTATGTAATAAGGTAGCTAAACAATTATTTATTATTTGTACAACGATTGGTACATTAATTTTAATTGCTATTACCTTTGGTATGTTAGAATCGCCAGAGCTTTTAGAGTATATGACTCATACCGCAGATTCAGTTAATCGAGGTTCTCGTAGTGCACATCTACAATCACCACATGCTAGTAGCGGTCTAACTAGTGTGTTTAGTATCCTACCTCTTTTGGCTGTTATGTTGATTCCCACCATTGCCGTGTTTTTCGGGATTAAAAAGTCTTTACTCAAGAGGGAAACAAGAAAATTATTAGAGAAGAAATTAGGTTCTACGCCTATTACTAATGATGTGCTGACATCAGTGTATTGGGCTTTATCTAATCAAGAATATATAAGTAATGATGCTTTCACCAAAGATATCATCGATTATATACCGGATAATAAAGATAATTGGAATCCGTATGGCATTGCTGTTAATACTCGTAAGGTATGTATCGTCTATGAAGCTTTCATTACTGGATCTGAACAGCTACGAAGTAATGAGCATATTGTTGATATAACTGATTTAGATGAAGAGAATCGCATTGATGGTGTATTTCAAACTGATATTAAAGTCGAGTTAAGCGCAGATAATAGAAGGTATTTTACTAATGTAGAACTATTAAGGAAAATTCATAATCAAGTTGCCAATAAAATAGCAGAAGGACTGGATTCTTTTGAAGGATTAGAATATGTAGAAACAGTAGATGGATTGCCAGTATATCGAGTTATGATTGGTGACTGATAGATTTATATTATTTCATGAATGAAACTTCATATTGGTTATATTTTACGTATGTATAATATTTTCAAAATTGCATGGTTATTTGTAATAAAAATGGAGAAGAATTTATGCTTTCAACGCTTATATGTTTATTAATTGTATTCTTGTTTTACTTCTTTATTAAGCAATACAATTTACTGCAAAAGTTGACCGTAGAGATTAAAGCTGCACGTGCCAATGTTATTGTTGCTTACGAGAAAAAGGTGGCTATTGTAAATCAGTTTACAGGCCTTGTAAACGAGTATGGTGATTATGAGAAGCTAATCCAGTTGAATGTGTCTGATAACTTTATTGATATGGCTCGAGAAACATCTAAAGCGGTACAAAACATTACGGCATTAGCTAATCAGCTTCCCGATTTGAAAGCTAATACTCAATATGGTAAATTCTTAGAAGCTATTAGTGAAAATGAAGTATTTATCTCTAATAAGCGTGAAACGTATAACTTTCAAGTGAAAGAATATAATAGTGCGATTGCCCAAATTCCGATGGTATTTGTGGCATCTTTATTGGGCTTTAAACAGGCTCCATTCTTTGATTCAAATAATGAAGCGGCTTTGGCTGAATTTAGTGGTGCTGACTCTGAAGCGATTAAAGATCTTGCTATAAAAGGTACAAATAAATTGAAGGATACAACAAATAAAATTAGAGAATCCTTTGAGAAACGAGAATAAGAAGTGCAAGCCAATGTGCAAAATAATCTAGAAACCCTCCATTCAAATGAGTGGAGGCTTTTTACATAGAGATATATAACTACATGAGTTGAGTTGCTGATAAGATTTCGATATAGAGTTTTATATTTAATAATATCGAAATAACATAATAAATGTGATTTGGGTAACACATTTTGTTTTGAGAATGATGTACAATAAGGATAGCTATATGAAAATCTGAACATCCTAGCCGGAACACTAGGACATATAGGGGAGCGTTAAATTACGTAGTGAATTTAACTAAGTGAATATTACTTATATATGTATCAATAGCCCATCCATTTAGGGATGTGGCTATTTAGAGGGGATAATATGACAAATAAAATACAAGAGCTTACCGTCAACGAAGTTTGGCGTGATGAGCAAGACGCATGGAATCATCGTTCCGAGTACTTTGTAGAAATGCACAATCGCGAGGATCGCAAGGCACAGGTCACTGATTTTTTAGCCTTCTTAAAGGATGAAAATTTATTACCTTCATCGAATGGTCGTACACTTGATGTAGGCTGTGGTGTTTGTGACTACGCACTTGGGTTAGCTCGGGAAGGCTATAAGGCGACAGGCATAGATTTATCTGATGGTATGATTCGCGGTGCTAAACAATTGGCAGAGTCAGAAGGTTTAGATCTTAGCTTATATATTGGACCTTGGTCTGATGAAACTCGTCGAGAATTAGGTTGGGATAAAAGCTTTGACTTGGCATATAGTATCTTCTGCCCGATTATGTTTGATGTAGAAAATATTCGCGCCATGCACGATGCAAGTAATGATAAATGTTTATGGATTGCATTTAGCGAACGGAGCGACGAAATGGTAGATATGTTATCTGAACATTTCTTTGGACGTGATTCTTTTCCATGGGATGGTAAGATGAAAGAGTGTTTAGATACTATCCATGAGATGGGGCATAATGTAAAAGTAATTTATAAAACGGTTCCTGAAACAGAGGTTATGTCTCTTGAAAAGGCAGTTAATTATTTTACCATGCGACTTCATAATAATGGATGGGGAGACATGGAAGACATGAAAGAAGAGATTAGAAATCTCATTGAGCCACTAGCTATTGATGGAGAAATCCATAATAAGACTGTTGATAAGGTGGCTTGGGTTTCATGGTCTGTGAAATAGGAGAGAAACATGACAGTTGATGAGAAACGTAAGTTAGAACTAAAAACTATGTACCAGATTATTGGCATCTATTGTCATAATAAGCACCACACTCCTAAAGGACAACTCTGTGAGGAGTGTCAAAAAGTTTGGCAATATGCTGAACATCGTATAGATGTATGTCCTCATATGGAAAGCAAGACCTTCTGCAGCGTGTGTAAAACGCATTGCTATGCGCCTACGTATCGTGAAAAAATACGTGAAATCATGCGCTATGGTGGACCTAGAATGTTATTTATATCACCAATTCAAGTTATTCGCCATATGTATTTAGAGTGGAAGGATAGAAAAAGGAGTCGTACTTCTTATGAAAACTGATATGATTGTAAAGACAGGAATGTTTGTAGCATTGACGGTTTTACTATCTTATATATTTGCTATTCATACTACATTTATACATATTACCTTTGGATTTTTATCAACCGCTATATTTGGTATTCTTTATGGGCCTATGGCAGCAGGTATAATGGCTGCTATTGCCTGTTTTATAGGTATGTCTTTATTTGGACAAGGGGTATTCTTTCCCGGCTTTATCATATCTGAATTTCTTGTAGGCTATGTGTATGGGTATTTTTTACACGGACGTAATGTTACATTTAAACAATTACTTTTACCGGAGACGATTGTTACTGTATGTATACATCTGATATTAAATACAATATGGCTCACAATATTTTATAACAAAGCAGTATCTGCTATATTTATTGGACGTCTTATTAAAAATATCATTTGTTTCCCTTTAGAAATTGCATTGATTTTAATTGTGTATAAAGCAGTCAGTAAGTTTATGGTACAAAAAAAGCCATAATCTTACAGTATACTAAAATGCACCCCTAACATTAGATTATATGTTAGGGGTGCATTATTATTTGTAAATATAGCGTTTTACGCGAGTGCTTTGTCCAATACAGTTTTGATTAAAGATTTTGTTTGGGCATAGCTTTCACCAGGTTGTGCCTCGTATTGTTTGTCGAGGTCGAACCATAAGTTCGGATAGTATTCATATGGGTGAGTTTTGAAGAGCTCATGAGCATCTTGATCTTCAACCCAGTTGATATGAATATCTGCGTATGCAGGATTTTCTGCAACGAGTTCATCGATAGCACGGAATGCATTAGCGCAATAAGGGCAACCGTTTAAATGGAAACCTAATATTTCTTTCATGATATTCAGTCCTTTCAAAATAGAATCTACATATATTTCTATAATTTGAGATTTTATACATATTCATGTACCACAACATATGGTACACTACTGAGTATAACATATCTATATAAGATATTCAATTTTTTAGATATATCAGATGTGAATATTGAGAATTTGATATGCATGCATTATATAAATAAGGAGATACCTATGATTTCAGGCGCACAGTATCTGGTAAAAGCCCTTCAAGAGGAGCAGGTAGAGTTTTTATTTAACTATCCTGGGGCGGCTACTATTGATATCATGGATGAATTATATAAGCAAGATAAGGTAAAAGTGATTTTGCCGCGTCATGAGCAAGCATTGGCCCATGCGGCAGATGGATATGCTCGTAGTACCGGTAAAGTAGGGGTTTGTATGGTAACCTCTGGACCTGGTGCTACAAATCTTGTGACTGGTATTGCTACTGCTTATTCTGATAGTGTTCCTCTCGTTTGTATTACAGGTCAAGTTGACTTGGGTCTGATGGGCAATGATGCGTTCCAAGAAGTAGATACTGTTGGCATTGTACGCAATATCTGTAAATATGCTGTTACCGTTCGTGATCGTAAAGAGCTTGGTCGTATTTTGAAAGAAGCCTTTTATATTGCTCGCACAGGTCGACCAGGTCCTGTGGTTGTGGATATTCCTAAAAATATTCAAAAGGCTATGGGCTCTGATGAGTATCCTACTGAGGTTAATATTCGCGGTTACAAACCAAATACCACTGTTCACGTAGGTCAAGTTAAAAAGGCCTGTTCTATTATTAGTAAAGCTAAAAGGCCTCTATTCCTATTAGGCGGTGGGGTAAGCATTAGTGGTGCTAACGACCTTATGATGGAGTTGGTTAAAAAAACAGGGATTCCTGTAGTAACAACATTGATGGGGAAAGGTGCTATTGATAGCCGTCATCCATTGTATCTTGGTAATGTAGGGATTCATGGTGGCTATGCGCCTAATGTAGCCATAACTGATTGTGACGTGATGATTTCTATTGGTACGCGCTTTAATGATCGTATTACTGGTAAACTAAGTACCTTTGCACAAAATTGTAAGATTATCCATATTGATGTAGATGCGGCGTCTATTTCTAAAAATATTAAGGTTGATATTCCAATCGTAGCAGATGCTAAATTGGCTATAGAAAAAATCTTAGAATATATTGAACCTCACGATCTTGGCGACTGGCCAAAACAATTACAGCAACTTAAGGCAGAGCGCCCTGTCACTCAAGCTGACGAAGAGGGGTTAACACCTCAAACTGTTATCGAGTACATCAATCATCATTATGAACATCCTATCGTTACAACCGATGTGGGTCAAAATCAATTGTGGACTACCCAGTTCCTTGATGTGAAAGGTCAATATCAAATGTTGACGTCTGGTGGCTTAGGGACTATGGGCTATGGTTTCCCTGCTGCATTAGGGGCGCAAATGGGAAATCCAGATAAGCGTGTATTTGCCATCTGTGGTGATGGTGGCGTGCAAATGAATATCCAAGAGTTTGCCACTGCTATGCACTACCGTTTGCCTGTGACGCTAATTATTTTAAATAATGGTTTCCTCGGAAATGTACGCCAATGGCAACAATTATTCTACGATAAACGTTACGCTTGTACGAACTTGATGATGGATGAAAGTGCCATTGTTACGCGAGACATAATCGACAATGATGAGTTTGAATATGTACCGGATTTTGTGAAATTGGCGGAAGCTTATGGCGCAAAGGCCATGCGTATTACTAAGGTAGAGGACATCGAAAAAGGGTTCCAATTGGCAGATACTTTCAAAAATGGTCCAACCCTACTCGAGTTCATCATTCCAACGGAGCTCAATGTGTTGCCAATGGTACCAGCAGGTAAGTCTTTAAGTGATATGTTGTTGAAGGATAAAAAATAGGAGGGGCTATGGAAGTACAAATGAAAAAACGCTGTATTTCAGCGTATGTAGAAAACCAAATCGGTGTACTAGCTAAGATTTCAGGCCTCTTTGCAGGCAAAAATTATAATCTTGATACATTGACGGTAGGGGAAACTGAAGACCCTACCATGTCTCGCATGACTATTGATCTTACTTGTGATGATTTGACGTACGAACAAATTATTAAGCAACTAAATCGCAGTGTGGAGGTTATTAAAGTTATCGACTTTACTGACATGCGAATTACGAAAAAAGAATTACTATTTATCAAGGTCAATAGCTGTAAAGAAGCGGACAAACAAGAAATTTTCCGCATTGCCCAAACCTTTGATTTGTTAGTTGTGGATTATAATCGTAAATCTGTACTTGTTCAATGTGTAAAAACTGTATCTAAAAATAATGATATGATTGCCTTATTTAAAGATATGTTCGTGAACCGTATTGAAGTCGTGCGCGGTGGTAGTGTTGCCATTGAAGCCTTATCCACACCTGACAAATAAGGTGTGTACTCTAAATGTACTTTATAAGCGTTTTAGGTCTATTCAAATATATAATACATGTATTTGAATAGACCTATTTTTTGTGGCTTAAAGCGGGTATAAATTTATATGATATAATATGTATATCGACCATTATTGATATAGAGAGCTTGGTTGTATGCCGAGACCTTTAACTATAGGAGGTATCATGAGTTTATTAGATGATATTTTAGCCCACAATAGAGAATATGTAGAAGATCAAAATACAGGTTATGTAGATACAGATACAAAGTGTAGTAAAATGCCAAGTCGCGAGATGGCCATTGTTACATGTATGGATACACGTCTTGTTAACTTCTTAGAAGATTCCATGGATATTGGGCGCGGTGAAGCGAAAATCGTAAAGACTGCAGGTAACTGTATTACAGGTCCCTTTGATGGCGTTGTACGTAGTTTACTTGTTTGTATTTATGAGCTAGGCGTTAACGAAATCTTTATCATTGGTCATCACGAATGTGGTATGGCAAAAACTACAGCAAAAGATCTAACAGAAAAAATGTTGGCTCGTGGTATTGCACCAGAAGCGATTCATATGGTCCGTAAAGAAATGGAACGCTGGGCTGATGGCTTTACACATCCTGCAGAGAATGTGGAAGAAACAGTGGACGAATTGCGTATGAACCCTTTAATTCCTAAAGACGTGCCAATTCATGGTCTTATCTTTCATCCTAGAACGGGTGAAATCGAAGTCATTGTTAATGGCTATACACAAATGAAACAATATTACGAAAAATAATAGGTAAATTCTTTAATAGAGGTATTGTGAATTGAGCAATATAGATAGATTAGATACATTTGAGGTAGCATGTAAACATTTTCTTACGGATCTTTCAAATTTTAAAAATCTCATTTCCACTCAAGTTCAATCATTAGATAGTCTAGAATGGGCTTTTGATAAAGGTTCCACTAAGGTTTGTAGTGCTGACGAAACGGGCTTAAAAAAACGCTGTAAGGTTGGCGTAAAATATAGATTACAGGTTGAGTTATCTCAAGTTGATGCGGAAACTATATGGGAGGAATTTAGTCGGTTTTGGGGTGACACTACTTTAAATCAAATTGAAAGAGTAGGTAGCAATGAGGAACTAGGTCGCTATCAATTTATAGCCAATAACTCTTTAGGGGATGAGCTTACCTGTGATATCTATTTACCTAATGAATGGAATATACCGCAATTAAATATGTTGGGATTTATTTCTGCTAGATATAGAAACGTAGATGTTGAATAAGTATAGAAAAATCTTATTTGACTTAAAGTTAAGTTTAAGTTTTATAATGTGTTCATATTAGTACTTAATAGATATTTACATAAAGGAACTATATGAATAAAAGTAAACTGTTAAAAACAATTATAGCCATTTTTGTTTTGGCTGTATTAATTATAGGTGGATATGTCCATAAGGATGCCATACAGAGTCGCATAGCTAGAACTGCCGCCGTTGTAAGTGGACAAGAAATTAAGCCACTCCTCGATTCCGAAAGTCGTTATATTCGGCAAATTGTAGCTCAAGATAATAGCATGAGTCGTACTATTATGTGGCAATCAGATAGCAGCGAAGCTGATGCGGTAATAGAGTATCGTCTTGTTGGATCCGATACGACTCAAACGATAAGAGCTACAGACAAAGCTTTTACCGATGATGGCAGTACCACCTATATCCATGAGGGTACAGTAACTGGTTTGACGCCTAATACTAAATACGAATATCGCGTTGGTTATGGCAATGATCGTCGCAGTGATTGGTATTCGTTGGAAACTGCTGGCTCCAGTGTGTATGATGTTCTTATCTATCCAGATTCTCAATCTGGTGATTATTCTGCGTGGGAGCAGATTGTTAAGGATTCCGCACATCGCAATCCAAGGACAGCCCTGTATATTAGCATGGGGGACCTTGTAGATAATGGGGAACAAGACTATCAATGGCGCACTTGGTTGAATTCCATCAGACCATTGAGTGCTAATGTGCCGTTAGCAACGACCTTAGGCAATCATGAGATGTATACATTAGATTGGAAAATGCGCGAGCCTTATGCATATTTGAATTACTTCGCAGTACCGCCTAATGGGAATGAAATATTTAATCGCCGTTATTATTCCTATGATTTTGGCGATGTGCATTACGTTGTATTAGATACGATGTTGTATGAAAGTAATCATGAGGATAATCATGATACTCATCATCCTGATTTGTACGATGTAGAGGTTCAGTGGCTACGTCAAGATTTAGCAGCTAATACTAAAAAGTGGACTGTAGTCCTCATGCATCGTGATCCATTCCGATATGCCTTTGACCGACCAGGTGCAAGTCGCGATGTAGGTTTCGATGATGAGGGCGTATTATTTATGCCTATCTTCGATGAGTTTAATGTAGACTTAGTTTTATCTGCTCATTTACATACATACCGCAACCGTGGCCATGTACGAAACTTTGATCGAGACCCATCTGGTCCACTATATATCCTTACAGGTATAGCTGGTGATGCACGACGTCCTAAGTGGAAGCAACATCCCTTAGATGTATATGTAGCACCTCAGCCTGAAACGAATAATTATATGTCTATGACCGTAACACCAAATAAGCTGATTGTAAAATCATTTTTACCTGATGGTACTCAGCTTGACGAATCAGTCATTGAAAAATAAGAGAAAGACACCTCCTTTGGGAGGTGTCTTTTTTGTCTAATAAAAAGCATTAAGCATTTATGAGTAAAGTTAATGTACAATATAACAAATAAAAATACGAAAAATACGTATAAAAACTTGCTTATTATAAAATGTAGTATTATAATACGTACATAGATTATAAAAATACGCTAAATATGTATAAATTATGCATATAGTGTATAAAGGAGATAGAGTAATGAATGCATTACAAGACTTAATAAAAACTTATGCCTCCCAATATAAAGAACAAGTTGTGGAATGGCGTCGACATATTCACAGTCATCCAGAATTGTCGGGTGAAGAAAAAAATACATCTTTATTTATTCAAAAGGTGCTTGGTGAACTAGAAATTCCCTTTGTAAACGATGTTTCCGATTATGCTGTTATCGGTAAGATAGAAGGTGCTCATACAGGCCCTGTTATTGCATTGCGTGCCGATATGGATGCATTACCCATACATGAAATAACAGGCTTGCCCTTTGCTTCACAAAATGAAGGCGTTATGCATGCTTGTGGTCATGATAGCCACATGGCAATCTTGCTTGGTGCAGCAGCGATTTTACAGTCTATTAAAGATCAATTGCACGGCACTGTAAAACTTGTATTCCAGCCTTCCGAAGAGGAAGCATTATTCCCAGGAGCACAAGGTATTGTAGATAGCGGTATCCTTGATGACGTAGATGAAATATATGGACTTCATGTATGGCCACAATTACCCGTTGGCACTGTAGGTCTAAAAAAAGGTAATTTGATGGCTGCATCAGATCACTTCCTTGTACATATTAAGGGCAAATCAACCCATGGTGCGGAGCCTCACAATGGGATTGATGCTATTGTAGCCGCAGCGAACTGGATTGTAAATGTGGAGTCTATGGTAGCTCGTGAAACGAATCCTATGGAAAATCTTGTATGTACCATAGGTGTTATAAATGGCGGTGATCGATACAATGTAGGCTGTGGCGATGTATATCTAGAAGGTACATGTCGTACCTATGAACCAGAGAAACGTGATTATATTGAGCGACGATTAGGTGAAAGTTTACAGGCCCTCGATGTGATGTTTAAAACGGAAAGCACTTTGGATTATAAAAGGGGACATGGTGCAACTATCAATAATCCAGAGGCCATTGATTATGCCACATCCATTGTAGAGAAATATCTTGGTAAAGACGCAGTGGTACATCCTGAGTTCCCATCTATGGCAGCAGAAGACTTCTCCGCCTATCTTCATAAAATCAAAGGTGCGTTCCTTTGGTTAGGCACTGGCTTTGAAGGCAATCCGGCTTTGCATAATGCAGCTTTCACCATCGATGAAAGCATCCTCGAACCTAGTATAACAATGATGGCAGCTATTGCCGCCGAATATTTACAAGAAAAGTAGTTAAACACATAGTTTGAAATAAGAGGTTATCATGAAAAGTTTACAACATACATCATTTAAAACAATGCTTCAATATACACCAGAGGAAATTAAATACTTTTTAGATTTAGCAGCTAAATTAAAAGCAGATAAAAAAGCGGGTAAGGAAATTAAAACATTAGAAGGTAAAAACTTTGTTCTAATTTTTGAAAAAGACTCAACGCGGACCCGCTGTGCTTTTGAGGTAGGGGCAGCTGACCAAGGTGCTTTTACAACATATCTTGGTCCTACAGGTTCTCAAATGAATAAGAAAGAATCCTTAAAGGACACGGCTCGTGTTCTCGGTTCCATGTATGATGCCATCGAGTTTAGAGGCTTTGACCAAAAGGACGTAGATACATTGGAGGAATACTCTGGTGTGCCAGTTTGGAATGGGCTTACCGATATGGATCATCCTACACAAACATTAGCCAATTTCTTAACACTTCAAGAAAATATCGACAAACCGTTGAATGAAATTTCTTTTGCCTATGTAGGTCATGGTCAATCTAATATGTGCAATGCTTTGATGAGTGGTGCCGTTAAAATGGGGATGGATTTCAGACTTATTGGTCCTAAACAATACTGGCCAGCTGGTCCATTCTACGAAGAGTGCTTAAAGGTGGCTAAAGAAACAGGTGCTACTATCACTTGTACAGATGATGTAGCTGAAGGTGTTAAAGGCTTAGATGTCATTTACACTGGTGTGTGGGTAACGATGGGCGATACTTACGATATGTGGGAGGAACGTATCAATACATTTAAACCGTTCCAAGTAAATGCAGAAATGATGGCATTAACTGGTAATCCCAATACTAAGTTCTGTCACTGTTTACCTGCGTTCCACAACACAGAAACACAAGTAGGTAAAGATATTTATGAACGGTTTGGCATGGATGGCATTGAGGTAACCGAAGAGGTATTCGAAGGTCCAAACTCATTGGCGTTTCAAGAAGCAGAAAATCGTCTCCACACGATTAAGGCAGTTATGGTTGCTACCTTTGGAAATTATCCATTGAAATAAGTTCATCTTCCTAAATGGTGATGTATGGTATCGTTTGTTTTCTATTTATATTGGATAAAGGGCTATATAAATAGGTGTGAGTCACCAATAGGTGAGAATTGAGGTTTATTATGACACCCCATAGAGTATTTATTGTCGGTCATGAAGGCACAACGGGTCTTAGAATTCATGAACGATTATCCGATCGAAAAGATATAGAACTCTTAGCGACTGCTGATGAGGATCGCAAAAATGTAGAGGCCATTAAAGTGGTTGCAAAAAAGGCAGACATCGTATTTCTTTGTTTACCTGATGCGGCATCTAAAGATATTATGGCGGTTATCGGTGACTTGCCGTGCAAGGTAATCGATACATCTACTGCTTTTAGAACTGATTCTGATTGGGCCTATGGTTTCCCAGAGCTTGGTACTAATTATAAGACAGCTATTGCTACTAAAAAACATATTGCAAATCCTGGCTGTCATGCAAGTGGTATGATAGCTTGCATAGCACCTCTTGTAAAAGAAGGGCTCGTGCCAGCGGATTATCCTTTCACTATTACATCCTTAACAGGCTATAGCGGTGGTGGTAAGAAGATGATTGGCCAATATGAAAGTAGTCCTAAGGACTATTTCCTTTATGCGCCTCGTCAATATGGGCTTGGCCAAGAACATAAACATTTACCCGAAGTACAACATGTATGCGGCCTTAGTGAAGCTCCAATTTTTATGCCAATTGTTGATGATTACTACTCTGGAATGGAGGTTACCGTAGGTATTCATAGTCGTTTATGTCATAAACCTGTTTGTATTGATAAGGTACAACAAACGTTAGAATACTTTTACAAAGATAGTACAATCGTTACGGTTGCACCATTTACTGAAAATAGTAATAGCGGTATGTTAAACGCTAATCAATTGAGCAATACGGACAGTATGAAAATCTATGTCACTGGTAACGATGAACGCATCATGGTTCACGCCATTTTCGATAATTTAGGTAAAGGTGCATCGGGTGCCGCCGTTCAATGTATGAATATTGCATTGGGTTTACCAGAGGATACTGGTTTAGTATTAGGTTAGAGAGGAATCTATGAAGAATGTAACAAATGCAATGCGGGCGCATATCTTAACGGCGGCCGTTCCATATATAAAACAATACACAGATCAGTACGTTGTCGTTAAATACGGTGGCAATGCCATGGTGGATGAAGAGTTAAAGAAATCTGTTATGAAGGATTTACTATTACTTCAATTAGTGGGGGTCAAAGTAGTCCTTGTTCATGGCGGTGGCCCAGCTATTAATAGTACTTTAGAGGCGATGCAAATTAAATCACATTTTGCTAATGGTCTACGAGTTACCGATGAAGCAACAATGGATGTTGTACAAATGGTGCTAGCCGGCAAGGTGAATAAAGGGCTCGTGGCGGATTTAACGGATCTTGGTGGCAAAGCTGTTGGCCTTTGTGGCGTAGATGGCAACATGATTCAAGTTCATAAACAAAACGAAGAACTTGGTTACGTAGGTTATATTGATACCATTGATACGAGTATTATCCATGACGTAATTAGCCGTGGCTATATTCCAGTTATTTCTTCTATCGGCATGGGAGCCGATGGCAAGACATATAATATTAATGCGGATACGGTAGCCGCGAAAATTGCAGGTGCCCTCAAGGCGGAAACCATGGTGGCTATGACCAATATTGATGGTGTACTGCGAGATGTGCATGATCCAGATTCTTTAATTTCTAAAATTACGATGGCCGAGGCCGCTCAGTTAAAAGCGGATGGTGTCATTGTAGGCGGTATGATTCCAAAGGTAGATTGCTGCTTAGAAGCCATAGAAGCTGGGGCACAAAAGGTATTTATCATCAATGGTGAAATTCCACATGCCATTCTTATCGAGTTATTAACCGATGAAGGCCTTGGCACCATGTTTGTTGCTTAATATAGTAAACATAATACTGGTAATCATCTATTGGGTATCTTTTACATAGATAGACGACGGCATGACCGTACATTTGGAGGATATAATGAGTAATGCAATCGATTTTGAACAACAAGATAAAGAATATATAGCCAATACGTATGGTCGGTTTAACGTATGCTTTGAAAAAGGGAAGGGTTCTCTCTTGTGGGATGTAGAGGGTAAAGAGTATATCGACCTCGGATCTGGTATTGGAGTAACCGCTTTTGGCGTTGACGATGATGAGTGGACTGACGCTGTTACTAAGCAGTCTCATGCGTTGAATCATATTTCTAATTTATACTATTCCTTGCCACAGATTGAACTAGCGAAACAGCTCTGCGCGAAAACGGGGATGAAAAAGGTGTTTTTCTCTAACTCTGGTGCGGAGTCTAACGAATGTGCTATTAAGGCAGCTCGTAAATATAGCCATGATAAATACGGCGAAGGTCGTCATGTAGTTGTTACCTTGGTCAATAGTTTCCACGGTCGTACTATTACCACCTTGTCTGCTACAGGACAAGATGTATTCCATCAACATTTCTTCCCATTTACAGAAGGTTTTATTCATACACCAGCCAATGATATTGACGCGGCCTTAAAAGCTCTTGATAATCCAGCAGTTTGTGCCATCATGATGGAACCTATCCAAGGTGAAGGTGGGGTTATGCCCTTAGATAAAGAGTTTGTCCAAGCGGTAACAAAATATGCGCATGAACACGATCAACTGGTACTCATCGATGAGGTACAAACTGGTAATGGTCGGACTGGTAGTCTATATGCATACCAACAATTTGGCATTGAACCAGATGTGGTATCTACTGCAAAAGGCTTGGCGGGAGGTCTACCAATGGGGGCTACTTTGTTCAATGAAAAGATGCAATATGTATTAAATGCTGGTGCTCATGCCACTACTTTTGGAGGTAATCCAATCTGCGCGGCTGCAGGTAATACCATTATTAGCCGGTTAACTCCTGAACTCCTTGACTCTGTAAAAGCAAAAGGGGAATACGTAAAGGCTACCTTAACTGGTAAACCTGGCGTTCTTGGTGTTAGCGGTATGGGCCTCATGCTTGGCATTGAAACTACGGTTGATGCTAAAGCCGTTATAGCTAAATGTCTTGAAAAAGGCGTAGTATGTTTATCTGCTAAAAATAAGGTGCGTCTTTTACCAGCTCTTAATATTCCGCAAGAACAATTGGAAAAAGCTATTGCTATTTTAGCCGATGTGATTGAAGAATTAGCGGCACAGTAAGATTTTGTTTAACTTTCATAAATATTGTTTACTATAGTTATGTAACATTGAACTATGGAAATAAACCGATGATTATATAGACTTTACTCCGTATTCGTGTTACCCTAAAAGAAACAGTCTATATTGGAGGAGTAAATATGAATACAGAATCCTTACGTAATGAAGTATTGGTTCCAGCGGTAGCAAAAACGTTGGACATTGCAGCTAAAGCAAAACCTACAAAAGAAGAAATTATCACAACGGCGAAAATCACCGCTGCTGTGACAGTTGCAACAGCTGTTGTATCCTTAGCGGTACAAGCAGTATTGCGCAACCGATAAGAAACTGAGAAAACGACATGGCGCGCTGCCTGTCGTTTTCTTTTACTTTTACCATGTTATTCCCCTAAATAAGGGGTTTTTCTTGGCGCATGTAGGTTGTGTATTTATAAATTCGGAGACTGTTTAATCGTTATATATTAGTGATGCATATTGATATGCAATTGATATATTGATATTAGAGGAGGCGATACGATGCATAGTCGCGATTTAATAGAGCAATATAAAGGTTACGTTCAAAATTGGCGTAGATATTTTCATAAACATCCAGAACTCAGTAATGAAGAGTTTGAAACGACAAAGGCACTCGCTAAAGAACTAGAATCAATGGGCGTAGAGGTTCATGTAGACATAGAGCGTGGTATCGGCTTAATTGGTATTATCCATGGTGCTAATCCGGGAAGGGCTATCGCGTTGCGCGCCGATATCGATGCACTGCCTGTTCATGAACATAATGCAGTGGACTATAAATCAGAAGTAGAAGGCAAAATGCACGCTTGCGGTCATGATGGACATATGGCTATTTTATTAGGTGCGGCTAAGATGCTAATGTCTATGAAAGACCGTATTGAAGGCGATGTGTATTTAGCATTCCAACCTGCGGAAGAAACTGGCGCAGGGGCTCCGGATTTCATTAAGTTTGGCGATTGGTATGATAAGGTAGATGCTATCTTTGGAGGGCATGTGTGGATCGATTTGCCAGCGGGTCTTGTGTCTGTTGAGGAAGGTCCTCGTATGGCTGCAAGTAGCCAAATTACTATTAACGTAAAAGGCAAACAAGGTCATGGTGCGCAGCCACACCAAGCGGTCGATGCTATCGTGGTGGCTAGTGCCATCGTTATGAATTTGCAAACTGTGGTTTCTCGTAATGTGAGTGCCCTTGATTCCGTCGTTGTTACGATTGGCAATATTCATTCTGGCTCAGAATGGAATGTCATCCCTGGGGAAGCTTCCCTGGGCGGTACAGTTCGTTTCTTTGATCCAAACCAAGAACAATATATTGTCGATACTATTCGCCGCATTGTAGAACACACTGCAGAGGCCTATGGAGCGACTGCTACATTAGAATATGTAAAAAAAGTGCCCCCTACTATTAATGATCCTGAATCCAGTGAACTGGCAGAACGTGTCGTTATTGATACATTGGGTAAAGACAAGCTTTCTAAGATGCGTAAAGTCATGCCTGGAGAAGATTTTGCCTGGTATTTACAAGATAAACCGGGATGCTTTGCCTTTATTGGTATTCAAAACCCTGATGTAGAAGCTACATACGATCATCATAATAATAGATTTAATATGGATGATACTGTATTATCTGCAGCATCTGCGGTATATGCTGAATATGCCATTGCTTGGTTGAAAGAAAATAAATAAATTTTAACCCAATAAATCCCTTTACTTTTTTCGTAAAGGGGTTTATTATATTCCAATATTAAATCATATGTAATTAAAATGGTTTCCTGTCATGGTGCATGTTTTAGCACTTTGCGGATAAAAAGGACCTTTCTTCGCCGGACGGTTCTAGAAGCCAGAAAGGATGTAATGAACGATCAAGTTTCTATTTCAACAGCAAATATTCGTGGTGCTTTTGGGGCATTCTTTATCCCTGGTATGTACACAGCTTTATGGGCTGGTTTTGTGCCATATTTAAAAGCAAAGCTTAGTATTGGTGAAGATGTATTAGGTTCCATGATTTTGTTGCTCGGTGTAGGTTCTTGTTTATCCATGGCTATAGCAGGTAAGCTTGTAGAAAGCTTTGGGTGTAAGAGAGTCGTTTTGTTAGCTAGCTTTATTGGTATGGTATCTCTTGCCATCGTTACTATGTGTCCTACTATTGCTACAACAACAGTAGCCCTATTCTTTTTTGGTATTGGTGTAGGCCTTAGTGGTGCTTCTGCTAATTTACAAGCTATCCTAACAGAAAAGGTGAGCAAAAAACATTTAATGGGCGCCTATCACGGTGGCTGGAGCTTAGGTGGTTTTGCTGGTGCCGGTGTTTTGCTCGTGCTTTTAAAAATCTTATCGCTGCCTGTTAATCAAAGTATTTGGGGACTTCTCATCGTACTATTTATTGCGATGGTTGTAGTTAGCCAATTTATGTTGACCTTTGGTAGTGATCCAAATGCAAAGGTTACTAAAAAATCTAAAAGCCCATTGTCCTTTCATCCAATCGCTCTTATTTTTGGTTTATTGTCCTTTGTTTCTTACTTGGTAGAAGGTGCTGTAGGGGATTGGAGTGCATTATATTTATTTGAAGATAAAGGCATTGTTATCGAAGAGGCTGTCATGGGTGTAATGCTCTTTAATGGTACTATGTGTATAGGCCGTTTGCTTGGTAATAGATTAGGTAAACACTTAACATCAAAGCAAGTTGTTGTTGGTGGCTACTTACTTGGCTCTATTGCGATGGGGCTTATCGTGTTCTTGCCAGGTCATGCATCCATGTATACTTACTTATTATTGGGTATTTCATTAGCTATGATAGTACCAAACCTATTCTCTGCAATGGGGGAACAAAATGTCATTCCTATGACACAAGCGGTCGCAACATCCACAATGCTCGGTTATATGGGTATTTTGATGGGACCTGCCTTAATTGGTTTCATTGCGCACGGTACAAGTCTTACAGTAGCATTTATCGTATTGACTATATTGCTTGTTGTAAGTGCAGGTATTGGTAAATACGCATACCATTTAATGAGTAAAGACTGTGGTCTTAGTGAAGAACAAATTTAATAGCCTATAATTAAGGAGCTACGATTTTCGTATCGTAGCTCCTTTTTCATATTTTTATATTTTATGTATTTCTCGCATTAAAAAGCCACAGGTCTAGAACCTGTGGCTTTTAGAACTATCATTATATATTGATTAGATTAGCGATCGCCATTGAAGATGGAGTTTTTAACAAGCACATAGTCTACTTTGCGGATAGCTTGTAGAGTCGTACCGCCAGCGTAAGAAATAGCGGATTGTAAATCTTGTTCCATTTCAGTTAATGTATCGAAGATAGAACCTTTGGAATCGATGAAGATTTTTTTACCTTCTACGTTTTTGCGTTCCCCTTTTTGGAACTCAGAAGCAGAACCAAAGTATTCTTTTACAGCTTTACCGTCAACGATTTTTTCTTCCCCTGGAGATTCTTCATGACCAGCAAATAGGGAGCCAATCATAACCATGGTAGCACCAAAGCGAATGGATTTTGCGATGTCGCCATGGTCACGAATACCGCCGTCAGCGATGATAGGTTTAGTAGCTGCTTTTGCGCACCAGCGAACAGCAGCCAATTGCCAGCCACCAGTACCAAAGCCGGTTTTCAATTTTGTGATACATACTTTACCAGGACCGATGCCTACTTTAGTCGCATCAGCACCAGCATTTTCTAGTTCACGAACTGCTTCTGGAGTGCCTACATTACCAGCGATAATAAAGGTTTCAGGTAAGTTCTTTTTTATGTATTGAATCATTTCGATGACCGCATTGGAATGACCATGTGCAATATCAATAGTGATATATTCTGGGGTTAAGTTTGCTTTCTTAAATTCATCAACTAAAGCAAATTCTTCAGCTTTTACGCCGATAGAAATAGAAGAATATAGGTTAAGGTCGTGCATACGTTTTACAAAGTCCATACGACGTTCTGGTTGGAAACGATGCATGATATAGAAATACCCTTCACGAGCTAATTTTTCAGCCAACTCTTCGTCGATAATAGTTTGCATATTAGCAGGTACTACTGGCAAGCGGAATGTGCGTTTACCTAATTTTACATGTGTATCACATTCGCTACGACTGGAGACAATACATTTGTTAGGAATCAATTGCACGTCTTCATAATCAAAGATGTTAGTTGTATTAATCATAGTTTCTATATCTCCTTCGAGTATTACATATTGAACCTGTACCATTATACAAGAGACTCATAAAATTTTCAATACGTTCCGAATATTTTGTTTGGTGTAAGGGATAAACTGTAGTACAATACAAGTAGATTGTATAAATAATATATTCATTTATAGATATATGGTAAAAGGAGGTTGATTAATGTGGAACAGTCTAAAATCCGTATGCTTACTGAAGCTGGCGTAGCAATTGCCATTGCTCAAGTGTTGTCATTTATTACGATTTTTCATATGCCACAGGGGGGCTCTATTAAGGCGGCAGCTTTGGTACCACTCATGATTTACGCATATCGTTGGGGCGGAACACGAGGTATCTTCGTAGGTGTTGTATATGGTATATTACACTTTATTTTAGGCTTTAAATCATCTGTTCATTATTTAAGTATTGTATTAGACTACTTGGTTGCTTACGGTGCTATTGGCGTTTGTGGTTACTTTAAAGATTCTCTTTCTGGACTTATCACTGGATCCATCGTAGGTATTGTATTGCGTTGGGGGGCATCTGTTACGAGCGGTGCTGTAGTCTTTGCTAGCTATGCTCCACAAGGGCAGAATCCTTGGGTTTATTCCATGATTTATAATGCATCCTATATGGTACCAGATGGCCTTTTAAATATTGCAGTTTTACTATTCATCTACCAAGGTGTCAAACGAGGTTTACAACGTCGTGGATAAATTAGGTTTAATTATTTTGGCTGGAGGACTCAGTACTAGAATGGGGCAACCTAAGGCTTTGTTGTCTTGGATTAATGGTGAAAGTCTTATATCTCATGCCCTTCGTAAGGGCTTAGATGCAGATGTTCAAGATATTCTTATCTCCATCGGTGATGACGAGCAATTAGGACTTGCTATACAGACTCATATTATAGATACATTATCGAACGATGAGAAAAATAAGGTTTCTATTGTTCGTGATTCTGTTGGGCGATGCGGACCTTTAGGGGGGCTGTATAGCACTCTAGCGGTTGGTACTAGTTCTGCTTATGCAGTAATGGCAGTAGATATGCCATTCATGGAAATGGATTTGTATTATGATTGGCTCTATCAAGTAGATCATAATGATTGGAATGCCATTGTCCCATATAGTGAAAGTGGTAAATCTGAGCCGATGGCCGGTATTTATAGGCCATATATTGCGTCCTTAATTCAATCTATTCTTGTTGGCGAAAATGTATCCTTGCATCATGCTCTTGACGTCATTGGGCATGTTGAGTCCATTGATGCTACTGACTATAGCTGGGAATTAAGTAATATTAATCGCTTTGAAGATTATCAATGGGCGCGAGCTTTGGCGGAAAATGAATTTCGCCGTGTACCTTTAATTAGTGTGGTCGCATCAAAACGTAAAACAGGTAAGACAACTGTTGTAACGCGTCTTGTGTCTGAGTTACAAAAAATCGGTTTATCCGTTGGTGTTGTCAAAAGCGATAAACATGGCTTTCAGATGGATCATGAGGGAACAGATACAGATCTTGCTTATAAAGCTGGGGCTGATGCGGTTGCTATTGCAGGGCCTACTGAAACAGCGATTCGCATACGTACAAAAGAACAATCAAATCTGTATGAAATATCACAGTTTATGCCCGTAGATATAGTTATACTAGAATCACGGTCTCAAGGGATTGCCCCTATTATAGAGGTTACCCAAGAGGGACATACGGAAGAGCTTATCTCGGATTCCATGGACCGAGTGGCGACGATAGAAATTGGTAAATTAGATCAAGACGTACCTGAATTGGTACGTCACATACAGGAAATGATGAGGAGTTTAAATGGCCGTCGTTACTGTTGAGAAGGCGCTCCAATTGTGGGATGAAGCCTTACAAACGCAAGTTCATAAAGTTGAAACAATAGATGTTAAGGCTGCGAAGGGGTACGTGTTAGCAGAGGACATTATTGCACCCACAGACGTACCTGCATTCCCAAAATCTGCTATGGATGGTTATGCCATCGCCTACGAAGAAGGTCGTAATGAATATATCGTTGACGGTATCATTGGTGCTGGTGTTGTATGGGAACATCCCGTAGACGTTGGTCATGCGGTGCGTATTATGACTGGTGCACCGGTACCAGATACATGTGATACTGTCATCATGCAAGAACAAGTGGTTGGCACTGGTGAACCACAAACTACAATTACGATTCAAGGCAAATATCATTGTGGTGATCATATTATTCCACAAGGTGAGGAGTGTGTTGCCGGCACCATTGTGATCCCACGTGGTACAGAGGTAACATCTACAGTACAAACCATTTTGACGGGGCTAGGTATGACGGAAATATCTGTTAATGCCATGCCTCGTGTATTAGTTCTTACCTCTGGCCATGAGGTTATTGAACCTGGTGAAAGTTTAACACCTGGTAAAATCTACAACTCTAATCGAGCTATGATCTGTGGGCTCTTGGAGGATTTAGGTTTTCATAAGATAACACATTATCATGTAAGTGATGCTCCGGAGGAGTTAGACTCTGAAATCAACCATGTGTTGAAGCTTAGTGAAGAAGCAGATGTTATTATCAGTTCTGGTGGTGTGTCGGTAGGCCTTTTCGATACGATGCCTCTTATTTATGAAAAACTAGGAGCAAAATCTATCTATGCCCGTATTCAAATGCGACCGGGTGCAGCATCTTATGGTGCGGTTACCCCAAAAGGTCAGATTATCTTTGGTTTGTCCGGTAATCCAGGGGCTGCCTTTAATGGGTGGCATTTAATCGTAGCACCAACCTTGAAACGCTATAAAGGTTTGGCAAACTGGACTACACCAGTGGTGGCCTGTGTTATGGATTCGGAAATTTTTAAACGCAATGCTTTTGATCGCTATGTACAAGGTAAAGTAATCTTCGGTGGTGGCGCGCCACGCTTTGTGGCTAATCGTCACTTTAACAGTAGTAGCATGTTAGGCTTATATACGGTTAATGCTTTGGCATGTATTCCACGAGGAACTCATGAAGTACATCCTGGTGATACATTTAATGTGTATCTATTAGGCTTGCTGCCTGCAGTTTAGACCCTTTTGATTTTTAGACTCTTACTCTAAGGCATTAGATTTTTTAGAGTTATAGCGTTTTAGAGTTTTAGATACAAATATACTAGTTAAAAAACTATAATATTTATGGCTAACCATAATGTAAAAAAGACGAGGTTTCTTAGGAGGCCTCGTCTTTGCGTTTATTCAAAACATTTCGTTTATCAAAAAATAATTTTAATTTTGTTACCAAAGATACTGAAATTAAATCTCAATTAAATTATAATAAAATTAAGGGAAGGATATTTTTTAGTTATATCAATTGGTTTTGATAAAATTGTTTTAATCTACTTTTTATTTACTTTTACTATTATATAGCTATATAAGGAGTGATTTCTATGAGTAAGACTTTCACAAAAAATATCCCGGTAAACGAAATTTTGCATTTAGGTGAGCACCTAGAGTATAAAGAGGGGCAAGTGATTAGTATTACAATTGCTCAAAATGAGCGACTCAGCATTACACTATTTGCGCTGCCTAAGGGGGAAGAAATCTCTACGCATGTAACAGTAGGCGATGCGATTGTACAAATCCTTGATGGAGAAGCGCACATCGTTGTTGGTGATACGGAGCATAATGTGAAGGCTGGTGAAACCTTGATTATGCCATCGGAAGTACCTCATAGCCTAGATGCAAGAGAAAGCTTTAAGATGCTGTTGACCGTAGTTAAATAAATATATCATAATAAATGCATCCCTTAGATCAATAAGGGGTGCATTTTATATGTATTCTTTACAAGCCAGAGCTACACCTAAAGCGCATAACGATGAAATTGTGAAATCTTTGGTCTCTAATATTAATGAGCTTGAACAGATTAGCTTGTTTAATAGTATTCAGGTATATAAACGTGATTTAGTACAGGTGTATCATTCAAAACAATGCACTGAACCTGTTGGACCTGTGGTAGACCAAATTTTATTCGGTCCTTGGACTCAGGATGAAACCGATTTGTTGGCACTAGGTAGAACACAAGAACAGGAGCTGCGAAAGCAGTTATGTTAAAGGACTTTGGAAATTATGGATTACTTTGACTATTCATATAAACATAACTATATAGAGTTTAGTAGCAGCATCTATAAGGTCGGCACGTATCATTACAATTGGTATGGGGAAACGGAGATTCTTATCTTGTTAAAGGGGCGTGTTGAGATGAGTTGTAATGACGAGGCGTTTATACTAGAGCCACTTGATGCGGTTATTATTTCCCCTCAAGTAGGTCATTCAACACTAGCCCTTGAAGAAGATGTAATCGCTTTTTCGATTCGTGTAGGTCATGAGTTTTACCAACAATATGATCCAGATTTTGGGATGTACCAATTTGTTGTTCGTTCCGATGAAAGCATTCGTCATAATCAATTCTTTACTACCTTGCGCCATCATGCTGCTATGACGATGTTGTTGATGACTAAAGGTGAAAGTCCAGTACATCGAATGTGGATAGAACACCATTACTTAGCTTTGGCCGGTGATGTATTTAGAGAATTTGATCCTATAAAAAAGGTTCATGAAAATGCTAGACCTGGCGATATAAAACCGGCATCTTTTGATAAAATGATTGCCTATATTGATGAGCATTATGAGCAGAAAATAGAGTTAGAAGATATTGCTAAAATTGGAGGCTATAATATTGCCTATACATCGCAGTTTTTTAAACGGCAAATGGGGATTTCATTTGTTGAGTATGTATTGAGGTTAAGAATCCGTGACGCTACTGTTCGCTTAGCTAGTACGGATGAGGCGGTCGCAAGAATTGCAAGCGATTGTGGATTTGCAGATGTGAAGGCCTTTAATGTGGCTTTTAAAAAACACTTTAATATGACACCCACAGAATATCGTAAGCAAGTCAAAAGCATTGGGCGTAAAACCGTCTTACAAGATTGGAAAGAAATTATTTCTGTAGATAATCAAGATGTTCTTGATGTATTGCATTCATTCTTGTCGTATGAAGATGATTCCCGTGCTAAGAGCGAATTGGAATTTATGAGCAAAAAATTGGAATCTTTGAAAGAAAAGTTAGCCGATGTAGTAAAGGATTTATAATTGGGTTTTATGATAACTATATTTTTATTGTGACTATATTCTTGTGATAAGAGTTTGGTAAGCAAATTATTTTGATGAATTTATGACACATATAGAAAGATTAGAATTGGGTAAATTTCTATATCAAGAAAACCTATAAAGTTATTAAAAAAGCACTACTGTTGATAAGTAGTGCTTTTTTATATATATTTTCCGGGTGAATTTATATATTGTTATAGTCCCAAAATACAATAAATCGAGAGAAATCTATCTTTTTTCGTTGATTTTACTATAAAAATTACCTTTTAATTTGGATAGTTATATTCACTAAACTGAGTAGAATATATCTCATCAGGAGTAAAAAAATTAGTAAGTTATAATTTTGGAGGATATATGAATCAAGTAAAATTTATGGAAAACGTAGGTAAAGTTGCAACTGTTACTGCTGTAGCTATGTATGTATCTTACTTTCCACAAATCATGCATAACCTAGCTCATCCAGGTACTGGCGATTGGATTCAACCACTTGTAGCTGCAATCAACTGTACATTATGGGTAGCGTATGGTTTGTTTAAAGAACATAGAGATATTCCAGTAGCATTAGCCAATGCACCAGGTATCTTCTTTGGTTTAGCAGCAGCTATTACAGCGGTTATGTAATTTTAAGAATAGATATATAATGCTATAGAAACATAAAACTATAATTTATTGACATATAAAATAAGATTACTGTTGACCGATGTTAATTATATATATCATAATGAATGCATCCCTTTGATTAATAAGGGGTGCATTTTTTATGTAAATAATTGAGAGGTATTTGTTTGATTTTATGAGGGGTGTTACGTTGTTATGGATTACTTTCACTATACCTATAAACACAATCATATAGATTTCAATAGTGATATATATAAGGTTAGTACATATCATTACAACTGGCACAGTGGCGTTGAAGTCTTGATCTTGTTAAAGGGCAGAATCGACATGAGTTGTAATAGTGAGGTTTTTACAATGGAACCTCTTGATACCATTATTATTTCCCCTCAAGTAGGTCATGCTACGTTGGCCTTAGAGGAGGATACAACAGCTCTTGTTATTCATGTGGGAAAGGAGTTTTTCCAATACTTTGATCCTAACTTCGGTATGTACCAATTTGTATTACGTTCAGATAAAACTAACCGAGATAATGAATTCTTTACGTCCCTACGTCATCGTGCTGCGCAAATGATGTTATTAATGGTAAATAGTGAAAGTTCTGATCGTCAATTATGCTTGGAGAGCCACTATTTAGCCATGACGAGTGATATATATCGTGAAATTGATGCGGTTAAGACTATCCCTGTACATACAAAGCCTGTCGATATAACAGTAGCCACCTTCGATAAAATGATTGCTTATATAGATGAGAATTATCAGCAAAAAATTGAATTAGAAAATCTTGCAAAGATAGGTGGCTATAATGTGAACTATACATCACAATTTTTTAAACGCCAATTAGGTGTCTCCTTCCTTGAATATGTATTACGATTAAGATTGAGGGAGGCTACAGTTCGTTTAGTTAATTCTAATGATGCAGTTGCACATATTGCAAGTAGCTGTGGTTTTGCGGATATTAAAGCTTTTAATGTAGCTTTTAAAAAACATTTCCATACCACGCCATCTGAATATCGTAAGCAAGCAAACGAAATAGGACGTAAAACAAAATTACATGATTGGAAGGAAATTATATCAACACAAGAACAGGATATTATAGAGATACTACAATCTTGTTTACCATATCAAGATGATTCTACTAATAAGATTAGATTAGAAGTGGCTAATCAAAAGTTAAATGACGTTAGAGAACAACTTGAGATGGTTGTAAAAAAATTACAAGATTAACTGGTATTGTTATATACCATTGTAACTGATTATAGTTGCATATTTTTGAGATTAAATTTGAGCGGATATACAATCATTAGGTTTAGGTGATTTTGTATATTTGTTAATCCTATTAAAATATATGGTGAAAGAGCACTACGATCCGATGGTAGTGCTCTTTTTTTGTACAATCATATAGGTGAAATTGTATTTTTTTAATGGGTTAAAAGAGAATAATTAAGGAAATTTTGTATGTGTTTAACAGACTTTTACCATTGAAAATGAACTTGTAAATTGGATAGTTATATCCTAAAAAAAGAGTACAATGAAATCATCGAAAGGAGCTAAGGTTTCGAAACATAAATAATCACGTCTTAAATAATGAAGTCCATTTGGAGGTTTACGATGAGTACGAAGGAACAACAAGTACAAGAAATGACAAATAAGATAGCTAATTTCATTTCTTATATGGCAAAGGTATTGCCTGATGATGTACAAGAAAAAATTCATGAATTGGCACAGGATGAAAAAAATCCTATGGCCAAATCTATTTATGAAACAATGCAACACAATATGGATTTAGCAGCTCAGCTTAATCGTCCTTCTTGTCAAGATACTGGTGTATTACAATTTTGGGTAAAGGTTGGATCTAATTATCCCTTACTAGGAGAATTAGAAGATATTCTAAGAGAAGCAACTTATAAGGCTACACAAGAGGCTCCATTACGATTGAACTGTGTAGAAACTTTTGATGAGTTTAATACTGGTAAAAATATTGGCCTCACTGCACCTTATATTCACTGGGATATCATTCCTGGTCGCGATGATGTAGAAATCTTCCCTTATATGGCTGGTGGCGGTTGTTCCTTGCCAGGATCCGGTAAAACATTGATGCCAGGCGAAGGCTATGAAGGTGTTGCTAAGTTTGTTCTTGATTTGATGACAAGCTATGGCTTGAATGCGTGTCCTCCACTATTGGTAGGTGTAGGGATTGCTACAACTATTGATACCGCTGCGGGATTATCTAAAAAGGCATTAATGCGTCCTGTATCTTCAAAAGCACCTAATGAAAAAGCGGCTTACATGGAACAATTATTAGAGGATGGCATAAATAAAATTGGTATTGGACCTCAAGGTATGGGTGGGGATAAAACTGTATTAGGTGTGAATATTGAACATGGTACACGTCATCCATCTGTTATTTCTTGTGCTGTTAGTGTAGGTTGTTGGAATCATCGCCGCGGCGATCTCGTCTTTGACAAGGATGGTAATTGCACAGTTAAATCTCATAAAGGAGTGACATTATAATGGCTAAGAAAATATTAACTACACCAATTCAAAAATCTGATTTAGAAGGCATTAAGCCAGGTGATGTGATTTATTTGACTGGGCATATTACAACTAGTCGTGATATGGGCCATCGTCGTGTGGTAGAAGAAGGTAAAACGCTACCAGTTGATGTTAAAGATGGGGCTATACTTCATGCAGGACCAATTATTCGCACTATAAGCGATAATGAATTTGAAGTTGTATCTGTAGGTCCTACTACATCTATGCGTATGGAAAAATTCGAATATGAATTTGTTAAAAAGACGGGGGTACGTCTCATTGTAGGTAAAGGCGGTATGGGTCCTGAAACAGCACGTGCCTGCAAAGATTTTGGTGCACTACACTGTGTATTCCCTGCAGGCAATGCCGTACTTGCAGCTACAGAAGTCGAAAAAGTAGAATCTGCTAATTGGCGTGAATTAGGTATGTGTGAGACTTTGTGGACTTTTAAGGTTAAAGAATTTGGTCCGCTCATCGTATCTATTGATGCAGACGGTAATAACTACTTTGAAAATAAAAAAGTAGAATACAATGCGAAGAAAGAAGAAGTGTTAGAAGAGATTTATAAACACGTAAGCTTCATTAAATAATCTCATTGTGAGCTTAACTTAATAGGGGGATTATACGGATTTTGTACAATCCTCCTTTTTTGTACCCTTTTTTAGGTATATTACACGTATTGGGAGGTATATATGGATACGAGTGTAATGATAACTCTTGGCTTCTTGGTATTTGCCATCGTCATGTTTGCGTGGGAGAAAATCCCTTTGTCTATTACCGCTATGGTTGTAGCAGTAGGCCTACACTTAAGTGGGGTATTATCCGCTAAAGAAGCGTTCGCAGGTTTTGTGGATCCAAACGTCTTACTATTTATGGGCATGTTTGTAATTGGTGAAGCTTTCTTTGCAACAGGTGTCGCTGTAGGTGTAGGTAATGTAGTTCATAAGTTTGCTAAAACTGAAACATCCTTGCTCGTTGCAGTTATGATGATTACAGGTGTTTTATCTGGCTTCTTATCTAATACTGGTACAGCTGCTGTACTGATTCCTGTAATTATCGGTATTTGTAAAAAGAGTGGTTTTAAACAAACTAAGTTATTGATGCCTCTCGTATTTGCGGCAGCCATGGGTGGTAATATCTCACTTATCGGTGCTCCTGGTAACATGATTGCTCAAGCAGGATTACAACAAGCAGGCTTAGGTTCTTTTAATTTCTTTGATTATGGTTTAGTAGGCTTACCAATCCTTATCGTAGGTACTATATTCTATGCTACAATTGGTAAACGTTTCTTACCAGATGCTCCAAGCCACCAACCAGATGGTGCTTTTGAAGGTAATGATGATTATAGTCATGTGCCATCTTGGAAGAAATGGACTGCTGCGATTATATTGATTCTGACAGTCGTTGCTATGATTTTTGAAAAACAATTAGGTGTAAAACTTTATGTAAGTGCTTGGATAGGTGCGCTTGTTTTAGTAGCTACTAATGTTATTAGCGAAACGGCAGCTGTTAAATCTATCGACATGAAAACAATTATGCTATTTGCTGGTTCTATGGCTCTCGGTGATGCAATGGTAAAAACTGGTACTGGTAGTGTAATTGCTGACATTATTGTTAATAGTCTTGGAGCAAGCCCATCTCCAATCGTTGTGTTAGTAGTAATCTTTGTGCTTGGTGTGTTTATGACAAACTTTATGTCTAATACAGCTACTTGTGCTTTACTAGTTCCAATCGGTCTTAGCCTAGCTTCTCAACTTGGCTTCGATCCTAAAGCAGTTCTTGCAGCTATCGTAATTGCAAGCTCCTTGGCATATGCAACACCAATTGGTATGCCTGCCAACACTATGGTATACAACATAGCTGGCTATAGCTTCATGGATTATGTGAAAGCTGGTTTACCACTTATCGTTGTATCTAGTATCGTAGCACTTATTTTACTTCCAATCCTATTCCCATTCTAATAAGATAAGTATTTGGTATATATTGAAAGCCCTGATGTATATTTACGTCAGGGCCTTTTCTTGCTTACCTGCATATATTGTGCTTGTTTTGTTATATATTAGATAGATTACTAAATTTGTTAGACATAAGTATTAGACATTAGAGAAACTTTCACATATAATAGAGTAATGTAAGTGTACAAATATACATTCACAGTAGACATATATTACAAAACGTATACGTCTATCTAATAGTTGTTATATAGGTTTATGTGGCCATGGTGCCGAGGAGGCTTTATGTTAAGCGATATTGAGATTGCCCAACAGAATAGAATGGAAAAGATTCAGGTTATTGCCAATAAATGTGGGTTAACACCTGATGACATTGAACAATATGGTCATTATAAAGCTAAAATTTCTTTTGATGCTATTCGTCGTTTAGAATCTAAACCAGATGGCAAATTGGTGCTAGTCACAGCGATTACGCCAACACCAGCAGGGGAAGGTAAGTCTACAACGAGCATTGGTCTCGTACAAGGCTTACAAAAAATCGGTAAAAATGCAATTGCTACATTACGTGAGCCATCCTTAGGACCTGTTTTTGGGATTAAAGGTGGTGCAGCAGGTGGCGGTTATGCTCAAGTTGTACCTATGGATGACATCAATCTTCATTTTACAGGTGATATGCATGCTATTACAGCGGCTAACAATTTATTATCCGCTATGATCGATAACCATATCCATCAAGGAAATGAATTGCAAATCGATTTGCGTCAATTATCATGGACTCGTGTTCTAGATATGAATGACCGTGCTCTTCGCAATGTGACAGTTGCACTCGGTGGTAAAGTATGTGGGTTCCCTAGAGAAGATCACTTCATGATTACTGTAGCTTCTGAAATCATGGCTATTCTTTGCTTAGCTAAGGACTTAGAAGATTTGAAAGCACGGTTTGGTCGCATCGTTATCGGTTGTAACTTAGCAGGTGATCCTATTTATGTTCATCAACTTGGATGCCAAGGTGCGATGGCACTTCTTATGAAAGATGCTATTAAACCAAATCTTGTACAAACATTAGAACATACACCGGCTATCGTTCACGGCGGTCCATTTGCAAATATTGCTCATGGTTGTAACTCCATTGTAGCTACAAAACTAGGACTTAAGCTTGGTGATATCGTAGTTACGGAAGCGGGCTTTGGCGCTGACTTGGGTGCTGAAAAGTTCCTTGATATTAAATGCCGATACGGCGATATTTTCCCTGATGCAATCGTTATCGTAGCTACATTACGAGCTCTTAAAATGCATGGTGGTGTACCAAAACAAGAGTTGAATACAGAAAATGTTGAAGCCATAACTAAAGGTTTCAGCAACTTGCAAAAAGCGATTGAAAACATGCGGTACTTTAATGTGCCTGTATTAGTGGCAATCAATAAATTTGCTAGCGATACAGATGCAGAAATTGCAGAGTTGACTCGCTTGTGTGATGAGTTTGGCGTGCCTGTAGAACTTAATGAATGTTGGGAAAAAGGCGGCGAAGGCGGCACTGATATGGCAAAAAAAGTCGTAGAGTTACTTGAAGGTCCTAAGCCAACACCTAAATTCGTATATGATTTGGAAGATAGTTTAGAGGATAAAGTTAATAAAATCGTTAAAACTATTTATGGTGGCGATGGAGTTATCTTTACGGACAAAGCCAAAAAGCAAATTAAACAATTAGCAGATTGGGGACTGGATCGTTTGCCTGTATGTATGGCGAAAACGCAATATTCCTTATCTGATAATCCAGCATTATTAGGGGCTCCAACAGGATTCACTATTACTGTATCCGATATTCGTGTTGCCAATGGGGCAGGCTTTATTGTATGTCGTACAGGTGATGTAATGGTAATGCCAGGCCTTCCTAAACGTCCTGCTGCTCTTAATATGGATATTGAAGCAGACGGCACAATTAAAGGCTTATTTTAATAGATATTGTTTATAGTAGAACGTTTCTTAACTGGAGATTTATAGTGTCTGCTATAATTAGTTATATTTTTTATTGTGTTCAATATTTGTAGATTTTATAGTAATTACAAAGCGATAACAAGACATATCTTGTTATCGCTTTTACATGAGGTCTTGTTATGAAATTAGTAGAACAACGAGTAATAGATTTTGTGGCTGTTACTGCATCGAAAGAGCCAACACCAGGTGGTGGTGCTATTGCAGCACTAACTGCCGCAACAGGTGCGGCTTTAGCAGAAATGGTGGCAAACCTTACATTTGGTAAAAAAGGCTATGAAGCGGTTCAGACTGAAATGGAAGTGCTCCAAGCTAAAGCAGAAGAGATTCGCAATCGTATGCTCGAATTATCTCAAGCTGATGCGGATGTATTTAACATCTTTATGAAGGCATTAGGTTTGCCAAAGAACACAAATGAGGAAAAAGCTATACGTACAGCGGCTATTCAGCAAGCTTACAAAGATGCGGCTATGGTACCTTTTGAGATTGGAGAATTAGCGAATCAAATATTTGATTTAGCAGAATTAGCCTCTCGTAAGGGGAATCAAAACCTTATTACAGATGGTATTATTGCGGCTATTAATGCGCGTGCTGCGGTGAAATCGGCTTTTTTGAATGTGCGTATTAATTTATCTGGTATTAAAGATGAAAGTTTTGTAGAAGAACTAACATCTAAGATGTATGCCATTGAAAAAGATCTTGATGTTAAAGAGTCGGCTATCATAGGGTTATATAAATAATAAAAAATTATAATATAAATCGAATAATATAACCGAGCAAGCTATAAAAGTTCGGGAAATAATATAAAGAGAGCCTATTAATACATATAAAATAATAGACTCTCTTTTTTCTATTGTTATAATCCGAACGATAGTGTAAAATAAATGGGTGATATTTCGAGGTTTTATGTAGGAGACATTATGACAGATCAGAACCAAATAAATACAGTCGATAGTATGTTGCCCATACCACAGCTCTTTGCCTTTGGTTTACAGCATGTACTTGCCATGTATGCTGGAGCTGTTGCGGTACCGATTATTGTGGCACAGGCGATGAATTTACCGGTGGAGGACTTGATTCGACTTATTACAGCAGACTTGTTTACCTGCGGCATTGCGACCTTAATTCAAACATTAGGCTTCGGTAATATAGGTGGGCGTATCCCTATGATCCAAGGTGTTACCTTTGCATCTGTCGGACCTATGACTATGATTGGGGCACAGCATGGTATGACTGCCATTTACGGTGCCATTATTGTAGCAGGTCTATTTACTTTTATAGTAGCTCCATTCTTTAGCCGTCTAATTCGACTGTTCCCCCCTGTTGTAACGGGAACCATAATTACTCTTATTGGGATTAACTTAATGCCAGTTGCCATTAATTGGATGGGGGGCGGCGTAGGAAATCCAGAATTTGGAAGCTATACAAACATAGGACTTGGGTTTCTTACGTTCTTAATTGTTGTATTTGTATACAAGTTTGCTAAAGGTTTCTTAAGTAATCTTTCTGTATTAATAGGCTTGATCGCAGGCACAGCAATTGCCTTTGCAATGGGGGTTGCTAATTTTGATGAAGTTGGTCGATCTCAATGGGTTGCTTTCATTGAACCATTCTATTTTGGTTTGCCAACCTTTGACTGGGCTTCTGTACTATCTATGATTATCGTCATGCTCGTTGTCATGGTAGAGACGACAGGTGATAGTATTGCTATTGGTGAAATTGTGGATAAGCCAATAGGTCGAAAAGAATTGGCTTCTGTTATTCGTGCCGATGGTATTTCTACTTTAATAGGGGGAATTCTTAATAGTTTCCCATATACAGCCTTTGCTCAAAATGTAGGACTTATTGCGGTTACAGGTGTTAAAAGTCGCTTTGTAGTAGCTGCATCTGGAGTAATCTTAATTTTGTTAGGTTTATTCCCTAAATTAGCCGCTATTGTTGCTAGTATACCAAATGCAGTACTCGGTGGTGCTGGCATTGCTATGTTTGGCATGATTGTTGCTAGCGGTATTCGCTCTCTTGGCAAGGTTAGCTTTGATGGTAATCATAACTTGATGCTTGTGGCGATTAGTATTGGTGTGGCTATGATCCCTATTGCGGCGCCGAACTTTTATGCTAATTTCCCTGATTGGGCACAAATTATATTAAAATCTGGCATTACCTTTGGTAGTATTACGGCAATCTTGCTTAACTTATTACTCAATGGTGTTAATCATGGCGATGAAATTCAAGAAATGGGTCGTCGCTAAATAATACATACGAGAACTCTATTCCTATAGAATAGAGTTCTTTTTAGTGATTAAATTCACAGGGAAAATGTATGAATACTATGCTATAATATATAGATAATTGTAGAACTATTTTGTGATACTTTCATAAAATAGGAATACAGTCTGGATTTACAATTAAGTGTTTATAAAAAGTTATGTATATGGAATGTTCCCATAAGAAGGGAAGGGGCACGTGGCAGACGGAAAGATTATTGCTATCTCCATTAGTGAGAAAAAAGGGCAAAAAAAACATAATATTGAATCCGCCAATCTCATTGTAGATCATGGGATGGAGGGAGATGCTCATGCAGGAAATTGGCATCGTCAAATCAGCTTACTTGGTATCGCTAGTATTGAACATATGCGGGCGCAAGGTGCAGATGTTAAACCTGGTGATTTCGCTGAAAACATTACAGTAGAAGGTATGGTTCTTTATGAATTAGCTGTAGGGACTCACTTACAAGTAGGTGATGATGTGATTCTTGAAATTACTCAAATTGGCAAGGAATGCCATCATGGTTGCGAAATCATGAAACAAGTTGGTTCTTGCATTATGCCTACACAAGGTATCTTTGGTAAGGTTCTTAAAAACGGTACGATTCGCGTAGGTGATGAAGTATCTATTATTAAATAATTTTGAGTTGGTAAACGAGGTGTATTATGAAAGACGCATGGGGCCGTACAATTGAATATGTACGTCTGTCGCTGACAGATGCGTGTAATTTTTGTTGTCCCTACTGCCGGCCTGCAGAAATTACGCCTCAAAGTCAAACGCAACTATTGTCTGTTGATGAATGGATGACCATTTTAGGAGCTTTCCATCATATTGGTGTGAAGGCAGTACGCCTCACAGGTGGTGAGCCTTTGCTCTATCCACATATTGAAGAACTACTAGGTCGCATTAAAGAATCAGGTTGGTTTGAAGATATCTCTATGACTACCAATGGCAGTTTATTAGCTTCACGAGCGCAACGGTTAAAAAAATTTGGCTTGAATCGTGTGAATATTAGTTTGGACTCTCTTGAAACTGAAGCTTTTGCTACCTGTGTTGGTAAAACGGGACAGTTGGAGTCTGTTCTCGACGGTATACGTAGTGCTATTAATGCTAACTTTAAATCCGTTAAGATTAATACCGTTTTATCTCGTTATTGGTCCGATGATGAAGTTAAATCTTTATTACAATATGTTGAAAAATGGCCTGTTGTTTGGCGGTTTATTGAATACATGCCGTTCCAAGGTGATGCCTTTCATGGGCCTACCTTTGATGAATGGAAGGAACAATTAGAACGCGTTAGTGGCGGATCTCTCACAGAGGTTCATTCTGTTTATGGCTTTGGTCCAGCTACATATTTGGCACTGCCTAGTGGTAAGGCCGTGGGCTTTATTTTTTCTATGTCTCATAGCTATTGTGATACATGCAATCGTGTGCGCCTTACATCTGATGGTCAAATGCGATTGTGCTTGTTGCGAGATGATGAGGCTGACCTTGTATCGCTCGTGCGCAAAGGTGTATCTATAAAGGACTTAGCTAATCATATTGAACGTGCTTTGCAACGAAAACAAGAACGACATGATGGTATAGGCATGGAGCAACCAGAACGACCAATGTGGCGAATCGGAGGGTAGTATGGGATTTTTTGATTTTTTAAAGCCTAGATCAAAGGAAAATATTGAATCATGCTGGCCTGGAGGCAAGATGCTTCAAGTCCATATAGAATACGATACACAAGAGTCTGTTTTTACCTATTTTGGTCGTTATGGGTTACAGTTTAGCGTTCCTAAGTCTAATTTAACTAATATTATTGTTAAAGAAGTAAGCCGCACTCATAGTGTGCTTCAACTATATAGTGGTGAAAACTGCGTAGGGACTAGTGATTTACTCCCTACTGAGGCCTGTAATATTATGAAGGATTGGGTATTACAATATTAATAATATGAATGTTGATATTTTATAGGAGTGTAATAAATTTTCTTTACATTCCTATAAAATAAGCATATAATTATTCATGTCATGGACCACTAGCTCAGCTGGCAGAGCACCTGACTCTTAATCAGGGTGTCCAGGGTTCGAACCCCTGGTGGTCCACCAGAGTAAAGAACTCACATTTTGTGTGAGTTCTTTTTTTGTGTAAATATTTTTCTTTTAGCTTTTTGCATATCTTTTTAGCCTTCATATAGTTATTTACATGGTTAAAATACGTTGTGGTTTAATCCTATTTTTCTCAAACGAGTAGTCATTGATTCAATTAAGTTTATAAACTTTAACATTAATGGAATATAGTATTGATACAATATAATATATTTTATAGACAGTAAAATTATAATAGCTTATGATGGTTGTATAATAGTTTTTCTCATTAGGAGGTACCAAATGGCAGTAGATGTTTCTAGAACACAAGATGTGTATAAAGATGCTGGCCAAAGTGTCAACTTCACCACTTTGTTGTTAAACCGTAAAGATCATGAGGCAGAGCTTGAAGTGATTCAAGATATGGCAGATCGTATTCAAGCCATTAAACGTTCTGTTAGTATTCGCGCTAATGGGGAAGGTTTGGGCATTGCCTTTGGCTTTAGCCGTAAGGCATGGGATTATTTGTTCCCTAATGCACCGGTACCAAAAGAGTTAGAAGACTTCCAAGGCATAAAAGGTGATAAACAAGATGTACCAGCTGTAGCAGCTGACTTATTTTTGCATGTCCGCTCTAATGATGAATCTGTTACGTATACTGTAGTAGATCAAATTATGGAGTTCTTACGCCCTATTACATCTGTTGTAGATGAAACCCATGGCTTCCACTACGAACAAGGTCGTGCGATTATTGATTTCGTTGATGGTACGGAAAACCCTGTTGGCCAAGAGGCTGTAGAGTGGGGCGTTATTGGTGATGAAGATCCTGAATTCACTAACGGCTCTTATGCATTTGCTCAAAAATATGAACATGATCTTGATGCATGGCGTGCACTTCCTACAGAAATGCAAGAAAAATTCATTGGTCGTCGTAAATTTAGCGATATTGAATTAGAGGATGATGAAAAAGATCCGGCAGCTCACAATGTAGTGGCTCAAGATAATCGTGATGATGAAGAACATAAGATCGTTCGTATGAATGTTCCATTTGCTCAACCTGGTCAAGGTGTCCGAGGTACATACTTTATAGGTTATGCTCGTTACTGGGATGTGACTAAAACTATGCTTACCAATATGTTTACACAAAATGATAAATTGCTTGATTATTCCAAGCCTATTACGGGCATGCTATTTTTTATTCCGTCTCTTGATATATTGGATGCTATTGCAGAAGGTGAATTATAAGGGATTTCTGATTGTTAGTGGAGACTAAACATTTATCTAATTAGTTAGTAATGTTTAGTTTTATCTATCAGATTAAAATTTATTATATAATTCTATAGAAAGCGCCCCAAGTGGGCGCTTTTATGCTATAATAAATCTATTAAACTCGTAAAAATCCATTGTAGTTATGAATGAGGTATTCCATGAATTATACTAGCACCCGAGGTACCGTTGCGGTAAATGAAACATATGCATTGTTGCACGGCTTAGCAGAGGATGGTGGTCTATATGTACCATCTTTATTTCCTACAAACTGCTTAACTTACAATGATGTGAAAGATAAAAATTACCAAGAAGTAGCAGCCGTTGTTTTAGCAAAGTTGTTTCCATGCTTTTCCGAAGCTCATTTAAATGAAATGATTAATTCTGCTTACTGCGATGCTAATTTCAGCACCCGCGATATTGCACCATTACACTCTTTATTGGAAAAGGTTTCCGTATTGGAACTATTCCATGGCCGCACACAAGCTTTCAAAGATATGGCATTATCCTTATTTCCATACCTTTTAGTAGCTGCTAAGGAGGCTGAGGGCGAGAAAAAAGAAGTACTTATCTTAACTGCTACCTCTGGTGATACTGGTAAGGCGGCTCTTGAGGGCTTCAAGGATGTACCGGGAACTCATATTCAAGTATTCTACCCGACTGATGGCGTTAGTCCTATGCAAGCGGAACAAATGCAAAAACAAGAAGGGGAGAATGTTAATGTTACGGCTATTCATGGCAATTTTGACGATGCTCAACAATTCTTGAAACGCCTCTTTGTTGATAAAGCGACTGCTGAAGAGGTTGCTGAAAAAGGGGTTATGTTCTCCAGTGCGAACTCTATCAATATTGGTCGTTTAGCTCCACAAGTAGTTTACTATGTAAATGCCTATGCTGAACTGGTTGCACAAGGTGCAATCCATGAAGACGAAGCTTTCAACGTTGTAGTTCCAACAGGTAACTTCGGTAATATCTTGGCTGCTTACTATGCTAAAAAAATGGGGATTCCTATCGGCAAATTGATTTGTGCATCTAATCAAAATAACGTACTTACTGACTTCTTTGAAAACGGTACCTACGATATGAACCGCCCATTCTATACGACGATTTCTCCATCTATGGATATTCTTGAATCCTCTAACTTTGAACGATTCTTATATTATATTTCTGGTGAAGATAGCGAACGTACAGTAGGATGGATGAAAGATCTTAAAACAACAGGCAAATTAACTGTTAATGAAGAAGAGTTCAAACGTGTTAAGACTGATTTTGCTGGTGCCTACGTTGATGATGAAGAAACAAAAGCAATCATTGAACAAGTATACAATTCTTACGGTTATGTAATGGATCCTCATACGGCGGTTGCTATGGGGGCGTATATGAAGGAGTTGGAGAAGCATCCTGAAGATGGCGCTCGTCATACAGTGATTGCATCTACAGCACATCCGTTTAAATTTCCTACACCAATCTGTGAGGCATTGGATATCAAGGTGGGCGAGACTCCTTATGAAAGCTTAGATAATATCTCTGCTGTAACGGGAGTGGCCTTCCCTAAACAATTGGAAGCCTTACAATCCAAATCATTGCGCTTTACAAAAGCAATCGACAAAGAGAATATGAAACAAGAAATCTTAGACTTTGTAGATACATTCTCTAAATAATACAATGCCGCCTTTCATTAGAAAGGCGGCATATCTATATGTTTTTTATTGAGTAATCATTTTTATTGATTAACTAACTAAATTCATTTTTTCATTAAATTTACATTCATCATATATGATATGAAATTTTGTTAGTATTTATTGATGTATCCATTATTTATAGAAATCTGGGGTTATAATTATATAGAGAAATATAATTATAGGAGGGGCTATGGCTAAAAAGGGCCTTATATATGCATTGTTATCCGCATTTTTATTTAGTACGATGAATGTATTCGTAAAATTGTTGGGTACTAATATTCCACCTGGGGAGATCGCTTTTGCCCGTGGGTTCTTTGGAACTGTTGCGGTGCTCATTATCATGTATGTGAAGGGCATCCGATTTTCAAAAGAGGATCGGGGGCTCCTCGTCATGCGTGGCTTATACGGCGGTTTTGGTATGGTATGTAATTTCATAGCATTGGTACACATAAAATTATCTGATGCAACAATTCTATTTCAGACGACAGGAATATTTGTTTTTATCTTTAGTGCTCTGTTTCTGAAGGAATCGATACCTAAAGGGGCTGGCAAATGGCTTGGAGTCATTTTGATTGCTGTCTTAGTAATGGTAAATCCTTTTAGTTATGAATCATTTTCTTGGTACGCATTGGTAGCAATTTTAGGTGCTGCTTTAGCTGCGGCGGCCTATACGACGATACGAACTATTAGTAAACGCGGAAAACATAGTAATTTTGAAATCATGGCCTATTTCATGATTACTGGCATGATTGCGGGCTTGGTTACTACAGATGAGCTCGTTATGCCTCAAGGTACAGATTGGCTCATTATCTTCGCTATCGGTGGTATTAGTGTAGTGGCTCAGTTTTTCTTGACTGGCGCCTTTGTTACGACCAATGCTGTAGTGGCTCAATTCTTGCAATACGTTGGCGTATTTATTAGTTCCTTCTATGGGTTCTTAATCTTTGGTGAAAGCTTATCCATAGCAACAGTAGGAGCTGGTATTGCTATGTTTATATCCTCTGTCATGTTGGCGCGTCTTAAAGAACAGAGTGGTCCATTAAGAGAGGGCAAGGTTATAGAGGATAAAATTAAATAAATGTCGAATATATACAGTATCAGACTGTATATGACAGTGGGGGTGCTGATTACATTCGTGATTGGCACCTTTTTACATAAAAGATAAAATACAGGGGTATTAGTTAGTGATTTATTGTAATGAAATATACTAGAGCTTTTTCATTTTGAAAGTAGCTACAGACGGAGGAGCTATGTATATAAAATGGATGCATATTGAAAACTATAGGAACTTAGCGGATGTAACGTTGAGCTTTCACAATGATATTAATTATTTTGTCGGTGAGAATGCGGTAGGTAAGTCTAATTTCCTAGATCTCTTAGAAATTATCATGGAGTGCAATGGGTTTGTTGAAAGTGATTTTACGGATGTAAACAAGCCTATCCGCATTGATTTTGAAATATCTTTAGGTGAGTTAAATTATAAAAGCATGTATACTGCTGATGAGGGACCTACCTACCGTTTACGACTTGAACAAGTTGTACAAGAGGTATATCCACGATTATACAGAGTCACTGATGCAGAGATTGAGCCTATGCCGTTGTCTATGATTCGTCATGCTTTATATGTGTGTCATCGCGACACCTCAGAGCAGGAACTGTTTTCTATACCGTCCTCTATATATGTAGAATTAGGACAGCTATTACAAGCTTATGTGTCTCGATTAGAAATGCCTACTGATGATTTTCAGCGTGAAATTGTTAGTTTACGTAAGGATTTAGATCCTTACTGTATGCTCAATATTCAACATCTTGTAGAGGTATTGTCTACATCCTCCGCTATGGAACGTAAGTATTCTGCTGATAATGTACGATTGATTATGGCTGTGGCTCTCAAGATTTTGGCTCAAATTTATATGAAAGTGAGTAGTGCAACTACAAATTTAGAATCTTTACTTGTATATGATGCAAAGGGACACAAGTTTTTACCAATCTTTATAAGTGTGGATGAGCCTGAGCTACATTTAAGTCCGTATTTGCAACGGGCTGTGCTCAATTATTACCGTCAAATTGCAACTAATGAAAATGAAGAGTTTTTAGCATTGCTGCGAGATATTTTCAAAATAGATGGATTATTAGGACAGCTCTTTGTGGTTACTCACAGTACGGATGCACTAGTTGACGATTATCGTCATATTATTCGGCTTTATCGGGATGAAAATAATATGGTCTGTGCAGCGTGTGGAGTTACTTTCAATTTCCCTAAAGAGGTAGAGAAACACTTGATTATGCATTTTCCTGAGGCAAAAGAGGCTCTATACGCTCGGTGTATTATCATCGTAGAAGGGGAGACTGAGTACGGTAGCTTTAGAGGCTTTGGTAAAAAATTAGGCGTGGACTTTGACTATTTTGGAATCTGTCTTATCAACGCTCGGGGCGAGTCCTCTATCAGTAAATTGCAAAAATTGTTTAATAGATTCTCTATTCCTACAGTAGCGCTCTATGATCGCGATGTTGAGGGAAAATATGCAAAAGCACATAGCAATATATTCTATACGGAGGAAATCTGTTTTGAAATGGATTTTGTATCGTATTTACTTGCGATGCACAAGCGTTCCATAATGGATGCCATCATCAAGGACATTATTGATGACGCTCGTCCGATGGTAACAAAGGATATGGCGCGGCGTGGTTATGCTAAATTAGGTATTACTAAAAGCCAAATTGTACAACGATGTTTACCAAATATTTCGGATCGTAAGTTGGATGATTTACATATTTATTACTTCTCTTGGTTCTATGCCAATAAAGGAGTGATTGTAGGGCGTCGTATAAGTCAATTTTTAGATGCTTCTATGATACCACCTGCATTTATTGCAGTAATAGAGCGTGCTAAACTTCTTTCGCTAGGTTTAGGTTAATGGAGTAATACATTACTACTTCTAATTAATAGAGTCTGACCAAAGTTTAGTTAGACTCTATTTTTTAGGAGGTAACATAGCGTTTTAAAGTGTAGGCATAGGAAATATGGTGTAAAAAATACGCATAATAAGTGATTTATTACAATAATAGATAGAATTATGAAAAACTATATTAACTAAATTTTAAAAACTACATCGAAATTTCTTGACATCTTTTTACCTTTATTTTATGATTAGTACTGTTATTAATGCATTCTCAATTAAACGTATCTAGGAGTATGAAAATGAAAGACTTTTTAAACGACTTTAAAGCATTTGCTTTCAAAGGCAATATGATGGACCTAGCTATTGGTATGATTATTGGTGCTGCTTTCACAGCATTGGTTAATTCTGTTGTAAACAACCTATTTATGCCTGTTCTCAGTGTATTCACAGGTGGTATTGATTTTAGTAATTTGTACTTACCATTGAGCACAGGTTCTAAAGATGCATTCATGGCTGGTGCTGATATTGCTACAGCTCGTGCAGCTGGATCTGTATTGCCATATGGTACATTTATTACTGATTTGATTCAATTCTTGATTTTGGCATTTGTTGTATTCTTGATGGTTCGTGGTTTGGCTAAAATGATGAAATCTGCGAAAGAAGAGGAAGTTGCAGAAGCACCTGCAACGAAAGAATGTCAATTCTGTAAATCTGAAATCAATATCAATGCAGTTAAATGCCCTAACTGTACTGCAGATTTGAACTAGTTCAAATTTAAATTATACATAAAAGGAGTGAGGTTTTGACCTTACTCCTTTTTGTTGTATTACGTTAGCTTTCTAGTATAAAATATAATTATAATATATAGAATTTTTTAGGGAGGGATATACATGGAAAAGAAACCTCTAGTAGTAGTAAATGGACTGGTTCGCAAAGATGCGATTGCATATTTAAAAGAGCATGTAGATGTGCGCCAATGGACTGAAAAAGCAGTGATGCCTCGTGAGGTACTGAAGGAATGGCTCATTGATGCGGATGGTTTGTGGTGTGTACGACCTTTAGATGTAGATGGTGATCTTGTAAAGAATGCGCCAAATTTAAAGGTTATAGCACAAGCGGCCGTAGGTTATGATAATGTAAATATTGATGAACTAACAGTGGCAGGTATTCCTTATGGCAATACGCCAGGTGTTCTCAATGAAACGGTAGCAGAACTTGCATTTACGTTGATTGCCACGGCTAGTCGTCGTATTATAGAAAATGCTAACTTTGTAAAAGACGGTCGTTGGGCTCAAAGACCTTCTAATATTAAAGGTTTTGATTTAAGTCGTCGCACTCTTGGTATCATTGGCATGGGGGCTATCGGCGTATCCATTTCTCGACGTGCCCGTGCGTTTGGTATGACTGTTGTGTATCATAATCGTAATCAACGTTTGGATGATAAGATTCATAAGACTACTTATATGGAGTTAGATGATTTATTAGCCATTAGTGATGTAGTATGCGTTATGGCTCCATTGACAGATGAAACATATCATATGTGTGATGAAGCGTTTTTCAAGAAGATGAAGAATACAGCTTTATTTGTTAATGTTGGTCGTGGACCTATCGTAGATACTGATGCACTTATCAATGCTCTTAAAACGGGTGAAATCGATTATGCTGCCCTCGATGTAACGGATCCAGAACCATTACCAGTAGATCATCCATTATTAGATGTAGAAAATTGCCTCATTGTACCACATATTGGCTCTTACACAGATAGAACTCGTTATGACATGTCTATTTTGACAGCGGATAATATTATTGCCGGCGTTCATAAGAAACCGTTAAAAACATGTGTGAATGAAGAAGTAAATTATAAGAAACCTCAAATGGATGTAGAGTCTGCGCTAGAAGAGCTTAAAAAGGCTGGCGTTGATTTAACTGATTTCGACTAAAAGTGCAAGACATTAAAAGATATGCGGTTTTATACAAAATATGGTAAAATAAAAGAATATTTTTCCTATGGAGGTAAGAACGTTGGAACATAAAGACATTGAAAAAAGTGTAGCTCCTGAAGAAGTTGTATCTGTTAACTTTATTGAAGCTATTATCAACAAAGATAACGAAACTGGCAAATACGGTGGCCGTGTATTGACTCGCTTTCCACCAGAACCAAATGGCTACTTGCATATTGGACATGCTAAATCTATTTGCCTCAACTTTGGTATTGGTAAACAATACAATGGCTTAACAAATCTTCGCTTTGATGATACAAATCCTGTAAAAGAAGATGTCGAATATGTAAACTCCATCATGGAAGATGTTAAATGGCTTGGATTTGATTGGAATGAACAACCACGTTATGCATCTGATTATTTTGACCAAATGTATGAGTATGCTAAGAAATTAATCACCCTTGGCAAGGCTTATGTAGATGATCAAACTGCAGATGAAATTAAACAAAATCGCGGCGATTTCTCTACTCCTGGTGTCAATAGTCCATACCGTGATCGTAGTGTAGAAGAAAACTTGGCACTCTTCGAAGAAATGAAGGCTGGCAAGTATAAAGATGGGGAAAAGGTATTGCGTGCAAAAATCGATATGGCGCATCCTAATATCGTAATGCGTGATCCTGTTATTTATCGTATTGTAAATACAGAGCATCATAATACGGGTAATGAGTGGAAAATTTACCCTATGTATGATTTTGCCCATCCTATCGAAGATGCTATTGAACGCATTACGCATTCTATTTGTACATTGGAATTTGAAGTTCACCGGCCATTATATGATTGGGTGCTAGAGGATTGGGATGATACTGAAATTCCTCAACAAATTGAGTTTGCTCGCTTAAATGTAACTAAAATGGTTATGTCCAAACGTAAATTGCGTGCTCTTGTTGAGGCAGGCCTTGTAGCTGGTTGGGATGATCCTCGTATGCCGACAATTTCAGGTTTGCGCCGCCGTGGTTATACACCGGAATCTATTCGTGATTTCTGTGAGCGCATTGGTGTAGCGAAGGCGGATAGCGTTGTAGATATTGCTTTGCTTGAGTTCTGTATTCGAGAGGACTTGAAACTTAAAGCTAAACGCCCTATGGTTGTTGTTGATCCTGTAAAAGTTGTCATTACAAATTATCCTGAAGGCAAAACAGAACTCTGTACAGTTGAAAATAATCCTGAAAATGAAGAACTTGGTAATCGTGAAGTTGTATTTGGCCGTGAAATCTACATTGAACGCAATGACTTTATGGAAGAGCCAGTTAAGAAATTCTTCCGTTTAGCACCAGGTAAAGAAGTACGCTTAAAAGGTGCATACTTCATTACATGTACTGATGTTATTAAAGATGAAAATGGCAATATTACAGAAATACACTGTACATATGATCCAGAAACTAAGAGTGGTAGCGGTTGCACTCGTAAGGTAAAAGGGACATTGCACTGGGTTGAAGCATCTACTGCAGTAGATATTGAATCTCGCTTATATGATTATTTACTTAAAGAAGATTCGGATGGTAAAGACTTCTTGGGCGATTTCAACCATGACTCCTTACAAGTATTCCATAGTAAAGGGGAAGCATGTCTTGCTACAACTGTACCAGGTGATCATTTCCAATTCTTGCGTCAAGGTTACTTTGTAACTGATAAAGATAGCACACCAAATCATATCGTAATGAACCGTATTGTTGGTTTACGCGATAGCTGGGCTAAGGCACAAAAGAAATAATATAACGCTTATTTTATATTACTATAATGTTAAAGAACCGCTCCTAGGTGGGCGGTTCTTTAACACTGGGTTATTACTATAAATACTTTAATGACAATAGATGTTTAGAATAGCCTAAGCCATTGTTTGGCTTTAATCTCTAGATGTTGTATTGCTAGCTTATTATATTAAAGCTTTGATGAGGAAAAACATGAAGAAATTAGTATTACTTGCTACGGCAGCGGCTGTGTTGGCATCTGTGCCAGCTACTGGTTCTGCAGCAAATATCAAGTCCATTTTAAATAGAAGTCAAACTGTAACATATCAAGGTGTTAAATTGCCTGAAGGTGTTACTATGTATCAAAATAACCCTAAAGCATTATTTGCAGGGGAAGGGAAAAAAGACGTTAAATCTGTACTTCTTGAAGCAGGTGTATCTTCTGCAGATGTATATACATTAAATATTAAAACAGAAAACGAAATGCGATATGCTGTTTATGCTAATGTTGTATTAGGTAAACAATTATCTGGTCGTATGAGTGAAGCAAAACATATGAATACAGATTCTTCCTCAATTGGTGCATTGGCAGCTGCTATTAACAAGGGTGAGAGCCCTGCGCTTGGCACTTTTACGGTAATAAACCCATTAGTAAAACAAGGCAATGCCTATGAAGGCACATTGAAATATAAAAGTGTAGCTAATAATAATTCTTATAATGAGATATTACATATTAGTATTTCTGAAGATAAATATACAGGACCAAATGCTCATTTAATCGCTGTTGATGAAGCTAATGATAGTGTTGTATTCCCTAAAGTTAAAGGTTTATTACATACCAAATAATAAATAATTATTGAAAATATATATCAATTATTCTTGACAATTTTTCTCATCAAGAGTACTATGAGCCTATAGGAATTATTCTCATTAGAGGTAATTCTAACGATGTGCAACAGGCAGGTACTATTATGATGAATTCAATTGACCATATCATTGGATATCATTGTGCACCGGCAATTCGAGGTATTAAGCTATCGAACTTGGTTTCTATTCCACGGGACATGAATGAACAAATCCAATTTGTATTGATAGAGTATAATAAAGCGTTCAATGAAAAAGGATTGTTCTTCTTTGAATTATGTCGTTGTAAAGCGCGAAGACTATTATTGGTATTCCGTGAGAAGCAATTAAGAGACTATGTACGGCAACCTGCGGTGATGTTATTTTTGAAAGCCTACGGTTATCATGATCGAATGAGCATTATGGAGATGCTTGAACATCTTAGATATCGTATGGAAGTAAGCATTGAGTTTCCACATGAAATCGGCATTTTTTTAGGTTACCCATTAAAGGATGTGAAATGTTTTATTTCTTATCGTGGTGGAGGATACCGAATGTGCGGAGAGTGGAAGGTTTACCATGATGTGGTAAATGCGCAACGCTCTTTCTTGTGTTACAAAGCATGTCGTGAATTTTGTCAAACTCAATTGATGTTGGGAAAAACATTTAGTTCATTGGTCGCAAGAACGGCCTAGGAGGTACAAGATGATTGGTGTAATTTTTTGGTCCGGTACAGGCAATACAGAACGCATGGCTTATGAAGTAGCTGAAGGTATTAAAGCTGCAGGTCAAGAAGTTGAAGTAAAATCCGTTTCTGAAGTATCTGTTGATGAAGCAGCAGCTTATGAAAAATTAGCTCTTGGCTGTGCTGATATGGGTGCAGAACAATTAGAAGAAGGCGAATTTGAACCATTCTACACTGAACTAGAAGGCAAGTTGAGTGGTAAAAAAATAGCGATCTTTGGCTCCTATGGTTGGGGTGGCACTTGGTTGGAAGACTGGGGCACTCGAATTAAAGATGCTGGTGGCGAATTAGTGGCTGATGGCGTAGCAATCTTGGGCGAACCTGATGATGATGGTAATGCACAATGCCAAGAATTAGGTAAAACATTAGCAAATGCTTAATTTGATTTCAACTACTAAATAAATACTAATAGTTAATAATAAAAAGGCTGTAATGACGATAATTCGTTATTACAGCCTTTTTTTCATGTACTTATGGTTGATATGATAAAGCAAAGGTCATTAAAAATTTTAATATCGTTAAGTAAATGTGATGAAAATCATAATATTTATTTATCTTTATCTCTATTTGTGTATATAAGCGTATAATTATAAATAACTTTAATGCATAATTATATTGCATTTTTGTACACATAGTCCTATAATTTAGTTAAAGAACCTAACAAAAATTTAGGTTGATACAAAAATAGTTAGGGTTAATTTTATATTAGCTATTAACCGGGCTGGCGTTATTTAAACTGGAAAGGTTAACCAATGACATTGGAAGAGGGGTTATTTCAATGAGTACATTAGAGCGAATAAAAGTCATAGCCCATGGATTAGCGGCGCAATTTGGCCCATCCTGTGAAGTATTGATTCATGATTTACAAGGGGATATCAATTCGTCTCTTGTATATATTGAGAATGGAACTATAACTAATCGACATGTTGGTGATGGTCCATCGCATGTGGTTTTAGATGTGCTGAGTCATGACGATGGTAGCGAGGGTAGGTTTGGTTATCTCACAAAAACTAAAGATGGCCGAATATTAAAATCTTCTACCATGTATATTCGTGATGATACAGGTCGTATAGCATACTTGTTGGGGATTAACCAAGATATAACAGAGTTTGTTTTGATGCATCGGCTTTTGGATAGTCTGGTCAATACAGGTCAGGAAGATACAGGATCTGTTGAAAAAATTACGACGAGTGTATCGGAACTTTTAGATGATTTATTACTAGACGTAGAACGTATAGTTGGTAAACCAGGACCATTGATGAATAAGGTGGAACGCTTAAAAGCTATTACCTATTTAAACGAAAAAGGGGCTTTTCTTATCTCGAAGTCTTCTGAGAAGATAGCAGAGTATTTTAATATTTCTAAGTTTACTCTTTATAGTGATTTAAATACTGTAAAGGAAGAATCCTAGGAGGCAAATATGGAACGAATTCAGTGGAAACGTAATACGATGGCACCATCAAGTGACAAGTTTTTGTCCGTTATGGATGTTAGAGAGGTTAAGAAAGCTAAAGCGTTTCATGAAAGTTTTCCACAATATAGCATTACTCCACTTGTATCGCTTAAGAATTTAGCATCTCATATCGGTGTTGATGCACTCTTTGTAAAAGATGAATCTTACCGATTTGGCCTTAATGCATTTAAGGTATTAGGCGGTTCCTATGCGATGGCAAAATATGTGGCGCAACAAACTGGTAAAGCTGTTGAGGATGTACCATATGATGTATTAACATCTGCAAAATTAAAAGAAGAGTTTGGTCAAGCTACATTCTTTACTGCCACTGATGGTAACCACGGTCGTGGTGTAGCATGGGCAGCCAATAAATTAGGTCAAAAATCTGTAGTATTTATGCCAAAGGGTTCTACAGAATATCGTAGAAAACAAATCGAAAACGAAGGTGCTACCGTAACAATCGAAGACTTCAACTACGATGAGTGTGTACGCTTAGCAACTAAAAAGTCTAAAGAAGTTCCTAACGGTGTTGTAGTTCAAGATACTGCATGGGAGGGTTATGAAGAAATTCCAAACTGGATTATGCAAGGCTATGGCACAATGGCTATGGAAACAGCAAATCAATTAGAAGCTGATAATTGTAAAGTTCCTACACATGTATTTGTACAAGCTGGTGTAGGATCCCTTGCCGGTTCTGTAGTGGGTTACTTCACTAATCTATACCGCAATGTGGCTAAAAAACCTAAATTAGTTGTTGTAGAAGCGGCAGCAGCAGCTTGTTTATACAAAGGTGCTGTAGCTGATGATGGTAAACCTCGTATCGTAGAGGGTGATTTAGAAACAATCATGGCAGGCTTAGCTTGTGGTGAACCGAACACAGTTTCTTGGGATATTTTGAGAAATCATGCAGATGTATTCGTTTCTGCTCCTGACTGGGTGGCACGTTTAGGCATGCGCGTTGGCGGTGCACCGATTAAAGGCGATACTCCAATTACTACTGGAGAGTCTGGTGCAGTTCCATTAGGTCTTGTAATGGCAATTATGACAATGCCGGAATATGAAGACTTACGGAAAGAGTTAGAACTAGATGCGTCTTCAAAGGTACTCTGTTTCTCCACTGAAGGTGATACGGATCCTGAAAGATATAAAAATATTATGTGGTATGGTGAAGATCGTTAGGAGGCATTAATTATGGATTTACAAGCAATTAAACAAGCAGCGGCAACTTATGGACCAGCGATGACAAAGTTTTTACGTGAGATCGTAGCATTCCCAGGTGAAAGTGCTGAAGAAAAAGATCATGTAAAACGTATAGAACAAGAGATGAAAGACCTAGGATTTGATGAAGTTGAAGTAGATCCTATGGGGAATATTCTCGGATATATGGGTACAGGGAAAACCCTCATTGCCTTTGATGGACATATTGATACAGTTGGTATTGGCAATCGTGACAATTGGGATTTTGATCCATATGATGGTTTCGAAGACGAAACTAAAATTGGTGGCCGTGGCGTATCTGACCAATTGGGTGGTATTGTATCCGCTGTATACGGCGCTAAAATTATGAAAGACTTAGGACTTCTAAGTGATAAATATCGTGTACTTGTTGTAGGCACCGTACAAGAAGAGGACTGTGATGGCCTTTGCTGGGAATATATGATTAAGGAACGCAATATCCGTCCTGAATTTGTAGTATCTACAGAACCAACCGATGGCGGTATCTATCGTGGGCAACGTGGTCGCATGGAAATTCGTGTAGATGTACAAGGCGTATCTTGCCATGGTTCTGCTCCTGAACGCGGTGATAACGCAATTTATAAAATGGCAGATATACTTCAAGACATCCGTGAATTGAATGCTAATTCTGCTGATGAAAGCACAAAAATTAAGGGCCTTGTTAAAATGCTTGACCCTAAATTCAACCCTGACCATTATGAAGAAGCTCGCTTCTTAGGCCGCGGTACAGTAACTACTTCCCAAATTTTCTATACGTCTCCAAGCCGTTGTGCAGTAGCTGACTCCTGCGCTATTTCCTTGGACCGTCGTATGACTGCTGGCGAAACTTGGCAAAGTTGCTTGGCAGAAATCGAAGCGTTGCCACATGTTAAAGAATATGGTGCGAAAGTATCCATGTACGAATATGCTCGTCCATCTTGGACTGGTTTAACCTATCCAATCGAATGCTACTTCCCAACATGGGTAATTCCTAAAGATCATAAAGTAACAGAAGCTTTGGAAGAAGCATACACTAGCTTATATGGTAATGAACGTATTGGTGCAGAAGATACAGTTGAAATGCGTAAAGCTCGCCCATTAACTGATAAATGGACATTCTCCACAAATGGTGTATCTATCATGGGTCGTAATGGCATTCCTTGTATTGGCTTCGGTCCTGGTGCAGAAGCACAAGCACATGCTCCTAACGAAATTACATGGAAACAAGATCTTGTAACATGTGCTGCTGTATATGCATTATTACCATCCGTATATTGCAAAGACTAATATCACATACATTGAATTAGATTTAATATAAACGGAATAACTGGAAAATAGTTGATATTTAGAATTTCATATAGTGCCTCACTATTTGATGAGGCATCGTATAAAGTTAGATCCTAAGTAGCCCTTTAGGGAATTGAAAGAGAGGACTTACAGATGACAGACTTCAATAAAAGTATTGAAACTTTACAAAAATTAGACGTTAGTAAAATGTACGGTGAAGATTTCTTCTTAACTTGGGAAAAATCTGATGATGAATTGCAAGGTGTATGGGCAGTAGCTGATGCATTACGTGCTCTTAGAGAACGCAATATCTCTACTAAAGTATTTGACAGCGGTCTTGGCATTTCTTTATTCCGTGATAACTCTACAAGAACACGCTTCTCCTTTGCTTCCGCTTGTAATTTGCTAGGTCTTGAAGTTCAAGATTTAGACGAAGGCAAATCTCAAATCGCTCACGGTGAAACAGTTCGTGAAACAGCTAATATGATTTCCTTTATGGCAGATGTTATCGGTATTCGTGATGATATGTATATCGGTAAAGGCAATGCTTATATGCATCAAGTTTCCGATGCAGTTAAAGAAGGTCATGAAGATGGTGTATTAGAGCAACGCCCAACACTTGTAAATCTACAATGTGATATCGACCATCCTACACAAATCATGGCTGATACAGCTCATATCATCAAAGAATTTGGCGGTGTAGAAAATCTTAAAGGTAAAAAGATTGCTATGACGTGGGCGTATTCTCCATCCTATGGTAAACCTTTATCCGTACCTCAAGGTGCTATTGGTTTATTCACTCGTCTCGGTATGGAAGTTGTATTAGCCCATCCAGAAGGGTATGAAGTAATGCCGGAAGTTGAAGAAATCGCTAAGAAACAAGCTGAAGCTAGTGGCGGTTCATTCCGTAGAACTAACGACATGAAAGATGCTTTCAAAGATGCAGACATCGTATATCCTAAGAGCTGGGCTCCATTCGGTGCAATGGAAAAACGTACAAAACTGTATGGTGAAAATGATCATGAAGGTATTAAAGCCTTAGAAAAAGTGCTTCTTGAAGAAAATGGTAAACATAAAGATTGGGCATGTACGGAAGAGATGATGAGTCTCACAAAGGACGGCAAAGCTCTTTACTTACATTGCTTACCAGCAGATATTACAGGTGTAAGTTGTGAAGAAGGCGAAGTAGATGCAACAGTATTTGATCGCTACCGCATACCTCTTTATAAGGAAGCAAGCTACAAACCATATGTTATTGCAGCTATGATTTTCCTTAGCAAATTTAAAAATCCTGTAGAAACCTTAAAAGAATTAGAACGGAAGGGAACCGAACGAGTTCAACCGTAAAGTAAAGTTTAGGGGCCATCCGTATTGATGGCTCCTTTTATTCTTAATAGTTTGTTATGAGGCATAACATGAAAAAGAGAGTTGTAGTAGCACTAGGGGGGAATGCATTAGGCAATTCCTTACCAGAACAGAAAATTGCAGTAAAAAGTACAGCTAAAACAATCATTGATTTAGTAGAAGCTGATTGTGACGTAGTGGTAACACATGGTAATGGACCTCAAATTGGTATGATCAACAATGCGATGGCTGCATTAACTCGTGAAGTAGAAGGTCAACCAAACACTCCATTATCTGTATGTGTAGCAATGAGCCAAGCTTATATTGGTTATGACTTACAAAATGCTCTTCACGAAGAGCTCTTAAATCGTGGTATTAAAGATTTGCCAACAATGACTATGGTTACACAAGTACTTGTTGATCAAAATGACCCAGCTTTTCAAAATCCTACAAAACCAATTGGTCATTTTATGACTCAGGAAGAAGCTGAATACGCAGAAAAGAATTACGATTATGTGGTAAAAGAAGATGCGGGTCGTGGTTATCGTCGTGTGGTGGCATCTCCAGCACCAAAAGAAATCATTGAACTAGAAGCAATTAAAGGTTTAGTAGGTAAACAATTAATTGTTGCTTGTGGCGGGGGAGGTATCCCAGTAACTAAAGAAGGCAATGAACTTCATGGTGCAGCTGCTGTTATCGATAAAGACTGGACTAGTAGTTTATTGGCCCAAGAAATTGATGCTGATGTTCTCGTTATTTTAACAGCTGTTGAAAAGGTTGCCATTAACTTTGGTAAAGAAAATGAAAAATGGCTTGATGAAATAACCGTTACACAAGCTAAAGAATATGTATCAGCTGGTGAGTTTGCAGAAGGCTCGATGAAACCAAAGGTAGAAGCCGCTATAGCATTTGCAGAATCCAAAAAAGGCCGTGTCTCAATTATCACATTATTAGAGAAATCTAAAGATGGTATAGCAGGAAAAACAGGCACACGTATCGTATTATAATAATATATAAGTTTATAAGTATGCATTTCAACGAATCGTTGAGGAGGTGCCCACATGATTATATTAGGAAAAGGTACTGTTATTACTCGCGACGCTGATAGACCTATCATTTATGATGGTGCTGTTGCTATCGACGGGACTCAAATTGTTGATATTGGTAAATATGATGAATTATGCAAAGCTTATGCAAACGCAGAAATTATTGATGCTCATGGTGGCTTGATTATGCCAGGTTTCATTAATGCACATCATCATATTTACTCCGCTCTTGCACGAGGCTTATCGTTGCCAGGTCCAGCACCGACAAACTTCGGTGAAATCTTGGAAGGACTTTGGTTCTACTTAGATAATAAATTGACGGCTCCAGATGTAAAAGCAAGTGCATTACTTACGTATTTAGGCTGTATCGAAAATGGTGTAACTACTATTTTTGACCACCATGCAAGTTATGGTGAAGTTCCTAACAGCTTATCCATCATTGCAGATGTAGCTAAACAATTCGGCGTTCGCTCATGTTTATGCTATGAAGTATCCGACCGCAATGGCGTAGACCAAATGAAAGCCGCTGTTGCAGAAAACGTACGTTTTGGTAAAGAAGCAAAACAAGATCCATCCAGACTGGCGGCGATGATGGGCTTGCATGCATCTTTCACATTGAGCACGGAAACATTAGATTATGTGAAAGCTCATAATGAGGATCAGTTGGGTTATCATGTTCATGTTGCAGAAGGTCCTGAAGATGTGGCCGATAGTAAAGAAAAGTATGGCATGACACCTGTTAGACGCTTCGTAGAGGCAGGTATTTTATGCCCTAAGAGCATCGCTGGTCACTGTGTACACGTAACTGACGAAGATGTGGCATTATTGAAAAAATCTCAAGCTAAGGTCGTACATAACCCAGAAAGTAACATGGGTAATGCAGTAGGCACGACAGATATCTTGAAACTATTAGATGCAGGGATCACTGTTGGGCTTGGCACAGATGGTTATACAAATGATATGCTCGAATCTTATAAAGTAGCGAATTGTCTCGTGAAACATGAGCAACATAAACCATATGTAGGCTGGGGTGAAGTACCTCATATGCTATTTGAAAACAACCGCAAAATGGCTAATGAATTCTTCGATACTACGGTAGGCATCCTTAAAAAAGGTGCCGCAGCTGACGTAATTGTTCTTGATTACGCAGCACCAACACCACTTGATGAAAACAACATCAATGGTCATTTACTATTCGGTGCTAATGGTATGTATGTGGTAACAACTATTAGTGATGGTGTACCACGCATGATTGATCGTAAATTACAAGGCATTGATAAAGCTGAAGTAATGAACGAAGTTTTAGCAACATCTAAAGGTTTATGGAAACGACTAAACCCATAACGCAAACGCTTTAAAGGAGTGTGACATTATGAGTGACATTATGTATCCGGTAAGTTTCGGAAATTTGATGAACCACATTATGACTGAGTACAAGATGTACAATCGTATTTACAATGTAAATAAAATTCATCGTACGAATCATAATCAACGCTTATCTATCTTTGGTAAATCTATTGAAAATCCTGTAGGCCCAGCAGCTGGCCCTAATACACAGTTGGCACAAAACATTGTGGCATCCTATGTAGCTGGTGCTCGTTGCATTGAATTAAAAACCGTACAAATTATGTATGGTGAAGAACTAGGTATTCCTAGACCTTGTATCTACTCTGTAGACGAAGCATATAACGTAGAATGGTCTTCTGAATATAGCTGTGATGAAGCTGCTGATGAATACATTAAAGCTTGGTTCGCATTGAAATTAATCTCTAAAGAATTAGGATTAGGTGATCCAGATGGATTTTTATTCATCATGAGTGTTGGCTATAACTTGGCTGGTATTAAGAGCCCTATGGTTGATAAATTCATCAATACAATGCGAAATGCATCTCAATCTCCTATGTGGGATACATGTAAGCAATGGTGTCTTGACCATGTAGATGAATTTGAGCATATTGATGCTGATTATATTAACTCTATTAGTGATGAACTTTGCCAAGCAATTACATTGTCCACAATGCACGGTTGCCCAGCAGAAGAAATCGAATCCATTTGTTCGTACCTTATCAGTGAAAAAGGTCTTCACCTATACTTAAAATGCAACCCTACATTGTTAGGTCCAAAACGCATTAGAGAATTATTGGATAACGCTGGTTTTGAGTACATTGACTTTGAAGATCATCAATTTGAAGTTGACCTTCAATTCGATAAGGCTGTTCCAATGTTAGAGCGTCTTATCGCTCTTGGTGAAAAACACAATAAGATTTTCGGTGTTAAATTGACAAATACATTCCCTGTACAAATTCACAACAATGAATTGCCAGGCGAGCAAATGTATATGTCTGGTAAATCCTTGTTACCTGTAACAATTGGTGTAGCTGAGCTCTTAAGTGCTCAATTCGGCGAACGTTTACCTATGTCTTATAGTGGTGGTGCTGTAAAACAAAATATCAAAGCTATCTTTGATTGTGGTATTTGGCCTGTAACAGTATGTACAATTCTTCTACAAGGTGAAGGCTACAATACTTTCAAAGGCTTAGCAGACGAAGTAGAATCTACTGATTACAATGCTGCTTTAAAAGTTCATAAAGAACTTATAGCTAAACTTGCTAAAGACATCGCTGAGAACAAAATCTTCAAGAAGAGCGATGCAATGAAGAAAAAACGTGAAGCAATGCCATCCTTCCCAGGTACACGTAGTTCTGACTACCACTGCCGCGTTGTTTGTGGTGCTTGTGTTCGCGTATGTCCTAATAGATGTAATGAAGTCGTTACTGTAAATGATGCTAAATTGATCATCCATGTTGATCAAAGCTGTAATGAATGTGGTAACTGTGCGTGTCATTGCGTAGAACCTTGTCAACCATACAAGGATCGCATTACATTCTTCCACAATGCTGAAGCTTTAGCAGATAGTACAAATGATGGTTTCTACATCAAAGGCACTAGCTGTGGTTATCGCTTTAAAGGTGAAGAAGCCGTATGTGACATTGATGCATTACCTGAAGAATTGAAAGGAGTTGTACATGCCTTCTGTAAAGAGCATGTGTACTATGTATCATGATTATCATACAACAAGGGGAATTGGTCTTAACTGACAGAATCCTTACCGGAGATATATTAATTGATGGCGACAAAATTGTCGCCATTGATGAACACCTTTCTGTTCCAGAAGGGGCTAAAGTTCTTAATGCAAAAGGTTGCTATGTGTTCCCTGGATTTATTGATCCTCATACACACTTTCAAATGACAAATGCCTTGGCGTCTACTGCAGATGATTTTGATAGTGGTACAAAGGCTGCTATTCTTGGCGGCACTACTTCAATCATCAACTTTGCTTCTCCTGAGGATGGATCCCTTTGTAAAGGGTTAGAAGTTCATAAGGAGCGTGCCTTGGGGCATTGCTCCTGTGACTACAAATTCCATATGGAGCTTGTAGAAATGAATGAAGAGGTATCTCATGAAATACCAAAGGTTGTAGAAGCTGGTGTATCGTCCTTTAAAGTGTACTTAGCGTATGGCTTCCGTTTAACAGATCGAGAAATTTATGATGCTATTGAAGCTATAAAACCAACGGGTGCGCTTGTAGGGGCTCACTGTGAAAACGGTGATCTTATCGATGCCTTTGTAGCAGATAAACGTAAACGTGGTGAATTAGATGTAGACAATCATCCACTCACAAGACCGGCCATGATTGAATCGGAAGCGATTAAGCGATTTAGTACAATTGGTGCTGCATTAGAGTATCCCGTGCATATTGTGCATGTAAGTTCTAAAGAAGGCGTAGATGAAGTTCTACGTGAGCGGGCATTAGGACATCAAGTGACTTGTGAAACATGTCCACAGTATTTGGTGCTTGATGAATCACGATATAAATTACCTGATTTTGAAGGGGTTAAATATGTGATGAGTCCTCCACTTAGAACGATACAAGATCAAATGGCATTGAAGGATGCACTAGTAAATGGTGTATTCCAAACCATTGGTTCCGACCATTGTAGCTTTACCTTTAATGATCAAAAATTAAAGAGTCGTTATGACTTTACCCGAATTCCTGGAGGTATTCCTGGAGCCGAAGAACGGGGCATCATTGCTTATGATGTGTTGGTTAACCAATGCAATATGAGCGCTGTAGATTTTATGAAATTAGTTAGTGAAAACCCAGCAAAGCTATATGGCATGTATCCCAAGAAGGGTACATTAGCTGTAGGTAGTGATGGGGATATAACAATTGTAGATAAGCATATAGAACATATGCTTTCAAAAGAGTCCGCCCATACAAAGGCTGACTATATACCTTACGAAGGAATATCTGTAACTGGCAAGGTTCGAGATGTTATCCTTAGAGGTCACCATGTGGTACAAGATGGATCCTTAACAGAATCGTATCTTGGTGAATGTATTCCTTAATGAGAGGAGGGCTATATATGTACCGCTTTCAAGTGAATGGCACCCAATATGAGGTTCAAGAGGATCAACGTTTAATTGATTTCTTGCGAGCTGATTTAAAGTTGACGGGCACTAAAGAAGGTTGTAGTGCTGGTGCATGTGGTACGTGTACAGTAATTATAGACGGAAAAAAAGCAAAGGCTTGTGTAAGCAAACTATCTCAATTAGACGGTAAATCAATTGTCACGATTGAAGGTTTATCTGAACGAGAAAAAGCAGTATACACCTATGCTTTTGGTGAATGCGGAGCGGTGCAGTGTGGTTTCTGTATACCAGGTATGATTATTAGTGCAAAAGTATTGATTGACGAAAATAATGACCCTACACCTGACGATGTTAAAAAGGCGATATTAGGTAATATTTGCCGTTGTACAGGCTATGTAAAAATTGAAGAGGGCATTATGCTAGCTGCAAAAATGTTCCGTGAGAACTTACCAGTTCCAGAAAAGGATACAAATGGTAATGTAGGCGCTCGTTTACACCGTGTAGATGCTGAGGAAAAAGCATTAGGTACTGGACAATACTCTGATGATATCTATATGGATGGCATGATTTATGCCAAAGCATTGCGTTCTAAATACCCACGAGCTAGAGTTGATCGTGTTGATGTGTCTAAAGCTCTTGAACATCCAGCATGTGTAACGGCATTGACTGCTAAGGATGTACCATTCAATAAGACTGGTCATTTAGTACCGGATTGGGATGTACTTATCGCCGAAGGTGATATTACACGTTATGTAGGCGATGCAATTGCACTTGTTGCAACTACAGAAAAGAAATACTTAGACGAAGTATTGGCTCTAGTTGAAGTTGATTATACTGAATTAGAACCCGTACTAGATCCATTGGAAGCACTAAAACCAGATGCTCCTCAGTTACATCCAGAGGGAAATGTATTATCTCGTCAAACATTATCTCGTGGCGATGTAGATAAGGCTATTGCAGAGGCTGCTTTTGTAGTAACAAATCATTATTCCACACCTCAAACCGACCATGCATTTATGGAACCAGAATGTGCCGTTGCATATCGTGAGGGTGATGAAATTCATCTGCATTCAGGTAGCCAAAATGTTTATGATGATCGTCGTGAAGTTGCTCGTATGCTTGGTATTCCGAATGAGGCTGTAAAGGTTCACAGTATGCTCGTAGGTGGTGGCTTTGGTGGTAAAGAAGATATGACCGTACAACATCATGCATCACTCGTAGCTTGGCTTACAGGAAAACCAACTAAGGTACTTTTCTCCCGTCAAGAAAGTCTCAATATTCATACTAAACGTCATGCGATGGAAATGGATATTACAACAGCTTGTGATGCGGAAGGTAATTTGGTAGCAAGTAAGGTAAATATCGTTTCTAATTGTGGCGCGTATGCATCTTTAGGTGGTCCTGTACTTCAACGTGCTGGTACTCATTCTTGTGGCCCTTATCACTTTGATAATTTTGCCTTTGATGGTGTATGTGTTTATACAAATACTGTTCCTGGTGGTGCATTCCGTGGGTTTGGCGTAACACAAACTATCTTTGGTCAAGAGCAAAATATTGATGAATTAGCTGCGTTGGTAGGCATGGATCCTTGGGAATTCCGCTACAAAAATGTTGTACGCCCTGGTGACTCATTACCAAACGGCCAAATTTGTTCCAAAGAAACCGCTTTAGTAGAATGTTTGGAAGCTGTAAAAGATGCATATTATGCCTCTGATCGTACTGGCCTTGCGGTATGTTTGAAAAATAGTGGTATTGGTGTAGGACTACTTGATACGGGTCGCGTTATTTTAGAAGTACGTGATGGTAAAGTTCGTATTCGTACGGGTGCCGCTTGTATTGGTCAAGGCATGGCTACTATGGCAACACAAGTACTTTGTGAAACGACAGGCTTAACGGCGGATAAAGTATTTGTAGAACGACCTGATACAGTACGTACACCAGATTCTGGTACAACTACTGCATCTCGCCAAACGCTCTTTACCGGTGAAGCAACGCGTAAAGCAAGTCTTCGCTTAAAAGAAATGTTAGATACTAAAACATTAGAAGAACTGAATGGCGTAGAGATTTATGAAGAGTTTCTCGGTGAAACAGATCCATTTAATTCTGATAAATCGCATCCAAAAAATCACGTTGCCTATGGTTATGGTGCATGTGTAGCAACAATTGGTGAAGACAATAAGGTTGCTAATTTACATGTAGCATACGATGTAGGTCGTGTAGTGAACCCTCAATCCTGTACAGGTCAGGCCGAAGGTGGTGCCATTATGGGAATGGGGTATGCCGTTACAGAAGACTTCCCTTATAAAGAAGGGTATGTAACATCTAAATACGGTACGCTAGGACTTCTTAGAGCTACCCAATGTCCTCCAATTCATGTAAGTCTTATCGAAAAAGGGACACCAGAACAATATGCATACGGTGCTAAAGGTATTGGCGAAATCTCTAGCATTCCGATTGCACCGGCTATTGCAAATGCGTATCGTCGTATCGACGGAGAACCACGTAGGTCCTTGCCGATTAAACATACAGGTTATAAAAAATAGAATATTTGCTTAATGGTAGGGGCTTTTGCCCCTAGCCATCAAGGTTCCCACGTGAAGTCGATGAGATTTCTAAACTCTATCATGTACGATAGTATGACTATATTGTTTAACTAGTAACTAAAACGTAAGATATGAGGTGATTCTTATGAGTAAAGGTGCATCTGGTGTCGACCATGTAGATGGTATGCTGCCAATCCCGCAGTTATTCGCTTATGGTTTACAGCACGTTCTGGCTATGTATGCTGGGGCAGTAGCTGTACCAATTATTATTGCACAAGCTATGCATTTGCCAATTGAAGATTTAATTCGTTTGATTACAGCTGACTTATTTACATGTGGTGTAGCTACATTGATTCAAACATTAGGGTTCGGACCTGTCGGTGGTCGCATTCCTCTTATTCAAGGTGTAACATTTGCTTCTGTAGGTCCAATGATTCTGATTGGTCAGCAGCATGATATTACTACCATTTACGGTGCGATTATCGTAGCTGGTCTCTTTACATTCCTTGTGGCACCATTTTTCAGTCGTTTGATTCGGCTATTCCCACCTGTAGTAACAGGTACTATCATTACTATTATTGGTATCAACTTGATGCCAGTAGCTGTTAACTGGATGGGGGGGGGCGTAGGCAATAAAAACTTTGGCGATCCACTATACATAGCTCTTGGTGTAGCTACATTTGTTCTCGTTGTATTAACTTATCGATTTGGTAAAGGTTTCCTTGGTAATTTGGCAATCTTAGTTGGGCTTATTCTCGGTACAGCCTTAGCTATGATTGTTGGTATTACAGATTTTTCAGAAGTAGGGCGTTCTCAATGGATTTCTGTTGTGACACCATTCTATTTTGGCCTTCCAACCTTTGACTTTGCTTCTATTGTATCTATGATTATTGTAATGCTCGTAGTTATGGTAGAAACAACTGGTGATAGTATTGCAGTTGGAGAAATCGTAGATAAACCTATTGGTCAAAAAGAGTTGGCTGCGGTACTTCGTGCGGATGGCTTATCCACTATTATTGGTGGTATCCTTAATAGTTTTCCGTATACAGCATTTGCTCAAAACGTAGGTCTTATTGCTGTAACACGTGTTAAGAGTCGTTTCGTTGTAGCAGCATCTGGTGTAATTTTAATTTTATTAGGCCTTTTCCCTAAATTAGCCGCTATCGTAGCTTGTATTCCAAATGCTGTACTAGGGGGCGCAGGAATTGCTATGTTCGGCATGATTATCGCCAGTGGGATTCGTTCTCTTGGTAAAGTTAGTTTCGATGGTAACTATAACCTGATGCTAGTTGCCATTAGTATTGGGGTATCCATGATTCCTCTTGCAGCACCTCAATTCTATACACACTTTCCAGCATGGGCTCAAATTCTTTTGAAATCTGGTATCACAGCTGGTAGTATAGTAGCTGTTATTTTAAATGTAATGTTTAATGGTTTTGGTTATAAAACTGTTAATGAACCTAATCGTGCGACTCGTAAATATCGTCACTTCACACGATTCAAAGGTTATCCTAAACATTTCTACCAATAAGATATAGTTAGACGAGTTTACTCTCATGCGATTATATGTATTGTCTCTCACAGTAGAAACCTTGTTAGTATAGGTAAAACATCAATATATATGTTTTCGTTTGTTAAAAAGATCTCACTCTGATTTGGAGTGAGGTCTTTTTTTATGGAATCGTATACTACTTTGGTATATAATTAAATAATATTATTGTAAAGGAGACGCATTATGAAAGACGAGCGATTTATAGTTATATATAGAATAGAAGCGAGTACATATGAAGAAGCAAAATCAATTGCTTGGGCTGTTCAAGTGGAGCAAACCATAGAATTTCCTTATGAGTTTGTAACGGATCCATACATTAAAGAAACTATTACTGGTCGACTAGAATCTCTTGAACCTATAGTAGAAGACTCTCCTTATATCAATGTAGGTGTGATGCCAAATGCTGTAATTGACACCTCTCGTTACTATTTGGCTCGTATTTCATATCACGTAGATACCACGGCCTTAGAGGCTACACAATTTTTAAATGTTGTCTTTGGTAATTCTTCGTTACAGCCACATATTTGGGTAGTAGATATTGAACTATGTCCAACACTTTACGATGTGTTTAAGGGACCACGATTTGGCTTGCAAGGAATTCGTTGTTTAGTGGAAACCCCGACGCGTCCAATGATTCAAGCCGTTGTAAAGCCGATGGGAACACCAAACGGGGAATTGGCTCGCATGTGTGGAGCCTATACACGTGGTGGGGCAGATGTCATAAAGGATGATCATGGTATTTCTAATCAGTCCTTCTCTCAATATAAAGATCGTGTAAAACGATGTGCTTCTATGGTACAGGAAATGAACACTACACATGGGACACATACATTATATGCAGCAAATGTATCTGGTGATGGCACAGACGTATTGGAACGCGCTTATTTTGCCAAAGAGGCTGGTGCTACAGCTCTCATGGTGGCTTCAGGTCTCGTTGGTTTCGGTTGGTTACACAAATTAGCTACTGATGAAAAATTACGATTGCCTATTATTCATCATCCCGCTTATTCTGGTGGATTTGTGAGCCCTGGTGTATCTGGTGTAGCCGATTACTTACAACTAGGTTTATTACCTCGTATTTTTGGGGCTGATATGCCAATCTTCGTATCTTATGGTGGACGCTTTACTTTTACAGAGGAACAATGCAAGAGGATTTCCTCTTACATTAAACGACCAATGGGCTTGATGAAGGCGGCTTGCCCTGCACCAGGTGGTGGCGTTACAGATACTCGTCTTAATGAACTTGTTGAGCTGTACGGAAATGATACGATGTTCCTTGTTGGAGGCGATATGTTCCGCAGAGGGCCAGATATTGAGGCTAATATGTCGTATTTTGTAGAGCGTCTGACTAAATTATCTGAAAGAACGTAATAATAGCTTGAATTTAAATGAGTTAATACAATATTTAACTAAATAACTAAGCTATTGACTTTTACAGAAATAATAGATTTATGATTAAGTATATGGAGTGTTTTGATGAGTGAATCCTCACCGTTGGAGGTCCATGTCCTTGCCAGTGGTAGTAAGGGCAATTGTACAGTGATAAAAAAAGGGAACTCCGTCATATTGCATGATGTAGGCATCAGTTGTCGACGCATTGTCAATGGGTTAAAAGAATTACAAATTGATATGGCACAGGTAGAGGGTATATTTGTCAGTCATGAACATAGTGATCACATTGCGGGATTACAACAATTACTAAAACGATTTGATATTCCTGTGTATACGAAGCAAGGCACCTGGCGTGAAATCCAAGATAAGTTAATCGTGCCAAAGAATCGATTAATCGAGCTTACAAAGGGCAGTTTGACGTTGGGGAGTCTAATTGTGGAACCTTTTTCGGTAAGTCATGATGCGGCTGATCCAATTGGTATAAATGTGTTTGCTGGGAACGATAAGGCAACTATTGTCACTGATACAGGCGTGATTTCAGATGATATTTTACGAAGAATTGATGATACGACTCTGTTAGTGCTAGAGGCGAATTATGATCCTCATATGTTGCGATTCGGACCATATCAGCCGTTTTTGAAACAAAGGGTGGCTAGTGATGAAGGTCATTTGAGTAATGAAATGGCTGCGCAAGCACTACTCATGATGAAACGTCCTGATTTTATGCAAGTTATATTGGCCCATCGTTCTGAAAATAATAATAACTCTGTCCTTGTTACCCAAACTATTGGCAAAATGCTTGTGGATGGTGGTGTTCGTATTGGACCTGAAATGAAGTTACAACATGGTCAGCCTAATGAAATTGTGTCCATCCAATCTGTGAAGAGGTAAAAATGAGATTTTATGTAGTCTGTATCGGCAAATTGAAGGATGCTTATTTACGTGAGGGCGTAGCAGAGTTTGTGAAACGCATGCGCCCCTATGGTGGCATTACAATTACAGAGCTGAATGAAAGTAAAATTGGAGATAAGCCGAGTAATGCGGATCGCAAACAAGTCGTTGCAGAAGAAGGAGACCGTTTATTAAAAGCGGTCCCTAAAAATGCGTATACCGTATTACTTGACGTGTATGGCAAACCAATGTCCTCTGAAGAACTCGCTAAGACGGTATCTAAGCTTGAGGTGGATGGTGTTAGCGATATGGCTTTCATTATTGGTGGTGCCTTTGGGGTGAGTGATATATTACGTCAGGCTGTAAATTATAAATTATCTTTTAGCCCTATGACTTTTACTCATCAAATGGTTCGATTGCTACTTGTAGAACAAATTTATCGAGCATCAAAAATCAATCGTAATGAACCTTATCATTGGTAGAAGACGTAGACTTAAAAATTATTTGTATAATACTTTCAGAAAAAAGGAGTTTTATTATACTGTGGCGAATAGTATAATAAAGCAAGATGTATTTGTAAGGAGGAATTCACTATGAAAATCCAAGAAGTAATGAATAAATACCCTGTTACTGTTGGCAAAGATGCGCCGATTTCTGATGTAGCTGATTTATTGGTTAAATATAATTTAACAGCGGTGTCCGTAGTGGATGATGATAATAAGTTGTTAGGTATTATCTCTGAAGGTGATTTACTATATAAAAAAGTACGTCCTCATGTGCCTCATTATGTTAATGTATTAGGCGCTAGCATCTATTACAATGGCATTGGCGAATACAATGCTCAATTCAAAAAATTATTGGCATCTCACGTTCATGAGTTGATGACTGATGAAGTAATTACAACCACACCGGATAAAGATGTAGAAGAAATTGTATCTGTTATGCTTGATCAACATTTGAAAAATGTGCCAGTTGTAGATAAAGAGTATCGTTTGATCGGGATTTTGTCTCGTCGTGACATTATCAAATTGATTGCTAAAGATAACTAATTAGCATAATTATGTAAAATATGTAAAGACCACCCATTTTGGGGTGGTCTTTTAGTGTATATTGAGAAGAATTGCATTGACCTTGCATTTATGTTATTATTAGGAGTGCATAATATACTACAGAAATTTGGGCATATTGCCCTTCGAGGAGGACATATTTTAAATGAAAGCAACTGTAAATCCTGTTGATCAACACGTAGTAACGTTAACTATTGAAGTACCTGCAGCAGAAGTAGATAAGGGCATTAAACAAGCTGTAAAACGCATTGCAGGTCAAGTGAACATCCCTGGCTTCCGTAAAGGACATGCGCCTCGCCGTATTTTGGAAATGAACTTCGGCAAAGAAGCTATCTTGGAAGAAGCATTTGAAGTATTGGCTAGCCAAAACTATAGTGCTGCACTTCGTGAAAATGATATCGTGCCTGTATCTGAACCTGAAATCGAACGGGAACAATTCGAAGAAGGCAAAGATTTGATTTTCAAAGCTACTGTAACTAAACGCCCTGAAGTTAAACTTGGCGATTACAAAGGCTTAGAAGCAGAAAAACAAGATGCTACAGTATCTGATGAACAAATCGAAGAACAGTTGAACAATATTCGTGAACAACAAGCAAAAATGGTTGTTGCTGAAGAAGGCGCTACAATTCAAAAAGATGACTTCGCAGTAATCGACTTTGCTGGTTCCGTTGATGGTAAACCTTTTGATGGTGGTGAAGGTAAATCCTACCCATTACAAATCGGTTCTGGTAGCTTCATTCCTGGCTTCGAAGATCAATTAATTGGCGCTAAAGCTGGTGATGATGTAACTGTAAAAGTAACATTCCCTGAAGACTACTTCGTAGCAGAACTTGCTGGTAAAGAAGCAGAATTCAAAACTCATATCCATGATATTAAACGTAAAGAATTGCCTGAATTGAATGATGAATTTGCAAAAGAAGCAAGCTCTTACGAAACTATTGAAGAATTGAAAAAAGATCTTCGCACTAAAATGGAGGAAGAAGCTTCCCGTCGTGCAATCGATACTTACAATGCTGACTTGATTCAAACAGCTGTTAAAAATGCAACTGTAGAAATCCCAGAAGTAATGATTAAAGATCGCGTAGAACAAATGATTCAAGAATTGGCTATGAATATGGAAGGCCGTGGCTTGAAACTTGATGACTACTTGAAATTCTCCAATAAAACTATCGAAGATTTACGCTCTGAATACAAAGATTCCGCAGCTGAAAACGTACGCGCTGATTTAGTATTGGATGCTATTGCAACTGCTGAAGGTATCGAAGTAACTCCAGATGATATGAACCGTGAAATCTTCATTATGGCTCAAAACTTTGGGGCAGATCCTAAAGAAGTTTGGGATATTATTGCAAAAGAAGGTCGTGTAGCTATGTTGGCAGGCTCTGTAGCTCGCAAAAAAGCAGCTCGATTCATTATTGATAATGCAAAAGGCGCTGAAGCGGCTGAATAATAGTTTGCTCAACTAGGTACATGAAAAGGTGATTACATGTATGTACCAATCGTAGTTGAACAAGGTGAACGCGGAGAGCGTTCCTATGATATTTACTCTCGCTTGTTAAAGGATCGCATTATTTTCCTTGGTGGCCCCATCGATGATAATGTGGCAAATGCGGTTATTGCGCAAATGTTATTCCTGGAAGCAGAGGATCCTGATAAGGATATCCATTTGTACATCAATAGCCCTGGTGGTGTTGTAACCGCAGGTATGGCTATTTATGATACGATGCAATATATTAAACCAGATGTGTCTACTATTTGTGTAGGCTCTGCAGCGAGCATGGGTGCTGTGCTTTTAACAGCTGGCACTAAAGGTAAACGATATGCGTTACCTCATGCGCGCATCATGATTCACCAACCATTAGGTGGTGTACAAGGACAAGCATCTGAAATTGAAATCCATGCCCGTGAGATTCTTCGCATGCGTGAAGAGTTAAATGGTATCTTAGCTTCTCGCAGTGGACAAGATATTGAAGTAGTAGCTCGCGATACAGATCGCGATAACTTCATGAGTGCTCAGGATGCCGTTGAATACGGCTTAATTGATGAGGTGCTCACAAGAGAACCTGTAGAAAGCAAGTAATGGAGGCGCCCCTTGGCAAAAGATAAAGACACTATGCGCTGCAGTTTTTGTGGACGCACAAGCGAAGAAGTCCGCAAATTAGTGGCGGGGCCTAACGTGTATATTTGTGATGAATGCGTTGAAGTTTGTGAACGCATCATTGCAGATGAGTTGGGTGCGGTTGAGACGGACGACTTCAATTTAAAAGAATTGCCAACGCCTAGAGAAATTAAAGCTCATCTTGACGAATATGTCATTGGTCAAGATGATGCTAAAATCTCTTTAGCCGTGGCTGTATATAATCACTACAAACGTTTACAAACAGATAATGTAGTTGATGATGTAGAATTACAAAAGGCTAATGTTTTATTCATTGGTCCTACTGGTAGTGGTAAAACACTATTGGCTCAAACCTTAGCGAAAATGCTAGAAGTACCATTTGCTATTGCAGATGCTACAAGCTTAACTGAGGCTGGGTATGTAGGGGAAGATGTAGAAAACATCTTACTCAAAATTATCCAAGCTGCAGATTATGATATAGCTCGGGCTGAACGTGGCATTATCTATATCGATGAAATTGATAAGATTGCTCGTAAGTCTGAGAACCCTTCCATTACACGTGATGTGTCTGGTGAAGGCGTACAACAAGCATTGCTTAAAATCTTAGAAGGTACTGTCGCTTCTGTTCCCCCACAAGGTGGTAGGAAGCATCCTAATCAAGAAATGCTTCAAATTGACACTACGAATATTCTCTTTATTTGTGGTGGTGCATTTGATGGTATGGATAAGGTTATTACTAAGCGTACCGCTAAGAAAACACTTGGCTTTGGTGCAGATGTACAGCGTAAAGAAGAACGCAATGTATCGGCTATCTTAAAAGATGTTGTACCTGAAGATTTATTAAAATTTGGCTTGATTCCTGAGTTTATTGGACGTTTGCCAGTAATGGTGACATTAGATCAATTAGACAGAGATGCGTTAATTCAAATTTTGACAAAGCCTAAAAATGCATTAACAAAACAATATGAAAAAATTCTATCCCTTGATGGTGTAGAATTAACTTTCACTGAAGATGCATTAGAAGAAATCGCTGATGAAGCATTACAGCGAAAAACAGGTGCTCGTGGTTTGCGTGCTATCATTGAAAAGGTGATGAAACGCGTAATGTTTGAGGTTCCTTCCATGCCGGAAGTAACTAAGTGCATTGTGAATCGTGAATCCGTATTAAGCACAGGTGAACCTATACTCAAAAATGAGGCAGACCAAGACATCCAGTTGAAATCGTAATTCGAAGAAACTCATTTCTGTGTAGGAATGAGTTTCTTTTCATAATATATATACCTGGAGGAAGTATGAATTTACTCGAAGTTGGGATCCCTACCGTACCTCTCAGAGGCATGGTAGTATACCCGAATATCGTGATTCACCTCGATATCGGTCGAGACAAATCCATTAAGGCGGTGGAAGCCGCAATGAATGAGGACCGCATTTTAGCTGTCGTAACTCAAAAAGATGATGCTGTAGATGCGCCAACAGTTCATGATTTAGCCCAAATGGGTACATTAGTAAAAATTAAACAAATGTTGCGCTTACCAGGTGGTATAGTACGTGTTCTTGTAGAGGGCATCACTCGTATTCGTCTTATGAATATTACTAGCATGGACCCTTATTATATAGGAGACTATGAACGAGTGGCGTCTGAATTTGAAGACGATGTAGAGCTTGAAGCTTATCGTCGTTTGGTTCAAGCTAAATTTGGCGAATGGGCAGAAGAAGCTAAATCAGTTACTGATGAAGGTGTAACGCGCGTTATGGAATTACGCAATCCTTGTGAATTAGCTGACCAAGTTGCATTTCTATTGCCTATTAATAATTTGAAACGTCAAGAGTTACTTGAAGAATTATCTGTGGCTCGTCGTCTTAACATGATTGTAGGCATTTTAAATATGGAATTACAAATCTCTGATTTGGAAAATTCCATCAATAATCAAGTGCGTCAATCTATGGAAAAAGCGCAGAAGGAATATTTCTTGCGCGAAAAAATCCGCGTTATCCACGATGAGTTGGGTGATAAAGGGGATCCCGAGGAGGAGGCAGAAGAACTACGAGTTAAGTTAAAAGCACTTAATCTAAGTGAAGACGTACATACGCGTATTGATAAAGAAATTTCTCGTTACAGCCGCATGCCTCAATTGATGCCGGAAGCAACAATTTTGCGCAATTACCTAGATTGGGTATTGGCATTACCGTGGAACGAATTAACGGAAGACCGTTTAGATATTAAGGGCGCTCATGCTATGCTCGAGGCCGATCATTATGGCCTTGAAAAGGTTAAGAAACGCATTTTAGAATTTTTAGCGGTTCGTAAATTAACTGGTAAAAATAGTGGCTCTATTCTTTGTTTAGTAGGCCCACCAGGCGTTGGTAAAACCTCTTTGGCTACCTCTATTGCTAAAGCAATGAATCGTAAGTTTATCCGTGCATCCTTAGGTGGTGTTCGTGATGAAGCTGAAATTCGTGGACATCGACGTACTTATATTGGTGCTTTACCTGGTCGTATGATTCAGGGGTTAAAAAATGTAGGTACTAAGAATCCTGTATTTTTATTGGATGAAATTGATAAATTAGCATCTGATTATAAAGGTGATCCATCTTCAGCGTTATTAGAAGTATTGGATCCAGAACAAAATAGCACATTTAGTGATCACTTTATCGAAGTACCGTTCGACTTCTCTGAAGTTTTCTGGATTACTACGGCTAATGTAGCATCTAATATTCCTGGTCCATTGTTAGATCGTATGGAAATTATTGAGTTGTCCAGCTATATGGAAGAAGAAAAACTAGAAATTGCTAAGCGTTACTTAACACCTAAGCAAATTAAGAAAAATGGCCTTGAAGATTACAAGGTTAAATTATCTGATGCTGTGTTAAGAAAGGTAATTTCCGAATATACTCGCGAAGCAGGTGTTCGTACTTTAGAGAAAACAATTGCTAAGATTTGCCGTAAGATTGCTTTCAAAGTAGTTGAAGAAGGCGGAGACGCACCAAAAGTCACTACTAAGAATCTTCACGAATTCTTAGGCGCACCAATCTTTGTTGACCAAGAGCGAGAAAAGAAAGCACAAGTTGGCTATGTAAATGGATTAGCTTGGACATCTGTTGGTGGTGTAGTATTACCATGTGAAGCTACAACTATGAATGGTACCGGTAAATTGGCTTTAACTGGTAGTCTCGGCAAGGTTATGCAAGAGTCTGGTCAAGCGGCTATGAGTTATATTCGCCATAATGCAAAAGCTTTAAAGATTGAAGAAGATTTTTATAAAAAGCTTGATATTCACGTTCACTTGCCAGAAGGGGCAACCCCTAAAGATGGTCCTTCAGCAGGTATTACAATGACATTAGCTATGGTATCTATTTTGACTAACCGCAAGGTTCGTTCTGATATTGCCATGACTGGTGAAATCACATTGCGTGGCCGCGTATTACCAATAGGCGGCTTAAAAGAAAAATTATTAGCAGCCTTGTCTCATGGTATTAAAGAGGTGTTGATTCCAAAAGGCAATGAAAAGGATATTGCAGAATTACCTGACATTGTGAAAGAAGGACTCATCATTACGCCAGTTAAGACAATGGATGAAGTATTAGCAAAGGCACTTGTGTAATGCAAAAGAAGAAAAAATCCACTAAACCAATGGGCCCAAAACCACAATATACACGAAAAGAACCAAAGGGGCCTCGTATTATAGCTGCAAAATATAATACTTCCTGTGTGAAGGCGGATCAATATCCTGAAGGGGATACCGTAGAAATCGCCTTCCTTGGACGCTCTAATGTGGGCAAGTCTTCGTTGATTAATTCTTTATGTAACTATCGTGGGTTAGCCCTCGTTAGTGGTCAGCCAGGTAAGACTAAGACGATAAACTACTTTGATATTGAATCAAAAGAGGATATTTCTGACACCGAGGAACGCAGATATAACTGGTTTCTCGTGGACCTTCCTGGTTATGGTTTTGCAAAGACAAATAAAGGAAACCGCAATCTGTGGTCTTCCTTTATTGCCGATTATATTTTACATTCTGAACGATTGATGTTGTTGTGTTTACTTATCGATGGTCGCCATCCTGAAATGGCCATTGATAAGGTGGCCTTTGATTGGCTCGTCGAAGCCGGTGTTCCGTTACAAATTGTAGTGACCAAGGCCGATAAATTGACGGCTAAAGAAAAGTCTGCAAACTTGTCTATTATTAAAGAGCTATATCCAACGGCTACCCCGCCGATTTTGTACAGCTCTTTAAAGCATACTGGACGTGAGCTTTTACAACAACGAATCAATAAAATTTTGGTAGGAGATGAAGCATGAGTCAAACGAACGAATTAGAGATTATGGAACGCATTGCTCTAGATTTAGAGCGTGTCGAAGAGTCTCTTGCATCATCTTTTAATACCGGTGCAGAGGACTTCAATGCACTGATTCGACCGTTATCAGCAGCAGGTGGTAAGCGTTTGCGCGCTCAATTGTGTCTATTGATTGCTAATGCAGGTACATCTATAGAGCGTCAACGCATTAAAATTGCTGAGGCTGTTGAAATGCTTCATTTAGCAACACTTATCCATGACGATGTTTTAGATCAAGCTGAAATTCGCCGTGGGGAGGATACAATTCACATGCATAAAGGCAATAAGGTAGCTATCCTTAGTGGTGATTATTTATTTGCTAAAGCATTTAAAATCGTATCTGAAATGACGAATATGAAGTATCTTCAAGTATTCTCTCATATTATTACATGCCTCGTAGAAGGTGAGTTCATGCAAATGGAAGATGTATATCGCATCGATCAAGGCATAGAGCGTTATATGACAAAGACGCAAAAGAAAACAGCAGACTTCATGGAAGGCTGTATGGAGCTTGGTGGTCTCTTAGGAGATTGGCAAGAGGATGAAATCATAGAGTTGAAAAAATATGGTCATGCATTAGGCATGGCATTCCAAATTACAGACGATATTATGGATTATCGTGAAACAGCGGAAACAACGGGAAAGCCTGTAGGGAATGATCTTCGAGAGGGACTATTGACGTATCCGTTATTAAGCATCGTTAACAATGGTAATAAAGATAAATTGCTTGAAGAGATTAAAGGCTTAAATAATGGTGGTAATGAGCAAGACATTATTGATTATGTTATTGCTCAAGGTGGAATTGATAATACATTAGCTGTAGCTGATAAATATTGTAAAGATGCTCTAGCGGCACTCGCTGCAGTGCGTGATTTCCCAGGGAAGGAATTTCTTGTGATGGCTGTAGAAAATCTGGCTGATAGAAAGGTATAATATGGAACCATTCGAACCAAAATCGGATTTCGAATATCCCATGCAAAAACCTTCTTTTGATAGTGTAGTTCGTCAAAAAAGGCGTGAAGCAGAACAAAAGTCTGAGCAAGAACGATATAAGGTGGCAACTCAACACATTTCTGAGGATGTGGAAGATGAACCAGTTTATACGGCTATAGAGCAGAAGATGATGGATGAAGCAAGGGAATTGTCCCTTGTAGGACATCTTTCAGAGCTGCGAAAACGATTGATTATAATAGCTGTAGCGGTTATTGTGGGAACTTGTATTTCTTATTATTATGTAGACTTATTATTGGAAATACTCCTAAAACCGGCTGGCAAGCTCTATTATATGAGACCTACTGAAGCATTTTTTACATATATGAAGGTGTCTGTTGTAGGTGGCTTAGTCATAGCCGCTCCCATTATATTGCATCAGATTTGGCTATTTGTTAAGCCTGCACTAACTGTGCGAGAAAAGCAGCTATCTAACTGGATCTTACCAGTAGCAATTGGTCTATTCGGGATAGGTATTGTATTTTCTTATTTTCTCGTATTGCCTGCAGCAGTGAAGTTCTTTATGGGCTTTGCTACAGATGAATTACAGCCGATGTTTTCTATTGGTCAGTATATGGACTTTGTATTATCCTTTGTACTGCCCTTTGGATTTATCTTTGAGTTGCCGTTGATCTTAATTATTTTGGGATATTTCAACTTAATTACATCACGCTTTTTAAAAACGAAGCGAAAGATATTTATTCTTATATCCTTTATCATAGGTGCTGTCATTTCACCTACACCGGATATGTTCTCGCAAACGATGATTGCATTACCTATGATATTGCTATATGAAACAAGCCTATTTGTATTGGCTAAAATTATGAAGCGCTAAGGAGTCTTTTAGGAGGAACGATGAAAACCTACGAAAATTTAACCACATATAATCCTGGTGAAATAGAAGGCAAATGGTATTCTTATTGGGAAAATCAAGGATACTTTCACGAAGAAGTAGACACGAATAAAGAGCCATTTAGTATCGTATTACCACCTCCTAATGTAACTGGTATGTTGCATATGGGGCATGCCCTTGATAACACATTACAAGACATCCTCATCCGTTTCAAACGCATGCAAGGCTACAATGTATTGTGGATGCCAGGTACAGACCACGCTGGTATTGCTACACAAATCAAAGTAGAAGAGATGCTTGCTAAAGAAGAAGGAAAATCTCGCTATGATTTGGGCCGTGAAAAATTCGTAGAGCGCGTGTGGGAATGGAAAAAAGAATATGGTGATACTATTGTAAAACAAATCCGTAGCCTTGGCGCATCCTGTGATTGGAACCGTGAGCGATTTACTTTGGATGAAGGGTATTACCATGCAGTGCGCGAAGTATTTGTAAGCCTTTATGAAAAAGGTTTGATCTATCGCGGTGAACGCATCATCAACTGGTGTCCTCGTTGTGCCACTGCGTTATCTGATGTTGAAGTTGAGCATGAAGACGAACATGGCCATTTATGGCATATTAAATATCCTGTAAAAGGTGAAGATAATCGTTTTGTTGTTGTTGCTACAACTCGTCCAGAAACAATGTTTGGTGACGTAGCAGTAGCAGTAAATCCTGATGATGATCGTTATAAAGATCTCATTGGTAAAACATTGATCTTGCCATTTGTTAATCGAGAAATTCCTGTAATTGCCGATGACTATGTAGATGCTAGCTTCGGTACAGGCTGTGTAAAAATTACACCTGCTCATGACCCTAATGACTTTGAAATGGGCCAACGTCATAATTTGGAATCCATCGTTGTTATGAACAATGATGCAACAATGAATGAAGGTGCTGGCAAATTTAATGGCTTACCTCGTGAAGAAGCGCGTAAACAAGTATTAGCAGAACTTAAAGAATTAGGCCTACTTGAAAAAATTGATGATCATGACCATGCAGTAGGTCATTGCTCCCGTTGTAATACAATCATCGAACCAATGGTATCTAAACAATGGTTCGTAGATATGAAACCATTGGCAGAGCCAGCTCTTAAGGTTGTTAAAGACCACGAAGTAGAGTTCGTTCCTGAACGTTTTACAAAAACATATGTGAATTGGCTTGAAAATATCCGTGATTGGACTATTTCTCGTCAATTGTGGTGGGGCCATCGTATTCCTGCATGGTATTGTGATGACTGTGGTGAAACGATCGTTAGCCGTGAAGATATTACAGAATGTCCTCATTGCCACGGTCATGTTACACAAGATCCAGATGTTCTTGATACATGGTTTAGCTCTGGTTTATGGCCATTTGCTACAATGGGTTGGCCTAAGCAAACTCCAGAACTTAAACAATGGTATCCAACAAGTGTGCTTGTAACTGGTTACGATATCATCTTCTTCTGGGTTGCTCGTATGATCTTTATGGCTCTTGAGTTTGAACATGAAATTCCATTTAAACATGTATTTATTCATGGTCTTGTTCGCGATAGCCAGGGCCGTAAAATGAGTAAATCTTTGGGCAATGGTATTAATCCGCTTGAAGTTATCGACCAATATGGTGCTGATGCATTGCGCTTTACTCTTGTAACTGGCAACACACCTGGTAACGATATGCGTTTCTATATGGAACGTGTTGAGGCTAACCGTAACTTTGCCAATAAGATTTGGAATGCATCAAAATTTGTATTGATGAACCTTACAAATTATGATGAAAGTTTCGTTCCAACAGCAGATGATTTGACATTAGCAGACCAATGGATTGTTCAAAAATACAATGAAACAGTACAAAGCGTAACATCTAATCTCGATAAATTCGAACTTGGTGAAGCGGCAAGTTCCGTATATGATTTCATTTGGAATACGTACTGCGATTGGTACATTGAATTAGCGAAACCTCGTTTGTATAGTGAAAGCAACGAACGTGATCGTCGTACAGTTCAATATTTACTTGTAACAATCTTACGTCATATGCTCGAATTATTACATCCATTCATGCCGTTCGTAACTGAACATATTTGGCAACATTTGCCACACGAAGGGGACAGCATCGTTGTTACTAAATGGCCTGGAGCATTGAAATTCGATAATCTTGAAGGGGCAGCACGTCAAATGGAAGTTATGATGGATGCTATCAAAGGTATTCGTAACATGCGTGCTGAAATGAATGTGCCTTTAGGTAAAAAAGCTGAGGTTATCGTAGCGCCAACAGATGAAGCATTAGCTAAAACTGTAGCAGAACATAGTGACTACTTCGTAACATTGGCTTGGGCTGAGAAAGTAACAATTCTTAGTATCGATGATCCAAAACCAGAAAATGCGACTGTAACCGTTGTCAATGGTATGGAAGTATATCTCTTACTTAAAGACTTGATTGACGGTGAAAAAGAAAGAGAGCGTATTGCAAAGGAAAAAATCCAAATGGAAAAAGAAATTTCTCGTTTGGAAGGTAAATTGTCTAACCAAGGCTTCTTAGCAAAAGCTCCTGAAGCTGTAGTAGCAAAAGAAAAAGAAAAGTTAGAAGAATATAAACAAAAACAACAAGCGTTATTGGAACGTGAAGCGTTCCTTGAAACCTTATAATAGGAGGTTTATATGACATATCAGGAGGCCTTAGCCTATTTGGACCAGGCATCTTCATTTGGTATTAAACCTGGTCTTGAACGAATTACGGCTCTTATGGATGTGTTAGGGAATCCACAAGAAGATTATAAAATTGTTCATGTTACAGGTACAAATGGTAAGGGCTCGGTTACCTCATATATTTCCTACGCACTGTTTACAAGTGGATTACGGGTGGGGCGATTTACATCGCCTCACCTTCAATCCTATACGGAGCGTATTCAAATTAATGATGGAAATATAACAGAGGAAGCCTTTGGAAAATTAATTAGTCGCGTAAAGGTTGCCGTAGATACTATTATTAATAATGGAATAGAAGCGCCAACACAATTTGAAATATTAACAGCTGCCGCATTTTTATTCTTTAAGGAGCAAGGTGTCGACTATGCTGTAGTAGAAGTTGGTTTAGGTGGCTTACTAGATTCTACTAATATCGTGACTCCAAAAGTATCTGTTATTACTAATGTAACAATAGATCATCAAGCATATTGTGGTGATACTGTCGAGGAAATTGCACGCCATAAAGCGGGGATTATTAAACCTAAGGTGCCTGTAGTGACAGCTGCACAAGATACACCTCTTAATATCATTGAGGACGTAGCTAAAAAACGACATGCCAAGCTTTATGTTTTTAATAAAGATTTTGGTATTGATAGCCGCAGCGCTGTAACGGGTGGTCAAATGATTACGATTAGTTCTAACGATGCTGCACCTGCTATGTTGTTTACGACGATGGCTGGCATTCACCAATCTGTAAATCTCGCTTGTGCATTGATGGCCGTACGTTTATTGATGAAAGAGGATACGAACATCAGTGAAGAAACGATGCGTGAAGGATTTGCCCGCACTACGTGGGCGGGGCGCTTTGAAGTTAAACGAGGCTTAGATCGTACCTTTATATTTGACGGTGCTCACAATGCGGCAGGGGCTGAGTCTTTTGCCATGACGTACAATGAATTATTTAAGGACACACCGAAAACGGTGGTAATGGCTATCCTTAAAGATAAAGATCAAGAGGCTATTATTCGTGAAGTAATTAAATCTGGCGACACAGTCCTCGCTGTACCTGCACCAACAGATAGAACAGAGGTACCTGAAAACTTGGTTGAAGTGATTCGTCGTACTGTACCTAAGGTGACGGCTCAAACTGCAGAATCTGTTGAGGCTGCATTAGCATTGGCTTATAAACATACAAAGACTGGTGATATCATTGCTGTATGTGGTTCTTTATATATTCTAGGAGATGCTCGTCAGTGGTTTTTCCATGAGATGAGCCATTGAGGTGAGAATATGGAACTCTCACTCATTCCTAATCAGAAACGACTTACCTTTTATATTGAACGATTAATCTATGGTGTTGTCATTGCGATGCCACTTCAGCCAATGGTGGGAGATGTACTTCTCTGGTTGGCTATAGGTCTAGCATTATATGATTTGATTTCTAGTAAATCATTGAGTTTGCCGACAGGTTATTTATCTTGGACTGTTATGATCTTTGTTATCTGGACAGGTATATCGTCGTTAATGTCCCCAAACTGGGATTGGTCTATTCAGAGCTGGTTCTACCAAATTGTAGCGGGTGGGGGCATGTACTATTTAGTTCGTACCTATATCCGAACACCTAAACAGTGGAACTATTTTCTTCGTGCCTTTTTAGGTACAGCCGTTCTTGTATGCATTATTGGGGCCTATCAGTATATATTTGTTCCTAATATACATATAAAAGAATGGGTAGATGCAGCACAATTCCCTAAATTGATGCGTCGAATGGCGTCTACATTGCAAAATCCTAACTTGTTAGGGGCTTATCTATTGATGGTACTAAGTGTATGTATTAGCTATATTCTTGTTTATATGAAAGAGAATCGTACTCGTGAAGTTGTTACAATGCTGATTATTGGTGTTGTATTATTTTTAACGATGTTATTAACCTATTCGCGTGGTATTTGGATTAGTTTTGCGGCCATGATTCTGTATTGGGCTATTTTCGTAGAACGAAGACTATTCTTATCCTTGTTAGTGGTACCGTTAATTCTATACTTCTATGAAGGGGAAGTTGCTTCGCGACTTTGGTCTATATTCCAAGGTCATGATACGTCATCAGATCTTCGCTGGGCTCTATGGGATAGCACAATGTATATCGTACGAGAAAATCCAATCTTTGGTATTGGGTGGAATACATTCTACTTAGTTTATCCAGAGTATAACTATTACATTCAAGGTCCTAATGTGTTGATGTATCATGCCCATAATTTATATTTAAATATATTGGCTGAAACAGGTATTCCTGGCTTGCTATCATTCCTAGCAGTTATCGTCGGTCATGTTATTACATCTGTTCGTTTGAAAGGGGATATGTTCCGACAAGCTGCACAGATAGGTATAGGCGCTTTAGCTATCGGAGTTCTTTTTAGTGGATTGTCTGATTTTGAGCTCTATAGCCATCAAGTTACTATTGTTTTTTGGCAACTCCTTGGTTGGGTTGGGGCCTTTGTGAAAGTACAACTTTCCACAAAGGCCCATATGTAAAAGGTATATTTTGTATAATTAGTAAGTTTTATGGTAGCGATACAATTTCATAGTATGGTATAATTTATACATACCTTAGCAGGGTAAGCTTAAGTATATTTAACCGGTTTTCTAATGTTAGAATAATTGAACATTATTGCTTGCATTTGAAAACCGGTTTTTTGTATATCTATATTTTTATAGGAGGTGTAGCGGTCAGTTTCTGTATATATTATTTTTTTATTATATTGATAAGGCTCTATATATTGTATTGAGATAGTTCGATATACATAAAAAACAACAATATATACTATTAAATTGATAATTCCTGTGAGTTATATCGGTGTGAATAAAACTTATGTGAAAATGTAAAAACCTATGCGTTTTGGTCATAATGCACAGTCGGAGTGTGATAAAAAATACATTTTAGTCATATAAGTTGACAATACATTGGATGTGGACTACGATGAAGTCGGTTTAAGGAACGTATTAGACCAAAGAGATTCAATTGTCGTTTAACAATGTTACTCTTAAAGGAGATGGTTATGGTGATAGACATCAAAGACCGCGTAAAAAATGTGGACCTGCAAGGTAAAATTGTCACTGCTTATGATGCAGCTCAGTTGATTAACCCTAATGACAAAGTTGGTATTTCCGGCTTTACACCATCGGGTTATGCAAAAGTTGTGCCATTGGCATTGGCAGAAAGAATGGAAAAAGAACCATTCAAAATCGATTTGTGGACAGGTGCTTCCGTAGGTGATGAAGCTGATGGTGCGTTAACTCGTGCTAATGGTATTAATCGCCGCTTTCCATATCAAACCAATAAAGATATGAGAAAGGCTTTAAATAGTGGAGATGTTAAATACATCGATATGCATTTAAGCACAATGGCACAAAATATTCGTTATGGATTTTTCGGAGATTTAGATGTAGCAATAATTGAAGTATGTCAAATCAACGAAGATGGTTCTTTAGTACCGACTACCTCTGTTGGTAATTCTCCAACATTTGTTAGTCAAGCTAAAAAGGTTATCGTAGAGGTAAATGTATCTCAACCATTATCCTTAGTTGGTATGCATGATATCTATGAACCGTTGGATCCGCCACATCGTAAACCAATTCCGTTGGAACAGGCCGGCGATCGCATCGGTACAGAAGCAATACCTTGTGATCCTAGCAAAATTATTGCTGTGGTTCCAAGTGATGTACCTGATACAACAAGACCTTTAGCTGCTATTGATGATGATGCAAAGGCAATGAGTCAACATCTTATCAAATTCTTTGAACAAGAAATTGCAGAAGGTCGTTTGCCTAAAAACTTGCTTCCATTGCAATCCGGCGTAGGTTCTGTAGCAAATGCGGTAATTAGTGGCTTGGCTCAAGGGCCTTTCACAGATTTATCTATTTATACAGAAGTAATTCAAGACGGTATGTTTGACTTGATCGATGCTGGTAAAGTAACTGTATGTTCCGGTACTGCATTGAGTCCTTCTCCAGATGGATTGAAACGTTTCTATGCGAATATTGATGAATATCGTAAAAAAATTATTCTTCGTCCGCAAGAAATCTCCAATAACCCTGGTATTGCTCGTCGTATTGGTGTCATTGCCATGAATACCGCTATCGAATTTGATATTTTTGGCAATGTAAACTCTACTCATATTATGGGTAGCAAAATGATGAATGGTGTTGGTGGTTCTGGTGACTTTGCACGTAGTGCATATCTCACTATCTTCTGTACCAATTCCGTTGCTAAAAATGGCGACATCAGTTCTATCGTTCCATATGTATCCCATGTGGATCATCCAGAACATGACACTATGATTTTCTGTACAGAACAAGGTGTTGCTGACTGTCGTGGTTTGAGCCCAGTGGAAAGAGCTCGTTTGATTATTGAAAAATGTGCTCACCCAGACTACAAACCTATGTTAACTGAATACCTAGAAAAAGCATTAGCTGCAACAAAGAATGCCCATACGCCAATGTTGCTCGACGAAGCTCTTTCTTGGCATAAACGCTTCACAGAAACTGGAAGCATGAAAAAATAACTTTTTTTTTTAGGAGGATGATGAAAACATGGCTTACGAAAACCTTAAAGCCCAAATTGCTGAGTACAATAAACTTTGTGACGAAAAATGCGCAAAAACTCCAGAACGTCAAAACTTGAAATACAACCGCGTGTATACACCAGTTGATATTGAAGGCTTTGATTATGAACGTGATTTGGGTATGCCTGGTGAATTCCCATATACTCGTGGCGTACAACCTACAATGTACCGTGGTCGTTTCTGGACTATGCGTATGTATGCTGGTTTCGCGACAGCTGAAGAATCTAACAAACGTTACCGTTACCTTATCGAATCCGGTGCAACTGGTCTTTCCTGTGCATTCGACTTACCTACACAAATCGGTTATGACTCTGATGACGTTATGGCTGAAGGCGAAGTTGGTAAAGTAGGTGTAGCAATTGACTCCTTAGCAGATATGGAAATCTTGTTCGACGGCATCGACCTTGGCAAAGTATCCACATCTATGACAATCAATGCTCCAGCATCCGTTTTGTTGGCAATGTATATCGCAGTAGCTGAAAAACAAGGTGTACCTTCCACAGAATTGAAAGGTACAATTCAAAATGATATTTTGAAAGAATATTCAGCTCGTGGTACATACATTTTCCCTCCAAAACCATCCATGCGTTTGATCACTAATATCTTTGAATATTGCTCTCAATACGTTCCAAAATGGAATACAATTTCTATCTCTGGTTACCACATCCGTGAAGCAGGTTCCACAGCAGTACAAGAAATCGCATTTACAATTGCTGATGGTATCGCATACGTAGAAGCAGCTTTGAAAGCTGGTCTTGATGTTGATACATTCGCTGGCCGTCTTTCCTTCTTCTGGAATGCTCATAACAATGTACTTGAAGAAGTTGCTAAATTCCGCGCATCTCGTCGTTTATGGGCAACAATCATGAAAGAACGTTTTGGTGCTAAAAAACCAAAATCCATGATGCTTCGTGTACATACTCAAACAGCTGGTTCCATGTTGACTGCACAACAAGTTGATAACAACATCGTTCGTGTTGCTCTTCAAACTGCAGCTGCTGTAATGGGCGGTACTCAATCCTTGCATACAAACTCCCGTGACGAAGCTTTGGCTCTTCCTACAGAAGCATCTGTACAAGTAGCTCTTCGTACTCAACAAATCGTGGCTTACGAATCTGGTTTGGCTGACGTAGTTGACCCATTGGGCGGCTCTTACTATGTTGAAGCTATGACTAATGCTATCTATGACGAAGCTATGGCATACATCAAAAAAATTGATGAAATGGGCGGCGCTGTAGTAGCAATCGAAAAAGGCTACATCCAAAAAGAAATTCAAGAATCCGCTTACAAATGGCAAATGGAAGTTGAATCTGGTTTGCGCACAATCGTTGGCGTAAACAAATTTCAAGTTGAAGAAGAAGCTCCAAAAGACTTGCTTCGCGTAGACGCTTCCGTAGGTGTTAACCAAGCTAAGAAAACTCAAGCAGTTCGCGCTAACCGTGATCAAGCAGCAGTTGACAAAGCTTTGGCTGATTTGAAAGCTGGCGCAGCTGACGAAAACGTTAACTTGATGCCATTAATTCTTGCAGCAGTTAAAACATATGCTACTTTGGGTGAAATTTGTAATGTGTTGCGCGAAGTATTCGGTGAATACCAAGCTCATTCTACATTATAATATCGGCTGATTTCGGAGGTAATTATCATGGCAGAAAAACGTATTAGAGTAATTGTAGCAAAACCAGGTCTTGATGGTCATGACCGTGGTGCAAAAGTTGTAGCACGCGCACTTCGCGATGCTGGTTTCGAAGTAATCTACACAGGTCTTCGTCAAACTCCAGAACAAATCGCAGAAGCAGCACTTTCTGAAGACGCTAATGTAGTTGCATTATCCCTTCTTTCCGGCGCTCACAACACATTGTTCCCTAAAGTTGTTGAACTTTTGAAAGAAAAAGGCATGGGCGATGTATTAGTAATCGGCGGTGGCGTAATTCCTGATGCTGATATTCCTGGCTTGAAAAAAGCTGGCGTAGCGGCAGTATTCACACCTGGTACACCAACTAGTGATATCGTTAACTTCATTAAGGAACACGTAAAATAATTAACTGGGTGAGAAAGGGGCTCAACTGGAATGGTTGGCTCCTCTCTATTTCCATATTCTAAGATAGGTGGTGAGGCGAATGGATTTAGTTAAAGGCCTCTTTGAAGGTTCTAGACTAGCCTTAGCACGGTCCATCACTGCTGTAGAAAACGAGTATGAAAACGCCATCGATATTATGAAGGCCATTTACCCTAAAACGGGTAATGCCCGTATTCTCGGTATTACAGGGGCCCCTGGTGCTGGTAAAAGTACTTTGACTGATAAGGTTGTTAAACATTATTTAGATCAAGGTATAAAAATCGGCATCGTTGCCATCGACCCAACAAGCCCATTCTCTGGTGGTGCTATATTGGGGGACCGTATTAGAATGAATGATTTGACATTAAATGAAAATGTATTCATTCGAAGCATGGGGACGCGTGGTAGTCTTGGTGGCTTATCTAAAAAGACTGCAGACGTTGTAAAACTCATGGATGCCTTTGGCATGGATTTAGTAATTATTGAAACTGTAGGCGTAGGTCAATCTGAAGTAGATATTGTAAAAAATGCTGATACTACATTGGTTGTACTGGTTCCTGGTCTCGGTGATGATATCCAAGCTATCAAGGCGGGTATTCTTGAAATTGGCGATGTATTTGCTATCAACAAAGCTGACCGAGATGGTTGCGATCGTTTGAATGTAGAAATTGAAATGATGCTTGACCTAGATTCTCGTGAAGTAAAATGGCGCCCACCAATTAAGCGCACAATTGCTAGTAAAGACCAAGGCGTAGATGAACTTATCGACGCTTTAGATGAACATTTTGAGTATCTTGAAGATTCTGGTGAATTGGAATCTCGTCGGGCAGAACGTACTCGTGATGAAATCATCGCAATGATTAATGAACAAATTGGTCGTTATGTAGCTGATAAAATTGTTACAAGCGACGAATTTAATAGCCAAGTGGCAGCTGTTAATGAACGCGAAAGCGATCCATATACAGTTGTTAATGGCGTAATGACAAGCGTGCTAAAGTAGACGGCGACTACATAGCATTAGAGATTTAGCCTTGAAAAGGAGATAATCAAAATGGCTTTTAAAGTATTACAAGTGGATCACATCGGTATTGGTGTTAATGATTTAGCAGCAACTAAAGAATTCTATAAAAATGCATTAGGCATTGAACATCTTCCTGAAGACGAAATCGTAGAAGAACAAAAGGTAAAAGTATCCTTCTTCCCTTGTGGTGATGCTGAACTTGAATTCTTAGAAACTACAACTCCAGATGGCCCTATCGGTAAATTTATCGAAAAAAATGGTGGTCGTGATGGTATCCAACACGTTGCATTGCGCGTTGACAATATTGAAAATGCTATTGCTGATTTGATGGCTAAAGGCGTTCGTATGATTGACGAAAAACCTCGTTATGGTGCAGGCGGTTCCTCAATTGCTTTCTTACATCCAAAAGCAACTGGTGGTGTATTGCTTGAATTATGTCAACGTATGAAATAATACAGTATCCAATTCACATCACTATATATGAGTTGTAGATATACATATACATATAATTCTACGTTATATATTAAATATGTATGCTTCTTGAACTTTATTCATTTATGAAATAAAATGATACTGTAACAAGTTTTATTTGGAGGTGCTATAATGGCAACAGTGCAGGAAAAAATCGAGTTATTGCACGAAAAGCTAGCTAAAGTTAAAGCTGGTGGCGGCGAAAAACGCGTTGAGAAACAACATGCTCAAGGTAAAATGACTGCTCGCGAACGCTTGGCTAAATTGTTCGATGATAATTCCTTCGTTGAACTTGATCAATTCGTTAAACATCGTTGTGTTAACTTCGGTCAAGAAAAGAAAGAATTACCAGGCGAAGGTGTAGTAACAGGTTATGGTACTATCGACGGTCGTTTAGTATATGCATTCGCACAAGATTTCACTGTAGAAGGTGGTTCTCTTGGTGAAATGCATGCTGCTAAAATCGTTAAAGTACAACGTTTAGCAATGAAAATGGGTGCTCCTATTGTTGGTATCAACGATTCCGGCGGTGCTCGTATTCAAGAAGCAGTAGATGCCCTTGCTGGTTACGGTAAAATTTTCTTTGAAAATACAAATGCATCTGGTGTTATTCCACAAATTTCCGTAATCATGGGCCCATGTGCGGGCGGTGCTGTATATTCTCCAGCATTGACTGACTTCATCTACATGGTTAAAAATACTTCTCAAATGTTCATCACTGGTCCTGCAGTAATCAAATCTGTAACTGGTGAAGAAGTAACCGCTGAAGATCTTGGTGGTGCAATGGCTCACAACTCCGTGTCTGGTGTTGCTCACTTTGCAGCTGAAAATGAAGATGATTGTATCGCTCAAATTCGTTACTTATTAGGCTTCTTGCCATCCAACAATATGGAAGATGCTCCATTGGTAGATACTGGTGACGATCCAACTCGTGAGGATGAAAGCTTGAATAGCTTGTTGCCAGATAACAGTAACATGCCTTACGACATGAAAGATGTTATCGCAGCTACTGTAGATAATGGCGAATACTATGAAGTACAACCATTCTATGCTACTAATATCATTACTTGCTTCGCTCGTTTTGATGGTCAATCCGTTGGTATCATTGCTAACCAACCAAAAGTAATGGCTGGTTGCTTAGACATTAACGCTTCTGACAAATCTTCCCGTTTCATCCGTTTCTGTGATGCTTTTAATATTCCAATCGTTAACTTTGTTGACGTTCCTGGTTTCTTGCCTGGCACAAATCAAGAATGGGGCGGTATCATTCGTCATGGTGCTAAAATGTTATATGCTTACTCTGAAGCTACAGTACCAAAAATTACTGTCATCACTCGTAAAGCATATGGCGGTTCCTACCTCGCTATGTGTTCCCAAGATTTAGGCGCAGACCAAGTATATGCTTGGCCTACATCCGAAATCGCTGTAATGGGTCCTGCTGGTGCAGCTAATATTATCTTCAAGAAAGACGAAGATAAAGATGCTAAAACAGCTAAATATGTAGAAGAGTTTGCGACTCCTTACAAAGCTGCAGAACGTGGCTTCGTAGATGTTGTAATCGAACCTAAACAAACTCGTCCAGCAGTTATCAACGCTTTGGCTATGCTTGCAAGCAAACGCGAAAACCGTGCTCCAAAGAAACATGGTAATATTCCATTATAATTCGATTCGGTAAACATATCATCGAATTTGGGAGATACCTTTCTTTACTACTTTTTTAGAAAGGGGAATGATTATGGAAGGACAAGCAGTTACTACCAATCCTTGGTTAATCATGGCCATTAATATGACAGTTGTATTTGTTGTGTTGATTCTTTTAGGTATTTTGATGACAATCGTTCATTTGATTGACCCTACTAAGAAGAAAAAAGACGTACCACCAAGTGCACCTGTTGCGGCTCCCGCAGCTACACCGGTGGCTGCACCAAATGCATCTGCTCAAAATGAAGGTGAAGTAGTAGCAGCTATCGTAGGTGCCATTGTGGCGATGGGGTACTCATCTGAACAAATTGCATCTATTCGACCTACAGCAACTAGTGCTAAATGGCGCTTGGAAGGTCGCTTAAGCGGTAGAGGTTAAAATAATTTTAGGAGGCATTTGTAATGAGCAATGCTACAACAACTAACGGTAAAGCTCCATCTCAAGATGTAGTGGCAGTAATCGTTGGTGCATTAGCGGCAATGGGTTATTCCGCTGATCAAATCGCGCATATCCGTCCAATCGTAAGCTACAATTGGAAAATGGAAGGCCGTTTGCGTGGTAATCGATAAGATAATTGGCTAATTTGATAATCCATAGGATTACTCAATTATATGTGTAAAAATATTTATAAGTTTTGTGTAGAAATTACACATTTTGGAGGAATTTAAAATGAAAAAATTCAACGTTACAGTAAATGGTACAGCATATGATGTAGAAGTTAATGAAGTGAAAGCAGCGGCTCCAGCAGCAGCTCCTAAAGCAGCTCCAGCAGCAGCTCCAGCTCCTAAAGCAGCTCCTGCACCAGCACCAGCTCCTGCTGCAGCAGCAGCTCCAGTTCCAGCAGGTGCTGAAACTGTAAAAGCTCCAATGCCTGGTAAAATCTTATCTGTAGCAGTATCTGCTGGTCAAGCAGTTAAAAAAGGCGAAACTTTGTTGATCCTTGAAGCTATGAAAATGCAAAATGAAATCGCAGCTCCACATGATGCTGTAGTTTCCGAAGTTCGCGTATCTGCTAACCAAACTGTATCCACTGGTGACGACATGGTTGTTCTTGGCTAATACCAAGTGTTGTATGACGTGGCTGCGCCACGTCATCTAACAATTTTATATTTGTGAAAGGGGAACGCATATGGAGGCTTTTGCTGTTGCGATTCAATCCGTTATTACAGATAGCGGGTTCCTCGCATTTACAACAGGCAATGCTATTATGATTCTTGTAGGTTTGATCCTATTGTATTTGGCATTTGCTAAAGAGTTTGAACCTTTATTGTTGGGTCCGATTGCGTTTGGTTGTATACTTGCCAATATTCCTCGTAATGGTTTCGAAGAAGGCGTTATGGCACTTATTAGCGCAGGTATCTCCCAAGAAATCTTCCCACCTTTAATTTTCCTAGGTGTAGGTGCAATGACTGACTTTGGTCCACTCATTGCTAATCCTAAAACATTGCTTTTAGGCGCTGCCGCTCAAATCGGCGTATTCGTTGCTTTAGGTGGCGCAATGATGCTTGGCTTCACAGCTCAAGAAGCAGCTGCTATCGGTATCATCGGTGGTGCTGACGGCCCTACATCCATTTACTTAGCTACTAAACTAGCTCCTCATTTATTAGGTGCTATCGCGGTTGCCGCATATTCCTATATGTCCTTGGTACCGTTGATTCAACCGCCTGTAATGAAATTATTCACTACGCAAAAAGAACGCGAAATTGTTATGGAGCAATTGCGTGAAGTTACACGTTTTGAAAAAATCGTGTTCCCAATTGTTGCAACGATCTTCATTTCCTTATTGCTTCCTTCCATTACATCCCTTTTAGGTATGTTGATGTTAGGTAACTTGTTCCGTGAATCTGGCGTAACTGAACGTTTGTCCGATACTTCTCAAAATGCGTTAATCAATACTGTTACAATCTTCTTGGCAACTGGTACTGGTTTAACAATGAGTGCGGAACATTTCTTAAGCGTACAAACAATTCTTATTATCTGCTTAGGCTTAGTTGCATTTATCGGTGGTACTGCTGGTGGCGTATTATTTGGTAAATTGATGAGCTTAGTAGATGGTGGTAAAACAAATCCACTTATTGGTTCTGCCGGTGTATCCGCGGTTCCAATGGCGGCTCGCGTATCTCAAGTAGTAGGTGCGAAAGCTAACCCAGCTAACTTCTTGCTCATGCATGCTATGGGTCCTAACGTAGCTGGCGTTATCGGTACAGCAGTAGCTGCAGGTACAATGCTTGCTATGTTGTCTAACCACTAATAATTTAATAATTATTCACCCAGGTGTACCTAAATAGGTACACCTATTGGTGAATCAAAAAGCCCTTGGTCATTATGTAATCATACATAAAAAGGGAATATTTGCAATAAATGCTTTTCAGATCGGTCATTAGGTGATTAGCAAGATTTCACAGAATAACCTTCTAGTGCTTTATATATAGTAGAGGTGGTCACTTGTTATCAATTGAATTAAAAATACTGATTTGTTTTATATGGGTATTTATTGTTTTTTTTATTACAGCGCTGATTATCGGTAATAAAGGCAAAGCTAAGTGGTTTCAACAAAGAACAAAATATTCTTGGTTTAATCGTCGAGGATTTTTAGGTGAAACTTTATTATTTGGGTATCCTAAAACAAGAGAGGGATATGGGATTACTTTTTTGATGGCTTCTGCCATTGGTATCGTAGGTTATATTTTATACCTATTATAACTATATCAGTGCATTTCTCTGAAGGGAGATGATGATGTATGGGTACTGCAGAACAAACCTTAATCGTCCTTGCAGTCATGGCTGTTTTATTCGTTACGGAAATTATTCCTCTAGCTATTACTTCTTTAGGCGGCGCAATTACATTAGGCCTTATGGGTATTATTACTCCTAAGGTTGTATTCTCTGGTTTATCTGATAGTACAGTTGTGTTGTTTGCAGGCATGTTCGTTGTTGGTGCTGCATTATTCTACACTGGTTTGGCTCAAAAAATTGGGGAAACCGTAGTATCTCATGCAGGGACTAGCGAAAATGGCTTGATGCTTGCGATTATGCTCGTAACAGCTACCATGTCCGCATTCTTATCTAATACTGGTACAACAGCTGCGTTACTTCCTGTGGTTGTTGGTATCTGTGCTGTTGCTAAGATTCCTGCATCTCGCCAATTAATGCCTTTAGCATTTGCTGCAGGTATCGGTGGTATCATTACAATGGTTGGTACACCACCTAATATCATTGTAAGTGGTACATTATCTAAATTTGGCATTGAACCATTTGGTTTCTTTGAATTTGCTTGGATTGGTATTCCTTTGACTGTTGCTACTATCGTATTCATGATGCTCGTTGGTAAACATCTATTACCTAAACATGAAATTACTGATGCTGGTGATGTTGAACAAGAAGTAGCTGCTGAAGATATTTCTAACGATCCTAAGAAACAATTATACTCTGGTCTTATTCTTTTAGGTGTAATCATTGCTATGATTTTAGGGGATCCTCTAAAAACATATTTTGGTATTAATTTACCATTGAGCATGGTTGCAGTTATTGGCGCAATGCTTTGCGTATTAACTGGTTGCTTGAACGAAAAACAAGCTTACACATCTATTGACTGGGTAACAATCTTCTTATTCGCTGGTATGATGCCAGTGGCAACTGCACTTGACCAATCTGGTGCAGGTAAAATGATTGCTGATGCAGTAATCGGTGTTATGGGGTCTGATCCTAGCCCTTACTTTGCAACAGCAGTATTATTTGCATTGTCTTGTATCATGACTCAATTCATGTCTAACACTGCATCTTGTGCATTATTGGCACCTATCGGTATCTCCATTGCTCAAGGTATGGGCGCTGACCCTCATGCAGTATTGATGGCTATCGGCGTTGCTGCATCTTGTGCATTCGGTACACCTGTAGGTACACCTCCAAATACACTAGTACTTGGTCCTGGTCAATACAAATTTACAGATTATGTAAAAGCCGGCGTTCCATTGATTTTAGTTTGCTTCGTAGTAAGCTTAATTATCATTCCAATGGTATGGCCATTCTTCCCTGGTAAATAATAGGGAATAGGTTACTCTACTATACAAGCACACACGAGGTCGAATCGTAAGATTCGGCCTCGTTTTTTATGATTTTAGTCTATATGATTTTAATATAGATTACATATAAGTGTAATCAAAAGCAATATGAATTAAACTAATTTGCATGATTAATTTTACACAATTGACTACATCGAAAAAAATATGATATAGTATATTGTGTAAGATATAATAATGTAATGTTGAATAAGGAGGTCATCTATGACAAAAGAAAGATTTAACATGTTAGTTGGTTCTATTGGTGCATTTATTGGTGTATTTGTATTTTTAGCCTATATCCCACAAATAATTGCTAATCTTCATGGTCAACCTAGTCAACCATGGCAACCATTATTTGCAGCAGTATCCTGTTTGATCTGGGTATTATATGGTTGGACAAAATCACCTAAACGTGATTATATTTTAATCGTACCAAACCTTGCAGGCGTTATTTTAGGTACACTAACATTCTTAACATCTTTCTAAGTGCTATAAGAAAAAAATAGTATTATTGTTATATAGTGAATAATAGTAAAGATATTACTTTACTTTATAAATATAAATGAGGTCGAATCGTATGATTCGGCCTTTTTTAGAGTGAAGTTTATATGTTAGATTAAAATATAGATAAGTGTTAAATCTGTTGTAATAAAAAAATAGTTTTTATGATAATAAATATTGATAATTGAATTCCTAGTATAATAGTACGTATTTTAATTGAAATGATAATTAGTGCATTCTCAATTATTGATTATTAAACTCAATTACATAAATGAAAAGAAATATCAAAATACATATAAATATAGGCTTTTTATGATAAAAAGGAACAATTATTATGCAAAATATTATATAATTTTTTATCATTTTCATTTGACTTTCAATTTGAACTGTGTGATAATGAGAACATAAGTTGAGGCAAGTGCCTTTCTAAATGATAATAAAAAGTTTTGATCTATATTTTGATGGAGGTCCTAATTATGAGAGTTATTGCTGATGGTTGCATTAAATGTGGTTCTTGCGCATCTGTTTGCCCAGTTTCCTGCATTACTGAAGGCGAAACTAAATACGAAATTGGCGATGCTTGCATCGATTGCGGTTCTTGCGAATCCGTTTGCCCAGTTTCTGTAATTTCCGCTGAGTAATCACAAATAAAACACGCCCCTCATTGAGGGGCTTTTTATTTTGCCTAAATTTGCGTAATTTAGTATAATAGGACTATTAAGACTTATATTATAGTAAGGGAGTTAATCTTGTTTTATACAGTACTTATCATTTGGTTATTATTGGACCAATTAACTAAATATTATGTAATGAATCATTTTTTGTTAGGTGAATCTTTACCTGTTATTCCTAATGTATTTCATCTTACCTATATTATTAATCGCGGTGCAGCCTTTGGCATGTTAGCGAATCAACGATGGTTTTTCTTACTAGTAGCTTTTGTTCTATTAGCTGTTTGTGCTTTTTATTGGAAGCGATTAGCTAAGGGCCATTGGACTTTGCAAATCGGATCCGCCTTATTAGTCGCAGGTGCAATTGGTAATGGCATTGACCGATACATGATTCATGGGGTAGTGGACTTTTTTGATTTTCGTGTATGGCCTATTTTTAATGTGGCAGATATTGGTATTTGTATAGGTGTAGCTTTTGTTGTATTTTATTTGTTTTCATTGAAAGAGGACCATGAATAGCTTTCATTATTAGGGCCCTTTATAGATTATTGACTTAATTCGTCAATAAATATATATCTTATACTTGACTCAAAGAGGAATAGAGGATGAATGAATATATTGTAAGTGCTGAGCAAGAAGGCATGAGACTAGATATATTTTTAACTGAACAGATGGAAGGATCTCGTAGCTATATTCAAAGTTTAATTAAAGGTGGTCATGTTACAGTAGGTGATAAAGTAGGAAAGGCTAATCTTCGGCTTACACCTGATACTGTAATTCATGTAGAAATCCCAGAGCCTGAATCGATTGAGGTTAAACCTGAGGATATCCCTTTAGATTATTTATACGAAGATCACGATATTGTTATTGTTAATAAACCTCGTGGCATGGTGGTGCACCCTGCAGTAGGAAATTATTCTGGAACCCTTGTAAATGCTCTATTATTCCATTGTAAGGACCTATCAGGCATTAATGGTGAAATTAGGCCAGGTATTGTGCATCGCTTAGATAAAGATACGTCTGGCGTTATGATGGTGGCAAAAAATGATGCAGCGCATATTGGTTTAGCAGAACAAGTAAAAGCACATTCTGCAAGACGTACGTACTGGGCGCTAGTACAAGGCAATATTGTAGAAGAAAAGGGGACTATAAAGGCGCCTATTGGACGCCATCCTAAGGACCGTATGAAAATGGCTGTTGTCTTTGAAAACAGTAAAGATGCAGTAACACATTTTAAAGTATTGGAGCGTTATGGTCATCAAACATTGGTTGAATGTAATTTGGAGACTGGCAGAACCCATCAAATTCGTGTTCACTTTGCTCATATTGGACATCCTGTTGTTAATGACCCATTTTATGGATATAGACGTATGGATTTTCCTATAGAAGGGCAAGCATTACATTCTAAATCGTTAGATGTTAAACACCCTATTACAGGTGAAGAAATGCACTTTGAAGCACCGGTACCAGCTGATTTTGAGGCGTGCTTAGAATTTGCTAAGACCTACCGTGAAGATAAACGAAAATAGTCTAAATGTTTACATTGATTGTTTAAGTACTTATTTTTACTACTTATTTGGATATAGGGGCATAGAACAATCCTATGCTGTAAGGGCGTATATATGGAAAAGAAACGCTTATTAATGGATCAAGACGCTATAATGCGTGCGATTCGTCGTATTAGTCATGAAATTTTAGAACGCAATAAAGGTTTATCTAATGCGTTAATTGTAGGTATTGAACGGCGTGGTGTCATTTTGGCAAAACGTTTACAAGCGGAAATTGAGCGTATAGAAGGTATTCATATTGATTGTGAGTCTTTGAATGTTGCAGTGTATCGTGATGATCGTGATGCTCGTCCTAAAGAGGGGGAACCGTGTACGATTGATACAACGGAAAAGACAATTATCCTTGTAGATGATGTTTTGTATACGGGCCGTACTATTCGTGCTGCTTTAAATGCATTAATGACGGCTGGCAGACCAAGATCTATTCAATTGGCCGTCCTCGTCGATCGTGGTCATCGTGAATTGCCTATACGAGCGGACTATGTAGGTAAAAATATTCCTACATCACATCTTGAAAGTGTACGCGTTGCCGTCGCTGATCTGGATGGTGAAGAAGGGGTTACAATACAGGAATAATCTGTATTGTAACCCCTTCTTCTTTTTGAGTATTACTATATAATAAGATGATTAACTTAATAAAATTAAATTATTTGACTCTTATATTTATGTGCAGAATGTTTCTACCAGATTGTAGTTCTGCTTATTTTATGTATTGTGGCGTATAGGTGTAGTCCATATGACCCATTCGTTTAACTTCATTATGTAAGCATAAGGCTTGTATATCTGTAGCTAATGTATCAATTTGATGCATCGTTTGTCCCAACGTATTTAATTCATTAGGTGCTTTGGCCCATTTTTGAATAAGTGGTATTTCAAAATCATTTCGAAGCCATTGACGACCTCTATCGTTGAAGGCCAGTAAACGAGCATATTGTGGCGATTCCTGTATAGCACTTTGTAGTAAATCTTTTTGTATTCCTAAGGTGAGATAGGCTCCCATTCGTTGTAAACGGGCATAGGTATAGCGCTTTGATTTTATTTGCTTCATAACCAGGTCCCACGTAGGTTGTTGGGCCGCTTTGGACCATAAGTGTTCAATGCCTTCACTGAACTCTCCAAAGCTTTCTAGCTCCTTAGTTGAAGTACGACGACTTAAGGTATGGACCATATCATAGTAGCGGTTATAGTTTACATAAGCACCATTAGAAATTATATTAGTCATATCGTCTGCAATAGTCTTAGGAATGATTGACTGAAGTTGTAACTCTATTTTACTATTTAGTGTATTTAATTTTGTTAATGTAGTTGCAGTTGAATTTGAATTTGAAGTTGTATTTGTATTTGTATTTGTACTTGCACTGGTCGTTGTATCTATATCTGTAGAAGTGTAGATACTATTTTTATTACAATTGTTACTACCTGTAGCCATATTTGTTATAAGTTTACGCAATGCTGTACCAGAAGGAAAATCTTTTGTAATATTCGCGTCGTGATGATCTGATGTGCGTAAGATTGGTATATATTTTAAGGAAGGATAATAGGTAAGTCCTGCCCGAATATATTCAAGTCCTAACAGTGCATTAGGGGTGTTGAGCATCTCTGTATTAAGGGCTTTACGGAAGGCAGAGCCATAGGACATACCTTCGTTAATATAGGTCCGTAATACTGTTTGAGTACTTTCACAATCCATACGTTTAGTTATATCAACGAGTGTATCTAGATCAGCCGTTTCAGAACCAAAGGAGAGTGCATCGATATGTAAAGCTTTTACCATGCGAATAGCACCTGTTCCAAACAGTTGTGCACTACCCAAAGAATAGAGTGTAGGTAGCTCGATAACGATGTCTGCACCACCGAGAATAGCCCAACGAGCACGGTCAAATTTAGAAAAAATAGCAGGTTCTCCTCGTTGTACAAAGGAACCACTCATGATACAAATGCGCAGCGCTTCAGGATGCTCTTGTGCTAAGGTATGTAATTGATGCGCATGTCCATTGTGAAATGGATTATATTCACAGATGATACCGATTGTTTTCATAGTGACTCCTTTCATTATTGTTAGTGTAACAAAGCGAAGAAATGCTGTAAATAACATTTCATGATATCCATATAAAAGGTCTGGTTATAGAAATGATGTTATGTGCAAATATTAAGTTTAGTATAGATTTTCTTGACACTATAGGCTATAATTAACTGTAAATGCTGAATTGATGTGAGGTATATGATGAAACAAAATTGGAAACGTACATTACAAGGGGCTCTGCTCGGTGCTGTGCTGCTAGCAATGGCGGGATGTGGCTCTACAAATGTAATGGATACATATAGTTTTGGCCATCAAGTTATCCGTGCTGGTCAATCTGAAATTACCATTGCTTTGCCTTATGAAATGGGTAAAAGTACAAAAAATATGTCTGATAAGGGGTATCCAATCGATATTTATGGATCTGTTACAGAACATATGGTAATTGAGGTTGAGGCTTTACGGCCTGGTGAAAATAAACCGTTACCTACGGTAGATGAGTATATTAATCACAGTAAGTCTGAATTTGCTAAAGTAGGCGCGACCATCAAAGAAGAGTCCGTAGCATTAGAAGGTGCATCTGCTAAAAAGCTTGATGTTACTGTTACATCGCAAGGACAAATATTTAGAATTTCTCAATACGTATTCTTAGATCATGGCGTATTGTGGAATATAGTCTACCAATATCCTGAAAAGGATCAGGTAGGTGCTGATATCAGCAAAGAAATTCAAAACAAGATTCAAGTTACACAACAGAAAGAGGGTTAATCGATGAACGTATTAGTAGTTAACTGCGGTAGTTCTTCTTTGAAATATCAATTACTTGATATGACAACTGAAACAGAATTGGCAAAAGGTCTTTTTGAAAAGATTGGTGATCAAGATGCTATCTTCACTCACAAACGTCCTAATGCAGATAAATTAGAACGCATTGAACCAATTTTGAACCATAAAGAAGCGCTTCGCATTTTGCTAGATATTTTAGTTGATGCTGAATTTGGTGTTATTTCTTCCATGGATGAAATCGATGCTGTAGGTCACCGTGTAGTACACGGCGGTGAAAAATTTGCTGATTCCGTATTGATTACTCCAGCAGTTATGGAGGCATTGGAAGAATGTGCTTCTCTTGCACCATTGCATAACCCACCAAACATTCAAGGTATTGAAGCTTGTGAAGCTATTATGCCAAATGTACCTCAAGTTGCTGTATTTGATACTGCATTCCATCAAACTATGCCAAAAGAAGCATATATGTATGCGCTTCCTTACTCTTATTATGAAGATTATGGTATTCGTCGTTACGGCTTCCATGGTACATCCCATAAATATGTAGCGCAACGTTGTGCAGAATTAATGGGTAAACATATGACTGATCTTCGTATTATCACATGCCACTTGGGTAATGGTTCCTCTGTGGCTGCTATTAAAGGTGGTCGCTCCATCGATACTACAATGGGCTTCACTCCATTGTCCGGCTTGATTATGGGTACTCGTACAGGTGATATTGACCCTGCTATCGTTCCATTCTTGATGGAAAAAACAGGTATGACCTATGAAGAAATTGATAGAGTTATGAATAAAGAATCCGGTGTTTTAGGGATTTCTGGTGTATCCAATGACTTCCGTGTGATTGAAGAAGCTGCTGCTAATGGCAATAAACGCGCACAATTGGCATTGAATATGTTCCATTACAAAGTTCGCCGTGTAATAGGTGCCTTTGCTGCTGTTATGGGCGGTGTAGATGCTATCATCTTTACTGCTGGTATTGGTGAAAACGGTATTGGTAACCGTGATGCAATCTGTAACGGTTTGGAATATTTAGGTACTCGTATTGATTCTGAACGCAATAATGTTCGTGGTAAAGAACAAGAAATTAGTGTTGAAGGCTCTAAGGTTAAAATCTTCGTAATTCCTACAAACGAAGAAATCATGATTGCTCGTGATACTCAACGTATTACAGCAGCGTTGAAAAAATAATATAGTTCGCATCTGAACTGAGTGACTAATAGAGTCATAAAACCCCGTCTATATCTTGGATATAGACGGGGTTTTTGTAGTTTTTATGCATAGAATATCTTATAATAGGATGTATAGTTATTAATTAGTGATTTCTTTAAAAGGGGTAAAGCATGACAGTATTATATGAAGAAAAATCTCAGCGCACCAGAAGTGCAGAGTTATTGGTAGTATTTTTTGTGATTTTATTGTTGTGTGCAGCAGCTTATACAACGTATCGCAGTATTCAATTACATACGGTTTTATTAGCTGAGTATTTTATTGAAATCATGGCCATCATTGTTATGGTTAAACAGGCTGTTAGTAGATATACATATATTTTGACAGATACAAAGCTTGTGATTGAAGAGAACTCTATCTTTAGAAATCGTCATTTTGAAGTAGATTATAACATGATTGATGGGGTGTTCAAGTTTGAACGTGAGTTGTTGACAAATATTAAATACCGCTATAAATATAGAAAATGTTCTACCTCTGACCCGCGCCCGATTTGGTCTCTTGTGTATTCTATTGTAGATGGAAATAAAGTTAAAAATGGTCGTTTGCTGTTGAAAGCCGACGATAGATTCTTTGAAATATTAGAAGAGCATGTGCCTGGCCGTATTCGTGTGCCTCAAGCGGATATTGTATTTTATGCAGCGGTGCGAGCTGATGCGGTAAAACATGGGGAAGATGTACAAGAATATTATGAAAGATTAATTTCTTCAAAAGAAGATAAAGGAACAACTATGTAAGGGATGGTAAGTTCTGGGGGATAGGCAGGATAGTTTAGTTATACCAAGAATTTTATGTACAAGTTTTTTAATACGAAGGAGCGTATATGGCTGGATTATATTTGGCGAGTCAATCACCACGTAGAACTGAATTATTAACACAGGTTGGGATTGATCATACTGTTGTATCCAGTACTTATGAGGAATCTAATGAGGGTTACGACAACCCTATTGAAATGGTGAAAGCCCAAGCATTAGGTAAGGCTCGTTGTGCTGTAGGTGTTCCAGACGGAAGTATTGTGTTAGGCGCAGATACTATTGTTGTCCTTGATAATAAAGTATTAGGAAAGCCACATGATGAATCCGATGCACGCCATATGTTGGAGCATTTATCGGGTAGAGCACATTCTGTAATCACTGGAGTCGCGTTACTCATCAAAGGGGAGGAGATAGTTTTTCACAATGAAACAAAAGTATATTTTAAACAATTAGCACCCTTTGAAATTGAGTCTTATATTGCTAGTGGGGAACCGATGGATAAGGCTGGAGCTTATGGCATCCAAGGAAAAGGTGCATTATGGGTAGATAAAATAGAGGGCTCTTATACTAATGTGGTAGGGTTACCAGTTGAACATGTATACGAGGAACTGTGCAAGGCGTTAGGGGCAAAATAGTACTAGCGTATTAGACAGATAGTGATATAATTGGCTGTGCTGTGCTGTGCTGTGCTGTGCTGTGCTGTGCTGTGCTGTGCTGTGCTGTGCTGTGCTGTGCTGAATAATTTTTAAGAGAGTAGATGTGTTTATTGTTTGATTTACAAATGGTGTTATCTATTTGAATGGAGAGATTCTATGGAAGTACCAACAGTAAGTGTAAAAGATATGCTACCATTCCAGCGCCCGCGAGAAAAATTTCTCGCCTTAGGCCCTTCACATATGGCGATGGAGGAGTTGTTGGCTATTTTATTGCGTACAGGGGTAAAGGGGCAATCTGCGATTTCTTTGGCAAGTGATATCGTACAATCCTTTGATGATGGCGTATATGGTCTTAACCGAATGACCGTAGATAATCTAACCAAAATCAAGGGTATTGGTAGAGATAAAGCAGTGACGCTATGTGCAGCACTTGAAATGGGTAGGCGTCTAGGGGAGCTTAAGATTAAAGAGACTTATGAAGATTTTTCGCAACCTTTTGTAATAGCTCAATATGTGATGGAACGACTGCGGCACGAAGATGTGGAACATGTGTGGGCTGCCATGCTAACATCTCGAAATAAGCTTATTCAGTTGGAGCATATCTCTAATGGTGGATTGGTATCAAGCCTTGTAGAGCAAAGAGTAGTATTTAAAAAAGCTATAGCATGCAATGCGGCGGCTATTATTCTAATCCATAACCACCCGTCAGGTGATAGTAGACCAAGTGATGAAGATATACGGCTAACGAAAATGTTTGTTAGTGCTGGTCAATTTATGGGGATTCCTGTACTTGATCATATTGTTATAGGGGATAATGAATTTACGAGCCTCAGCGAAATTGGTAAATTGAGCTGAGCCTAAATAAACTGAACAAAGCCAAGTAAGATTATTAAAAGCACTCATTTTGAACTATACCTAATTTTGACGCATGGGTAAGTTCCTATAAATGAGTGCTTTTCCTTATTGTGTATGAGATTATATGTATGAAGTTATGTAATTTTTATGTATGACTTATGAGTACAGGGATTATGCGTTATCTGTGCTTTTAACAAAAGGAAAGGTACTGATATCAATGGAAAAAGTCGCGTTATATATGGTAAAATGGAATGATGATGTAATGAAGGAGAAATTACTATGAGTTCCATTTTACCTACTCTAGGAAAAGATGTAAGTATAGATATTGGTTCCATACAAACGCGCCTCATGGGGGGGACGCGAGGGACTGTTATAAGCGAACCATCGATTATAGCAACTGATACAAAACAAGAAAAAGTAGTAGCCGTTGGTGATGAAGCGGCGCGCCTCGTATTGCGCATGCCCGATATGTGGCGTCCGTTAACGCCTTTAAAGGATGGATTTATCGTTGACTATCGTGTTATGCATACTATGCTTAGCTACTTTCTTAATAAGGTGTCTAATGCGTTGCGTCGAGCCCGCGTTGTCGTAGGGGTTCCTTGTGGCATGACCGATGTTGAGCAACGAGCTATGATGGATGCTGTTATTCAAGCTGGTGCTCGAGAGGTATTCCTCATTGAACGACCTGTGGCGGCTGCTATTGGTTGTGGTGTGCCTATCTTTGAAGCGCAAGGATCTATGGTTATTGACATCGGTGGTGGCACTATTGATATGGGGATTGTTTCTTTAGGTGGTATCGTAGATAGCAAAACAATTCGTTTTGGTGGTTCTGATATTAATAATGCCTTATTGCGCTATGTGCGTGAGTGTTTTGGCGTTATCGTATCTGATGAGACCATATTAGATATTAAGCATACATTAGGTACAGCTATCGCTCCTTTAGAGGATGCAGAGTATGCCTTTCAGGGGCGCGATATGATGAACGGCTTAGGTAGACGTTGTGTGATTCATCAATCTGAAGTGTACCAAGTTGTAAATGAATGTTTGATAGGACTCTTGGATGAGGTTAAGCAAATGATTCGTGCTACGGCACCAGAAATCGTGGCTGATATTATGCAACATGGCATATGGCTTACTGGCGGTACGGCAAGACTATCTGGCTTAGCGGATCGGATTGGTACTGAAGTAGGTGTACCTGTTCACGTTCCTGAAGCACCTGAAACAAAAGTTGTGGTAGGCCTTAATGGGGCCTCATCTGATTTGGTGAGCTTATCGCGTTTTATTGTAAATTCTAAGAATAGAAAGGGCCGAGACTAGCATGATACAGTCAGATAAAAAGTTAATTATCATCGTTGTCATTGGTTGTATCCTAATGGCATTGCTCGGCTTTGCGTGGAAGCAACGGACTAGTATTCCCTTTGTTACGGTTACCCTTGAAGGAATTACAACGCCTTTCTCTTATGGGTCAGCTCGTTTATTAGAGGGCGTCCAAACTAGCTTTACAGTACTTAATAATGCTATTTTCTCTACTATCGAACGTGAAGAGGAAGCATCTCGTAAAGCTACATTGGAACAAAAGGTAGTTAACTACGATGAAGTAGTAGCAGAGAATATTCGCCTTCGTCAGCTTTTAAACTATAAGAGTAGCCATCCAGAATTCTCCATGACCCTAGCAGGTATCATTACAAAGGATTACGGTACTTGGACAAATACTTTCACCATTGATAAAGGGAGTGAAGAAGGTATGGCAGTTAATATGGCTGTTGTTGTACCTAGTGGTGTCGTTGGTTTTATTACAGATGTATATCCGCATTCTGCTCGCGTTCAAACCATTCTTGATCCGCGTAGCGCAATAGGTATCCTTGTACAACGACCTGAATCTCGTTTGTCTGGCGTTGTAAAAGGTAATGGCAATACACCTCGTACACCATCTATGGTAAATATTGCTCGCGATGGTGATGTATTGGTAGGTGATAAGTTGATTACCTCTGGATATGGAGGCATTTATCCGAAAGGTCTACCTGTTGGCAACGTGCAATCTATCGAAAATGATTCGGAAGGATTTGTTAAAAATGCGGTAGTCACACCGAGTGTAGATTTTCATCGTTTAGAAGAAGTTTTTGTGCTTACCTCGTCTTCTCTAAGTGCACCACAAAAACCAGAACTTGAACCTAAACTTGTGCCTCAAACACAACGAGATCAAGTAGAGGGTGCAAAGGGGGCCGTTAAACAATGATGCGTCTAGCTTTAGTTCTCTCTGGATTTTTAATATATTTTATACAAGCGCAATTATTGCCTACTATTTTTCATACAAATTGGTTACCAAACTTAATTTTGACGATAATTGTTATGATTACTTTATTTAAAGGTCGTCGTATGGGGCTGATATCCGCTGTTGTTGGGGGTATCGTACATGATGTATTGATATCTAACTTTTTTGGGCTCCATCTATTCCCTTACGTAATTGTGGTATACCTACTATCTGCCGTAAAGCATCGTATCTATGAAGAACGCTGGTATTGGTCTAGCGGTATAGTAGCTATTTGTACGCTACTAGATGGCGTTATTCGTAGCTTTATGATATTAGCTAGTGGTGGCGATTTGCACTTTGGACTATACTTGTGGCATATGGTATTATCCGTGATGTTCTGGAATGGCTTGTTAGGCGCTATTGTGCATGGTTTGTTATGGCGTAAAGATGATGAACAACAAGGTTATATTTGGTAAGGATTAAGGGGGTGAAAGAGTGCTTGAAGGCCTCTATAAACGAAGAAAAACGAATCGCTTTGATGTACTCTTTTACATTGTAGCCGGCATATTTATAGTCTTGGCATTACGCCTGATGTCGTTGCAAATCTTGTCTGGTGGTTATTACCAAGCTAAGGCAGAAGGCAACCGTTTGCGCATGGTATCCATGACAGCTGCTCGTGGTATTATGTACGATCGAAATGGTCAGATCTTAGTAGGTTCTAGACCGGCATACACTATCTCCATTTTGCCTACGGGGAAGGCTCTAGACGAAGGTGAAGTTGCTAAGTTGGCAACTTTGCTGAAAATTAAACCAGAAGATATTACAAAAAAGGTAAATGATCATAAATATGGTTATGAGCCAATTCGTATTGCTAATGATATTTCTATGGATGTAGTTACAAGCATCGAAGAGCATCGTCATGAATTACCAGGTGTTACCATAGATGTAGAACCACTTCGCTATTATCCATATGAAACGATGGCTTCTCAGCTCTTTGGTTATGTGGGTGAAGTGAGCGAAGAAGAATTAGAAGAGCTAAAACAGCAAGATCCAAATACCCTTATTAGTGGTGGTACTATTTTAGGCCGTTCTGGTCTTGAAAAACTATATGATTCCATCTTGCGTGGTACTGATGGTGGTAAACAGGTAGAGGTTGATGCTACAGGCCGACCGGTTGCGGAGGTAGATAGAAAGCATACAGTGCCTGGATCTAATATCCATTTGACAATAGATGCAAATCTACAAAAGGCTGCTGAAGAAGCTGTTAAGAACCAATTAGAACAGTTGCGTGCCCAAGGCATTCCAGCTCAAGGAGCTGCTGTAGTAGCAATGGATCCAAATACGGGTGCCATTTTGGCCATGGTCAGCGCCCCTGAGTTTAACCCTAATTGGTTTGCGAAGGGGATTACAACGGCACAGTGGAATCAATTGAATAACGATAAGAATCATCCATTTGATAATAAGGTTATTTCTGGTGAATATCCACCAGGTTCTCCGTTCAAGATTATTACAGGTACGGCGGCTTTAGATCTTAAAAAGGTTACCCCTGAAGAAATGATTTTTGATAGTGGTAAACATTGGCTTATCGATAAACGAAATGCAGAAGGTGAAGCATTAGGGTGGCTTAACTTTAATAAAGCTCTTGCAAAATCAGATAATGTTTACTTCTATGAAATGGGCAATCGCGTTGGCATAGAAGGACTTGTAAAATATGCTGGCTACTTTGGTATTGGCGAAAAGACAGGCATCAATCTTGTTGGTGAGGCCTCTGGTAATATGGCAAGTCCTGCTTATAAACGCAAAGTGTATGATGAAGATTGGTATTTAGGTGAAACCTTTGATGCGGCCATAGGTCAGTCTTTTACTTTGGTGACACCATTACAAATGGCTGTTATGCTCAGTGAAGTAGCAAATGGTGGCATTAAATACCGCCCATATGTAGTGAGCCGTATTGATAATAAGGATGGCACGCCAAAAGAAATCTTTGGCCCAGACAAGCTCGGTATCTTACCTGTACCAAAAAATATTATGGATCTTGTTCGCGAAGGCTTGCGTGATGTTACTAATGAAGGTGGTACAGCAGGGGAGTTGTTTAAAGGATTCCCTATTGATGTAGCTGGTAAAACAGGTACTTCAGAGAATGCACATGGCAGAGATCACGGCTGGTTTGTAGCCTATGCACCATATGATAAGCCACAAATTGTAGTGGTTGCACTTGTTGAGCAAGGTAGCTTTGGTGCGGGCTCTGCAGGGCCTATCGTACGAGATATATTGGCTGCGTACTTCAATGTACCAGTGAATAAGAAATCTAATGATACAAATAGTAAGAGCAATAAGGAAACTGCTACGGGGACAAGTATTAATAAAGGGCAAAAACCTCAGAATGCGGTAACTAGTGGACAACCAAGAAAGGATTAGTATGGGCGAGATAATCGGCGTTGTATCCGGTAAGGGGGGCGTAGGTAAGACTACGATTACCGCTTGCTTGGGTTCAGCCTTAAGCAATGCAGGGCATCACGTATTGCTCTGTGATGGAGATTTTGGATTGCGCGATTTAGACCTTGTGTTAGGAGTGGCAAATGAAATTATTTACGACGCATTAGATGCGAGCGAAGATAAAGACTATATGGATGATGCCATCGTATCAATTGCTGAAAACTTAGATTTTCTACCAGCTAGCCAAAGTGCTCGTTGGGAAGATATAGGTCGTAAAAAATATAAAAAATTAGTTCGTCGCCTCTCTGAGACATATGACTATATTTTAATTGATGCTCCTGCTGGTATCGGTAAGGGCATAGAGTCTATTTTAGAATTAGTAAATCGCTGCATCGTGGTGACGCATCCTTTATGGGTGTCCTTACGTAATGGGGCGCGCATGATTCAAGTATGTCAAGAACATAATATTCGTGATTATGCTATTGCTTTTAATGCAGTACCTATCGATGGAGAGAATATCAATTTATATGATATGTTAGAAGTCCTTCGCGCTGAATTTGTAGGGGCTATAATCCCTTATGATGAGGATATTTTGACCTATACACAAGATGGTCGTTTGTTAGAATTTGTTTCTAGCGAACTAAAAGCTATGTTAGCACCTCTTGTTGATTATGTAACTACCGGTGAGTGTTGGGAAGACTACGATGTACAAAAGCACTTCGATGCTTATGTAACTAAGAAAAAAACATCGAAGGAGCAAGATAGTACACCAAGTCTTGCAACAGTAGGTGAGTCTATTTTTGAGGATTCTAACAATGTTCATTACATTAATCGTGGCGGTTGGACCACGCAACGCTTATTGGTGCAAGGGAAACAAAGCTTGTGGCGCCGTAGCAAGTTGAAATAGGTGATATGATGTGGCGTAAAATATGGACAGATAGCGATTGGACTATCATCATATGTACTATATTACTTGTCGGAATTGGTCTTACAGCTATTGGTAGTGCTACCCATGTGAATCATGAGGCTATCGGTTTTGGTAGTTTAGTGGTAAAACAACTCGTATTCTTTTTAGCAAATATAGCTGTCGTTATAGGCATGCAATTTCTAGATTACCATCGCCTTAAAGGGTGGGGGAATATGATTTATGTGATTACCATGCTTATGTTAATTGCAGTTATGGTAGTTGGTACCTCCGCACTAGGTGCACAGCGTTGGATTCAACTGGGGCCAATTACTATTCAGCCTTCAGAGTTTTCTAAACTATTGATGATTATCTGTATGGCTAAAATGTTAGAACCGCGCATTGGCAAGTTAGATACTTTTAAATCCCTATTGATGCCAGTGTTATATGTAGGGATTCCTATCCTTCTCGTATTCTTACAACCTGACTTGGGGACATCCCTCGTATATATTGCTATATTTGTAGGGATGCTCTTTATATCTGGTATCAAAACTAAGCTTATAAAAATTATTGCGAGTGTGGCTTTACTCTTGATGCCTTTGGGCTGGTTTGTACTGAAAGAATACCAAAAGCAACGTATTCTAGTATTTTTAAATCCAGATATCGATCCCTTTGGTTCTGGCTATCATATTATTCAATCTAAGATTGCCATCGGGTCGGGTATGATTTTTGGTAAAGGTATCTTTAATGGTACTCAAAGTCAGTTGAACTTTTTACCAGAAAATCATACGGACTTTATCTTTTCTGTAATCGGCGAAGAATTTGGCTTTGTAGGATGCATTGTAGTATTGCTATTATTGTTTATGCTTATTTATCGCAGCATTCAAGTAGCATATACCTGCAATGATAATTTCGGTATGTTATTAGCAACGGGTATTGGTACGATGTTTGCCTTTGAAGTGCTCGTAAACGTAGGCATGACGATTGGTATCATGCCTGTAACGGGGATTCCGTTGCCATTCCTTAGCTATGGTGTTAGTGCGCTAACAACTAATATGCTGAGCATTGGCATTTTATTAAATATTGCTAGACAGCGGACAAAATATATATTTTAATATCCTTTCATAGGATTGATTGTGAAAGAAGTCTTTCATTAAAGACGGAGGATGTATGATTCAATTAGATACGTCATGGTTACAACATGTCCAAAAGCCCGCTCGTTACACGGGCGGCGAATACAATAGTATCGTGAAAGATCACAGTACTGTTGATGTAACTATGGCTTTAGGTTTTCCCGATGTGTACGAAGTGGCCATGAGTCATTTGGGCATCAAGATTTTGTATGGTCTCGTAAACCGTCGTGAAGATGCGGTAGCCGAGCGCGTATTTGCACCGTGGCACGATATGGAAGAGGAAATGCGCAAGCGTAATATTCCATTATTTTCCTTAGAAACACGTACGCCTATTAAAGACTTTGATGTGTTAGCATTTACGCTTCAATATGAAATGAGTTTTACTAACATTTTAAATATGCTCGATTTAGCAGGCATTCCTATGTATGCTAAGGAGCGTGATTTAGATTTTCCACTGCTTGTATGCGGTGGCCCTTGTGCGTATAATGTAGAGCCTATTGCTGATTTCTTTGATATCGTATCCCTCGGTGAATCCGAAGAGTGGGGCGATGAATTCATCGACTTATTTAAAGCAGAAAAAGCCAAAGGCTTCCCAGGTGGCAAAGAAGGCTTTTTGCGTAAAGTAGCCCAAATTCCTGGCACATATTGCCCGGCTTTATACGATGTAGAATACACCGAACAAGGCGATTTTAAATCGATTACGCCGCGTTTCGAAGACGTACCTGCAACCGTTGAGAAACGTATTATAGAGGATGTAGAGAATGTATTCTATCCAACAAAGCCTGTTGTACCGTTCCTTGATATAGTGCATGACCGTGCTGTATTGGAGTTATTCCGTGGCTGTACGCGTGGTTGTCGTTTCTGTCAGGCCGGTATGCTCTATCGTCCGGTTCGTGAAAAGACGCCAGAACGTTTGTTACAGATTGCTAAAGATACAATTGCCAATACGGGGTACAATGAAATATCCTTGATGAGTTTGAGCTCTGCGGACTATTCTAAATTGCCTGAACTCGTAGATATGCTCATGGAAGAGTTTAAAGATAAACAAGTTAGCGTTAGCTTACCGTCATTGCGTATTGATAGCTTCTCTATCGATATTGCGAAAAAGGTACAGCAAGTGCGCAAGAGTGGTCTTACCTTTGCGCCTGAAGCAGGTACGCAACGGATGCGTGACGTTATCAATAAGGGCGTTAGTGAAGAAGATTTGTTGGCCGCATGTACTAATGCCTTCAAATCAGGATGGAACACGGTTAAATTGTATTTTATGATGGGGCTTCCTACAGAAACAGACGAAGATTTGGCTGGTATTGCAGATCTTGCGTACAAGGTGCTTGACTTGCACCGTGATATTACAGGCAAACGTAATGGTTCTGTAACGGTGAGCGTATCCTTCTTCGTACCAAAAACACATTCTCCATATCAATGGTATGGTCAAGAAGATGTGGAGGAGATTCATCGTAAACAACGTTACTTGAAGTCTCTCATCAATAATCGTAACATTTCTTATCACTATCATGATGGTTATACTGGCTACATGGAAGCCGCTTTTGCTCGCGGAGATCGTAGACTATCTAAAGTTCTCGTAGAGGCTTGGAAAGCTGGTTGTAAATTTGATGGTTGGACTGAGTTCTTTAACTATGAAGCTTGGTTGAAAGCATTCGCTGACTGCGGATTGGATCCTGCGTATTTTGCACGTCGTACACGAGATTTCGATGAGCCATTGCCTTGGGATCATTTAGATTGTACTGTAAGTAAAGCTTTCTTAAAGCGTGAGTGGGAGCAAGCGGTAGCAGCTAATCTTACAGGCGATTGTCGTCGAGCTCCATGTAAGGGCTGTAATGTATGTCCAGAGCTCAATACAGCTATTATTGACTATAAGGAGGGTGGCAGAGTTGAAAAAGTTACGTTTGGCCTTAAATAAGGGCGAAGAATTACGATTCCTGTCACACCTTGATTATGCTCAAGCTGTAGAGCGGATGATACGTCGAGCAGAAATTAAAATGGCATATTCTGAAGGCTTTAACCCTCATATGAAAATTAGCTTTTCCTCTGCTCTTGCTTTAGGCGTAACGGCAGCGGCTGAATATATCGATATGGATGTGCTTGAAGAGGATAGTTTAGAGTCCATTATGGACCGTTTAAATCGCGTAGCACCTCCAGGACTTGAAGTACTAGACGGTAAAGAAATGCCTGAAAAGGTGAAAAAGATGATGGCCATCTGTAATTTTGCTATCTATGAGGTAACAGGTCCTGTGACAGATGAAAATGCTGATTGGGATGCGTTACTCAAACCTTTTAATGAAGCAACGGAAATTTCTTATGAAAAGGTAACACCTAAGAAAACTCGTACCATTGATGTAAAAGAGTTTGTAAAAGAACCCATCGTAGCCTCCGTTAAGGACGGTATGGTGACCCTTACAATGGGCATCGGCATTTATCCGCAAGGTACAATCAAACCTAGCGAAGTGTGGAATTTAGGCAAGGATCAATATAATTGGCCTATTACAACTAGCTACGAAATTCATCGTAAAGCAATTATGGTAGAAAACGAAGAAGGTCGCTATACGCCATTAGAAATTAATTATTAACTACTTACGTAAATATTAATTACCTATGTAAATCTTAGCTATTTATGTAGATGTTAGGGATTTAATATATTATTTTATATTCTGAAAGTATAAAGAAGGGAGGGATAGGATGCATAAAATTTTGGTCAATGTTATGCGCGAAGAAATTCGTATGGCTGTTATCGACGAAGAAGGCCAGCTAGTGGACTTTGTCTTGGAGCGTACCGATGATTCTCATATGGCAAATCATATGTACAAAGGCACAGTAAAGAACGTATTAAACGGTATGCAAGCGGCCTTTGTTGATATTGGGGGCTCTCAAAATGCGTATTTGAACCTTCAACAAGGGAAGGAACAGAAAATTTTGCCACGCCTATCTGTAGGGCAACAAATTCTCGTTCAAGTAGTGAAAGAAGAAATGCTCGGTAAAGGCGCCCGCGTGACTGCAGATGTCAGTTTGGCTGGTCGTTTTATGGTACTATTACCATATTCTGAAGGCATGCATATTTCCAAGAAAATTACAGACGAAACCATGCGCAGTAAACTACAAGAATTGGCAACCCCTTATGTACAAGAAGGTTGCGGTTTTATCATTCGTACTGCAGCAGCTAAGGCCAGTGCCGATGAAATCGGTCGCGATATGGAGTATCTGTGGCGGACCTGGCAACATGTGTTGAAGCGTTTTAAGGTTGCTAAGAGTGGTACTGACCTTTATAGTGATGCGGATTTTTGGTTCCGCCTTGTTCGGGACTATGCGCATCGCAATGTAGAGGAAATCATCGTTGATTCCGATATGGGTGAAGGTCGATTGATGGATCTTTTAGGTCATGGACCTACGTCGCAACAAATTAAAGTAACACGTCATCGCGATAGTACACCTATCTTTAAGGCAAACCACATTGAACCGCAATTAGAAGATCTTATCTCTCGCGATATTAATCTTCCTTCTGGTGGTTCAATCCGTATCGATCATACTGAAGCTCTTACCGTGTTTGATGTAAACTCTGCTCACTATACTGGTAAGTCTAATAAGCTGGAAGATTTAGCTTTCACAGTCAATAAAGAGGCGGCGAAAGAAATCTGTCGTCAATTGCGTTTGCGCGATATTGGCGGTATCATTGTGGTCGATTTCATCGATATGAAAGATAAAGAGCATCAACAAGAATTGTTAAAATTGTTGGGGGTACAAGCTAAGTTAGATAAAATGAAAACTGTTGTATGCGGCATTAGTTCGCTTGGCCTCGTAGAGATGACCAGAAAGCGAGCTCGCCAAGGCTTGCAAACCTTGATGTTTGATACATGCCCTCAATGCGGTGGTACGGGCTATATGTTGTCAGGTCGTACTGTGTATATGCAGATCGTGCGTCGTATCCGCGAGTTATTTAAGTCGGGACGTATTAAAACGAATCTAGAAATCGAAGTTCATCCGGAGGTGGCTCAGTATTTAACAAAGGCTATTCTCGAGGATTTAGGTGAGTCTATAGGGCGCAAGATTTCTATTGTAGTAAATCCACAAATTAGTCGAGAAGGGTATTCCTTGATGGCTATAACTGAATAAGTAAGTAGTTTGTTTATAGGTGAGTATAGTGTCTGTATTTGAAATTATATTAATTAGTATAGGCCTAGCGATGGATGCCTTTGGTGTATCTATCGGTAAGGGGCTAACAATGCCCGTAGGCGAGAATGGCCGTAAGGTAACCTTGGCATTTCTTTTTGGTTTGTTCCAGTTTCTTATGCCTCTTATTGGTTGGCTCATCGGTCGTCAATTTATCGATGTGATTGCTGATTGGGACCACTAGATTATCTTCGGACTTCTTGGTTATTTAGGTATCGCTATGATCAGAGAGGGACTTAGCGATGATGATGAAGAGGACGATGATAAGCAATTCTTGGGTGTCTGGGAAATGATGATGCTCTCCGTAGCGACTAGCCTTGATGCAATGACTGTAGGGTTGACCTTTGCATTTTTACCTATCAATGTATGGGAAGCATCTACGATGATTGGTGTTATTACCTTTGGTATATCTTTAGTGGGTGTTTACTTAGGTAAATTTATGGGCCGATTTGTTGGAAAATATGCAGATATAGTAGGTGGCGGTGTATTGATTCTCATCGGTACAAAGATACTTTTACAACATCTTGGGATTATTGGGGAATTTTAAGGTATATATATATGAAAGTGTCAGAAACTGAGCGGATTCTGTTGATTTTTGTTTGACATGACTGTGTAAATAGGATATACTATATCAGTATTAGTTCGGTTTACTGAACTTTGCAATCCGCGTGAAACAGGTTTAAACGCCCGACCGAAGTTCGGGTCGGGATACCGAATTCAGCGAGTTCGATAACAAGGAGGTGTTCTTATGTACGCAATTATTAAAACTGGTGGTAAACAATATCGCGTTGCTGAAGGCGATGTAATTACTATCGAAAAATTGGAAGTAGCTGCTAACGAGTCCGTTACATTCGAAGAAGTTTTGACTGTAGTGAATGACGGCGACGTTAAAGTTGGCGCTCCTCTTGTAAACGGTGCAAAAGTTACAGGTACAGTTCTTGAGCATGGTAAAGGTAAAAAGATCTTAGTATTCAAATACAAAGCTAAATCCAACTACCGACGTCGTCAAGGCCATCGTCAACCGTTCACAAAAGTTCGTATTGAATCTATCCAAGCTTAATTATGGTTTCCATCGGAATCCAGCGGAATAGTGATGGTCAAGTTATTGGTTGTCATATGTCCGGTCATGCAGGATATGATGAACATGGCTTCGATATCGTATGTGCTGCAGTGTCTGCCTTATCGGCAACGGCGATGTTAGGCCTCACCCAAATTGCTCAACAAGAAGGTGAGTATACGAATAGCGAAGGTCAATGTGATATAGTTCTCTCTGGTACGATTAATCAGAGTGGACAGGATATTCTGGGGACTATGCTTCTCGGTTTGGAGGAAATTAGCCGTCAATATCCAGAGTTTGTCCAAATTCACGAAATATAGGAGGTGAACTTAATGTTTACTTTTGATTTGCAATTGTTCGCACATAAAAAAGGTGTGTCCAGTACTCGTAACGGTCGTGATAGTGAATCTAAACGTCTTGGTGTTAAATGCCATGATGGTTCCATCGTAAAGAGCGGTAACATCATCGTTCGTCAACGTGGTACTCACTTCCACCCTGGTACTAACGTAGGTATCGGTAAAGATGACACTTTATTCGCACTTGTGCCTGGTAAAGTAGCATTTGAACGTGCTGGTCGTTATAACCGTAAAGTTAGCGTATACCCTGTAGAAGCTTAATTTTACATGACTATTAATCCCTAGTGGTTTCCACTAGGGATTTTTTGTTGCTTATTTTTGTTTATTATGGTGTAAGTTGTATTGGTATAATATAATATAGCTTAAAGTGATTATTAAATATATCATAGAGTCTTGAAATATGATCGGAGGCATTATGGCACTATTAGAGTTATCTAATATATCCTATGTTGTAAAAGAAAAGTCTATTATCCGTGATGTGTCTCTATCTGTACATGACGGAGAGTATCTCACTATTGTAGGCCCTTCTGGTAGTGGTAAAAGTACACTTTTAAAATTATGCAGTGATTTAATTAGCCCTACCTCAGGGGTTATTACTTATAATGGACGTGATTTAGCCACTATAGATCCAGAAAGTTATCGTAAAGAGGTTGGCTATTGCTTTCAAAGACCTTACTTATTTGCAAAAACCGTACGTCGTAATATTTTGTTCCCTTATGATATTCGAGGGATGGAACCTGATATGATTCGTATCAAATATCTTTTCGATTTACTTCATATGCCTATTGAATATCTTGAACGCCGTAATGATGAATTATCTGGTGGAGAAATGCAACGGATTTGTCTCATTCGAAGCCTTATCTTTGAACCTAAAGTATTGCTTTTAGATGAGGTAACCTCTGCATTAGACGCTGTCAACACAGCTATTGTAGAACAGGTAATCGATGAGCTCCATAAAAATGGAATGACCATCATAGCAATTACACATAGTGAGGAACAAAGCTTACGTAAGGCTAATCGCCGCATTACAATTGTAGATGGATCATTAGCTAAAGAGGAGGTATTACGGTGAGTCAATTTCATGCTATTTCAGCCATGTCATTATGCCTTGCATCTATATTAGTTATTATAAGTATGTTTATGTCCTATCGGCAGGAGTTGAAGTTAGAGAAAGATATTTTTATAAGTGCTTTGCGGGCTACCATCCAATTATTTGTTATAGGTTTTATTTTAGCTTATATTTTTAGTACTGAAAGTCCTATATTTATAATTGGTTTATTAGGATTTATGGCTATTAATGCAGCTTATAATTCTTCTAAACGTGGCAAGGGAATACCATATGCATTGTGTATTTCTTGGTTTGCCATAACCGTAGGTGCAAGCATTACATTATCGATTTTGCTTCTAACAGGTGTGCTTAACTTTACTGCTTATCAGGTGATTCCTGTTGGAGGGATGGTTATTAGTGGAGCTATGGTGGCAATTGGCCTTTGTTATCGACAAATGCTATCAAACTTTGAGTTACGCCAACAAGAGGTGGAAATTAAACTAGCGTTAGGAAGTACACCTAAGCAAGCGTCAAAAGCCATCGTGCGAGATGTTATAAAGACTGGATTGCAACCTACTGTAGATAGCGCTAAGACTTTAGGAATCGTGGCTTTACCAGGAATGATGACAGGTCTTATCTTAGCGGGGATGCCTCCACTTGAAGCTGTAAAATATCAAATGATTGTGACATTTATGAGTTTATCTACCATATCGATTGCTTGCTTTATTACTTGTCAATTAGCGTATAGAACATTTTTTAATAATAGGAATCAATTAAATAGGTAAATTTAGTGCTTTAAATATATTTTATTGTACATCAAATCAGAATATTTACTCATAACTTAGAGTAGTAGCCTTAAGGTTACTGCTCTTTTTTTATAGAAATAATGTTTATATATGATTATAGGAATAAAAATTGTTGGATATAATTCTGTATAGTTATAAAGGTTTACTTATTTTGTTTTTAACATTGCATCATTGCTATAAATGATACTGAGATTTATTATTGAAATAGATAGAGCATTGTTGATATAATGTATCAGTAAATTCTATAGTATTTCGTATTGTAAGGAGTTCTTATGAGCAATTATGACTTAGAAACAAGGGGAGGGCGCGCAGCTAAAACTACGCTACTAGGTATACTGGCTTTAGCTATTTTAATTGCCACATCTCTTGGTTCACTCTTCATTGGGATACGCTATATCAGCCTAGATGATATTACTTTATCCTTTACTAACTATGATCCTAATAGTATAGGTCAGATGATCGTTCAAACATTGCGCTTGCCACGTATGATAGCAGGTATCGTTGTAGGTATCAGCTTTGCCGTATCAGGTGCACTGATGCAAGGTGTTACCAACAATCCTATGGCAAGTCCTTCTATTTTGGGGATTAACGCAGGTGCCAGTTTTGGTTTAGCTGTTGGGATGATTTTATTTCCTTATTTAACCTTAAATGGAAGTATTTTGTTTTCCTTCGGTGGGGCCGCATTGGCAACAATGTTCATTTTAGCTCTTGCTAAACGCGTAGGTGGTAAAGCTACTCCTGTATATCTTGCACTTGCAGGTACGGCTATTAGTGCAGTATTTGTGGCTGTTACACATATGCTTGTTGTGTACTTCCAAGTGGCACAAGAGTTAAGTTTTTGGACTGCAGGCGGCATTAGTGGTATTCGCATGGAACAAGTATTACTCGTATTACCTTGGACACTCATTGGTATTCTTATTGCCATGTACGTATCTAAATCTGTTACGCTCTTAAGCTTTGGCGAAGAGGTAGCTATTGGTCTTGGTAGTAATTTAAATCGTGTACGTGTATTATCTGGTTTGACTGTACTTATTCTTAGCGGTTCTGCTGTTGCTCTAGCCGGTCCGATCGGCTTTGTAGGTCTCGTTATTCCACATATAACACGTAAACTGGTAGGCATCGATTATCGTCTTGTAATTCCATTCTCTGCACTCTTTGGTGCAGTACTTGTTATGATTGCTGACGTTGTAGCTCGTATCGTAAATCCTCCATTCGAAACACCATTAGGTGCCATTACTGCCCTTGTCGGTGTTCCATTCTTTATTTATTTAGCAAATCGTAAGGGAGGAAAATAAGATGAAAAAACGCTTTTTTGCCTACTCTTTCGTTATGACGCTCATGTTGTTAGGTGCCATGTATGGACATCTTCATACAGGCTTTAGTGATATGTCTACATCTGATCTTATTCGTATTCTCTTTGGCGGTGGTAATGATGTAGAAAAACTCACAGTTTTTGATTTCCGTTTAGTTCGCACCATCTTGGCTGTATTTATTGGTATGGGCCTTGCTATGTCTGGTGCAATTTTTCAAACTATATCTCGAAATGAATTGGCTAGTCCAAGCTTGTTAGGTGTAAATGCTGGTGCTGGTTTAGGTGTAGTTCTTTTAGTATATTTTGCAGGCTCTACAACGGCGTGGGGAATTTGGACATTACCTACTGTTGCCGTAGCTGGGGCTGTTGTGGCAGCGATTTTAATTTATCTTCTATCTTGTCGCGGTAGAGATATTATTTCGCCATATCGTTTAATCTTAACAGGTATCTCTATGAGTGCAGGATTCCATGCATTGCAAGTCTTACTCGTAACGCGTTTGGACCCTAATAAATTTTATTTAGTTAATACTTGGACCATCGGCACTATTTCGGGTAATACCTGGGAGCATGTATGGGTGCTTGCACCAATTGTCATTGTATTATCACTCATTCTTTATGCCCGTTATATGGAGTTAAATTTATTGAGCCTAGCTGATGAAACGGCGATTGGGCTTGGTGTACATATAAATCGCTCTAGATTTGTATACCTTATTATTGCAGTTCTTTTATCTGGGTTCTGTGTAGCTATCGGCGGCAGCATTGGTTTTGTAGGGCTTATTTCCCCGCATATTGCACGTCGCTTAGTCGGTGCCGATCATGCCTATTTCTTGCCATTAACAGGTCTAATTGGAGCTATTTTAGTGGTCACTGCCGACTGGATTGGCCGATCCATTATTGCGCCTGATGAAATCCTCTTAGGGATTATTGTAGCTTTAATCGGGGCACCATACTTCTTGTATATTCTAGCGAAAACAAAAGCGTAAAAGGGGAAATATAAATGAAATTAGAAATTAAAAACCTAACTACTGGTTACGGTGATACAAAAATTATAGAGAACTTAAATCTTACGATTCCAGAAGGCAAGGTAACAGCATTAATTGGTGCTAATGGTTGTGGTAAATCTACTTTACTAAAAACTATTTGTCGTATTATTCGACCAATGGATGGCGATGTCTTACTAGATGGTAAATCTATCGGTTCTTATGGTAGTAGAGAACTAGCAAAAAAGGTTGCTATTTTGCCTCAAAATCCAACGGCACCTGGTGAAATTACAGTTCGTGAACTTGTTATGTACGGTCGTGCACCGCATCAAGGCAGCTTATTTGCCCGTACTACAAAAGAGGATAAAGAAATTGTAGAGTGGGCTTTGAAGGAGACTGAATTACTTCAGTTTGCAGATCGTGGCATTACAAATATGTCTGGGGGGCAACGGCAACGCGCATGGATTGCCATGGCTATCGCTCAAAATACAGACATTCTATTCCTCGATGAGCCTACTAGCTTCCTTGATGTATCTCACCAAATGGATGTATTACATCTTGTGGAACATTTGAATAAAACGTACAATAAGACAATTATCATGGTTATTCATGAACTTAATGAAGCAGCTCGTTTTGCCGATAATTTAGTTGCCATGAAGGATGGAAAAATTCAATACGAAGGTACGCCTCATACTATCTTCCATAATGAAATGTTGAAGGTTGTATTTGGTGTAGATTCTACAATCATGAATGACCCTAAGACAGATCGTCCGTTCTGTATTCCTTATTCTATGAAAAATTATGGCCATACGGCACGTGAGGTGTAGTATGAAGCGTTTGTTAATTTCTGGTCTTTTGGGGGCTTGTATGCTCATGGGAATTGCAGGATGTGGTCCACAGGAAAATGGTATGACTCATGAAGCCATCTATGCTAATCTTGATGATAAGGTAAAAACAGCCCTTGAACGGTCAAATGATCCGAAAGACATTGATAAAGAGTTTAAGAAGCGATTAACGGCTATCCAAAAGGCAGCAGATAAAATTGTTACTGTTGAAGGAGATAAGATTATTGTCACTCATAAGCTCGGGACAACAGTTATGCCTAAAGAACATAAACGTATCGTGGTTGTTCGGACAGAAGATCCTATGATTGCATTAGATGAATCTTTTATAGGGGCAAATTTTAATGAAAAAAGCTATCTTTATAATGAATTAAGTAATCGTAATGTTCAAAATTTTAGTATTAATGATGAAACAAAGACTATCAACTATGAGCAGATTCAGGCTTTAAAACCGGATTTGATTATTATGCGTGACTCTTATGGTAAAGCGGCATATAATGCACTTTCTAAAATTGCTCCAACCATTTCTGTCAACGTAAATAAGGAAGAAGTTGCACTACTAACTATTGCTAAAGCACTTGGGGTCCCTGAAAAAGGGGAAGCTCGTTTGAAAGAATATTATTCACAGGCTAAGAAAACACGGATAGCTTTAGCTGAACATATGCAAGGGGAAACCGTAGCTTTTCTAAGAATTTTAAATAAAGAAATACGATTGTATCCGTATATGAAAAGCGATTTGAATGTCTTTATGGCTGAATTACTTAATATTAAACCGCCTGATATGGTATTAGAAACAGAACTTAACCCTACGAACAATGCGATTTCTTTAGAGCGATTACCCGATCTTGATGCAGGCTATTTAATCGTTTCTGCTGGTTACGGTGCTTCTAGTGCTAATAATCAAGGTGTAGCAGACCAACGATTGGCAAATCTTAAAAAAGATGAGTTGTGGAAAAATTTGCCTGCTGTAAAAGCCGATCATGTATTGCAAGTGGATAGTACTTTGTGGATGGCCCATGGTATTATTGCGAAAGAACGTGCTATGAAAGAGCTGTATGATACATGGGGAGAATAGGACTAAATACATTTGTAATATATAGTTAGTACTATTATGTAAGGGTTTATCTCGTGTAAAAATACATACATACATTTTAGTCATGTTCGATATAGATAATCGATATAGATTAGAAACTCCCATGATATAAAGGTTGCTTCCTCTTATGAGGTGGCAACCTTTTTGCATGTATCAAATTCCTGTGCTTTTTAGTAGGAATAGTGGTATACTATGTACAGTATCAGTGAAATACCAGAAGACTGGTTGTCATATACTTTCATAAACCTAAAGAGGGGTGGCATTGCCACTAGAAAGATTTGAGGTAAGTACTATGTATGATGTAAAATCTCCAAAGGCGGAGGAATTTATTTCCCATCAGGAAATCCTTGACACACTTGCCTATGCAGAGGAAAACAAGGAAAATAGGGAGTTGTTAGATGCTATTTTAGCGAAAGCTGCTACATTTAAGGGATTAAACCACCGAGAAGCAGCAGTTCTCTTAGAATGTCCGTTACCTGAATATAAGGAAAAGCTTTTTGCTTTAGCAAAGGAAATCAAGAAGGCTATCTACGGCGACCGTATTGTTCTATTTGCACCGTTATACTTGTCTAACTATTGTATCAATGGATGTGTGTATTGTCCGTACCACTCCAAAAACCGCGATATTAAACGTAAAAAATTAACGCAAGACCAAATCAGAGAAGAGGTTATTGCGTTAGAAGCGATGGGCCATAAGCGTATTGTAATTGAGTCTGGTGAAGATCCTCTTAATAATCCACTGGAATATATTTTGGAATCCATCAAGACGATTTACAGTATCAAAAATAAAAATGGTGAAATCCGCCGTGTAAACGTAAATATTGCAGCTTGTTCCGTTGAGGACTACAAAAAATTACATGAAGCTGGTATTGGCACGTATACATTATTCCAAGAAACATATAATAAAGAAAACTATGAAGCTTTACATCCTACAGGCCCTAAGAGCGACTACGCCTACCATACAGAGGCGATGGACCGCGCTATGCAAGGTGGTATTGATGATGTAGGCATCGGAGTTCTTTATGGTTTGGAACATTATAAATACGATTTCGTTGGTTTGTTGATGCACGCAGAACATTTAGAGGCTGTGTATGGGGTAGGTCCACATACTATTTCTGTACCTCGTATTTGTCCAGCGGATGATATCGATGTAGATGATTTCAGTAATGCTGTACCTGATGATGTATTTGAAAAAATTGTTGCTCTTATCCGCGTCTCCACACCGTATACAGGTATGATTATGTCCACTCGTGAAAGTCAATCCATGCGTGAACGTGGCTTGGCATTAGGTATCTCCCAAATTAGTGGTGGATCTCGTACTAGTGTAGGTGGTTACAAAGAAGAAGAGAAACCAGAAGATAATTCTGCACAATTTGATCGCAGCGATACACGTACATTAGATGAAATCGTAGACTGGCTATTAGACCTTGGTTATGTACCAAGTTTCTGCACTGCATGTTATCGTGCAGGCAGAACAGGGGACCGTTTCATGGCCCTTGCTAAATCCGGTCAAATTCACAATTGTTGCCAACCTAATGCGTTGATGACATTAAACGAATATATCATGGATTACGGTGATGAAAAGACTAAGGCTCATGGTGCTAAGGTCATCGAACAACAGTTAGAAAATATTAAAAATGATTTAGTTAAAGAAAAAGCTAAAGCTTATATTGCACAGATGAAAGACGGCGAACGGGACTTCCGGTTCTAAGGAATTCACTGATATGGAGCCTCCTATTGATAATGGGAGGCTCTTTCTTGTTGAGAAAATAGCAAAGTTTAAATGAGAATAAAATATATAAAATGGTTTATTTTATTTGCGTTTTAAGGTATAATAAATAAAAATGATAATGATAATACGTTGAATTCAAGAATAATATTGATTATAAACTACTGAGGGATATGATGATTAAGAAAAAACGTTGGCGCCTTTGTAAAGGTGATCAAGAGAAAGAGAATATCTTAATCCGTGAACTTGGTGTAAACCCTATTGTGGCTAAATTAATGGTGAATCGTCACATTGATGTAGACGAAGGTCGTCAGTTTTTACAAGGTACTTTGTCAGATTTGTTAGATCCATTTACATTAAAAGATATGGATGTGGCTGTTTCACTAGTTCTGGAAACAATTGAATGTCACAAACCAATCGTCATTTATGGTGATTATGATGTAGATGGTATTACTGCAACATCAGTACTTTATCGATTTTTAAAGAAATTAGGTGCCGATGTTACCTATTACATACCAGAACGTCAAAGTGAAGGGTATGGCCTCAATTTAGAGGCTTTAGAGCACCTTATTGAACGGGGAACAGCTTTAGTCATTACTGTAGACTGCGGCATTAGCTCTTACGATATTGTAGAGGCTGTACGAGACCGTATCGATATGATTATTACGGATCATCATACGGCGCCTGATATGATTCCACGAGCCAAGGCCGTTATAAATCATAAACAAAAGGACTGTCCATATAAGGATAAAAACTTATCTGGAGTAGGTGTTGCTTTTAAGTTATGCCAAGCCTTGTGGCTTACAAAGCACGGAGAATGGTACTTAGATGATTTAGATATCGTTGCACTTGGCACTGTGGCAGATGTAGTGCCTTTGGTCGGTGAGAACCGTATCATTGTAAAATCAGGCCTTGAGAAGATGAATAGGGAACCTAACTTGGGGATTAAAAAGCTTATTGATGTAGCTGGGCTTCATGAACGAACTATTACATCTGGACATATTGGTTTTACCTTAGCACCTCGTCTTAATGCAGCGGGTCGCGTAACGCATGCAACGCGTGCAGTTGAATTACTTGTGACCGATGACGAGAATATAGTAGAGGCTATTGCGGAGGAACTAAACGAAACGAACCGTGAACGACAAGAGTTAGAACGAAATATTCATGAGTTGGCTCGTGTTGATGTAGCTAATCAAGGACATAAAGCTGATTATGTAACTATTGTGGCCGGCGAAGAGTGGCATTCAGGAGTCATTGGTATTGTTGCTTCTCGTCTAGTAGAGGAGTTTTACAAACCAACCTTAGTCATCAGTATTCATGATGGCATTGGTAAAGGCTCATGCCGTAGTATAGATGGCTTTAACATATATGATGCATTAAAATCTTGTGAGGATATCTTGCTACAGTTTGGCGGGCATGCTGCGGCAGCAGGCTTTAGCATCGATGCAAATCGTATTGATGAGTTACGAGAACGGTTAACCAAGTATTGCAAAGCAGTTATTACAGAAGAGGAATATATTCCTGTGGTTGCTATTGATGCGGAACTACCTGTTGATGATATCGATGTCGATATCATTGACCGCGTATCAGACCTTGAACCTTATGGGATGGCCAATAGCACGCCAGTCTTTGCTATTATGGAAGCTACCGTACAAGATATTATGCTCATGGGCCAATTAAAAAATCATTGTAAGATAATATTTGAAACTTCGAATGGTACATTAGATGCTATAGCTTGGAATCGTCCAGACTTATTTAAATTTATCTTCGTGGGAACTGTGGTAAAAGTGGCATTTTCTTTGCAAAAGAATGAATGGCAAGGCATGGTTTCTCCGCAGCTCATGATTCAAGCTATTGAACCATTGACTGAAGAGCCGATTAAACTTTCTACAGAAGGACTTAGACAAATGTATGTCATAATAAAACAGTCCATGCGAGGTCGTAGTCAATCGGTTTATAATGTAGAACAAGATATATTGCGCCGTAAGCCGGCAGATCAGAATAATCGCAGTGCTCTAACATCTATTGATGTATTTAAAGAATTGGGCATTGTTGAAGAATATACAAGTGATGATGGTCAATTAATGCTTAGATGGAACGCCATTGAAGGAAAATTAGATCTTGTCACATCCGTAACATTCCTTACTTATAGTGTATAGGAGGTGACATCATGACAACTGTAAATGAAGAAGGCAAAGCTTTGGTAGAACAAAGTACATTTGATAAAAGTAAAGCCTTAGCTGAGTTTATGGAGTATATCCATACGTATTTAACAGATGATGAGTGTGACCAAGTATTGAAAGCTTTTGAGCTTGCTGATAAGGCTCATGAAGGTCAGTTTAGAGCTTCCGGTGAACCGTATATTATGCATCCTTTAGCTGTAGCTGATATTTTGGCACATTTACAAATCGACCATATTACACTCATGGCAGCTCTTATGCATGATGTGGTTGAAGATACATCTTACTCGAAGGAAGACCTAGAGGAGATGTTTGGCTCTGAAGTAGCATTCCTCGTTGATGGGGTAACAAAATTAAACCAATTCCAGTATGAAACAAAAGAAGATCGCCAAATGGAAAACTATCGAAAGATGATTTTAGCTATGGCGAAGGACGTACGTGTCGTAGTTATTAAATTGGGTGATCGCTTACATAATATGCGCACCTTAAAGCATATGCGTAGTGACAAACAAAAACGTATTGCTAAGGAAACCCTAGAAATCTTTGCACCTTTGGCACATCGTCTTGGTATCTTCAATGTGAAATGGGAGTTGGAAGATTTATCCTTCCGTTATTTAGAGCCGGAAAAATACTATGATCTAGTCGATCAAATGAAACAAAAACGCCAAGTCCGGGAAGACATCGTTAATGATACGATGAGGCAACTTACAAAGGCCTTAAGTGAAGCCCATATCAAGGCGGATATCAAAGGTCGTCCAAAACACTTCTACAGTATTTATAAGAAGATGAAAAAGGATAATCGTGATTTATCCCAAATTTATGATTTGCTTGCCGTTCGTGTGATCGTTGATAGCATCCCTGATTGTTATGCAGTACTTGGCATTGCACATAGCTTGTGGAAGCCATTGCCTTATCGCTTCAAAGATTATATTTCCATGCCGAAGTCTAATATGTATCAATCCTTGCATACAACCGTTATCGGCACGATGGGGCAACCGGTAGAGATTCAAATCCGTACTTGGGAAATGCACCGTGTATCTGAATATGGTGTGGCCGCTCACTGGCGATATAAAGAAGGAAATAAAAACGGCGATAAAGAATTTGATCAAAAGGTTGCATGGCTGCGCCAGGTTCTTGAATGGCAAGATACTAGTAATCCAACGGAACTCGTTAATGCTTTGAAATTAGACGTTTTCTCTGGTGAGGTATTTGTATTTACGCCAAAGGGTGACGTTGTTAAGTTGCCAATAGGCTCTGTACCTCTTGATTTTGCCTATCGAGTTCATACCGATGTAGGTCATCATTGTGTAGGTGCTAAGGTAAACGGTAAAATTGTACCGCTGGATTACACCTTGCAAAATGGTGATATTGTTGATATCATCACATCCAAAACAGGTCGTCCTAGCCTTGATTGGTTGAATATCGTAGGTTCTTCTGAAAGTAAGAGCAAAATTCGCAATTGGTTCAAGCGTGAAAATAAAGCTGAAAATATTGAAAAAGGCTTAGAAGCTCTTGAAAAAGAAGCAAAACGATTGAATCATAATTGGAAAGAATTATGTGCAGACAACCGTTTACAACATGTAACGAAACAACTTAAAGCCGGTACAGAAGAGGAAATGTTTGCAGCCTGTGGCTATGGCGGTATTCCTGTAAGCACGGTTCTCTTGCGTTTAATTGAACTTTATAAAAAGTCTAAAGAGGTAGAGGAATCTAAGCGCAGTACAGAGCAAATTATTGAGAAGTTAAAATCTCAAGGACAAAAGAAAACTAAAAATGGCACTGGTGTTCTCGTAAAAGGTGAAGCTGGTGTGATGGTGCGTATGGCAAAATGCTGTAATCCTGTACCTGGTGATGATATTATAGGTTACATAACCCGTGGTCGTGGCGTTTCTATTCACCGTTGTGATTGCCCTAGCATGGGCCATTCACCTGAAGATTTAGAGCGGATGATAGAAGTCTCTTGGGACGGTTCTTCTGGCGAATCTTTCCACGTAGGCATTGATATTCAAGCTTATGATCGAGCTGGCATTCTCATGGAGGTTATGGCGGTGCTTTCAGAATTGAAAATCACCATTACTAACATCAATGCTAAGGTTCAAGAAGATACAAAAAATGTAAGCATCAATTTGGTGGTTGATATTCGGGATATTTCGCAACTAGATTTCGTAATGACTAAATTGCGTCGTATTCGTGAAGTGTATACTGTTCAACGTAGTAAAGGAGGGGCTTAATGAGCGAACAACAATTAGTGCTTATGCGCATGCCTTTAGGTCCACTAGGAACAAATTGCTATGTTATCGGTGATAAAGCGATAGGTGAAGCTTTCATTATCGATCCTGCAACAGCTGAAGTACTAGATGCGCTAAAAAAACATGACTTAAAGCCGAAGGCGATTGTACTGACACATGGTCATGGAGATCATATTGGTGGCATTCAAGAGATTGTAAACATCTATCATGTGCCTGTATATATTCATAAGGGCGATGTACCGTATTTATCTGATCCTGAACTTAATCTTAGTGCTTATAGCAATCCAACGCCAATTAAGGTAAAAGCGGAAATTATTGAGGTTAAACAAGGTGATCACATTACATGTGGTGATATCGATCTTGAGGTGCTTGAAACACCAGGTCATACGCCAGGAGGTGTGTGTTATTACATGGAAGGTCTTGTGTTTGTAGGGGACACTCTATTTAGAGACTCCGTAGGCCGTACAGATTTTCCAAATGGTTCTTATGAGACCCTGATATCATCTATTAAGACTCAGCTTTATACATTGCCTGATAATACAATGGTTTATCCTGGTCATGGACCGGAAACAAATATAGGGTATGAAAAACAATACAACCCATTCGTTGGTCAGTAGGTTTAAACGAATTATTTTTTACAGTCGAGGGGAAATTTATTATGAACACAACATTAGAAAAATTAAAAGAACGCATTAAAGACAAAAAGTACAAATTGACAACTCAACGTCAAACAATCTTACAAGCATTCATCGATGCTGATGAAAATCACTTGAGTGCTGAAGATGTATATGTTCTTGTAAAAGAGGTGGCACCTGATATTGGGTTAGCAACAATTTATAGAACTCTTGATCTCTTCACAGAACTTGATTTGTTAAAACGTCTTGATTTTGGTGATGGTCGTAATCGCTATGAATTAAATGACGAAGAGTTCGCTCATTTCCATCATCATTTGATTTGCGTAAAATGTGGTAAAGTATCCGAGTTTGAAGACGACATGCTTGAAACATTGGAGTCTATTATCGCTAAGAAATTAAACTTCCGTACCATTGATCATCAATTGAAAGTATATGGTTATTGTAGTGATTGCCAAAATCATATGACTGAAGCAGAATTAGAAAAGCTTGAGCGTATGTCCCATCATGGTTAATGGATATCTATATACGGGTCCATTACCACTTGGCTCTGTAGTAGCTCATAACTGTGGCGCGGCGGGACTCTTTTCTGATAAGGTACATCCAGAGGTTATCCTTGAAGCGCATGAAGTGGAAGGGCTGTACACATTAACTGTTACCATTGGTGATTCGGTTCAGATTTTTGAAGGCCCTGTTTCCTCTATGGGGCGTCGCCAAATTGGACAAGCCTTGTTGCGCTATTTGCGTGAATATCAAGGCTTACCTGCTGAGGCTCCGTGGGGAACTATGGTAGGTGTGCGCCCAACAAAGCTACTACATAAATATATAGATACATATGGCTCTGTCCACGCAGCAACTCGTCACATTCGGGACGAGTTTTCTGTGTCTATGGAAAAGCTTGCTACTTTGGGGGCCATTGGCGAGTATCAACGTCCATTTCTATCTGATACAGATGATAAAAAGGTAAGTCTCTATTGTGGTATTCCTTTCTGCGATACGCGTTGCGTATATTGCTCGTTTCCATATGGTCTTTATCAGGATTATGTTGGTAAAAGTCAATTTCTAAGGGCTTTAAACCGTGATATAGAAGATATGAAATCTATTGTTGATTCCTATGGCCTAACAGTCGATACTCTCTATATGGGCGGTGGTACTCCGACAGTGCTAGAGGATGAAGACTTTCACCAGGTCCTAAAACAGTTATCTCTACTCGTATCTGAAGGACATGAATTCACTGTAGAGGCCGGGCGGCCAGATTCTGTTAATCCTATTAAGCTACGTTCCATGCTTGAGCTAGGTGTGAATCGCATTAGCATTAACCCGCAAACGATGCAAGATGATATTTTGCGTCGCATTGGACGCGGTCATAGCGTACGGGATGTTGATGAACTTTTACAATATGTAAAAAACAATACATCATTAGCCGTAAATATGGATTTTATCGCAGGCTTGCCTAACCAAACGATGTCAAACATGATAGAGAATATGGATTATGTATGTCAAAATCTGCCGGAAAATGTTACAATTCATACGTTAGCATTAAAACGTGGTAGCCCGTTGTACGATTTACAAATGCAAGATGATATTCCTGAAGAAAATCTCGTAGCGGAAATGGTACAATATGGTAAAGAGCGTCTTGAAGCGGCTGGTTATGTGCCATATTATTTATATCGCCAACAATATATGAGAGGGCAGTTAGAGAATATCGGCTATACCTTGCCTGGCAAAGCATGCGAATACAATATTCAAATCATGGAGGAACGTCAAAGTATTCTATCCATGGGGCCCGGTAGCTCGTCTAAGTGGATGCGAGCCCCTGAATATCGTCAGCTTAAACAGCATATGCCAAAAGACGTAGATGTTTATCACGTAACGATAGATGCACTTTTAGAGAAACGACATAGAATTTGTGAAAGATTTTGGGAGGTTGTGTAATGGCTATAAGAAAACCAAGAGGTACACAAGACTTTTTGCCAGAACAGATGATAAATTGGCACTATATTGAACAACGTATGCGCGAAATTTGTAAAGTATACGGCTTCAATGAAATTCGCACACCTGCCTTTGAAGAAACTAAATTATTTTTGCGAGGTATCGGTGAAACTACAGATGTAGTACAAAAAGAGATGTACACCTTTACCACCGGAGATGACGGTGGTTCTAGCTTTACCTTACGCCCTGAAAATACGGCGTCTGCTGTGCGCGCATACTTAGAAAATAAAGTATATGGTAAAGAAGGTCTCACCAAATGGTATTATATGGGCCCTATGTTCCGTCATGATAAACCGCAAGCAGGCCGTTACCGTCAATTTCACCAATTTGGTGCTGAGGTATTAGGCTCTCAATCTCCAGTAGTGGATAGCGAAGTTATCTGCATGGTTGTGCAGTTGTTAAAAGATTTTGGACTTAAAGATCTCAATGTAGAGGTAAATTCTGTAGGTTGTCCGATATGTCGTCCTGTATATCGTGAAAAATTAATCGCTTTCTTTGAACCTAAAAAGGAACAATTATGTAGCGACTGCCAAGAACGTTTGTACAAAAACCCTTTGCGTATACTGGATTGTAAAAATGAAACATGTAAATCCTTGTCCATAGGTGCTCCTGAAATTCACGAACATTTATGTGAAGAGTGTCATGATCACTTTGAAGAATTAAAGACTTATTTAACAGCTGCTAATGTGCAATATACTTTAAATCCTCGTCTCGTACGTGGCCTTGATTACTATACAAAAACAGCCTTTGAGGTACAATATACTCCTTTAGGTGCTCAAAGTGCCGTAGCCGGTGGTGGTCGTTACGATGGTCTCGTAGAAGAGCTCGATGGACCGCATACCCCAGCTATCGGTTTTGCTATGGGAATGGAGCGCTTATTATTAGCTCTTGAAAAACAAAACCTATTGCCTGAACCAACTGTAGAACCATCTGCATTCGTAGTAGCTCTTGGTGATGCGGCTAAGGTAGAGGCTTTCAAAATTTGCCAAAAACTTCGCAGTCTTGATATTCCTGTTGAAATGGACGGGCAGGGCAAAAGTATGAAGGCACAATTAAAATACGCTAACAAAATTAATGCGAAATATGTTATTATATTGGGTGATGATGAATTGGTTCGTAAAGAAGCCATAATTCGATTCATGGATACTAGTGAACAAGAGACTGTATCTCTCAATACAGTGGCTGAACGTATAACTTCTTTGGTGAAAGGATGACAATTAGAATGGAAACAATGCAAGGCTTACACCGTACGCACGGTTGTGGCACCATCTCTGAACAAGAGGTAGGTAAAGAGGTCGTATTATGTGGTTGGGTTGAACGCCGTCGTGACCATGGTGGTTTGATTTTCTTGGATTTACGCGATCGTTCTGGTGTAGTACAAGTAGTGGCATCCCCAGATCATAACGTAGAATCGTTCCACAAAGCAGAGGATGTTCGTAATGAATATGTTCTTTGTGTACGTGGTAAGATTACAAAACGTGATGAGGCTGCTATCAATCCAAACCTTCCTACAGGTGCATACGAAATGTTCTGTGAAGAGTTGCGCGTATTGAATTCCGCTAAAACTCCTCCTTTCTATATTCAAGATGATATCGATGTAGATGAAAATATTCGCTTGAAATATCGTTACCTTGACTTACGTCGTCCAGAAATGCAACGCAACTTGATTTTGCGGCACAAAGTAACGAAAGCAATGCGCGATTTCTTCGATAGTCGCGATTTCTTGGAAATTGAAACGCCAATGCTTACTAAATCTACACCAGAAGGCGCTCGTGACTATCTAGTGCCGTCCCGTGTAAATGCTGGTACATTCTATGCGTTGCCACAATCTCCACAAATTTTCAAACAAATCCTGATGGTTGCTGGTTACGAAAAATATTTCCAAATCGTTCGTTGCTTCCGCGATGAAGATTTGCGCGCAGACCGTCAACCTGAGTTCACTCAGCTCGACTTAGAAATGTCCTTCGTTGATGAAGAAGATATTTATGCATTGATTGAAGAGATGATTGCTCATGTATTTAAAACTGCATTAGGTAAAGAAATTTCTTTGCCTATGCCTCGTATTACATGGGACGAAGCCATGGATAAATACGGTTCTGATAAGCCTGACCTTCGTTTTGATATGGCCTTTACTGATGTAACTGATCTTGTAAAAGATACAGAATTCAAAGTATTCCGTTCTGTTATCGATAATGGTGGTGTAGTTAAAGGTATCGTTGTACCTGGTGACGCTGGCATTCCTCGCCGTGAACTTGACGACCTTGTTGAATATGTAAATCGTTACGGCGCCAAAGGCCTTGCGTGGGCTTGCTTCAACGAAGATGGTTCTATCAAGTCTCAAATCATGAAGTTCTTAGGTGAAGATACAATTCGCAATATCGGTGAAAAAATGGGCGCTAAAGGTGGCGACCTCGTATTGATGATTGCTGATAAACCTGCAACTGTGGCACGTGCATTAGGTGAATTACGCCTTGAAATGGCACGTCGTATGAACATGATTGACCAAGATAAATTGGCATTCACATGGGTAACTGATTTCCCTATGTTCGAATATAACGAAGATGAAAAACGTTATGTAGCAATGCACCATCCATTCACAATGCCACGCCATGCGGATCTTGATAAATTAGAATCCGATCCTGGTAATGTAAAAGCGATTGCTTACGACATGGTATTGAATGGCGTAGAAATCGGTGGCGGTTCCTTGCGTATCTATCAAGCTGACGTACAAGAAAAAGTATTCAAAGCAATTGGCTTGTCCATTGAAGAAGCAAGATCTAAATTCGGCTTCATGCTTGATGCATTCCAATATGGTGCACCTCCTCATGCAGGTTGTGCATTTGGTCTTGATCGTCTTGTTATGTTGATGGCAAAACGTCAATCTATCCGCGACGTAATCGCATTCCCTAAAACTCAATCTGCTTCTGATATCATGAGTCAAGCTCCATCTGAAGTAGAACCAAAGCAATTAAAAGAGTTGCATATTAAATCCGATGTAGAAGAAGAACAAGAGCAATCTTTAGTGTAAAAACATAGGCAAGAATTGATTAAAATCGAAATGTCAAGACTTGTTAATTGCTAATCTTTCTGATACTATTTAAGTATAAGATATCCCTGCCATGTGCGTGTGATATCGCAGTTTTGAGCCAACACATTTACTTTGGGAGTCTGAACTCTCGTCTGAACGTTACGCCCTTACGGGACAACTGCAGGATGAGGAGGACACCCACCTGCCCTTGCAGGATCAAAACGCGGTACATTACGGCATGGTGGGGCTTTTTTGCGTGTAAAAATAGACTGAAATATCATATACTATAGATATATCTTTGGTAAGAATTTAAACTTTTCAAAATCTTAAGAGTCCTAAATGTAATAAACGTTATAAATGTCTTGCCAATATTATCAGTGTTACCAAGTTACTGATGTTATTAGGCTTTTATGACGGAGAAGTAATTGTTTTTTGATTGAAGAGTTATAGATATGAAAATACGACAGTTAAACTGAGTGCGAATTGAGGTGATAGAATGGATAGTTTGTTTGATATGACACCTACAAATACATACGAGCCGCTTCCTGTACGAATGCGTCCTACTAAACTAGATCATTTATATGGTCAAGAGAAGGCCGTAGGTAAGGGAACTTTCTTGAGAGCTATGGTAGAGAAGGATACAATACCATCTATGCTTTTTTATGGTCCTTGTGGAACGGGTAAGACTACATTAGCTGGCATTATAGCTAAGGTGAGTAATAGCCATTTTGTAAACCTGAATGCTACTAACGCCGGTATTGGTGAGTTGCGCACCATCATTGAAGACGCGCGCAAACGAGTTCGTTCTTTACAGCAACGCACAATTCTATTCCTTGATGAAATTCATCGTTTTAATAAAAGCCAACAAGATGTGTTGTTACCTTGTGTAGAGGATGGCACTATTATCCTTATTGGTGCTACTACAGAAAATCCATTCTTTGAGGTTAATAGACCGCTATTATCTCGTTTGCGTCTTATTACATTAGAAGCACTTACACCAAAGGCTATTGGTCAAATTTTACGTCGCGCCATTACCGATGAAGAAGTGGGATTAGGCAAACGCCATCTACAGGTAACGGATGAAGTTCTAGAAGATGTGGGGATTTTCGTCAATGGTGATGGCCGCATGGCCCTTAATATTCTTGAACAAGCCGCAGCTATGGTTCCCGATGAGGGAACGATTACTATTGAGGTTCTTGAAAAGGTCGTAGGTCGTCGTATATATACACATGATAAAAAAGGAGACAGTCATTACGATACAATCTCAGCCTTTATAAAAAGTATGCGTGGTTCTGACGTGCAGGCAACGGTGCATTATTTAGCACGCATGATTGAAGCTGGAGAGGATCCTAATTTCATTGCTCGTCGTATTGTTATTTGTGCAGCAGAGGATGTAGGACTTGCGGACCCACAAGCTCTTATACTTGCCAATGCAGCGGCTCAAGCGGCTCATATGGTAGGTTTTCCGGAGGCGCGCATTATATTATCTGAGGCTGCGTGTTATGTTGCTCTCGCACCTAAAAGTAATTCTGCTTATGTAGCTATTGATGCCGCGATATCTGATGTGCGACATAAGGATTGTGGACAAGTACCTGATCATTTGAAAGATAGTCACTATAGCGGGGCTAGTAAATTAGGTCATGGCAAAGCTTATAAGTATGCCCATAACTATCCTAATGGATATGTAAAACAGCAGTATTTACCAACGCCTCTAGTTGATGCAACCTACTATAAGGGCATAAAGAGAGGGACTGAGGAACAGTTACTTCACGACTGGGAGAAACGTTGTAAAAATTAACTTAATATTATGATATATGCTATAATATAATGATAAGTTAATTTACTGTAATGTTATATAAGTAAGGGGTTTTTATAGATTTATGGCAGAAGAAAATACTTCCACCAAAAGACGCAACACACGCCGTAAGAGAACAAGTACAAAACAGCAATCAAAGTCTCAAAGCTTTTCTTTGCGCAGCGAAGTGAAAGGCCTTATTGTCATTGCCTTTGCTGTGATTTCCTTTCTGGGCTTTTTTGGCTTTGAACTCGGCCTTGTAGGACAGATTTTAACAGGTATATTCCGTTATGGCTTTGGCCTAGGGGGTATTATTCCTTGTTTATGCGTTTTCTGGTTAGGTTGGAGATTATTATATAAGGATACATTTATTTCCATTACAAAACGAGGGGTTGTAATGACCTTGTTTTTCCTATTTTTGTTAGCTCTTGTTCCCTTGTGGCGCGTTCCTGAGGGGCAGGAACTCATTACTACACAACTAGCTAATCAAGGTGGTTTCGTAGGTGGTGCAATTGCTACATTCCTTCGTACACTGTTAGGTAATCTAGGGGCTATTATTCTTGATGTATTCTTACTCATAGCTTTTGGATTACTGGTGACACGTTTGTCTTTGCGCAGTGGATTACAGAAGGCCGCGGACAAAACACAGGTTGGCCTTGATGTTGCAAAAGAGGTAGCTGCTGAGAAGGTTGCTGTTGCAAAAGAAGTCTTTGAAGATTGGAATGAACAACGTAAAGAAGCAGCAGAACAGCGTAAAGCTTATAACAGGGAAAAAGATACACGTTTTGCTGATGCGGCAGATCAAGCATTAGATGCATTGGAAAAACAAGGCATTGCTACAGGAAGAGACCTCTTTGACTCTACTACAGCTGTAGATGTTGATCCTATTGAAGATACAGTTACTACTATGGAGTCACAAAAAACTCCTACATCTTGGAAGGAATTGGCTGAGATAGAAGCACGTAATCGTGCGGCTGAGCAATTGGCTAATATATCTGGAGCATTTGGTGATACGAAGTCTTATGAAGCTGATGATTTTGAACAATTCTCCGATATACATAGATCTACGAGTGATGATTATGTATATGTTCCAGATGAGGACTATTCATATACACCAGATGAAGAGTATTCAGATGAGGTTGAAACTGTAGAAAATTCTGATGATGAAGAACCAAAATTCTCTTATCAAAATACAACAATAGGCCCATTAGAAACGAATCACGGTGCTATTGCCTCCGCTGTGCCAGGAACGGGTGCAGCTGCAAGCTCTGTAAGTGCTGGAGCTGGTATGGCAGGTATGGGTTTACAAGTACCGTCCATTATTAGTACTACAGAAGATACGGCGCAAGTAGCTGTATCTAAAGATGGACAGATTCATCGGTCCTATGATAGACCTTACCATTTCCCAAGCCTAGATATTTTGGCGAAAGGGAAGGGGAGTCAAAACAATGGTGAAGAAGTAGCACAAAATGCGATGATGCTTGAACATGTATTGAGTGACTTTGGTATTACTGCAAAGGTTGTTAATGCTACACAAGGCCCAACTGTTACACGTTATGAAATTGAACCTGCACCAGGCGTGAAAGTGAGTCGTATCGTTAATTTAACAGATGATATTGCCCTCAATTTGGCAGCACAACATATTCGTATGGAGGCTCCGATTCCAGGGAAATCTGCCATCGGTATTGAGGTCCCTAATAAAACGACAGAAGCCGTTCATTTACGCGATGTACTTGATTGCAGTGACTTTAAAGATGCTCGTGGAGGTATTCCTGTCGGTCTTGGTAAGGATATTGCAGGAAAGCCTGTTATTACAGACCTTGCGAAGATGCCTCACTTGCTCGTAGCTGGTACAACTGGTTCTGGTAAATCCGTATGTGTAAATACATTAATTTCTAGTATTCTCTTTAGCCGCAAACCGGAAGAGGTTAAGTTATTATTAATCGACCCTAAGATGGTTGAATTGTCTATTTACAATGGAATTCCGCACTTGATGGCTCCAGTTGTAACGGATATGAAAAAAGCAGCAGCTGTATTGCGTTGGGCCGTTCGTGAAATGGAGGCTCGTTATAAGGCGTTTGCTGCATCTGGTAAACGTGATATCAAGAGCTATAATGAAGCGCATCCTAAGGCTGCTATGCCGCTAATCGTGTTGATTATCGACGAGTTAGCTGACCTTATGATGACGGCTCCTGATGATATTGAAGAATCTATTAGTCGTTTAGCACAAATGGCTCGTGCCGCAGGTATTCACATGGTTCTTGCTACACAGCGGCCATCTGTTAACGTTATTACCGGTTCTATCAAGGCCAATGTACCAAGCCGTATTTCTTTTGCTGTAGGCTCTCAAATTGACTCCCGTACCATTCTTGATATGGCAGGAGCAGAGAAACTATTGGGTAAAGGGGATATGTTATTTGCTCCGATTGGTGCAAATAAACCTATTCGTGTACAAGGAGCCTTCATTTCTGATGATGAGGTAGAAAAACTTGTAGAGTTTGTGAAAGCTCAACGAGAACCAGAATATGATAATACGGTAACTCAAGAAGTGGAAAAGGAAGCTGAAAAAGAATCTTCTGATGCTAATGATGTTTACCGCGATGAATTATTAGAGCGAGCTGTCAATCTCGTTATGGAATCTGGTCAAGCTTCCGTATCGATGTTGCAACGTCGTTTCCGCATAGGTTACACCCGTGCGGCACGTCTTGTAGATACAATGGAAGACCTTAAAATCGTTGGCCCTAGCATGGGCAGTAAGGCTCGAGAAATTTTAATGAGCCCTGAACAAGCTAAGGCTAGATATTTCTCCGATTCCAATGATGAGCAATAATTAGCTAATTACTATATGAATATTACGTAGATTTAGAAAGGAACGAAAATGGCTGAATTAGGCGAAGAATTACGACGTGAACGGGTAAGACGTAATCTAACCTTTAAAGATGTGGAGCAAGTGCTGCACATTAAAACAACCTATTTAGAGGCTATCGAAGATGGTAACTATGATATCATTCCTGGTCAAGTCTACGTAAAAGGTTTTATTCGAAACTATGGTAACTACTTAGATCTTGATGGGGATCGCTTGGTAAAAGTATATCAGGGCCAAGTAGGGGACATAGATACCTTTTCTTTACGTTCTGTTACAAGACGGAAGGCTCAAGCAACTCCTAATTTGGTACAAAGTGAGTTTGTTGAATACCAAACATCTAAAAAGCGTATGTCCTTAGAAACGCGTCAACGAAAACGTCAACGCTCTATTGTACAAGAACGCATTATTTTAGGGATTATTTTAGTTTGTATGGCATTATTTTTACTATGGTTATTCCTGTTCTAGTATCTGATTAGGCATGATAGAAAGGCATTTACACAATCAATGGATAGATTTTTAGTAACAGAACCTTCGGATATGAAGGAACGTGGTTGGGCTGAATTAGATTTCGTTCTCATCAGTGGGGACGCTTATGTGGACCATCCATCCTTTGCGCCTGCAGTTATCGGTAGATACTTGGAATCCAAAGGTTATCGTGTAGGCATTATAGATCAACCAGATTGGAATGATGTAGAGGCTTTCAAAAAACTAGGTAAACCACGTCTAGCATCCCTTGTTACGGCAGGGAATTTAGATTCAATGCTTAATAAATTTACGGCAGCAAAGAAAGTTCGCCGTCAAGATGATTATTCTCCAGGTGGTGAGTCAGGTCATCGTCCAGATCGTGCTACCTTGGTATATGCTAACCGTATGAAGGAGGCTTACAGTGATGTACCTCTTATCATTGGTGGTATAGAAGCGTCTTTGCGTCGCTTTGGTCATTATGACTATTGGTCAGATACGGTGCGTCGATCCATCTTAGTAGATTCTAAGGCCGATGTACTCGTCTATGGCATGGGAGAACTTCAAATCGTTGAACTAGCTGATGCCTTAGATCAGGGTCGATTTAAAGAGTCTTTGCCATCTATACGTGGCATTTGCTACATGGCAAAGGAAATTCCAACCATTGACTATGTAGAGTGCCCATCGTATGAAGCTATTAAGGCGGATAAGATGGATTTTGCCGATGCATTCCGCATTCAATACGATGAACAAGATCCGTTCTATGGACGTATTGTAGTCCAAAAGCATGGTGATAGATATCTCATTCAGAACACGCCTGCCTTGCCATTGACACAGGAGGAAATGGACGGTGTCTATAACTTGCCATATACTCGAAAGTGGCATCCTAAATACGATGATAAGGGTGGTGTGCCAGCATTAAGCGAAGTTCAATTTAGCCTTGTGAGCCAACGAGGTTGCTTTGGCAGTTGTTCTTTCTGTGCTATTACTAATCACCAAGGGCGTATCATTCAGAATCGTAGTCATGAGTCTTTGATTGAAGAAGCTCACATGATGATCAAGATGGACAATTTTAAAGGGTATATTCATGATGTAGGGGGCCCTACGGCAAATTTCCGCCATCTAGCTTGCGATAAACAAGCTGTCTATGGTGCGTGTAAAGGTCGTACTTGTGCGGCTCCAGAACCTTGTGAAAACTTGAATACAAATCATGATGACTATATTGCTTTACTGCGTAAATTACGTAAACTAAAAGGTGTAAAAAAGGTATTTGTTCGTTCTGGTTTGCGTTATGACTATGTACTAGCCGATAACAATAAAGATTTTGTGCGGGAACTTTGCGAGTTTCACGTAAGTGGGCAGCTAAAGGTAGCTCCAGAACATGTATCTAAACGGGTTACCAATATGATGGGGAAAGCTGGTAAAGAAGAATTCCTAACCTTTAAGTCTTGGTTTGAAGAGGCAAATAAAAAGCTTGGTAAGAAACAATACTTAGTGCCGTACTTTATGAGCTCTCATCCCGGTTGTGCCCTAGAGGATGCTATTGAATTAGCGGAATTTTTACGAGATTACCATATGTACCCAGAGCAAGTACAGGATTTTATTCCTACGCCGGGTAGCCTTTCTACTTGTATGTATTATACGGGCATTAATCCACTAGATGGAAAACCTGTTTATGTTGCTAAAAAGGGTAGAGATAAAGCAAAACAGCGCGCATTGATGCAGTTTAAAAATATTGAAAACTATGACCTTGTTAAAGAGGCTCTCATAGAAGCCAATCGACGTGATTTAATTGGCTTTGGCCCAGAATGTTTAATTCCACCCCGACCAATTGGTGGAAATTCTAAGCGTATTAGCCAATCTAGTAAATCTCGTAATGGCAAACGAGATTGCGAATCTAGGAATCGATGCCAGACTGGAAAAAGGCGTAGTAGAGATGTGACTAAAGTTCGTACATCTAATAAAAGTTTTGGTGGTCGTTACATGTAGGGAGTAGCTCTAGCTACTCTCATTTTAAGATACTTTATGTCTTATGGGAGGCATATATGAAACGATGGATTGCTCCGAGCATCTTAGCATTATTTGTGGTAGGAATGTTGATCTATGGCATAAACTTTTACCAACAAGAACAAATAGAACAGGCCAAAGAGCCTATTCGTGGTGAAATTATAGTCTATACGGACTTACCTAATACTTTGACAGCTATGCTTGCTGAGCGTTATGAAGAGGAACAAAAGGTAAAAGTCACTGTAATGCCTCTTACAGAGGAACAAATGTCGCAACGGTCGGCTTCTACAGTGGCTGATACTTCTGGTGATTTGGTGCTAACTTCTGAAGATAATCTCGTAATTGGCGCCAATGCAGGTAAATATATGCCCATCGTCAATGAACGTATTGACGAGGTACGTGATAATCTAAAGGATCCAAATGGCTATTGGGTTGGTATTTGGTACGATCCCATCGTATTTGTTCAGAATGATACCTTCCATAATGGCATTGGTAAATATATTACTACATGGGATACATTGGGAAAACAAGGTGATTGGTCTATCGTTATGACCGATTTTGTAGCATCTCAGAATGCGGCCAATTTGCTATATAATATGGTAGAGTATAAAGGGGAACCAGAGGCTCTTGAATACTTATATAGTTTGAAGCCCCATGTGGTTCAACATGCTAAATTTTTGTCTACTCCAATACGACTAACTGCGCTAGGGGAGACAAATATTGGTATTGGTAACTTGTCTGATGCGGCACAATATAGTCATCATGGGTATCCAATTAAGGTCATTTATCCTAAAGATGGTACGTCTTATTATGTGACTGGTGCTGCCGTTTTAAAAAATTCAAAACATAAAGCAGATAGTGTAGAGTTTATTAATTGGTTACTATCTTCTAAAACGGCGAAATATATGGTAGAAAAGAATTTTACTTATATATTTACTAATCCTGAGATGGATGAGCCAAAAGATTCTATGGGGCATGATTTAGTATTATGGCCTGTGAATGGTGGCTATACTCTAGAAGGTAAAAAGTTACTATTAAATCATTGGGTTAGCCAAGTACGATTCCGTAAGGACTAAGTCAGTTGTATAAATCCAAGAAATAAATAAGAATCTAGTGACGAAAGGATATAGAATGGGGAAAAAATTAGGATATGTTAGCCTAGGTTGTGCTAAAAATTTAGTAGATACAGAGGTAATGTTAGGCTTATTGAGAGATAATGGCTATTCGATTACAGAAGACTTAAGCGAAGCAGATCTTATCGTTGTAAATACCTGTACTTTTATTGAAAAAGCTAAGGCTGAGTCTATAAATACCATCCTTGAGGTTGCCCAATATAAGGAGGATGGTACTTGTAAGGGCCTTATCGTAGCAGGTTGTCTTAGCCAACAATATCAGGATGAATTATTCCAAGAAATTCCTGAAATTGATGCATTAATCGGTACCGGTGCATGGGATCAAGTTATGGTAGCCGTTGATGCTATTGAGCACGGCAATCGCAGTTGTATCATGGAAAATATTACGAATATCTATGATGAGCGCATGCCTCGTATTCAAACAACACCTCGTTATAGTGCATATGTAAAAATTGCAGAAGGCTGTAATAATGGGTGTACATTCTGTATTATTCCTAAGGTACGCGGTGCATTCCGCAGTCGTACTATCGAGTCTATTAAGGCTGAAGTGGAACGATTGGCTGCGACCGGGGTTAAGGAAGTTGTCCTTATCGCTCAAGATACAACGAGCTATGGTATCGACCTTAATGCTGGTAAACCATTATTGACGACATTGTTAAAAGAATTAACAACTGTAGAAGGCATAGAATGGATTCGCATGCTATACCTATATCCGACATTTTTCTCTGATGAATTGTTAGATATTATCGTTAATGAGCCAAAGCTTTGTAAATATGTAGATATTCCATTGCAACATGTTAATAACGATATTTTGAAACAAATGAATCGCCGAGACGATCGCAATGATATTGAGCGCTTGCTTAAGAAGATTAGAAATGCACCGACTCATATTACATTGCGCACTTCTATCATCGTTGGATTTCCTGGTGAAACAGATGAACAATTTGAGGAACTTTGTGACTTTGTAAAAGAAATCAAATTCGATAATATGGGCGTATTTACGTATTCTCAAGAAGATGGTACACCAGCTGGTGCTCGTGAAGACCAAATACCAGAAGAGGTCAAAGAAGAGCGTTATCACGTTCTTATGTCCATCCAAGCTGCTATCTCTGAAGAGAACAATCGCAATTTAGAAGGTACCATTGATTATGCTATGGTAGAGGAAATCGAAGAAGGCGAGAATAACACCTTGCTTGCAAAAGGTCGATTGAAATCTCAAGCACCTGATGTAGATGGTAATATGTACATTGAAGACTGCGGTGAAGACATTCAACCTGGTGATATTCTTAAGGTACAAGTAGAGCAAGGCTTTGCTTATGATGTAGTAGCTACAGTTGTAGAATAATGCACAGTTCGATACATTCGATTGTGGAGGTGATCTGATGATTGTAGAACTTATTTCTACAGGTTCAGAATTATTGCTAGGTGATACAGTAAATACGAATGTATCATGGCTAGCACAAGAGTTGAATAAACTAGGATATACCATTGCCCATCAATCGGTGGTAGGTGATAATCCGAAACGAATGGCTGAAGTTTTTCAGCTCGCTAGTACGAGGGCTGATATCGTTATTAGTACTGGTGGGCTAGGACCAACGCAGGGCGACATTACACGTAATGTACTTGCCGATTCAATTGGCAGACCTATTGTGTTTAATCAAGAGGCCATGAACGAGCTTGAAAGGTTTTTTAAAAGTGTAAACCGTACTATACCCGATGCGAGTCGGCGAGAAGCACAATTACCAGAAGGGGCAAAGGTATTATATAACCCTGTTGGAGTTGCTCCAGGTGTAGTCGTTGAAGATGGCGACACTACGTACATACTTTTACCTGGACCTCCTGGAGAAATGAAGGGCATGTTCCAAGAGAGCGTAGTTCCTTATTTAAATGGCCGATTTGGTTCTCAAGGTGTTGTTACATCCTATCGTTATGGCGTATATGATATTCGTGAAATTGATTTAGAAAGCACCTTGATGGATCTAATTAAGAAGCAATCTAATCCGACCATAGCTTTGCTCATTAAAAAGGGCTACATTGAGGTTCGCATCACTGCTAAGGCTGAAACATTAGAAGCGGCACAAGACCTGCTTAATCCTTGGGATGCAATCATACGAGAACGCTTAGGCTCTCGCATAGGGCGCAACTTAACAATTTCTATGGAGGAAACATTAGGTCGAACCTTGTTAGAGGAACATAGTACTATTAGTACTGCTGAATCATGTACATCAGGATTGGTTGGTAAATTACTGACTAATGTCAGTGGCAGTAGTGAGTACTATATGGGTGGTGTCATTTCGTATAGTAATGATGTGAAACATCGTGTTTTAGGTGTACCACAAGATATGTTAGATACATATGGCGCTGTTAGTGAACAAGTGGCTAAGGCTATGGCAGAGGGGGCACGAACTGTTGGCCAAACAACATATGCTGTTTCTACAACGGGGATAGCCGGTCCTGGTGAAGGAACTCAAGAAAAGCCCGTTGGACTAGTGTGGTTTGGTGTTACTGGTCCACATGGCACAGTGGCCCATAAAGCTAATTTAATTGGCAATCGAGAAGATATTAGACAAAGTGCGGCAGAGCTAGCACTATACTATGTTTATACTTATATAACAGAAAAGGAGAAATAAAATAATGGCTGTAGATGGCAGACAAGTAGCGTTGGATAACGCGTTAAAACAAATTGAAAAAGATTTTGGTAAAGGTGCTATTATGCGTCTTGGTGAAGCGGCAGATCGCATGAATGTAGAGGTGATTTCCTCTGGTTCTCTTGCTATCGATATTGCTGTTGGTGTAGGTGGTTTCCCTCGTGGCCGTGTAATTGAAATCTACGGTCCAGAATCTTCTGGTAAAACAACAGTGGCTCTTCACGCTGTAGCAGAAGCTCAAAAACAAGGTGGTATTGCAGCATTTATTGATGCGGAACATGCGATGGATCCTGTATATGCTCGCAACTTGGGGGTAGACATCAATAATTTGTTGATTTCTCAACCAGATAATGGAGAACAAGCTCTAGAAATTACAGAAGCTCTTGTTCGCAGTGGTGCAGTAGATATTGTTGTAGTTGACTCCGTAGCGGCGTTGGTTCCTAAAGCGGAAATCGATGGCGAAATGGGTGACGCTCACGTAGGCTTACAAGCTCGTTTGATGAGTAAAGCTTTGCGCAAATTGACTGGTATCATCAGTAAATCCAAAACTGTTGTCATCTTTATCAACCAATTGCGTGAAAAAGTAGGTGTTATGTTTGGTAACCCTGAAACAACAACTGGTGGTCGTGCATTGAAATTCTATTCCTCTGTACGCCTCGATGTTCGTAAGGGTGAATTGATTAAGGCTAACAACGAAAACGTAGGTGCCCGTACTAAAGTTAAGGTTGTTAAAAATAAAGTAGCACCTCCATTTAAAACAGCTGAGTTCGATTTGATGTACGGTGAAGGTATCTCTAAAACTGGCACACTTATTGATATTGGTACAAATATGGAAATTATTAATAAATCTGGTGCTTGGTACTCCTATAATGGGGAACGTATGGGGCAAGGTAAGGAAGCGGCTAAACAATACTTGTTAGAGAATCCACAAATAGCTGATGAAATCGATCGCATTATTCGTGATACATTGGCTGTTGGCACTGAAGAAATCGATGTAATTGGTGAAGAAGTAACTGAAGAAGTATAATCATGAGTGACGAAACGATGCAAGCTGCTATGGATCAAGCGTATCGCTTCCTAGCTCAGCGCTTCCTTAGTTCTTATGAGCTGACGCAAAAAATGAGACGTAAACAATTCGAGGACCCTATCATTGAGAGGGTCCTTGAGCGCCTTAGAGATTATGATTACATTAATGATGAACGTTTATCTGAGCAGGTATTAGCCTATTTGATGAAAGAACAGAAATACGGTGCTTATATGATTAAGCAAAAAATGAAACTTCGAGGACTTGCGATTCCTCAAGAAATTTCTGCTTATGATGAGGTAAAAGCTGCTTATCGGGTGGTAGAAAAAAAATTTGGATCTATTCTCAATGAAGAGAAGACTCCTCGGGTAAAAGTTTTTAGTTTTCTCAAATACAGGGGGTTCTCAACAAGCACAATTCAAGTTGTATGCAATGATTTTTATGAATAAATTCTGCTTTTGGAGAGGCCTTGGTAGGCTTGTAAAATCTTGACAGAAAGGGCTTTGAAGTCTAAAATTAATAATAGCCTTATTTATTTATATGATGATATGGCTAATTGATAATTTAATGCATAAAGGGCATAAAAAGGAGCATGAAAGCTCAATTTTGAGAAATAAAAAGGAGGTGAAAGAAATTTTAGAGTATAGTCTAATTGCAGTGGTAATGGTACTGATTGGACTAGGGGTAGGCTATTTTTTAAGAAAAAATATTGCTGAAGGAAAACTGAATCAAGCTGAACAAGAGGCTGCTCGCATCATTGCAAATGGTGAACGCACAGCTGAGTCTAAAAAGAAAGAAGCTTTATTAGAAGCGAAAGAAGAAATTCATAAGCTCCGTTCTGATGTAGAACGAGAAAATAAAGATCGTCGTTCTGAACTTCAACGTATGGAACGTCGTATTCTTCAAAAAGAAGAATCTTTGGATAAAAAATTAGACAATATTGAGCACAAAGAGGAAGCTTTACATCGCAAAGAAGCTGACTTAGCCCAAAGCCGTGAAAAGGTAGAAGCTTTGTATGAAAAACAAATGGCAGAATTGGAACGTATTTCTGGCATGACGTTCGAAGAAGCAAAAAATATCTTGTTAACGAATGTGGAACAAGAAATCCGTCATGAAACGGCGATTATGGTTAAGGAAATGGAGCAGCAAGCTAAGGATGAAGCGGAGAAAAAAGCGAAAGAAATTATCTCCTCTGCTATCCAACGTTGTGCAGCTGACCATGTAGCGGAAACTACCGTATCCGTAGTGGCATTGCCTAATGATGAAATGAAGGGGCGCATTATCGGTCGTGAGGGCCGTAACATTCGTGCACTCGAAACATTAACAGGTATTGATTTGATTATCGATGACACACCAGAAGCAGTTATTCTTTCCGGCTTCGATCCAATTCGCCGTGAAGTGGCTCGTATTGCGCTGGAAAAATTGATTGTAGATGGTCGTATCCATCCAGCTCGTATTGAAGAAATGGTTGGTAAAGCTCGTAAAGAGGTGGACCAAACTATTAAAGAGGCTGGTGAACAAGCGACATTTGAAGCTGATGTTCATGGCTTACATCCTGAAATTGTTAAGATTTTAGGCCGTTTGAAATATCGTACTAGTTATGGTCAAAACGTATTGAAACATTCCATTGAAGTATCTCATTTAGCAGGTTTAATGGCAGCTGAACTAGGCTGTGATGTAACTTTGGCTAAACGAGGTGGTTTGATTCATGATATTGGTAAAGCATTAGACCGTGAACTTGAAGGTTCTCATGTTCAAATCGGTGTTGATGTGGCCCGTAAATATCGTGAAAGTGCAGCAGTAATTAACTGTATTGGTGCTCATCATGGCGATGAAGAGTTCCAAACTGTAGAAGCTGTATTAGTAGCTGCCGCTGATGCTATCTCCGCTGCCCGTCCAGGAGCACGTCGAGAAACATTAGAAAACTACTTAAAACGTTTATCTAAATTGGAAGAAATCGCTGAATCCTTCGAAGGCGTTGAAAAATGTTTTGCTATTCAAGCCGGTCGTGAGATTCGCGTTGTAGTAAAACCGGATAAGATTGATGAAGCTGAGTCTACATTACTTGTTCGGAATATCGTAAAACGCATCGAGTCAGAACTTGAATATCCAGGCCAAATTAAGGTCGTAATTATTCGTGAAACTCGCGTTGTGGATTACGCAAAATAATATGCTATAAGCGATAAGTATAGGCTGCAATGTTTTCATTGCAGCCTATTGTTATCAAAGTTTCGGTAATTATATATTGCTATATACGGCGTATAGGAATCATCATTTACATTGCGTTGTAGATGATGATTCCTATGATTCGTATCAAGTTATTTATACTTTTTTAATAATTTAATTGATTAAAATGCTTTACAAATAGAGGATTTTTTATTTGTATATAGAATTAATATATATATATGGGGAAGGAGGCGTTGGCTATGAGCCGATATTTTGAAAATGAGTTGATTGAACAAATCAAAGATGCTAATGATATCGTGTCAGTTGTATCCGAGCATGTAGCCTTAAAGAAACGCGGCAAGAACTATTGGGGTTGTTGTCCATTTCATAATGAAAAAACGCCATCCTTTAGTGTAGCCCCTGAAAAGGGTTTTTATTATTGCTTTGGGTGCCATGCATCAGGAAATGCTATTAAATTTCTTATGGAATTAGAGCATTTAACTTTTGTAGAAGCCCTAGAGCGGCTAGCTAATCGAGCTAATATTCCATTGCCAGAGGCGAAACTTTCACCTGAACAAAGAGCTAGAGATGAAAGGCGCAAAAAACTGTATGAAGCTTCTGATTTAGCGGCTACTTTTTTCCATAACTGTCTCACTCAAACGTCTATTGGTAAAGTGGGATTAGATTATTTGAAAAAGCGAGGGCTCACACAAGAGACCATAGAAACATTTAAGCTTGGTTTTGCTCCTGATGGTTGGGATAAGTTATATCGTGCCTTTCATGAGCGTGGCATTGATGATTCCATTCTTTTAGAGTTGAATCTTGTCCGAAAGAACCAAAAGGGTCAATTTTATGACTTCTTCAGAAATAGAATTATGTTCCCCATTATGGATGGTAAAGGGAGAGTAGTTGCTTTTGGTGGACGCGTTATGGATGATAGTACACCAAAATATTTAAACTCTCCAGAGTCATCAATCTTTGAAAAAGGTAAACTCTTATTTGCCTTTGATAAGGCTTATAAATCTATTCGTGAGGAAAAACAAGCTATTCTTGTAGAAGGCTATATGGATGTTATATCCGCTCATAATCATGGTGTTACTAATGTAGTCGCATCATTGGGGACTGCTTATACAAGAGATCATGGGCATATCTTGATGAGGCAAGCTGAAGAAATCGTGTTAGCTTATGATATGGATGGTGCTGGTCGTCAAGCGGCTGCTAGGGCTATTGAATTATTGCAAAATACGGATTTTAAGGTGCGTGTCCTTGCCATGCCAGACGGTAAAGATCCAGATGATTATGTGCGTAATCATGGGGGACAGGCATTTAAGGAGTTAGTTGCTAAAGCTGTTAAACCTCTTGATTATCTATTAAGTGAGTCTTTGATTAAACACGATACAAATGATACAGAAGGGAAGCAGGCTGTTATGGCAGATGTTTTCCCATATATTGCAAATATAGATAGTCAAACACAGAGAGATGATGCTTTAAAAACATTGGCATTGCCATTATGGCTTGATAATAGTACTATTTTTAGATACTTTAGAGATTATGTGAAAAAAGGACAAATTGAATTAGTGGATACTGCATCAACACTTTTGCCAACACAGGATTTACCAAAGGGGGATGCGGAAAAATTATTGTCCTTAGTTTTCACAGATGGCGAAGTATTACAACATATGATGAGCTATTTGCCATTAGAGGACTTTGAAAAAATTGAATATCGAGGTATAATAGAAAAGCTATTCACCTTGTATAAGTCCGAAGGTCGTCTAGATGAAACTGCAATTCAATCTGTTTTATCTTCTCAAGAATACGATATTTACTCTAGGTTGGTCGTCATGAGTGACGATGACTACAAGGTACAAGTGCCTGCATTAATCCGCAAGATAAGGCTCCATTCATTGCGTGAACAGTATAAAGCGCATTCAATTATGGCGGATCAATTAAAACGAGCAGGAGATTCGACGTTTATTAGCGAATTACATAAGTGTCAGGAAATACAGAATTTAATTAGAGAATGGTCTAAGTAAATCATTAATGGTTAAAAAGGAGAGCGCTGTGGCTAAGAAAGTACAAAAAAGTCAAATAGAGGAGATTGTTGAGCAACTTCTTGAAAAAGGCCGTAAGAGCGGTGTGTTGACACAATCCGAGATTTCAGATGCTCTTCATGAGCAGACGGAAATTACTGCGGAACAATTAGATGATATTTATACGACTTTGGGTAAATTGAATGTAGAGATTGTGGCAGATATTGATGCTGATGATACAGATAGTCATACAATTGAAACGGATGAAGATGAAGACGAAGTTTCTAGCGAGAAGAAAATTTCTATCAATTTAAGTGTTGATTCTGGTGTTAATATTGATGACCCTGTACGAATGTACCTAAAAGAGATTGGTCGCGTACCATTGCTTTCAGCTGACGAAGAAATCGTATTAGCTAAGCAAATCGAAGCTGGTGCACAAGAGGATGCTACATATAAAGATATTCAACTTAGCAAAAAGGCTAAGAAAAAATTGGTAGATGCTAATTTGCGGCTAGTTGTAAGTATCGCGAAACGTTATGTAGGTCGCGGTATGTTGTTCTTGGATTTAATTCAAGAAGGTAACCTAGGTCTGATTAAAGCGGTAGATAAATTCGATTATACTAAAGGTTATAAATTTTCAACGTATGCTACATGGTGGATTCGTCAAGCAATTACGCGTGCTATTGCAGACCAAGCTCGTACGATTCGTATTCCTGTACATATGGTAGAAACAATTAATAAATTGATTCGTATTTCTAGACAATTGTTGCAAGACAAGGGTCGTGAGCCATTGCCAGAAGAAATTGCTGAAGGTATGGGAATTACTGTAGAGCGGGTGCGTGAAATTCAGAAAATCGCCCAAGAGCCAGTATCCTTGGAAACTCCGATTGGTGAAGAGGAAGACTCCCATTTAGGGGACTTCATCGAGGACCAAGATGCAATTGCTCCAGACGATGCAGCTAGTTATATTTTATTGCAAGAGCAGATTGAAGATGTATTTACATGCTTGACTGATCGTGAGCAACAAGTATTGATTTTACGTTTTGGGTTGAAGGATGGTAAGCCTCGCACATTGGAAGAAGTTGGTCAACATTTCAATGTAACAAGAGAACGTATTCGTCAGATTGAAGGTAAAGCGCTTACTAAATTGCGCAACCGCGGTAAACGTGATAAAATCAAAGACTTCTTATAAGATTTTGAATCTCTTAAGGGTTGTAATGCAGTGTTGTATAGCACTGTATTACAACCCTTTTGTGTTATAATAAAAAATGGTAATATCTTACAATAAAAAGCATTTTATGATAAGACTTACGTAATAGACAAGGGTTTCATGTAATAGCGATAAGTCTTATGTAATAGATATAAGTTAAACGCTTATGTAATAGATAGGAGATATAATGTTTACAGTTACTAAACGGTTAGAGGTGAGTGCATCTCATCAATTGAAACTAGATTATCCAAGTAAATGTCAAAATCTTCATGGGCATAACTGGATTATTACAGTTCATGCTCGCTCTGAAGAGTTAGATCATAACGGGATGGTAATCGACTTTACGATTATTAAAGAAAAAATTCATGGTCGCTTGGACCATCGCCATATCAACGATGTACTAGGCGATATAAATCCTACTGCGGAGAATATGGCAAAATGGATCGCTGATGAATTGGGCCCAAAATGCTTTAAAGTAGAGGTTCAAGAATCTGAAGGGAACACAGCTATTTATGAACGTGATTGAGATTTTTGCCTCTATTGATGGGGAAGGTAGTCGGCAAGGTTTGCTGACTACATTTTTACGCCTCCATGATTGCAATATTCGCTGTTCCTATTGCGATACGACTTATAGCTACGGCATTGATAGTGTTTTCACAGAGATGACTGTAGCTGAGGTGGCTGATGTTATTGAAAGCTTAGGCAATCATCGCATTACTATTACTGGTGGGGAGCCTCTATTACAAGAAGCTGTTGTTGTAGAGTTAATTGATGAATTAAATCGTCGGAAGTCTTTAAAGATACAAAACAGTCCATCAAATCAAAGTGATTTAACTCGTATTAATGATGTAGATAAAGATGTAGATAAATTTGATAAACGAAAGATACCTAATATTAGCTATTATGATTTCAATATTGAAACAAATGGTACGATTATACCGAGCTTTCATAGAGATAATGTGTGGTTTACCTACGATTATAAAACGCCGTCCTCTTTAGCCGAAGAGTCTATGAATATAGATATATTCAAGGTGGCTACAGAACGTGATTTGATTAAGTTTGTCGTTGGCTCTCCAGAAGATTTGGATTGTATGCGTCGCATAATTAGTAAATATCCTACAGTGGCTCAAATATATGTATCGCCTGTATGGGGACAGATTGAGGCGGCATCGATTATCGATTATATGAAAACATATAATTTGCAGAATGTACGATTCCAACTGCAAATCCATAAATTTGTCTGGGATCCAGATGCAAAGGGTGTATAGTATTGTTAGGCTGTGTAGTATCAGTATCTTTTCTATGGTATGATATGAGGTCTGATGAAATCTTGATATAAAGGGGTAAATATGGATACAAAAAAAATAGAATCGCTTATATATCAGTTGTTAAAAGCATTAGGTGAGGATCCTAATCGGGACGGTTTGTTAGAAACACCGAAACGGGTGGCTCAAATGATGGAAGAGGTATATGAAGGAATTCAGTATACAAATGCTGAGATTGCAGAAATGTATGGTAAGACCTTCGCTGTAGATACAAATCAAATGGTAGTAGTAAAGGATATTACTTGCTTCTCTCATTGTGAACATCATATGGCATTGATGTATGATATGAGTATCAGTATTGGGTACATTCCAAAAGGTCGTGTCATAGGTTTATCTAAGATTCCCCGCATAGCTGAAATGTGCTGCAAGCGTTTACAACTACAAGAAAAAATTGGTGAAGATATTGCGGAAGTAATTTCTTTAGCGACAGGGTCTGATGATGTTATTGTGCACATTACATCGTCTCACAGCTGCATGAGTGCACGAGGTATTAAATCTACAGATAGCCAAACGACTACACTAACTACTAAAGGCGTATTTAACGAAGATCATATGATTCACCGTTTTATGCTAATGAAAGAGTCTTAAGATTTGAGTTGCCTTGACTAAATGATAGTCTATTCGGTATAATTAATAAGCTAGAAACTAACTGAGGGCCTATAGCTCAGGGGTAGAGCAACCGGCTCATAACCGGTCGGTCCCTGGTTCGAACCCAGGTGGGCCCACCATTATGTTGATATCTACCGTCCTTGAGATTTCAAGGGCGGTTATTTTTATATGTAAATCATTTATTTTTGTAACTTAACAAAGCTTATTTTTGAATAGTATTATGTTTAGAAATAAATAAACGAGAACAAATATGTAAATAAATAAGCATAAAATAAGCAAAAAATAATCAAGAATAAATAATTAAGAATTAAGAATGAATAGTTAGTAATATATAATTAGTAATAGTAGAGGATGTTATGGAACCTAGACCTATGATGGACCGCCTAGAAGCGGTATTCTCAATCGTACCTAAGGCCCACGCCATTGCAGATATTGGCACCGATCATGGCTATTTAGCGGTAGAGCTCATCAACCGTCAACGCGCTGAATATGTCATTGCCGGTGATGTACATAAAGGTCCGTTAGAGTCTGCAAGATCATATGTTGAGTCTTGTGGACTAGCCGATAAAGTAGATTGTCGTTTAGGCGATGGTCTTAAAGTGACAGGAAAGGGCGAGTTGAACGGCGCCATTTGTTGTGGTATGGGCGGCTTTTTAATGCGGGATATTATAGATGCAGGACCAGAACCATTAGAGTTCTATGTACTCCAACCACAGAATGGACAAAAAGAATTACGTCAATACATGGTTCAAAAGGGATATGTTATCGTTCTAGAAATCATCGTAGAAGATGCAGGTAAGCTCTATACAGCGTTTTTAGCAGTACGTAATGATTGTGTAGAAGCTTATACAGGTATGACTGAATATGTAGATGTTTATCAAGCGTTATCGAAAGATTCCTTGTTGTGGTCTGTAGGGGCTTTATTGGAACAAGACAGACCACCACTTTGGATGAAATATATAGAGTATTTAATATATCAACGACAATGTGCATTAGATGATATGACAGAGAAATTAAGTTATACTGATAAATATCAGGATTTAGAGCAGGAAGTTAATTTTCTTCGTAATCTTTTAGAGAATAAATAGAAAGAAGTGAGTTGTATGATAACAGTTCAACAAGTTATTACCTTGATGGAACAATTAGCACCGCGTTCTTATGCAGAGTCTTGGGATAATGTAGGACTCATGGTGGGCGATCGGAATGCAGTTGTTACAGGTGTTGTGACTACGTTAGACGTAACAGAAGAGACACTAGAATATGCTATTGAACAGAATTGTAATCTAATTATTAGTCATCACCCATTGATCTTTAAAGGATTAAAACAGATATCATGTGATACTGCTCAAGGGCGTACGATCAATAAGCTGATTCAACATAAAATTGCCGTATACAGTGCACATACAAATCTTGATATTGCACCAGGCGGTCTCAATGATATGTTGGCGAAACAATTGGGCCTCACAGATATTAAGGGCTTTATTAAAACTGGTGAAGAGGTGCTCTATAAGGTGACCACCTTTGTACCTGAAAGCTCGGCTGATGCGGTTCGTATGGCGATGGGTGATGCAGGGGCAGGCCGAATTGGTAATTATGAGTATTGTAGTTTCAGTATCCATGGTGAAGGGCGCTTTGTTGGTAATGAAGATTCTCATCCTGTCATTGGGTCAGCTGGTGCTTTGACAGTGGCTCCTGAGGTACAAGTAAATGCTATAGTCGATGGTACGCATTTAAGCGAAGTCGTAGCGGCTATGAAATCAGCTCATCCGTATGAAGAGGTGGCTTATGAGGTTTTAAATATAGTTGAGCCTACTAGTTCAACTCAATATCTAGGCCGGGTAGGTCGCTTGCCTAATGCATTAAACTTAGATTCTTTCCGTGAATGGGTACAAGAGGCGTTGCCTGATGCTAACATTCGTTTTGCTGGTATTGTGCCGAAAGCGATTCAATCCATTGCTCTATGCTCCGGAGCAGGTGCAGAATTTATTAAGGATGCTGCCCGATTACATATAGATGCCTATATTACAGGCGATGTGAAGTATCATGAGGCGCAAATGGCTAAGGAGTTGGGCTTACTCGTAGTTGATGCGGGGCATTTTGGAACTGAGTCTATAGTGGCACATGGTTTACGTGACTATTTAATCTCTGCAGGGCTTGCTGTTCCTGTGAAAGCTTTCACAGAACAAAATGATTTCTTCTTTGTGTAATGATGCATTTTCTTGCAACAAATTGTTAGCTATGATAAACTGAATTGAAGCAAGTATGAAAGACGGTTGCGAGTCTATAAGACTCGAGGAAAGTCCGAGCTCCATAGGGCAGGATGCCAGATAACGTCTGGCGAGGGTAACCTTAGGGAAAGTGCCATAGAAAAGGAAACCGCCACGTAAGTGGTAAGGGTGGAAAGGTGAGGTAAGAGCTCACCAGCAGTCTGGTAACAGGCTGGCTTGGTAAACCCCATCCGGAGCAAGACCGAATAGGGAAGGGTTAAGGGTGGTCCCGCCTACCTTCCGGGTTGTGTCGCTCGAGCGTGCAGGCGACTGTACGCCTAGAAAGATAATCGTCACCGCGCAAGTGGAACAGAACTCGGCTTATTGATTGCTTGCTTCTATATTTAACATATAATTGATAGTATATAAGATTGTAGATCTTTGTTAGGAGAACTTCATGGCAATTACAGCAATTACTAGTGTACAAGAATTTGATGAGAAAGTGCTTGGCGCTAAAGGTTTAGCTATTGTTGATTTTTGGGCTGGTTGGTGCGAACCTTGCACCGTTATGCGTCCAGAGATTGAAGACGTAGCAGAGCGTTTAAAAGGTCAAGTAGAATTCTTTAGTGTTGATGCAGAAGATAAAAATCTTCGAGGTATTTTGTTAAAAGAAGATGTTGATGGTATTCCATCCTTAGTATTCTTCCGAGATGGTAAAATGCTTGATTCCCTTGTGGGTTATAAAAAAGCAGATATCCTTGAGTCTCTAATAAAGGAAGTTATCTAATTAATTAATAACTAGGAATTCGTAGAAAATAAATAACATGAGGCTGTATATAAGAAAAGTTAATTTCTTATATACAGCTTTTTTGTTAAATTTTATAGTTTTCAAAAATGTTAAGTGATATAATAAAATAGTAAAAATATGATTGTCATCATGCTGGTTGAACTTCGTCAAACTGATAGAGTGAGCTCATAAAAATGATTTCTGTCATAAACGTTGTAGTTTATTAAGTAATATAATTATATTGCGCAAAGTTGTTGTAAGGAGGCTATATTCCATGAAGAATCGTATAAATAGTTTGTGGACACTCTTCCAAGAACGCCGTTTGAGTCGACGAACATTTATGAAATCCTGTGTAGCACTCACTGCTATTTTAGGACTACCTCCAACGATGTTAGACACCGTTGTTAAGGCTGCCGAAACAACTGAATTACCTACAGTGATTTGGTTGCATGGTCATGAATGTACTGGTTGTAGTGAATCTTTTATCCGTTCATCCTCTCCCTTTACTTCTGATGTTATTTTAAATATGATCTCTTTAGAATATGATGATACTTTGGCGGCAGCGTCTGGTGCACCATTAGAGGAACATTTAGAAAAAATCATCAAAGAAAAAGCCGGTAAATATATCTTGGCTGTTGAAGGTGGCGTACCACTTGATGAAGATGGTGTTTATTGCACAGTAGGTGGACGTACATTTAAAGAATCCCTATTAGAAGCTGCTAAAGGAGCTGCAGCAATCATAGAATATGGTTCTTGTGCTTCTTGGGGCGGTATACAGGCGGCAAAACCAAATCCAACAAATACAGTTTCTGTATCTTCCGTTGTATCTGGCAAGCCAATTATTAAGGTCCCTGGTTGTCCTCCAATTCCAGAGGTTATGACTGGCGTAATCATGCACTATGCATTATTCGGTCAAATTCCACCTCTTGATTCTCAAGGCCGTCCTAAACAATTTTATGGCAATCGCATTCACGACACATGCTACCGTCGTGCCTTCTTTGACTCTGGACTCTTTGTTGAAAAATTCGACGATGATGCATCCAAATCTGGTTGGTGTTTGTATAAAGTAGGTTGTCGTGGACCTCAAACATATAATTCTTGTGGTAACTTACGTTGGTGGAATGGTTTATCCTATCCAATTCAATCCGGTCACGGTTGTATTGGTTGCTCTGAAAAGGGCTTCTGGGATAATGACGTATTCTACAAACGTTTACCAGATATTCCATTGGCTAATACCATCACGACTGCTGATACAATCGGTACAGTAGCTGCTGTTGGTGCTACTGCAGCAGTTATCGTTCATGGTGCTGCAACTCTTACGCGTAATAAAATTCTTGATATGAAAGAAGAAAAACGCTTAAAAGAACAAGGCTTATGGGATGAAAAGAAACATAATAATGGAGGAGGTCACTAATGAAACGCGTAGTAGTAGATCCGATTTCCCGTATTGAAGGTCATTTACGGGTTGAAATAAAAGTTGATGAAGCGAGTGGTAAAGTAGAGGATGCATTGTCTTCTGGTACTGCTTGGCGCGGTATCGAACTTGTTGCTAAAGACCGCGATCCTCGTGACCTTTGGGCGTTCGTACAACGTATTTGTGGTGTATGTACTACAACACATGCCTTGGCTTCGTTAAGAGCTGTTGAAGATGCGCTTGGTATTACAATTCCTAAAAATGCAAACTATATACGTAATATTATGCATAGTAGTCTAGATGTGCATGATCATATTGTGCATTTCTATCATTTACATGCCCTTGACTGGGTTAGCCCGGTAGCAGCTCTTAGTGCGGACCCTGCTAAAACCGCACAATTACAAAATGATGTATTGGCTACATATAATGTAAGCGGTTTAGCACCTGCTGAAACAGCATCCAAAGACTCTGCTTATCCTAAAGAGTTTCCTAAGGCTACTACAGCATACTTTACGGCTGTACAGCAAAAGGTTAAGAAAATAGTTGAATCTGGTCAGTTGGGTATTTTCTCCGCCCAATGGTGGGATCATCCTGATTATAATTTGTTGCCACCAGAGGTTCATTTAATGGCCGTATCCCATTACTTGAATATTCTTGACCGTCAACGGGATATTGTAATTCCTCACGTTGTATTTGGTGGTAAAAACCCTCATCCTCATTACATTGTAGGTGGCATGCCATGTTCTATCTCGATGAATGATATGAATGCCCCTATTAATACACAACGCATTGCTGCTGTAGAGCAATCTATTGCATTGACTAAAGACTTAGTTGATAATTTCTACGTGCCAGATCTATTAGCTATCGGTAAAATATATGTAGAAAAAGGTATGATCGATGGTGGTGGCCTTGCGAAGAAACGCGTTATGTCCTATGGCGATTATCCTGATGATACGTACACCGGTATTTCTAATGGTGACTATCATAAGAAATGTATTGTTCGTTCCAATGGCGTTGTTGAAAACTTTGCGTTAGGTGTAGATAAAGCAACATTTATCCCATTAGAAGGTAAAGATTTTATGGATCCTCAATACCTTAGTGAAGAGGTTGATCATTCCTGGTTTACATATCCAGATGGAACAAAAACACTTCATCCTATTGAAGGTGTTACTGATCCTAAATTTACAGGTCCTAAATCTGGTACAAAAGAAAAATGGGAATTCCTTGATGAAGATAAAAAATACTCTTGGATTAAATCTCCAACTTTCAAAGGGAAAACTGCAGAGGTTGGTCCATTAGCAAAATATATTGTTGTGTATACAAAGGTAAAACAAGGCATAATCAAAGACCCAACTTGGGCTGAATCTATGATTGTTCGTCAAATTGATACAGTATCACAAGTATTGGGTGTACCAGCTCATGTATGGATGACTACTATGGTAGGACGTACAGCATGTCGTGGCCTTGATGCACAGGTAGCGGCAAATATTAGCCAATACTTCTTTAACAAGCTTGTATCTAATATTAAAAATGGTGATACTACAGTAGCGGATATGACTAAGTTTGAACCAAATACATGGGATAAAGATGCTAAAGGGGTTGGTCTTGTAGATGCGCCTCGTGGTGGTTTGGGTCACTGGATACATATTAAAGATGGACGCTCTGCAAATTATCAATGTATAGTACCATCTACATGGAATGCGTGCCCTAAAACTGCAGCTAATGAACATGGTGCCTATGAAGATTCCATGATTGATACACATGTAAAAATTGCGGATAAGCCACTTGAAATTTTGAAGGTAATTCACTCCTTTGATCCATGCCTGGCATGTGCAACCCATTTATACAATAAAAAAGGCGAAAAAATTGTTTCCGTCAATACAGATGCATTGTGTAAATAAAGGGTGGTGGGCTTATGTTAATACATACTGACAAAAAGGCGTATGTCGTATTTAGTCTATGGCTGCGCATATTCCACTGGACTATGGTGCTTAGTGTAACTGCATTGTTCTGGACTGGCCTATATATTGGTGATCCAGGCTTTGCTGCGATTACGGGTAACCCTGAACCAACTTTTGCTATTGATGGCTGGTTCTCTATGGAAACTATGCGGCGTATTCATTTCATTGCAGGTGTTATTTTAACATTCTCCTTTATCTTCCGTTTTGCAGGTGCTCTTTGGAACAGAGGGGATAGATTATTACCTAAATTCCGTCAAAAACGGTATTGGTACGGTCTTAAAGAAACAACATTGCACTATTTAATGATTCCTCAAAAACATGAACATCATTGGCTTCGTAATTCTTTAGCTAGAACTGCGTATATGATGGTATACATTATGTTCTTCTTTGAAATTTTAACGGGTTTTGCAATGTATTCGATGGTTAACCCTAATGGTATTCTAGGAACTTTATTTGCACCAGTGGTTACATTATTGGGTGGTGAATACAAGGTCCATATTATCCATCACTACATTGCGTGGGGATTCTTGTTCTTTACTATTGTTCACGTGTATATGGCATTCCGAGAAGATGTTATGGAGGAATCCGGCGAAGTATCAGCTATGGTTTCCGGTATGAAATATTACGCTCATGATCCAATTGATATTGAAGACCTTAATGGTAAACGTCGTCGTGGGGAACGTATTGATAAACCATCTGGTACTACATACCGTCCAAGTGATCCTAATGATCCTAGAGAAAGAGAATTACAAGAAAATGACTAATACAAGTACTGATATTATTAGTGGCTTGGAACAATACGCGGACTCAGAGGGTCCGCGTATTGATTTAAATAGCCTTTATGATGATGGAGATAATGAAATTGTTCTACTCGGAGTCGGCAATATTTTACTTACCGATGAGGGATTAGGTGTTCATGTAGTAAAAGAATTGAAAGAATCTTTCACATTTACGCCTGCGATTTCCATTATTGACGGTGGCACTATGGGAATGGAATTACTTACGTATATGCGTGGTATGAAGAAAATCCTTCTTGTAGACGCTATTAATGGCGGAGATGCTCCAGGAACTATATATGAATTTCCTCATAAGGAATTAGAACAATATTTTACGGAACATATTTCTGTACATGAAGTAGGAATGCAAGATATTTTACGTATCCGTGCTATTCAAGAGGATCCATTAGAAGATGCAGTGGTTATCGGTGTAGAGCCGGAATCATTGGAGATTGGTTTTGAACCTAGCGAGCCGGTACAATGCGCCTTGCCTGAGGTTAAAAAACGTGTTTTGAATGTACTACGAGAATGGGGCGTAGTAGCTGAGCCTAAAGCACAAAGTGAAAATTTCATATAGTATATAGATAGCTTATAGAATGTAAAGATAGTCTCTGTATAGGAGTATTTATGATTGAAAATTATGGTAATGTTCGCGCCGTTTTAAATGAGTTGCGTTTGGCTCTAAAGAATTTGCGTGAAACTGGTGAGACATATTCGATTTATATTGAAAAAACGGGTTTAACAGAGGAAGAACAAGTTGAAGTATTAGAAACACTTGGACGCGGTCATATTACGATTAACTTTAATGAAACTGATCAACCTGTAGAATGGTATGAATCACAATTTTCTGGAATCTGGATTGGGACTTATAAAAATGGTCGTGATGACTCAATTTTACATACCGTAGAGGTCGCTAAGTATCCAGTTGTAGCTGGTGCTTATATAGAGGATATGGAACTGGCGGAGGAAGATTTACAATCTTGGATTGATGCTGCTGGATTATAGTAAATGAGACCCTTAACGGGTCTCATTTTTATGAAAAATAGATGAAAATAGATGTTTCCGGTAAATTTGTGATAAAAATACATATAAATTTTTGATTAATAGTTAATAAAGTCAGAAATAATCATATTTATTTCCATATTATTAAAATAAATATTTTTTATAAATCGCTTTATTAATTAGATTTACAAATAAATATATATTATATTAATTTGCTATAGTTATATAAAAGATAAATGAAGTGTTTTATTGGTGTTTTATAGAGAAATGGCTTATTTACTGGCTTTATAAACATTATTGGGCCTATTGTTAACCTTTAGCATTTGCCTTAATTTACTAATTAACATAAAATATGTGAGTAAAATACTTTGGAGGATTTATGTTACTTTCTATTGTAGTGCCTGTATATAACGAAGAGGAAAATATAGCGAACTTTTATAAAGCTGTAACTGATGTTATGTCAGGTCTCACATATGATTATGAACTAATCTTCGTGGATGATGGATCCAGTGATTCGTCAGCTATGATACTGCGTGAAATTGCATTCAATGACAAACATGTTAAAGTGTTATTGCTGGCTCGTAACTTTGGGCATCAAACGGCACTTACATGTGGACTTGATTATGCTCATGGCGATGCAGTCATTACAATGGACGGTGATATGCAGCATCCACCTGCATTGATTCCTGAACTAGTTCGATTGTGGGAATCAGGGTATGATGTGGTGCGTACCATTCGTGATTCAACTGATGACGCTAGTTGGGCTAAATCTTTCACGTCTAAGTATTATTACAAACTAATGAACAAAATGGCCGATGTTCCTATTGTTGAAGGTGGGTCAGATTTCCGCCTCATGAATAGTAAAGCATTGGGCACGTTGAAACGATTTAGAGAACATGGTCGATTTTTGCGCGGTATTGTCGGCGCCTTAGGGTATAGACAAGCAGAGTTGCACTTTGTGGCACCACCTCGATTTGCAGGTGTCTCAAAGTTTAGTGTGCGTAAAATGATTCGATTTGCTCTCGATGGTGTAACCGCTTTTTCAAGGGTGCCTTTACGGGCCGCCTTGTATGTAGGTGTACTCTGTGGGGGAATGAGTTTTTTGCTCATCTTACATCTTTTGTATGTATATCTTACAGGACAAGCTTTGAATGGGTGGACAACCTTGGGCGTATCAATCTTGTTTATTGGTGGAATTCAACTCGTCGGACTGGGGATTATTGGCGAGTATGTAGGTCGTATTTTTGAAGAGGTGAAGCAACGGCCTTTGTATTGGGTTAAGTCAGCTATAAATTTTGAAGAGCATGAAGAGGCTCCGTTACTCGGACCAAGCAGTGCAGATGTTTTTATGGCACCAGAGGCTTATACCAACAAGAGCAAAGAAGACTAGCTGTATTTGTGAATGCAAATAAATAGACGGTTAGTATATTTTGAATAAATAACTTACTTTAAAAGTTTTTTGGAAAGGAAGCATATGAAGTCAAAATATAGTAAGGTTAAAATAACGGCATTAACATTAACTTTTGTGTGTGCCACAACAGCCATGGTTGGCGCAACAACATTACAATATGGTGATAAGGGCAAAAGTGTTACAGCGGTTCAACAACAACTAATTAAACACGGCTATAATGCTACAGATAAAAATGGTGTATATGGTAAGGAAACGAAGTGGGCAGTTCGTTTGTTCCAACAAGATCGTGGCCTTCCAGTGGATGGTATCGTAGGTCCTGCTACGTATAACGCATTGATGGGTGCTCCTCGTTCTACGAAGGCAGTATTGACTCAAAATGCAGCGACTAAAGCAGTAGCAACGAAATCCGCTTTTACAAACAGTAATGCGACATCCCGTCGTATTGCTGGTCAATCCATTAATGGCAAGAACGTTAAATTAAACAATATTACGAAAAATGAAACACCTAGTAGCATTCACGCAATCTTGGCAGAAGCTGACAAATACCGCGGTGTACCCTATGTATTTGGCGGTACTACTCCAAGTGGCTTTGACTGCTCTGGTTATGTTAAATATGTATTTGAAAAACAAGGTATTTCCTTACCCCGTTTGGCAGATGAACAGTATAACGTAGGTGTTGAAGTTTCTCGTGCGAACTTGAAAGCAGGGGATTTGGTATTCTTCGAAACATATGAACCAGGTCCATCTCACTCTGGCATTTATATTGGCGATGGCAAGTTCATTAGCGCCACTTCCAGTCGTGGTGTTGCAGTAGCAGATCTTGATACTGGCTATTGGGGTGAACGTTACATCGGCGCAAAACGCGTTGTACGCTAATTTAATAACTAGCTATAAAAGAGGCTATACGAATCAATTTTGTTTTGTTGATTTGTATAACCTCTTTTTATGTTTATTATTTACGATTTAACTAGCATTGACTAAATTTGACCTTTACTTTTATTGTAAAAAATATGGATTAAAATTTATATCTTTCACGGTCTGATTGGATTGGTGTGAAAGTGCGTGAATTCCGCATAATCTCAATGTTTTTGATAGATTTTATATCGTTTTTGCGTTATAATGAAGAGTAAATAATTTTAGGAGGAATATACACATGAAGGGTAATGAACTGCGTCAAGCATACTTGCAGTTTTTTGAAAGTAAAGGACATTTAAAATTAGATAGTTTTTCTCTTATACCAGAAAACGATCCGTCTTTGTTATTGATCGGGGCAGGTATGGCGCCATTGAAGCCTTTCTTTACAGGTAAATTGGTACCTCCTTGTCGTCGTATTACAACATGCCAAAAAAGTATGCGTACCGGTGACCTTGAAAACGTAGGGCGTACAGCACGGCATCATACATTCTTTGAAATGTTGGGGAATTTCTCTTTCGGGGACTACTTTAAAAAAGAAGCTATTCATTGGGCGTGGGAGTTTTTAACTGAGGTTATTAAACTCGATAAAAATAGATTATATGTTACTGTATATCCAGATGACCAAGAGGCATATGATACATGGCATAATGATTGTGGTGTAGAAGAGAGCCATATCACGCGTCTCGAAGATAACTTCTGGGAAATTGGCGAAGGCCCATGTGGTCCAGATAGCGAAATCTTTTTTGATCAAGGTCCTGAACATGGTTGTGATGACCCTAATTGTGCGCCAGGCTGTGATTGCGATCGCTATCTTGAAATTTGGAACTTAGTGTTTACTCAATTCAATAAAATGCCAGATGGATCTTATGAACCATTACAACATAAAAACATCGATACAGGCGCCGGTCTTGAACGATTGGCTTCCGTATTACAAGGCTGTAAAACAAACTTTGAAACCGATTTGATTTTCCCAATCATCGAAGCCACTGCAAAACGCGCTGGTGTTACATATAACGAAGATCCAAATACAGATGTTTCTTTAAAAGTTATCGCTGACCACGCTCGTGCTGTCACTGCATTGATCTCCGATGGCGTATTGCCATCCAACGAAGGTCGCGGCTACGTATTGCGTCGTATTTTACGCCGTGCTGTACGTCATGGCCGTTTACTTGGTATTGAAGGTATCTTCTTAACACCACTTATTGATGTAGTTGTAGACATTCTTGGCCCTGGTATTAAATCCATCGCCGAAAAACAAGACTTCGTTAAACGCGTGGTTCAAAACGAAGAAGAACGCTTCAACCAAACATTGGAACAAGGTCTTGAGTTATTAAACTCCTTGATTGATACATTAGCCGCCGAAAAGGCAACTGTAGTTCCTGGTTCTGAAGTATTCAAACTATATGATACCTATGGATTTCCTTGGGAATTAACAGAGGAAATCGCTTCTGAACGCGGTTTTACAATCGACCATGAAGGTTTTGAAGCTGCTATGAAAGAACAACGCGAACGCGCTCGTGAAGCTCGTGTAAAAGAAGATGCGAAGGTAGCAACACCAGACATTACATTCTTGAAAGATGAAGAACTTCTTGAGGACGAGGCTGTAGAAGCATCTTCTGTATTGATGATAGGTAAAGGTGCTGAACGTTTACAAACAGCTGCTGACGGTGATGAAATTACTATCATCGTACGTACGACTCCATTCCATGCTGAAGGGGGCGGTCAATTAGGTGATACAGGCTTTATCGTGGGCCCAATGGGTAAGGTAGAGATTCATAATACAAAACGTTTACCAGAAGGCACTGTATACCATATCGGTACTGTTGTAGAAGGTTCTATCTCCGAAGGTGATGATGTCACTCTTGAAGTGGATACAAATCGTCGTGCAGCAATGGCCCGCAACCATACAGCAACACACTTGTTACATGCAGCATTGAAAAAGGTTCTTGGCGAGCATGTTAACCAAGCTGGTTCCCTAGTAACTCCTGATTACTTGCGTTTTGACTTCACTCATTTCTCCCCTGTAACGCAAGAGGAACTTGATCAAATCGAAGTTCTTGTAAACGAAGAAATTTTAAAAGCTACGGACCTAGCTATTGCTGAAATGTCCATGGCCGAAGCAAAAGCGAAAGGTGCGATGGCACTTTTTGGTGATAAATATGGCGATGTAGTTCGCGTTGTAGAGGTTCCTGGCTTCTCCGTTGAATTATGTGGTGGTTCTCATGTAGGCAACACGGCTTTCATTAGTTCCTTCCGTTTAACATCTGAAGCTGGTATCGGTTCTGGTGTACGTCGTATTGAAGCGATTACAGGTCGTGCAGCTCTCGATGCAGCAAAACAAGATCGTTTGACTATTGAACGCATGGCAAGCGAGCTTAAAACTAAAGCTCCTCAAATAGAAGAACGCTTACACCAAGTATTAGCAGAAGCTAAAGAAACTGCTAAAGAACTAGAACAAATTCGTAAAGAGGTTTCTGCTGCGGGTGCTGCAGATATCATTGCTGGTAAAGTCATGATAGGTGATGTAGAGTTTGTTGGCGCAGCTGTAAAAGCATCCTCTATTGATGAATTACGCGACTTAGCTGATATGGGACTTGATAAATTGAATGGATCTGGTGTGGTTCTTGTAGGCGCTGCTATGGGCGATGATAAGGTAAACTTTGTATGTAAAGTATCTAAAGATGTCGTTGCTAAAGGTGCAAAAGCAGGTAATATTGTTAAAGCAGCAGCTCAAGTAGCTGGAGGTAATGGCGGTGGCCGTCCGGATATGGCACAAGCAGGTGGCAAAGAGCCAGCTAAATTAATGGAAGCCTTAAAAGCTGGTGGTGAAGCCTTAAAATCTATGTTACAATAGGCATATAATTTTATAATTATACTTGTATCTGTTATAGAAATTTTTCATAATGCATAAAAAGTTACTGACTTTGTAGCTTTAATTCAAGTATAATAGTAGGGGAGATTCCACTTTTATGGTGAAATCTGCCGATGTAATAAAAAGGAGGGATACGATGAACGTTTCAGATGAAACCATGTTATTCCGTAAAGTAGACGATGAACCGATGACCGCTGAAGAGGTGCTTACGCGTGTTTATCAATCTATTCAAGAAAAAGGTTACAATCCAATTAATCAAATCTTAGGGTATCTAATCTCTGGAGATCCTGCGTACATAACAAGTTATAATAATGCGCGTTCCGATATCCGTCGTTTAGAGCGTGATGACTTGATTGAAGAATTGTTGAAAGAATACGCAAAGGCTAAACAACTATAATGAGAATTATGTCATTAGATGTAGGCAGCCGTACTATTGGTATTGCCTGTAGCGATGCACTGCTCATGACAGCACAAGGTATTGAAACCATTCGTAGAACATCTCTAGAAAAAGACTTTAATCGCTTACAAGAACTCATTTCTGAATATGAAGTACATGAACTTGTGGTAGGTATGCCGAAAAATATGAATGGTACAAAAGGTGAACGGGCTGAAAAGACTGAAGAATTCGTTGCAAAGATGAAGGAAGTCATCGATTTACCTGTTACATATTGGGATGAGCGGTTATCTACTGTTATGGCTGAACGTCAACTCATTGCGGCTGACGTGAGCCGTAAAAAGCGTAAATCCGTTATCGATAAAATGGCAGCGGTTGTAATTTTGCAAGGATATTTAGATCGCTTGCAGTTTAATAAATAAGTATTTTCTTTAAGGAGGGTTTCCAATGGTTGACCAAAATTTTGAAGGTGAAGTGTATTATTTGGAATTCGAAGACGAACATGGTAATAAACAATACTTCACAGAAGATGTTATCTTGAGTCATGAAGGTCAAGAGTATGCCGTTCTTGTGCATGTACAAGATGAAGATGCTGATCATGAAGGTCAAGATGACACATACATGATCTTGGCTCGCATCGAAACAAACGAAGAAGGCGTAGAAGAATACGTACCTTTGGATGAAGAAGATGAAAACTTTGAAACTCTAGTAAAACTGTATGAAGACATGGATGAAGACGAATAATCGTCTTTAGCATAAATTTAGCGTGTTGTCAGTGGACAATGCGCTATTTTTATTTTGTTATATATTATCATTATTGTAAAAAGCAGAGACTTCATTCATGCTAAGAGCATAATAAATAAAATTAATATATTGCATAAAATGGAATAAGCGGAATCATTGCCCTTTTATATAGGGGAAATATAGAGTTTATGGTATAATGAATTGATATACTGTTATGTTACAGAAAGGAACTCAACAACGTGAGAAAAGCCTTAAGATATATTTTGATCCTAGTTATTGTAGGTATATTAATTATTGGTGGAGGCCTTGGTGCATTGTACTTTGTACCGAATACCTTTGCTCAAGATGATGGAACACAAGTAGTCGTTATTGAAAAAGGTCAAACGGGTACTGAAATTGCAGATATGCTTTTTGAAAGAGGACTTATTCGCTCAACTCAAGGCTTTAAGCTCTGGTTATACTTGAGCGGTACCAATGATAAGCTTCAAACTGGACATTATCAAATACCTAATAAAGTAACTGTGCGCGAACTCATTTCTTTGTTACAAGAAGGTCATGTAGAATCTATTCGTGTTACAATTCCAGAAGGATATACAGTTGGTGATATTGCTATCGTTCTTGAAAAGAATCAAATTATGAAGGCGAAGGACTTCTTAGCTGAAGCTAAGACCTATGTACCATACCCATACATGAAAGGCACAAAACCTGCTACATATCCTGTAGAAGGCTTCTTGTTCCCAAGTACGTATGAAATCCCCGTAGGTGCTACGCCTCGTGATGTTATTCAAATGATGGCTGACGAAATGAATCGTTACCTTACCCCAGCTGTGAAGAAACAAATTCAAGCTCAACATATGAGTATCCATGATTTTGTAACCTTGGCGTCTATCGTTGAACGAGAGTCTTTATTTGATGCAGACCGCCCAACTATTGCAGGGGTATTCAAAAAGCGTCTAGCTCATGGTATTCCATTGCAATCTGATGCGACTATTTCCTATGTACTTGGTTATGCAAAGGAAAATGTAACGATTGGGGATACACAATTGCAAAGCCCATATAATACATATGTATCTAAAGGTTTACCACCAGGTCCAATTTCAAATCCTGGTAAAAAAGCTCTAGATGCAGTTTTACATTCTGAAAATACAGATTATTTATACTTCGTAGCAGATAAAGAGGGGCATAATCACTTCTCTAAATCATACGAAGAACATTTAGCAGCGGTTAATAAAATTTATGGTGCTGACACAGTAAAAAATTCTTCTGCTAATACTGAAGTAGCTGCACAAGCTGGTCCTAACTATGACGTAGCAGTAGCGACTACAGAGCCTAATTATAATTATAGTTCTGCAGAAGCGGTGGAAGCAGATTCTCAATATGTTGACGTAGAACCTAGTTATAAATACACACCAACTACAGTTCCAGCAGCTGAGATTCCAGATCCTGTACCAGGTTCAACACAAAATCAATCATCGACGCAAGTCACGCCGTCTGCTCCATCCTATGGAAATAATGCAAATAACAATACGTATGTACCAACGACGACACCTGTACCTGAATCGATGCAGAATGTTATTCCTAATGCACAACAAGTACCACAAATTCAGGTAGAACCTGCAAATCCTGCTGAACGCTCTACGTTGGTAGTTCCTAGTGGTACTAACAATAGATAATGTAGGAGATTTAATCTACTTTCATGATATTAAATGATATTTTAAATGAACAGCGTATTTACGCGATGATTAATGATGTGCCGATTTTACGAGAATCTGAGGTTCATCTATTTGAAGAATTAATAGGTTTATACCGGCCCACCTCTGTGTTAGAGGTGGGCACAGCCATTGGTTACTCCGCTTTGTTGATGGCACCATTACTCGACGAAGAGGAAGGGCATATTACCTCCATTGAATTGGATGATGTGCGCTATGAAATGGCGAAATACTATATTAACCAATCCGATTATGCCGATAATATTACATTGCTAAAAGGCGATGCGTCTCAAGTCTTAACGGAACTCACAGGCGAATACGATCTAGTGTTTTTAGATGGACCAAAGGGGCAATATTTAAAACAACTTGAACTTATTCTGCCACATGTGAAAGAAGGGGGCGTCATTCTTGCAGATAATGTACTCTTTAGAGGCTATGTAAGGGGCGATAAGGAACCGCCAAAACGGTTCAAAACTATCGTAAAACGGTTACAAGAATACTTAACATATGTTGAAAATAAAGAATTGTTTAACACCACCATTTATCCCATGGGTGATGGTATGAGTGTGAGTGTGTGGAAAGGGCACAACAAATAATGGCAGAACATTTTATGGAATTGCTTTGTCCTGCAGGTAATATGGACAAGCTTAAAATGGCTATCCGCTATGGTGCGGATGCTGTATATTGCGCAGGTAAACGCTTTGGCTTGCGCGCAGGTAACTCTAATTTCTCCGATGAGGAATTAAAGGAAGCTGTAGAATTTGTACATGCGCATGGCAAAAAGATTCATGTTACATGTAATATCATTCCTCACAACGAGGACTTCGAAGGTTTAGAGGATTATTTGAAATTCCTTGAAAGCATCGGTGTTGATGCAATCATCGTTGCAGACATGGGGATTTTTAGCCTTGCTAAGCGCGTAGCTCCAGGTTTAGAGCTTCACGTAAGTACACAAGCTTCTACTACAAACTGGCATACAGTTCAAATGTGGAAAGAACTTGGTGCTACACGTGTTGTAGCGGCTCGCGAAGTGTCCTTAGCAGACCTTAAAGAAATGAAGGATCATGTAGATATTGAAATTGAGTCCTTCGTACATGGTTCTATGTGTATTTCTTACTCTGGTCGCTGCTTATTGTCTAACTATATGACAGGTAATCGCGATGCTAACCGTGGTCAATGTTCTCAATCTTGTCGATGGAAATATTCTCTTGTGGAATCTAATCGACCTGGTGAATATTACCCAATCGAAGAAGATGAACATGGCACGTATATCTTTAACTCTAAAGACTTGTGCTTGATTCACCGCATTCCAGATCTTTATGAAGCTGGTATTGATAGCCTTAAAATCGAAGGGCGTATGAAATCAGTTCACTATTGTGCCACAGTGGCAAAAGTATATCGTACAGCGATTGATACATATCTTAAAGAAGGTAAAGATTGGTATGTTCGTCCAGAATGGATTGCAGAATTAGAGAAGATTTCCCATCGTCCTTATACAGATGGCTTTGCAGAAGGTCGTCCTGATGAAACGGCTCAAAACTATGGTAAATCTACGAATACGCAGAGCCATGACTTCATCGGTTTAGTTATAGGCTACAACGAAGAAGAAAAATACGTTGATCTTGAACAACGTAATAACTTCAAGGTGGGCGATAAGGTAGAATTCTGCCAACCAAAAGGTGAACTTGTTGAAACAGTAATCGAAAAAATGACAGATGAAGATGGCAATCCTATCGATGTAGCACCTCACGCACAAATGAAAGTACGCATCTATATGGATACACCACTTGAACCGTACTCCATGATGCGCCGTGAGTGCAAACCTAAAGAGGATGAATAGTTTATGAGTGGTACAGCCTTAGAGCCGAGTAAATCAATCGGTGCATTTCCAGATGTACCCGACTTAACCACCTCTGGAGAAGAAGCGTATGTGTACTTTCACATTGATCCTAAGCATACGAATTTTATCAATCGCATCATTGAAGGCTATGAATATTTAGGTGTTATGACCTCTGTAGATACGAATGGGCGTTGCATGTTGCGCTGCACACCGTCTACAAGGCCCTTGGCGCTTGAAGTATTGAGTAGCTTATCCGACTATGTCACTATAGAAGTTTAAGTATAATTTTTATTGTAAATCGTATGAGGGAATTTTATGACTATACTAGATTTACAATTACATCAAATGTATACAAATTGTAGAGAAATGAGAGTATATCTATGAAACAATCTATTTTGAAACGCACATTATTAACAGCTTGCCTTGGAGTATCTATGGCAGGTGTAGCTATGGCGGCTCCTGTAGGCCCTGTAATCATTCCTCAAGCAGGGGATGTGGTTGTTATCAACCATGGCCCTGATATGACGTTCACAGGGAATATCAATTTCGATGTGGAAAGCCAAACTAATAGCAACCTACAAATTGGCTCTACTGTGATTCCTAATGTGGTATACGGTGCGGCTTTTAATAAGTCTGGCGCACCAGATACAATCATCCCAGCTCAAACGTATGTATATGTAGGCACAAAAGACGGGGCGAATGCTTTCACAGAAGCTAGCGATGCAGACAAAAAAGGCGCAAGCTGGAATGTGGAAACATTGAAGAAAACTAAATCTGGCGATGTACAATTGGCGAGCCGTGGCGTTCCTGAAAAACCGTTGGCTAATCAAGTGGCGACCATTAAAGATTCCATTATGCTTAGCGCTGTAGACCTCAGTACTACAGAGGTGGGCCGCAATAGCAAGGGCGTTTTATATATGACTGTGCCTAAGGAATTGAAATTGACTGCTGACACAGGTATTCCTGATGATGTACGTGAAACGATGCCAGCCATGTTCCGGGGCAAAATGGGGGACTCCCTCATGGTAAACCTCATGCCTCTAAATGAGGAAGAGAAGCAACAATTAGCGGCAAATCCACATAATGCAAATACTATCGTATTCAACCGTGGTATGAACATGGCAAAAATGATTGGATCCTCTGCACGTACAAGCAAGGTGTACACATACATGAAGGACCATTATTTGAACCTTGTTATTGTAGCGAAAGATTACGATGATAACGGTGCTCGTGGTAGCGGTGTTATGATGGTATCTAAACAAGATAACTCTAATGACGTGCTCTTAACACTTTACAAAGGTCCAGACCTTTCTACTAGCAAATTGGAAAAAGTAATTGGTGCTATGTTGTCTACAAACTTCAAACGTTAATTTATAAATAATGCATATAAAATGGCTCGAGATTCTGATATGTTCTGCCTTTACTGGTTGTCTAGTAAAGGGGGGCCATATCATTCGCGGGCCGTTTTCTTTAAAATATAAATGTATCAATATAAATGAAGAGAAGATTTAAAATTTATGGATTTAAAAAATTACAATTTATAGTTTTCAAGAAATTTACAGTTAAACTGTATTGAATTTTTTAGTCCTCTATGATACTATAATCTAGTAAAAGTGATGCAAAGGACATGATTCTTTTATCCCTGTGTACCAGAGAGAGGCTGATGCTGGAAATGCCTTACACATATATTAGAGTTACCCCCTTTAAACTGATTTGTCGAACCTAAGTAGGCAAGTACGGCCGCCACCGTTATCGGGCTTAATGAAGTGAATTAACTATACACATATATTGGTATAGGTAGTTAACTAGGGTGGAACCGCGAATGATCTTCGTCCCTTGTTTGTAGGGATAGAAGGTCTTTTTTTATTACCCAATTTCTACAAGCTAATTACTCAATGTTTATGTATTGTGTGGTAAGTAGGTATATTGGTGAAAGTAGAAAATCAAAGCTATCCTAGTTTATAAATTGGAGGAAAGAAAAATGGCAGATGTAAAAATCATTTTACCTGATGGTAGTGCAAAGGAATACGCTGCTGGCACTACTCTTGGGGAAGCAGTAAAACAACTATCTAACAGCTTGGCTAAAAAAGTACTAGCTGCAAACGTAAATGGCGAATTAACAGACCTTCGCGAAGAACTTGTAGATGGTTCTGAAGTTGCGTTCTTAACATTCGAAGATGAAGGGGGCAAACATACTTTGCGCCATACAGCTTCTCATATCTTGGCACAAGCTGTTAAACGTTTATGGCCTGAAGCTAAATTGGCAATCGGTCCTGCTATCGATAAGGGTTTCTACTATGATATCGATATGGAACATACTTTGACTCCTGAAGATTTGGGTAAAATCGAAAAGGAAATGAGCCGTATTGTAAAAGAAAATTTACCGATTACTAAATCCGTTATGCCTCGTCAAGAAGCTATCGAATTCTTTAAAGCTAAAAATGAAGATTACAAGGTAGAATTGATTCAAGATCTTCCTGAAGATGCTGTAATCTCTTGCTACTCTCAAGGCGATTTCATCGATCTTTGTGCAGGACCTCACGTGGCATCCACTGGTAAGGTGAAAGCTTTCAAATTACAAAGCATTGCAGGTGCATACTGGCGTGGCGATGAAAAAAATAAAATGTTGCAACGTATTTACGGTACAGCATTCGAAGAGAAAGAAGAACTTGACGCATACCTTCACTTGCTTGAAGAAGCAGCTAAACGGGATCATCGTAAACTTGGTAAAGAACTTGGCTTGTTTGTTATCAAAGAAGAAGGTCCTGGGTTCCCATTCTTCTTGCCAAAAGGAATGGCTCTTCGCAACGAATTAGAAAACTTCTGGCGCGAAGTTCACCATGAATTTGAATACGAAGAAATCCGTACACCAATCATCTTGAACAAACAATTGTGGGAAACATCTGGTCACTGGTTCCATTACCGTGAAAATATGTACACTACAATTATCGACGAAGAAGAATATGCAATTAAACCTATGAACTGTCCAGGCGGTATCTTGGTTTACCAAAACGAAATGCACTCTTACCGTGACTTCCCATTGCGTTACGCTGAACTTGGTCTAGTTCACCGTCATGAATTATCTGGTGCATTACACGGCTTGTTCCGGGTACGTGCTTTCACACAAGACGATGCTCACGTATTCATGTTGCCATCTCAAATGCAATCTGAGTTGATGAAAGTTATCGAATTATTCGACCGCATTTATAGCCAATTTGGCTTGAAATACCATGTGGAATTATCCACTAAACCTGACAATGCAATGGGTGATGATGCGATTTGGGAAGCCGCTACAGAAGCATTGCGTAATGCTATCGAAGCGAAAGGTATTCCATACGTAATCAACCCTGGCGACGGCGCATTCTACGGTCCTAAACTTGACTACCATATCGAAGACTCCTTGGGTCGTACATGGCAATGTGGTACTATTCAATTAGATATGAACTTGCCTGAACGTTTCCAAATTGAATATGTTGGCGAAGATGGTCAGAAACACCGTCCTATCATGATTCACCGTGCATGCTTCGGCTCCATGGAACGTTTCATCGGTATCTTAACTGAACACTATGCAGGTGCATTCCCAACATGGATGGCTCCTGTACAAGTTAAAATCTTACCTATCTCTGAAAAACACGTTGAATATGCTAAGGACTTGGCAAAACAAATGCACCGTGACTATGTACGTGTGGAAGTAGACGATCGCAGCGAAAAAATCGGTTATAAAATCCGCCAAGCACAAATGGCAAAGGTTCCATACATGCTTGTTGTGGGAGATAAAGAGGTCGAAGAAGGTACAGTTAACGTTCGTAAACACGGTGGTGACGAATTGGGCTCCGTACCATTCGAAGAATTTTTCAATTCTATTAAAACTGAAATTAAAGAACGCAACTAATTATTTACTCTCCTAGTAATTATAATGTTATAAATCCCCCTCACATCTTGCACAATTTAAATTAGTCTGTATAATTTAATAGTGATGAGATTATAAGAGGGGGATTTTGTATTATATTCGCTTTAATTGTTACCTGTGAGTAGCGAAAGGAAATGACTATGAAAGAAGTAAATTCATACGGCTGGAAAGCTGTTATTGGTTCCTCTATTGGCTATGCCATGGATGGTTTTGATCTCTTGATTCTCGGCTTTATGCTGACCTTAATTTCAGGGGACTTAGGTTTGACCACAGGTCAAGCAGGTTCCCTTGTGACGTGGACCTTGGTAGGGGCTGTTATTGGTGGTTTTATCTTTGGTACCTTGTCAGATAAGTTTGGTCGTGTTCGTGTGTTGACATGGACTATCGTTTTATTTGCTGTATTCACTGGTCTATGTGCTTTTGCACAAGGTTATTGGGATCTTCTCATATATCGTACAATTGCCGGTATCGGCTTAGGCGGTGAATTCGGTATTGGTATGGCCTTAGCAGCCGAAGCATGGCCTGCACAACACCGTGCAAAAGCGACGAGCTATGTTGCCATCGGTTGGCAGTTAGGCGTATTGGCCGCAGCACTGTTAACGCCCGTATTACTTCCTTATATTGGCTGGCGTGGTATGTTCATGGTTGGTATTATTCCTGCCTTTGTAGCCTGGTTCTTCCGTGCGAAATTACATGAACCAGAAATCTTTGTTCAAAGTAAAGAAATTAAAGAACACTCCCATACGAACTCATTCAAGTTATTAGTAAAAGATGTAAGAACTACAAAGACCTCTATAGGTGTTGCTATTTTAACATCTGTTCAAAACTTTGGTTATTACGGTATTATGATTTGGTTGCCTAACTTTTTGAGTAAGCAATTAGGGTTTTCCCTTACAAAATCGGGTTTGTGGACTGCCGTAACTGTATGTGGTATGATGGTCGGCATTTGGTTATTCGGACGATTGGCTGATAAAATTGGTCGTAAACCGACATTTATTTTGTTCCAAATATGTGCTGTGGCATCTATCTTGATTTACTCTCAACTATCTGATCCAACAGCTATGCTATTTGCCGGTGCTATATTAGGGGCCTCTGTAAATGGTATGATGGGTGGCTACGGTGCCTTAATGGCGGAAGCATACCCAACAAGTGCTCGTGCAACAGCTCAAAACGTATTATTTAACATCGGTCGCGCCGTAGGTGGCTTTAGCCCAATGGTAGTAGGTATGATTATCTCAATGTACTCGTACCAAGTGGCAATTGCATTCTTGGCCATTATCTATGTAATCGATATATTGGCAACCGTATTCTTGATTCCTGAACTAAAAGGTAAGGAACTAGACTAGGCAAATTAACTTAATAAAATAGAATAGGTAAATGAGTTTAATAAAATAGAGATATCTATTGAATTAAGCTTTAATAATTAATTAAGCGCTGTCTTTGATATGTATCCCCTTTACTGATTGTCCCGTAAAGGGGGTACATATCACTTTAGACGGTGCTTTTTATATTCATGGAACTATTATTTTATAAATCATGAAGTTACTTGCAGGAATTTAACAAAAAGTGTCGAATAATATTCTGGGATATTTAGTTTTTGATGTAAAGTATAACGCAAGATTTACTTTTTATATAATTATTGAATATACCACCAGTTAAAACTAATTTTACTAAGGAATGATATATGTCTTTTTAGAGGTACTACCAGTTAAAACTAATTTCGTCAAGTGGAGATATATGTCATTTTTGAAATACTACCAATTAAAACTAATTTTGCTAAGGGAAGAAAGCTATTGTTTTAGAGAAACTATTAGTTAAAACTAATTTTACTAAGGAATGATATATGTCTTTTTAAAAATACTACCAGTTAAAAATATTTATTTTTAACTGGTAGTATCTGGAAAATAGGCTATGTCGGTAGAAATAGTAAATAGGTTTAACCGCTAATTTTTAAATAGCAATATATATATATAAGAATATCTCTACTTATATACATACTTATATACTTACTTATATATCTGTTTATGCCTCTGTTTATATTTATATCTATTAGAATATGAATCTATAAGAATATGAATATCTCAATTTACATCTCTAATTATTTTTATAAGAATATTTTTGTTTGTATGTATATATATGGAGAAGGAGTGAGCGAAGTGGCGCGATTACGTTTGCGTGAGGTTAGTGAGAGTGAGGAACGTTTTAATCGATTAGAGCGGGCTGTGCGATACGGAAAACGGTTAAAGTTGGCAAAAAGAGTGCCTAGAGATGTATTTTTACCAGAGGATAAGCAGTTATGGTTTTTATTTGAGCGTATATATACGGTAATTCATGATAGGGAGGTAGCCGTACTAAAACGGTTTGGCTTAACACCCATGCAGTACAATATTTTGGAGTTTGTCTATGTATCATCTTGTAATCCAACATTAGGCTTTATTGTAGACGAATTACGCATATCATATGGTAATCTATTTGAAGTCGTAAAGAATCTAGTGAAAAAAGGCTTAGTTAATTCTGATGTTTGCCCAAATGATAAACGATCTAAATGTTTAGCTTTGACCTATGAAGGTAAGATTTTATTTGAAGAGGTACAAGTCATACATGATAAAGTTTTAGGAAATACATTTTCTGTTATGTGTATGAATAAAAAGGGAGAAATGAAATCAAACTTATCATATGTACTTAGACATTTCAGTCAGGAAGAAATATACTAATCGTTCAGATTAAATATGGTAGCTTAATGTTTAAAGAGGTTAGATAATAAGCATTGTATTAAAATATTAATATATAAGTATAAGAATTAAACTGCTAAAATTAAGAATCCTACAATTTCCAGTAGTAAGAAATTGTAGGATTCTGATAGTTAATTAATTTTACGCAATTCCCATCCAGTGCCAGTATGTAAGTGCAAATACGAGCATCATGATATAGCCGATGATGGTTAATGGAATTCCTGTAGTCATAAATGTTTTTACATCGAATGTATCTGTACCGTAAGCTACCATGCCTTGTGGAGAGTTTACTGGTAGTACCAGACCGAAGCAGATTGCATATTGCATGAGCATTGTTACGCCAAGTGGATTAAGTCCTTCTGCGGAATGTCCCATAACGATGGATATTACGATAGGAATCATGGCAGAAGAGAGGGCTGTAGCTGATGCAAATCCAAGATGGATTAAAATCAGAAAGGCAGCCATAATAGCAATTAAAAGAAACACACTTGCCGTTTCAAGGGAGAAGGCATTTACAAATACCTGTGCGAGCCAGGTAGCAGCTTTTGTTTTAAGTAATACAGAGCCAAGACCGATACCAGCCCCAAACATCACAATCGATCCCCAGTCGATGTTTGGCTGTGCAAACTTCCAGTCCATAATGCCAATTTTAGGGAAGAAGAATAAGGCAATTGCAATAATCGTAGTTGTTGTAGTATCGATAGAGTGTAGTTTACCCCCTGTTGCCCACAATGCTAATAAACCAATGGAGATGCATAATAGTTTCTTTTCATCAAATGACATGGGACCGATTTCTTTACGCATTTTAGCAAGTTGTACATCACCGCCAACGAGCTCTTTAATCTCAGGTTTAATAAAGGCTTGCGTTATAAAGTAGGTAATAATAGCCATAATTATGGAGAACGGTGCAGCTGCTGTGAGCCAATCAATCCAACTTACAGATGTGTTCATCTGTGTTTGCATAAACCCAACAGCTACGAGGTTTTGTGCGGCTGCTGTTTGAATCATAATATTCCAAAAGGTATCTGCTTGTACGGCGCCTACCATGAGGAGAGCGGCTACACGGCTTTTACGTTCAATGCCTAAGTTTTCAACTATACCGATAATAATTGGAGCAAGACAAGCGATACGAGCCGTTGCGCTTGGTACAAAGAAGGCTAGAATGAGACCTGTAATAATAACACCTAAATAGATGCGGTTTACCTTTGTGCCTACGCTAGATAATACGAGCATGGCAATGCGACGATCTAGTCCCGTTTTACACATGGCTACGGAAATAAACATAGCGGCACCTACGAGAATCATCGCAGGAGAAGAATAACCTGAAATAATTAGTTTTAAGGCATTAGCTGTGCCCATAGCTTTCGCTGGCGCCTCTGGATTCGGAGAGAAGCCTAGTAACAAGGCTGTGAGCGCCGTAATCATGGTCGCACTTACCGGATAGGATACAGCTGACGTCATCCATAAGATGATAGCAAAAGCGAGGACACCAATCATACGATGACCACCGGTAGATAATGTCTCTGGTGTTGGTAATAATAAAATGCTGCCTAAAACAATAAAGGCAAGAATAAGACCTATATTTTGAACTATTGTACGCGCCTTTTGAGAAGGCAAACTAGTTGTTACACTCATAATAAAACCCCTTTCAATTTGTGTAATACCTATTACTATATAATATCTAGTTAGACAATACCCAGTTAGATAATACTCAGTTAGATAATACCTAGTTAGGTAGAATATGTTATATATATTATTGTATCGTATTTTTCTATAGAATTAATAATTATATTATAGAAATATTGTATACATAAAGGGGGATAGGTGTCAGTAAGTATACCTATATACAGAACTTATAATCTCTGTTATACTGTAAGAGTTGTAATAATAAATTGCTGAGAGCAACCTAAGATTGTTGTTGACTTTCACTATCTAATTTGTTATTATAATTAAGTAATTTATGAAGCAGAGGCCATCCGCCACTCACCTAATACCAAGAAGTATGAGGTTAATATAGAGAATTCTATTCGGATGGTGTTTGCCGTCCGTTTTTTTTATTCTCTTGGAGGTGAACGCTATTAGCAAGGATACACCACGCATTAATGAAGAGATTCGTGCTCGTGAACTTCGTGTCGTAGGTCCTGAAAACGAACAAATCGGTATTATGTCTGGCCGTGAGGCTTTGGCATTGGCTGAAGAACAGCATCTTGATCTTGTGGAAATTGCGCCTAACGCTAAACCACCAGTAGCTCGCATTATGAACTACGGTAAATATCGTTATGAACAACAAAAACGCGAGAAAGAAGCGAAGAAAAAACAAAAAATCGTAACTTTGAAAGAAGTCAAATTACGTCCACATATTGAAGACCATGACTTTTACGTAAAAATGAAAAACGCATCCAAATTCTTGGCGGAAGGCAATAAGGTAAAAGTAACCATTATGTTCCGCGGTCGTGAGCTTTCACACCCTGAACTCGGCATGGCGGTATTGACACGTTTTGCTGATGAACTCAAAGAAACGGCGTCTATTGAAAAAGCAGCTAAGTTAGAAGGTCGTAACATGACCATGATTTTAGTAAGTAAATAAGGTATTGGGAGGATTATATTATGCCAAAAATTAAAACTCGTCGCGCAGCGGCTAAACGTTTCGCAGTAACTGGTACTGGTGAATTCAAGCGTGCGAAAGCTTTCAAAAGCCACATTCTTGAGAAAAAATCTCCAGCTCGTAAACGTAATTTACGTAAAGCTACATTGGTTGCAAAAGCTGACCATAAACGCGTAGCTAAATGCTTACCATACGCTTAATCGTTAACTATTAGATCGATACATCGTAATTTAGGAGGAACTATACAATGGCAAGAGTGAAAAAGGGCGTTACAGCTCATGCACGTCATAAAAAGATTTTAAAATTAGCTAAAGGTTACCGCGGTACACGTTCCCGTTTGTTCAAAAAAGCTAACGAAACAGTAATGAAAGCGTTGTACTACGCTCGTCGTGACCGTCGTGCAAAAAAACGCGAATTCCGTCAATTGTGGATCGCTCGTATCAACGCAGCGGCTCGCATCAACGGTACAACTTACAGCCGTTTCATTGCTGGTTTAGCTAAAGCAGGCGTTGAAGTTAACCGTAAAATGTTGGCTGACTTGGCAGTTAACGATGCAGCAGCATTCGCTAAACTTGTTGAAGTAGCTAAAAACGCTTAATAACATAACAATATACATTGAGGACTCTCTTTGGAGGGTCCTTTTTATGTGGTGAAAGTAATAGATTATCAATACTTTTATAATATAATATGATATTCTATACATAGAATGTGTGTGATAAATATTGAAAGAGAGGATTTAAATTAATGAAAAAGTTATTTTCTATGTTATTGTTAGTATGTATAGTAATACCATTACAAATTCAAGCTATATCGATGGAAGCTATTAAAAATGATAAGAATAATATTCCTATTCTTACAGGGAAAAATGCCATTACGTATTTTGTAGACAAGAGTTCTATTAAAAGAATAGAAGAGAACCAGTTTATTTATAAAGTACAGGCAGTTGTATATGAGGTTGAAAATAATAATAGTAGTAGAAATAACTCATATATTCACAAGGTTTTAGTTACTTATCGTTATGATATAAACCATTCTGTAGCCAGCGTATTACGTACTCCACAGTATGCACAAGACTATTCACTCCTCATATATGCTAAACAAGCTAGCTCTGGTATGAAATTAACGATAAATAGTGTGGAAGATTTTAATTATGAAGGTGTGGCTTTGGGGAATTTCGGTAATATTCAACAACAATACGTTGATGTAGCTTTGCGTGATCCTAAATATGTTGTAGGTAACTATATCTTTAAAGAAGCTTATGGTACAGCTTTTGAAAATATGACTCTTCATAAGAAATAAGATAAATGAGTTTATGGAAGTAGCTAAAAACGCTTAATAGCATAATAATACAGATTAAGGACTCTCTTTGGAGGGTCCTTTTTGTATGGTGAAAGTATGATATAGCTACATTTATATTTTAGTGTAAAATACTAAATCATTTTAGCTGTTTTATAAAGTGAAATAAACTATCAAAAAAGTAAAATATAAAAGAGGAGTTTTATTATAGCTTGTAGAACTAACATAGTAATAAACCTATTTAAGGTGCTTGTAAAAGGAGACATTATTATGGGAATCTTTAAAAAGCTATGTATGACCTCTATGTTAGGTGTTATGTTAACTGTACCAACGTATGCAACTGTTGTTACAGGCAGTCAATCAGATGTAAATTTAGATTTAAAGTATCCTTTAGTTTATACAGATCATGCTTATGCTCAAAGAGTTATTAATACAGATATTGCAAATTATGTACTCGAAGCAAAGGATATGTATTACAACCAACATATTTATCAAGTTTCTCAAAACTATAAGGTTACCTATGAGGATAGTCAAGTTGTTTCAATCCTACTAACTACCTATTATTACTACGCCGGAGCTGCTCATGGTATGTATAATACAAGAGGTCTTGTATATAATAAAGTAACAGGTCAACGCATTCCATTATATAACTATATAAAAATTGCGAATGCAGCACAATTGGATAACGGCTTACGATCCCATGTATTAAGTTATTATACAGGTAATCATACAAAGAGCTATATTCCAAGTGGATGGAGTGTAAAATATGTAACCGATAACTATTGCTTACGTGGTAAGGGGAACATTGATCTAGTTTACCAACCATATGAACTAGGACCGTACGCAGCTGGTAATACTTATATTGGTTTTACACCAAAAGCCATTGAATACTTTAACCGCATGAACTCCTAATACAAGTGTAGCTTTAAATTGTGTCTTATCAGTACATTGATGCATTAAATAGTATTCTTGTTATAAACTCTATAAAAGCCTATAGTACATATACAGTACTATAGGCTTTTAGTGTACTTATCATATTATCTTCTATATCCGCCACATCCTCTAGTATTAGAGTTTTGACCACAGTAACTTTGGCTAGTATTGTTACAAACTGTATTGTTATTATTACAGTTGTATTGAGCGTTTGTATTACAATTGTATTGAGTATCTGCATTACATTTATACTGAGCATTGGTATTGCAATTTGCTTGTGATCCATTGCATACATAATCATAAGCAAATCCTGTAGATACAGCCGCTGTCACGGCTAAAAGCGTCATGACAATCATACGTTTTGTAAACTTCATAGGTATCACCTCCTCATTTCTATACTTATATTGTACTACTAAATGTCAACTAAAATATGATATTCTATACATATATACTATTTGAGAGGCATTATGTGAAAGGATGAGAGTCTATTATGAAACGTATATTGATGGCTACACTATGTTTTAGCTGTGTTACGTTAGGAAGTCATGCGATTGATATTAATATACCAGGTGCGGATCCTACAATATCAAAGGATGCATATCAAAATTATCGCAAGACTGATTTAGATGTACACAAGATGGAACGTGAGGTTGAAGCAGAGATAAAAGATTATATGCCCAAAGCAGTGGTAGGTAATGGTGATATAGATTTAGATAAGGTAATTTATTCAAATCGTGAGTTAAACCATTCACTAAATTTTTCTTCAACAGTATTTATTTTAAAGGAGGATGGGGCAAATATAAAATTTACTATGCCATATCCAAGTAGGTATGGTAATACTGAAAAAATTTCAGATGGCACCTCTGCGTTCAAACAGGCAATGATTATGAGTCCTAATGGGATTATGGCCTATGAATTACGACATCAACCAGCTGGAAATAATTGGGAAGATAGTAAGATTCCATATAACAAGTTGACTATTGATGATATGAAATCTATTGCAGAGAAAACAGCTGGAGTGTATAAAGCGCCTAATCCTTCATTATATGCTGATAAATTTATGTATCCTACTATAGAAAAAGCCACATGGGATGTAACATATGCTAAGGGGAGTCCGATGGTAGGGAGTATCAATTTTACAATGAAGGATACACCTACAATTTCCTATCATATTGGTTACAATTTGACACCTAAAAAACAGTTGAATTCATTGGAGAAACAAGGTGCAGATAAGACTAAAGAGATTATAATGTCACCTTTGGTAAACTATGTTCTACCATCTATTGAGCCAGCTAAGGATATCCTTTCTAAAAGTAAGATATTAAAAATTAATGATTTTACATTTTTAACGCTAAAAACAAGTAAAATGGTACGGGTAGATAGAAGCGATTCGTATATGTACATACACGATAGCGATCATTATAAAGAAGGGATTATGGTGATGCCAATAGCAGATACTGATATGCAGCATCTAGAGAATATATTCCCAAAAGTTGTACGAAGTATCATTATGTCTGACAAATATTCGATGCGACAACCAATTCAATTTGCTACTGTATGGAATGATGCTATGCCATCTGTATACTTGCAAATTAAGCGCCCTAAAACAACTTTGTATATGTTAGTATCTCATGACAAACAATTTGTATATACGCACTTTATTATATCTAATAATAGTAATCTATTGGTAAAAGACTATCGTGATATTGTGCAATATGTGGATACTAATAACAATAAGGACTACTATAATACATTCCAAAGTGGACTAGGGGCTAAGATGCCAAAAGAAATGGTTACTTATGATATTAAGAATACTAAGTAGTCGTTATTTATGGGTTGAATAATAATTAAAAATGAGCCTGTAGCACTATACTATTATAGTGCTACAGGCTCATTTTACTATATCAAGTCTTTAAGACTCTATTTTGTTGTATTAGAACTCGTTTTATCGGCTGCTAGTGGTTGTTCTGCTAGAACAACTTGAGGTTCGTTGTAAGTATAGCTTAATTGATGATTATAGGCTAATTTAAAATAATTGGCTAATCCTTTATTTGTACAGTAGATGTAGCAACCTTTTTGGCCACGTGTCATTAATGTACGGTATGTATTTTTTACAATTTCATTTGCAATACGATGTCCTTCTTCAGGCTTTTCTTTTAAAAGTTTTTTGATACCTTTGATAGACTGATCTGTTTTAGCACGTTTATTAATATCTACGATGAGCTTTCCATTTTCATAACGTAGATCATCACCGATAATAACACCTACGTATTCAAATTCAAGGCCCTGAGTGGTATGAATGCAGCCCGCTTCATTAATAGAATCTGGATCTATTGCATATGTGGTAGAATTCCCTAAGTTCCAACTGATTCCAAAATTATGTTCCAGTATTTGGATATCTTTTACAAGAGAAGTTGTTCGACCTTCTTTAGGCCAGTCCCAACAATAGCCTGCTAAAACTCGAGACTTATTGTTAATCTCATTTTTTGTTTTTATAGCAGAATACATAGCATTAGGATCATCAAAAATTTTAAAGTCATAATCACCTTCAAAACCATCATAGTTTGCTGTTTCTGCAATTTGAAGAACGTTGTCTAACCAAGCTAAATAGCCGTCAGAGCCATTACAACGGAACTGAGATTCTAGCGCGCCCTCATAAACAAGAGCTTTTTGTTCAGTACTAAACTTTAATATTTTATCGATAGTACCTGCATCTTTAAACGTAACACGTTGGTTTCGATCAATAAAGAAGACACTAAAGAGGGAGGCATTAATAATTTCTTTGATTTGGTCTTCCCCTTCATTTTGGTACATTCCAGATTTTTCACGTAATCTATGTGCTTCATCAACAATTGCAATTTGAAGTGCATTTTTAGAACGTGTATGGAATGTGCCACTACTTTGAAATAATGCTTTAATCTCTGTTTTCTTAAATCCTTTTTGTAACATGGTACTATATACATTTCGTGGTGCTGCATTAGATGTAACATATTGTGCCATATAGCCGTTATGGATACATTCAGCTAATAAGTTTATTGCTACAACACTTTTACCAGTACCGGGACCGCCACGAACTATATATACCGTTTTTTGATTATTCTTAATAGCATCTAGGGCAGCTTTTTTTATACGTTCGAACTCAACCTTTTGGTCATCAATAAGAACAAATTCTTTATTGCCCTTCAACATACTTAGAATCGAATCCTGAAGCGCTTTAGATGGTCTGAGCTTACCATGCTCGATAGATTCCATGATATTTGTTGTGTCAGGTTTTGGGATATAGGTCTTGATAAAGTTACGTAAGTTATTCATCTGGCCTAATGTAAACATAGGGGATATGTCTAATATAGCACTATAGATTGGATTTCGTAGCTCGGTTGAGATGCTTTCATCAAAGTTATGTAAAAATGCACATGGATGTAACTCAATAGGTCTCGTCTGTACATCTTCATTGAAGTTTTCAATGAGGCTACAGTAGGACCAGGCTTGGTAGGATGGGTGCGTGACCTCACGAAGACCACCACCGAGATAGGTAGATACAATATTATCCTTATCTTCTACTTTGAAAGCTTCGCCCCATTGTTTTAATTCGACAATAATAACATGTTCTTTATTATTTTGATCAAGGCCGGTAATAATAAAATCGACACGCTTTTGGGTGTTTGGAACGATATATTCAATGGCAATACCGGCTAAGTCCGGTATTGCTATATCACGCATGACATTAGCCATATAAGATAATGAAGTCTGCCATGAATGAATCTCAGATTCGCCTACGCGACGATATTTCTCTGTTAATGTTTGATATAATTTTTTGACCAAGACACCTTGTTCGAAATCTTGGATGAAAGATTGTTTTGTGGAAGAGTAGATAATCATTTTCTAACCTTAATATAAAAATGAAGGAAAATTCATGAAATGTGTTGAATAATATTATTATAACATTATGATTAGGTAAAAAAGAAAGTTGAGGAGTATTTAATAGATAAAATAAAACTTAAATTGCAATATGAAATTGAACAGTATTTAAATTCACTATTTTATTAACTACTTCTAAAAAGACTTCTTGTAGTGTTTTGTAATATCTTACGTGGTAAGTTGTTACACCCGTGAAGAGTTCGGCGTAGTGTATGTTTTGAGATACTTTTTATTCGTTTTACTTTCGGAATAAAGCAACGAAGTAAATCGTTATGTCTTTCGTTAGAAGCTCGTTTTCAAGCTGAATAGGGCCTTGTATGATAGACAGATAGATATCATCTTCAAGGTCAGATATATTCGTAAATACAACTTTAAATTTATTACACCGGATTGTAGTTTAAGGGGTGAATTTAAAGTAGATGAGAGTAAGTGCTACAGAATTTTTTATAAATTGGATAAAAATAAGGCCCTTAATAATCATTGGTCGTTTGATACTACTGTTGGATATGCTAGACATAAGCGGGGAGGCTTAATGAAATGTGGTGTATTAAAGTTTTATATAATTATCGTTTAGATTTAAGTAAAGGCATAAATTATTATTGTTGTAAATTTATATTATCAATATTTATATATGGAGTATAATCAAGATGAATATTATTGACTATATTGACTATGTAAGCTATATATATTATATTTTTATATCAATACTATTTTCTAAATTTATATATAATGCTTATTATAAGTGTCAATATGAGAAGATTTCTAATATTGAAAATAAAAAATTCTTATACATAATTAGTTGTTGGCTAGAAGAAATATTGATTTTAGCTTTTATTATTCCTGGTGCATTATTAATTAGTATAGAATTGTGGGCGAATATTAATGTAACATATCCAATATTAAATAATAATCATAAAGACTTATTGATAGCATCTTTAACAGTATTTTCGATTACGACAGCGATATCATTAATTTGTATTAATTTTGAAAAAAATATTTTTAGTAAATTTGTATTTAAGTCTGATTTACCAATGAATCATAACCAACAGCTTGTAAAGAATATGCTATTTAAAATTAAACTGTTTTCTAGTGGGTATAAACACTTATGGATTTCTACTATATTAATTGCCTATACACTGTGGATTTTATTATGTTTAAGTGATAATACCTTAACTAATGGTCAAATACATTATTTTATTTGGTGGAAACTTATTATTGTGAATGGGGTATCATTTATGAAAACATTAATAGAGTTTTCTTTTTTGAGTAGTAAATTTTAATTTTGATAACTAGTATTAGTTATTGATAGAAGGATGATTTGTCATAGATTTTGTTTATTATAACTTGAATTGCAATAAGTAATGCGACAAAATTAAATCAATTTTCTAATCTCATGTTTTAACATATAAGATGGTGTTTTAAACCAAGGCAATTCTTAGGTCGATTATTAATCAACATTAGTGCTTCTGTTAGTTTATCTAGTGTTACTTTAGCTAAATCGGTTTTCTTAGGAAAATATTTCGAGGTAAACCATTACTATTTTCATTAGGTCCACGTTGCCATGCTGCGTAAGCATCGGCAAAATATATCGGTATCCCGAACTAGGCTTCAACTTATTCATAGCACGCAAATTCTTTACCACGGTCCACTGTAAAGGTTTTAAGTAATTTACTTGTTAATGTGTTGTATAGCGAACTAATAGCTAAAAATATAGAATCCTTAGTTCGATCATCCATTTTTATTGCTACATAGAATCGAGTCTTACGTTCAACAAATGTAGCTAAACAGCCTTTACTTTTTCCTCTGGAAGAAACCATTGTATCTAGATCTCCATGACCAAAAACCTCCTGGTCTTCAATTTCTTGAGGTCGCTCTTTAATGGTTTTTTAACATTGAATCGTCCACGGTTTTCTTGTGTATTGGGCTTTTTTCTTTCCGGCGAAGTACTTTTTCCGTTACAGTAAAAAAACCACGATGGATCTAAGAATATATTGTCTTAAAGCTTAGAACGCCAACTAATCCAGCAACAACCAATTCTTCAGGAGACCAAGTTTGTTGTAATCTAAATTCAATTAAAGCCGCTAATTGAGGTGTTAACTTTATTGGTCTTCCTTTATTAGCAGACCTACTATTTGTTACCTACTGTGCTTTAATTGCAGAGTATCCGCCTTTAATGCGATTTAATTCGCTTGCTACAGTAGAATGGTGGACACCAATTAAATTAGAAATTTTACGAACAGAGTACCTTTCTTTTTTTTAAATTTCTATTTGACTTCGTTTTTCTATGGTAAGATGTATATAGCTCATATTAGAGACCTCCGTGTCATGTATTTGTGGTTATTTACATTTTACACGAAATCTCGAATATGAGTCTTTTTATTTGTCGCAATATAATTTTACAATTCACCGGTTGTAAAATATATAGACAATATTTATAAATAATAAGGTAAGGCAACTATGGATTATAAATATTATTGTTAGTGTTTAGATTTGTTTATCATTTTCATAGGTATATTTAATCCGTTTAGCATTGCTAATAAAATAAGATTAATATCTTATATATTTTTTTATAAGATTGGGTTATAATAGTGATACGTAAGGATGTATTTATATACTAGGCCTTAACGGAGCATTGTTAATGATGTCAAGCGAAATAATATATTTCGTTTGCCGTACTTGTGATTTACATAATAAGCATATGCTATTAATAGTAATACACAGGTAACGACACCTGATATTATTAAAGTGTCATTAAGTTGCTGCTGAAGTATCATCTTTAGTGTCTCCTTAATTATATCAAACATTGTTATTGATTTTAGTGGACGATTATGTAATAAAAATACATATGGTGTAAACTGTTAACCCGTAAACTTTAGCTATGCCACTAAGGCTTGTTTACGGGTTTTGCAATTTTTAGAGACTTTTTATGGATTTTCAAGAATGGGAAAATAGGGTATCTATTTTAGATAGAAAATATAATCATTTTGACTTATGGGTTTCTTATAATACAGTAAAAAATTATATTATAAATCCTTGTAATGTTAAGACACATGGGTTTTACCCATTAATTCATTTTGAAATATCAAAACCTAAATGGAAAAGAGAGAAGGGAAAAGCCTCAATCAATTTTGATAAAAAGAGACATATATATTATGCTTCACATATTGATAGTTGGATTTATAGATATTATGCTTATTTATTTAACGAGTATTATAACCAATATCTAGATAATAAACATCTAAATGAAGTTGTAGTAGCTTATAGAAATAATTTGAAGCAGAATAATATCGATTTTGCTAATAAAGCATTTTCGTTTATACGTAATTTACAACAAGAGGATGAAGAATTATATGTCATTATTGGTGATTTTACAGATTTTTTTGATAATTTAGATCATGAATATTTAAAGAATAATCTAAAAATAGTTTTAGATAAGAAAAGATTAGATCCTGATGAATTTGCTGTTTTCAAAAATGTAACAAGAGCATCATATGTTGAATTAGTAGATATTATAAAATGGCATAAATTAAAAGATAATAAAAAATCTCGCCGTTTGGTTAATAAGAAAACTTTTAATCGGGGACGAATTCTTAATATTAATTGTTTAGGTAAGAATAAGGTAGAAATTCATTCTGATAAAGGTGATAAGGGGGTTGCACAGGGGACTCCTATTAGTGCAGTGTTATCTAATATTTATATGATAAAATTTGATGAAAGACTGTCTATTTTAGCTAGTGGTAATGGTGGATTTTACCAACGTTATAGTGATGATTTTATTTTTATATTTCCGTCTTCTTCTTGTAGTATTGAGGAGATATTATCTGAACTTAAGGCTTGTGTTGACGCTGTTCATGGACTAACCTTTAAAGATGAAAAAAGGCAAATTTTTAAAGTAAGCAGCGATAAAATTGAAAATATTACAAATAAATATAGTAAAGAAAGTAATTTAGATAATCATAAGAGCTGTTTGATTAACTATTTAGGGTTTTCTTTTGATGGACATAATGTATCCGTACGAGGTAAAACATTGTCTCGATATTTTAGTAAAATGGCTACATCGGTTCATGCGATCTCACGGCAGAATAGAGCTATAGATACAATTGATTCTAAGCATAAAAAGATAATACCTTTATATAAAGTATTTAATAGATTCACGTATAAAGGGACAAAATGGTATAGGAAAAAATATAAAAACTCTAAGCACAAAAAACATATACAATTAATTAAAAATAAGAATGGCAATTTTCATGATTATATAAATAATGCTCAAAAAGTTTTTTCCCAAGATGAAAATATTTCTCTTGTTACTAAAAAATCAGCTAATTATTTGAGAAAGTTTTTGAATAAAAAATATAAAAATGACACTAGCAATATTTAATAGGAAATCATTAATTACAGTATTTTGTATATAGTCATATCGATTAGTGTTTTCTTTAAATTTATTAATAAAGTTTGGGGTAAGTTATAGAGCTTGAGTTTAATGTATTGGTATTATAGCAAAAATAAATAGATAAAAGGTTCCTAATAGCCATCTAGGTGACAATTAGGAACCTTTTTGTTTTTCATGAAATCTCTTTATTTTACCTGTATAATAATTTCATTAGTCTAATGAGAGGGTAGATATAGATGAAAGATACTGCAAAGCAAATTATAAAGTATTGGTATTCACTTGAGTGTTTACAACCGAAAGAAGTTCCAAAGTATAAAGCAATTCCTAAGAAGTATATTAAAGAGCTCATATTTAAAAGTGAAAATGATATAATTACTATTTATCAACAGTCTGTAATAAAATCTTATTGGAAAAGACCTAATTCACGTGTTTCTACGTATGTAGTACCGTTACCAAATGATCCTTATAATTACTCTATTATTGATGAGATTAAATATTTTAAGGATGAAAAGGAATATGTTTTAGATGATGAACATGCTGTTCTGTTATGTGTAGTTAAAGGGACTGAAATATTAGAGGCTTTCATTGATAAATTAGAAATTGAATATCCTGAAAAACCATATTTAGGGAATGTGTATAGTGCATCATTTATCGTTGATGCAGATGGATACTATAAAGAGGGCAGTCTACAAATTGCTCCTTTTATTTGGGTGATTTATCAAATGATGTTTCAGCCTGATGTGGAGTTTAAAGATATTAAGTTAGATGGCTGGGATGAAGTTGTTAAAGAAATTGAGGATGGTTTTAATCTTCCTGAAGAAAAGATATCCCTTGATGAGGCTGCACATGTGATCAATGTGTATATACAAAAGCATATCTTGGAGCCTATGGGCGTTACCATGTTCCGTGCTGGCGATGTTTATGGCTATTGTGGCTTTACGGTCGAGGAGATTCAGCTTGTTAAAGCTGATACAATGCCTGTAAATGTTTTAAAATCTAGCTTTTTCCTTGATGATTTACAGTTGGTCTTACAGCGCATCGATACATTAAAGGATAATAATAAGGTATTGTCTTATATCAATAGTCTTAATCAGGATATTGAGCATTATGATTTGTTGAAAGATACTAAGCAGATGCGTAAATGGTATAATCCGAAGGTATTACCATATGGTAGATGGCCTTCAAAGTTTAACTTATCCTTTATGCAGCAAATTGCTGTTAATATTGCTAAGGAGAATCCTAAAGACGTCTTTTCTGTTAATGGGCCTCCTGGTACAGGAAAAACTACGTTATTGAAGGATATCATTGCTAGTAATATTGTTGAACGTGCTGCTAAGTTTTGTGAAAGTAATCATGTAAATGATATCTTCAAAAAGGTTGTGGGCCGAGATGGGATCTCTTTTTACTATGATATACCTAGTGATATTGCATTATATGGCATGCTGGTGCTTTCATCAAATAATAAGGCCGTTGAAAATATTACATTAGAATTGCCAAATATTTCCTCTGTGGAAGAGGGGACTGATGGGTCTACATTATTTCATCCAGATTCCTCTAATCAACAGGTTGATTTATCTTATTTTGCTAAGGATAAGAAGTATCAATTTGTTAAATTTAATGAGGTATATTTTACCTTTTTAGCAGATCGTTTAGCAGAGAGTAATGAACAATGGGGCTTAATTTCTGCGAGACTTGGTAAGAAGTCTAATATAAACACATTTATGCCAGTATTAGATGTATTATCCTCAGATATGTCCTCTATTATGCGTATGCCTAGTGCTCAAGATGCTTTTGAAAGTGCCAAGAAACAGTTTCAGGCTCAACATAATCTTGTAAAAGCATTATTTACTTATGTAACAGCCTATGAAGAGAATATTCATTTGATTCAAGAATTAAAGGTTAAAATCGATAAATTAAAAGAGGAAGCTCTTGTAATCAATGAACAATTAAGTAAGTATGATGATTTAGATGATAATTTGTTGAAGTTGATAGAGCGTAAAAATAGTATTGAGTCTAAATTAATAGAGTTGAACAGCAAACGTTCTATTATTGATAAGATTTGGAGTGCTACTAACTGGTCTATTTTAGAAGCCATGAGTAATGCTGCATTGTTATCAGTTATTGAAGACGAGACTACAAAACTTCAAAATGTTAAAAGTGAATTAGATGCATTACACAAATTGGTTAATGAGCGTGAATTTATAATCAATACGAAAGATGGTCTATTATCTGATATTAAAGAACTTGATGGTACTGTCCAAAATGCAGAACATACACAGCAAGATATTTTAGGTATATTAAAAACTGATAATAAAGACACGATACATTGTTTTGATGATATAGCATCAAAGTTAATGTCACCTGATGAGGACCGAGCAGAGGCCCATACAGCGTTCTTATATGTGTGTAACTACTTAAATGAATGTAGAGAACGTTTGTTATACGATGCCTTACAAGTACAAAAGACTGTTGTTATGAGTGATGCTTTCAGAAAAAATATGCAATTACTTAGTCAGTATTGGGGCTCATTAAATGATAGGAAAAATTTACAGAAAAATTTTGACCTTGATGCCATATTCCCTGCATTACTTAATTCCTTGATGATTGCAGTACCAGTTATTTCCTCCACCTTTGCTGCTGTGGAGAGATTTTTGATTAATTGTAAATCTGAAAGCTCGTTAGGTACCATTATTATTGATGAGGCAGGGCAGGCGTCACCTCATATGCTTGTAGGGGCATTGTTCCGTGCGCAGAAGGCCGTAGTAGTTGGTGATCCTAAACAGATTGAACCTGTACAAACTGTACAGGATTTGTTTGTAGAAAAAATTGGTGGCGAAGGTATTGGTAAATATCGGAGTAAAGAGCTATCTGTACAAAGCTTAGCTGATGCACAAAATCTATTTGCAGGCATTATCAAAAATCTTGATGGTTCCGAATCTTGGGTCGGTTGCCCGCTCGTTATTCATAGACGCTGTAAGAATCCTATGTTTACAGTAGCTAATGAGTTATCTTATGGTGGCTTTATGATTAATAAGACCATGGAGCCTAAAGAGTCTATTGAGCCATGCAAAGAGAGCTGTTGGATAACATATGATACAAGTAATATTGAATCTACTATAGGTAAAGATCGATATATACAATTACAAGGTCAAATTGCTTTTGAATTGATTCAAAAGCTACGAGCAAGAAATGTGGAGTTTAAAGATATTTTTATCATTACACCATTTACTAGTGTTGCATATGGGTTTAAAAAGTATATGGAATCCCTTAGTAATGATATTGTGAATTGGACTAAAGAGGATAATAAGAAAGACTGGTTAGATGATAATATCGGTACGGTTCATACCTTCCAAGGTAAAGAAGCTAAAGTCGTTATTTATATGTTAGGCTGTCAAAGCGATGACTCTGCTAATGGAGCTATTAAATGGGTTAACGCCAATAATGTAAATGTAGCCTTTACAAGAGCAAGGGAGTATATCTATGTTATTGGTGATGCTACTAAATGGGCAGAACTTAATAAAAACCTTGCCTTCGCACAAAGATACTTACCTATTTATACCTTAGAGGATTTATAAGCGAGTAAATTGTGATCTTACTAACAAAATAAGGAAAGAAATCCTTAGATTTCTTTCCTTGTTTTAATATGATATAATTTATATCAAAGTGAGGCATAAATGGTTTCGACGCCAGACTTCGCTTCTAAAGTAAATATTTGAAGAAACGGTCTGACTTCTATGTCGGGCCTTTTTTCATACCACTATTAGAAAGCTAGCTTTCAGCTAGAGGTCAATCACTTTGCTGCCATGATAATGGTCGCTACAAGTATGCCAAAGGAAATCATGAGTGATAACACTTTGAATGTACTCATATTGATCACCGCCAATCTCTAGAAGATTAGCAAAGATTGGACCCATTTAGAGGCCTCAAATTCAATATAGTGCTGTCAATAATAAAAGTAAATAGATTAGAGGTTCCTAATAGTCACCTAGGTGACTATTAGAAACCTCTTTCGTTTAGTAACACTATTAGATGTGTTGTATTTTAATATATTACTAGAGTTACTTATTTATTTTAATGTAACTTTGCAGTAAAATGAAAATATAATGAATGAGTGTTTAATGAAGAATATATTTTAAAATATGCTTTATATTATGGGGAGGTATTTTATGTCTACAGAAAATACTATAAAGGAGAAGTTTATACTTACAATAACTGCCAACACAGTTATATCTACTGATTCACGATTCGATATTAATAATCTTGGCTTAGGAGATTATTACAAAACGTTAGATGTGAAATTTGAGAATAGTAATGGGGAGATAATCACACGTAACTATAATAAAGGCGAACGAAAAAACTCGAATCAAACTTTGCCTAGATTAGCATTTCAAATATTTGAAAAAGAAATTGTTAATTTATCTGCAGAAGAAAAAGAAATGTTTCCTGTCTGTAAATATAATCCAGATAGTGAACTAAAGCATGGGATTTACTCGAGTGTTGCATCCTTTAAACGCTATCGCAATTCCATTGAATATATGAAATATTCCTATGGAGAGGGTAGATTATTTGTCATTTATTGTTGGAACTTATTTTCTACTATTATTTTTGTTCAAGAGTGTTTAAAGCGTTTTGGCCAAGAAGGAGATAAATTTATACTTACTTATCGGGACAAAGATAGTATAGAAAGTGAAGAGAACACAATTGAAGCTACGGTTCAAGAAGAATTGGAAAAACCAATTAAAGAATATAGAAATCCATATTCACGTAAGCTCATCGAGTCTAAAAATATAATTTTTAGAGGCGCTCCTGGCACAGGAAAAACCTATTTAGCTAAGCAAATAGCTGCAGATATAATTAGTGATGGCTATTATGATAATTACGAATTGCTTAGTGATGAACAAAAGCAGCAAATTGAGTTTGTTCAATTTCATCCAAGTTACGATTATTCCGATTTTGTTGAAGGCTTACGTCCAAGAATTAATGAGGGGGTAATGCTTTTTGAATTACAAGATGGAATTTTTAAAAAATTTGTAGCTAAAGCAAGAGCAAATTATGAGAACTCCCAAAAAACACCTGAAATTATCGCTAAAGAGATCGAAGTACAAGAGGATATTACTTCCTTTTTAGATGAGGTAGAGTTTGGGGTTGATCAATTTCAGACTATGAAGGGAAGTACTTTTTATATATCAAGTATAGATGGAAAGTATATTTATATTACGATACCAGAGAATAATATCGTAAATAAACTATCTATTAATATAGTTGACATTAAAAAAATGCTTGAGTCTGGAGTAGATTTTAAAAAGGTTAAAGATATATCAACATTCTTTGGTAAAACATTTAATGTTCAGGTATATTCTTATTATTTTGCTATCTTTCAAGCTATTAAAAAAAGTAGAAAAGCACGAATTAAACCAACTGTAGAATCCGAAAAACTTAAGAAATATATTTTTATAATTGATGAAATTAATCGTGGGGAAATTTCAAAAATCTTTGGTGAGTTATTCTTTGCTATTGACCCAGGCTATCGTGGTAGAGCAGGAGCGATATCTACTCAATATTCCACTATGAGTTCTAATGAAGAGAAATTCTATATCCCTGAAAATGTTTATATTATTGGGACTATGAATGATATAGATCGCTCTGTTGATAGTTTTGATTTTGCAATGAGACGGCGTTTCCGATTTATTGAAATTAAAGCTGATTCTACTACAGATATGTTAGATGGGTTAACTAACATTAATATAAATTTAGATAGTTTAGAAAATGACACTTTGAAAGAAGACGCTCTGAATCGAATGGAACGTCTTAATAAAGCTATCGTTGAAGTTGAAGGGCTAAATGAAAATTACCAAATTGGTGCAGCTTACTTTTTAAAACTAAAAACATTGGATTTTAATCAATTATGGGAAGACTATTTACAGCCATTATTACAAGAGTATATCCAAGGTCTATATAATGAAGCTGAAATAATGACAACCTTTGCTAAAGCATATGGTTATAAAGAGGATAAAATAGGAGATGGCAATGGAACCTTTGAAAATAAAGGATAATACTTCTTATAACTCCTCTATTATGTTAAATTGCAAAAATCTTACTAACTGTATATTGAATAAAACGTTACACCAACTTGAGCATGAGGGACTTTTTATCTTTCCTCGTTATATAAATAACTCCGAAGATCTGACAAGAGATCAATTGGTTTTACAAACTATTAATAATTCTATACGCACTGGAAATGTTATGGGGGTTGTAGGCCATGGTACGGAGCGTTTAATTATTGAATCTCGCTTTAGTAATAATAGAAACGATTATTTTTTTAAGTATTTGTTGAAGAGAGTACTCGACTTACCTAATATTGTAGATTTAGAAACTGATGCAAATAAAGACAAACAGTTATTTAACCTTCTACTATTCATGTTTCCTCAATATTTAAGAGCTGCTATGCGGAAAGGGCTTTATAAAGAGTATATTAATAGGAAGAGTAATGATTCGAATATAAAAGGTATAATCGATATTCCTCGACATATTAATAAAAACACGCCTTTTATAGGTAAAATTGCTTATAATGAAAGATTATTTTCATATGATAATTCGCTAATCCAGCTTGTAAGGCATACAATTGAAGTTATTAAAGGTATCCAAGTCGGCCATAATATATTGTTTAATATAAAGGATGAAGTAAAGCTAATTGTTAATGCGACACCAACATATGAAATCTATGATCGACAAGCCATTATAAAAAGTAATGAAAGGAATATCGTTCGTCACGCTTATTATAAAGAGTACGCCGCATTACAAAGATTATGTTTAATGATTTTACGGTATCAAAAACATGAGTTTGGTTTTAATAGTCAGAAAATCTTTGGCATCCTTTTTGATGGTGCTTGGTTATGGGAAGAATATATAAATATTTTAGTTAGTGATATTTTTTACCATCCTATGAATAAATCCCAAAGAGAAGCACAATATTTGTTTAATAATGAGGGAAGAATATACCCAGACTTTATTAGTAGAGTTGATAAGCCACGGGTTATTGCGGATGCAAAGTATAAACCTATAAAAAATATTAAGAACAAAGATTATCTACAGGTATTAGCCTATATGTACAGATTTGATGCCAAAAAAGGATATTATTTTTATCCTGATATTAACCATCAGGAGTCATTCCAGTTAAAGCTAAATAGCGGATCTACCTATGAAAATAATGTTATGGGCCGTAATGATATTAGTATTATAAAACTCGGGCTGGAGATACCTCAGGGGTGTAATGATTACTATGACTTCGTGGACGAAATTCAACTAAATGAAGAGAGATTTATTAATAATCTTAAGGCGATACTATAATAGTATTCATTACGAATGTAAATTAAATTGGATTTGCTAATAATCATATATGATTATTGAAAAAACGGTCTGACTTCTATGTCAGACCGTTTTTTATATTAAATAGTAAGTATCAGTTATGCAGTCCTCGCTTGCCGTATATTTTTAAGATTATAGCAATAATTGTATTTAATACGAATAGAAGAGCAAAGCATAATAAGGCTGTAGTATAGCCATATCCGGCTTCGTGAAAGTATGATACGAGCATAGGTCCAGCAATACCTGCTAATCCCCAAGCGGTTAGGATACGGCCGTGAATAGTAGAAAGCTGGCGTATGCCATAGAGATCCGCAAGATAAGCTGGCATACAGGAGAAGCCGCCGCCATAGCAGGTGATAATAAGAAGGATTAAAATTTGGAATGTTAAAACACTATTTGTTTCGGCGAGTAAATAGAATGCGATGATTTGTATAATAAAGAATAGTATGTAAGTTTGTGCTCGCCCAAGGTAATCAGAGATAGTAGACCATGCAATGCGCCCACCGCCATTGAAGATACCGATGATACCAACCAGTGATGCAGCTGCTGTAGGTGTCATACCAATGGCTTCTTGCGCCATAGGGGAGGCTAAGGATAGTAGGCCTATACCACAGGTAATATTAATAAAGAATACCCACCAAAGGGCCCCGAATTGCCAAGTTTTCATGGCATCATTGGCTAGCATGCCATGGGTATGAACGTACATGGTGGATTTATCTTTCGTAGTTCGAGTTGGGTGTTTTGGTTGAGGTGCTTTCAAATATAGCGAAGAGGCGCTCATAATTACGAGATAGATTACACCGAGGATAATGAAAGTATCCACCAATCCAACCTGAGCTACAAGGTATTGCATAAGAGGCCCTGCAATGAGAGAAGCAAACCCAAAACCCATAATAGCTAAACCAGTAGCAAATCCTGGGCGATTTGGAAAGTATTTCACGAGTGTAGAAACTGGTGTTATATAACCAATGCCTAGTCCAATGCCACCGATGATGCCGTAGAAGAGATAGAGTAAGGTAAGATTGTGTATGCTAAGTGCATAGGCCGTACCCAATAATCCGGTTACCCAGAATAACATAGCGAGAAGTCCACTTTTCTTAGGACCAATTTTTTCTGCAAAGGATCCAAGAAAGCCCGCAGATAGTCCGAGTATTAAAATGGCTAATGAGAATGTCCATGTTGTTTGCGATAAAGTAAAACCCATATCTGCCATAATAGGACGTGTGAGTACGCTCCATGCATATACGCTACCAATGGATATGTGCAGACCAATGGCTGCTAATGCAATAAACCAACGATTTCTCATAAGAAAACTCCTTTCATATAGGTGAGATATTCAGATATAGATAAAGAAGCATTTGTTACGGGAAGGCAATAAAAAAGACCATCTGAACAAAAGCTTGCCCAGACGGTCGGCTATTACACGATGTGTGCTACTGTGCATGTAGTTAATTCTACGTATCCGTCAGCCCAGTAGGAATATATTACAAATATAGCAATTGAAAGGACATCTTGTCGGTGATATAAGTCACTATCGTATGCACTATAAGGCTTTATAAAAGAAAAGAAGGAAAGAAACAATTCGATTCCTTTCTGTGTTTAGATATGATATAATTTATATAAAAGTGAGGCATAAATGGTTTCGACGCCAGACTTCGCTTCTAGAATTTAATGTTGAAGAAACGGTCTGACTCTCAATGTCGGGCCTTTTTTCATACCACGATTAGAAAGCTAGCTTTTAGCTAGAGGTCAATCACTTTGCTGCCATGATAATGGTCGCCACAAGTATGCCAAAGGAAATCATGAGCGATAACACTTTGAATGTACTCATATTGATCACCGCCAATCTCTAGAAGATTAGCAAAGGCTGGACCCATTTAGAGGCCTCAAGTTCAATATAGTGTTGTGAATAATAAAAGTAAATAGATTAGAGGTTCCTAATAGTCACCTAGGTGACCAATAGGAACCTCTTTCGTTTTGTAATTACTATCATAAAAACGAATTAACTATGTTACAATACAATTAATATTAGTGTTTAGTGGGGGAGATATTTATGAAACGTTGTATTACATTACTAAGTTTAGGTTTGTGTTTAGCGGCACCAATGCTTTCAAACGCTAACGATATTAGACCTCTAATACATGTTACGAATATACATAATGGTCAATATGATGAGGGTTTAGATGCTATTACAGAAACCAAGTTTTTTGGTCCGTATCAGTTCCGTGTATTGAAGGGCTCTGTGGAGACTAAAGGGGAAACTAAAGATATAGATGGCAGAGCCTTTAGAACCTCTGATGGTGTCTTCATGCATGTGAAGGCTAGATCTATCGATAATACAAGTATTTCTTTAGATAAAGAGATTGAAAAAATTGTTAAAGATAGAACGGTTCCTGAACCTACTGCAAAGATGGTATTGCCTATTAAGTATGATGTAACAGAGGTCGATAATGATGGTGTGCGTAGTTTACTAGCCGAATTTATGTATGGCTGGCCATTACATAATAGGACGGATATGGTATTAGTTACTGATTATGAAGACACTCGTTACTATTATAAGTTGCAGTTTTATAGAGACAAGTTACCAAATGGTGTTCGCATTGAGCAGTTGCGCCAGATGATTATGGATGCGCAGTTTAGTTATAAATAAGGTGTTTTTGATCAGACTTCCATATTTGTGTATCCTAATGTATTTAGTCAGTCTGTAATATTTAGCTGAACGGGTATAGTAAAAGTAAATTAAAAAGAGGTTCTTATGAGTCAACTTGTGACCATCAGGAACCTCTTTTGTTGCGCAAGAGTTTATATAGTTTTCAAACTATTATAATATGCTTTTACCTAAAGGAAATTATTATTTAGTTAAGCTTTCAACAATGCTTACAATATCGGCTGCTTTTCGGGCAATATGTGTTACGCCTAGTTCTTGGTGGAGGGATTCTTCTCTAAAGCCCCATGTAACACCGATACAGAGTAGACCAGAGTTTTTCGCAGTAGCTACGTCAACTTCAGAGTCACCTACATAAATAGATTCTTCTGGTGTAGACCTTAGTTCTTTTAACGCTTGAAGTACCATGTCTGGTGCTGGTTTACGTTGTAAGCCAGGTCTTTCACCAATGGCAACAGGTAAGCGGTCGCCAAAGTACTCTTTATTGAGTGGTGTTACACCTTCTTGGATTTTGTTGGATACGATAGCTAATTTATAGCCCTTTTCACGTAATACATCTAGCATATCTAGGATGTCTGGGTAGGGCGCTGTTGTGTCTTTTAAATGCTTACCATAGTAAGCTTTGAATTCCTCAATGTATGGCTCTAATTCATGATCAGCTACTGTACTTGGGAGACACTGACGCATTAAATATGTTACTGCATTACCGAGTGCTGCTTTTATCTCTGCTAGAGATTTTTCCGGGAAGTTATGTGTACGTAGAACATGATTTACGGCGTTAGCTAAATCTGTAGCCGTATTGAGCAATGTGCCGTCGCAGTCAAAAACGATAGTCGTATATTTCATAGGAGCCTCCGATATTAAATCAATATGTACTTTTTAAGTATATGATAAATATGTAGAAAATCAAGAGAATAGACCTATTAGTTACTATAATTGTGTTACAATAATAAGGAGTATAAGTACAGTGTATAGGAGGCGTAGTATGACTGAAATACAAGCTCTTTTATTGATAAAATCTATTCTTGAGTCCGCAGATATTCATGGTATTGAAAACATTTTGGCTAAGGATTGTGAATACATGTCCACAGGTCGAGGTATTATCGGTCGTAATCGAAATGAAACGATTGAGTTTTTGTCCTCTATGGCTGAGTCTATTAAGGCTGATAATGTGCCTGTTACGTGCAAGGTCATGCATATTACCGATGTGTATGAGGAGGATGCGCTATTTCACGAGGGTCGTCATGGTTTAACCGTTTCTTATGAAAGTGACGATAACTATGTGTACATGATTTTTGTAGACGTAAATGATGAAGGCCTTGTAGATCGTATCGTTTCAAGCCAAGAAAATTATAGTATTGAGTATGATGATCTTCGTTTTGGCACTGATGAAAGCGAATATGCTTTTATTTCTGCACCAACCACTGTGAAAGACTGGATTACAGTCCTTAGTATGTGGTTAGAAACGGCAAATGTAGATATTGATGATTTCTATCAATATATCGATGAAGACACGCGCGTTGTATTCCAAAAAGGTGATGCTGAATCCATTACCCTTGAAAGCGGTCTTGATGTAGAGGATTACTTTGATCAATTAATGAATCAACACTTTGATGCGGTGCCTCATATCATTCGAGATGAAGAGGATGGATTAATCTTAACCTACGGCCCTATGAGTGCCATTGCTACCCTCAATGAAGAGGGAGCATTAGCTCTTATCAGTATCTATATCGACACCCGTGATGAAGATGAAGCGACTGAAGAGGTTGGTTATATCGAAGAGGACTTAACGAAGGAAACTATTATTGAAGAGGATCTATATTAGTCGATACTACTCATTTGATATATCTAATCTAATTAGGATTAATAGATAAAACTTAGGATTAATAGATAAAACAAAAACTACCAATTAAACATATATCTTTTAAACAGACCTTCTACTAAGGAAGGATAAGCCACTAGATATTATGAATAACTGGTAGTTTTTTGTATTATTTACATTTCGTCATGGCCTTTAATGAGACCAGCTTTTTTCTTTTTCCAGTAGGAGTAGTAGAACGGCAAGATTACGATACAGCCGCCTAGACCCCATAGTAATTGGTTAGTTTGAGCTTGTGCTAACATCCAAAGGGATGTGCCAATGGCAATGACTGGGATTAAGTAGCCACCAGGGATTGTGTAGGAACGAGCTTTGTCTGCCCATTTACGACGGAAGATAATAACAGCCAAACACGTTGGTAGGTATTGTGTAAAGCGAGATACCGCACTAATGGCTGCTAGTGTTGTAAAGGAACCAGACCAGGCAAGTAATACACTGGCAATGGCAGTAACAATTGCTGCTACATATGGTGCATTGTAACGATTACGTCTTGCTAAAGCACTTGGTAACATACCATCTTCCGCCATAGATGTTGCCACACGAGGAGCATAGTAAGCTTCGGCAAAGTTGATACCACCCATAGAGATTAAGGTGCCTATTAATACGATATACATACCAATAGGTCCAACAATTACGTTGAATGCATCTTGCACTGGAGCCTTGGTATTTGCCAAGTCAGTACCGAGTACACCAATGGATACGGCGAGGATTGCCATATACAGAATGGATACAAGTAGCATACACATGATAATAGCACGTGGTAAATTCTTTTTAGGATTTTTCATATCCTCTGCAGCAATGGCAATGACTTCAAACCCTGTATAGGCAAAGAATAGAAGAACTGCAGCTTGAGCAAATGATCCATCTACATAGATGTCTTGAGGGAAGACTGGTGTAAAGTTAGTTCCATTTATAAAGAAAATACCAATTGCAATAAATAGGGCAAGAGGAACTAACTTAGAGATAGTAATTAAGTTATTAACAAATTTTGATACGTTAACACCAAATATATTCACAATGGTAAGGCCTACAATTAAGATAAATGAAATGACGTCTTTGGCAAAATCACCACTTAAAGCTGGTACTGCAGCACCAAGTGCTGTTGCAAAGCCAACGGCCATAGCCGCCCAAGCAATAACGGTTACGATCCATTTTAGAACGCCCACTTCAAAGGCCCAGAAATCACCTAATGTATGTTTTGCATATAGATAAGGACCGCCATTACGTGTAAATAGGCTAGCCGCCTCTGCAAAGCAAAGGGCGATACAACCTGCGATAACGGCGTCAAATAACAGAACGCCTAAGCTAGCGGAACCAATTATAGAATATGCTTTGTTTGGTAGTAGGAAAATACCTGTTCCTACAATACCATTTATTCCTAGGAGTACAATACTCCAAAAGCCAAATTTTCCTGTTTCTTTCATGATACAATCTTCCTACTATTTAGTTATATTTTCTTGAGTTGCTTTTACGAATGCAGTAAATAAACGCTTTGCATTTTCGTCATTTGTAGACATCATTTCCGGGTGGAACTGACAGGCTACTAACCAAGGATAAGATGGATCCTCTAAACCTTCTACAGTACCATCCTTAGCTCTTGCTACAACCTGTAATCCTTTACCGACATTTTTAACTGTTTGGTGATGATGGGAGTTCGTAATCCAAGTATTGCAACCTATAGCACCAGCCAGTTTTGATTTGGACTCAATATCTACCGTATGGGTACCTAGAGACGGTGTTTGATTCTGAGAGTGTTTTATTGTACAGTTTTGATCATATTTTAAATCTTGGAATAAAGAGCCCCCACGATATACGTTTAAGATTTGTAAGCCACGACAGATACAAAAGATAGGAATTTGTTTTTCTTCTGCTGCTTTGATTAAAGCAAAGTCGAATTGATCGCGCTCTGGAAATACATCGCCAAGACCTTGCAAAGGTTCTTCTCCATAGTGGAGAGGATATACATCATGACCGCCGGATAATAATAAGCCGTCAAGCTTTGCTACCGTTTCGCGAGCTACATCAAGATTTTGGGTAAATGGAATTATAACAGGAATGCCACCAGTCTCCTCAATAGAGCGAGGATAGTCTTGGTTTACGTAGGAGCGCAATAAATCTACGTAAGGACCACCATTGTCTCGTAAGATATTGCCAGATATGCCAATAAATGGTTTCGTCATAATATCACCTCATATGTGTAAAAATCTGTACAACCTGATGTTAGTGTATCAGATTTTTATGGATAAAAACACTACTAATAGATATAATTATAAGCCTTATAATTGAGAAAATATGTTAAAGTTGATACATTTTACTATATTTTCTTTCAAGATATAGTTGTATAAGTTTATTGCGAAACATGATATGATAAACTATGAATGAACTGTACGGGAGGTTTACTATGGTTTTTCTAACATCTTTGCAAAGTATCATACCTAATGTGCTACTTATTTTGTTAGGATATATATTAAAAGGACAGGGCATGTTTAACCCTACCTTTAGTGGTAATTTATCGCGATTTATCATGTCGGTTGCATTACCAGCGGGAGTATTTGTATCTGTATTACATCACCTACATACTTCAGATATATGGAATTTACGATATGGCATGTTAGTGGTTGTCCTAACATATGTTATTGCATATATCGTAGCGTTCATTATGATGAAAATGCTGAAAGTTCCTAAAGGACGACGTGGTATTTTTATCAATATGGTAGTAAATGATAACTGCTTATTTATTGGGTTACCAGTGCAAATTGCACTCTTTGGGCAAGAGGCGCTGCCGTATTTCCTGTTATATTACATCGGTAACACTATTTCCGTATGGATGGTAGGGGTATTCCTTATAGAACTAGATCCACTACCAAATTCTGAAGTAGATTTTAATAATGGTTCCCATAAGATTGATAGTATACATAATAGTTCAGTATCTACTGAAGGTAAAAGCAAGAAGCCTAAATTTGATTGGAAGAAGTTATTACCACCACCTTTGATAGGTTTTTTTGTGGCATTAATCTTCTTATTCTTTGAAATTCCTTTACTTCCAATTTTGCATACTACCTTGAATTACTTAGGCGATATGGTAACCCCATTATCCTTGATTTATATAGGTATTGTACTTCATGATGCGGGCTTAAAAAGCATGCGTTTAAATAAAGACTCCATCGGTGGGATTGTAGGACGATTTGTCATTTCCCCGATTATCATGTTCTGTTTGATTATGGTTTTACAATATGGAGCAGGTATAGTTCTAGAACCAATTGCAATCATCACCTTTGTTGTACAATCAGCAGGACCTGTCATTGCAGTATTGCCAATTGTAGCTAATGAATCAAAAGCTGATTTGCCATTTGCTACAGGTCTTGTAATGATAAGTACCATACTATTTGTTGTAGTAATTCCAATCATAATGGAATTTTTAACAATGATAGGTATACAGGCTTAAAATAAGGAGAAGATTAAAATAAGTAAATAAAAAATAGGTTCCTAATGGTCATATAGGTGACTATTAGGAACCTATTTTTATGTAAGTATATACAACTTATCTAAAGAATCTGCCCACTAGAGGCATGCTAGCACCATCGTTTTTATTAAGGCCTTTTAAAAGAACCATGATAATTACGTATAGTAGTAATCCTTCAATACCAGTGAGTATAAAGTTAGCCCACATAGGTAGGATGTCTATTAAGTAATGGTAACTCATGAAAATAAGTATACCCATAACACCGGCACTGACCACGTTTTTCCAAAGAAGGGAAATATCAAGGAAGTAGCCTGTGTATTTTTTGATATAAATCAAGTTGAGTAATGCGGCAAAGCCTATATCAGCAACGGTTGCCCAGGCGGCACCGCCGATGCCTAGCCAAGGAATAGCAGTCAGTGTCCAGTTAAGGATGACCTTGATTATGAGGGAAATCCCCATATTTATGACTGGAATACGTGGTCTGTTGAGACCTTGTAGAATACCTGTTGTTACTTGATGTACACCTAGGAAGAATATAGAGAATGCCGTGATTTGCGTTGCTAGTTCTGCCTTAGGCGCATTGTAAATCAGTGTAACAGTTGGGGCAGCAAGTACATATAATAGCACTGTAAATGGTACGGTTGCCATAAATGTTAGTCGCATAGAGCCAGCAGTGCGATCATATATACCTTGATGATCGCGTTTTGCAAAGGCATGAGAGATAGCTGGTACAATGCTTGTCGCAAGGGCTGCGGTAATGATGGTAGCCAAGTTGATGAGCGGTACCGCCATCCCAGTAAGGTAACCGAAGAGTTCTGTTACTTCGTTCATTGGGAACCCAGCATCTAATAAGCGACGTGGTACGATAAGTAAGTCGAGATTCGCCGTCAACGGTAACATGATACTTGCTAAGGAAATTGGAATGGACAAGGTTAAGAGTCGTGACAAAATTTCTTTAGCTGATTCACGAGGCCCATCGTAGCTTTCACCAGTACTACTTGCCTTAGGTAATTTATAGTAGTAGTACAAGAGCACTAGGAAGGCACCAAAGGCACCTACGCCAGCACCTAAGCTAGCTCCACCTGCCGCGGCCGGTAAGCCGTAAGGTAATAAAATAGCAGCAGCACCAAGCATAACGATAACCCGTAGCAATTGTTCTACAATTTGGCTAATCGCTGTAGGCGTCATCATTTCATAGCCTTGGATATACCCGCGGAAACAGGAAATCCATGTTACAAAGAATACTGCCGGAGCGAGCGCGATGATAGAGTAGTAGGCACGGCTTTCAGCAATGAGACCACTAGAGATTAACCAATCTGCACCAAAGTACATGGCAAGACTGGCGATAAAACCTGTAATAGTCAACATTGTAAAAGAAATATTGAATACTCTCTTAGCACCACTAAAGTCGTGTAAGGCTAATCGTTCTGCCGTCAAAATAGAGATGGCAATCGGCACACCTGCGCTCGAAATTTGCAATAGTAACAAATAGATAGGAAAGGCCATCTGGTAGATGCCGATTCCTTCACCGCCCAAGATGCGGGATAAAAGAATCCAGTTGATACTACCGATGGCTTTTACTACGAAACCGGCAATGGTTAAAATTAAGGTTCCTTTTAAAAATCCACTAGCCATTGATTATAGTTTGTTGGAAGAACCCAATACATTTTTAATTTTGTGAGCTACCATGCCTTTAATAGCATCACGAGCAGGTCCTAAGTATTTACGAGGGTCAAATTCGGATGGGTTTTGAGCCAAGTATTCACGTACAGATGCGGTCATAGCAAGACGAAGGTCTGTATCGATGTTGATTTTGCAAACCGCCATTTGAGCTGCTTTGCGAAGCATTTCTTCAGGAACTCCTTGAGCACCAGGAATGTTGCCACCGAATTCATTACATTTTGCTACGAATTCAGGCAATACGGAGGATGCCCCATGCAATACGATAGGGAAGTTAGGCAATAATTCGCCAACTTTTTTCAAACGATTGAAGTCGAGGTAAGGGTCGCCTTTGAATTTGTAAGCACCATGGCTAGTGCCAATAGCGATTGCTAAGGAGTCTACGCCAGTTAGGTGTACGAATTCAGCAGCTTGTTCTGGGTCTGTAAAGCGAGCATCTGCATCGGATACGTTTACATCATCTTCAACACCAGCCAAACGGCCTAATTCTGCTTCTACTACAACGCCATGAGCGTGAGCATATTCAACAACTTGTTTAGTGATTTTTACGTTTTCATCGAAATCATAGTGAGATGCGTCGATCATAACGGATGTGAAGCCACCATCTACACAGTCTTTACAGATTTCAAAGGAATCGCCGTGATCAAGGTGAAGAGCGATTGGTAAGTTGCTGTCTTCAAGAGCTGCTTCTACGAGTTTAACAAGGTAAATATGTTTAGCATATTTACGAGCACCTGCAGATACTTGCAAGATAAGAGGGGATTGTTCCTCTTTCGCTGCATCTACGATACCTTGTACGATTTCCATGTTGTTTACATTGAAAGCGCCAACAGCATAGCCGCCTTCATAGGCTTTTTTGAACATTTCTGTAGTAGTAACTAATGGCATGTTGTCCTCCTTGGCTCTAGAGCCTGTCATATCATGTTATTAATACTGTGACTGCTAGTATTTCTAGCGCATATGAGCTAGATAAAAAAACTAGTGTTATTGCAATCATATATCAATTCAAGTTAAGTATATCAAGAAACACTATAAAGGGCCAATATTTTTTGTATAACTTATGCATAAATTTCGTCTTGTTTTGTGACCCATGTGGGTTATTTCTGTGTAGGAGCATTTATTTAGGGTATTATATCAGCTCAATCGTTTAGCAATACGTTCATATCTTCTGGCATTTCTGCATGCAGTTCGAGCCATTCATTTGTTATGGGATGATAAAAGCTTATGCGCGATGCATGCAGTGCTTGACGTTGAATAGATTCTAGATGACCACCGTATAAGTCATCACCAGCTAGTGGATACCCTAGTTGAGATAAATGAACTCGAATCTGATGGGTGCGTCCTGTGTGCAATAAGCACCGTACATGGGTAAACTGATTATAAGATGTAAGCGAGCTGTCAGTTGAACATACATTACTATTATTATTCATCGTAATTACATCATCAGAATTAATCTTACCACTACTGATTTTGCTTGTATTTTTACTAATAATAGTTATATCCGTGCGAGCCGGCTTTCCTTGGACTGTACAACAGCGCTCAATGATACTGCCTGGTTTACGACCTATAGGCCAGTTAATGCTTATACGCATAGAAGGGAGATGCCCTTCTACAATGGCGTCGTAGATTTTGTAAAAATGGGTGTGTTTTTTATCAAAAGCATGTTGGACCACCGATGTTTTAGCAATGATGACAATACCTGAGGTATCCTTATCTAATCGGTGTACAGGATGGAAATCATAATGCTGATTTGTTTCTTGGTAGTAATGAAGTACACCATTTGCCAGCGTATGATCTCGGACGATAGAAGTAGGGTGCATAAGAATACCAGCCGCTTTATTAATGACTAAAATATATTCGTCCTCATATATGATATCTAAACTCATAGGGCTTAGGCTAAACTCTTGCTCTGGAGTTAACTTCATAACGAGATGATCGCCACCGTGAATGAGCGTATTCCAGGTAGCAAATTTACCATTAACTGTTATGATGCCTTCATTTCGTAAACGGCGTCTCATGCGCTGGGAGATATGCTGTTGTTTTATAATATGATTTATAGATTGTGTGTGTACATCAGAATCTACAATTAAGTCGATTATTGTTGCTGTTTTCATACGTATTATTATAGCAAATAAAATAAAAATGAAGAATTTTTCATAATTCGTTGTATTTGTGAAGGTCGATATAGTATAATTTGAATTGCTGAATTTTATACATTATTTATGTGTGAACTTTTTACTATAATACTGTGTGTTTAGTTCTAACAGTATATTTTATGAACTATATATGTATGTTAATGACTGTATGGTTATAGCTTATTCTATAAAAGGAGAGGTTTATGAATATTAACAAGAAATCTTTATTAGTTGCATGTGTGTTAGCGGCTATGTCTACAACAACTTTCGCGGCATCTACTACAACATCTACTAGTAGTACAACGGTAACAAACCACGATACACCAACATCGACTAGTACACGTGTAACCCGTGAGCAACATACAACAACTACATCAACTTCTACTGTGCGCACAGAAAGCTCTAGCTCCACTAAAAGCACTAAAGCTAGTGTAGGCGTAATGACTCCTCAAAAACTTGAAGAACGTAGTGCACTTTCTGGTTATATCGCGGCTGATGTATCAAGTGCATTAAACCCTTATCGTGATGCACCAAAATCTTTGAAATCTGGTAAAGGTACTACTTTCAAAAATGACGAAGTCCTTGAACATGGTGTATTGGCAGCTATGAAACAAGGTGGTAAATGGGGTGTTATCCGTCCAGACGGTACCGTTGCTATTGAGCCTAAGTATAAAGAAATTAAAGATGTTGATTATAAAACGGGCAATGTGTTAGCTCAAGTAGATAAAAAAACAGACACTTGGGTTACGCCTAAGGGTGTAGAAATCTCTGAAGAGGAAGCTTTAAAAGAACGTGTAAAACAAGAAGCAACTCAAGAGTATGCAAGCGATTCTTATGTAGAGTTTAAAGAAAAAGGCAAATATGGCTTTAAAACTACTGATGATAAAGTAGTGATTGCTCCACAATTCCGTCAAATCGTGACTGGATTTAGCGAAGACCGTGCTTTTGTTAAAAATGCTAAAGGTAAAATCGTAGCTATTGATGGTACTGGTAAAGAATTATTTAATGCTCCATCTAAAGAGGTATATAGATACCGTAATGGTCTGGCTGAATACCGCCGTTCCGTGAGTGGCTTTAATTTAGGTGGCCTTGTAGGTGGCTTCATCGTGGGTGGTATCCTTGGAGGTGCGCTTTTAGGTGGTCAACATTATCACGTAGGTGGTTTTGCCTATGATGGTGCAAAACGTGGCTATATTGATCGTTTTGGTAATATTGTAATCGACAGCAAAAAAGATAAAGTATGGCCTATCACAGCTTATGGTACGGTAATCAAAGATGCTGGTAATTTATACTTTGTGAATCGTAAAGGTGAAGTTGTTATTCAACCAGGCGATTACGATGCAGGTGAAATGGATAAATTAAATGGTCTATTAGCGTTAAGAGACAATAAGACTGAGAAATGGGGCATTTTCGATGTATCAACAGGTAAGCAAGTAGTAACCTTCAAATATGATTCTATTTCCTTTGCAGGGACTGATCGTTTAGTAGTTGTGAAAGATCATGTTAAAAACCTTATCGATATGAATAGTGGTAAATCCTTGTATTCTGCTCAAACAGAAGCAACTATTGAACCGTTCAACAATGATACTGTAACATGGGTTCATACTGGTAAAGAGGGCTATACAATCATAGATAATAATGGTCATATTTTATTTAGAGATACAAACAAACTTATTGAAGACGCTAAGTCCTTTAACCATGGTTTCAGCTCTGTTAAGTCTAAAGGCAAATGGGGAATCATGAACTCCAAAGGTGAATGGCTTGTACAACCTACATATGATGCGGTAAACGTTTTATAATATAATTGGTTTTAGAATTCCTCTGAATTTATATTGCCTTTAGTTCTGGCTTAATTAGTATTTTTTAGTTATAGTTTTTAGCTATAGACTAAATACAACAGAATAGCGTTATATAGAACTAGCAATGTACATATATTATGTATGTTGCTAGTTTTTTATATTATTTGTCTTGTGGATTGCGTTGCATAACCGTATTAGAGAACTTTCACTATACTTATAAAAGCTTCATTAATATATAGCTAATAATTATAATTAAGAAAATCGATTTACCTAGAAAATAAGCGTATTTTAAGGTATAATTAGAGAGATGTATTCCGATTTGGTGTAGTTTTACATTTTTACTTGGAATATGAGGATGATGAAAGTAATGCTATGAACCTTATGCCCAATAGGTTCAGGTGTAGGAGGTATAAAATGGCTAAAGATTGTTCCTTTGACGTTGTGTCCGAAGTGGATATGCAGGAAGTGGATAATGCGGTAAACCAAGCGAAAAAAGAGATTGGTACGCGCTATGATTTCCGTGGTTCTAAAGCGGAAATTAGTCTTGAAGGTGACACTATTAAAATCATCGGTGATGATGAATATAAATTGAATGCCATTATCGATGTTTTAAAAGGCAAGATGGTTAAACGTAACGTAGCGATTAAAAATCTTGACTACGGCAAAGTTGAACCAGCAGCAGGTGCAACAGTTCGCCAAATCATTACTATTAAAAAAGGCATTACTAAAGAAAATGCTAAAGAAGTAGTAAAAGCAATTAAAAACATGAAAATTAAGGTACAAGCATCTATCCAAGAGGATCAAGTGCGCGTATCTGGTAAGGACAAAGATGATTTGCAAGCAGTAATCCAAATGTTAAAACAATTGGATATCCCTGTAGAACTGCAATTCGTTAACTTCCGTTCTTAATACTATATGTCCATAGGATAGGTTAGTTAGACTCGTTTGAGTCTCTAATACTATCAGTGTAGGAGGCCTTATGAAAGTGGAGGACATGAAGGGTGGATATACCACAGGTTCATGTGCTACGGCAGGTATGAAAGCTGGTTTATTGGCCCTCTTAGATAAGAATATTGTGGATCAAGTGGTCATTGAGAACCCTCAAGGGCAGTACATTGAGGTTCCTATTAAAGCGGTAGAGATTATATCCGATACAGAGGCGAAGGTGACCGTCATGAAAGACGGCGGCGACGATCCTGATGTAACTCATGGCAATGATGTGGAAACGACAGTGACCCTTGATGATACTGGTGAACTGCGATTCCGAGCTGGCTTTGGTGTAGGTACTGTAACGAAACCAGGCCTTGCTATGCCACCAGGAGAACCGGCTATCAATCCAGGGCCCCGGACAATGATGAAGCTAGTTTTTGAAGAACATTGTGTCCATGGTCAAGGTGTAACAGTAACTGTTAGTGTTCCTAATGGTAAGGTATTAGCTAAGAAAACCTTGAATCATACACTTGGTATCGAAGGTGGCATTTCCATTATTGGTACTACCGGTATTGTTAAGCCTATGAGTGAAGAAGGGTTTAAGAACTCGTTAGTGCCACAGTTGAAAGTTATGAAGGCTAACGGATGTGAAACAGCTGTTCTCGTACCGGGGCGTATTGGTCAAGATCTTGCAGAGCAAGTATTGGGTATCCATAAGAACCAAATGGCAGAAACGAGTAACTTTATCGGATTTATGCTTGAAAAGGCTGTACAGATTGGATTTAAGCGAATCTTAATTATCGGTCATATCGGTAAGTTAATCAAACTAGCTAGTGGTAGCTTCCATACTCATAATCGCATGAGTGATGGCCGTATGGAAAGTATCGTGGCCTATGCTGCTTTAGAAGGAGCATCCCAAGAGGTGTGTGAAGAGTTATTTAATTGCCAAACCACAGAGTCTACATTTCCTATCTTGGAGCGAGAAGGATTGACTGGTGTATACCAACGAGTTGTAGATCGTGCATCTCTACGTAGTGAGCGCTATATTGCTAACGAAGCTGAGGTAGGGATCATCATTACGACCTTAAAAGGCGAGATTTTGGCAATGGATAAGCATGCAAAAGAGATAGGAGAACTTGAACATTGGCACATACCTTGTATATCGTAGGCATTGGTCCGGGTAATCCTGATTATGTGGTGCCTAGAGGCCTTAATTTAATTAAACATGCTACAGTATTGGTAGGCAGTGAACGTTCTTTAGAGGACTTTCAAGAGCCTGGCCAAACTACATATCCTGTAACAGGTAAGCTCAGCGTATTAGCGGAGCAAATTGAGCGTGAGCTCAACAACCATGACGTTGTAGTTATGGTTAGTGGCGATACAGGCTATTATAGCTTATTGCCCTATTTAAAGAAAAAATTTACTGCTAACCCTATTGAGGTGGTGCCAGGCATTAGCTCTATGACCTTTGCTTTTGCCCGTCTTAATGAGGTATGGCATGATGCGGATTTAATGAGCTTTCACGGTCGTCAACCGGCGCCCGAAAAACTCGTATATGAAGCAGGTAAAAAGATGGGATTCTTAACTGACCCAGAATATAATCCAGCGCATATTGCGCGTATTTTAATAGATGCAGGTTGGCCAAAAGAAACGAGAGCGGCAGCCCTTGAGCGCTTGAGTTATGATGATGAAAAAATCGTAGACTCTACGCTAGAGGTGTTAACTGAGCTCGAAGGCTTTGGTCATTCTGTAATGGTGGTACTAGGATGAGACATTTTTTCGGAATTCCTGATGAGGAGTTTATCCGCGGCGATGTGCCGATGACGAAATGCGAAATTCGCAAAGCCGTTATGAATGAGGCACGCATCGAGGAGGATAGCATTGTCCTTGACGTAGGTGCTGGTACGGGCTCTATTTCTATTGAAGCAGCCTTGGCAGCTCCTAAAGGGCATGTATATGCAATTGAGCGCTTTGATAAAGGCATCGACCTTATCAATGAGAATATAAAGAAATTCAATGTAAATAATATGACCGTAATCAAATCCAAAGCTCCTGAAGGCATGGAAGAATTGCCTGAGCTTGATGCGGTTATCATCGGAGGTAGCGCTGGTGGTATGACAGGCATCATGGATGAAGCGCAACGTCTTTTAAAAGTAGGCGGCCGTCTAGTAGTAACTGCTGTAACGATGGAGACAGGTTATACAATCTTGAAAGAGTTGAAAGGTCGTCCTTTCACGTATGAAGGTTACCAAATGTCCATCAGCCGTTACCGCAAGGCTGGTCCCTATCATTTGTTAGACCCATTGAGTCCAATTTTCATTGTATCTGCAACGCGTATCGCAGAAGGAGAGTAATATGGTTGACGTACATATCGTAGGTGCAGGCCCTGGGGATCCTGAGTTAATTACTCGCAAAGGGTATCGTTTAGTGCAAGAGGCAGATGTTGTAATTTATGCGGGTTCCTTGGTAAACCCTGCCATTTTAGAGGCTTGTAAACCAGGCTGTGAAATCCATAACAGTGCTACTATGAACCTTGATGAGGTTTTGGCTGTTATGAAAGCTGCCGTTGAGGCTGGTAAACGTGTAGTTCGCCTTCACACAGGTGACCCTGCTATTTACGGTGCTATTCAAGAGCAAATGGATGCATTGGCTGGCATGGGTATTTCTTATGAAGTCGTGCCGGGCGTAAGCTCTTTCCTTGCTACAGCAGCGGCTTTGAAACAAGAATATACATTGCCAAATGTATCTCAAACAGTTATTATTACGCGTATGGAAGGCCGTACGCCGATGCCTCCAAAGGAAAAATTGCGCATGTTAGCATCTCATGAAGCGACAATGTGTATTTTCCTTAGCGTTCAAATGTTAGATAAGGTTGTAGCTGAACTCATCGAGGGTGGTTATGACAAAACAACTCCAGTGGCTATCGTGGTAAAAGCTTCTTGGCCAGACCAACGTATTATCCGCGGCACATTGGAAACCATTGCGGACATCGTAGCGAAAGAAGGCGTATTGCGCCAAGCTATGATTGTAGTAAGCCATGTATTAGATAGTGAATACGAATTGTCTAAACTCTATGACAAAGGCTTTGCTCACATGTACCGCAGTGCTAAGGACTAGTATGATGAAAGAACTAGAAATTGGTGGGCCTATGACGGAAGCTAGGAAGAATAGAACGGCTATTCTTTCTGTTTCTGAACGAGGTGCAAAGCTGGGTCAACGCATCAAGTCTTTGGTGGCACCTCATGCGGATTGTTTTGAAAAGGAAAACCGTCCTTCTGGTGGTGAGGCCATCTATTTTGATTCTCTCAAAAACCATATTGGTCAGATTTTTAAGGATTACGACCAAGTATTATGCATTATGGCACTTGGTATCGTAGTGCGCATGATTGCACCATATATTGAACACAAATCCAAGGATCCTGCGGTAGTCGTAATGGACGAAGTAGGACACCATGTGATTAGCTTATTATCTGGCCACCTTGGGGGCGCCAACGAATGGACGCAGTCCATTTCGCTGGCCATTGATGCGGACCCTGTGATTACGACTGCAACGGATGTAAACGGATTGCCAGCGCCTGACGTGTTGGCGCGTCACGAGCATCTGTTGGTAGATGACTTCCAAACCTTAATCAATGTGAACTCTGCCATCGTTGGGGGAGAACAGGTTGATTATTATATCGATGCAAGCTTACCGAATGCAGAGCATTTAGAACAAGCTGCGAAAGCTCATATTGGTAAACATGGTATGGTTCATATTGTTTCTTTGGATCAACTTGAGTCTATTCCCTGTAAAAATGAGAGCGCTGGAGAGGGCTCATCTCGAGTTGTAATTACTGATAAAGTAATGACCGAGTATGGTCATCAATTGATTTTGCGCCCTCGTACGTATACGATGGGTATTGGTTGTCGTCGAGATACGCCGAAGGAATTGATTCTTGACGCCATTCAACAATCGCTAGCAGTACATAAGCTTTCACCAAAGAGCCTCGTAACGGCTGCATCGGTCATCGTAAAACAAGACGAAGTAGGCCTTTTAGAGGCTATGCAAATTATGGGGTGGCCTATCGTGTTCTATACGCAGGACGAGATGGCACCACTTATTGAAGAACAAGAATTAAAAGAATCTAATTTTGTAAAAGGAACTATAGGAGTAGGAAACGTATGCGAGACAACGGCATTACTAGCGGCCAAGAGCCGAACACTAATACAGCACAAAACAATTTATCCCAAAACAACGGTAGCCATTGCTCAGGTAACATCAAAGTAATCGGCATCGGCCCTGGCGATGAAGAGTTCATGACACCTCAAGCACGTGAAGCTATCTTAGCGGCTGACCGTGTTGTAGGTTATTTGACTTATCTTGACTTGATTAAAGACCTAATTGAAGGTAAAGAGACTGTAGGCACTGCCATGATGCAAGAGGTAGATCGTTGCCAACAAGCAGTTGATTTAGCAGTAGAAGGTCATCAAGTCGTAGTTGTATCCTCTGGTGACTCTGGCGTATATGGTATGGCAGGTCTTGTGTTGGAACTTGCTAATAAAGTACCAGCAGAAAAACGTCCTTCCGTAGATATTGTACCTGGCCTTAGCGCTGTAAACGTAGCAGCATCTGTTTTAGGCGCACCTTTGATGCATGACTTTGCGGTCATTTCTCTTAGTGACTTGATGACTCCATGGGATCTAATTAAAAAACGTGCTGATCTTTGTGCACAAGGTGACATGGTTATCTCCTTGTACAATCCGCGCAGTAAAAAACGTGTTACTCACTTAGATGAAGTTCGTGAAATCGTTCTTAAATACCGCGACCCAAAAACACCTGTTGGCATCGTGCAAAAAGCAGGACGCCCAGGTCAACATATGGTAATTTCTGACCTTGAAAACTTTACAAAAGAAGAAGTGGATATGCAAACACTTGTTATTATCGGTAATAGCCAAACCTATGTTGAAAATGGCCGCATGATTACACCTCGAGGCTACAAATTATGATTTGGGTCATCGCTGGTACCTTAGATGGTCGTACCTTAGCGGTAGATATTCAAGAACGGACAGGTGAAGAGGTTCTCGTTACTGTTGTGAGTCAGTATGGGGCAGAACTTGCTGCCCATAAGGGAATTACCGTTCATACGGGCCGCCTTGACCAAGAGGCTATGCAAAATTTGATTAAGGAACACAACATACGCTTATTAATCGATGCGAGCCATCCGTATGCTGCTATTGTTACAGCTACGGCTCAAGATGCAGCAAAAGCTAAAGGTATTCCTTTTGTTCGCTTTGAACGTAAAGAGGTACCATTACCAGATTATGATAAATTACATATCGTAGTGGATGAGGTAGAGGCCGCAAATTTAGCTGGCAAATTGGCAAAGGAGAATAACAAACATGTGTATTTGACCACAGGTAGTAAGACAATGCACATCTTTGCTAAATCTGAGGCTTTACAAGATTGTGAAGTATGGACACGTATTTTGCCGACTGCAGAGGTGTTACAAATGATGGAAGACCTCAACGTGAGTCCTAAGCGCATTGTTGCTGTTCAAGGTCCATTTTCTTATGATATGAACCGCATCATGTTCCACGATACACAGGCAAGCGTTGTAGTTATGAAAAACTCTGGCCTTGTAGGTGGTGCTGATACAAAATTACAAGCTGCTATGGATCTTGGTATCCATGTTATTGTTATCGATCGTCCACGTGTTAAACTTGAAAGTCACGTGGTATCATCAAATGATGAATTCTTTAAATTATGGGAGGACACTAATGGATTACGTTAAAAATCCTAAAGCTATTGAAGATAAAAGCATGGAAATCATTTATGATTATGTAAAGGATTTAGGCTTAACAGATGATGAAGTGCGCGTTGTATCTCGTACAGTACATGCGTCTGGTGATGTCGAATATGCTCAACTCGTAAAAATGAGCCCTGATGCTGTTCAAAAAGGTATTGAAGCATTGGATAATGGTGCAGACATTTATACAGATGTAGAAATGGTTCGCACAGGTATTTCTAAGCCAGCTCTTAAAATTCGCGGCAATGAAGTGCACTGCTTAATTAAAGACGAAAATGTAGCTAAAATGGCTAAAGAATTAGGTGTAACTCGTTCCATTGCGGCTATGCGTACCTTTGGTAAACAACTAGAAGGACAAATCGTTGCTATCGGTAATGCACCAACTGCATTGTATGAAGTGTTGCGCCTTGCTCTTGAAGAAGGTATTAAACCAGCTCTTATCATTGGTATTCCTGTAGGCTTCGTAGGTGCTGCAGAATCCAAAGACTATTTGATGGAAGTATCCCCAGTTCCTTACATCACTGTAAAAGGCAACAAAGGCGGTAGCCCAATCGCTGCTTCCGTATGTAATGCATTGCTTTACACAGACGTAAAACGCAATGACATGCTTTTTGTAGAAGGTAAAGAATCTAAATAATACATAACCCGAATCGTGTTTTAGTAGTTTTGCGATTCGGGTTTTACTGTATATATTTTTCACAATAATTAGCTAAATATAAATTAGCTAAACACGATAATTATACTATAGTAAATTTCTTATAATATAGTTAATTTTGAGAGGGGGTTCATATGGCATCTAGTAATGAACGAAAATTATTTCGTGTATCAGTGATTTGTATCTTAATCATCGCCGTTATTATGAGCATGATTATATCTCTTATTTGGGGATCAACATCCGTATCATTAGCTGAGATTTGGCATACATTATGGTCTAGTGAGCTAACTGACACATCTTCACAAATTATTTGGAATATTCGATTGCCTCGCAATATTGTAGCTGCGTTAGTGGGGGCTTGTCTAGCTGTATCTGGTGCAATTTTGCAAGCAGTTATGAAAAATCCTCTAGCAGATCCACAGATTGTAGGGGTATCCTCTGGTGCAGGGCTGGCTGGTGTTATCATATTTATTTTATTCCCTGGGTATGATCATATAGTTCCGTTGGTAGCCTTTTTAGGTGCTATGGCTGCAGCACTCATGGTGTATGCACTAGCATGGAAAAATGGAGTGCGACCTAGTCGTATTATCTTAGCTGGTGTTGCGGTCGCAGCCTTTTTAGGCTCAGGTATTTCAGCACTACTTGTATTCTTCGGTGATCGTGTACAAGGGGCATTGCTTTGGATGGTAGGAGGACTCGCTGCACGCAGTTGGCCTCAGGTAGAAGTGCTGTTTCCATATGCTATAGTTGGCCTTATTTTTGCCTGTTTAGGAGCTAAACGACTTACCATTTTAAGTTTGGGTGATGAAACTGCAAAGGGATTAGGCCTTAAGGTGGAACAAACACGGTTTATTATGACTGCAGTGGCTGCTCTTTTAGCGGCTGGTGCTGTAAGTATAGCTGGGCTTATCGGATTTGTAGGTTTGGTTATTCCCCATATGTTACGTCTTATAATCGGTAATGACTATGCATATTTACTGCCTGGATCCGCATTATTAGGCGCCCTAGTTCTTGTTGTTAGTGATACAATAGGACGTGTTATGTGGAGCCCTATAGAGGTACCAGTGGGCATTATTATGGCATTCTTTGGAGCGCCGTTCTTCTTGTATCTATTGAGGAGGGATAACTAATGAATACCGCTATTGATGTAAAACAGTTATCCGTAACTCTTGGCAATCGTCATATTCTACATGACATTAATGTATCGGTTCCTATCGGTAAAATTACGACATTAATAGGGCCTAATGGCTGTGGTAAAAGTACGCTTTTACGATCTATGATCGGATATATTCATAGCCCTCATGAATGTATTACCATATTTGATAAACCGTTACAATCATATTCTCAAAACAATCTGGCACGGCAAATGGCATTTTTGCCACAAGTACCGAATATGCCAAAGGATATGACTGTAGAAGAATTGGTGTATTGTGGACGGTATCCATACCAAACATGGTGGAAAAACACGGCTAAAGAAGATCGTGAGATTGTTGACTATGCGTTACATATCACGAAAACGAATCATTTGCGAGAACAATTAATCCCATCCCTATCTGGTGGTGAACGGCAACGCGTTTGGATTGCTATGGCGCTAGCACAGCAACCAAAATTATTAGTCTTAGACGAACCAACAACATATTTAGATATTAATCACCAATTAGAAATTATGGAGTTATTGAAACGATTAAATAAGGAACAAGATTTAACCGTTCTCATGGTACTTCACGAACTAACACAGGCGGTTCAATATTCACATTATATGGCTGTTATAAAAGAAGGCCATTTAGTAGCATCAGGAGAGACAAGTAAAATTATATCGGATGAGTTGTTTAGAGATGTATTCTCTGTAGATGTACAACTTGATACATTTGATAATAAAAAATATGTGCGCGTAATAGGATTAGTTGAGTAGCTTGATACTAATAGAAAAAGAGGGCATTCCCTATTTGGGGGATGCCCTCTTTCGCATGATACAATATGTTAGAATGTAACATTAATACCGTATGCTTCTTTAACTAAACGTGCCATAGCTTCAGGTGTTTGTAGTCCTGGGTTTAATAGGAATAGTTTAGATGGTAAGTATATTACGCGGTTATTTTGTACGGCTTTTAAATTAGCCCATGCAGGATTATCTGTCATAGCTTGTTTCATAGCTTTTGTAATTTCTTCTTCTTTACCCATTGTAACAACAAAGATAATATCAGGGTTATCTGCAGTCAATGTTTCAAGAGAGTAAGGGACAGTTTTATCCTTGGTTGTACCTTCTAAGTGGGAGGCAACAACGTTTGTCATGCCTAGTTCTTTTACCATAGATGCAGTAACTGCTTCATCAGTTTCGGCAGTTACACCTTTTCCTGTGGCACGTAATACGGCAACACGTGCAGGCTGTTGATTCTTAACAACATCTTTTACCTTGGTAATATTGCTTTCATAGGTATTAATAACAGATTTAGCCTTATCTTGATGATTGGTTAACTCGCCAAGGAATGTTAACATTGGTACATTATCTTTAATACCATCGTAATCAAAAAGTACGGTTGGAATATTATTAGCTTGTAATTGGGATTCATATTTTTTATGTTGATTTACTAAACCCAATACCACATCTGGCTTCAAGCCTAATAGTTGTTCCATGTTGATATTTGCAGTTTGACCAAGAGCGGGTAGAGCTTCTAATTCTGGGGCTAATTTATCCGTTGTATTGGCACGGCTAATGGCTTTACCATCGACAGCATAAAGCATAGATAAAACAGAATTAGATAATACAGCAATTTTTTGTGGATCCTTTGGTACAGTATAGGTTTGACCATTAAAGGTCAACTCCTTCGTAGTAGCAGAAGAGCTGGATGTGGATTTACCACACCCAGCTATTGCTAGTACAACCATGACCAAAGCGAGACTACAAAGTAGTAGTTTTTTCATGATGTACTCCTATGTACGTTATATAACGATACTAGTTAAATTATGGATTGATTATTTTTGTAATGCGTCCCAAGATTCGTTAGCACGTTCAACGAATAAGTTACGGATGTTAGGATTTTCACCTAAGCCATGGATGTAAGTGTCAACTTTGAAGCCTTCTTTTTCAAGGATGGATTTATGGGAATCTGGTTCATTACCAGCCATGTCATTGTTAGCATGGTCGCCTGCAACCATCATGAATGGCATCAATGTAACGTGCTTAATACCATGTAATTTTAATTGAGGGATAACTTGTTCAAGATTTGGAGTACCTTCTACTGTGTAGACGAATACATTTTTCATACCAAGAGTATGGATGCGGTCTTGAATTACAGAATAGTAAGCATTGGAAGGATCTGGAGTACCATGAGCCATGATAAGAAGACCGTCTTCTTTGCCTAATTTAGGGAATTGAGATTGAACAGCTTTTAATGTTTCAATAACTTGGTCAGTTTGGTTTTCTTGACCCATCCAGTACATAAGAGATGTACCAAGTGTCATTTTTTTGAAATTATCTTTGTACAAATTATATACTGCTGCATCGTAGTTGTATTCCATACCAGGAATTACATCAAGGGATGCTAATGCAACGCGAGTGTAACCGTCTTTTTTTAGTTCAGCCAATGCTTCTTCAGGAGTTGGGTATGTAATACCTTCTTTTTGTTGGATACGATCACGAATAATATGGCTTGTGAAAGCTGTAATTACTTTTGTGTTTGGATGAGCTGCTTTAATAGCATCTACAGTTGCATCGATTGTTTTCGCACGAGTATCTTTATAAGTTGTACCAAAGCTCATAACAACCATAGCATCTTTGTTTGGCAAGTTTTGTAAAGCTTCAGTATTGTGTGTACGAACACCGATTGCAGAAGCTTCTTTTAATGCTGGAGTAGGGTCTTTTACTTCAGGATTTAATTGGTATGCAGCATTAGATACAACAGGTGCACCAAAGGATACTGCAAGACCTAGAATAGCGGATGCTAAAGCTAATTGTTTTTTCATTTCTATACTCCTAATTTATAACTATAACTACACTAATATGCAATCATTCACATAGTTCTAATATAATGAGAACTATGGATTTATCGCATATATATAACCTTAAATCAATCGTAGCAGAGGGGCTAAGGAGTGTCAATAAACCCTATACCCCTAGAAGTATAGAGAAAATAAGAAAGTATTAATAAATTAATGTGATGAATATAGTATGATAGTACACTTTATAATTATATTCTTGTTGGTTATAAGGGTATGAATATGTGAATATGTGAGTAATTTTATTTTTCCTTTTTATTTAGGACTATTTTGATGGGGCCCATAACGTTACTACAACTAAATTGATCGTTATAAATGTTAATTTTGATATTTTTTCTCATTGACTTCTATAGATTAATCTTGTACTATTATTACATAGTAGTTGATAACAATTTTCAATTGTGAAAGTTGTTTCATGTATGAGTAATATGGAGGTCACATATGAAAGGCATAATTATTGCATCCTTTGGATCAATTTACCAAGATGCTGTGGAGAAATCCATTGGCAGTATAGAGAAAAAAGTACGTTCCATGTATAGTGATATGGAGGTACGCCGCGTATTCTTATCTGATGCATTAGTAGAGAAGTGGAATGAGAAGTACGAAGATAAGATTTCTTCTTTCACAGAGGCTATGCAAGATTTCGCTCGCATGGGAATTGATGAGGTGTACATTCAACCTATTACATTGGTGGCAGATCAGTGCTACCAACAAATGCGCAAACAAGCATTAAAGTTTTTACATAGCAATGAATATGGTTTTAGCCAGGTAAATATCGGTAAACCATTGCTTACCTCTTTAGGTGTAAAAAATTATGCCGATGATTATGAAGCAACATTAGAAAGCATTGTTCGTCACGTTAATACAAAAGCACTTAATAAATCTGTTGTGCTCATGGCGAATGGCCAAAATCAATTAGAGTTCAGTACATTGCAATTAAAGGCAATGTATGGTGCAGCACCAAACATAGTAGTATTTACTACAAATGGCTTCCCTACTTTTAAACAAGCTCTTACTTTCTTGGATCGTATGGGGCATAAAGATTTATTAGTTGTACCATTGGCTCTCATAGGTTCTACACATTTAATGGACTATCTTGGCGGTGAACGCTCCGATTCCATTTATGCTTTACTCGCTGAGGAAGGCTATAATGTTGATATCTGGAATGAAGGGCTTGGGGAAAATCCATATGTACAAGATTTATTTTTGAAACATTTAGGTCAAGCTATTCGCATGTCTGATCGGAAGCGGCCCATGCCTAGAGAATCCGTAAAACCTGTGATGACAAATTCTCGCTTGGAAGCGCAAGGTTTGATTTCTTGATATTTGCTATTACATAATTAGACATACATTACTGCACTCCTTCACATTAATAAAAATCCTCCTTGTTGGATATCCAATGAGGAGGATTTTTACTTTTACCATGAAAGATAAGAATAATTTCCATTTTATACGTACCATGGTATGCCCCTAGAGAATGGTCTATGGTATGATTAAGATACATTATTAGTTAATATAAGGAGACATTCATGAAACAAGCTATCTTAGTTGTTGCCTTTGGGTCCACTGTGGACAGTGCTCGTGAACATAATATCGATTCTGTAGTAGAACATATTCGTAAATCGTATCCGGATTATACTGTAGAATTAGCTTTTTCGTCTCGTATCATCGTTAAGCGCTTACGTGAGCGTGGTATTGAGATTCCTACTGAACAAGGGGCGTTAGAAAAACTGATTCAAGAAGGTTATACACATGTATATGTGCAGCCACTTCATTTCACCGGTGGTGAAGAGTTCGATAAATTAAAAAATAATATCCTTGCTCATGAAGGTGAAGGACAACTCGAAGTGTTGCGTGTAGGTAGACCTCTCGTATACTACATGGGACAAGAAGAGCATCCAGATGATTACCAAATTTTGATTGACCGTTTCATTAAATCTCTTAATATTTCCAAAGATGATGGTTTGTTATTGGTTGGTCATGGAGGTCTTGGCTCTGGCAATTCTTCATATGGTAATTTACAGTTTAAGCTAATCCGTAATGGACTTACGAATGTGCGTATTGCTGTACTTGAAAACGCACCATATGTGTCAGATGTAGCAATGCCTTGGGAATGGCTTGATGGTAAACGCCCAAAAACAATTTATGTACATCCTTTATTATTGGTACTCGGGGATCATGCACAAAATGATTTATTTGGTGACGAAGAGGATAGCATAGTGAATGAACTCGCTGGAGCAGGATATGAGGTTAAACCAATTCATAGTGCTCTAGGTGAATATGAAGCGATTCATGATATTTTCCGTCAACATGTGCAAGATTGTATCGACGATTTGTATGGCAAACGTAGCCCACATCGTCCTGCAATACCAAATATTAAATAGTATCTTTGTATATATTGTATAAATTGGTTATAATAAAAGATATTGCAATTATAAATAGAGTGTGACTATAAGAATAGGAGATACCCATGAAAGGTAAATTATATGGTATTGGCGTAGGCCCTGGCGATTCTGAATTAATGACTGTGAAAGCTGCTCGCATCGTAGGAGAAGCAGATATTATTATCACACCTAAAACAGAAAAGAAAGATGGTTCCGTAGCCCTTGATATCGCATCCCCATATATCCAAGAACATACAGAAATCGTTCCTGTAGTATTCCCAATGGTGTTGGATGATTCTACGCAAGAGGAAGGCTGGCAAGAGGCTAAACGCGTTATCTTGTCTTATTTGGATGAAGGTAAAAGTGTTGTATTCTTAACATTAGGTGATCCTATGTTCTACAGCACATATATGTATGTATACCGTTTGATTGAAAATACAGGGCATGAAATTGAAACAATTCCTGGCGTTACTGCATTCTGTGCTATCGGATCTCACCTTGGCTATCCAATCGTAGAGAAGGAAGAGGTATTGGCCATCGTTCCAGCTACAGCGCCTAAAGAAAAAATCGATGCTGTATTGGCTGTTGCAGATGATGCAGTTATTATGAAGGTATATAAAAACTTTGATGAAGTACAAGAAACCTTGATTAAACATAATATGGCAGATGATGCGGTTATGATTAGCCGTGTAGGTTTGCCTGATGAGCAAGTATTCGTAGGTTTAGATAATATGCCAAAAGATACTAAACTCAACTACTTATCTACAATTCTTGCAAAACGCAAGGATCGTTAACAAACACATCGTATTACGAGGTAATATCTATGAACATAGTACAGATTCCACGTGTTGTCATTGCTGGTACCAACTCTGGTGTTGGTAAAACAACTATCGTAGCGGGTTTATTGGCCGCTTATGCAAATGGTGGACGTACGGTGCAATCTTTTAAAGTGGGCCCGGATTATATTGATCCGGGCTTTCATAAAATTGCATCCGGCCGTGACAGCTATAATTTAGATACGTGGCTCGTGCCACCTCACAAGTTGACTCCTTTCTTTGCTACAATGGCACATGATGTAGACCTTGCCATTATTGAAGGTGTTATGGGCCTTTACGATGGTGGTCGAGAGGGCGTTAGTTCTACGGCTCAAATTGCTAAACAGTTAAATGCACCGGTGGTGCTTGTTATTGATTGTAAAGCTATGGGTGAAAGTGCAGCCGCTATTGCTAAAGGGTTCCGTGACTATGACCCAGAGGTAAACTTTGGTGGTGTCATCTTGAACCGCTTAGGCTCAGCCAATCATGAGCGTATGATTCGTGAAGGGATGGATAAAATCGGGGTACCTGTTATTGGTGCCATTTATCGTGATGATCGTATGCATTCTCCAGAACGTCATTTAGGACTTACACCGGTTACTGAGATTGATCCAACAGAGGCGATTAATACGATTCGAGAAGCTGTTGAGAAGATGGTAAATCTCGATACACTATTGGAAATTGCTACTAATGCACCAACTATCGAACTACCAGATGCTATAGATGTTAAAACCATTGAAAAACGTGTGAAAATCGGTGTAGCTTATGATGAGGCGTTCTCTTTTTACTATCCAGCTAGTCTTGCTGCGTTAGAGGAAAAAGGGGCTGAGCTTGTTTACTTTAGTCCGCTTAATGACTCGGTAATTCCTGATGTAGACGGACTTGTATTCGGTGGTGGCTTCCCAGAAATGTTTTTATTTCAGTTATCTAGCAATGAGTCTATGAAGGAATCTATCCGCCAAGCTAATGCACAAGGTATGCCTATTTATGCTGAATGTGGTGGCCTCATGTATCTTTGTGAAAGTATTAATGACTTTGGAGGTTCTGTATATAAAACTGTAGGTATTGTACCTGCCAATTGTGTGATGCAACAAAAGCTTCAAAAGGTGGGCTATGTTACAGCAACTGCAAAGAGAGATACTTTATTAGGCGCTATGAATACAGCTATTCGTGGTCATGAGTTCCATTTCTCTACAATGGAGCCAACTATAGATGACTTTCCATGGGCTTTTCATTTAGAAGGAGGCCGTAAACCTCAATCGTATGACGGCGGCTATGCAACAAAAAATGTATTAGCTTCTTACTTACATTTGAACTTTGCTGGCTCTGATGAAGGGGCACAACATTTTGTTGATACATGTGCTGCTTATAAAGCCCAAAAGTAATAGATGTATAAATGTATTTAATAGGTTTATATGACTATGTATTATCACAATTACATACATAAGTATTGTAATGTGCAATTGCAATTGCAATTATATTCATATGTATTGTTGAGATCCTATTAGTAAATATGAGGAGAATGTAATTAATCAGGAATAGTTAGTTCTTAAAGTTATTGCGGGACAGTTCGTATTAAAGGAGCTATTATGGAAAAACGTGGATTAATTCTAGTTAATACAGGGAATGGTAAAGGTAAAACAACAGCGGCATTAGGCGTTGTTTTACGTGCTGTCGGACAAGGTTTCAAGGTTCTTATATTACAATTTATTAAGAGCGGTAATGGTTATGGTGAATTGGCAGGTCTTGCTAAACTAGGTGATCAAGTTGAAATTCGCTCTATGGGAAAGGGTTTTATTTACTATAAACGTGATGAAGTAGGAGAAGCTGAACTTGCTCGCCATAAAGAAGCAGCTCAAGCCGCTTGGCGGACATTGGTGGAGGAAGTAAACTCCGATAAATGGGATCTAATTGTTATGGATGAAATAAATAATGCCATTAATTATGAGCTTATCGATGTGCATTCTGTAGTGGAAATGCTTAAAAATAAGCCAGAAAGACTTCATGTTGTTTTGACGGGTCGCTATGCTAAACCTGAAATCATTGATATGGCAGATACTGTAACGGAAATGAATGTAGTAAAGCATGCTTATGAAAAGGGCATTAAGGCTGCTAAAGGAATTGAATTCTAACTAAATTAAAAAAATCGAAAAATATCGAAAAAGAACTTGCTAAAACTATATCGAAAATGTATAATATAGTCATAAGCACAGAGGTGCTCAATATTCTTGACATTAAGTATGTATATAAGACTAACCAGGAGGTTAACTATGGCTGTACATGATTACATTAAATCTGGCGATTTCACTACTGAAAAACACGTTCCTGTTATCGAAACAGTTGACACTGTAAAAGCAGGTGAAACATTCCACGTTACTTTATCCGTAGGTAAAGACATTGCACATCCAAACACTGTAGAACATCACATTGATTGGATTAAATTGTACTTCGTAGCTGAAGGCACTCAATTACCATTCGAAGTTGGCGCTATCGAGTTCAACGTTCATGGTGACGGTGCAACTGCAAACGAAGGTCCTGTAGCAGCAGTTTCTGAAGGTACTTTAGCAGTAGCTTTGAAAAAATCTGGTAAATTGATCGCTGTTTCCTACTGCAATATCCACGGTTTGTGGGAATCCGAAAAAGATATCGTAGTTGCTTAATTAACTATTACAACTAATAAAGACCAGTCCTAGGGCTGGTCTTTTTGTATATCTATGTGTTCACATAGTTTAATAATGAGGCAAAGTTAAACTTTTAATAGTAGATATTTAATGGCATTATGGCTAATACATGTTAGGATTGTTTAATGCATATTCATAATATTATAGACATATTATTTGATTTTTAATGTCCGCATAAAAAGGAGTTTTGTATCACTCCAGTGGATTAATTGCTGTACATCCCTTTACAGTGCTATTTGTTTGTGGTAAAGTATATGCATATTGATATTTAGTAAACATAGTTAAATGAGGGATTATTGTGGCCTTAATCGTTAAAAAATTTGGTGGTAGTTCCGTAGCTACACCAGAAAAAATATTTAATATTGTTGATCGCGTTCTTCGTGAGAAGCAAGCTGACGATAAAATCGTTCTTGTTGTATCTGCTATGGGTGATACAACTGATGACTTGGTGGCCTTAGCTAAACAAGTTACATCCAAGCCGTATGGTCGCGAAATGGACCGCTTGTTGTCTACCGGTGAACAAGTAACAATTGCATTGATGGCAATGGCTTTTAACGAACGTGGTCAGGAATCTGTATCCTTAACAGGTGATCAAGCAGGTATTACAAGTAGTGATACGTTTAATAAAGGTCGCATTTTGGGCGTTGATCCTAATCGTGTGTTTGAAGCTTTGGATGAAGGTAAAATTGTAGTAGTTGCTGGTTTCCAAGGTATAACTGAATATGGTGATATGGTGACATTAGGCCGTGGTGGCTCTGATACAACAGCTGTTGCATTGGCAGGTGCTATGAAAGCGGATGTATGTGAGATTTTTACGGATGTAGACGGCGTATATTCTACAGATCCTCGCGTGGCGAAGGAAGCTTTCAAATTAGAAGAAGTAACGTATGGCGAAATGCTTGAAATGGCACGCCTTGGTGCAGGTGTAATGCAGCCGCGTGCCGTAGAAATGGGTTTCCGTTATGGTGTACCTATTCATGTACGTTCTACATTTAGTGATAAACCAGGTACTATTATTCGGGAGGATTATACTGTGGAAGCAAATAAACACGTAATTACTGGCGTAGCTGATGATACAAATACAGCAAAAGTAGCCCTTGTAGGCGTTGAAAATAAACCAGGCGTTGCAGCGACTGTATTCAAAGCATTAGCTGCTAGAAACGTTGACGTAGATATGATTGTTCAATCTATCCGTTCCGTAGGAGAACCAAAAACTGATCTTATCTTTACAGTAGCTATGGATGATGTGGTATTAGCTCGAGAAGTATTAGAAGAATTACAAAAAGCAGTAGATATTGAAGCTGTTAATATTGATGAAAAAATGGCTAAAGTTTCCATTATTGGTGCAGGTATGTTAGGACAGCCTGGTGTAGCTGCGCAAATGTTTGATATTTTGAGCCAAGAAGGTATCAATATTGAAATCATTTCTACTTCTGAAATTAGTATTTCTTGTCTTGTTGCTGAAGATCGCGTAAAAGATGCTGTTCGTGTAATTCATAATGGCTTATTGTTAGATCAACGAGGTTAATCATTGCATGGATAGTCTACGTAGTTTTATGGATGAAATGCTCAATGACCAAGGTCGTAAGGAAGGTTTCATTAGCGATCTACTAGGAAATCTAAAAAATCAGCCTATTCCAACATTGGAACAAGCTCAAACTGGTTACACAACAATGAGTAATTTACATGGTATCTTCTATGATTACGATAAGTCTGAGGTTACTATTACTTACAAGGTTGTACCAGATATGTATCAACCATATACATTGAGTTTTATACAATTCGAAGCCGTGTTAGAAGGCTTATTAACCTTGCGTCGCAATCAAAAGTGGCAGATGCAACATAATAAATAATATGAACCCCATGGGAATACTTGCCTATGGGGTTTTATAATTCGATAATTATTCTTAACATCTATATATAGAGTCATCGATATGATATAATAAATTATTCAGAGAGAAATCATTATATTAGTATAGAAAGAAGGGACAGCATGGAAATAAATAAGGTTTATTCTGGCTTTCGCCTTGACCGCATTGAGCGCATTGATGAGATCAATGGTACCGCTTATGAAATGAAACATGAAAAGTCTGGTGCTCGTTTAATTTATATTGATTCACCAGATTCTAATAAAGTATTCAATATCGCTTTTAGAACAACACCACATAATAGTACTGGTGTTGCACATATTATGGAACATTCCGTTTTATGTGGTTCTCGTAAGTTTCCTTTAAAAGAGCCATTTGTTGAGCTTGTTAAGGGATCTTTGAACACGTTCTTAAACGCTATGACTTACCCTGATAAAACAATGTATCCTGTAGCCAGCAAGAATGATAAAGATTTCCACAACTTGATGGACGTATATCTTGATGCTGTATTGTATCCACGCGTTCGTGAAGATGCAGAAATCGTAATGCAAGAAGGTTGGCATTATGAATTAGATAGTGCGGACGATGAACTTACCTATAAAGGTGTTGTATTTAATGAGATGAAGGGGGTTTATTCCTCTCCGGATTCCGTTCTAGAACGCCAAATGATGCGTGAACTTTTCCCAGATACCACTTATGGTGTTGATTCTGGTGGAGATCCTGACCATATTACAGACTTAACTTATGAAGAGTTCCAAGAGTTCTATCGAGTTCATTATCATCCGTCCAATAGTTATATCTTCCTTTATGGTGATATGAATATTGAAGAGCAATTGGCATTTTTGAATGATGAGTACTTAAGTCATTTTGATGCTATTGAGGTTAATACAGAGGTTGGTATACAAACGCCATTTACGGAAGGTAAAGTGGTAAGTTATCCATATAGTGTAGGTTCTGAAGAGCCAACAGACAACCGAACTTTACATTCCTTTGCCTATGTGTTACCTGATGTAACTCCTGAGCATAGCTTGGCTTTTGAGGTATTAACACATGCATTGTTGACATCTCCTGCGGCTCCTCTTAAACAGGCTTTGGTGAAAGCCGGTATCGGCTCTGATGTGAGTGGTTATTATCTTGATAGCATTCGTCAACCTTTGTGGACCGTGCAAGCAACTGGTTCTAATCTCGATAAACAAGCTGACTTGCAGCGTATTGTGGAATCTACATTGCAAGAACTTTGTGATAACGGTTTAGATAAAGAATTATTAGAAGCTTCCTTGAATAGCATTGAGTTTGCTCTTCGTGAAAGCGACTTTGGTGGTCGCCCAATTGGTCTTGCTTATGTTATCCGTATGATGGATAATTGGCTATATGACAATGACCCACTTGAGTTATTACACTACGAAGAAGCATTAGTGAATATTCGCAAGGGCTTATCCGGTACGTACTTTGAAGATTTAATTCGTCAATCTATCTTAAATAACAATCATAAAGTGCTTGTTTCTATTTATCCTGAACGTGGTCTTCAAGAGCGCAAGGATGCAGAGGTTAAAGAATATTTAGCTTCTGTAAAAGCTAAGATGACTCCAGAAGAAATCGAAGCGATTGTAGAGCAAACAAAACGACTTAAACTTCGTCAAGAGGCTCCAGATAGCGACGAAGCATTAGCGTCGATTCCATTGCTTGAATTATCAGATTTAAATCCTAATATTGAAGAAGTAGAACGTCGTGAAAGTAAAATTGGCAATACTACAGTACATTTTGTACCTACTTTCACAAAAGGCATCAACTATGTAGGTCTTTACTTTAATTTAAGTTGTCTTACAGAAGATGAGTTGTTCTATGCCGATATTCTAAGTGATATTATCGGTCGTATCAACACATCTGAACGTGGCTACGAAGCATTGGCGAAAGATATCAATATGAATCTTGGTGGTTTAAGCTCAGATATTACGGCTATTAGCAAAGATGGTAAGCGTGATGAATTTACGCCTCTCATGATTGTTCGAGCTAAATCCTTGCATTCTAAATTACCTGACTTATGCCGTTTGATTAACGAAGTAGTACAAAAAGCAGATTATAGTGACCATAGACGCTTGACCGAACTTGTTCAAGAAAGCAAAGCTATTTGGGATAATGAAGCGTTTCGTCGTGGCAACTCCATTGTAAGTCAACGTGTTATGGCACAAGTATCTGCAGTTGGTAAATTTAGAGATAATGGTAACTTTGGTTACTATCAAAAGATTAGCGAATTGGCTTCTAATCCTGCGGCATTACCATTATTGCCGGAAAAATTAGCTGATGTGGCTCGTAAGATTTTCCGTGCTAATAATGTGGATATCATGTTCGTTGGTGAAGAAGGCGAATTAGAAGCCTTTGAAAATCTCATGAAACCATTGATTGAAACTTGGGATACTACTGACTTAAGTAATGATACATTAAAGATTACACGTTTGTCTGGTAATGATGGTATCGTTACAGCTGGTAAGGTTCAATATGTAGCTCAAGGTGGTAACTTTATAGACCATGGGTATAAACACGTAGGTCCAATGAGTGTATTGGAAACAATTTTACGTTATGAATATCTCTGGATTCGTATTCGTGTACAAGGCGGTGCTTACGGGGCCTTTGCAAACTTCTATGACGATGGTAATATGATTTTCTGTAGCTATCGCGATCCAAACTTGGTAGAAACATTAAATGTATATAAAGAGTTACCTCAATACCTTCGTGAGTTCACATTGACTGATCGTGAGATGCGTAAATATATTATCGGTACTATGAGTTCTTTAGATTTACCAATGACTCCTGCATTGCGTGGCCCACGTGCGATGGGCATGTATTTTAGCGGTACTAAACTAGAGGATAAGGTAGAGTTTCGTAAACAAGTTATCGCTTGTAAACCAGAGGATATCGTTGCTTTAGCAGATGTGGTTGAACCTGTATTGAAGGACAATCATATTTGTACAATGGGGAACGAACAAAAAATTAAAGACGCTGGTAAGGTATTCGATAACATTATTTCTCTAGGATAATCGTTTTATATCATGTATAGTGGCATATTCTGTGTAAATTTACGGGATATGCCACTTGTTTTGTACTGTAGGAGGGCATCATGAAAGGTCGATTTGCTCCAAGCCCCACAGGATATATCCATCTCGGCAATGTGTGGATAGCCCTCTTATCTTATATTTCTACGAAGCAACAAAAAGGGCAGTATGTTGTGCGAATGGAGGATATAGACATCCAACGCTCTAAACGTGAGTTAGGGGAAGCTCTATTAGATGATTTAGAGTGGCTAGGATTTGAATGGGATGAAGGACCTCGCGTTGGTGGACCAGAATCAACATATTGGCAAAGTGAACGACAAACATATTATGGAGACGTATTAGAACATCTTGCATCAGAAAAACTAATTTATCCTTGCTTTTGTAATCGCACAAGATTGCATTCTATTGCTTCGGCGCCCCATGTAGGAGAGGTAGTACATCGATATGATGGTCATTGCCGTCATCTAGAGGATAAATTGATAAAAGAGTTTATGATGTCTAAGGAGCCATCTTTGCGTTTAGCCGTTAATTCCTGTGATATAGATTTCGTAGATCGTTGGCAAGGCTTTCAACATATTCATTTGGAAGATGAATTAGATGATTATGTATTGCGTCGTGGTGACGGTATGTATGCTTATAATTTAGCTGTCGTACTGGATGATATTGCTATGGGGATAACGGAGGTCATTCGTGGAGATGATTTACTAGAGACTACGGGGCAGCAAATATATTTATATAAAACATTACAAACCAGTTTCAAATCTAAAAATATACAACTACCTTCTTATGGGCATGCTCCATTATTAATTGATTCTGAAGGGCATAGATTATCTAAACGACAAAAGAGTATTACTATTCGTGAATTACGTGAAAATCAATGGTCTCCTAATAGGATTTTAGGTGAGCTGGCTATTGTAGGGGGCTTAGTTGAAACTCATACATTAAGTCGTAGAGAAATCAGTTTATCTGAATTAATTGAGATTGATTTAAATGTACTTAGTCTTAGTCAGAAAACGATTGAGATACAAATTAAAGAATAGAGTAATAAAATAGTATTGATTTATGTTATAGGATGTTTGCTAAAAGAGAATAATTCTTTAACTATATAATTCGATATAATATATTGACAATATTCGATATTTATTTATAATAGTATATAAGAGGTGGTCGAAATGACAATTCAACAAGCTTTAGATCAAAAAGTATGGGCCGTTATTGGAGCTACCCATAAAACCGAGAAGTTCGGTTATAAGATTTATAAATGTCTTAAAGATCACGGATATAAAGTATATCCAGTCAATCCTAATATTGCAGAAATAGATGGAGACACTTGTTACTCTAGTCTTTCTGCACTTCCCGTTGTGCCTGCTGTGGTAGATTTTGTTGTACCAGAAGCAGCGGGGTTAGCTGCACTTGATGAATGCAAAGAACTTGGCATTCCTGTTGTGTGGTTGCAACCAGGGGCGGATAAACCATCTGTTGTTGAAAAAGCACATGCTTTAGATCTGCATGTCATTCAAGATTGTGTATTAGTTCAATTACCGTAGGAGGGTACAATGAGCGAATTAAAAGATTTAAAAACTGCTGAATATCAAGATTTAGTAAACCAAGGTGGTGTTACTGTTGTTGACTTCTGGGCTCCATGGTGCGGTTATTGCGTACGTATGATGCCAATCATTGAAGAAATTGCAGGTGAGCTTGAAGGTAAAGCTAACTTTGTAAAAGTAAACGCTGATGAAGAACCAGAATTAGCACGTAACTTACAAGTTGAAGTATTGCCTACATTCGTTATTCTAAAAGATGGTGAAGTAGTAGACCGTAAAATTGGTTTCTTGCCTAAAGGCGATCTTCAAGCGGCTATCGAATCTAAATTCTAATACTATAATTAAAATCATATAAATAGAGGAAAACCTCATCAATGTATGTGTTGTACATTGATGAGGTTTTTTTGCTTTTTTAATATAGACCTAAATATATATAACGTTTATGCGTTACTAAACATAATACATTGAGTTCCTAAACATAATACATCTAAAAGTGGGGTTTATGTCCATTTAAGGATTGGTATTATGCAATTGTGGTGGAGAGTGGTTTAAATTGTTTATTTTTGAATATTTAATCGAACATATGTATTGTAGAAAAGAGGAGAAAAATAGAGATTAAACAAGAAAAATATAATAAAGTGGGATAAAAATAGATTTTTTATTGTGAAAGGTGGGGAATTGTGGTAGAATTTACCATATAGTGGTGGATAAGAAATAGTAAAGGGCGGTGATACATATGTTCATGGGCGAATATAATCACACCATTGATACAAAAGGGCGGATGATTATACCTGCTAAAATACGTGAACAACTAGGCGATTTGTGCATCGTTACAAAAGGCCTAGATAACTGCTTGGCTATTTACACCGAAGAGGCATGGAAAAAAATTTCTACAGCTTTACAATCACAATCCTCCACTAAAGCTAGCGTGCGTGCTTTAAAACGTTTTGTTTTTGGTAGTGCTGCTGAACTTGAATATGATAAACAAGGTCGTGTCCTCATTCCTGTACCATTACGTGAATATGCAAGCCTTGATAAACAGGCTGTTATTGTAGGTGCTGGAGACCACGTTGAAATTTGGAGCCGTGAAAAATACGATTTCTATGATGAGCAAGTGGCTGAAAGTATGGAAGAATTAGTTGAAGGGCTTGAAGGGATTATGTTATAGGAGGCTATGATGGAATTTAATCATACTAGCGTACTCTTACGTGAAACGGTGGACTCCGTCGTAACTAATCCAAAAGGCATTTATGTGGACTGTACCCTTGGTGGGGCAGGACATGCTCATGCAGTGGGCGAGATACTAGATCCAGAAGGCATGATTATAGGTTTAGATCAAGATGAAGATGCTTTGAGTGTAGCTCGACAGCGTTTATCTGATTTGAAATGTCAGGTGTTAACGATACCTACAAACTTTTCTAACTTAAAAGACGCTCTCCAAAATGCGGGCATTTATGAAGTCGATGGTTTTATATTTGATCTTGGTGTATCCAGCTATCAACTAGATACTCCTGAACGAGGTTTTTCATATATGAATGATGGACCTCTTGATATGCGAATGGATAAAGATGCACCTCTCACGGCAGAGGAAATTGTCAATGAATATGACAGTGAACAATTACTGCAAATTATCCGCGATTATGGGGAAGAACGATGGGCTAAACGAATTGTCGAGTTTATTGTTGAAGCACGTCAAGAAAAAAGAATTACTACTACTGGTGAGTTGGTTAGAATTATTAAGAATGCAATACCTGCAAAGGCGCGACAAGATGGACCTCATCCGGCAAAACGGACGTTTCAGGCCATACGTATTGAAGTAAATAGAGAATTAGCAATTTTGCATGATAGTTTTGTAGATGCTGTATCGATGTTAAAACCAAAGGGAAAGATTGGAGTTATTACATTCCACTCCTTGGAAGATCGAATTACAAAGCAAACTTTTAAAGAGTTAAGTACTGCATGTATATGTCCTCCACAATTGCCTGTGTGTGTTTGTAATCACAAGGCAGTTGTAAAGGCAAAGAATAAGGCTATAGAGCCAAGTATAGGGGAGATTGAAGTTAATCCGAGAGCTAGAAGCGCTAAATTGCGCGTAGCAGTAAAGTTGTAGATTTGGAAGGGGTTAAGTGTTATGTTAGCGAGAAAGGCTGTTGTGGGCCAAGTAAAAGGTGATATATTGGTTATTGCACAAGGGAGAAGACGTAGTGCAAACGTAGCTTTAGATTTAAGCCCTATGATGTGGCAAGTTGTATATGGTATTGCTGCATTAGTTGCATGCTTACTTATTATGATGGTTATGAATGCATACAGTACAAAGTTGGGCTATGAGGTAGTTAAAACACAGCAAGCTGTAGTACAATTAACAAAAGATAACGATGCATTGGACGTTGAAGTGGCTTCCTTGAAGTCTCCTGTACGTATCCAACAAATCGCAGAAGAACAACTAGGAATGGTTTTGCCTGATTCTTTTGTTTATAGCACAAAAAGCGCTGTTACTGAACGTAATGTACAAGAGAAACAGCAAATTATAGACTAGCAGGCGAAGCAGCTCGTATTGGGCTGCTTTCCTTTGCGTGTAAAGGAGATTGTATATGAAACACTTACAAGATATAGTAAAAACCTTACATGCACCGCATGTAGAAGGTAATACAGCTGTTGAAATTTTAGATGTTACCGCTGATTCTCGTGCTGTAAAAGAAGGTAGTTTATTTATTGCTTTAGATGGTGCTACTGTCGATGGACATGATTATGTTAATAAAGCTGTTGAGGCTGGGGCAGTAGCTGTATTAGTATCTAAACCTGTTGAGATAAGTAGTGACGTTTGTGTTATCACTGTTGAAGATACACGTGCGGCTATGATGGCCTGTGTGCCATACTTTTTTGATTATCCAGCCAATTCCATGCGCATGATTGGTGTCACTGGTACTAATGGTAAAACGACTACAACTCATATGATTCGTCATATTTTGAAAGCACAAGGTCATAAAGTAGGAGTTATTGGCACCGTTCATATTATGATTGGTGATACATCATATCCGATTCATAATACGACTCCTGACGTAGTAGATTTACAACATATTTTGCATCAAATGGTAGAAGAGGGTGTTACACATTGTGTAATGGAAGTATCTTCTCATGCGTTGGCTTTAGGACGCGTATCTGGTGTTGAGTATGATACGGCTGTATTTACAAATCTTACACAAGATCATTTAGACTTTCACAAAACATTTGAAAATTACTTGGCAGCTAAATGTAAACTATTTGAACAGGTTAGCAAACCAAACCAAGTAAAATCTGGTAAGGGTGCTGTCATCAATATTGATGATGCCTATGGACATCGGGTTGTTGAAAAAACTACAGCCCCTATCATTACCTATAGTATTGATGGTAGCGGCACATTGAATGCTTATGATGTAGATATGACGCCAAAGTCTAGCCGTTACACGGTATCTTATGATGGTCATGACTATACAGTTGCAATGAATACGACTGGCTTGTTTAATGTGTATAATACATTAGCAGCTATTGGTGCCTGCCTATTAGAAGGTATTTCCATGGAAGACATCGATAAAGCGTTGAAAACATTTAGTGCTGTACCTGGTCGTTTTGAATTGATTGAAGAAGGTCAACCATTTGCTGTTGTTGTAGACTATGCACATACACCAGATGGGTTAGAAAATATTTTACAAACAGCAAAGGCTATTCAAGAAAATCGTATTATTGTAGTCTTTGGTTGTGGCGGTGACCGAGATGCAACCAAACGTCCTATTATGGGACGCATTGCGGCACAATACGGTGATGTTGTGTATGTTACATCTGATAATCCGCGTACAGAGGATCCTGTACAAATTGTTAAAGATGTGGAAGTAGGCGTTAAAGACGGTCTTCGAGAAGGAACTCACTATGAAGTTATCGTTGATCGTCGAGAAGCGATTCAACATGCAATACAACATGCAAAATCTGGGGATATTGTACTCATTGCAGGTAAGGGGCATGAGGATTACCAAATCTTAAAGGATAAAACGATCCATTTTGATGATCGTGAAGAGGCGCGAGCAGCCCTCAAGGAGATCTAATATGGCAGAATTTACATTGTCTCAAGTACTGGAGGCCACAAAGGGGACGAGTGCACATACCGATAATATTAAGTTTTTAGATGTGTCTACTGATACAAGAACTATTGAATCAGGCTTTTTATTTGTAGCCTTAAAAGGTGATACCTTTGATGGCCATGATTTTATCAATGCGGCTATCGAAAAAGGTGCTACAGGGGCTATCGTTGAAAAAGGACGTTCTGTAGAAGGTATTGCTTGCATCGAGGTAGACAATACTTTGGTAGCATATCAAAACTTAGCACGATATCATCGTCGCCGCTTTGATATTCCTGTAGTTGCTATTACTGGTTCCTCTGGTAAGACTACGACAAAGGAAATGGTGGCAGCCGTACTTGGCACAGAATTTAATGTATTAAAAACTGAGAAAAATTTTAATAATGAAATTGGCTTGCCAAAAACCTTGTTACGTTTGACCGCTGAGCATGAAGCCTGTGTTGTTGAAATGGGTATGCGTGGGCTCGGACAAATTGAAGAACTGGCCTTGATTGCAGAACCAACGATGGGGATTATTACTAATGTTGGTACTAGTCACATCGAGCTTTTAGGTTCTCGAGAAGCCATTGCCGAAGCGAAAGGTGAATTGATTCGTTGCTTGCCTGAAAACAGCGTGGCTATCCTTAATGAAGATGATCCATATGTAAAAGCTATGGATCGTTTAGCTAAGGGTAAAACAATTACCTATGGTATTGAACGGAATGCTACTTGTATTGGTAGCCATTTGCGCTATAAAAAAGACGGTATTAAGTTCACTTGTAAGTGTTATGATGAAGTTTTTGATATCTTCTTGCCTATGATTGGTGAACACAATGTATATGATGCATTGGCGGCTATCGTTGCAGGTCGAGTGCTAGGCATTAAATCTAACACAATTCGCAAAGGTTTGAGTGAGTTTAGTGGAACTCCAATGCGTCAAGAAATCGTCCCATTTGAAGATATTGTTATCTTAAATGATGCTTATAATGCAAACCCTTCATCCATGGCAGAAGCTATTAAAGCACTTGGCCAATTAGAAGGTAAGCGTAAAATTGCGATGTTAGGCGATATGCTCGAGCTCGGCGACTTCTCTAAAGAAGCACATCGTGAAATCGGCCATTTGCTTGCTGAAGAGGGTTATAGTGTTGTATTCACCTTTGGTGATGCTGCTGCCTTCATTGCAAAGGAAGCAAAAAAAGCAGGTTTAACTACATTCCGTTGTAACAGCCATTTAGAAATGGCCAACGCATATAGTGATATTCGTGAAAAAGGGGATGTTATCCTTGTGAAAGGTTCTCGTGGTTTACGAATGGAGCGCGTTGTTGAAGAATTAAAGGATCGAGAATAATAGGTAACGGCTAGTTATATCTAGCCGTCCTATTTATTAATAAGTAGAGGATTCATATGATAAATCACATTCTATTAGCCTTCGTAGCGACTTTCATCATTACGGTAGTGCTAGGTAAAATTGCTATTCCTATGTTGCGTTCTTTGCACGCACAACAAAGTATTCGTGAAGAAGGCCCTGAAAGTCATCAAGCAAAAGCCGGTACGCCAACAATGGGTGGTGCTTTCATGATGGTGGCCCTTATTATTGGCGTGGCATTGTTTGCACCATGGAATGTGGGCACAGGAATGTTATTATTCTTAACACTGGGTCATTGTTTATTAGGTTTTTTTGATGATTTTGTAAAAGCTGTAAAAAAACGCAATCTTGGTTTAACAGCAAAGCAAAAATTACTTGGACAATTTATATTGGCTGCCGTATTCTGTTATTGCATTACTGAGATTATGGTTGTTCCTACCACATTATGGATTCCTGTTGTAGATATACAATTACAATTGGGATGGGGTTATTATGTATTGGCATTTTTGATTATTGTAGGAGCTACAAATGCAGTAAATTTAACAGATGGTCTTGATGGTCTTGCTGGTGGTACATCAGCAGTGGCGGCGATAGCATTCTCTGTTATTGGTTTGATGGCTGCATCGATGACAAATTCTATTGGTGCTGAAAGTGTTGCGTACTTCGGCGCTATAATAGCAGCTGTATGTCTTGGCTTTTTGGTATATAATGTGAACCCTGCAAAAGTATTCATGGGGGATACAGGCTCTTTGGCATTAGGTGGTGCCTTTGCAGCAATGGCTATTTTAACTAAAACAGAATTGCTACTTGTGGTGATTGGTGGCATTTTTGTTATGGAAGCATTATCTGTTATTATTCAAGTTATTTCTTTCAAAACACGTGGTGTGCGTGTTTTGAAGATGAGTCCTATTCATCACCATTTTGAACTTTCCGGATGGGCAGAACAAACAGTTGTTAATCGCTTCTGGTTTGGTGGAGCTGTTTTAGCCATTATTGGTGTACTTTTAGCGACTATAACTTTATAAGATAATACTTAACGGAAGTTGTAAATAATGGTATGCTTATTAGATAGGATACATTAATTTTATAAATAGTTTAGGTGATATAGATGGAATATGGAGATAAACATATACTTGTTCTTGGAGCTGGAGCCAGCGGTATAGGTGCATCTTGGGTATTAGCCCAAGTGGGTGCGCATGTTGTGTTAAATGATTATAAGCCTATGACACTGCCTACGGCTGAGGAGAAACGACTCGTTGCGGCAGGGGTAAATATTATTACAGGACGTCAAGATGAATCCTTGCTAGATGGCGTGGATCGTATCGTTATTTCTCCAGGTATTTCTTTAGACATTCCGATTGTAAAAGCAGCACATGCCCGTGGTATTGACGTGGTCAGTGAAGTAGAATTAGCTTATGAAGTATCTAAATCACCTATCGTAGCTGTTACTGGTACAAATGGTAAGACTACGACAACAACCTTATTAACTAAAGTACTAGAAGGCTCTGGAAAACCAGTTCACGTCGGTGGAAATATTGGGGATTCCCTTAGTGAAGTGGCGTATTCTATGCCTGCAGGCGGTTTTTTGGTAGCTGAATTATCTAGTTATCAATTAGAGACAATTAAGTATTTTAGGCCTATTGGGGCTATTATGCTCAATATTACTCCAGATCACTTAGCTCGTCATAAGACGATGGAAAACTATATTGCTGCGAAGGAACGCATCTTTGAAAATCAATTAAGTACAGATTATTTAGTGTTGAATATAGATGATCCCGTTGTAGCTGATATGGAACATCGTGCGCCTAGTCATATTCTAAAAATTAGTCAAAAAAAAGCCGTAGAGAATGGCGCTTATTATGCTGATGGGCAATGTTATATTGCTAAAGATGGGGTAGCAAAATTTGTTATTGCAGATGAAGATATTCATATTCCAGGCAGTCATAATATTGAAAACATATTGACCGTTATTGTTTTATCTCATGCATTGGGCGTACCCGTAGAAACAATTCATCGTATTATTAGTGAGTTCCATGGCGTTGAACATCGTTTAGAACGCGTTAAGACGATTGATGGTATTACATTTTATAATGATTCTAAAGCGACTAATGTAGATTCTGTGGTTAAAGCATTAGAATCCTTTGATCAACAAGTTATTCTATTAGCTGGTGGTCATGATAAAATGACGCCTTTAGAAGACTTCATGGAGTTAGTTAAGGAGAAGACTAAAGCTGTTATTTTCATGGGGGAAGCAGCAGATCGTTTTGAGACGGCTGCAAAAGAGGCTGGTGTGAAGCTGATTTATCGTGCTTTATCCATGAAAGAAGCCGTAGAACAAGGCTATAAATTGGCAGAGACTGGCGATATTGTGCTATTATCTCCGGCTTGCTCAAGCTTTGATTGGTACAGCTGTTTTGAAGAGCGTGGAGATGACTTTAAACGTTGTGTTCATATGTTGCAAGAGGGAGGACACCATTAATGAAACGTGTTATTATTTCAGGTGGTGGCACTGGTGGACATATATATCCAGCAATAACTATATATAAGGAAATTATGAAACAAAATCCTGATGCAAAGGTGTTATATGTTGGTACCAAGCAAGGTCTCGAGGCTACATTAGTTCCTAAAGAGGGGATAGAGTTTACTACGATTCCTGTGCAAGGCTTGCAGCGTCAATTATCGTTAGGTACATTAGTTACATTAGGTAAAACTGCTTTAGGCATTGTAAAAGCTAATGCCATAGTTTGTAAGTTTAAACCTGATGTGGTTATTGGTACTGGGGGTTATGTATGTGGCCCTGTTCTCTTGGCTGCAGCATTACATAATATTCCTACTATAATTCAAGAACAGAATGTCATAGCAGGCATTACTAATAAAATTCTGAGTCGTTTTGTTGATGTGGTAGCCCTAGGCTATAAGGATGCAGAAGCATCGTTTTCTAAAGCAAAGCGCGTAGTCTATACAGGGAATCCTGTTCGTCCAGATGTGCTAGTTGATTCGAGAACAGAGGGACGTAACTATTTCAACTTAAGTGATGATACTTTTACAGTACTCATAGCTGGAGGTTCTCGAGGGGCGAGAACTATTAACAATGCTATGATAGATGTACATAAACACTTCCAAGGTGTGAAAGGTATTAAATTAATCCATATTACGGGAAACGGAGAATATGAATCTGTTTTATCCCAATTGGGCATTACCGATGGGGATGGTTTAGGTAGTTCATCTTTGATTTTGCCGTATTTACATGATATGCCAAAAGCACTAGCAGCAGCCGACTTAGCAGTATTTAGATCTGGTGCTATAGGTCTTGCAGAATTAGCAGTTCGCGGTATTCCATCCGTATTGATACCGTATCCATACGCAGCGGAAGATCATCAAACCTATAATGCACGTATCTTTGTACAAGAAGGGGCGGCGCATATGATTGTAGATAAAATGTTGAGTGCTCACGATTTAATAGGGGAAATCGAGATGTTTATGGCCAACCGTGATTTGTTGGCACAAATGGGAGACCGAGCATTGCAATTGGGAAAACCGAATGCGGCTCACGATATTGCAAAATTAGCTTTATCTATTGCAAAGTAACAAGGAGAGGTTTTATGTTAGACGGTATTCACAAAATTCACCTTATCGGTATTGGTGGATCTGGTATGCGTGCGATAGCGAATATTTTGATTCAAAAAGGTTATGATGTATCTGGTTCAGATATTGCTGAATCTGCAGTGATTTCTAAGTTTAGAGATATGGGTGCCACGGTGCATATCGGTCATAATAAAGAATATGTAAATGGTGTTGATGCCATAGTTCGTTCTACAGCGATTCGTGAAGACAATCCTGAAATTGTTGCCGCTAAAGAGCAAGGGATTACCATTTTACATCGTTCTGATATTGTAAAGGCTGTATTAGATGTAACAGATGGTATCGCAGTAGCTGGTGCGCATGGTAAAACATCTACAACTTCAATGATTGGACAAATTTTAGTGGAGGCTAATGCGGACCCTACGGTAATTATCGGTGGCGAAGTAGATTATCTCAAAGGTAGCAGTTGCCTTGGGAAAGGCCATTTTTCAGTTGTGGAAGCGGATGAGAGCGATGGTTCATTTTTAAAATTGCATCCACATACTATCGTTATAACTAATATTGAAGATGATCATATGGATCATTATAAGACTATGGATAACTTGTTAAACGCTTTCTGTGAGTTCGTCGAAACGTTACCAGAAGCGGGCAAGGCTATCGTATGTGGTGATAATGAAAATATTCGTTATGTTATGAGCCGCGTAAAACGTACTTTTATTACATATGGCTTAGAGGATAATAATGATTATGTAGCAAAAAATATTCATTATGTGGACTCTTCCTTGGTATATGATGTATATCATAAAGGTATTAATATAAGCCGTATCAGCTTGCGCGTGCCTGGAGAACATAATGTATTAAACTCATTGGCAGCCTTTATTGTGGCTCATGAATGTTGCGGTGTAGAAAATCGCTTTATTACAAAAGCGTTAGGTAAATTTATCGGTGCAAAACGACGTTTTGAAACAAAAGGTCATGTTGCTGGCGTCTGGGTTGTCGATGATTATGCACATCATCCAACAGAAATTAAAGCGACCTTAAGAGCAGCAAAAGAACTTGAAAAACATCGCGTTATTTGTGTGTTTCAACCGCATCGGTATACACGTACAAGCTTGTTGAAAGATGAATTTGCCACTGCTTTTACAAGTGCTGATGAAATATATATGACAGATATTTACAGTTCTGGTGAAGATCCGATTGCAGGTATCGATGGACGTACTATTCCTGACGCTGTTGAAGCTGCTACACATAAGGTTGTACATTATGTACCATCTGTTGATGATATACCGGCTGTATTGGCAAAAATTGTGCGACCTAACGATCTGGTTATCACAATGGGGGCTGGTTCTATTAATCAATATGGACCAAAATTATTAGCTATATTGGAGGAAGGCTTACAATGAAAGATAGAAAAATAATTGTATTGATGGGTGGCCCTTCCAAAGAGGCTGAAGTATCTCGCCGTACTGGCGCTGCTATTGCGGAAGCACTCGAAAGTAAAGGGTATAATGCCCAAACATTAGAACTTAATCCTCGTACGGTTTTAAAAGACATTGAATCCTTAGGTGGAGAGATTGTATTTAATGCAATTCACGGTCGTTATGGTGAAGATGGTGCATTACAAGGCTTACTTGAAATGGCTGAAATTCCATATACTGGATCGGGCATCATGGCTCATGCGGTAGGAATGAATAAAAAAGTAAGCAAAGATGTTTTCAAAGGGGCTAATATTCCAACAGCTACTTCTGAATCCTTTAATGGTAATTTAGAATCTGCAGAAGCTATTATAGGACATATTCGTAAACAGTTTACGATTCCTGTAGTGGTGAAATCTGCTACTCAAGGCTCTAGTATTGGCGTTACCATCGTTCGTGATGAGGCACAATTGGAGGCTGCTGTTACAGAAGCGCTAAAATATGATCCGATTCTTGTAGTAGAGCAATTTCTTGATGGTCGCGAATTTACAGTATCCGTTCTTGACGGAAAGGCATTGTCAGTAATTGAAATCCGTCCACATTCTGGGGAGTATGACTATACCAGTAAATATACTGTAGGTGCTACAGAATATTTAGTACCTGCGCCTATTAGTGAAGAAATGACTGCTGAGATGCAACGCATAGGGGAACTTGTGTATCGCGAAGTACAAGGCAGTGGGGTTATTCGTGTTGATATTATGACAGATCATGCAGATAATATGTATGTTCTAGAATACAATACTGTGCCAGGTATGACGGCAACGTCTTTAGTACCAAAGGCAGCTAAAGAAATGGGTATTGACTTCCCAACATTATGTGAAAAGATTTTATTAACAGCTAGTATAGGGAAATTTTAAGGGCTGAATAGAATATAAGGAGTTATCTATGGATGATAAGCAATACCATCCATCCAACTCTGGGGAGATGCAGTCTTCTACACCTGTTCAAGATGAACGGGCTGTATTTAGAAAACGAGTGTTAAAAATCGGTGGTGCAGTTACTCTCGTGTTGGTGGGATTGTTTACACTACCTATTCCTTTTGGATCCTTAAAAATTGTAGGATCGGATAAGGTAACTGTACAAGATGTAATGGTAGCAGGGAATATTCATGAACCTGTAAATATATTGCAAATTAGTACAGAGAAATTAAAAACTAGATTGGCGAAAGACTTACGGGTTGAAGAGGCTCAAATTAGTTATCAATTGCCATTTACAATGGTCGTACGTGTCATAGAACGCAAAGCTGTTGCAGTTGTACCAGCTCAGTTTGGCTATCTAACACTTGATAGTAAAGGTCAAGTGATTGCATCAGAGCCTGCTATACAAGATACGTCGGTACCAATGATATCAGGAGTTAAGGCGGGAAATATTTTATTAGGTGATACCGTTGTGGATAAACCTATTTTAGCGGCTCTTGAATACTTGAACTCTCTTGATGAAAGCACCTTCAAGAATATTGCAGAAGTCAATATAGGAGACCCTGATGCAATAATGGCGTATACCGTATCGGGGGTACAAATTCGATTAGGAGATAGTAAAGACTTACCTAAAAAAGCCGAGTTAACTCAGTCTATGTTACAAGATATTAAGACAACACATAGCAATGTACAATATATAGATGTTAATGTTTCATCGCCATATATAAAAACTGATGTAATACCGGAAGTTAAAAAGCATCAGTCTGGAACAAAGAATACAGAAGATTCATCTACTAAGAAGGATGATACAAAACAAGATAAACAAGGTCATGTTGAAGATAAAAGGTAGATGATTGTCGTGAGACACGAACGGTGGGCAATAGCCTTAGTCAGCTGTATATTGGGCTTCATGGTTGTTACTCAATATAAGATGACTCAAGATAATATAGAAGAAAATATCCGTTTACAACGGGCTGGTGATTTAGCCGTACAATTGCGAGAGGCTCAAAGTGAACGTGATGCATTGTTAAAACAAATAGAAGAACTTAAACAGTCTGGTGCTAGTAGCAATGTTAAAGCAGATGAACAGTTGATGATGAAAGCAGCTTTAACTAATGTTAAAGGTACGGGTGTTAGTGTATTAATTGAGGATAGCTTAAAGCCAATTCAAAGTGGTGAAAATCCTAATTTATATGTAATTCATGATGAGGATATTTTACGTATTGTTAATGAATTGCGAGCTGGTGGGGCTGAGGCGATAGCTATCAATGACCAACGTCTCATAGGGACTTCTGAAATACGATGCTCTGGTCCGACTATTACTGTGAATGGTAAGGTTTTTGGGGCTCCTTTTACAGTTAAAGCGATTGGTGATCCAAAAACATTAAATTCTGCGCTCACTATGCGAGGCGGTGTGGTGGATTCCTTGAAACACTGGGGCATAAAGGTAACCATAAAGGAAGAAAATGAAATAGCTATTCCAGCTTTTACAGGAACCTTTAGAGAAGAGCATATAAAGCCTAATGAAACAGGAGGTAAAGAATGAATATTTATATCTTTGCCATTGTTGGTTTAATTGTAGGTACTACATTAGGGTGGCTTTCACCATTTCATATACCTATAAGTTATGCGAACTACACATCAGTTGCTGTTCTGGCTGCACTAGATGCTGTATTTGGTGGTAGCCGTGCTGCATTGGAACGAACCTTTGATCTTAGTAATTTTGTGCTTGGGTTCTTTTCAAATGTTGTGTTAGCTGTTATTCTTGTATATGTAGGTGACCTCATAGGAATTAACCTATATTACGTAGCTCTTATTGGCTTTGGATTGCATGTATTTATTAATGTAGGCGCTATACGAAAGATTATTATGACTAAGCGATTCTAATAAATCACATTCTATATAGTGGAAAGTTTTTAAATTTTAGTGTAAAATAAATGTAATTGTTATAAGATTGTCAGTATATAAATCGATACATTGGGACGTATATTGATACGATAGATAACGATAAGAGGAGGAAGTTCAATGTCTGATTTTGCAAATATTAAAGTTATCGGTGTTGGTGGCGGCGGTAATAACGCTGTTAATCGCATGGTAGATAGCGATCTTAAAGGTGTTCAATTTTTATCCGCTAATACTGAAAGCCAAGTGCTTGAATTATCTAAAGCGGATGTAACGATTCAAATTGGCGAGAAGGTTACAAAAGGTCTTGGTGCAGGCGCAAATCCACAAATCGGTGAAGAGGCTGCTCAAGAAAGCCGCGAAGAAATTATAAAAGCTCTTGAAGGTGCTGATATGGTATTTGTAACTGCTGGTATGGGTGGTGGTACTGGTACAGGTGCTGCTCCTATCGTTGCAGAATGTGCTAAAGAAATCGGTGCATTGACAGTCGGCGTCGTTACTAAACCGTTCGCATTTGAAGGTAAACGCCGTCGTGCACAAGCGGAAAAAGGCATTGAATTCTTGACTCAAAAAGTAGATACTATTATCGTTATTCCTAATGATAAATTGTTGCAAGTTGTAGATAAAAAATGTTCCTTAAGCGATGCATTCCGTACAGCTGATGATGTACTTCGCCAAGGTATCAAGGGCATTTCAGACTTGATTCAAGTTCCTGGCTTGATCAATCTTGACTTTGCAGATGTTAAAACTATCATGACTGAACAAGGCGAAGCATTGATGGGGATTGGCGTTGGCGAAGGTGAAAACCGCGCTGCTGACGCAGCTAAAATGGCTATTAATAGCCCATTGTTGGAAACATCTATCGATGGTGCAAAAGGCATCTTACTCAATATTTCCGGTAGTGCTAACTTAAGCTTGTTTGAAATTAATGAAGCTGCCGAAATTATTTCTGAAGCGGCGGATCCTGATGCAAATATTATCTTCGGTTCCGTTATCGATGAAAGCTTAGGCGATACAGTTCAAATTACTGTTGTGGCAACTGGTTTTAATTCAAATACTAAGAATGTACCTGAATTCGGTAAAACAACAACTACATCCCGTCCGGCATCCACTACAAATACTAACAGTGGTATCCCTGATATCCCTGTATTCATGAAACGCTAATTTATAGATTGTATAATTACTATACCTATCGATTAGTAACTTATTAAGACATACCGTTGGTATGTGTATAGGAGGTAAAAATGAAGAAATTAGTATTATTAACTTTAGCAGCTACAGTTGTAGCCGGTAGTGCATTTGCTGCAGCTCCTGTAACGAAAATTAGTGATGGATCCACTAAGGTACAAGCTGATTATGCTTTTAAACAACATGTATCTAACGGTGGCGGCAATAGTAATGATGGTTTCGGTGTTTCTTTACAACACGACCTTTCCAATAAAGCCGCATTACAATACTCTTACGATAAATTAAATGCAAAAAATGGTGATATTAAAGATCATCAATTAGCATTGGTTTATAAAGTACATCCAAATGTAAATTTATATGGTGCAGGTACTGCGATTCGTACAAATGATACTGAACTTGGTTTCCAAGCTGGTGTTATCGGTCATGTACCTTTGACTAATAAAGTAAACGGCTTTGCTAAGGCTGGTTGGGGTAATGATATTAAGCAAACTTATCAAGTAGGTGCTCAATATGAAGTACGCCCTGATGTAGATTTGAATGTATACTATGGCTATGATAAATATAGTGTAGATAGCAATGATAAAACTGCAAAAGGTTTACACGCTGGTGTAGGCTATTCCTTCTAAGGATGATGATGACCACTCTTTTGAGTGGTCTTTTTTTATATATTTACTGTTTTATTGTATATTTGTTAATTATTTTTCCTAAATAAGGTACTTAATATATTCTATATATATTTAATAAGTGTTGAGTTACTAATAGTTAGTTAAATCTTCTATGTATACAATATATTTACTGAATATACGTTGTATATTTAAATTAGTTTAGGTATGATAAATATGTAATATTCATTTCAGATAGGATGGTGCTAGTTATGACAAGTGTTGCTGCAAAGCATGCAAAAGGAAAAAAATTAAAAGATGTGATCTTCGTAACTGCTGGTCAAGCTCAAGCTGATGCTAAAGAAAATGGCCGTGAGAATGTTGTAAATGGTACGTTGGGTGCTATTCATGATGAAGAGGGAAACTTAGTTTTTCTTAAGACCGTTAAAGAAGAATATTTGAGTCTTTCGGATTCTGAACATGTTGGTTATGCACCAATTGCGGGTATTCCAGATTTTTTGTGTGCTGCTGAAAAAGAATGTTTTGGAAATTTCCGTCCAGAAGGTCATATTCGTAGCATTGCTACCGCAGGTGGCACTGGTGGCATTCATCATTTGATTCATAACTATACAGAGCCTGGTGATGAAGTATTAACAGCGGATTGGTACTGGGGTGCATACCGTGTTATTTGTAGTGATACTGGACGTACACTAGTTACGTATTCCTTATTTGATGAACATAATAACTTTAATCATGAGGCATTCCAAAATCGTGTAAACGAATTGGCGGCTAAACAAACAAATGTGGTTGTTATCTTTAATACACCTGGTAATAACCCAACCGGCTACTCTATTGAGGATAAAGATTGGGATTCTATCCTTAATTTTCTGAAGGATTTAGTTGCTATTGGTCGAAATAATGTGATTATTGGTATTGATGTAGCATATCTTGATTACTCTGGTGAAAAAGATGAGGTACGTGCGTTCTTCAATAAATTTAGTCATTTGCCAAAAGAAATACTCACCTGTGTGTGTTATAGCTTATCTAAAGGATTCACTATGTATGGTCAGCGCGTTGGTGCGATGATTGGGATCTCTGACGATGAAGAAATAGCTGATGAGTTTTTCGAAGTTAACAAATCTACAAGTCGTGCCACATGGTCCAATATTTGTCGTCCCGCAATGCGTACAATGGCTAATATTGTGGCTGATCCAGCTAAGTTTAAGGAATATGAAGCTGAACGTAATTGCTATTATCAATTAATTCGCGATCGTGCTGATATCTTTAAACAAGAAGCAGCACAAGTGGGTCTTCCCATGTTACCTTACCGTGGTGGGTTCTTTATTACAATCCCTACAGACTCTGCAAATGCTATTTGTGAAGAGTTGAAGAAAGAGCATATCTATGTAATTGCATTAGCAAATGGTATTCGCATAGCTGCCTGTGGTATTCCTAAAAAACAAATGACAGGACTCGCCGGGAAAATTTATACTGCTATGAAACGTCTTGGTAAATTATAATAGATAAGTGAAATTATATTAAAAACCACTTGATACATGTATCAAGTGGTTTTTAATATGTATATATAAATTTGATTGAATAAATATAAAAGGATATTAGTAATGTAATCAATTTTGTTTATTTGTTACATTAATAAATATCCTTATGCTCTTTAATGTCTTGATCAACTTCTTTTGCCAAGTTTTCAAGCGCTCGTTTAGGAGCGGTTCTTTCACCTGTTTCTGGGTCTACAAATTCAACGCGATTCAAGGTGCTTGTAATTTGACCACGAATGAAGCTTAAGTAGATTTCGTATAATTCTTTTTTTTCTGCTAATTCCTCTGGTGTTAATTCTTGCCCAGATTTTTTCTTTGCAGCTAGTTCATTTATTCGTTTTAATGTATCGTTAATATGACTCATATGCGCCTCCTGTATTCTATATTAGAATAGCATGTTTTATTATAACATAGAACTTAATGAATACGTATGGTAAGATATAAGTTGTACGCGTCTGTACTTTCACAGGTGAGAAAGGAGAACTGTATGCGTGTAACAAAAGCGATAAAGGCAGAGCAGTTGAAACTGTTACAAGAGCATTATTTTGATGCAAAACCTGCCCTTGAGTATACAAATGAATTTGAATTATTAGTTGCTGTAGTTTTGTCTGCACAATGTACGGATGAACGGGTTAATATTGTTACTAAACGACTGTTCCCAGAACTTAATCATCCTGCAAAGATGCTTGAAATCGGAGTTGCTAAGTTAGAGACTCTCATTAAAGATTGCGGCCTTTATAAGTCCAAGGCAAAAAACTTAATTGCTACTTGTCAAATTTTAGTTGAACAATATCATGGAGAGGTGCCTCGTGAGTTTGATCAACTCGTTGAATTGCCTGGTGTGGGGCGTAAAACAGCAAATGTTGTGGTATCCGTTTTATTTGGTACACCAGCCATTGCGGTAGATACACATGTATTTCGCGTGTCTAACCGATTAAAATTAGGTATTGCTAAGACGCCAGAAGAGATGGAACAAAAGTTACAAAAGGCAATTCCAAAAAAGGATTGGGCTGCTGCACACCACTGGTTAATCTATCATGGCCGTAGAGTGTGTAAGGCTCGTAAGCCTTTGTGTAATGAATGTTTTTTAAATCATCTATGTCCTTCAGCCGGAAAGGTTTAATATGAAAGTAAATAACGAAGAATTTATTGCCCTTTGTGCTAATCATGGTATTGAGGGAATTGATATTGTAAATGAGTTAATGCGTTTTAAAGTGCTAGATCAATTGATTTCTAGTAATGCTAGCTCCCGTGAGTGGGGGGTAACGGCAGATGATTTATATGCGTTAGCAGAAAAATCCACAGTAGAATCCTTTGGTCCTGTACCATATGATTTGAATACATTCCAAGCTCTTTATGGACCATCCTTTAGAGTGGAATTGTTTGATTTTATTAGTGACACAGGCATTTTAGAAGGTCTAGATGTAGGCACTATTTGGGAAACTCCTGTTCGTGAAAGTATCGAAGCTCATAGTAAAACGGGAGAACTGGTTCTGTATGCTTATGTAGAAGAATATGCAGGCATGGTTGAAGAGATTCTTCAATCTTATGAAGATAAAAAAGTCGTTCTGTATACGGCATCTCCCGTGTGTTATAGCATTTTGACACGTTTATATCCGATGGCTCAAATCATTAATCAATGGCCTCATCGTAGCTATTTTGACCATATCTTTACAGGCACAGTTGGTATGTTCCAATCCTCTGAAGATATTGTAGAAGAGGTCGCTAACGGATTACATAACTTGGTTCCAGAAGGGACTGCTCAATTATTCTTACCTGCTACAATGGCACAAAATCAATTGGGCTTAAATAATATGGCGTTGCAATTTTTCTTGAACCAAAAACGAGTGGAAGCTATACGAGAATGGACTCCATTAGGGGCTTATGAAATCGTATATGGTAAATACGATGTAAAAAAAATGCGTGTTGGTCTTCGTGAACGTGTAGGGGATAAGTGGAAAACAATTAATTATATTCCATTACCCCATGGCGTATTTGCGCAATTGCCAGTATTTACGGTATTAAATTATGGCTTGTCCTTGCGCTCTATTTTGTTGCCCGGCGGTCAAACGGACGTAGCCTTAGGTCAAGATGGTATTTATTGCATTGATAGCCGTGTATCTGAATTAGGTCGCACTGCTCTTATTGAAAGTGGAGCTTATTTTCTTACTTTTAAACGTCATACTGATTATATTGATGTAGATATTACGACAGAAGCGCCTGTAGATGATATGTACTGGATGTTCCCAGATGCTGAATTAGCATATATGTGGTATGCCTATTTCTGCAGCACTACGGGTCAAACATTGATTCAAGAAATCTCCATGCTCGTTCAAACAGATGAATCCTTTGGCTATATGCTTAGTAGCGTACGTCGTCGCGTATTAGATGTGAAGAATGAAGCCCAACTAATTAAATCTGTACAGGCTGCTGACGAGGCATATATCAAGGCTGTTACGGAGGCTACAAGGAGTTGGAAAGAGACCGTAGATTCATTAGGTGCACAAGTTATGCCACCTACAGCTTCTATTGATATTGAAGATTATAGTGACTATAAAAAAGAATTGTAAATCATATAATTTTGGTTTAAAATATATCGTATCCTAAAAAATATAAACTACTAAATATAGTAGATACGAAACATAGCATATGAATATGTAAGAAAGGAGGACCTATGGCAGTTATTAATTTTGAAATCTTCAAGGTTATTGGTACTTTATCTGAAGATAAAGATGGTTGGAAAAAACAATTAACATGTACTAGTTGGGGAAAATACAATCCTAAGTTTGATCTTCGTGCTTGGGATAGTGAATATACAAGCATGAAAAAAGGTATTACCCTTTCTTTAGAGGAGCTCATTGCATTGCGTGACATCCTCAACGAAAGTGACTTGGAAGCTATTTTAGCTGAGGCTATTGAAGAAAAGCAAGCGTCCAAGGAATAGTATTGGTTACTTGCATTTGTGTAGGTGTCATGCTATAATCTATAAGAATAATATTGATTGCTGGAAAGAGGTGTATAGAATGAAACAAGGTATTCATCCAGACTATAAAGAAGCTACAGTAACTTGCGGTTGTGGCAACACATTCAAAACTGGCTCTGTAAAAGAAGACCTTCGTGTAGACGTTTGCTCCAAATGCCATCCGTTCTTCACTGGTCAACAACGTGCGGCTCAAGCTCGTGGTCGTATTGAACAATTTAACAAACGTTACGGCAAATAATTTGTTTTGTAATGTAACATGTATTGGCAGGGCTGTTGGCTCTGCCTATATTTGTTTATGAGAGGAGATCTTGTGAACAGAGAACGTATAAAAAAGTTTGTCGGAGGACAGGCTGTGATTGAAGGTGTCATGATGAGAGGCCCTGGCTATACGGCAACTGCCGTACGTGAGCCTGCGGGAACTATTGTAGTTCAAAAAGAAGCTACAAAGTCCATTGCTGACACATATCCAATATTGAAAAAACCATTTCTTCGCGGCTGTGTAGCTCTCTATGAATCTCTAGTGATAGGCATGAAGGCTTTATCCTTCTCCGCTAAGGCTGCTGGCGATGAAGAGGAAGAAATGTCTAATAGTGAAATCGCCATTACCATGGTCATTTCTACACTGTTTGCGATAGCTGTGTTTTTGGCATTGCCTACATTTATCGTAAAATTCATTCCTGGTGTACAGGATAATCATATAGTATTAAATCTCATTGAAGGTGTCATTCGTTTAGTACTTTTCTTACTTTATATTTGGGGGATTGGTCTTACGAAGGATATTCAACGAGTTTTCCAATATCATGGGGCAGAGCATAAAACGATTCATACTTATGAATTAGATTTGCCTTTAACTGTAGAAAACGTTCGCCAACAAAGTCGCTTGCATGCGCGATGTGGTACAAACTTCTTACTTATTGTTATGGTAGTTAGTATCTTTGTATTTGCTTTCTTGGGTTGGCCCAATTTGTTGGAACGTATCGTGAGCCGCGTACTCCTTATGCCTGTAGTAGCTGGTATTGCGTACGAGGTGATTCGTCTTGCTGGACGTAGCGATCATTCTTTTGTGAAAGCTCTTATAAAACCAGGTCTTGCGTTACAATATATGACAACGCGTGAACCAGAAGATGATCAAATTGAAGTTGCTATACGAGCTTTAGAAGAGGTCCGTCCTCCTGAGAGTGACGCATATGAAGAGGAATAAACATGTTAGTTGATAAATTACAAGTTATTGAAGATAAATTTATGGATCTTGAGCAGCGCATTAGTGACCCAGAGGTCATTGCTCGCCAAGATGAATGGCGTAAATTGACCCGTCAACATGCTCAATTATCTGAAACTGTTGAAACGTTCCGTACTTACAAAAAAGTTTTATCTGGTATTGATGAAGCTATGGAAGTTATTGAAGATAAATCCATGGACGAAGAATTCCGAGAAATGGCTCAAGAGGAATTGAAAGAGTTAAAACCTCAAAAAGAGGAATTGGAAGAAAAGTTGCAAGTTCTATTATTGCCTAAGGATCCTAATGATGATAAAAATATTATCATTGAGATTCGCGGGGGCGCTGGCGGTGATGAAGCTGCATTATTTGCAGGCGACTTGTTCCGCATGTACACAAAATATGCGGAAAGCCAAGGCTGGCGTTGTGAGATTATCGATGCTAATGAACCAGAGCTTGGTGGCTTTAAAGAGGTTATTTTCTCTGTGGATGGTGAAAATGTATACTCTAAGATGAAATTTGAATCTGGTGTACATCGTGTACAACGTGTACCGGCTACAGAAACACAAGGCCGTGTACATACATCTACAGTTACAGTAGCCGTATTGCCAGAGATGGAAGATGTTGATATTGAAGTTAATGAAAAAGATTTAAAAATTGATACATATCGTGCGAGTGGTGCCGGTGGTCAGCATATCAATAAAACTGAGTCTGCTGTTCGTATTACACACTTACCATCTGGTATCGTTGTAGCGTGTCAAGATCAACGATCTCAATTACAAAACCGTGAAAAAGCTATGCGTGTATTGCGTGCTAAGTTACAGGATCAAGCTGAACAAGAGGCCATTTCTAGTATGGCTGCAGATCGTAAGAGTCAAGTCGGCACAGGTGATCGTAGTGAACGTATTCGCACCTATAACTACCCACAAGGTCGCGTCACAGATCATCGTATTAATTTAACATTATATAAATTAGATGCTATTTTAAATGGCGATCTTGATGAAATTATTCAAGCCTTAAATGCTGCAGACCAAGCGGCAAAAATGCAGGAGGCTAATACAAATGCATAAGGAGATTTGGACAATCGGTCGTATTCTCCAGTGGACAGAGCAGTACTTTCAAAGCAAGGAGATGGATACACCTCGACTTGATGGGGAAGTACTGCTTTCTCACGTTTTAGGTAAAGATCGGATTTATCTATATACCCATTATGACCAACCGCTTATTCAAGACGAGCTCGATGCCTTTAGGCCTCTCGTTCAACAACGGGCTAAGGGGCATTGTGTAGCGGCTATCATTGGGGAAAAGGACTTTATGGGGTTGACCTTTAAGGTGAATGATAAGGTATTGATTCCACGACCTGATACGGAAACCTTGATTGAGCATGTACTAGGTACTTATCCAAAAGATAGTAATGTGCGTATTCTTGATGTATGCACAGGCCCTGGTACGATATTGTTAAGTTTACTACACTATTTGCCGAATGCGTGTGGTGTAGGTCTTGAAATATCTATCGATGCTTTGTTAGTGGCTGAGGAGAACGGTGAAAGATTCAACTTAAATGATCGTGTTCAATTTTTAGAGTCCGATATGTTTTCTGCCTTGGCTGGTAACGCTGAAAAGTTTGACCTCATCGTATCGAATCCACCATATATTCGTACGGGAGATGTTAAATTATTGTCTCAAGACGTGTTAAATGAGCCGCATATTGCCTTGTTTGGTGGTGAAGATGGTTTAGAATTCTATCGAATCTTAGCTAAAGAATGTAGAAATTATTTAAACGCTAATGGCCGTGTGGCGTTTGAAGTAGGCTTTGACCAAGCAAAAGAGGTAGGTGCTTTATTGCAAGAAACAGGTCAATATTCGAATATTCAATTTATAGCTGACCTCGGTGGTCATAACCGGGTAGTGACAGCTGTATATGAGGGCTAATATGGATACTAAAATCATTACAAATCCATCAGAACAAGATATAGATACTTTAGCCCGTGCTTTGCGCAATGGTGAATTGGTGTCTATTCCTACAGAAACTGTATATGGATTAGGTGCAAATGGTCTAGATCCAGAGGCGATGGATAAAATCTATGCTGCCAAAGGACGGCCTTCTGATAATCCACTCATTTTGCATGTTCCTAATAGTGAAAGCATAAAACCTTTGGTAACAGAAATTTCTGCTACGGCGCAAGCCTTAATGGATGCATTCTGGCCAGGGCCATTAACGATTACATTGCCTAAATCTGATTTAGTGCCAGATCGTGCAACAGGTGGGTTAACTCGTGTGGCGCTTCGGTGTCCTGATCATGAGGCATGTCGAGTATTATTAGAGCGTGCAGGCATACCTATAGCGGCACCTAGTGCCAATATTTCAGGGCGCCCAAGTCCAACTACTGCAGAAGATGTATATAATGATATGAATGGTCGCATTTCCTATATATTAGATGCTGGTCCATGTACGATTGGTGTAGAGTCTACTGTTGTAGAAGTCCATGATGATAAGGTCATTATATTAAGACCTGGTGGAATTACAAAAGCACAGCTTGAACGTGTGGTGTCTACTGTTGAGTATGATACTGCTTTAGTCAATGCAACCACTACACCAAAGGCTCCTGGCATGAAGTATACGCATTATGCACCTGATGCACCCATGACAGTTGTTGTAGGTAATCCAGAGGACATAGCATCTATGTTTAAGGCGCTTTCAGAAGGTATAGAAGGTCCCATAGGGTGTTTGGTAAGTCATGAAACGTATAACTTGATTAAAGAGGATGGACAATTTATGTGCCATTGTTTTGGCCATCATGGAGATGCATTAGCATTGGGGCACGACTTTTATAAAAGTCTATTACATTTTAATGAAAATCATGTTACCCTAATCCTAGCAGAAGGTGTTGATGATGATGGTTTTGGTGTTGCCATTATGAATCGAATGGAAAAAGCATCGAGTCATCATATCATTTATAAGTAAATTTACTAGCATAAAGATGTCCACTGATAATAGAAAAATGTCTTTACATATTGGATAGATTTGCTATAATGTATAAAGTAATCACAAAATGTGATTGAGTAAGGATGTTATTATGAATATTTTATTTGTATGTACCGGTAACACTTGCCGCAGCCCAATGGCTGAAGGTATTACACGGGCTCTTGCAGTGGAGAAACATAAGGATGTTACAACTGTATCAGCTGGTTTATTTGCCGCTTATGGAGCAAAACCAACTGAACAAGCCGTAGTAGCTGTCCGTTCCATTGCAGATATTTCCAACCATGAATCGAGACCCTTAACGATGGAACTCGTAAATGCAGCAGATCTTATTCTTGGTATGACGAAAGATCACAAATCTGTACTACTTCGCCAATTCCCCTTTGAGGAAGGTAAAATTAAAACAATTTCCGAGTGGGGTGGTCTAGATGGTGATGTTACGGACCCATATGGATCTGACCAAACCGTATATAATCAATGTGCGGAACAAATTTATCACTTAGTAGAGGCTGGTCTTACATCAGTGCCTCAGAAGGCGTAGGAGATGAAATTATGAAAGTTGCAATCGGTTGTGATCATGGCGGATTAAATCTGAAGGAATCTGTTAAAGAGGTATTGAGTGCATTGGGACATGAAGTAGAGGATTTTGGTTGTTATTCAGCTGAGTCTTGCGACTATCCTGATATTGCAGTACCTGTAGCAAATGCAGTTGTATCTGGTCAAGCAGATCGCGGTATTTTGATTTGTGGTACGGGTATCGGTATCGGTATTGCAGCAAATAAGATAGCGGGCATTCGCGCTGCTCTTTGTCATGATACATTTTCTGCTCACGCATGTCGTGAACATAATGATGCGAACATCCTTACTATGGGTGAACGCGTTATTGGACCAGGCCTTGCTAACGATATTGTAACCATTTTTATGGAAACTGAGTTTGAAGGTGGACGTCATGCACGTCGTGTAGAGAAAATAAAAGCATTAGAGAAATAATACATCATTACTTTATAGATAGTTGTTCTATATGAGGAGGATACTCATGAGTTTCTTAGAAAAACAAGACCCTAATATTCAAGCTGTTATCAACCAAGAGTTAGCACGCCAACGCGATAAATTAGAAATGATTGCTTCTGAAAATTTTGTTTCTCAAGCTGTAATGGAAGCTCAAGGTAGCGTATTGACTAACAAATATGCAGAAGGGTATCCTGGCAAACGCTATTATGGCGGTTGTGAAAATGTTGATGTTATTGAAACATTGGCTATCGAACGTGCAAAACGCCTGTTCGGTGCAGAACATGCTAATGTACAACCTCACTCTGGTTCTCAAGCAAACTTTGGCGTGTATTTCGCATTATTACAACCAGGTGATACTATTGTGGGTATGAACTTGTCCCACGGCGGTCATTTGACTCATGGTTCTCCAGTTAACGTATCTGGTACATATTTCAATGTAGTACCTTATGGTGTAGATGCTGAAACACAACAAATCGACTACGATGAGTTCCGTAAAATTGTATTAGAAGCAAAACCTAAGTTGATTATCGCTGGTGGTAGTGCTTATAGCCGTCAAATCGACTTTAAGAAAATGGCTGAAGTGGCACACGAAGTAGATGCTATTTTCATGGTAGATATGGCTCACTTTGCTGGACTTGTAGCAGCTGGTTTACATCCAAACCCTGTGGAATATGCAGATATCGTTACTACAACAACTCATAAAACATTGCGTGGCCCTCGTGGTGGTATGATTCTTTGCAAAGAAAAGTATGCTAAAGCAATCGATAAAGCTATCTTCCCTGGCATCCAAGGTGGTCCTTTGATGCATGTTATCGCTGCTAAAGCTGTAGCATTTGGTGAAGCTTTACAACCTGAGTTCAAAGTATATGCACAACAAGTCATCGACAATGCAAAAGCGCTGGCTGCAGCATTACAAGAAAAGGGCTTAACAATTGTTTCTGGCGGTACAGATACTCATGTTATGCTTGTAGATGTTCGTAATACTGGTTTAACTGGTAAAGAAGCTGAACACTTACTCGATGAAGTAGGTATTACATGTAATAAAAATACAATTCCATTTGATCCAGCTAGCCCATTTGTAACAAGCGGTATTCGTCTTGGTACGCCAGCTCTTACAACGCGTGGTTTGCAAGTGAAAGATATGGAAGAAATTGCCGATATTATTGCAGTGGTTCTTAAAAATCCTGAGGATAAATCGGTCCATGAAGAAGCTAGTAAACGTGTTGCTGCACTTTGTGAAGCGTATCCATTGTACTAATCGATTGTATTAATATTAAATATATATTTATAGTCCTATAAGTTTATAGGTAGTGTAAAAGGGGTGTGCCATCGGCACATCCCTTTCAATATTTTTATGGCATGATTTTCTAATCTGTGATAGAGTAAATATGATAGTTAATCGCTAGAATGGGATATGTATATTGTTTTATAGGAGGACAGTCATGAAAGTTAATGTTATGACACATCCATTGATTCAACACAAAGTTACATTGATGCGTGACGTACAAACAGGCTCTAAAGATTTCAGAGAACTACTTGATGAAATTACTATGTTGATGGGGTATGAAATTACACGCAACTTACCACTTGAGGATGTGGAGGTAGAAACACCACTAACTAAAATGACTGGCAAACGAATTGCAGGTAAAAAACTGGGTATTATTCCAATTCTTCGCGCTGGTCTAGGTATGGTAAATGGTATGCTTAGTTTAATTCCAACTGCAAAAGTTGGTCATATTGGTTTGTACCGTGATCCTGAAACTTTGAAACCAGTAGAATACTACTGTAAACTACCATCTGACGTAGGGGAACGCGACTTCATCGTAACTGATCCAATGCTTGCTACTGGTGGTAGTGCAGCCGCAGCGATTACATTGCTAAAAGAAAAAGGTGCTAAACATATTAAATTAATGTGCTTAGTAGCTGCTCCCGAAGGTGTAGAGGCTGTAAATAAAGAACATCCTGATGTTCCTATTTATGTAGCGGCCCTCGACGAAAAACTTAATGATCATGGTTACATCTTACCTGGCTTAGGGGATGCTGGTGACCGTATCTTCGGTACAAAATAAAATACAATAAAACGACATATTAGAATATAATAAGGGGACATGACGACATATTATTAGATTTGAAATAATAACAAATTATCTAAGGCGTATGTCGTTTTCTCTTATTTAGGGTTGAATAAAAATTACATAAGGTATACAATACAAGTGTAAAAGTATTTTTTTATTTTAGGTGGGACGGATTTTGTTCACATGGGACGAAAAACGATTCATGTAATCCCAACGGGTAAAGGAGGGACCCGATGAACGAATTTCTAATGATATGTGAACGTATTGTTCCTGAAATTGTTAGCGTATTGAAGGAGCGATACAAAATACTAAACCACCTTGTTTATGAAGAGCCTATAGGCCGTAGAACATTAGCTACAGCAACGGATCTTCCAGAGCGAACCGTACGAAGTCATATTGAGTTAATGCGTGCTAATGGTCTTGTAGACATTTATAAACCAGGGATTTTTCTCACTGATGAGGGACATGCAATTGTTCCGAAGTTACGAAATTTTTTAAATGAGCTAGATCGTATTAACGAGCTAGAACATCGATTGACTGAAGCACTTCATATCGATAGAGTTGTTATTACACCTACAGAAGGAACCTTGATGGTTAAAAAGTTAGGTTTTACAGCGGCAAAGTTATTGCAAGACCTATTGAAACCTAATGCAGTAGTAGCCATCAGTGGCGGTAGTACCATGGCAGCAATAGCTGAAGAAATGCCTATCTTACCTTTCAATCCTACTGTGGTACCAGCCCGTGGTGGCGTTGGTGAAGTAGTGGAATACCAAGCTAATGTAATTGCTTCGGTGCTTGCTGAACGACTAAGTGGTTCCTATAAGATGCTCCATTTACCTGATGGACTTTCACAAGACTCATTACATATGCTCATGACTTGTGAACCACAAATTAAAGAAATTGGAGACCTCATTAGTAGGACTGACGTACTATTATTTGGTATTGGTACTGCAATGCGCATGGCGGATCAGCGCCATATTGCCGATGATGTGCGTAAGCAGTTGGTAGATAATCATGCGGTAGGTGAAGCACTTGGTCAATATTGTGACATTGAGGGTAAGTTAATTTATTCTACCAATAATATTGGTTTATCACTTCCCGATGTAGTAAAGGTTCCCAATGTTATTGCTGTAGCTGGTGGACAAGAAAAAGCGAGCGCTATTATAGGTGTGATGCGAGCTTGCCAGAAAGGGATACTTATCATTGATGAGCAAGCAGCCGAAGGTATGCGTCAATTGTTACAAATTTCTGCCTTATAGGCGAATTAGTAGTTATAAATTTTAGTTTGAATTTGGTTAGAATTTTTGTTATTAGGAGGATCTAACAATGGCAGTAAAAGTTGGTATTAACGGTTTTGGTCGTATCGGTAAATGTGTAGTTCGCGCAGCGATTAATAATCCTGATGTGGATGTAGTGGCAATTAATGCAACTGGTGATAATGAAGGTACTGCATTATTGTTAAAATACGATTCCGTACACGGTACAATTCCTAATGAAGTAACATTTGATGAAGAAAATATCTACGTTGATGGTAAAAAAATCCGTGTATTCCATGACCGCGACGCTTCTAAATTACCTTGGTCTGAAGAAGGCGTAGAAATTGTTATGGAATGTACTGGTAAATACCGTGATGCAGAGGAAGCAAAGGTTCATTTGAATCAACCTACTGTAAAAAAAGTATTAATCTCTGCACCTGGTAAAAACGAAGACTTAACTATGGTTATGGGAGTTAACCAAGATATGTATGATCCTGCAAAACATCACATTATCTCTAATGCATCTTGTACAACAAATTGCTTGGCTCCATTTGCTAAAGTATTATGTGATGAATTCGGTATCAAACGCGGTATGATGACTACAATTCATTCCTACACAAATGACCAAAAAATTCTTGATGCACGTCATAAAGACCCTCGCCGTGCTCGTGCTGCAGCAATGTCTATCATTCCTACAACAACTGGTGCAGCGAAAGCTGTTGCTAAAGTATTGCCTCAATTAAAAGGTAAATTAGATGGTTTTGCATTGCGCGTTCCTACTCCAGACGTATCTGCTACAGATCTTGTTTGCGAACTTGAAAAACCGGCTACTAAAGAAGAAATCAACGAAGCATTTCGCAAAGCAGCAGCTGGTGAATTAAAAGGTATTCTTGGTGTATCTGATGTACCATTGGTATCCTGTGATTTCAGCTCTGATTCTCGTAGCTCCATTGTTGATGCTGATTTGACAATGGTTATGGATGGCAACATGGTAAAAGTTGTTTCTTGGTATGACAACGAATGGGGTTACTCCGAACGTCTTATCGACATGGCCGCATTTGTAGCAAGCAAAGGCTTATAATCAGGAGGCTTTGATGAAACAAACAATTGAAGGTTTACAAGTAGCTAATAAAACAGTATTTGTTCGTGTTGATTTTAATGTTCCTATGAAAGACGGTGTCATCACTGATGACACTCGTATTCGTAGTGCATTACCTACTATCAATTACTTAATCGAAAAAGGGGCAAAGGTTATCCTTGCTTCTCACTTTGGTCGTCCTAAGGGAGAACGCAAACCAGAAATGTCTTTGGCACCATGTGCTAAGCATTTATCTGACCTTATCAACAAGCCTGTAGCATTCGTAGATGACTGTATTGGTCCTAAAGTTGAAGAAGCTGTAAAAGCATTACAATCTGGTGATGTATTGATGCTTGAAAATTTGCGTTACCACAATGAAGAAACTAAAAATGACCCTGAGTTTGCTAAGCAATTGGCATCTCTTGCAGATGTTGCTATCAATGATGCGTTTGGTGTATCTCACCGTAATGCGGCATCTGTAGTCGGTATTGCTGATTATATCCCTATGGCAGCAGGTTTCTTACTCAAAAAAGAAATTGACGCATTAAGTGCAGCTATAGTACATCCCAAAACACCTATGGCAGCTATTATTGGTGGCGCGAAAGTTACAGATAAAATCTCCGTTATTTCTAACTTATTGCCTAAAGTTGATGTAATGATCATCGGCGGTGGTATGGCTAATGCGTTCATTAAAGCGCAAGGTTGCAATATTGGTAGCTCCTTATTTGAAGAAGGTCAAGAAGTTATCGCTACAGACCTTGTTATGGAAGCTCGTGTAGCAGGTGCTAAATTACTAACACCTATTGATGCTGTAGTAGCAGATGCTTTCAGCAACGATGCTAATACTAAAATCGTTGATGTTGATCAAATTGAAGATGGCTGGATGATATTAGATATTGGGCCTAAAACCCGCGAACTTTATGTAGAAGCATTGGCGCCAATGAAGACTATTATTTGGAATGGTCCTATGGGCGTATTTGAAATGGAAAACTTTGCAGCTGGTACAAATGCAGTAGCGAAAGCTGTAGCTGAATCTGATGCGATGACTATCGTTGGTGGTGGCGACTCTGTAGCAGCCATTGAAAAAAGTGGTTTAGCAGATAAAATTAGCTACATCTCAACAGGTGGCGGTGCATCTTTAGAATTCTTAGAAGGCAAAATCCTACCGGGTATTGCTGCATTGTCCGAGGCATAATATGAGAAAACCCATTATTGCAGGGAATTGGAAAATGAATGGCACCATTGCATCTGGATCAATTCTGATCGAAGCGTTTAACAGCGTGTTACAAGATATGGAATTGTCCTGTGATGTAGTTGTATGTCCGCCTTTTACAGCTATCGAACGTGCTGTAGTATTGACGAAAAATACAGCTATTGAAGTAGGTGCACAAACTATGGATTATCATGATGCTGGTGCGTTTACTGGTGAGATTTCACCACTTATGCTTACAGAAGTAGGCGTTAATTATGTAATCATCGGTCACTCTGAGCGCCGTGAATATTATGGCGAAACAGATGAGACCGTTAATGCAAAAATTAAAAGTGCATTTCATCATAATTTGAATCCTATTGTCTGTGTTGGTGAAAGTTTAGAACATCGTGAAACGGGTCATACACTTGACTGGATTACGTCTCAACTAAAAGGGGCTTTGGCTGATATTCCGAAAGAACAAGTCAGTCAATTGATCATTGCGTACGAACCAATTTGGGCTATCGGTACGGGCAAGACAGCAACGGCTGATCAAGCTGAAGAGGTATGCAAAGAAATCCGCAATTACATTCAATCTTTATATGATAATGAAACTGCCGATGCAGTACGCATCCAGTATGGTGGTAGCGTTAAATCAGAAAATGCACTAGAAATCCTTGGAGAGCCTAATATTGACGGTGCTCTCGTAGGTGGTGCATCACTTGTGGTCGATGAATTTATTGATATTATTAAAGCTGCAAACCAAGTAAGCGCTTAATATGAGGTTACAAATGGCTAAATTAGAGGCTCCCGTAATGCTAGTCATCCTAGATGGCTTTGGCTTGGGGGATAAATCAGACACAACCAATGCTGTAGTACAGGCGAAGCCGCTCTGTTTTAATCGATTATGGGATATGTATCCACATACAACATTAGAAGCATCAGGGCTTGCGGTAGGCCTTCCAGAAGGTCAAATGGGAAATTCTGAAGTTGGCCATTTAAATCTTGGCTCTGGTCGCATAGTGTATCAAGATTTGACTCGTATTACTAAAGATGTCGAGTCTGGTGAGTTTTATAATCGCCCTGTTATGAAGGAACTATACGAAGTGGCTAAGAAGCAAAGCTTACATCTTATAGGCCTAGTTTCAGATGGCAATGTGCATTGCTCCTTAGATCACATTAAGGCAGTCATCAAGGGGGCTCATGATAATGGAATTGAGCATGTGTATGTTCATGCTTTGCTCGATGGTCGTGATGTAGCTCCACAATGTGCACAAGGCTATTTAAAGGACTTAGAAACGTATATGGCCGATCTCAATTGTGGCAAAATTGCTACAGTTAGTGGTCGCTATTATGCAATGGACCGCGATAATCGTTGGGACCGCGTTGAATTGGCATATAATGCCATCGTACATGGTCAAGGTGAAATAGCTACATCTGCATGTGAAGCAGTGCAACAGTCTTATGATAGAGATGTGGCAGATGAGTTTGTACTTCCTACGGTGATTGATGCTGCAGGGACTATCAAAGATGGAGATGCGGTTATATTCTGTAATTTCCGCCCAGACCGTGGTCGTGAACTTACAAAGGCACTAGTGTTACCTGATTTTGATGGCTTTAAACGGGAGCCACTATCTATATATATGGCAACTATGACAAAATACGAGGATGGTTTGCCCGTACATATTGTGTATGAAAAGGATACATTATCTGAAACATTAGGTGAAGTTCTAAGTGCAGGTGGTTATCGCCAATTGCGCATCGCAGAAACAGAAAAGTATGCTCATGTTACATATTTCTTCAATGGCGGTGAAGAGGAACCCTTTGAAGGTGAGGATCGCATTCTCGTAAAATCCCCTCAAGTGGCGACCTATGATTTACAACCAGAAATGAGTGCTTATGAAGTGACCGATAAGGTTGTACAAGCGATACAAGATGAAACATATGACATGATTATCTTGAATTTTGCAAATCCAGATATGGTTGGTCATACTGGTAGCTTTGAAGCTGCCGTTAAAGCGGTTCAAGCAGTAGATACTTGTTTAGGTCGTATCGTGGAGGCTATTCGTAGCAAGAAAGGTCATCTGTTAGTTACAGCAGATCATGGTAATGCAGAGCTTATGGTTAATCATGAAACAGGTAAGGTACATACGGCACATACAACGAACTTGGTTCCTTTAATTTTAATGAGCGACAGTTTAAAAACAGCTACATTAGAAGCTGGTAAATTATGTGACATTGCTCCTACATTATTAGACTTAGCTGGGATAAAACAACCAAAAGCTATGACAGGTCATAGCTTGGTACATAAAGCATAATATGGAGCTTTCACTATATTAGTAGTTAATTAGAGTTATAAGCCTATAAGGTTTAGCTCAATATATATATAATGGCTGTCAGATGGCAGTTATTCCATTAGATTATATGAGGTGAAGAAATGGCAGTAATTGAACAAGTCATTGCAAGAGAGATTTTAGATTCCCGCGGTAATCCAACAGTTGAAGTTGAAGTATGTTTAGAAGATGGCACTATTGCTACAGCAGCTGTTCCATCTGGTGCATCCACAGGTATGTTTGAAGCCGTAGAATTACGGGATGGAGATAAATCCCGTTATTCCGGTAAAGGTGTTTTAAAAGCTATCGATAATGTAAATGCTAAAATCGGTCCTGCACTTATCGGTTATGATGCGACAGAACAAGTGGCAATCGATAACTTAATGTTGCAATTGGATGGTACCGATAATAAATCTAACCTTGGTGCAAATGCAATCCTTGGTGTATCCATGGCAGTAGCTCGTGCTGCAGCTGAATCTTTGGACTTGCCATTATTTGTATACCTTGGTGGCTTTAATGCAAAAGAGTTGCCAGTTCCTATGATGAACATCTTGAACGGTGGCGCACATGCTGATAATAACGTAGACATTCAAGAATTTATGATCATGCCTGTAGGCGCTAAATCTTTTGCAGAAGCTCTTCGTAGCTGTGCAGAAGTATACCATACTTTGAAATCCGTACTTCACAATAAAGGCCTTAGTACTGCAGTAGGTGATGAAGGTGGTTTCGCACCTAACTTATCATCTAATGAAGAAGCATTAGAAGTAATTTGTGAAGCTATTAAAGCTGCTGGTTATGAACCAGGAAAAGATTTCAAATTGGCACTTGATTCTGCATCTTCTGAATTCTACGAAGGTGGTAAATATAACCTTGCTGGGGAAGGTAAAGTTAAAACAGCAGCTGAAATGGTAGATTTTTACGAATACCTAGTAGGCAAATATCCAATCATATCCATCGAAGATGGCCTTGCAGAAGAAGATTGGGAAGGCTGGAAATTGTTGACAGACCGCCTTGGTGACCGCGTACAACTTGTTGGTGATGATTTATTTGTAACTAACACAAAACGTTTGGCTCGTGGTATTGAGCTTGGTGTAGGTAATTCCATTCTTGTAAAAGTTAACCAAATCGGTACTCTCACTGAAGCTTTCGATGCTATGGAATTTGCTAAACGTGCTGGTTACACTTGCGTAGTATCTCACCGCTCTGGTGAAACTGAAGATACATTCATTGCTGATATTGCTGTAGCTGTAAATGCTGGTCAAATTAAGACTGGTGCACCGGCTCGTTCTGAACGTGTAGCAAAATATAATCAATTACTTCGCATTGAAGAAATGTTATACGAAACAGCTCAATATAAAGGTAATGACGTTTTTTATAACTTAAAATAAGATACGTTATATCTAATAGTCCAATAAGGGCGCCCTTTGGGGCGCCTTTTTTGTATGTCTAAAAAAAGAAAAGTTTTCGCTTCGTGGATTTTTAAAAATAAAAGAGGGATTTAGAGGCTGATGTCGAAACCTATAACGCCATACGCTAGTGTGAGGTAAAAACATACCGCAAGGTATTGGAGGTGACCATGTATGTAGACGTAACATTAGACGATATTATCTTGTATGCTTTAGAACACCATGTAAGTGATATCCACTTTGATCCCGTTGAAAGTGGTGCTCATGTTCGGTTGCGACAAGATGGACTGCTGCAACATTACATGACTGTATCATTTGAAGAAGCTGAACTCATTATCAACCGTATTAAGGTTTGTAGCTCTCTAGATATTAGCGAGAAGCGTTTACCACAAGATGGGCGTTGGTCTTGGAGTCATAAAAATAAGTCTGTAACGATGCGTGTATCTACATTGCCTAGCCTATACGGAGAAACCTTAGTATGTCGCCTTATGGGAAATGAAGGGAGTCATAAAGACTTAAAAGAATTAGGCATGCAGCTGGATATCTTTGAGCACATTGAACAATTATTAAAACGTCCTTATGGATTATTACTTATCTGTGGACCTACAGGCAGTGGTAAGACAGCTACTTTATATGCCATGCTTCGCATGTTAAATTTAGACGAAACTAAGCTTATCTGTCTTGAAGATCCTGTAGAAGCTGAAATCAAAGGGGCTATACAAATTGGTATTAATGAAAAGATTGGATTTACCTTTGCCAAAGGTCTTCGCTCTGTATTACGGCAAGATCCAGATACGATTATGATTGGTGAAATTAGGGATAAGGAGACCGCAGAGTTAGCCGTTAAGTCTGCTTTAACGGGGCATCGCGTATTATCTACTATACATACCAATACAGCTATAGGCGTTGTAACGCGACTCATGGATATGGGCGTAGAGCCGTACTTAATACGGGCTACTTTAATGGGGGCTATTGCACAACGGCTAGTACGAAAATTTGATGGTACATCATATCAGGGACGGACTGCTCTATTTGAATACTTAGAAATACCAGCTAATTCGGTTCATTGGGACGAATTGGAAACACATTTATTATTGTCATTAGAAGAGTCTGCTCGTAAGGCCGTATCTCAGCATGTTACATCTATAGAGGAGGTGCATCGTTGTGGACTCATGCTGTAAACGTGAAAGTTTAGAAACTATTGTAGAAAATGCAATACAACTATCATCAACAGATATTCATCTACAATGTGGTCAGCCTATCTATTTGCGACATGGTGATGGATTAAAGGCTACTTCATTTATGTGTACTACAGAATTAATCGAGGATATATTGCGCCGTTGCGGTATAGCATCCTATGAATGGCAGTCTCTTGATGAGGCTTGTTCCTGTTGTGGTGTGCGTATTCGTGTTCATCTATATCGAGCTAATCAGACCATATGTGGTACATTGCGATTGCTCTGTCATCAACAACTCAAATTAGATGATAACAGTGAAGGTCAGTTATTACAAAAGCTATGCGAAGCACATGATGGTCTATTGCTTGTTTGTGGTCCTACTGGCAGTGGTAAAAGTTTTACCTTAGCTTGTTGTATTGATTATATTAATCAGACTATGGAGCGCCACATTATTACCTTAGAGGACCCCATTGAATTTGAGTTTGCACCTAAGAAGTCTTTGATCCATCAACGACAATTAGGTGCTGATATTAATACTATGTCAGATGGTATTCGAGATGCTTTACGAGAGGATCCGGATGTCATTATGGTAGGCGAACTTCGAGATCGAGAAACCCTTGAAGCGGCACTTCATGCGGCAGAGACTGGTCACCTTGTAATGGCAACTATGCATACACAGCGTGCAGTGATGGCGGTTCACCGCATGATTTCTCTATTTCCTGGGGAGCAACAAGAAGAGATACGCAATCAAATATCTCAAGTGTTACGGGCCGTTATATGTCAGCGTTTACTTCGATGGAATAAAAAGTTCATTACTATTCGTGATATTTTGCTAAATACCCATGCAGTAGCAAATTTGATACGGACCCGTAAGGAACCACAAATCATATCTATTCAAGAAACGCAACTACCGATGAAAACATTAGAAATGGCTGTGCGAGATGTAAAGGCACAATATGGAGCCCAACAACAATTGCATACCTTGCTTGATCAACAATTATCGTAGGTGAATATATGGAGGCTTATGAATATGTCGTAAAAAATAATCAAAATGAAACAGAAAAAGGTTTGATGTGGGGGGATTCAGAACAAGAAATTGCAATACGGTTAAAACGAGATGGTTATAGAATTTATAGAATATCGTTGCAGGATGAAAGAAAGAAACATAAATGGAATCATACTATGGTGGTAGATGTGACTTATCAATTAGGTCTACTCATTGAATCTGGTGTTCCATTACGGCGAGCCTTACAGTTGCTCTGCCAGGGGAAACGAGTACTACTCTATACAGCTTTATATGAATCTATAGAGCGTGGTCAGACTTTATCACAGGCTTTACGAAGTGAAGGATGTCCTCCTATTGCTTTGGCTTTACTAGAAAGTGGTGAAGCAGCGGGCACTTTGGGTGAGAGTTTACAATATATATCCCGCCACTATGATTGGGAGAGGCAGCTGAAACAAAAGGTTATGAGTGCTATTTCTTACCCTTTATTTCTTCTTTTAATGATGAATATATTTTTTCTAGTTACCATTTTGTTTATTATTCCTTCGTTTGAAAAGGTATTTACCACTATGCATATTACATTACCTTTGATGACGCGAGCTCTTTTTGCATTAGGACAAGGGTTAAAATCGCATCCTCTAATGGTAATAGCTATTCATTGTGTTGTAATAGGTTCCTTAGCATTTGCTTATAAACAGCATAGTATAAAGTGTAAAGTACATCGTTGGCTTTGGCTGTTGGCTCACCGATACCAATGGAGTACTTGTGTGTATTATACAAGTATGTTAAAAGTTTGGGCTCTCTTACTAGATTCTGGTATTTCTATCATTCAAACCATGAATATCACTCGCCCTTTGTGGGGGAATATATATGGTGTTGAATGTAGTAAACAAGTGGAAGCAAGATTATTATCAGGACATTCACTGGAAGAAAGTTTACGTAGTGGTCAGATAGGAAACGCTTTTATATGGCAAATGGTGTCCATTGGAGAAGAGAGTGGTGAATTAGTAAAAATGTTAAACCACTGTGGCTACTACTATGAATCTATACTTTCAAAATATATTGCTCGTTTAGAACGATTATTGGAACCGATTTTACTAACCATAATGGGAATCGGTGTAGCCGTATTAGTTGTATCTGTTATGTATCCCTTATTTACGTCTATTGCCAACTTAGGAGGGCAATAGACAATGTTATTACTTAACTATTAAAAGGAGAATATTATGAAGTCTGTTATGCATATGATTCATGGAGTGAATCATCGATTAGAAATGTGCGGTCAATGGGTCGTAGATCGATTACATATTTCTCGTGTTCGAGAAGGATTTAAAAAATCGAGAAAAGGCGGATTTACTCTCGTTGAATTAATGGTTGTAGTAGCGGTTATCGCTATATTAGCGGCTATTGCGATGCCACAATTCTTATCTGCAGCGGATAAAGCTAGAAATGCTAAAGAAACAGCAGATATTCAAATTATAAAAAATGCTACTCAATTGTATATGATTGATAAGAATGTCGATACACCTCCAACAGTAGAAAATCTATATAAGGAAGGATATCTTACTGAACATGTTAAGACTGCAAAAGGAAAAGAATACACTATTACTTATGAAGCTGTCAGTGGTGGGACTTCAAAATCTGTTGTTGTTAAAGCACCTAATGAGCCTTAATTAACTTGTATAGATTATGAATTATATACATTAGTTATATGAAAGGATAAGGTATGAAAGGGACTAATTATGTAATAGGACTTTTTGTATATATAGCATCTATATTGTTACCTATTATAGTTTCATCAAAAGCAATATCTTATACTCACATTGCTTTGTATGCTGTGTTTTCACTCATCATCATAGCAGGTGCTACCATCGATATGCATTACTATATATTGCCTGATGAAGGGGCATTGGCTCTTGTAATAGGTGGCATTATATATAGCTATATAAATGATCAATCTATGTTAGTAACCTTATTAAGTGTTATCAGCGTAGGTACTATTACATATGGACTTCGTTTGATTAGCCATAAAGGCTTTGGCATAGGCGATATTAAATGGTTTTCTGCTATTGCAATATGGCTTACTCCATGGGAAATTATATGTTTCTTTTACGTAACTTTTTGTGTTGGTTCTCTCTATCTCTTACTCACCGGTTATCGTAATCGATATATCCCATTTGGTCCCTTTCTATGCTTTGGCGGATGGTGTGCCTTACATGGTGGTTCCTATATGGAGGTGCTTTATCAATGGTTAAGGTGCAACTTATAAATCGTCAAAGTGGATCTTTATTGGCGGAATGGATTATTACTATTGGTTTAATCTTATTGCTCATTTCTATTGCCTTACCTATTGTGACAACACCTAGTCGTTATACTTTAAATGGTGCTACGCAAGAGGTGGCGTATATGCTCAAGAAAGTTCAACTGTGGTCTATGTTAGGGCATAAATCTAATGGTAAAGGGAGAATGCTTTTTATTTTAAATAAGGACAGTTATACCTTAGAGGAAGATGTTAATCATCATACGGTAAACATATCATTACCGCAAAATATTGAGAATGAACGGTCTATGACAATTATTTCTTTTTCGGCCTTAGGCTTACCCTATGATGGGACAGAAATTATTTTGAAAGATCGTGAAAGTGGTGAGAAAAATCGTATATGGATATCTGTACAAACAGGGCGAATTAGGTGGGAAGAAGTGCACTGAAGGATTTATGTATGGTGACGCTTTAATATCAGCCGCTATAATCATGTTCATTTTACCGATTGTATTATCTATATTTTGGATGGCTACTCTTACGGTATATAAGGCGTATTATTGGGATCATATATTGCAAGATACCATAACGTATTTAGAAGTGGCTAAAGCTTCTTATTATAAGAATGGAACAATAGAAGCCGGTGTATATAATTCTCAATTTACAATGAGTCCTAGTGAAAAAATTATCTATAAAACACATATAAAGCCTGTAGTGATAGAAGGTGTATCTTTACAACGATTAACAGTAGATGCCATCGACAATCAATCTGTTGTCTATTCTCTATCAGTTGATTTGGAGGGGATACATTGAAGGGCGAGGATATAGAAACGGTAATTGGGAAGAATAAAGAATACAAGCAGAATCCCATAACAGATAGAAACAAAAATAAGAATAAAAATAGAAATGATCTGGGTTTTATTTTGTATTCTACGCTTATTAGTATGATGATTTCTATTATAGTTCTTACCTTATTGTTAGGCATCGTATTCTATGCAGTTATGTGGGATGCTAAATTACTTGATAGTGTAGCTATGATGGAGGATGGTCGATATACACGGCGTATGGTTGTGGCTCAAATGATATGGAATCCTGTGAAGGCTACTGTAGAAGATCATAATACAAGTTTATATATTCACGATACAAAGCGCACAACCTTAACTGTACAACGTCATGCACTCTATAGAAAATTAACAGATGGTAGCTTGCAACCTGTCAGTGGTAGTCGCATCGTGGGGATGACCGATAAACGAAATGTGGGCTATACCCAGGAATATCCTTTTAGTGTTGATACTAATGGGACCGTGTATTTACGTTGGTATATTAATAATCGTTTTGTTAATGATAGAAAATATACAAGTGGTTATGGAGGATTATCCATATATGAGGTCTCTATTGGACAGAGTGCTATTTATGATTGGTATACAAGTAAAGAGGAGACAGGTTATGAACGTAGGAGCCCATAACGCGGGCTTTATTACATATATAGCGATACTTACAATGTCCTTTTTATTATTATTAGCTTTTATGGGGCTGCGTATAGGACAAATATGTGAAAGTAATGTGGTAGACGAATTGCATTTGGAAGAGGCTCATTATGCGGCACAGAAAGGTGTTCATTGGTTTGTGGGCTATTGTAAATTAGGAAATGTATGGGACTTTCAAAATAAATTAGTTGTGATAGATGATGAAAATGTAGAGATTACTATTGAAGCAGACCAATCAACAGATAATCCGCGACATATTATGAGTTATGGAAAATTGAAAAATAGTGAAATCGTGAGTCGTGTACATATGTATGTGACCGTAGATAAAGAAAAACATATGCATGTTATAAAGGTAAAACCTTATTGAGGTGATTCTATGAAACGAAAAAAGAGAATACATTCTGGAGTATGTATAACTGACGAACATATTGTATGTGTTACCGCTCATATAGAAAATAAAACAATGGTCATTACTGATGCGTTAGAAATGAAGCGTACAGGACCTATTGATGAAGACGTTACAAAATTTATAGAAACGTATGATTTAGATGAAGGGGCCTATAGTATTGTTGCTAATATTGATACACAAATGCATGTAGCACCTTATGATCCTCATGATTTTGATATGAAGGAGTTTATAAAGTGGAATATAGAGGACTACTTTAGTTTTGAGGGGGATAGTTTCCAAATGGATGCTTGTCGCCGGGAATATCCACGACACAATTATCATATGTTTATAGTGGCTGTAGATCGGCATTCACTAGAGCTTTTGAAGCAAGGTATACGAGATACTTATGCACCTGTTGATGTTATTGATTTTTGGCCTATTCCTATTTGTTATTGCTTGATGCGGCGCAGCGGTACTGTAACAGGTGTTGTGGAAGAAGGCGCCATGCATTTATGGCTTTGGTGGAATGATATATGTATTCAAGAGTGTATTGTACCTATTACTAGTAGCGATGTAGCTGAAGCTATGGATAAGTTAGGAGTGAGATTACAAGACTTTGGTATAGATGAGATACAGGGAATTCGGATGTATGGGTTAGAATCTATAACAAATGAAGAACGGACAGATATGGAAGGTATAATTTCCATGTATGGAGAAACTGAATATATTCCATTATTATTCTTAGGTCGTGGCCGTAATCGTTGCAAGCAAGGGCAATTAGATTGGGACATGGCTATTGGTATGGCGGCAAGGGGGCTTAAATGGATTGGATTGGGCTGGTAAGGACAGATGTATTAATTTAATGCCTCGCTCGTTACGATGGCATAGTTTATGGCATACCTATCGATACCTTCTTTATGGGATAAGTCTTATATACATTATAGTAGGGCTTGTTACTATATATAGTTGTTGGTCAAGCTATCGTAGCTATGAAAATCGAAAGATAGACTTTGTGCGATTGCAAGCAAATGCTCAGTATCAAGAAATACATCAACAATATGGTGAATTAATGGAAATAAGAAATAAAATAATAAAGAATAAAATCCTTAAGAATCAAACAGATATATTACCCAATACAATGGTCGTATATATTCTTGATGCCGCTATGTCAGAACATATTAGTCTACAGCATCTTAGCATTAAGGATGGGCGTATCAGTATAGATGGTATAGGTACGAGTGACGAAATGTGTCGTAAATTTATTGCTATTCTCCAACAAAAATTACTAGGGATGGAGTGTCATGGAACAGTTAAAGCAGATAAAGGTGTTTATACATTCCATATGGACGGATCTAAAAGAGAGCACAACGTATCAGGTCGAGAGAATATTAACGGGCCTAGTGTTGTGGGGGATGCTCATTAGCCTTTCTATGTATGGGCTTATCTATTTTGAAGACAAAAATAATAGCTTAAAAAATCAACAAGAAAATTATAATATACAAATGAATGCTGAGTCAGATTATATAGTGTCTAATGAAGCAAAACTATTAGAATCTTTTACACGGAACAAGACATCTAATACGAGTTCTAATACAAATATTTTTGATTCCTTGCAAGGAGAACCATTAATGATTGTCAGTACTGATGAGCATGAAGGTATACTAGAATTAACAGTATTAGGTAGTACAGAGCGTATGATTAACTGGATAAATACTGTTGAAGAAAAGGATCCTTCACGCCGTATAGAAATAGAAGATATAGAACGTAAAGGTAATGTAGTTTATGTGCATTGTGCAATTAAATCGATTATAAAACCTTAATGAAAATCGGGTGTACTGTATAGAGACAGATTATAGATTTTATGTCTATAGTCTGTCTTTGTTTTTGGACCATTTTATAGTACAATGAAGGATATGTAATGATAAGGGGCACATAATAGATGATAATAAAACGGAATATTATGCTCATCGGTTCTATGGGAAGTGGCAAAAGTCACTTTGGACGGAACCTTGCAGAACGCAAGGGTTGGCAATTTGTAGATACCGATCGCGTATTAGAAAGTCGTTTTGGGTTGCCCATTGCTGAGATTTTTAAAAAGATAGGAGAAAAAGCATTCCGCCGCGCCGAAATGGATGTACTAAAAAAGGTTTGCTTATACCATGAAGCAGTGATTTCTGTGGGGGGGAATTTTCCTATTGAACATCGCACCTTAAAGGTATTAAAAAAATATTCCTATATTATTGGTATCCGAGCTGCACAATTCCGTATTGTCAGTCGCGTGAATCGCCGTGTTGGGAAACGGCCTACCATGGACTATAGTAATGTGAATGCCTTTGTACATGCTATGATACAATCGTGGAAGCCCGTGTATAAGCAGTGCGATTTTGTACTAGATACAACAAATGGCCGGACCTATGATTTTATACAGCGTATTGAGGATGAATTAGATGCCTCAGATGTGCAATTTAAAGCAAGACGTCAACCCAATGATACAAACGATGTAGATGCTAAAGAAGCATCTGAAGATATACAATTTAATAATCACCAAAGTAGGAAAAAAGAGATTTCTGAAGCAGTATCAAAAAGAGCAATGTCTAATAAAATTCGTTATGATAAAAGGTATAAACAAAAGACTTCTAATCAAACGAATAAAAAAGGTAAGGCACATAGTATATCCAAACAACGTACACCACAAGGGGGTAATGGATATGAGAAGAATCGCAATACTAACAAGCGGCGGAGACGCACCTGGAATGAACGCCGCCATAAGAGCGCTAACTAGAAAAGCTATACATGAAGGTTTTGAAGTATTTGGCATTGAACGTGGCTATTTAGGTATTATTGAGGAAAAGATATTTCCTTTATCGAATCGAGACGTTGGTGGCATCATAACACAAGGTGGTACGATGCTGAAAACAGCACGTTTTCCAGAATTTCAAAATGAAGAAATTCAACGCAAAGCTTATAATATTTTGAAAGCTTATGACATTGACCATCTAGTCGTTATCGGTGGTGATGGCTCCATGCGTGGTGCTACAAGTTTATCTAAACTTGGTATGTCTACTATGACCATTCCATGTACGATTGATAATGACATGGGTGGCACACAATATACGATAGGCTATGATACGGCTCTCAATACGGTAGTTGATGCGGTTGGGCGTATTCGTGATACATCAAACTCCCATGAACGTGTAGCTATTGTGGAGGTTATGGGGCGCAAAGCTGGACATATTGCATTAAAGGCAGGCCTAGCTTGTGGGGCAGAAATAGTTTTGGTTCCTGAAAATCCCATGCCTTTACATGCGGTTTGTCGTCATTTAAAGGAAACACAAATTCGGGGTAAAGAATATAGTGTTATCCTCGTTGCAGAAGGTGCCTATAACAGCGGTGAGGTGAAAGCTTTTATCAAGGAGCATACAGAATTTGATCCTAGCCTAACTGTGTTAGGCTACTTACAACGTGGCGGTGGTCCATCGGCATTTGATGCTATTTTAGCGGCTCGCATGAGTGAAGTCTGTATTAATTTATTGATGAGTGGTGTCGCTAACCGATTAGTAGGTTATATAGATGGTCATATCCGTGCACTATCTTATGAAGAGGCAGAACGTCTTGAATTTCCAATTGATGAGAAGGATTATAGATTATTGTCAATATTGAGTAGTTAATGGCCCGTAAGGGCCATTTTTTATATATCATAATTTATTCATTAATGAAATTATATTGCGTAAAAGCAATTGGTGCTGTATAATTTAAAAATACTATATGTGTTGATATAGAATAAATGTCTTTTTAATATATCTTCATCTTAAAAAAAGGAGATCATAATGAAAGAATTCTTACAAAAGCATCGTAAACGTATAGTAACAGGTGCTGTTGTTCTTTGTGTTCTTGGTGGCGGCACATATTACTACATGGATAGTCTAAATGCAAATCAAGCACAAACGTTATATACTACTGGCAAGGTTGAAAAGGGTGATGTAAAAACTAGTATCAGTGCCACAGGTACTATTAACCCTGTAAATTATGTAGATGTTTCTACAAATGTTGCTGGTAAACTTGAAAAAGTTTTAGTTAAAGAGAATGATCAAGTTACGGCCGGTCAAGTTATCGCTTATATTGATACACGTCAATTACAAGCATCTGTTGATGATGCTCGTGCAGCGTTAGCCAAAGCAGAACTTGATATGAATCGTTATAAATCCTTGGCGGCTCAAGATGCTATTGCACAACAAACATATGATGATTCTGTAACATCTTATGAACGTGCTAAATCTACTTATGAACGTGCTGCCGCAGATTTAAGTGATGCTACTATTACAGCTCCAATGTCTGGGACTGTTGTTGGTACACCGCTAAAAGCCGGTCAAACTATTAGTACTGGTATTTCCACACAAATGATCATTGCTACCATTGCAGATTTAAAAAATTTAGAGATTTATCTTACTGTAGACGAAACCGATATTGGCAATATCAAACAAGGTGCTAAGGTAGAGTTTACTGTAGATTCTAAGCCAGGTGAAACTTTCACCGGTTACGTTTCTGAAATTGCAAAAGGTACAAAAGGTAATATGGGCACAACAAGTAGTAGCGTTGTGTACTATACTGTTAAGGTTCAAATTCCTGAAAATATTGCAGGTAATTTCTTACCAACTATGACGGCTCGTGCCACAATCTTTGGTGAAGATATTAAAAATACATTGGTAGTTCCTCTTACTGCTGTACGTACGGACAAACAAGGTGAGTATGTATATGTTATAAAAGATGGTCAACCAGTACGAACCGCTGTCTCTACAGGTGTAACTGGGGATACTAATGTTCAAATCTTAAAAGGTTTATCTGAAGGTGATGAAATTATCGTAAGCGGTGATGTGAATGCACCAAAAAATAATGTAGCTGGACCATTCTAAGGGTAGGTGCTTATGAACCAAACAGTAATTGACATACAAGGAATTACAAAAACCTATGTGAATGGCAAATTATCAGTACCTGTTCTACATGGCATTGATTTAGTTGTCAATAAGGGTGAATTTGTATCCATTATGGGACCATCTGGCTCAGGTAAATCAACCTTTATGAATATTCTTGGATGTTTGGACCGACCTACAACTGGTTCTTATCGACTCAATGGAGACGAGGTTGCTACCTTATCTGATGATGAGCTTGCGTATGTACGTAATAAACAGATCGGTTTTGTATTTCAAAGCTTTAATTTGTTGACAAAATTGACAGCCCTAGAAAATGTAGCGCTTCCTATGATTTATGCTGGGGTAAATAAAAAGATGCGCATTGAACGGGCCACTCAATTATTACAGTCTGTCGGCTTGGGCGAGCGTATGGACCATTTGCCATCCGAGTTGTCTGGTGGGCAACGTCAACGTGTGGCGATTGCTCGTGCATTGGCAAATAATCCTGCTATTATCATGGCTGATGAACCGACAGGGAATCTTGACTCCAAGTCAACCGTTGACGTTATGAACATCTTTCGAGGCCTTCATAATGAAGGCCGTACGATTCTTCTAGTTACACATGAACCGGATATTGCTACGTACGCGAGTCGTAATGTAGTCTTGAAAGATGGGATAATCGTAGAGGATTCGATCAATTCTAATATGACTCCTATAAAGGAGGTGCCTAATGTATAAAGAAAGTTTTCTAATGGCATGGGCTTCCTTGGTTGCAAATAAATTACGATCCCTTTTGACCATGTTAGGTATCATTATCGGTGTAGCAGCTGTTATTGCCTTGGTATCTATCGGTAATGGGGTTAAGCAAGATATTGAGGATTCTATTTCTAGCCTAGGCTCCAATTTACTTGTAGTTATGCCAGGGGCGCCGCGGACGCCAGGTGTTAGACCTTCGCAGGGGTCCATGAAATCGTTGAAAATATCTGACTATGAAGCTATTGCCAAGTTAGAAGGTGTAAAAGCTGCCAGTCCTATGACAAATGGCTCTTATGTGGTGATTTATCAAAATAAAAACTGGACTACATCTGTTGCGGGGGTTAATGCTAACTTTCAGGACGTAAATAATTGGACTATGACATCTGGTCGTTTTTTCTCCGATAAAAATGTTCAGAACCGAGAACGTGTAGCGGTTGTAGGCCAAACGGTAGTAAAAAATTTGTTTGCCGATGAAGATCCTGTAGGCAAGGAAATTCGCGTTAAGAATATACCGTTTCGTGTAATTGGTGTTCTCAAAAGTAAAGGGAACGGAACCATGGGCAATGACCAAGATGATACGGTGTTAATTCCATATACTACATCGATGGAGCGCGTAGAGGGGATTGATTATCTTCGCATGGTCTATGTTGTGGCTAAGGATGATGAGGGCATTGACCGTTTGCAGGCAGATATAGAGAATTTGTTGCGTGTTCGTCATAATATTAAAGATACAAATTTGGATGATTTCAATATTCAAAATATGAAATCCATTATGGAAACAGTGGCTCAGACGACGGGAACATTTACGTTATTCCTAGGAGCTGTAGCTGCAATTTCACTCGTTGTAGGTGGCATTGGTATTATGAACATCATGCTTGTATCTGTAACGGAACGGACTCGAGAAATTGGCGTGCGTAAAGCTTTGGGAGCTACGTATAGCGTAATTGTTACACAATTCTTAATAGAAGCCATTGTAATCAGTTTAATGGGGGGCTTTATTGGTATCGCTTTTGGTATAGGCGCCTCAAAAGTAATTGGAATGGTATCTGGAATGAGTACAGTTGTATCTGTTACAACAATCATAATGTCCTTTGCCTTTTCTATGGCTATTGGTTTGATTTTTGGGATTTACCCAGCCCGTAAAGCGGCTAAGCTCAATCCAATTGATGCATTGCATTACGAATAGTTTTGAGTTTATAAATGTATTTTCTTAAGAACATACTATATAATTAGATAGAGTTATTCGCATATGGTGCGTTGCATGATACAATATGTATGATGTAACGCACCATTTTTATATGTTTGTATTGAATTTTGACATATAACTATAAAGATTTTCATACAGGTAATGTAATAGACTTAGTATTTAGATTAGTTAATCTATGGGTATGTATATAGAATGGAGAACCTTATGGCTACAACATTGTTAGAATATTTCAACGAATTACGAGATCAAAACCCATTTTCTTGGGTGAAAGATTCTGAGATTACAGCAGTGGAACCAGGTCATGCGGAAATGACATTGCAAACAAATGAAACAGATTACTGCAATTTTAGAGGGGATTTGCATGGTGCCGTATGTATTGGCTTAGCAGATAGTGTGATGGGGACTGCTTGTTTTACATTGGGAAAATCTGTTAGCACAATTGATCTTAACGGTAACTATGTGAAAGCTGTTAAAGGCGGTGCTGTATTGCGTGGTGTAGCCAATGTAGAGCACAATGGTAAAACTACTATGGTTGCTACCGCTCGTATTTATAATGAATTAGGTGAACTTGTTCACTTGGCACGGGGTACATTTTTTGTACTAGAAGAGAAGCCATTACCTGATTTACCATGGCGTTTTATTGAAGAAGACAACCCTGATTTGGTATAATATAAGTTAGACTTTTACAAATAGGAGGATGCTTGAATGGAACAAGAATTACAACGTATTAAGGCAGAAGCCCTTGATGCCATCAAAGGCGCTGCTGATCAACAAGCGTTGCAAGATATACGTGTTAAATATTTAGGTAAAAAAGGCGAGGTAACGGCTTTACTAAAAGGTCTTGGTAAATTATCTCCAGAAGAACGTCCGAAGGCTGGCGCCCTTGTTAATGCTGTTCGTGAAGCGTTAGAGGCTGAAATTGATACGGTTAAAGCTCGTATGGAAACTGCAGAGTTAAATGCTCGTTTAGAAAAAGAGCGCATCGATATTACATTACCTGGCCGTGCACAAAAAGCTGGTCATATCCATCCATTAACAAAGGTTAATGAAATGATTGAGGACTTCTTCATGAAAATGGGGTATACCGTTGAAGAAGGTCCAGAAGTAGAACAAGATTACTATAACTTTGAATGCTTAAACTTGCCTAAAGATCATCCTGCACGTGATATGCAAGATTCCTTCTATATTACAGAAAACTTCTTATTACGCACGCATACATCTCCAGTACAAGCTCGTACAATGCAACGTCATGAACCTAATAGCCCAATCCGTATGATTGCGCCTGGTAAGGTTTACCGTTGGGACTATGATGCGACTCATTCCCCTGTATTCCATCAAGTGGAAGGTCTCATCATCGATGAGCATATTACATTTGCTGACTTAAAAGGCACATTAGAGTCCTTCTTACGTCACATGTATGGTGATGACACAAAGGTACGTTTCCGTACAAGCTTCTTCCCATTCACAGAGCCATCTGCAGAGGTAGATATTTCTTGTGTAATGTGTGGTGGTGAAGGTTGCCGTGTATGTTCTCATACAGGTTGGCTTGAAATTTTGGGCTGCGGTATGGTTCATCCCGATGTATTGCGTATTAATGGGTACGATCCTGAAAAGGTTAAAGGCTTCGCCTTTGGCATGGGCGTAGAACGTATTGCTATGCTTTTATATGGCATTAACGATTTACGTCTATTCTTTGAAGATGATGTACGATTCTTGGAACAATTTTAGGAGGAACTCATGAAAGCAAGTTTACAGTGGATGAATGAATACGTGCCTGTGGATATGAATCGTCCTGCACAAGAATTGGCCGATGAATTAACACAAGCTGGTATTCCTGTAGAAGATGTCATTGCTATGGATAATGGCATTAAGAAAATTTATACTGGCAAAATCGTGGAGATTACAAAACATCCAGATGCAGATAAATTACAAGTATGCCAAGTTGAATGCCTTACAGAAGAAGGTGAACCTGTTACAAAACAAATCGTAACGGCTGCTACAAATGTTGCAGTAGGCCAAATCGTGCCTGTAGCATACCATAAATCTCGCTTAGCTGATGGTACAGAGATTAAAAAAGGTAAATTGCGTGGCGTTGTTTCTGAAGGCATGTTCTGTTCCGTTGCAGAATTTGGTATCTCTAGCGACTTAGTATTGCCAGAAGAAGCTCAAGGCATTTACATTTTCCCGGAAAATACACCAATTGGTCTTGATGTAAAAGAGGTTTTAGGCTTAAATGATACAGTATATGAATTTGAATTGACTGCTAACCGAGCAGATTGCTTTTCCATGGTTGGTTTGTCCCGTGAATTTGGAGTCATGACAAATCAAAAAGCTTTATTCCCTGTTATCATGGTTAACGAGAATGGCGAATCCATTGAAGGCAAAGCATCTGTATCTATCGAAGCTGATGATCTTTGTACGCGTTTTACAGCTCGTGTAGTAACTGATGTTAAGGTTGAGCCATCTCCATTGTGGATGCAAAACCGTTTACGTAATAGCGGCATTCGTCCTATTAATAATGTAGTAGACGTAACAAACTACGTTATGTTAGAACTTGGTCAACCTATGCATGCCTATGATTATGATCATGTAAAAGGTCATAAATTAGTGGCGAGACGTGCTAAAAATGGTGAAGTGCTTGTTACACTTGATGGTTCTGAACGCGAATTGAATGACTCCATGCTTATCATTGCTGATGCTGAACGTCCAGTAGGTGTAGCAGGTATCATGGGTGGCTTTGATAGTGAAGTGACAAACGAAACGACCACAGTTATGTTTGAAGCTGCTGTATTTAATGGTCCATCTATTCGCCGTACAGCTAAAGCTCTCGGCATGCGTTCTGAAGCATCTGGACGTTTCGAACGTGGTGTAAATCATAAATACACTGCCTATGCTATCGACAGAGCAGCTCAATTATTACAACAAATCTGTCCTACTTGTAAAGTTGATGTAGGCGTTATCGATGTATATAAAAACCCTGTAGAACAACATACAGTTACTTTTACAGCAGAACAAATCAACGATTACTTGGGTACAAATATTGAAAAAGACGAAATGGTTCGTATTTTGACTGCCCTTGAGTTCGTTGTAACCGAAGAAGGAGACAAATTGTCTGCCCTCGTTCCAACATGGCGTGGCGATGTAACGGTGATGCCTGATATCGCTGAAGAAGTAGCTCGTATTTACAACTACGATAATATTGCGCCTACAATTCCGGTAGCCGTATTATCCTCTGGTGGTATGACACCTAAGAAAGCTCTTACTAAAGAGGTAACTCATGCATTGGCTAAATTGGGTATGACTCAAATCATTACATTTAGCTTCATGCATAAAGATGGTCTTTCCAATATGATGCTTCCTGAAGGGGATAGCCGTTATACAGCCATTCCAATCTTGAACCCTATTTCCGAAGAATTCCCTTATATGCGTACAACATTGGTACCGGCTGTTATTGAAGCAGCAAAACGCAATATTGCGCAACAAAATAAGGATCTTTGGTTATTTGAAACAGCTAATGTATATGAACCAAAAACGTTACCTTTAACAGAAGTACCTCATGAACGCCCTATGGCTTGTGGTATTTTGATGGGGAAGGCAAACCAAGCTGGTTGGAATCAAGCAGAACGTACTACAGATTTCTATGATGTAAAGGGTATTGTAGATGCGTTGTTAGCTGAGCTAGGCGTTACAAGCTATGAAATAAATCGTGGCACTGAGCCATACTTTCACCCAGGTGTAAGCGCTCAATACGTAGTTGATGGTAAAATGATTGCTCAATATGGTGAATTACATCCACAAGTGAGCAAAAACTTTGACTTACCTGGCAAAGTATATATGTTTGAAATCGATTTGGAAGCCGTATTATCCTTAACGATTCCACCGTTCCGTTATACATCCTTCAGTAAATTCCCAGGCACTAGCCGTGACCTTGCCATCGTTGCACCTGTGTCCGTATTCAGTGGTGAAATTTTATCTATCATTAAAGAACATGGTGGAGAATATTTAGAAAGTGCATCTATCTTTGATGTTTATGAAGGTGAACATATCGAAGCAGGTTACCGCAGTCTCGCATACAACTTACAATTCCGCTCTATGGAAGGTACGTTGAATGATGAGGATATTGACGGTAATATTCAAGCTATTATTGATGTATTAGCAGAAATTAACTGCAGATTACGTTAATTTTAAGCAGTATATTGAAAGGGTTTACCGTATGGTAAACCCTTTTAGTACTATAGTTATGCCTTTAGTTAGGTAGAAAGGACTGTCCATGGAATTATTGGCTCCTGCCGGTACGATGGAAAACTTTATAGCCGCTTTAGAATCTGGAGCAGATGCCATTTATCTTGGTGGCAAAGGTTTTAATGCCCGAGCTCATGCAGCAAACTTTGGAATTGAGGAATTAACCGAGGCTATTCGCTTGGCCCATATTCTAGATGTGTCTGTATATGTAACGGTAAATATTCTCATAGGTGACTCCGAATTATCTGCTCTTGAGGCATATTTAAAGGACTTAGAGCGCATCGGCGTGGATGCTATCATCGTTCAAGATTTAGCAGTGGCTAAATTGGCGCAGCGAGTGGCTCCTAAATTACACTTACATGGCAGTACACAAATGACTGCAGCTACGCTCGATGCGGTTCGTTTTTATGAAAGTCTCGGTTTTACACGTGTCGTTTTAGCTCGTGAATTAAGCCTCGCTGAAATTGAACATATTTGCAAGAACTGTACAGCTGAAATCGAAGTCTTTGTACACGGTGCGTTGTGCGTATGTTATTCTGGTCAATGCTTAATGAGTTCTTTCATCGGTGGTCGCAGTGGTAACCGTGGTGCTTGTGCACAGCCTTGTCGGTTGCCTTATGAGCTATTGGATTCTTCAGGTACTAGCTTGTTGCCAAAACACGAAGCCTATCTATTAAGTCCAAAGGATCTTAACTATAGTGAATATATGAATGAACTTGTGGCGGCCGGTGTTACGTCCTTTAAGGTAGAAGGGCGTATGAAAAAGGTTTCCTACGTGCGTCAAGTTATTGGAACCTATCGTCATATTTTAGATACGGCTCATATAGATTCTACTGATGCCGATGCATTAGCTTCTGGATTTAATCGTGGATTTTCTACGGATTATTTAACAGACCATGTAGGAAAATCAATGATGACCGTGGTGGCCCCAAATAATCAAGGGAAATTGATTGGCAAAGCTGAGGTCAAAAAGGGTCAAGTTCATTTATTCCTAACAGAACCGATTGAAAAAGGATCACTCTTAAAGGTCATGCAAGCTTCTGGTAGTATTACGTACTACCAAATTGATCAGAATTGGTCCTTAGTAAATGAAAAGCATTTTGTAGGTAAACCTGATGAAGGCTTTGCAGCAGGACAAGTATTCTTAGCATCCACGCCAAAGTCTCAAAAACAACGGGGCTTACAAGACTTTAGTGCTAAATTAGAGGTACATGGGTATCTATCTATTAATACAGACCGAGAACAGCCTTGTACAGATCTTACCTTTGTATTAAACGACGGTCGTACGGTCACAGTATCTAATGAGTTTGAACCGGTTTATGCTAACAATAAACCGACTAGTTTAGAGAAGGTTACAGATCAAGTGGGTAGATTAGGTAATACATTGTTTACTCTAGCTTCTATGTCTATTCCAGAAGGTCCATATATGTGGCCTGCTAGTGTTTTGAATGCATTGCGTCGCGATGCAGTAGAGGCTTTAGAAACTCTGTTAATTACAGATCATGAAAAAGCTTGGGCAGAACTTGCCGTAGAACCTCAAGATATGTCATCCTTAGTAGCTAAGGATACGATTCAGTATACAGAGCCTATGGTGAGTGTTCGCGTTGATGAACTAGAGGCTGAGAAAGCTGCTATTGAAGGTGGTGCTAAGAAGATTATCTTCGGTGGTGACCGTTTACAACGCAAGCCTTATGAACTTAGTATTTATGAAAAGGTAGCTACTCTTTGTAAAGATCATAATGTGCTTTGTGTATTTGCTACGCCTCGAGTTGTGAAAGACGATGAAGTTGAGGTGTACATGAATACTCTTAAGGCCATAGTTGAGGCTAAACCAGATAGCATTTCTATTCACGTGCCACAAGCGTTATTATGGCTTCGTGATTTAGGGTATACAGGTGCTATTGAGGCTGATACAGGGCTTAATATATTTAATGGATCAGCACTACAAGTATGGCAAGACTTTAATATGAGTAGCATAGCACCATCCTTAGAGTTAACATTGACGCAACTAGTTAACTTGCAAAAATCTACTAAATTGCCATTAGAAATTATGGTACATGGGTATACGGAAATGATGATTTCCGAATACTGTGCCATCGCAAGCTTTGTGGGCACTGGTAAAAAGGAAAACTGTCCTATGCCATGTGTAAGCGAAGACTATGCATTGAAGGACCGTAAAGGGGAAGTGTTCCCACTTCGTACCGATCCTTATTGCCGCATGCACATCATGAATAGTCATGAAATGGATATGCGTGCCTATGTACCTGAGTTACATCGAAAAGGGCTACATATATTGCGCATCGATGGTCGACATATGGCGCCACATCGTTTGCGTACTATCGTAGCAGATTATGTATCCATTCAAAATGGAACAAAAGAGGCTCCGCCTAAGAGTGTAGGTAAAGATGATACACCTATTACAAGGGGCCACTATTTTAGAGGTATTTTATAAAAGAGGTAGTACATTGTTTAACGAAGATGTATTAGACTTTCACCATATAAAAGAACAATTACAACAACATTGTAGTTCTACCATTGCTAAAGAATTAGCCATGCACATCGAACCTATGACAGATGCAAAAGCTATTCAAGAGAACCTTGATGAAACGGCAGAGGCAATGCGGTCTTTGCAAACTGAGGTAGAACAACCGTTAGGCGGTACACGAGATATTCGTGAGTCCTGTAAGAAGAGTCGCAAAGACTTTGTCCTTACTCGTGAAGCATTGTGGGATATTTACTTGACCATTGGTGCTTATAAGCGGATGACAAAGTTCTTTAGAACAAAATATATGGAATATCCATTGCTATCCCTATGGGTACAGGATATGCCGAATACAGATCGCATTGAAAACCGTTTTAAACGCGTTTTTGATGAAAAAGGGGAATTGCTTGATACAGCATCTCCTAAATTAGCGAGCCTTAGAAATACGATTATTAAAACTCGTGAAAAGATTAAAAATGACATTCAAGCTATCTTGCACGACAAGGATAATCAAAAGTATTTCCAAGAAGCGATTATTACGCAGCGTAATAATCGCTACGTAATCCCTGTAAAACAGGAGTATCGCCAATACTTTGATGGTCTTATTCACGACCGTTCTGCAACGGGTCAAACCTTATATATTGAACCGATGCGCTTGGTGAATCTAAATAATGAATTACAAGAGGCGTTGATTGGTGAAGAGCAAGAGGTATTGCGTATTTACCGTGAGTTATCAGCCCTTGTAAAACAACATAGTAATGATTTGATGGATGCTTGTGAAAAGGTATCCCATATCGAATTTGTATATGGTAAGGCGAGCCTTGCTATTTCTTATAAGGGTGTACCGGCCATCTTGAGTACTGATAGAACTGTCAATCTCATGAGAGCTCGGCACCCATTAATCCCACCGAATGTGGTAGTGCCTACAAATATTCAATTAGGTACATCGTACCGTATTTTATTGATTACTGGTTCTAATACAGGCGGTAAAACAGTCTCCCTTAAAACATTAGGGTTATTGAGTTTAATGAACCAATGTGGTCTATTTATCCCTGCAGACCACGGCTCAATATTGCCTATATTCCAAAATATCTTTGCCGATATTGGGGATGAACAAAGTATTGAGGCTAGCCTTAGTACGTTCTCTGCTCATATGACACAAGTTATTTCCATTATTAAACATTGTGGCCCAAATGACTTGGTATTGCTGGATGAGCTTGGATCTGGTACAGATCCAGAGGAAGGTAGTGCTTTAGCTGTATCTATCCTTGAATTCTTCCGTAAAAAAGGTGCCCTTATGATGGTAAGTACCCATTATAATGAGCTTAAAAACTATGCATACCATACAGAAGGAATCGAAAACGGCCATGTAGAATTTGATGAGCGTACCTTAAAGCCAACGTATCGACTTCATATTGGTGTAGCAGGTAGTAGCCATGCATTGAGTATTGCGGCCCGCTTAGGTTTACCAAAAGATATCGTAACGCGCGCGGCAGAGTATAAATCTCAATTTGGTAGCCATGAAATGGAAGAAGTTCTTTCAGATTTGAATGAGCAACTTCGTAAGGCATCTGAACGGGAAAGAGCGTTAAAGAAAGAGCTTGATGAAACACGTCGCATGCGTGGTCAATTAGAGAAGGAAAAGAAACAGTTTAACGAAAAGCGTAAACAAATCTTAGCCAAAGCTCAAGCTGATGCAGAATCTATGAAACGTAGCTTGCGCGTCGAAGGGGAAGCGATTATTAAGCAATTGAAAGCACAATTCTCTGAAACAAATAAGGATAAGCGTCAATCTGCTATTAATGCTGCACGTAAGGGCATTTCTAATGTACATGTACCAGAAGCCCCAGTAGATGATGATCGTAAGTCCTTGACGGCAGATGCTATTAAGGTAGGCCAAGCAGTATATGTTACATCTTTACGCTCATTAGGTACCGTATTAGCTATCAATGGCAATCGTGTGAATGTAGATATTAATGGACTAACAGCTACTGTAAAGGTTAGCGAATTACAATCTACTACACGTGAAGAAGGAAATAAGCTTGAACGGGAACAAAAAGCAGCTATGCCTAAGACTAGAAAACGTATGGGTGGCTCTGCCGTACAACGCCAAAAAGAGGTTCGTACTGAAATCAATATTCTTGGACAAACGGTAGATGAAGCGACAGTTTCTGTTGGTAGATTTATTGACCAAGCTTTACTTGGTGGTGTTAATCAAGTGCGCATTATTCACGGTAAGGGGACTGGCGCATTACGAGAAGGTGTACATCAATATTTGCGTACCTTACCTCATGTAGCTCATTTTGAAACGGCAGGCTATGACGAAGGTGGTGCAGGGGCTACGAATGTAGTTTTGAAATAAAGCTACACAATAGTGATATAGTTATAGATAATACAGTAAATTATTATCGTATATCAAATTGGTTATGGGGTATAGCCATATACCTATATAGAAATAGAAGAGGTAGTAAGTTCTTAGAACTTACTACCTTTTTACGTAAAAGAAAGGAGCGGAACACATGTTCCGCTCCTTTAGCGTATGAGATTAACGATCTTTTTTACTAGACTTTTTACTTTTGGATGAATTAGATTTCTGTTCAGTTGCATCATCTTTTGAGCCACTGTCATCTTTTACAGCTTCATCTTTCGATTTGTCTTTATCGTCTTTTTTGTCTGCTTTTTCGTCCTTAGCAGCTTCTTTTTTAGGCTGTGCTTTTACAGGATTATAATAACCTTCAGAAACAGCTGATTGAGCGCTAGCAGGAACGGAGAAGTCAGAAGCAGGGGTATTGGCAAGCGCATTTGCCATGAATTGGCCCCACATAATAGCAGGTGTGTCACCACCGGTCATGCCTCGTAATGTTTCCGAGCCATAGTCATCACCAATCCAAACGGCAGCTACTAAATCAGGCGTGTAACCAACGAACCAAGCATCCTTGGAATCATCTGTTGTACCAGTTTTGCCTGCTGCAGGACGACCGATTGCGGCATTACCACCAGTACCGCCATTTATAACGGATTCTAGCATATTTGTAATGATAGCTGCATCTTTTTCATCTACAACACGTTTTTCTTGGATGGAGTTTTCTTCCACAACTTGACCATTGCGGTCTACAATTTTAACGATTGCCGTAGGTTGAACTTTGATACCACCATTAGCGAGTACACCATAAGCTTGAACCATTTCAAGAGGTGTTACACCATGAGTTAAACCACCAAGTGCAGTAGACAAGTTATTATCTTGATCAGTTAGAGTAGAGATACCCATTTCTTTAGCAAGTTTAATAATCTTAGACATGCCTACTTCATCAGCAATTTTTACGGCAGCTACGTTACGAGAATGTTGTAATGCATAGCGGTATGTAATGCTACCTACGAAGTCATTTTCATAGTTTTTAGGGCTCCAGTTACCAAATGTAACAGGGCTATCATCTACGATAGAACCAGGAGTTTTACCAGATTGAATAGCTGCCAAATATACAAATGGTTTCATAGCGGAACCTGGTTGACGTTCTGCTTGTGTAGCACGGTTAAATGCATCATCACCACGGCCACCAACCATAGCCATAATGTAACCATTATGAGGGTTCATAGCTACGATAGCACCTTGTGGTTGATGTAAACCATTGCTATCTGTGTAGTAGTTAGGCAAGTTTTGCATTGCTGCTACAGCTGCATTTTGTGCATCCATATCGAGAGTAGTATAAATTTTTAAACCATCTTTATAGATTGCATCGTCACCATATTTTTCAGAAACTTGTGCAATAACATAGTTAATGAAGTAAGACGCATTAGATTTTTCATGCGTTTGTTCTTGTTTTGCCACTAAGCCTAAATCTGCTTGACGCGCTTCATCAGCTTGCTCTTGTGTAATGTATCCGTATTTAACCATTTGGCCTAATACAACGGCTTGACGTTTTTTACTAGCTTCCAAATCATTGAATGGAGAGTAGTAGTTAGGACTTTGTGGTAAGCCTGCAATGAGTGCTGCTTGAGCTAGCGTTAATTGGCTAGCATCCTTACCAAAGTATACATGAGCTGCAGATTGTACACCGTATGCACCTTGGCCAAAGTAAATTTGGTTCATGTACATTTCAAGGATTTCATCCTTAGTGTAATGTTGTTCAATTTTAAGTGCTAGCAATGCTTCAGAAATTTTACGTTTAAATGTTCTGTCTTGAGATAAGAATGCATTACGCGCTAACTGTTGAGTGATTGTAGAACCACCTTCAGATACGCCACTATGAACAATGTTAACCCATACAGCACGCAAGATACCAACAGGGTCGATACCGTGATGGGAATAGAAGCGAGAGTCCTCAGTAGCAACAAAGGCATTTTGTAAATCCTTTGGTACATCTTTTAAAGGTACTGGTAATCTATTCTCTGTGGAATGAACCGTTGTGATGAGATTACCATGGACATCGTAAATTTGAGACGATGCAGAAGGACGTACATTGGATACATCTGGTAGGTTAGACAGTGTAGCACTGATGAAACCACAGCCACCTCCGGCTACGATGAGTATAAGGAGAAGGGCACAAATCCAAAATAGACGCTTCGGACTTGTCTTCTTCGGTGTAGCGCCGCTACCATTAGAACGGCGGCTGCTTCTCGCATTTGAGTTATTACTCATAGAGTCACCTCTTTTTTCTTTTGTTAGTAAATATAACGTAAATTCTATTACGCAGTTATAAATATTATATCATATATGGCTTAAAACCAATACTATATATATAATTGTGAAAGTTTTTAGATAATGGTATACTAAAACAATAGTATTTCGAGGAGGATTATCATGGTTAGTGCTCAAGAACAAGTGCGCCAAATTAAACACGGCGTAGCAGATTTAATTAATGAACAAGATCTTGTAAAGAAAATAGAAAAATCTATTAAGGAAAATAAACCTTTAGTTGTAAAATTAGGTTTGGACCCAACAGCGCCAGATATTCATTTAGGCCATACAGTACCACTTCGTAAACTACGTTTGTTCCAAGAATTTGGTCATCAAGTAGTGATCGTTATCGGCGGTTTCACTGCGCGTATTGGTGATCCTACTGGTAAAAGTGTAACTCGTCCACCACTTACAAAAGAAGAAGTATTGAAAAATGCTGAAACCTATAAAACACAAATCTTCAAAGTGTTAGATCCTGAAAAAACGATCGTCCGCGACAATAGTGAATGGCTAGAATCTATGAACTTTGCGGATGTTCTACGTTTGGCAAGCTCTTATACTGTAGCACGTATGATGGAACGCGATGATTTCAATAAACGCTTTAAAGAAGGTCGTGCTATTGGTGTTCATGAGTTTATGTATCCATTGATGCAAGGTCAAGATTCTGTAGCATTACATGCTGACGTTGAATTTGGTGGTACAGACCAAACTTTCAACTTGTTAATGGGCCGTCATTTACAAGAATTAGAAGGTCAAGAACCTCAAGTTGTTATCACAATGCCATTGCTTGAAGGCCTTGACGGTGTTCAAAAAATGAGTAAATCTTTAGGCAATTACATCGGTATCGACGAAGAACCTAAAGAAATGTACGGTAAAGCAATGTCTATTCCTGATGAATTGATGATGCGCTACTTCATGCTCGTTACAGATATGCCAATTGAAGAACAAGAGGACATGGAAAAACGTCTTGAAAGTGGTGAATTACATCCACGTGACGCTAAAATGCAATTAGCTCGTACCATCGTTCGTTTGTACCATGGTGAAGAGGCTGCTCTTGAGGCAGAAGAGGAATTCAAACGTGTATTCCAACAACGCGCATTGCCTACAGATATTCCTGAATGCGCTATGGATGCGCCAACAGAACCAATCTTTGTACCACAATTCTGTACAGATGCTGGTTTGACTGCTTCTAATGGTGAAGCACGTCGATCCATTAAAGCTGGTGCTTTCAAAGTCAATGGTGAAAAATATACAGAAGAAAACCTTACCCTTGAAGACGGCATGATCGTTCAAGTTGGTAAACGTAAATTTGTAAAAATTAAATTTAACTAATATAAAACTGTGATGAGATAGAAACCTCATCACAGTTTTTTTATGTCTATTTGGTCTATAAGATTATTTATCTACTAAATCTGTTGTTTGTAAAGCAAAAAATGACTTACAAGTTCATGTATAATGAAAGTAAAATATAAATTCAAATTTAAATACAGATACAAATATAAAATACAAATTTGACACATAAAAGATTTATAGAGATATCGTATAGTATCTATAAAGTAAGAGGACTATATATGGACAAAGAACTAAGCAACTTTTTAGAACAACGAGAACATACTGTTCTTACCGATATTGATGTTATAACTGCGGCAGTAGCTGTACCATTATTAGAAATCGATGGGGAAGATCATGTAGTATTTACTGTGCGCAGTAATAAGCTACGCCGTCAACCAGGTGAAATCAGTTTTCCTGGTGGACATTGTGAGCCTAATGATAAAAGTGGTGCCCATGCTGCCATGCGTGAATGCTCTGAGGAACTGGGTATCGATTTAGATCAAATTGAACTTCTGGGCAATTTAGACTGCTTAGTATCTGCGATAGGTGTCAAGCTATATGCCGTAGCCGTGCGCCTGCATACAAGCGATTTGAAACCAAATCCAGACGAAGTAGGAGAGGTATTCACAGTTCCATTACAATATCTATTAGACATGGAGCCAACGGTAGGTCATCTAGACATTGGGACGAAACCGTTAAGAGACTTTCCGTTCCATTTATTAGAAGGCTACAACATTGACTGGAAAATCAGACAAAACTACTCCGTTTATTTCTATCCTTATAAACAATACACCATATGGGGGCTAACTGGGCGAGTACTGAAGAACTTTTTAGATATATATAGGGAGATAGATTTGCATAATAATCCTCATATAAATTGACAGATTGTAAATTAAGGTATACTATTTATGTGTAAAAGGTTTAATGTGTTGCACTAATTAATCTAGGAGGTTCTCACATGAATCGCGAAACAGCATACGTACTTTGGTTTGATGAATTACGACGTGAAGATGTTAATTTAGTTGGTGGTAAGTCTTCTTCCTTAGGGGAATTGACATCCTCCACTAATGTACCTGTACCTTACGGCTTTGCTACAACTGCTCATGGTTATCGTGAGTTTATGAAAGCAACAGGTTTGGAAGATAAAATCCGCGCTGAACTTGATGCATTAGATGATGTAGAAAATTCTGCATTATTGCGTGAAGTATGTGCTAAAATTCGCCGCATGATTTGCGAAGAAGAAATGCCTAAAGAATTGGCAGATGCTATTCGTCATGCTTATGAAGAACTTGGTAAAAAAGTAAACGAAGAAAATCCATTCGTAGCAGTTCGTTCTAGTGCAACAGCAGAAGACTTGCCAGATGCAAGCTTTGCAGGCCAACAAGATACATATTTAAATGTACGTGGTGCTGACGTTATCATCGAGAAAGTAAAAGAATGTTATGCATCTACTTTCACAGATCGTGCCACATATTACCGTGTAAAACAAGGTTTCGATCATATGACAGTAGCATTGAGTGCTGCCGTTCAAATGATGGTATTCTCTAAAGCCGCTGGTGTAATGTTCACTGTTGACCTTGTAACAGGTAACGATAATAACATTCTTATCGAAGGTTCTTGGGGTCTTGGTGAATACGTTGTACAAGGTACCGTTACACCAGATAATTTCCGTGTAGATAAAGCTAAAATGGAAATTACAGACCGCATGATTAATGACAAAAATATCCGTTTAGTTCGTAAAGCTGACGGCGATTGCGTTGAAGAAGTTGTTCCAGCAGATGAAGCTAAACAACAAGTGATTACAGATGCTCAAGTTCTAGAGCTTGCTGAATATGCAAAAGCAATCGAAAAACATTATGGTTGCTACATGGATATGGAATGGGGCGTAGATGAACGAGACGGTAGAATTTGGATTTTACAAGCTCGTCCAGAAACAGTTTGGTCCCGCAAAGAAAAACCAGAAGTATCTGAAAAATCTAGCACATTAGATGCAGGTAATCGCGATATTATCGTAAAAGGTTTGCCAGCATCCCCTGGTAATGCAGCTGGTAAAGCTCATGTTATCATCAATCCTGAGGATATTGATGAGTTCAAAGAAGGAGAAATTCTTGTTACAGCTATGACAGCTCCTGACTGGGTGCCAGCAATGAAAAAAGCGAAAGCCATCGTTACTGATGCCGGCGGTATGACTTGCCATGCGTCCATCGTTAGTCGTGAGCTTGGTATTCCATGTATCGTAGGTACTAAGAGCCGTAGCCATGAAGCGACTACATCCATTAAAGATGGTCAAATGATTACTGTAGACGCTACAAATGGTATCGTATATGATGGCGTATTAGAAGATATCGTTAAAAAGCCAGAAGCACAAGCTACTGCAAATGTTGTTGCTGAATCTGTTCCTGTAACAGGTACTAAGATTTACATGAATTTAGGCGATCCTGATTTGGCTGAAAAACATGGTGTATTGCCTTGTGATGGTATCGGCCTTATGCGTGAAGAGTTCATTTGGACTACTTTCATCCATGAACATCCATTGCACCTTATCGAAACAGGTCGCAGTGATTTTGCTGTAAATACATTGGCAGAAGGTATGCGTAAAGTTTGCCAAGCATTAGCTCCTCGCCAAGTTGTAGTTCGTTTGAGCGACTTCAAATCTAGCGAATACCGTGATCTTAAAGGTGGTGACAAATACGAACCACATGAATCCAGTGCATTACTTGGCTGGCGTGGTGCTTCTCGTTACTACGATCCTAAATATACACCTGCTTTCAAATTAGAATTAGAAGCAATCAAAAAAGTACGTAACGAGTTTGGTTTCAAAAACTTACAAGTTATGATTCCATTCTGCCGTACTGTAGAGGAAGCTGAACTTGTTACTAACTTAATGGCTCAAGAAGGCCTTGTACGCGGTAAAGATTTCAAAATCTGGCTTATGGCTGAAATTCCAGCAAATATTATCTTAGCTGATCAATTCAATAAATATGTAGATGGTTATTCCATCGGTTCTAACGATTTGACTATGCTCGTTCTTGGCTGTGACCGTGATAATGAAACAGTTCAACATATCTATGATGAACGGAATCTAGCAGTTCGTAGAGCAATTCGCCATCTCATCGAAGTAGCTCACAAAGATGGTAAAACTGTATCCATCTGTGGCCAAGCGCCAAGTGTGTATCCTGAACTTTGCGAATTCCTCGTGAAGAGTGGTATCGACTCCATTTCTGTTAATCCAGATGCGGTTGTGAACACTAAGAAAATGGTGGCTCAAATCGAACAACGAATCATGCTTGATGCTATGACTGGTCGTGGTCGTCAAGAAACTGATGACTTAACTTGGTAATCATATAGTGGTATTGAAAGAGGAGGCCCGTAGGTCTCCTCTTTTTCTGAATGGTAACTTAGGATATAATACAAACAGAGATGAAAGGGGGTTACCGTGTGAAACTGTCGAAACGACAAGAACAAATTGCTCAAATCGTTCGTGAAGAAGGGCCTGTAACGGGCAGTGCTATTGCTGAACATTTAGAGGTTACTAGATCTGCATTGCGTTCAGATTTATCGGTGTTAACTATGCTAGGTGTTTTAGATGCGCGTCCGAATGTAGGTTACTACTATGTGGGACTTTCAAAAGAAACACAAACAGCAGAGCGATTAAAGTCATTTCTGGTAAGTGATGTATTATCCCAAGCAGTCGTAGTCAACGGGGATACAAGCTTGTATGACACGATTGTTACTATATTTACTGAGGATGTAGGAACCATTTTAGTGTGTGATGATTCCTATTTAGTAGGTGTCGTATCCCGTAAGGACTTGTTGCGTGCCTCTATGGGGCAAACAGATTCGCACACAATGCCTATATCTATGATTATGACCCCTGTCAGCAAGGTTATAACAGTGGAGCCTACCGATACATTAGTAGAGGCTGCACAGAAAATGATAGATTATGAAGTGGATTGTTTACCTGTCGTCGTTCGTGAGGATGTGGAAAACAAGAAACGTCTAAAGGTTGTAGGCCGTGTATCTAAAACGACGGTAGCGAAAGTATTTTTAGAATGTAGCATACATTGAGGTTGATAGAATGGCAGAAAAAATTATCTATGCAATATCGGATTCCCTAGGGGAAACCGCAGAGGCTGTAGCGCGAGCTACGGCGAGTCAATATGATAAGGAACAAATTGAAATTGTTCGTATTCCTTATATTGATAGTGAAAGCCAAATTGATGAAGTTATAGCAGATGCAAAACGTGGTAATCATGTTATTTGTCATACCATCGTATCTGAGACTTTGCGCAAATATCTTCATGGAAAAGTAGCGGAATACAATATTCCTGCTGTAGATATTATGGGCCCAGTTCTCGATGCTGTAGGTACTGTTGCATCCACAAAGCCTCGTATGACAGCTGGTATGGTTCATAAGCTTGACCAAGAATACTTCAAAAAGGTAGAAGCCATAGAATTTGCCGTAAAATATGACGATGGTAAAAATCCATCTGGCTTTGAAAAGGCCGATGTAGTTATTATTGGTGTATCTAGAACAAGTAAGACGCCATTATCTATGTTCTTGGCGTACAAAAAGATTAAAGCTGCCAATTTGCCATTAGTACCTGAGGTACCATTACCAGAGGAATTATTTAAAATTCCAGCAAAAAAAATCGTAGGCCTTATTATTGACCCATTCAAATTAAATAATATTCGTAGTGAACGGTTACGTGCTATCGGGCTTGAAGACGAAGCAAACTACGCATCTATTGAGCGTATTCAATCTGAGTTAGAATATGCAAAAGCTATTATGCGTCGTTTACATTGCCAAGTGCTAGATGTTTCTAATAAATCTATCGAAGAAACAGCATCTCTAGTTATGCAATTGATCGATAAAAACCGTGCATCGGAGGGTAAATGAATATACGGGAACAAATAGAGGAACGGGAGGCTTTACTCCTCTCTCCCTATGCAGCTAAAAGCCGTGATGCCATCCGTGATTTAGAGGAAGCACCCGATTCACTTAGAACTGCCTTTCAACGTGATCGGGACCGCATTATTCACAGTAAATGTTTTAGACGGTTAAAGCATAAGACACAAGTTTATATTGCGCCAGGTGACCATTATCGTACGCGCATGACTCATACCCTTGAGGTAGGTCAAATCGGTCGTACTGTGGCTCGTGCATTACGTTTAAATGAAGACCTTGTGGAAGCTATTGCCATGGGTCATGATGTGGGACATACACCATTTGGTCATGTAGGTGAATATGCATTGCGAGATATGGTGGGGCACTTTAATCATAATGAGCAAAGTTTACGCATGGTTGAGGTATTAGAAAGACATGGTGATCATCAAGGACTCAATTTAACCACCGCTGTTCGAGATGGCATCGTAGGTCACACAGGAGCTACAATTCCTGTGACCTTGGAAGGTCAAATTATTCGTATTGTAGACCGTATTGCGTATTTGTGCCATGATTTTGATGATGCACAGCGAGCAGGTATGTTGACGGCAGAGGCGTTGCCTTTTGAAGTGCGCGAACATTTTGGTATGACTCCATCCAGTATGATTACTGCAATGGTAGAGGATATGGTACGGGAATCCTTGGATCAGCCAGCTATATCTATGTCTGCTGATGTGGAAATGACGATGAATCTATTCCGTCAATTTATGTTTAAACATGTATATTTGGCACCAGCTTTAATTCCGGATCGCAAAAAGGCATCCCATGTGGTGAAAAATCTATTTACTCACTTCATGGAACACCCTGATGATATGGAAGGCTGTGAAACAGGTAAAGCGTTTTACTCTACACGTGATGTAGTTGATTATGTAGCAGGCTTAACAGATCAATATGCTATTAAGTTATTTAAGCAATATTATATTCCAAATATTACATTATAAATAACAAAAAAAGCAGTTAGTTCAAAATGAACTAACTGCTTTTTTGGGGCTCTAGAACCCCAAAGAGTACATGTACTTTTTATTTTACGCGCGTGTAACTTTATTAGAACGAAGGCAGCGAGTGCATACGTTTACTTTTTTTGTAGCACCGTCTACAACCGCCCGTACTCTTTGAATGTTCGGTTTCCAAGTTTTTCTTGTGCGAATGTGAGAATGACTCACGTTCATACCGCTAGATGTGGATTTACCACATACTTCGCAAAGGTTTGCCATAGTTTCCACCTCCAAGCTTAATCTATAACATAACAAAAGTATATTATCATAAAGAATAGCTTAAAGCAAGTGTTTTTGTCGTACATATTGCTCTTTTTATGAAATATACTACAATATAAGGTATACTATATATCATATTCTAAGATATAAATGGACTTTTACACAAGGATATACAGAAATTGGATATATCTCATGTGTTTATCGTATATTTAAAGGAGTTTTTATGGATGAACGATTGACGACTATAAAGGGAATTGGTCCTGGTCGCGAGAAACAATTGCATAAATTGGGAATTACCAATGTTACATCCTTATTGACTTACTTTCCCAGAACCTATGAAGACCGGCGTACGATTTATAGAATTGGTGATTTAAAATCAGGTATGACAGGTGGTATCGTAGGTACTGTTATTGCTGTACAAGAGAAACGCCCTCGCCCTCGATTGTCTATTTTAGAGGTGGTCATTGCAGATGGCACAGGTCCTTTGAAGATTGTTTTGTTTAATCAAGGGTATAAAAAAAACTTTTACAAAAAAGGACAACGTATATATGCATATGGTAAGGCTGAGTTTCAATATGGTTCCATGCAAATGAATACACCGCAAATGGAAAACTTAGGAGACGGTGGTGAACCAGATCGAGGTATCGTTCCTATTTACGCGCTTGCTGATGGGGTATCTCAGTTTGTGGTTCGTTCAACTGTACGTAATTGGTTCGCAGCTAACCATGAATTACCAGAGATTTTACCTGTGGAGGTTCGTGATGATCATCATTATATGAGTCGCTATGATGCTTTTAAGATGATGCATTTCCCAGACTCCTCAGAGCTCTATGAAAAGGCTCGTTATCAATTGGCCTATGAAGAGTTGTTCGTCATGCAAGCTGGTTTAGCTTTGTTGCGAAATAAAGAACAATGCCACAGAGGGCCTAAAATGGGACCAAATGGGGAACTAATGGCTCAGTGTATAGAGAATTTACCGTTTTCCTTAACAGGTGATCAACAACGAGCATTAGAGGATATTCGTATCGATATGGAAGACGAACGACCTATGCAAAGGTTGTTGCAAGGTGATGTAGGCTCTGGTAAAACTATTGTGGCTACCTTGAGTTTATTAAAAGCCATTGAAAATGGGTATCAGGGGGCATTGATGGCCCCTACGGAGATTCTAGCGGCTCAACATTACGAAGGGATACGAACTGTATGTGCTAATTTAGGTATTACCATAGAATTATTAACGGGATCCTCTACGAAAAAAGAGAAAGAATGCATCTATGAGGGCTTAGCAGATGGCAGAATCCAAATGATTATTGGAACGCATGCTCTTATCCAAGAGGGGGTTAATTTCCATAATTTAGGCCTTGTTATCATTGATGAGCAACATCGCTTTGGTGTAGATCAACGGGCGAGATTGCAACAGAAGGGAACATATCCTCATGTACTTATCATGACGGCTACACCAATCCCTCGTACCATGACATTATCCGTATATGGAGATTTAGCAGTATCTTTAATTAAAGAAATGCCACCAGGGCGAAAACCTGTTAAAACATATGCTGTAGATAGTTCTTATAAAGAGAGATTACGCACTTTCTTTGGTAAGGAAATGGCGGAAGGGCGTCAGGTCTACGTGGTGTGCCCTCTTGTAGAAGAATCCGAAAAATTAGACTTGCAAGCTGCTGAGGAATTGTATCTAGAATTAAAAGAGTACTTTTATAAGGCCTATGAAGTGGGCCTCGTTCACGGTCGTATGAAGCCGAGTGAAAAAGATGAAGTGATGAATGCCTTCTATAGGGGTGAAATTTCATTACTTGTTTCTACAACAGTTATCGAAGTGGGGGTTAATGTGCCAAATGCGACCATTATGTGCGTTGAAGGGGCAGAGCGATTTGGTCTATCTCAGCTACATCAGCTGCGGGGCCGTGTAGGTCGTGGCGCTCATCAGTCCTATTGCATTCTTGTTAGTGATTCTAAAAATGATGTAAGTCAAGAGCGCTTAAAGTTGATGGAACAAATCCAGGATGGATTTGAGCTTGCAGAGCAAGATTTATTGCTTCGCGGATCTGGTCAATTATTTGGATTAGCTCAATCGGGGCTGCCAGATTTACGCGTTGCTAATATTATCAAAGATATTGAAATTTTAGTAGAGGCTCGCAAGGATGTACTAGATTTTGCAAATCAATTCGGAATAGAAAAATTAGAATCTATCATGAAAGAAGAATTAGAAAAAAGATTTGGTGAAAAATTTCTAAGAATATTGTATAATTAAGAGGTAGGATTAATAAGTATATAAGCATCGATAATATTAGATTTTATCTGGCTTTTTCCTTGTCTATATGTCCTTCATACCGTATAATAGAACAAACAATTTATTTCATTTTTCATCTATGGAGGTTAATATGCCAATTATTCATGTAGAGCTCGTCGAAGGGCGTACAAAAGAACAAAAGAAACAATTAGGTGAAGCAATTACAAAGGCTGCGGTTGATATCGTAAATGTTCCTGCTGATGCAGTAAAAGTTATCTTCGTAGATATGAAAAAAGACGATTATATGGAAGGCGGCATTTTGCGGTCTGAACGCTAAGGCTACGACTGACCGCCTAGTCCATAGGGACTAGGCGGGTCGTAGTTTTGTTTTATTATACGGAAAGGAAAGAAATATGAGAGACGATAAATTCGGTATGCGTGGACTAACTTTTGATGATGTATTATTAATACCAGCAGCTTCTGATATACTGCCTAATCAAGTAGAGTTAAAAACTCAATTAACTCGTGACATTACATTAAATATTCCTATGATTAGTTCTGGGATGGATACGGTTACTGAATCACGGATGGCGATTGCTATGGCTCGTGAAGGAGGTCTTGGCGTTATCCACAAAAATATGTCTATTGAAGAGCAAGCTCATGAAGTTGACAAGGTAAAACGCTCTGAACACGGTGTTATCGTTGATCCTATTTTCTTAAGCCCTCAAAATTTACTATCCGATGCAGCAGAACTTATGGAAAAATATAAAATTTCTGGTGTACCTATCACAGAACATGGTAAACTAGTAGGGATCATTACAAATCGCGATATGCGTTTTGAAACTGATTTAAGCCGACAAATTGGGGAATGTATGACAAAAGATTCCCTAGTTACTGCACCGGAAGGTACATCTCTTGAAGCGGCGAAAGCTATCTTAAGCGAACATCGTATTGAAAAATTACCTCTTGTAGATGGCGACGGTAACTTAAAAGGCTTAATTACGATTAAAGATATTGAAAAAGCGACTAAATATCCAAATGCAGCAAAGGATGGTAGTGGCCGATTATTAGTTGGTGCTGCAGTAGGTGTTTCTCAAGATTTGTATGATAGACTTGATGCGCTTGTATCTGCTAAAGCTGACGTAATTATTGTTGATACTGCCCATGGGCATTCTGCAGGTGTTCTTCGTACGTTGAAGGACATTAAACAAGCGTATCCTCACATTCCTGTAATTGCAGGTAATGTGGCAACTGCAGCAGGCACTGAGGCTCTTATCGAAGCTGGAGCTGATGCAGTTAAGGTTGGTATAGGACCTGGGTCTATTTGTACAACTCGTGTCATTGCTGGCATTGGGGTACCTCAAATCACAGCAGTCTATGAGTCTGCTCAAGTGGGGCGTCGCTATGGAGTTCCTATCATTGCTGATGGGGGGATTAAATATTCTGGAGATATTGCTAAAGCTATTGCGGCTGGTGCTAATGTAGTTATGATGGGTAATATTTTAGCGGGTACTGATGAAAGCCCTGGAGAAACAGTGATTTATCAAGGCCGTTCTTATAAAGTATATCGAGGCATGGGTAGTCTAGGGGCTATGAAACTCGGTAGTAAAGATCGATATTTCCAAACAGAAGCTAAGAAATTAGTTCCTGAAGGTATAGAAGGTCGTGTACCATATAAAGGTATGTTGGCCGATACAATTTTCCAAATGGTTGGTGGTTTGCGTGCAAGTATGGGGTATTGTGGATGTCATAACATCCAAGAAATGATTGAAAACACTCAATTCATTCAAATTACAGCGGCTGGTTTGAAAGAAAGTCATCCGCATGATGTAAGCATTACCGTTGAAGCACCAAATTATAGTGGTTGATAATGGAGTATTACATTGAATAAACGTATTTCTGTTTTATCTGTGCCTATCGATTGCGTCACAATGGATGAGGCAGTCCAACGTATTTTGCAATTAACTGAACAGCCGGGGCTACATTTAGTAGCAACGGCTAATGCAGAAATGGTTATGTTGGCTAATGAAAATCCTACATTGCACTCCATATTGAATAATGCTAGTCTCGTCGTTCCCGATGGGGCTGGCATTTTGTGGGCTGCAGAGCGTCAAGGAGAACATGTGCCTGAACGCGTAACAGGTGTAGACGTAACTATGGAATTGTTTAAAGTTGCGGCGACTCATCAAATTCCTGTATACTGCTTGGGGGCGGCACCTGGTGTTGCTCAACGAGCGATTGATAATGTATCTGCTCAGGTAGGTGTATTAAATATAGCAGGAATTCATGACGGATTCTTTGATAGTGCAGAGGAACAAGAAATCATTAAATCTATAGCTGAATCTAAGGCAAAATTAGTATTTGTTGCCTTAGGTGTGCCAAAGCAAGAACAATGGATTGCAGAAAAGTTGAGTCACCTCAATGGCGTAGTTGCCATCGGAATTGGTGGTTCCTTTGATGTCTTGGCAGGTAATATTCCTCGGGCCCCAGAATGGATGCAACAAAATCGACTTGAATGGTTGTATCGATTATATTTAGAACCTCAACGGATTGGCCGCATGTTGGCTATTCCAAAGTTTATGTGGACCGTTATTAGAAATAAATAGAGGAGTGTTGAATCGTGCCTACAGGACCAATAATTAAGGAAGGGTTTCCTCTGATAGGAGCTATGCTCATTATCACTGTGGTGTTAGGATATTTAGGACATTATGTAATTGCGATTATTTCATTTATTCTGGCATTATTTTTCGTCAATTTCTTTAGAAATCCTAAACGTGTAATCCCTCAAGATCCAGATTTGATTTTATCCCCAGCGGACGGTAAAATCATGGATATTTCTGATGTATACGAAGATATTTACTTACATAAAGAGTGTAAAAAAGTAACTATTTTCTTATCTGTTTTTGACGTACATGCTAATCGTGCGCCTATTGATGGTAAAATTACGTACCGTCACTATACGATGGGTAGTTTCCTACCAGCATTCAAAGATGATGTAGGTTTTGAAAATGAACGTCATACTATTTGTATTGAAAATGATCGTACTTCCGTATTAGTAACGCAAATTGCGGGCCTTTTAGCAAGACGTATCGTATCTTGGACAGACCTAGATAGTGTACTTGAACGTGGTCAGTTGTACGGGATGATTAAGTTCGGTTCCTGTACTGAGCTCTATATGGATAAGGATGTAGAGTTGTTCGTGGAAAAAGGTCAACATATTACAGGTGGTGATACTGTTATCGGGAGGTTACGACATGAATAAATCTATTATTCCAAATTTATTTACTAGTGCAAACTTAGCATTTGGTGTTCTTGGTATTACATTGTCTGCTACTAATAATACATTCTGCGCAGCCATATGTATATTATTGTCTTTAGTAGCAGATGGGTTAGATGGGCGTGTAGCAAGAGCTTTAGGAGTTGCAGGACCAATGGGCCGGGAACTTGATTCTCTGTCTGATGTAGTGGGATTTGGTGTAGCGCCTGCCTATATGCTTTATATGAAAGAATTATATGGTTTAGGATGGATTGCATATGTGCCACTATTAGCTTTTGCAGTGCTTGGTGCATTTCGTTTAGCGCGATTTAATATTAAAACTGACGAAGTTCATGGCTATTTTGAAGGTTTACCAATTCCAGCCGCTGGATGTTTAGCAGCGACCTACGTATTGTGTGGCGTATCGGTACCTCAATTTGTGTTGGTAGTTTGTATGATTGGTATAGGTCTCCTTATGGTTAGTGAAGTTAAATATCCCGATTTTAAAGGTAAAAGTGAGATTTATATCAATAAGCTTTCTATTGTACTCACAGCCATATTTGTTGTAGCTTGTCTCGTGTATGATTGGCATACATGGGCCGTTATGATTTTTGCTGGCTATGTAATGTTTGGGCTTATTAACGGGGCTTTAAATATAGTGCGTAAATAGATGTGTGGAGGAGAATAGTATGAATTACCTACTGGATCTATTACTGATTCCTATGCAGGTAATAATCGTAATTTATACGGTTTATTATTTTATACTCGCTGTCGTAGGTATGTGGCGATCGCGAGTACATAAAAATTATACCCCTAAAAATTCCTTTGCCATCGTTGTATGCGCTCATAATGAGGAAGCTGTTGTTGGTGAGTTAGTTAAAAACTTACGTGGCCTAGATTATCCAGATGATCTGTACGATATTTTTGTAGTTGCCGATAACTGTACAGATAAGACTGCGGAAGTAGCAAGTGCTGCTGGCGCTAATGTACATGTACGTGAAAATAAACAAGAAATAGGTAAAGGTTATGCCATGGGGTGGATGTTTGATCGGGTAGAACAAATGGATCGGAAATATGATGCATTTCTGATTTTTGATGCCGATAATTTAGTACATCCTCAATTTATGTTAGAAATGAATGATCATCTTGAAAAAGGTGAGTCTGTAATTCAAGGTTACTTGAACTCTAAAAATCCAACTGACTCTTGGGTAGCCGGTACGTTCTCTATCGCCTTTTGGATGGTTAACCATATGTGGCATTTAGCAAAATATCGTCTTGGATTATCTACGGCCTTAGGTGGTACAGGCATGTGTATTCGTACATCTATTATTCGCGAATACGGTTGGGATTGCAATAGCTTAACCGAAGATATGGAATTTTCCATGAAACTATTGACTCATGGTATCCGTACTTGTTGGGGGCATGATGCTATCGTATATGATGAAAAGGTTACGACTATGATGGCTTCTTGCAGACAGCGTTTACGATGGGCTCAGGGGCAATTTGACTGTGCGGGTCGATATATTCCTAAATTATTTGCTATTGGTATCAAAACAGGGAATATTATGATTTTGGATGGTATATTCCAAGTGAGTCAACCTTATTTCTTATTGTTGACAACCGTATACTTGGTGTTATCCTACATCAATGCGTATACTCCAATTTATACAAATATTTTGTATCAAATTATGCCTATGTCTGTATGGACAATTATAGGTGTTGGTCAATATCTATTCCCATTAATTGTATTGTTGAAAATCAAGGTACCACCAAAGATTTGGTTCTACTATTTACTATATCCATTATTTGTTTACTCTTGGATTCCAGTAAATATTTTAGGGTGGTTCCGCCGTCATAATAAGGTATGGTCTCATACAGTCCATACGAGAGCTGTGGGCTTAGATGATGTTAAATTAACACGTATGGGCAATATGAATAAGAATGAAAAATAGAATCTGTAGGAGTGACTATGCATATTTTAATGTGTAATGACGATGGCATTTTAGCAGATGGTTTACGTCATCTTGCATCGTATTTAAGTCAATATTATAGAATTACCGTTGTAGCACCTGCTAATGAGCAAAGTGCTAAATCTCATGCATTGACGACCGAGGTTCCATTGAAATTAGATGCTTGCAATGGCGAGGATGAAAATCCTCGCCTTTATGCTCTAACGGGAACGCCGTCCGATTGCATGAAGTTCGGTCTCAGTTATTTATTGACTGATGATATGCCAGATCTTGTAATTTCTGGAATTAATCATGGATTTAATTTAGGCTCTGATGTATTGTATTCCGGCACTGTTTCGGCAGCTATGGAAAGTGGTTTTTACGGTATTCCCGGTTTAGCATTATCTGTTGAGAGATATTCTGTTGAACGGGGAGACGAGATGCATCCATTTATACATGAATTGATTGAGAAAATTTATGTGGCGGGCCAGTTTAGCGGTTTACTAAATGTGAACTTCCCATTACGTGGCACATGTGATTGGGATCATTTTAAAATGGTGAGCCAAGGCTTACAAACCTACAGTAATATTATCGAAGCTCGTATTAATTCAAGAGGACAGGATTATTATTGGTTAGCTGGCGAGCTAGACTATGGTGCTGAAAGTGTTCCTACGGATGTAGAATTTGCCCGTAAAGGCTATATTACAGGTGTCGCACTCACATGGAAACAACAATGTGATACGGATATGAAAAGGGTTCAAAATATTTTAGATGAAATATAAAAAATATGTTGACATTGCTTAGGGATGTCTGTATAATAACAAATGTTCCGATACGCCGGAGTGGCGGAATGGCAGACGCACTTGACTCAAAATCAAGCGGGTAACACCGTGTGGGTTCAAGTCCCACCTCCGGCACCAACATTAGGCGGTAAGACTTTTGTCTTACCGCCTATTTTTATATTTATGAATTTATATACTATAATATACATTATTAATTTCATGAGGTGACAGTATGGATCAAGGTGTAATTGATTATATTACAAATATCTTTGATATTCCTAAACTTACTCAACAGGTTAGCGCTGTACAGATGCCATTGCCATTATCTCGCTTGGCAGAAATACCATTAGATGGATCTGTAAATCAGTGCCAAGGATTTTGTTATAATTCCAAAAAAGACGTTTTTGCTTTAGCTTGTATTAATTCAGATAATACGAAGCAAATTATTTATGAAATTAATCCAAAAACTTTTACTGTTGTTGCAAAATATGAGTATAGTTATAAAAGTTTATTAGGTCATATGAATACCTTAACTTATAATTCTGTTAATAATCGTTACTATACAACAAATGCTGTTGTAAATGGATATAACCTTACTCCTATTGAAGCGGATAGCATGATTGTTGAAGCACCGATTAAACTAAAAGAGAAAGTTTTTAATTTTGCATATGATAAAGTACGCAATGAATATGTATCAATTGTGCCTTTAACAAACTCTGAACGGACAATTAATTATTACGACTCCAATTTTAATCGTATTCGTTCTTATAAAATTGATGCTAATCATACAAACTTAAATAATAACGGTGCTTACGCAACTAATGGAAATACTTTATTTACGACGTTGACAACCTTTGTATACGTCGATGAAGAGGGAGTTGTTAAAAATATTAGCCCTTATGCTTCTGGAATGGAAGTAGAAGACATGGATTGTCGAAATGGTCAAATGTATATGGCGGTCAATCGCAAAGGTAAAGTTGAAATTTATAGTTTGTCTAGCCTACCATTTTCGGTAAATGTCTAGATACTACCTATGTTTTAATCCCCTTTATGAGTGTATAATAATAGTATTAGAGTATTTTAGGAGCTATTATGAAATTAGGGAATGATATTATAGAGATTGACCGTATACGTCAAGCTATAGAGAAATCAAGTTCATTTAAAGCGCGCGTTTATACGATTCATGAGATTGAATATTGTAAAAGTCGGAATAAAGGATGCTTCGAATCCTTTGCAGGTATATATGCTGCAAAAGAGGCTTTTATTAAAGCTTTAGGTACAGGGATGAGGTATGGATCATGGCAAGATATAGAGATTTATCATGATGAATGGGGCGCACCCTTAATTCGTTTACAAGATACTTTCAAAGATATTTACGAAACATCAGGTTATACTGATATTCATGTATCGATTAGTCATTGCAAGGATTATGCAATGAGTACAGTTATACTTGAAGGAGCATAAGATGAATATTTTAACTACAGAAGATGCTCGATTTATAGATCGAGAGGTTCCTAAGCAATTAGGAATTTCTTTAGAAATCCTCATGGAAAATGCTGGACGTGGTATCGTAGATGCCTTATGGGGAGAGTACGATTTATTTTCCCTGAATAATGGCCGTTCCATAAATAGTTTTGTTTTATTTATATGTGGTACGGGTAATAATGGGGCAGATGGCCTTGTAGCGGCTCGCCATTTGATGGAGCAAGGCGTACCAGCACAAATTGTACTAGTAGGAGATATAAACAAGTGTAGTGATCTTTTTGCAGTGCAAATTGAGCGCTGCAAAGCTATGGGCTGTAGCATCGATATGTATGATGAATTCAATGATTGGTCCAACGTAGCCATCGCTGTGGAAGGCATCATGGGAACGGGCTTTACTGGAAGGTTAAGAGAGGTGACCATCGATATATTGAATGATATTGATACTATGCGTAGTCAGTATAATTTTGATTTGTGGGCTATTGATGTACCTGCAGGTTTGGATGCTACTACTGGTCATGTAGCGGAAGGCACACTGACCTATGATTATACTGTTACTTTTGGAGCTATCAAACAAGGTTTGTTATTATATCCCGGAAAGGCTATAGGAGGAACCGCTGTGGTTGCTCCATTGGGTGCTCCTTGGCAGCAGGTACTGGGTGAACGTGTTAGAACTATAACCATTGATTCTGATTTAGCAGAAAAAATTATCAACTATCGTACCCCAATGGCGCATAAAGGTGTCAATGGAAACACTTTAATTATTGGTGGTTCAAATGATATGATAGGAGCCCCTATTTTGGCTGCTGAAGCGGCAGTTCATAGTGGTGCTGGTAAAGTAACATTAGCTGTACCCAAAATAATTAAACAGATTGTACAAAGCCGTGTCATACCTGAGGTGATGGTTACTTCCACAGAGACTAATAAAGAACTTTTTGATTGTCGCCAAGTTGTTGCTATGGGACCAGGCCTAGGACGCACTAGTGATATTCCTAATTTTGTAGATTCTATTTTAGATAGCTACGAAGGTCCATTGGTTCTTGATGCAGATGCTCTTTATGCATTGGGCCATGTAGGTTCTGTTGATAAAGATGCCTTGCGTGATGGTGAGATTGAGTCTATATACGCGGTGAAACAAGATCTACCTTATTGTGTTATGACACCTCACTTAGGTGAATTTAGTAGACTTATTGATTTACCTATTAAATGGATTGAGCGCCATTATATTACGTTGGCTAGAGAATTTGCTAAGGCTCATCAAGTTATTCTTGTACTAAAAGGAATTCCTTCAATTGTGGCATTACCTGATGGAACAGTGTATGTAAATACTATCGGTAATGCGGGCATGGGTACTGGCGGTATGGGAGATGTGCTGACTGGTGTAATTGCTGGTTTTATAAGTCAGGGTTATTCACTACAAGATAGTGCTGTTCTCGGTGTATATGTACATAGTCGTAGTGCAGATATTCTGAATGAAACAAAGAGTTGGGGTTATACTCCGAGTGATGTCAGTACTTCTTTAGGTTGTGTTATTAGTGAATTGTTGGGAGATTATGAATGACAAATAGAATACAACGCTTTATAGCTTTCTTGTTGGTATTATGTATTCCTATCTTCGCCATTGCAGGATGCACAAATAATGATGTAGCAAACGCAGCAAATCAAGTAACTACTAACGCTAATGGGACTTACTCAATCGATACTAAAACGACTACCCCTGAAGGTAAGCTAGATGTATATATGCTAGATATTGGTCAGGGGGATGCTATATTACTTAAGGTAGGCGATGAGTATAGCATGATCGATACTGGTGACATAGAACATCGTGAAAATATTGTAGCTCAACTTAAAACTATGGGTGTAACAAAGCTAAAAAATATTATTATCACACATCCTCATGCTGATCATATGGGTGGTTTTTATGCTATTGCAAAGGCTATGCCTATTGAACATGTATATGATGATGGTATTGCTGTTGATAATAATATGTACAAAACCTATGAAAAATGGATTGAGAAAAATAAAATTCAACGAACTACTTTGAGAAGTGGAGATGTAGTTGATTTTGGGCATGGTGCTGTATTCATAGTATATGCTCCTTGGGTTGAACCTTTGACTGATAAAAAAGGAGAGACAGATCTTAATAATAATTCTATTGTAGGTAAATTAATCTTCGGTAAATTTTCTATGCTCTTTACGGGTGATGCTGAATTACAAGAAGAGAAAAAACTTATAAAAGAGCAGAATTCTAGATTGTTTTCTCGTATTCTTAAGGTAGGTCATCACGGTTCTCGTACAAGTAGCTCTGAAGATTTTTTGAAATCTATTAAGCCTGAAAGTGCATTAATTTCAAATGGCATGTATAATAAGTATGGTCATCCTCACGATGTGACATTACGTCGCTTGCAGGAAAATAATATTGCTATTTACCGTACAGATACGATGGGACGTATTCATATTAGTACGGATGGGAATGAATGGCAAATTACAACTGAACGTTAGTTTTGATTGCTTATACAAAAAATAATTTTATGAAACTGTTTTTTGTGTATTCTGAATAAGGTCTTTATATAGTAATATGTGTAATCGGCATACTAATCTTCATGTTTGTATGAAATAATCTATTTATAATCTAACATTAGTTTATGGATAGATTGGAACGATGAGATTTTGATAGATAAAAATATCATCGACTCATCTCTATGGTTTGGACACTATGTATGTCAGTTAGATTGGAGTGAATGTATTGCGTAAACTATTTTTAATGTGCCTTGCAGTCTTGATGGCGATACCTTTATTATTGACTCAAGCAAAGGCAGCTAATTTGGAAGATGCTCGATGGGTGACTAGAACAGATGCACCTGTACCATATGTTCGTATTGTTATGGACTTATCGGCACCTATAAAGGCATCTGCATCAATTAGCAAAGATGGGAAAACTACGACTGTTACTTTAAAGAATACAAAGCTAAAGACGGCTAAAGAGAACATTTCTATGGACTCAGCTATTGCTAGCTCTGCTAAACTTTCACAAGATGGCAGAGACGTTAAAGTAACAATCAAGACACCTTCATCTATTGATACTAGTGATGTAAAGGTTTTTTCCTTGAAAAAAGATACGGTTAATAAGAAACCGTATCGTATCGTTGTTGATGTTCAGAAAAAAGGTGCTGTAGCTAAGCCTGCTTACTATGGTAAAAAGCCATCTCAATCTGCACATCCAGCAAAAAATGTACCTACAGGATCTGGTAAATACTCTACTAGTGGCGGTTTATCTGGCAAAACAATTACTATTGACCCAGGACATGGTGGTAGTGATTCTGGTGCTATTGGACCTCACGGTGTACAAGAGAAAAACATTACACTACCAATTTCTATGTATTTGAAAAAATCTTTAGAAAATCGTGGTGCTAAAGTACTTTTGACTCGTACTACCGATGTAGATGTATATGGTCCTAATGCAAGTGGTGTTGATGAATTGGGGGCTCGTGTTAACGTGGCTAACCGTAGTAATTCTGATGTTCTTGTGAGCGTTCATATCAACGCATTTAATAATCCTAGCGTTGGTGGTATTGCAACATATTACTATAGCAAAACTGGTAACGATGCTCGATTAGCACAAAAGGTACAATCTCAAATTGCTAACACACCTGGTTTCAATGGTGATCGTGGCATTCAAGAGGGTAACTTATACGTGTTGAGACATTCTAATATGCCTGCAATTCTTGTAGAGCTTGGTTTTATCTCTAACCCTAATGAGGAACGTGTGCTACAATCTCCTCAAACTCAAGAAGACTTTGCTAACCGCATTGCAAATGGTATTGCTAATTACTTTGGAGGTTAATCGATGAAATTACGTAAACAAGTTCTATCGATTCTCTGTGTAGGTATGCTGGCATTTGTAGTGGGTTGTACACATGAACAAGCTCCTACAACAGGTAAAAGTGAACCTACGCAAGAGACGAAAGTCAATAAGGATGCAGAAACAAGTAAAGTATCTCAAGAAAAGGTTAAGATGGCCTTCTTTGTTCCTACGGAGGATGGTTCTGGGGTAAAACAAACTACCGTTGAGATAGAGGCGAATAAAGTTACGCCTAAAGCAGCTCTTTTAGCGATGTTAAATGTTGATAGAGCACAAAAATATCCAGTCTTCTCTAAGGATATTGAAATTACATCTGTTACTGTAAAAGATGGTATTGCTTCTGTTGAAGTAAATGATGCATTCGTAAAGGGTAATGGCGGAGACTTAACTGTTAAGTTACAAATGGCTGCTATTGTAAATACATTGACATCCTTTGATAATATTAATGGTGTTCTATTCGTCAATAATGGTAAAAAGGTGCCAACTGTAGGTTCCTTTGATACTAAAGAACCTGTTAAGAGAATGACGAATCTAATTAAAAAATAATTCTTTTAAGGACATTTATAGCAGATAGTTGATATATCAACTATCTGCTATTTTTGTTGTCTTTTATATATGTTACAATACAATAAGTAATAATCGGAAATTAGGTGATCAGATGCAATTAAAAGATGTAGGGGAATTTAATTTCATTCGTCAAATTCAAGATAACACGATTTATAATCCTAATACTGTAGTGTACGGTATTGGTGATGATTGTGCTATTTATAAAGCAGATCAAAATACAGAGCAATTGATAAGCACTGACACAATGGTGGAAGGTGTTCATTTTAGCTTTCACTATATGATGCCCTATGATGTAGGGTATCGCCTTATGACGGCTAATTTAAGTGATGTTGCGGCTATGGGTGGCATTCCTAGACAAATTGTATTATCTGTAGCCGCACCAGACCATGTTAATACAGTCATTCTTGATGAAATTTATAGGGGAATTAAAGATCAATGTATGAGATATCAACTCAATATATTGGGTGGAGATACTGTACGTACGGAAGGCCCCATGGTTTGGACTGTAACAATTATCGGAGAGGTTCCTAAAGGCACTGCGGTTATGCGAAGTGGTGCGAAAGTAGGAGATGTTGTAGGTGTTACAAACTATGTAGGTTATGCAGCTACAGGTTTAGGAGCATTATCTTATAATTTAGTAGGCTATGATATGACCAAAGTGGGGCATCAACGTCCTGAACCACAGATTGAATTGGGGCAAAAATTGCGACGACTTGGTATTCATAGTATGAATGATATTAGCGATGGACTAGGTAGTGAATTGAATGAAATCGCTGTAGCTAGTAATGTTTCCATTGTATTTGAAGAACAAGCAATCCCTTTACACGAGGAGACTTACGCATTAGCTAAGCATTTACAAACTAATCCAGTAGATTATGCTTTGTATGGTGGAGAAGACTTTCAGTTAGTCTTTACAGCGCCAAAATCACTACTTTCGGAATTGGAAAAGCTAGCAGGCATTACGTTGATTGGGGAAGTTTTATCTGGCCCTCCTCGGGTTCAAATGGTAACACTTGATAAAACGATTAAGACTGTAGAAGCGAAAGGATATAATCATTTTCATGAAGGATAAGGTACAGGTTCATTTAAAGACTCATACAGTAGAAGACACACAACAATTTGGCCAATTATTAGGCGAATGGGTTAAACATAATGGGCATCCTCTTTGTATAGCACTAGTTGGTGACTTGGGGACAGGAAAAACACATTTGTCGCAAGGCATTGCAAAGGGCTTTGGGGTTACTGAAGAAATTACAAGTCCTACCTTTGCCATAATGAATACCTATGATGTGAATCGAACTCATTTATATCATTTTGACGTATATCGCTTGGAAGATATTAGTGAACTGGAAAATATTGGATTTTATGAATATACAGAAGACTGCGTATCCATTGTAGAATGGGCAGATAAATTCCCTCATGAATTGCCTGATGAAACGCTATGGATTCATTTAACACGTATTGATGATACAAGCCGTTCCATTACATTAACTAGTGATTACCTTACAACGGGTGATTTAGTAGAAATAGGAGGCCCATATGTGGTTGGGAATTGAGACGAGCTCTCTCGTGTCGAGTGTGGCTTTAATAGATGAAAGTTGCCTAATTGGGGAATTGACCATTCAAGCTGGATTGACTCATTCTGAGCAGTTGGTACCTCATATTGATATGCTATTACGAGCTTCTCAAGTTGAAAAAAGTGAATTAAAAGGTATTATGGTTAGCATTGGACCTGGTTCTTTTACAGGCTTACGTATTGGTATGGGGACAGCTAAAGCTATGGCTTATGCCTTACAAATTCCTTTATATGGCGTAATGACCATGGACAGTTTAGCTCGTAATGTAGCTTATACGGACCGCACGATTTGTACTATTATCGATGCTCAGAAAAAACATGTCTATGCAGGTATCTACAAATATGATGGTAATGAATTGGTCTGCAAAGAGGAGCCTTTTGTCATTGCTGCTAATGATTTATTAGATCGACTCCGAGCCTCTGAAGAATATGTAGTGTTCCTTGGGGATGGCGTTAAGCGAATAGAGAAGCTACTAGATGAAAGTGATACAAATTTAACGATTTTAGATATATCGCAACGTATTCCAAAAGCTAGTTCTCTATTACTAGCTGGCCGTAGATTGGTAGGCTCTGAAGAGAGTTCTGACCCTATGGATATGGTTCCTTATTATATTCGACGATCAGAAGCAGAAGTGTTATGGGAAGAACGCCATAAAAATAATCCTGAAATGTTGAAACAAAATCCTACAGTTGTAGTTACTGAGGCAGCAGGAGTCGAATAATGGAGATTCGTTTGGCTACAATAGATGATGCTCAAGCTATCTATGCTATTGAACAACAGTCTTTTTCTGTTCCTTGGAGTTTAGAATCTGTTCTCGTTGAGTTAGAAGGGGCATCAAATAAATTATATATGGTAATTTGTGAGGAGAACAAAATTGTTGGATATGCAGGTGCTTGGCTTGTATACGATGAAGGTCAAATTACGAATATCGCCATTATTCCTTCCGCACGAGGTAAGGGATACGGATCAAAACTTACAAAACAATTAATAGATGAATGTCTTATGAGAGGTATGAAAGAAATTTTCTTAGAGGTGCGCATATCTAATCTTGCAGCATTGGCTATGTATAGAAATTTAGGATTTTCTGTAAAAGGAATTCGTAAAGATTATTATTCAGAGCCTATGGAAGATGCTTATATTATGTCTCTCGTTTCAGAGGAAATAGAATGAGTATATACACATTAGCCTTGGAAAGTAGCTGTGACGAAACCTCTGCTTCTGTCCTTAAGGACGGGCGCACTGTTTTGTCTAATGTTATTTCAAGCCAAGTGCCAATACATAGAAAATTTGGTGGCGTTGTACCTGAAATTGCATCACGTCATCATATAGAACAAGTGATACCCGTAATAGACCAAGCATTACGTGATGCAAATGTGACTTTACAAGATATCAATCATATTGGTGTTACGTATGGTCCCGGTCTTGTAGGGGCCTTATTAGTTGGTGTAGCTGCTGCAAAAGGGTTATCCTTTGCTACCGGGATACCCTTGGTGCCAGTGCACCATATGGAAGGTCATATTTTTGCAAACTTTTTAGCTAATCCAGAACTGGAGCCTCCATTTTTAAGTCTCGTTGTCTCTGGTGGTCATACCATGTTAGTACATGTAAAAGGATATGAAGAATTTGATGTTCTTGGTCAAACACGAGATGACGCAGCTGGCGAGGCTTTTGATAAGATTGCACGGGTCATGGGATTCCCTTATCCAGGGGGCCCTCATATCGATGCCCTTGCCGCTGAAGGGAATCCAGAGGCTATTGAATTTCCAAAGGCTTTAAGTGAACCAGGTAATTTTGAATTTAGCTTTAGTGGTTTAAAGTCTGCCGTTTTAAACTATTTAAATAGTAAGCAACAAAAGAATGAACCTATCAATCAATCTGATGTGGCTGCATCATTCCAGAAGGCCATCGTTGATGTGTTGGTAGAAAAGACGAAAGATGCCGCACATACTTTAGGTGAAAGTCGTATTACTATTGCTGGTGGTGTATCAGCCAATAAAGGATTACAAAAGGCTTTAGAAGCTATGTGTGTAGAAGAAGGTTTTACTTATTACAAACCACATAAAATTTTGTCTACTGACAATGCGGCCATGATTGGATGCCGAGCTTATTATATGGCGCAGGCCGGTAAATTTGGCGATTTAACATTGAATGCAAAGCCTAGTGTTGAAATTGGATACGTATCTTGGAAAGAGGATTAATCGTGGATATTGGTCAAGATATTTTAAATAGAACACCATTAGGACCATTACAAACCTCATTACTTGAGCATATTAGTAAACTCATATCCTTTGGCGAGTCTTTAACTCGTCAAAGGATACAGATTTTTACACCTCTACTAGAGACAGGACAAGGTGAGAGATCACAACAATGTGCAGATATGCTATGCATAGAACGCAGTGATCAAGGGATTACTACACGTCAATTAAAAGGCAGTCATACGTGGCATACTATGATGAAAGATGGTCAGCCACTTATCGGGTTAGATGACGAGCAGCGTCAACATGTCTTTCCTATCGTAGACAACGGAGGTCGTATTATTGGGGGGATATCTTTTACATTATCACCATCTATTAAGGCAGAACAATATGAGCAAGAATACGTTTTGTCTGATACGATGCAACGTCTTATGCTGACAGCTACTGATGAACAAATATTGTCTTACGAACCCATGTCCTATTTTGATGGTTTAATTATTTTCGACGACACTTATAAAATACTGTATGCTAACGATGCAGCTATGAAGTTAGTAGATATATTAGGCTTTGACCGTCGCTTGGTTGGTTCATCAATTTTTAGCAGTACCTTAAAGATGTCCGCTATACAGCAGGTATTATCAGATAGAAATATACTTACAAATGAAGAAATCTATCAAGATATGGTAATTCGTCAGCATATGATTCCTATTGCTATGGGGCGCAATGAAACGAGGTGCTTTTTAGTTCTTCATGATTGTACTCGTGAAAGTAAACAGCAACAAGAATTATTAGTTAAAAATTCCATTATCAAAGAGGTTCATCACCGTGTAAAAAATAACTTACAAACAGTAGCAGGTTTATTGCGCATGGAGGCGAGACGCTCTAGCTTGCCAGAGGTAAAACAAGCACTCCAAGAGGGAATTAATCGCATCGAGAGTATGGCTCTAGTTCACGATATAGTATCTCATTACGATGAGGATTATATCGGTATACGATCGATTTACGATGAATTATGTCGATTGTTGCGTATGAGTATGGTGCGACAAGACCAAGAGGTTACTTTTACTTACAGTGGCGAAGACATATTAATCTCCTCTCATATGGCAAGTTATGTATCTCTTATTATTAATGAGTTGATTACGAATAGCTTAGAACATGGGTTAGACGGTAGAAATGGTCAAATTCATTTGACTGTAACGGATATAAACGGGAGTATCGAACTAATCTTTTGGGATAATGGTAAAGGATTGCCTAGCAATTTTTCTTTCACATCTAATAAACGTTTAGGTCTAACTATTATTAATAATTTAGTTGCCCACGAGTTGAAAGGTAGTTTATCCATAGAAAATACTGGTACAGGTGTATTGGTGACGATACATATGAAGAAGGAGGCATAAATGCGCGTTTTAATCGTGGATGATGAATCCCTAATACGTATGGATTTACGAGATATTATTGAGTCTTGTGGTCATGAAGTCGTTGCAGAAGGTACAAATGGTGTTGAAGCTTTAGAACTTTGTAAAAAACATAAGCCAGATATTATATTGATGGATGTTAAAATGCCAGAATTAGATGGTATTGAGGCGGCACGTCAAATTGGCTTTCACCATGAAGCACCTGTAGTATTATTAACAAGTTATAGCCAGCAAGATTTAATCGATAAGGCTCGAGATTCTGGTGTATATGGCTATTTAATTAAACCAGTACGGGAGGAGCAGTTAGTTCCTTCCTTAGAGATGGCTTTAGGCCGCTATAAAAGTGATGCTCAGTTGCGCGAAAAGATGGCTGAGCTAGAACAGTCATTAGAAGATCGTAAAATCATTCAAAAGGGAACTGGTATATTAATGGAACTATATTCTATATCTGAAGTGGAAGCGTATAATCGCATTCGCACCTTAAGTATGAATAAACAAATATCTATTATAGAAACATGTAATCTCATTATTAAACAGTCTAATAAGTCAAATAACATCTAAAAAGTCAAAAAATCAAAATTAGTACTTGCAATTATTTTAACTTCGGTTATAATAATACTTGTGATTAGCACTCAATGAGTTAGAGTGCTAATAAATTATGGAGATTAACTATTAAAAAGGAGTGACATTATATGTTAAAACCATTAGCTGACCGCGTTCTTATCCGTCTAGAAGCAAAAGAAGAAAAAACTAAAAGTGGTATCTTCCTTCCTGATACAGCTAAAGAAAAGCCTCAAGAAGGTGTAGTTGTAGCTGTAGGTGCTGGTAAAGTATATGACAATGGTCAACGTGTAGCTCCAGAAGTTAAAGTTGGCGACACTGTTATGTTTGCAAAATATGCTGGTAGCGAATTAGAAATCGATGGCGCTACTCATTTGATTATTAGCGAACGCGATATTTTAGCAGTATTATAATCGCTGATTTATAGTCTATATGACTATAAAAACTGATGATACATTCTATATTGCCTAAAGGCACATATATTTCGTTACATTGGATAGTGTTACTATTTAGGAGGTAATACATATGGCAAAAGAAATCTTGTTTAATGAAGAAGCTCGTCGCGCTTTAGGCCGTGGCGTCGATCAATTAGCAAATGCTGTAAAAGTTACATTAGGTCCAAAAGGTCGTAATGTTGTGTTGGATAAAAAATTTGGTTCCCCAACAATTACAAATGATGGTGTAACCATTGCTCGCGATATTGAACTTCCAGATCCATTTGAAAACATGGGTGCTCAATTAGTAAAAGAAGTTGCTACTAAAACTAACGACGTAGCAGGTGATGGTACTACTACCGCAACAGTATTGGCGCAAGCTATGATTCAAGAAGGTATGCGCAATGTAGCAGCCGGTGCAAACCCAATGATTTTGAAAAAAGGCATTGAAACAGCAGTAAAAACTTTGGTTGAAGAAATTAAAAAACGCTCTATCAAAGTTTCTGGTAAAGCTGAAATTGCTCAAGTTGCAAGCGTATCCGCTGCTGACGAAGAAATCGGTGGTTTAATTGCTGAAGCTATGGAAAAGGTTGGTAATGACGGTGTTATTACTGTTGAAGAATCCAAAGGTTTGCAAACTGCATTAAATGTAGTAGAAGGTATGCAATTTGATCGTGGTTATATTTCCCCTTATATGGTAACTGACCCTGATCGTATGGAAGCTGTTATGGATAACCCATATATCTTGATCACTGATCGTAAAATCAGTGCCATCGCAGATATGTTGCCAACACTTGAAAAAGTAGTAAAAGTAGGCAAAGAACTTCTTATTATCGCTGAAGATGTAGAAGGGGAAGCATTGGCTACATTAGTAGTAAACCGTTTACGTGGTACATTTAAAGCTGTAGCCGTTAAAGCTCCTGGCTTCGGTGATCGTCGCAAAGCTATGCTTGAAGATATCGCTATCTTAACAGGCGGTACTGTTATTACTGAAGATATGGGTCGTAAGCTTGATTCTGTAGAGCTTGAAGATCTTGGTACAGCTCGTCAAGTTCGCATCACTAAAGATGAAACTACAATCATCGATGGCGCAGGTGATAAAGATGTAATTGCTAAACGCGTTAACCAAATCCGTGCACAAGTTGAAGAAACATCTTCTGATTTCGACCGTGAAAAATTACAAGAACGTCTAGCTAAATTGTCCGGTGGTGTTGCAGTTATCGAAGTAGGTGCTGCTACAGAAGTTGAAATGAAAGATAAGAAACTTCGCATTGAAGATGCATTGAATGCAACTCGTGCAGCTGTTGAAGAAGGTATTGTAGCTGGTGGTGGTACTACATTCATCGATATCATCCCTGCATTGAATACATTGGAAGCTACTGGTGACGTTCAAACTGGTATTAACCTTGTAAAACGCGCTGTAGAAGAACCACTTCGTCAAATCGCATACAACGCAGGTCTCGAAGGTTCTGTAGTAGTAGAAAAAGTTAAAAATACTGAAGCTGGTGTAGGTTTCAATGCCTTGACTGAAGAATACATCGATATGGTTAAAGCTGGTATTGTTGATCCTGCAAAAGTTACTCGTTCTGCCCTTCAAAATGCCGCATCTATTGCATCTCTTGTATTAACTACTGAAACAATCGTAGCTGATAAGGTAGATGAAAATGCAGCAGTTCCTGCAATGCCTCCAATGGGTGGTATGGGCGGTATGATGTAATCAGCTGCTTAGAATTAATTTTATAAGAAATATAATAATCCTAATGAATTGTGAATTACATTTTTTCATATTCATTAGGATTATTTTTTACTGATAAATTAATCTATTGTAAGGGTGTAATGTTTTAAATTTCAAATTTCAAAAAAACTATGATTGTATTTAAGCTGACTATATTATGTTGATTACATCGATAAAATTGATTTTGTATACAATGTATGATATAATTCTATAGAATTTAATAGTGAGTCTTATTGACATAGTTATTCTCTAATAGTATAATTAATGTATCGAATTTATTCGATTTGCTATATTTGAATTGAAAGAAGGATCACTATGTTGAACTTTATTTTTAAAAGTAAACCTAATTATGTAAACTTTGGCTTATTGATTTATCGCCTTGCATTGGGCATTTCCATGTTTTATCATGGTTATTTAAAATGGCTTAGCGGAGCTGAAGGGCTCTACAAAGTAGGGACTATGTTAGCACCTTTAGGTGTATCCGGTGGTTATGAGATGCTAGGCACTATGGCAGCACTTGCAGAAATGATTGGTGGTATTCTCATTGCTGTAGGATTATTTACACGTATTGGTGCTATTCTAGTTGTAGGTACTTTAGCAACTGCGACTATTGTGAGTTTGAATGGTAGTTTCTTTAGCTGGGACTACCCATCTCAATTAGGCTTTGGTGCACTTATGTTATTTTTTGCTGGTGCTGGTCGCTTTAGTTTAGATAAAGCTTTATTTAAATAATTAGGAAATTAGAATAAAAGACTCATCGGCTGATGAGTCTTTTATTTATGTAGAAAGGTTATCATGAACAAAAAAACAGTTCCATTCACGTCAGAACAATTAGAAAATATTATTGCTCAGTATCCAACTCCATTCCATATTTATGATGAAGAAGGAATTATTGAGAATATGAAATCTTTCATCAATGCATTCTCTTGGAATAAGGGATTCAAGCAATATTTTGCAGTTAAGGCAACTCCAAATCCATATATCATGCGTTTATTACAAAAACTTGGAGTTGGTGCAGATTGCTCTTCCTTAGCGGAATTAATTTTATGTGAAAAGGTGGGTATTACGGGACATGATATTATGTTCACATCTAATGACACACCATATGTGGAGTATAAAAAAGCACTTGAAATGGGTGCAATCATCAATCTTGATGATATTACGCATATAGAATATTTAGAAAAAAATCACGGCTCTTTGCCAGATACATTCTGCGTGCGTTATAATCCGGGTTCTTTAAAAGAAGGGGGCAATACAATTATTGGCCTTCCTGAAGAAGCTAAATATGGTATGACACGCGAACAAATATTTGAAGCGTACAAACAATTACAAGCTAAAGGTGTAAAACACTTTGGTATTCATACAATGGTTGTTTCTAACGAACTTGATATTGACGGTTTAGTTGGTACAGCAGAGCTTTGCTTTAATCTTGCTGTAGATATTAAAAAAGAACTTGGTATCACTGTTGAATTTATTGATTTAGGTGGAGGTGTAGGTGTAGCTTATAAACCAGAACAAACACCAGTAGACTTCCGCGTATTAAGCAAAGGTGTAGAAGAAGCGTATAATCGGATTTTAGTAGCTAATGGACTTATTGATGTAGTATTGGCTTATGAATGTGGGCGTATGGTAACAGGTCCATTTGGTTACCTTGTTTCTACTGCTATTCATAAAAAAGATATTTATCGTCATTACATCGGTTTAGATGCTTGTATGGCAAATCTTATGCGTCCGGCGTTGTATGGCTCTTATCATCATATTACCGTAATGGGGAAAGAAAATGCTCCCAAGGATCATGTATATGATGTAACAGGCTCCTTATGTGAAAATAATGATAAATTTGCTATTCAACGAGAGCTGCCAAAAATTGATATTGGAGATCGTGTCATCATTTACGATGCTGGTGCACATGGACATTCTATGGGTTTCAATTATAATGGTAAATTACGTTCTGCAGAGTTATTGCTACATAAAGATGGATCTGTTACACAAATTCGTCGTGCTGAAACATACGATGATTTATTTGGAACTCTTGATTTTTCAAACCTATAATTTAATATTGAGAATCGAATAGGATGAGAATTAATATTAATAAAAACCTATCAATATATGTAATACTTGATATTCTTTTAATTCCTGTATATTTTAGTAGGAATATCTTGCTATCATTTAGATAAGAATGTATAATGAGTGTAGATTGTTATGCACATACTTGCTAAGTTGGCGAGAATTACGGCGGTATTCACGTTAGTGCGTACCGCCTTTTTATATGTGTCAGTATATACGTTTTATATATAATGAGTGTATGTTTCTTATGGTTACATACAAATAAAAGGAGTGAACATTTTGGCTGAATTACTTCAGATAAAAGATTTAAAGGTATCTGTTGAAGAGAAACAAATCTTGAAAGGTATTGATTTAACAATTAATAAAGGTGAAATTCATGTTGTGATGGGGACAAATGGTGCTGGTAAATCTACACTTGCTAATGCAATCATGGGTAACTCTACATATACAGTAGATAGTGGTTCTATCATTTTTGATGGTAAGGATATTACGGAAGATGCAGTAAACGATCGTGCAAAAGCGGGTATTTTTATGTCCTTCCAAAATCCAATTTCTATTCCTGGTATTACTGTAGAAAACTTCATTCGTACAGCTAAATCCACAATTACTGGTGAAAATGTACGTGCATTATCTTTCAAAAAAGAATTGAAAGAAAAAATGGATGAATTATCCTTTGATTTATCTTATGCGCAACGTTATGTAAATGAAGGCTTCTCTGGTGGTGAACGCAAGAAGAATGAAATTCTTCAAATGTCCATTTTGAATCCTAAATTGGCTATTCTTGATGAAACTGATTCTGGCCTTGACGTAGATGCGGTTCGTATCGTATCTGAAGGTGTACAACGTTTCCATAACGAAGAAAATGCTGTATTAATCATTACTCATCATAACCAAATTTTACAAAAACTAAAACCAGACTATGTTCATGTGTTGATCAATGGCAAGATTGTTAAAACTGGTGATGCTTCTCTTGTACGTGAAATCGAAGAAAAAGGTTATGACGCATACAAAGCATTAGCATAGGAGGCATAATGGAAGAAAGAAAGAAAACCCAAGTCGCGGATATGGACCGTGGCGTCTATGATATAAAGAACGAATTTGAATATTCTTATATCTCTGATGCCGGTTTAACAGAAGATATTATCCGTGAGATTTGGTCTAATAAAAATGAACCAGAATGGATGCTCGATTTCCGTTTAAAGTCTTTGGAAATCTATAATCGCATGGGCATTCCGAATTGGATTCCTGATATCTCGGGCTTAGATATGGCAAATATTCATACATATGTTAAGCCTAAAGTAGATATGAAAGAAAACTGGGATGAAGTTCCAGAAGAAATTAAAAGTACTTTTGACCGCTTAGGTATTCCAGAAGCGGAAAAAACATCTCTAGCTGGTGTTGGTGCTCAATATGATTCTGAAGTTGTTTACCACAGTATTCAAGAAGATCTTGTTAAGCAAGGTGTTATCTATACTGATATCGAAACAGCATTACATGAACATGAAGAAATCGTAAAAAAATACTGGATGACATTAATTCCACCTACAGACCATAAATGGGCTGCTCTTCACGGTGCCGTTTGGTCTGGTGGTTCCTTCGTATACGTTCCTGCAGGTGTACAAGTAGAGATTCCATTGCAATCTTACTTCCGTTTGAATGCACCAGGTGCTGGTCAGTTCGAACATACGATGATTATCGTAGAAGAAGGGGCTAAATTGCACTTTATCGAAGGTTGTTCTGCTCCTAAGTATGATGTGTCTAACCTTCATGCAGGCGCTGTTGAACTGTTCGTTAAAGATAATGCTACATTGCGTTATTCTACAATTGAAAACTGGTCTAAAAACATGTACAACCTTAACACAAAACGTTGTGTAGTAGGTAAAAATGGTACAATTGAGTGGGTATCTGGTTCCTTTGGTTCCAAAGTTTCTTGTTTGTACCCAATGAGTATTCTCAACGGTGAAGGTGCACATGCTGAATTTACAGGTGTAACATTCGCAGGTGAAGGACAATTCCTCGATACAGGTTGTAAAGTGGTACATAATGCACCATATACAACAAGTAATGTTAACTCTAAATCCATTTCTAAATCCGGTGGCGCTGCAATTTATCGTGGCCTTTTGAAGATTGGCCCTAAAGCTGAACATTCCAAAGCAACAGTTTCTTGTGAATCCTTGATGCTTGATGCTGAGTCTCAATCTGATACAATTCCGGCTATTATCGTAGAAAATGACAATGTGGATTTAGGTCATGAAGCTAAAATCGGTCGTATTTCCGACGAAGCAATTTTCTATCTTATGACTCGTGGTATTAGCGAAGAAGAAGCTCGTGCGATGCTAGTTCGTGGTTTCGTAGAGCCAATCTCTAAAGAATTGCCACTTGAATATGCAGTAGAAATGAACAATCTAATCAATCTTGAATTAGAAGGTTCTATCGGTTAAGGAGGAATTATGAGCGAATTACTATTTAATGAACTCCCTAGACCGACATTCAGATGGTTGCGCGTTAATCATACTGTAAGCTCTCTAGCTGGAGAAGATACAGCGGTACAATCCATCGCTGTGGAAGCTAATAAAGATATACTTTCACCATTACCTGTTGGTACAGCATTACTAGATGGTAATTATGAAGGTGCTAATAAAGAAGCTGTTCATGTATTAGTTGAAAAAGCGGAAGGCTATGCTATCAATGTGCCTCCTAAGGCGAAAGAAGTTGTAGGCATCCGCATTGATGCTAATGCTCGTGTGGCAAACCGTTTCCAATTTATCGTTGGTGAAGGTGCTGAGCTAGAAGTACAATTCTATGTAACTGGTTCTGGCGATGCATTGACAAATGTTAGCTATTTAAACGAATACGATGTGAAAGAGGCTGGTAAGGTTGTAGTAAAAAAGGTAAATCTTTTGCCTGAACATGTACAACATATTGAGCATCGATACACTAAATTAGAAGAAAAAGCAGATGTAGAATACATCAATATTGAAATTGGTGGCAGTGAAAACATCTTGAATTACTATCATGATTTAGTAGGTCAAGAATCCCGTATGGTTCATGACATTGCTTATCTTGGTAATAAAGAGCAAAAATTTGATATTTCTATGGTTATGAGTCATGGTGGTAAAAAATCATTTAGTGATATTCATACCTTAGGTGCTCTTAGTGGCAATTCTAAAAAATCCTTCAGAGGGACCCTTGATTTCCTTAATGGAGCAACAGCTTCTGAAGGTGCGGAAGAAGATACTTGCTTATTGTTAGATCCAACTGTAAAATCTGTTTCGTTACCACTTTTATTGTGTAAAGAAGATAATGTAGTTGGTAATCATGCAGCAAGTGCAGGCCAAATTGATCATAATAAATTGTTCTATATCATGAGCCGTGGCTTTAGTGAGGTAGAGGCAAAACATATCATTGTTGAATCTATGATTCGACCTATTATTGATCGCATTGGTGATGAAACGATTGAAGAAGCAGCGTTAGCAGCTGTACGTAATAAAATTTAAAGAGGCGTTTTTATGAGACCAATTGCAGAAGCATACAAAGACTTTCCTATATTACATAAAGAGCATAATGGGCATCGTGTTATCTATTTAGATAGCGGTGCTACTGCTCAAATTCCACAGTCCGTAATTGACCGTGTTGTGGAACATATGACACAACGTAATGGTAACCCACATCGTGGTTCTCATATTTTAGCCATTGAAGCATCTGAAGACTATGAAAATGCACGGGATCGCGTAGTTGAATTTATCAATGCTCGCGAACGAGAAGAGGTTATATTTACACGTAATAGTACGGAGTCAATGAACTTGATTGCCCACAGCTATGGCCTTCATAATGTGAAAAAAGGTGACAAGATTGTCATTACTGTTGCTGAACATCATGCGAATCTTGTAACATGGCAATATGTGGCAGAACAGAGGGGGGCAACCTTAGAATACATGTATCTTGATGAACATGGGCACTTAAAAGTTGGTGAAATCAATAAAATTGATGAAAAGACTAAAATTGTTGCTTTCGCTCATGTTAGTAACGTGCTTGGTATGGAATTCCCAGTAAAAGAATTAACTGAGAAGGCTCACTCTGTAGGTGCTATTGTTGTTCTAGACGGTGCTCAATCTACACCTCATAAAAAAATTGACGTACAAGCATTGGATTGCGATTTCTTCGTATTCTCTGGCCATAAAATGTGTGCATCTCAAGGGATTGGTGTACTATACGGTAAACGTGATTTATTAGAAACTATGCCTCCATTCCTATTGGGTGGCGATATGATTGAGTATGTAAAAGAGCAAACTGCTACATTCAATGAGCTTCCATATAAGTTTGAGGCAGGTACTCCAAATGCTGATGGTGCCGTTTCCTTGCATGCAGCTATTGACTATTTGGAATCCTTTGGAATGGATGCTATAGAAGCCTATGAAGAGGAGTTAGTAGCTTATATTCTTCCTAAGATTGTTGAATTGCCACATGTCCATGTTATTGGTTCTCAAAATCCTAAGGAAAAACATGGCGTTATTGCGTTCACTGTAGATGATGTACATCCTCATGACGTAGCTACAATTTTGGATTCTAAGGGGATCTGCGTTCGTTCCGGTCACCATTGTGCACAACCATTAGGTGCGTTCTACAATGTATCTGCATCTACTCGTTTAAGTATGTACTTATACACTCGCAAGGAAGATTTAGACGCATTCCTTGAAGTATTAAAGACTGTTCGTTCAGTAATGGGTTTTAAAGATTAGGAGAATTACCACTAATGGAAATGGATCAATTATATACGGAACTTATTTTGGAACATAACCAAGATAAACGTAATAAGCATGAATTATCTGAATTTACAAATTCTGAACATGGACATAACCCTAGTTGTGGTGATGATCTAACATTACAACTCAATGTAGTAGATGGTATCATTAAAGATGCTGCATATACAGGTTCTGGCTGTGCTATTAGCCAAGCATCTGCATCTATGATGATTGATATCATTAAGGGCAAATCTGTTGAGGAAGCGCTTCGTTTAGTAGAAATTTTCTTGGGTATGATTAAAAAAGAGATTACCGATGAAAATGAGTTAGAAGAATTAGAAGATGCTATGGCTCTACAAAATATTTCTAATATGCCAGCACGTGTAAAATGTGCAGTTCTTGCATGGCATACATTGAAAGAGGCTTTAAAGAAATAATATGAAGAAAACGATATTATTTGATTTAGATGGAACCTTAACTGACTCTCAAGAAGGTATTCTTAAAAGCATTAAATTTGCATTGGAACATTTCGGTTATACTGTACCTGATGAAGAAACATTACAATTGTTCTTAGGACCACCATTGGTAGATGCTTTCCAAGAACATTGTGGTTTGACCTTTGAGCAAGCGGAAGAAACATACTTTAAATTCCGTGAACGTTATGGTACCATCGGTAAATTTGAAAATAAAGTATATCCGAATATTGTAGACTTATTAGCTAAATGCAAAACTGAACAATATACTATAGCTGTAGCTACTGCAAAACCAGAACATTATGCTAAAGATATTCTTGATCACTTTGAATTGACACCATACTTTGATGTTATTGTTGGCGCTAATTACGAAGCGGGATTGTTACACAAAAAAGAAATTCTTGAAAAAGCTCTCACGCTATGTGGTAACCCATTAACTGATGAAAATGGTCGTCGATTGACATTCATGGTTGGAGATCGTAAGTACGATGTAGAAGCAGCTAATGAACTTGGCTGTATCTCCATTGGTGTTACCTATGGTTATGGTACGGAATTTGAGTTAAAAGAAGCTGATGCCGAATATATCTGTGATGATGTTGATGAAATTGCTGATGTTCTTAATCTTGAAGAAATGATGGTTCGTAGATAAGCTATATAAGTAGAATTACATATCAACCCAAATAAAAAGCTAGAGGAAATCCTCTAGCTTTTTTGCATCTTCATTTTATGTTATTTTTTTAGGCCACTCTTTTTAGCTAATGTTTTGATAACCTTAGCACTTTGTTTTTTCAACTTGCCCCCTGTTTGTTTGAGTTGGATGCGTGTACGAGAAACACGACCAAGTGTAGTGATCTTAGTTTTGCGACGTGGCTTCATATCACGTTCGTTACCAAAGTCGCCACGTTGCACACTTGTTGCCTTTACTTTTTCAGCTCTAAAAGATTTACGTAGGGCTTTCATAATTAATGTAAGTGGTAATGTTTGCTCGAAGGAATACAAATCAACTGCTACATAACCAAGTGCAGGATATGTGTGCAATGTAAAGTGAAAACCTGGTGCGACAGAAAGGAGGGCGATTTCCTCGTCCATAACTTGACAACTGATTTCATCTACATCAAGTTCAGCTAAGTCAAATGCGGTTGCTACACTTTCCTGTACAGCTGTAGCGGATGAAATTGAGTCTTCATCGCAGGAATATAAATCAATTAACAGTTCTTGTCCTAATGCTTCTGCCATAACAACACCTTCCTTCAGAAAATAATATCTCATTTATTATACATAGATTTAAGGATTAAGTCCAATTATATGAGAATACATTAAAAGTCAAACGTTATTTTTATAAAATTTGACTTTTATATTGACTAAGGTCAAAAAGTCAAATATAATAGAGTTATGCTAAAGAACAAATAGTCAAAACTATAGTAAATAAACTTTAAAGGGGTGTTTTTTATGAGTATGATAGCTGATAAAATAGAAAAATTTATATTAGACCGTATGCGTGAAGAACAAGAAAAGCTAATTTTAAAGCGTAATGAATTGGCTGATGAATTAGATTGTGCGCCATCCCAAATTAGTTACGTATTAAGTACGCGTTTTTCTAATGAGCGCGGTTTCGATGTTGAGTCAAGACGTGGCTTGGGTGGATATATTCGAATCAAAAAAATTAACCCAGAAAGTTCAGATTCTTTACCTGCTGTTACAACTTATCGGATTTATGAAGGTCCAAATACGGTAGAACGATTAATTGATATGCGAGATGTAGATCAATCATTATTTCAATTATTACAATCTGAAAAGATTACCCGTCGTGAAGCTCAATTGATGCATAATTCTTTTGCTACATTAATTGAAAATGTAGACGTAGAAGAACGTAATGATGCTGTTCGTCAATTATATGCATCAATGGTGGACACTTTGCGGAAGGAGTGATGATTTGTGTTATGTGATCATTGCCATAAAAATGAAGCTACTATCCATATGACTAATATCATAAATAATCAAAAGACTGAGCAACATCTTTGCAGTAGTTGTGCCACCGAGTTACAACAAGCTGGGAAATTATCTCCTTATAGTTCTTTTATGAATGATATGTGGGATAATAACTTTTTTACTAATGATTTTTTTAAGAATATGGTGTATCCAGATAACTTATTAAAAGCTCATCAATCTAAGAGATGCCCTCAGTGTGGTATTACTTATGATGAATTCAATCGGGTAGGTAAGTTTGGCTGTGGTCAATGTTATGAGACTTTTAATAGTGAAATAAATCCATTATTAGAACGAATACAAGGTAGTTCTGAGTATGAAGGGACTATACCTAGTCGTGGTACTAATGTTTTTAAAGCAAAGTATGAAGTAAAGCAATTGCGCCGTCAATTAGATACAGCTATTCAAGCTGAAAACTTTGAAGAAGCCGCAATTTTGAGAGATAAAATTAAAAATCTAGAAGTTATCATTGATGGTGATAACGAATAGGAGGTTCTTATGTTAGATACTATATTGGACTCTCCGCTAAGTCAGTGGCTGTGTCAGGATACAGAGGCGACAGACCACATTGTAATTTCAAGCCGTATACGATTGGCGAGAAATTTTGATGATATATTGTTTACGAATCGTGAAGATACAGTTTCCTTAGAAAAAGTGAATACAATCTCTCGAGGCCTATTGCCAATATTAAAAAAGGCTGATGAGCACCAATATACAAATATTAGCCTTGAGCAATTAAGTCAACGTGAACGTGCTGTCTTAGTTGAAAAGCATTTAATGAGTCCTGCTTTAGAGGAACAATTACCGTATCGTAATTTGATCGTATCTGATGATGCTTCTATCGCAATTATGGTAAATGAAGAAGATCATTTACGTATTCAATCTATGGCTCCAGGACTTAAATTGCAACAAGCTTATAATCATGCGGTTCAAATTGATAAAGCTATCGAAGCAAAATACCCTTATGCCTTTGATGAGCGATTTGGTTATTTAACTGCTTGCCCCACTAATGTGGGTACAGGTTTACGGGCCTCTGTTATGTTACATTTACCCGCATTGACGTTATCTGGTCGTATTACGAGACTTATTCATAACATAATACAATTAGGTTACTCTGTACGAGGGTTGTATGGGGAAGGTTCCGAAGCTTTAGGTTGTATTTACCAGATTTCTAATCAACGAACGATGGGTATTAGTGAAGAAGCAACTATTGAGCAATTGATTAAAATCGTAGAAGGAATTATTGCGGAAGAACGAAAGTCTCGGCAATCTTTATTACACAACGATAAAGAAGGTTTGGAAGATATACTTTGGCGATCCTATGGAATTCTACAATATGCACGACGTGTAAGCGGTAAAGAGGCACTTAGTAAGCTTAGTGACATTCAATTAGGTGTAGATTTAGAAATATTACCATTCTGGGGTAAAGATACTTTTAATGAGCTTGTTGCTATAACTAGACCAAACTTCCTCTCTAAATACTTAGGTAGTGAAAATTTGACAGATACCGATCGCGACAGCTATCGTGCAAAGGTGATACGTCAAAAACTTTCAAATTAATATAAGTACATAAATAATTAATGCATGATTATTTATTTTGTATAGATTGATTTATATAATTTTCTTAGTTTACTGTTAAGAGATTTGTAAAAAATAGTAAATATTAATACTAGATAGCATAATAGATTAATAGAGTTTAATATTATTTTTGATATTCCAATGGTTATTTCACCATTGTTTATATATATTTGAAAAGAAATAATTACAATTTACATAGATAGATGAGGTGATATTATGATGCAACGGTTTACAGACGATGCACAGCGTGTTCTTTCGTTAGCTCAAGAGGCTGCTTTGGAGTTAGGACATGACTATGTCGGTACTGAACACGTACTCATCGGCCTTACAAAGGTTAAAAATGGTGTAGCAGCTAAAGCTTTAGAAGAGCTTAGCCTTGTTACAGAAGATATTTTTGAAGCTGTAGAAGAACATGTAGGACGTGGTAATAAAAAAGCAACGTCAATATATATGACACCTCGCGTCAAACATGTGCTTGAGCTTGCCATTCAAGTAGCAAATCAAATGAATCACAATTACGTTGGTACTGAGCATATTCTATTGGGCCTACTTAGCGATGGTAGCGGTGTTGCAGTTGCTATTTTACGAGCTATGAATATACGTAGTAATGATGTAGTAGAAGCAATTCGTAGTATTCTTGGCTCGAATAAAGGTAGCAACAATGGTGGTCAAGAGGGAATGAATAGCAATAATGATTTAGGTGAGCTGTCAGATTTTGCAACTGATCTTAATGAGTCTGCTAAACAAGGTAAGATTGATCCTGTTATTGGCCGCGATACGGAGATTCAACGAGTCATTCAAATTCTCAGCCGTAGAACTAAAAATAATCCTGTTCTTATTGGTGAACCAGGTGTAGGTAAAACAGCTATTGCCGAAGGCTTGGCACAGCGTATTGTGACTGGTAATGTACCGGAGATTTTACGTAATAAACGCATTATTTCTCTTAGTATTGGTTCTATGTTAGCGGGTGCCAAGTACCGTGGTGAATTTGAAGAACGGTTGAAAAAAGCCATTGATGAAGTACAACAACATGATGATATGATTATCTTTATAGATGAAATTCATACATTGGTTGGGGCAGGTGCTACTGAAGGCGCTATGGATGCAGCTAATATCTTAAAGCCTGCTTTGGCACGAGGTGAATTCCAAGTTATCGGTGCCACAACACTTGATGAATATAAGAAACATATAGAAAAAGATGCTGCTTTAGAGCGTCGTTTTCAACCCGTTCAAGTAGGAGAGCCTAACGAAGAGGATGCTCTTGAAATTTTAAAGGGATTAAGAGATCGGTATGAAGCTTTCCATAAGGCTAAGATTACAGATGAGGCATTAACAGCAGCTGTATCTTTATCTAGCCGATATATTACAGATCGATTCTTGCCTGATAAGGCTATCGATGTAGTCGATGAAGCTGCATCTAAGGTTCGTATGAAAGTATTTTCTGCAGCACCTGATGTTAAAGCATTAGAGGATCGCCTTAATACAGTTAAGAAAGAAAAAGAAGCTGCTGTTACGTCTCAAGATTTCGAAAAGGCTGCAGAGCTTCGCGATGAAGAACAATCACTATTAAAAGAAATTGGTGATAAAAAATCTATCGCTAAAGAAAAAAGAGATCAAAAATTAATAGTAACAGAGGAAGACATAGCTGCTGTAGTAGCGCAATGGACAGGCATTCCAGTGGCTAAAATTGCAGAAGAAGAGTTTGCAACCTTACTACATTTGGAAGAAGAACTTCATAAACGCGTAGTAGGTCAAGATGAGGCTGTTACTGCTGTAGCTAAAGCTGTACGCCGTGCAAGGGCTGGATTAAAAGACCCAAAACGGCCTATTGGTTCATTCTTGTTCCTTGGGCCAACTGGTGTAGGGAAAACTGAGCTAGCAAGAGCGCTTGAATCCTCCTTGTTCGGCGATGAATCTGCTATGATTCGACTTGATATGTCTGAATATATGGAAAAACATACTGTGTCTCGCTTAGTCGGTGCCCCTCCAGGTTATGTAGGTTATGAAGAAGGTGGCCAATTAACAGATGCGGTACGTCGTAAACCATATAGCGTTATTCTCCTCGATGAAGTAGAGAAAGCACATGCAGATTTCTTTAATATCTTGTTACAAGTTCTTGATGATGGTCGTCTTACTGATAGCCAAGGTAGAACTGTTGATTTCAGAAATACAGTTATTATCATGACAAGTAACTTAGGTGCTAAAGCTTTACATAAGAACTCGCCAGAACTTGGTTTCTTAGCAGCTAAAAAGTCTGATTCTAATGTAGATGAAAATAAAGGAATTGATTTTAAAGAGGCTAAGAAATTGGTAATGGATGCGGTGAAACGTCATTTTAGACCTGAGTTTTTAAACCGTATCGATGAAATGATTGTATTCCATCCATTAACAGAAGCGGACTTAAAAGAAATTGTAACCATTTTAATGAGTGATGTCACAAAACGCCTTGGAGAACGTGATTTACAATTAGAAATAACTCCTGAGGCTATGAAATTACTCGTTAAGGAGGGCTCTGATTTCACAATGGGGGCTCGACCATTAAAACGTGCTATTCAACGTTTAATTGAGGACCCAGTGTCCGATCTTATTTTGAAAGGAGATGCAAAAGAAGGTAAAATTATTAAAGCAGATGCAAAGGATAACAATCTTGTTGTATCAATATGATAAAAATACAAATTATACAGTTGATGACTACCTTTCATATAAAAAATATAAGTTAAATGGTATACTATAGAATGATGATAGTTAACCATGTAGTAAAATTATGCATAAAAGGTCATGAATGGTTATCATTCATGACCTTTCTTTTTAAATGTATTGAGGTGTTATGGCAAAAGCAAAATCTGTATTCTTTTGTCAAAATTGTGGGGCTGAATCCTCTAAGTGGATGGGCCGTTGTCCACAATGTGGAGAATGGAATACATTAGTTGAAGAAATCATTAAAGAAACTAAACATAGTCGAATACCTTCTCGAGGTGTTGGAAATCAAACGGCGAAGCCTACCGCCTTGCCAGATATCGAAATTTCTTCTATTGCACGCGTATCTACAACCTTTGGTGAAATTGACCGTGTATTAGGTGGTGGCATAGTGCCTGGTGCTCTAATGCTTTTAGGTGGTGATCCTGGTATTGGTAAATCTACTCTGTTACTACAAGTATCCCAGAAGGTAGCCGATACAGTAGGAGCAGTTCTTTATGCATCTGGTGAAGAGTCTCAGTTACAACTTAAACTTAGAGCAGAACGACTGCATATTAATAGTGAACGGTTACAAGTTATTGCAGATACTGATCTAGATCATATATTGGAGCAAGCTGAAGCAATGACTCCTTCCTTACTAGTCATTGACTCTATACAAACTATGTATACTGGAGATATAGATGCTGCGCCAGGCAGTGTTAGTCAAGTTCGTGAATGCACATCTCGCCTACTTCGCTTCTGTAAAGAACGAAATATACCTACTGTAATCATTGGTCATGTAACAAAGGAAGGCAATATTGCAGGGCCTCGTATGTTAGAGCATATGGTAGATGTAGTGCTTTACTTTGAAGGGGAGCGTTCTTATCAATTCCGCATATTACGGTCCATTAAAAACCGTTTTGGTTCTACATCAGAAACAGGTATTTTTGCCATGGTAGAGAAAGGGTTACAAGAATTATCCAATCCATCTGCTTCTCTCTTGGCAGAGCGTTCCGATGAAGAAAGTGGCAGTGCTGTTATGATTTACCTCGAAGGGGTTCGGCCCATCTTAGTAGAGGTACAAAGCTTGGTCGTTACTACGGCCTTTGGTATGCCTAGACGTACGGCGATTGGTTATGATCTTAACCGATTAATTGTATTATTAGCAGTCTTAGAAAAACGCTGTGGCTTTACATTAGGCAATAAAGACGTGTATGTAAATGTCATCGGTGGTCTCAAGGTAAATGAACCTGCTTGTGATTTATCTATGGCGGTTGCCATTGTTTCAAATCTGAAAAATCGAATTGTTCCAACAGATATGGTAATTTTAGGTGAAGTAGGCTTAACTGGTAATGTTCGCAGTATTCCTCGCATTGAACAGCGTATAAATGAAGCCAAGAAATTAGGTTTTAAAAAGTTTATTATTCCTGAAGGCAACTATAAACAAATCAAGGATAATGATAGTTCTATCAAAATTAGAGGTGTCAAATCTATACAAGAGGCGATGCAGCTCGTATTTTCATAATTAGGGGGTGATTTCATGATTTATCGGATTTTACGCTATGTAATATCCATTTTAGTAGGTACAGCAGCCTACGTGGGAATGGATAGCTTAGCACCTATTATTGACCCATATTTGGTTTCTCAATTTGAATCTTTTGGGGACATGTCATTAACAATTGCACGTATTGCAGTATTAATCGTAGGTACTCTATTAGGCCTTGTTATTGGTTATCTGATTTCATCATTTATTCTGAAACAAGGTTTAGTAATTGCTAAAAGATTAGAGCGTATTCTTACTCATATTCCAAATCAAGAATTGATTGCAGGCACCATCGGTTTATTATTCGGCCTTATTATTGCAAATCTAATTGGTGTTGCATTCAATCAAGTACCTATTATAGGACCTTATATTCCTATAATTTTGAGTGCTATTTTTGGATATAGTGGACTTAAAATCATGGCTCGTAAAGGCCCCGAAATGTACAATAATTACGTACAACAATGGGGAGGAGATAGCACTAAAAAAACAAGTCGTTTTAAAATGTTTTCAACTCATAAATTAGATAAATCCTCTAGTACGCCAAAATTACTAGATACTTCAGTTATCATTGACGGTCGTATCAAAGAACTATGTGCTACGGGCTTCATTGAAGGCCCTCTTATGGTGCCACTATTTGTATTAAATGAGTTACAGGTAATTTCTGACTCTGCGGATGCTACGAAACGCAACCGTGGCCGACGTGGCCTTGATATTTTGAAGGATATGCAAGATGCCAATAAGGTAGCTATAGAAGTTGTTGAAGATGATTATGATGATCTTGTAGAGGTTGATTCAAAACTTATGCGACTTGCTTTAGATAAGCAATGGAAATTGATGACTAATGACTTTAACTTGAATAAGGTGGCTCGTGTACAGGGTATTGAAGTGCTTAACCTCAATGAATTGGCAAATGTATTAAAACCTGCTCTAATCGCTGGAGAATGGATTCGCGTTCAAATCATGAAAGAAGGTAAGGAAGTACACCAAGGTGTGGCTTATCTCGACGATGGCACGATGATTGTCGTAGAGGATGGTAAGCCTTATGTTGGTCAAAATGTAGAGGTTATGGTTACATCCATATTACAAACGAGTGCAGGACGGATGATTTTTGCTCGTGTAGATGGAGGACAAAATGGGCAAGGCAATTAGTTGTATCGTTCTCGCTGCAGGTGCTGGTCGCCGTATGGGATATAAAGAAAATAAGATATTTATTCCTTTAGGGGGATATTCTATTATTCAACGTACCATACAGAATGTAGAAAAGATTGAAGGTTTAAAAGAAATTATTCTTGTTGTAGCTGAAGGCGAACAAGAATATATGTCTAACCATATTCAAGGGTTGGATTTGCATATTCCTGTAAAGATAGTGCTTGGTGGAAGAGAACGTCAAGATTCTGTGGCATATGGGCTCAAAGCTGTATCAGAAGATAGTAATATTGTGCTAGTACATGATGGAGCGCGTCCATTAGCATCAACGAAACTGTTTGATTCTGTTGTTAGGGCCGCAATAGAATATGGAGCTGCTACTGTAGGTGTCCCTGCTACGGATACGATTAAACGAGTTGATACAGAGCATACTGTAATAGAAACATTAAAACGCAGTGAATTATACCAAATTCAAACGCCACAAGGCTTTCAAAAAGATCTATTTAAAGAGGCCCATCAAAAGGCTTATGATGAAAAATATTTAGGCACTGATGATGTGTCCCTCGTTGAGCATTTAGGGCAGCCTGTACATATAGTAAGTGGAGACTATTGTAATATTAAGGTGACCACTCCTAATGATATTGCAGTAGCAAAACGATATTTAGGAATTGAGGATAAGCGTATGCGCGTTGGATTTGGTTATGATATTCATCAATTAAAAGCAGGTCGTCCTTGTATCTTAGGTGGTGTTCATATCGAATCTGACCTTGGCCCTGATGGACACTCCGATGCGGATGTTCTCATTCATGCCTTGATGGATGCCATGTTGGGAGCTGCAGGTTTACGGGATATTGGATACTATTTTCCACCTGAAGATGACCAGTATAAAGGGATTTCTAGCATGCTTTTACTAGAAAAAGTAAATTTCTTATTGAAAGAACGTGGGTTACAAGCCTATAATATTGATATTATGGTTATTTCTGAGACACCTAAATTAAAACCTCACATCGATATGATGAAGGCTAATTTACAGTCTATATTAGAGATACCATTAGATCGCATTAGTATTAAAGCGACAACAAATGAAATGCTAGGGGCTATTGGGCGCCGTGAAGGCATTGCTGCACAAGCTGTCGTTTCTGTATATGAAGGAGAGATTTAATCATGAGTTCCATGAAAGTTCGTTTTGCTCCAAGCCCTACGGGTCCATTCCATATTGGTGGTGCTCGTTCTGCTTTATTTAACTGGTTATTAGCACGTAAGGAAAAAGGCACATTTGTATTGCGCATTGAAGATACAGATTTAGCTCGTTCTACACGTGAAAGTGAAGAGAATATTAAAGCTTCCTTACAATGGCTTGGCATGAACTGGGATGAAGGCATTGATGTAGGTGGTAATAATGGTCCTTACCGTCAAACAGAACGTCTTGATTTATATAAAGAAGTAACACAACGTTTATTGGATGAAGGTAAAGCTTATGAGTGCTATTGCACACCTGAAGAGTTAGATGCTGTTCGCCAAGAACAAATGGATCGTGGGGAAACACCGAAATACAACGGTCATTGTGAACACTTAGACGAAGAAACAAAGGCTAAATACATTGCTGAAGGTCGTAAACCAACAATTCGTTTACGTGTACCGTTAAATAAAACATATGCTTTCGACGATATGGTACGCGGTCATGTGTCCTTTGAGTCCAATGGTGTAGGTGATTTCGTTATCGTTAAATCCGATGGTATTCCTGTGTATAACTTTGCCGTAGTAATGGACGATCATATGATGGGCATCACTCACGTTATTCGTGCAGAGGAACATCTATCTAATACACCTCGTCAAATGGCTATTTATGAAGCTTTAGGTTGGGAAGCACCTAAGTTTGGTCACATTTCCTTAATTCTTGGTAAAGATTACAAAAAAATGTCCAAACGTCATGGTGCCACTTCTGTTGAACAATACAAACAATTAGGCTACTTACCAGAAGCACTTGTAAACTTCTTGGCACTTCTTGGTTGGGCTCCTGAAGGTGAAGAAGAATTCTTCACACAAGATGAATTAATTCAGGCTTTTTCTATGGATCGGGTAGCGAAAAATCCTGCTGTGTTTGATATTGATAAGTTGAATCATATAAATTTCCACTACATGAAGAATTTGAGTGATGAAGAGTTATTCCACCTTTGTTTACCGCATTTGAAAGAGGTAGGTTTAGCTCCAGATAGCTTGAATCAAGCTGATATTGATTGGTTGACATTATTATGCTCTACATTCCGTGATCATATTAGCTATGGTGCTCAAATCAAAGATCATGTAGGCTTGTTTATGGGCAAAACAGTATTCCTTGAAGAGGGGCATGAAGAAGAATTGCGTGCTGTATTGAATGAAGAAACAGCTCCAACAGTTCTCGGCGCTTTCCGGAATGCATTGGCTGAACTTGATGAAATTACACCTGAAGTTGTAAAAGCAACAATCAAGGCCGTAATGAAAGAAACCTCTTTAAAAGGTAAATTCGTATTTATGCCAATCCGTGTAGCTTTAACAGGTCAAATGCATGGTCCGGATTTGAATAATATTGTTACATTACTTGGTAAAGAAAAGTGCTTACATCGTTTAGATAATGTAGGTGCATTAACAAAATAAATTTGATCAATTAATCAAAGGAGTTCACGTAACAAGTGTTATGTGAACTCCTTTTGTATATGTTGTTAATATTCTATAGAAATGCTATAATAATCGGCGTATTAAATTTTGATTTATTATGAAAGCGAGTGTTTTTATGAGTGTTATTCGTTCTATTAATCACTTATTCAATAGTTATCTATCCTGGATAGTACTATTGATGGCTGTTTTAGCATATATGCTACCTGCAGTATTTTCTTGGATGACTCCATATATTGCTTACATGCTACAGTTTGTTATGTTTGCGATGGGGTTAACATTAACGGCTCAAGTCTTTATTGATGTATTTAAGCAACCAATGAAGGTTATTCTCGTATCCGTAATCCAATTCTTATGGATGCCATTGGCAGGTTTCTTAGTAGCCTTAGCATTTAATTTTCCTCCAGAAGTTGGGATTGGTTTTATCTTGTTGGGTGCATGTCCTGGTGGTACTGCTTCTAATGTAATGACCTTCCTTGCAAATGGTAATGTTCCCTTATCCGTATCAGCAACAACTGTATCCACATTATTGGCACCTATTTTAACGCCTTTATTTGTCGTATTATATGCAGGTGCAACATCTTCTATTGAAATTCAATTTATGCCAATGTTTATATCCATTGTAAAAATCGTGTTAGTACCAATTATTTTGGGGATTGTATTGAATTACTTAATTGGCGCAAAAATTGAACCTGTAAAATCTGTATGTCCAACCATTGCAGCTATCGCGGTATTGCTTATCTTGGCAGCTGTAACTGCAGTTAACCAAAAGCAAATTGCCGAAACTGGTTTCATTATTTTTGTAGCGTGTTTAGTACAAAATTTGAGTGGTTATGTTGTGACATACTTTATATGTAAAGCTCTCAGTATTGATGTGTCTTCTCGTCGTGCTATGCAAATCGAAGTGGCTATGCAAAATTCTGCATTATCCGTATCTTTAGCACTAAAACACTTTACACCACAAGCTGCGGTAGCAGGTGCAGTATTCTCCATCATTCATAACTTTACAGGATCTATTTTTGCAGGTATTTGCCGTAAACATGATGATCAAGATAAATTAGAAAATGCTTAATATTAATTGATTTGATGTAATGACATTATTATTACTTGTGTACTATAAAAGCTATTGTTATGAATGATAATAGTAATTTAATATTCTGATTATATATCCTCATCTTTCTAATTAAGCTATTTAAAATACCTATGTATTATGTGAATAGCTGCCTATGAAAGATGGGGATCTTTCTTGTAAATATTGACATTCTATAGCTTTATTGGTAAAATATTTTTATATATGAATATAGATTATTTTAATAGCTGAGACTGAAAGAAGTACTCTACAACTAACTTTTTAGCGAGAACCGATGGTGGGAGGGTTCATGGATAGGTAGATGAAATGCATTCACGAGCTGACACTCCGATTATAGGTAGGTTTGTCCGGTGACGCGCCGTTATGCGATGAGTGGGTACCACTGCTGGTGCCTAACAGAGTGGAACCGCGGACCATCGTCTCTGTATGAGATGAGAGGTCTTTTTTATTTTACAAAAATGGAGGCATCGGTAACGATGAGAGAAATTACTGTTTATAATACTATGACGCGCCAAAAAGAGGTTTTTAATCCTGTAACACCAGGTGAGGCAAAAATGTACGTATGTGGTGTCACACCATACAATCATCCTCATATTGGCAATGCTCGTCCTTTCGTGACTTGGGATGTAATTCGTCGCTATATGAAACATGTAGGCTATAAAGTAACCTATGTACAAAACTTTACTGATGTGGATGATAAAATCATCAACACTTCTAATGGTGAAGGCGTCTCTTGGGATACCATTGCAAATCGTTATATTGATAGTTATTTTGAAGTAATGGATGCATTAGGTGTACAACGGGCTGATATGTATCCACGTGTATCTACGCATATTGATGATATCATTGCTATGATTAAAACATTGATTGACAAGGGCTACGCCTATGAACTCGATGGCGATGTATATTATAGTGTGGAGAAATTTGAACATTACGGTGAGTTATCTGGTCGTACATTAGACGATATGGAGGCAGGCGCACGTATTGAAGTAGATGGTCGTAAGAAGAATCCTATGGACTTTGCTTTGTGGAAAGCAGCAAAACCTGGTGAACCTTATTGGGAAAGCCCATGGGGGAATGGTCGTCCAGGCTGGCACATTGAATGTTCTGCTATGAGCCAAAAATATTTAGGCACAGAATTTGACTTCCACGGTGGTGGTAGCGATTTGATTTTCCCTCATCATGAAAATGAAATTGCTCAATCAGAAGGTTGCTCTGGTCAACATCCAGCAGTGCGCTACTGGTTGCACAATGGTTTTATCACTATTAACTCTGAAAAAATGTCTAAGTCCTTGAATAATTTCTTCTTGGTAAAAGATATTTTAGAACAATATAGTCCTGATGCATTGCGTTATTTCTTATTGAGCACGCATTACCGTAGCCCATTAGATTTCTCTGATGAGCGTCTAGAAGAAGCTAATAAATCTTTGGAACGGTTAAGCACAGCTATTGAAAACCTTCTTTACCTTGAAAAATGTGAGCCAGGCTCATGTGATGAAGCTCAGCGCTTATTAGAAAAAGCGAAAGCATACGAAGAAGAATTTGAGGATGCTATGAGTGATGACTTCAACACGGCTTTAGCAACATCTAGTATGTTCGGTCTTGCAAAAGAAATTAATATCTACTATCAAGCTGTAACAAGTAGAGAAGGCGTTGTTTGCCAAGAGGCAATTGCTGAAGTGAAACGAATATTCAAATTTATGACAGATGTTATTGGTGTTCTCGAAAAAGCTTGGGAAGGCAACACGGGCGCCAATGCTGCTGAATACGAAGAATTAATGCAAGTTATTCTTTCTGTACGTCAAGCTTGTCGCGAACAGAAACAATGGGCATTAGCTGATTGTATCCGCGATCGATTAGCTGAGATTGGTATTACTATTGAGGACTCCCCTCAAGGTGCACGGTGGAAAAAACGTGAAGTTTAAACAATTTCAATTCTTAAAGAATGAAGCGATAAAAAAACTGACGGCTCTTGAAGAAGAGCCGCTTCGTTTGCGTAATCGGACTATAGAAGAGTGCCTAAGTGCTGATGCAGTTATGCTAGCTTATATCGGCGATGCAGTATACTCCATGTATGTACGCGAACGAGTAGTGCAAATGAATATCACAAAGGTACAGGTATTGCATACAATTGTTACTGAATTTATTTGTGCTAAATCACAGGCAAAAGTATTGCTAGAAATAGAAGATGCTTTCACAGAAGAGGAACAAGCTATTGCACGCCGTGCTAGAAATAGTAATGTAAACGTGCCTAAAAGTAGTACTGTTCAAGAATATCGCAGTAGTACGGCCTTTGAAGCAGTACTAGGATTTCTTTATGAAACGCGCCAAGAAGACCGCTTACAGCATATCTTGGGGCAAGCCTTTTCTATAACTCTACGAGGTATGTAGTATGGATAATTATATTGTAGGTCGCAATGCGGTTAAAGAAGCCCTTAAAAGTGGCCGTTCTATTCAACGTATTCTGGTCAGTGAAGATAAGGTAAAAACAGGGTTAGCTGATATTGTAGGTCTTGCTAAATCTCAAGGAATTGAAGTTAGACCAACACCTATAAAACAAATGAATAAGTACGATTTGGAAGTACCTCATCAAGGTGTTATAGCTCTTGTATCGGCCGTTCAATTTAAGGAGTTGGGTGAGGTATTACAAGAAACGACTCATGAGGTTCCTTTGTTGATCTTAACGGATGGTGTTGAAGATCCACATAATATGGGAGCCATCATTCGTACAGCTGAATGTGTGGGAGCGACGGCTGTACTTATTCCTAAACGACATAATGCGCCCATTAATGCTACTGTTGCGAAGACCTCTGCTGGTGCTATCGAACAAATTCCACTTGTACAAGTTGGCAATGTAGCACAAACCATAAAACAACTTCAAAAACAAGGGTTTTGGGTGATGGGAGCCCACATGGAAGGTGACCGCACTTTGTACGAGGCTGACATGACAATTCCAACCGTTATCGTCATTGGTAATGAAGGTAAGGGGATTAGTCGCGTTGTAAAAGAAGCTTGTGATTTCCTTGTAACAATTCCTATGTATGGAAATTTGAATTCTTTGAATGCATCTGTTGCAGCTGCAGTTCTTATGTATGAGGCGGTACGTCAACGCCAGGCGAAATAATCATGCTAAAAGATATCTTAATTGTAGACGGCTATAATGTTATTTTTGCTTGGACTCATTTGAAGAAATTGGCTCATGAGTCCTTAGAACATGCGAGGATGGAGCTTCGAGATAGATTGTTGAACTATGGTAAATTTAAGGGTTACGAAGTAATCCTTGTATTTGATGGTAAGTATACAAAATCTGGAGGCTCCATTGAATCCATTACAAGTGGATTTATCGAAGTGTATACTGAGGATGGAGAAACGGCGGATTCCTTTATTGAACGAGAGGTATTTTTACGTAAAGGTAAATATACTAATGTATATGTTGTGACCTCCGATGGAGCAGAGCAAAATCAAATTCTAGGCTCTGGCGGGTTGCGTATTCCTGCTCGTGAGTTGCAAAATATGATTCGTATAGCTAAGGAAGAAGAACGACTTCAATATGCTCATGAACATAGACGTGATCAATTTTCAGTGCGTCGTAATGAAGTGGGAGGTTTATTATCTCCTGAAGTTGCTGAAAAGCTTGAGAAATTGCGTCGAGGTCATTGATAGTTGAAAATCATATACCGTTCCAGTATAATAAATATATTGGTTTTTCTCGCTCAATTGTAAGGAGGAGCTTATGAAAATGATTCATACACGCAAGTCCGATTACAATTTCAAGGAAATGACCGATGAGCAAGTTGTGGTCATAGCTCAGGAAGAGCAAAATGAGTTTGCAATCGATTATATTGTTAATAAATATAAGAACTTTGTAAGAGCTAAGGCTCGCTCCTATTTTTTGGTAGGTGCCGATCGAGAGGATATCATCCAAGAAGGGATGATTGGACTCTATAAGGCAACGCGAGATTTTAAACATGATAAATTAGCGTCTTTTAGAGCCTTTGCGGAACTTTGTATAACTAGACAAATTATTACAGCTATTAAATCGGCTACAAGACAAAAACATGCGCCTTTGAACTCCTATATATCCTTAAATAAGCCGGTGTATACAGAGGACTCTGAGCGTACATTGATTGAAATGCTATCTTCAACAAAGATTACAAATCCTGAAGACCTCATTATCAGTCAAGAGGAACTAAATGATATTGAGCGCAATATTGGTCATATTTTAAGTGATCTCGAATGGGAAGTCTTGGAAGGATACCTTGATGGACGTTCCTATCAAGAAATGGCTGAGGTCACAGATCGTAGTGTTAAATCTATTGATAATGCACTACAAAGGGTAAAACGTAAATTAGAGAAGTATTTAGAACATCGTGTATTGAGCTCGCATCGAGCATCACAGGAAGGATGACAGTCGTGACAAATTTCTTAATGATTGTAGAAGTAATCGTATCTATTTTATTAATTGTAGTAGTTGTTGCACAAAATAGCAAAAATGCAGGCATGGGCGGTGCTGTTTCTGGTGCGGCAGACTCTTCTTTTGGTGGTAAGCAACGCGGTTTAGATGCTTTCTTATCTAAATGTACGATTATATTGGGGATTATCTTTGCTGTGTTGAGCTTAGTATTAGGGGCAATGATTAATCAATTCTAATGATGAAAGCCTGCTTTGCAGGCTTTTTCTTTTTTCATCCTAATAAGGGGGTGCAGACTTGAAGAAGAAGGTATTGGACTTTTATAAATCTATACAACCACATGCATACCATATTGAGGATGCAGCAATGGATAATCGTATTCGAGGTGGCAAAGATCTTGAAATGTTTATTCGATCTGCGAAAATGCTCGCCCGTGAAGGCATATTAACTTCATCTCGATCAGATGTATACCGATATGAAGATCAACAGCATGAAGAATATGAAGGTATCTACAAAGAATATCGTAAATCTTATGGATTTGTTATTATGCTGGATGATGAAGATATTTATGTAGCAGAACAAAATAAAGGAACTGCTATGCATAATGATAAGGTACGTGTTCGCATTGTACCATCAGATTATACAAAGCATAAACGTGAAGGCATCATCGTTGATGTTATTGAGCGTGCTAATGAAACCATAGTTGGTACTTACGACAGACAACAACACTTTGGCTTTGTTGTACCAGATGATGAACGTATTGGAACAGATATTTTTGTAGATTTAAAAGATACTTTAGATGCTCGGAGTGGAGCTAAGGTACTAGTAAAAATTACAAAATGGCCTGAAGGCAATAAAAAACCTGAAGGGATTATTACAGAAATTCTAGGTTATAAGGGGGATGTAGGCCTAGATATTAACTGTATTATGGCTAACCATAAGATTCCATTTGCCTTCCCTGAAGAGGTTATTAAGGCTAGTAAGAAGATAGATACTGTTATCCATGAGGATCCAAAACGTTGGGACCTTAGAGGATTACAAATGGTAACTATCGACGGAGAAGATGCAAAAGATCTTGATGATGCTGTAAGTGGTCGCAAATTACCAAATGGTAATTATGAGTTAGGTGTACATATTGCGGACGTTAGTCATTACGTCACTTCTGGTCAGCCTATTGATAATGAAGCGTATAAGCGTGGTACTTCTGTTTATTTGGTGGATCGAGTGGTACCAATGTTACCAGAGGTATTATCGAATGGTATTTGTAGTTTAAATGCACATGAGGACCGCTATGCTATGACGTGCATGATGGAGATTGATGATTCGGGTACAGTTGTTAATTATCGTATTCGTCCGTCTATTATCCACGTAGGACGTCGTTGTAGCTATAAGGAAGTTTATAAAGCGCTTGAAGAAAATATCATTCCTGACGATTTAGTAGATTTTATACCTATGCTTCGCGATTTAGCAGAGATTTCAAAGATTTTAAATCGGATGCGTCGTCGTAGAGGGGCATTAGACTTTGATTTTCCTGAGTATAAGGTATTACTTGACCTCGACGGTACGCCGTTGCGTATTGTAAAACGCGACCGAACTATGGCAGAGCGACTTATCGAAGAATGTATGCTAATTGCCAATGAAACGGTAGCAACACATTTGAGAGATACTGAACGTACATCGGTATATCGTATTCATGAAAATCCAAGTGAAGAGAAATTAGATTTATTCCAAAAGGTATTAAATTATTTAGGTCAAAATCTCGTCATCAGTGCTGATGGCGTAACGCCACGAGATTTCCAAAAAATTCTTGATGTTGTGAAGGGACAAGATATAGAGCAAGTAGCTCAAATAATGACCTTACGTTCCATGCAGCAAGCAAAATATAGTATTGAAAATGTTGGTCATTTTGGTTTAGCGTCTACATGCTATACGCATTTCACATCTCCCATTAGACGTTATCCAGATTTGATGGTACATCGTCTTTTAAAAGCGGATATGCACTGGAAGGGTGGATACTCTAAACGAGATGTAGATGAAGCTTTCTTAGCTGGTGCTGTGGAACATTCTTCCATACAAGAACAAGTGGCAACCGAGGCAGAACGAGAAACTACTGATCTAAAGAAGACTCAATACATGGTTCCATTTGTAGGCGAAGTTTTTGAAGGCACTATTGCGAGCATAACCTCCTTTGGCATGTTCGTAGAGTTAGAGAATGGTATCGACGGTCTCGTGCATATTAGCATGATGAACGACGATTATTATTTCTTTGACGAAGAACATTTTGTTCTTGTTGGTAAGCGGACAGGTAAAACCTATCACTTAGGTGAAAAGGTTACTGTTACACTTGTAAAAGCCGATGTAGAAAAGAAACAAATCGATTTTGTTCTTGGTGAAGTAGATAATCTGATGGCTATCCAAGAACAATTGAGTAGTGGCTCTGACTATGCTACTAGTCGTGATGGTTTTGGAAATCTAAAGGGGCGAAAGTCATCCCGAAAAAACGGTAGAAAAACTTCTAAACGAGATGATTCAAAAGCTGGGCGTTCTAGATATGATGCTTTCAGTAAAAAATCTAAAAAAGGTAAATCGAGTCGCAAGAAGTCAAATAAAGCTACAAAACGTAGTCAATCTAAAAAATCTAAAAGTAAACGTAAACGATAGAGGAGAATATGGCAAAGAAATCTAGCCCATCGCTTATTGCTGACAATCGTAAGGCGCGTCATGATTTTCATATTCATGAAACCTATGAAGCTGGTATTGCTTTAACAGGAACTGAAATAAAGTCTATTCGTCAAGGTAAGCTTAATCTTAAGGACAGCTTTTGTCGTATAGATAAAGGGGAAATTTTATTGTATGGTGTACATATCAGTCCGTATGAACAAGGTAATCGTTTTAACCATGAACCGGAGCGGACACGCAAGTTATTGATGCATAAATCTGAAATCAATAAGTTACATGCTCAAGTTAAGGAAAAAGGATTTTCTTTAGTGCCGCTAAACTTTCATTTTAGTCACGGTTATGTAAAGGTTACTGTGGGTCTAGTAACTGGTAAGAAACTTTATGACAAGCGTCAAGATATGGCGGAACGTGATGCCAAGCGCGATATTGCTAAGCGAATTAAAGAGCAACAAAAATATTAAGAATTATAAGGAATTAAGTCGATATGGCTTGGTTCTTTTTGTATATTTGTTAACTATGTTATTTTTAGTGGTTGATAAAAATACAGTGAGAATTTATAATGTAAACAATAAGAGATGTTTGTAGTTGACATTTTCTAAGTAGAGGAGATACATTATGAATCAGAACATTCGGTACATTACAGAGGTTGCTATTTTAACTGCCATGATTACTGTATTAGGGGCTATTAAAATACCTAATGTCATTCCAGGTATAGAGTTTCAATTATCAGCCCCGTTGGCGGTAGCGATATGTGCCGTATTCGGATTTAAAAAGTATATTATAAGTGGTTGTTTATCTAGTCTAATAGGCTTAGCATTAGGTACTCAAACCATTTTAAATGTTATGATTGCTATGCAATTCCGGCTCATTGTGGGACTAATCCTTTGGATCTGCCATAATCACATGATAGGTATTATGGTTTCTGGTCCAATTGCATCTGCTTTAGCGCGATTATCTTTGTCTTTATACGTTGGTAAGGCTGCATTACCGATGATAGCTCTCGCAGTTCCAGGTATGATCTTTACAGTAATTATGGCACCAGTATTTGTGAAAGTATTCTATAAAATTCACAACCAAGTACCTCAAAGTAATGTAGTTAAAGGTAAGGTATCATAATGGACGAATTATATAGTGTGCGTATGCGCGCGGCTCAAGGTGGTCCCCATGAAAACGGGGGCCACCATATTTCTGGCGCAGAACGCATTGTGACCTTAAATCAAGTTGGATCTATTGCCCAGTCTTTAGCCGAACGAGCGCTGCATCATAGTAAGGGGACAGCTGATTTTATTAATATTACAGTGGACTTAATTCCTGCAGAAACAATTACATATATAGAATGTTTAAAGGTAAATGAACATTTGGCGAATACTGTTGCCGAGGCACATCAATTAGCTGTTGAACTTTTACAGGGCGCTGATATTAGTGAAACTGCTGTTAAACATGCTATTTTTCTATTAGAAGGTTTAGATTCATCTATGCGAGGTGCTATGTTGGTTGATGCAATTTCTGGTGAGCGCATAGATTCTGGTAACCGTGGTGTTCGCGTGAGTCATATGGACTCCTTTGACTCTGAAAAACTAGGGGAAAATGAACATATGAGAGAGGCCTTAGTATTGGCTTCTAAAGTGCAATCTGCAGAGGGGATTGTAGGTGAATTATGTTGGTCTGATGATCCTGATTACACAGTAGGCTATGTTGCTTGCAATGATATTTACCATCGAATTCCTAGCATGAAAGAATTTGGATCTAATCTAGGAGGGCGTGTATTTTTTGTTAAACCAAATACTGATGTGGACTGTGTAATCAAGTATTTGGAAAAAGCACCAGTACTTGTTCAGCGGTGATTGTATGTATAAATTCTTCCAAGAGCAATTAAATAATAAAATCAATAACCTAAATTTGCGTACATTAACGGAATATTGCCCTATAGACGCAGTACGTGTTAAAAGAAATGATAAAGAATATTTGATGATGGCGTCAAATAATTATTTAGGTCTTACTTTTGATGAACGTGTAATAGAGAGGGCCATTAAGGGAGCTCAACAATATGGTACTGGATCAGGTGGATCGCGTCTGGTATCCGGTACATTTCCCTTGTTTACAGATCTTGAAAGAGAACTAGCAAAATTTAAGAATACAGAAAAAGCTCTCGTCTTTAATACGGGTTACATGGCAAATGTAGGTACTATTTCTGCCATAGCAGATAAAAATATGACCATTTTTAGCGATGAATTAAACCATGCTAGTATTATTGATGGTTGTAGATTGAGTAAGGCTACTGTAAAAGCCTATAGTCACTGTGATGTAGAGGAGTTAAAGTTTTTACTTAAACAAGTAGATCGTAATGCACGTAAGCTCATTGTCACAGATGGGGTCTTTAGCATGGATGGCGATATAGCCCCATTAGATAAGCTTTACGAGGTTAGCCGTGAGTATAATGCTTTACTTATGGTAGACGATGCTCATGCGACGGGGACCATTGGTAGCGGTCATGGAACGGCTGCTTATTATGGTCTCGAGAAAGAAGTGGATATTCAGCTAGGTACATTGAGCAAATCGTTAGGTTCTGTTGGCGGCTATGTAGCTGCTAATAGCACCATCATTGATTATCTTGTGAATATGAGTCGTAGCTTTATATTCTCCACTGCATTATCTCCTGCTGACATAGGGGCAGCCCTGGCTGCGTTGCATATTCTTGAGTCTGATACATCTGTATTAGGACGTTTACAAGAGAACGTAAACTATATGGCTCTTCAATTGATTGCCATGGGAATTGAAGCGACCAATGAAACTCCAATTTTCCCAATATTAATCGGAAGTAATGAAGATACACTAGCAGTATCTGATTATCTATACAATGCTGGAATTATAGGTACAGCGATACGTCCGCCTACAGTTCCTGTTGGTGAAAGTAGAATTCGTTTAACCGTTACAGCTGCTCATAATAAAGAACAAATTGATTATGTGTGCCGGACATTGGATAAAGCTATCAAAGAATTGAATTAATTTTATGATTCTATATAATAGCTTCATTTGTAGTAGTGGATAAAGTAATCTAGAAGTTATAGATTTAACTGAATTATAAAGGCTCTATATAATTGACAGCTGTATTAAATGGGCTTATAATTATGAGACCGACGCACGGGGATGTAAAGGTTTCGACAGGGGTGCGTGTGGTATAGATAGCGAGTCGGCGTTCCATGAGGCCGTTAAACGGTGGGAAAACATTTAAACGCAGAAGAAAATTTTGCATTAGCTGCATAAGCTACGTCCCTCATACTTGTGCCTACCAAGTGTGAATGGACGTCAAACAGTAGGCTGGTCTAATTTAGTTGTTCATATGAATTAGGCGAGACAATATGAACTGGGGTTGTGTAGCTTGTCTGTGAGCGATAGCAACCCGAGATCTCAATCATAGACTGTGCTCGGAGAAGTCTATATGGCAACACTCTTGGACAGGGGTTCGACTCCCCTCATCTCCACCACTAAAACATAGGAATACCGGAAGTTAGGTAATTACTATATAAACGTAGTAATCATCTAGTCTTCCGGTATTTTTTATTATTCGTATATGTTCGCTAAATTTCATATAATAACCGATAACTTTTCCCCAATTTTTCCCCAAATTTTCCCCGTAAATTGGCTCGCCCATAAATGGACTTCGCAACAATTTAACGGCGCTCTCTATCCACTTATCCACTCCATAATAAAAAGCCTAGTATGATAACTAGGCTTTCTTTAAGTTAATAGCATTTAAAGCTTCTATTTCTTGTTTTTTCATTTCGTCCGTAACATGAGTATACACCGATAATGTAGTCTTAGGTTCATTATGCCCGACTCGAGCCATAATCGTTTTTAATGGTATATTCGCTTCAGATAATAACGATATATGTGTATGTCGGAATGTATGAGTCGTTACTGTTTTATGAAACGGTACTTTTTTAAGTAGTTTATTTAGATAATGCGAGTCGTAGGGTACGCCGCCATCGGTTACGAATATATAATTATCGGGATTATGATAACCTTGTACAAAACCTTCACGAGCTTTATTTAATTGAAGGCATTTAATAATTATTTGTTTAGCTTCGTTAGATAGACTTACTTTTCTTACTGAATATTCGTTCTTAGGGGCTATTCTAATATTATTGTGAGTAAGGGTAGCATTCACATCGATATAACCTTCCTTAGCATTATAATCTTGAGAACGTAATGCTCTTAATTCACCGATACGAAGCCCTGTTAATGATTGAAACTCGAATAGGGTAGCGGCTCGATCATTAATCGCTTTTAATCTCGATAAGAAGAGTATTAGCTCATCCTTAGTAAGAAACTTATTACGGTCTTTATTTAGTTGTTCGGGAGTACGTTTATTTTTAACGAATATAACGTCGTCTAAATAACTTATATCGTTGATATAGCCCATACGTTTACCGTATTTTAAAGACTGCTTTAATAGATTATATACTGCTTTAACGTAATTATAACTGTGAGTGGATAACAGAGAGTTAATCGTACGTTGTAAGTATAGCGCCGTTATTTTGCTGATTAACATATCTTTATTGAACCATTTTATTAAGGTCTTTTGATGGTAGTCTATGTGCTGCTGAGTCGTGATCTTACGTAGCGGTCTATCAATTTCGACAAATTCGCTTACTAATTCCTCGAGCCTCATATTCTTTTTATTCGTTATATTATTAAGTATTTCATCGATCTTATTATTTAAGATACGCTGTACTTCCTTACGTACGACAGCCGTATTCTTAGACGACGTATGATATACTTTTTTAGATTTACCGGTTGACGGATCGGTATAGCTTTCTCCGTACCGATAAGATATGCCTTTCTTAGTCGGTCTTTCTTCTACGAACATTTAAGTCTCCTTTACGATAGTCGATAGTAGCTCGTATAATGCTTTTTGCTGTTTAGGAGCTAAGTACATAACTAAGTGCTGTAATTCTTGCGTATAATTAATAGTTTCTTCTTTGATATCGTAATCCTCGGGAAATAATACCTCGATCGGTTTACCATATATCTTAGATAGTTGGCGCTGTATACTAATATGTACTCGTTTAATTTTTCCGGACTCTAACATAGCATAAGCCGGGCGACTATAACCCTTCAATAATTTAGCGACATAAGCTTGAGTATAGCCTAGCTCTTTACGGGCTTTAATTAATTCTGTTCTCTTCATTTATGAACCTCCTTTAGTTAATATTCTAATAGTATTAACAAATAATGTCAACGGTATTTACAAATCAAATACGATCATATATAATCGTATTATAAGATAATTATTCGATGTGAATAAACAGAAATAAGTTGCGCACGTGCAACGAGATATCTCATAGATTAATATTAACAGTTAGGTTATTATTCATTCTGATCTATGGCCGAAAAGACTTCCAAGAAAGGATTATACGCAAATGGAAGTTAAATATTCCTCGGTAACGAATTTAACTAAAACATTCGACATTGGTCGTACATTAGCTACTTCTTTAGTTATGCAAATGCAATGCGATCCAGAATTTAAAGAGGGCGTTATTAGCATCTCTCATAAGAAAAAGCTCGTTAATATTGAACTTTTCGAAGCTTTTTTAAAGACAAAAATTAACAATTCGTGGATTAATTAAAATATTTTTTTAAATTATCGCACTCAAGGCATCACATATAGGTAATATTCTATTGAAGGCGAAATTAAAAAGCCTTAATATTTTATTCAAAAAGAGGTAACTAACAATGAAATTACAAGAAAAATTACAAGCTAGAACAGACAAATACGAAATCATTAAACACGTAGACTTTAATCATAATGAAGGTCATATCTGGGAAGTTAAAGACCGGCGGACTAACGAAGTGTTAACACTAAACACTAATCAAATTACAAATAGTAAATGTACAGCTGCTAGCGGTTATAAGAGAAGCTTTAAACAAAAAGCAACCGCTAAAAGCGTTACTCATAATATGAGTGATACTCGCTTCTATCGTATCTGGAAACAGTTAAAATCTCGTTGTAATAATCCTAGCCAACAACAATACGAAACGTACTCTAAAATCGGCTACGATCCACGATGGGAAACATTCGATAACTTCTACGAAGATATGTACGAAACATATCAAGATGGGCTTACAATAGATCGTATCAATAACGATAAGCCTTATGGCCCTAATAATTGCCGTTGGGCTACTCGTAGTCAACAACAGCGCAATCGTAGGGCTACAGTTAGAACTAAATTCTATGATGAGCTCGAATATAAAGCTTGCGTAGCAGATTTAGCCGATGCCTTCGGTCTTAGTAATCGGGCGCTTAACGACAGACTAAGAGCTAATTACGATATCTATACGGCATTATTAAAGCCTATTAAAGGTAGCGAAAATAAATTTAGTGAATTAAGCGAAGTTGAGAAGCAACAGTTCATAATCGAGTCTAATAAGCTGCTCGAGCCGATCATTAACGAAGCGCTCGAAGCATTATGTAATCAGTAATAAATATACAGCCCTTGTATGCGATATGGTACAAGGGCTTTAATTATAATTATACAAGCATCGTCTATTTGGTTAAAAAATTAACATCATATGTAATTATATTAGAATTATATTAAAAGGCCCGTACAGCTCAAATAAATGAATTTTATGGGTATTGTAGCGTATGGGATATATGGGAGTATAACATCATGGAATTTATTTACAATCTAAGCGCAGCTATTCTATTGATCGGATTAGTATTTCTACCGCTATCTAGGATCCGGGCCTTAGGCATCGATACGTCTAAGCTCGATATCGTTAAGCTATACGAGCCGTATGTAGGGTACGTAACGCTAGCAGCATTAATCGTATTCATTGTAATTACGGTATTCGACTTAGCGTAAGCATATAATCAGCACTTATCTTATAGGGTAAGTGCTTTTTTATTTTGCTAAAATTAAATATTTGAGCCTCTACGGCGTTTAACATTTTGGGATAGGTAATTATAGCTACGAATAGTAAAACGAGCATATAGGGGCAAATTTAGCGACTTTTTAGGTATTGTAGGAGACATATATATCGTATCGGGCGTAAGCAGCATATCTATTATTAAAATATTTAGCGTATAAGGCCGTTTTATGGTATGCGATATATGTTTGTATGCCATTAAGAGAAAAATCGCTTACAGGTCAAATATTTGAATTTTATGGCTATCTATGATAGCGACGTAAGCATGTAATGCGTAATAATTTAGATTTGCTTCATAGGAATATTTATATTCGATACGATAATTCGTCGTGAGCAGCAGTCTAAAATTGCGTTAAAGGCCTTGTAAGCAATGTTTAATATGAGGGGCGATAGAAACCATGTCGATATGTATTGAGTATGCATACAGGCTAAATATGGCTATTCTATGAGTATCTCGTGTAGGGTGGTATATGTTAAGTATGGTACTAAGTGGATGATCGGCTCGTAAGATATGAGATTATTCTAAGGCTATAACGATATTTCCGGCGCTTACGTGCGCCGGGGATGTAAATTATTACCGGTGTTCCAGAATGTTAAGCATATATAAGACGTTTATGTAAGGTGTATAGCGTGTTATAAATGTTTTGGGTTGATTAATTATGTTTGGTTATTTTAAGTGAATAAAAGTTAAGTATTCAAGTAGTAGCGGCTCGTTTTTGGAATGTAATCGGCTTTAAATTAAATTTGAGTCGTAGCCGTTCATAAGGCGAGTGATAGCTGTTGGAGCTGCACATTATCAAATTAAGATACGTTCCTTAGCATCTCATATAGGCGTGGCGCATAGAACGACTTGATTCGCTGCTAGGGCATATCCATCCATTTATCCACGGCCATAAACAACGTATCATTTTTTAAATCAATAACCGCCATCATTAACCTTTAAGCATTTCATCAATAACCGACATTTTAAACCAAAATATATATATCGTATCATCTCATATATAGCGCACCCAGAATTATTACAGCCCATAAACTAAAATTAAACTCAAATCTTTCTTACACGCTATATATAGATCCCGGCCGAGTTATATCCCCGGCGCAGACCAGCGCCGGATTAACCCCAGTCCATTCAATATTCAATACCACTTTTCGAAAAAAATATTCCTTGTATGCATAAAATTAATGTTATGTCAAGCCATCGTATCAAAAATTTTAATGTTATAATATATTTAGAATATGAATATTAAGTAGTTATGTATGCTAATCATATTATGTATGCTAAATTAATTACACGATTCGTGTAAATTTAAAATATTTATAACGCAGAACGTATCATATGTAGGTAATATTATATTGTAAGGCAAATACGGAAACCGTATTTCTTATAGCCGAAGCCGAGTATCGTATCATACATTCAATACTTAATCAGATAACGAAATTTAATTCGAGATCCAAAATATAGAATATTAAAAATGATACTCGGATCAAGTCTTTAAGTTTATAGTAGCAAATTTAGATAATCTACTTTGACGGAATTTTAGATTATGGATGTTAAAAAATCTGTTATCTTATTCTTATATAAGAGGATTTAACTCAAAATTTTAACTAAAATCCCTTAACCATGCGGAAAACTCCGATTTTAGAGGTACCAGCTACTGGTACTTTTAATGGTCCTAAAGTACCACCTACTGGTACCAAATTTTAATCATAATATTTTTAATTTTAATGTAGAAGAGGCTCTAAATATGGTCGATATTCAAATTTCAAACGAAGTTTTTGTCGAAACAACTGGCAAAAAAATGAAGTATTTTTCTAACGATGGACGGCACGTTAGAATAGGACGAAGTGAAGGCATTAAAGTAAGAGAAGCATTTAATAATATTCGTAAGCGTATCAATAACGTACAATACTTATCTTATTTAATGTATTTAGTAACATTTTTAAATAATAATAACGAACTATATAATTTATCTAATTCTAAGATTAAAGGTCCTATGACTCGTGATGAGATCGCAGAACGCCTTAAAAGCGAATTTGATATATCATACAGAACTATTAAGCGTTTCTTTATTGATATTAAAAAGGCTAATGTTTTAATCCCGAGTAGCGAAGATAATAGTAAACATACAATCTATTATATGAACCCGGCATTCTATAACGCAGCGCCAGAATATGGAATTAATATTAAATTATTTTTACTGTTCCCTAATGATATCGTTAAAATGATTGACGCCTATAAATTTATTCATTGTAGTAAGGTTATTACCGATGCCTTTAATGGAAAAGATCAGACTAAATATTTAAGATGCATCAACGAAGTAAACGAAAATATTTCGAAGGTCGTTAACGGCGAAGAATTTGTTATTAATAAGACGCCTAAAAAAATAACATGGACTAAAGCCGTAGAAGCCTTTAAAAAGGACGGCATCTCTAAAGTATTAGGATTACCACTAAATACATTATTTAATTGTATATTCCATTTAGATAAAGCTGAAAGTGCTATGGTATTAAAAAGATCGAATACAGAGCTTTATTATTGTAGAAATAAAGATTGCGTATCGACAGAAAAAATGCTCGGTAACGACATTATTAATCTAATAGCCATGCTTAAAGGATGGGAAAGCGATCCAGAATGGTTTAAGCTTTCAGTAGAATATCTATGTACAGTTTATAATTACGAACTAGAAGAAACGGTTAACGATAAATTCAGTAAGTTATCAGCAGCTTAGAAGTAAGAGGTAAGACATGACAGAAGCACAAATTAATAATAGTAGAAAATACTTATCAAGTAGAATAGGTAAATTCAGTAACTGGGATAACTGGTTATATAAAAAAGAAACAGAGTCTCTTAATTACGATTTAGAATTATGGCTCAAAGAAACATTTCCGGATTATTCTTATGTATCTTCTCAATTTTGCGGTGGCGTAGATGATGATGAAGAAGCTTATTGCGTGATTGCAGTATTAGAAAAAGATCTCGAAGTATTTACTACGACATTCTTAGTAGGTAATAACTATCATTATACTAATACTACACATACTTCAGCAGTTCCTATGCTAATGGATTATATGAAAAAACTGCATTAATATTTTTTTAAAAATAAATTCTAATTTCTTAGAAAGATATGTAACAGAATAAGATTTTCTGGGTAATATACTATTAACAGCAGTTAAATAAATATACTGTTAGTAAATTTAATATTTATACATTATAAGGATAATAATTATGCAGAGATATATTAGAATGAAAAAGACTCGTCGGCGGCGTTAATCTATATGATTATTACGAATTATTCTACCTAAGGGAATACAGCGAGACCGATCTAAAAAGTACGGTTAATTATTGGGTTAAACTATATAATCCGAAGCTTGAGGTATTAAGCGTTCGATGCACTAAAAAAGAAGAGCCTGTCTTTAAAATTAAGATGGCGGATTTAAGAACACTACGAGCGGAAACATTAATTATCGGCCCATCCCTTACACTTATTCACCCTCATTAATTATGACTAAATATTTAACTAAAGAAGAAGAATATAATCTATATCAAGATTATATAAATAATAATAATACTAAAGCTAGAGATACTATTATATTAAACCAATTAGATCATGTTAAATCTATAGCATATCAACTTAAAGATAAAGGAGACTTTGAGGATCTAGTTCAAGAAGGTATGACGTATGTAACGTATGCCTTTAATAAATGGGATCCAGAGAAGGGAGCCACCTTCACAACATTCAATAGAAGGGCTATTAAGTATCATCTAATGAAATACATCGATGATAATAAAGCCGTTAAGATACCGAGTGTTCATAAATTAGCAGTTAAGAAGATTAACAAAGCTAAAGAAGCGCTCGACAGAATAAAAGAGCCTAAGACTACCGATAATATCTCGACTATGACTGGGCTAGATATTATAACGATTAATGCCGTATTAAGAGCCATTACGCCTACGGCTTCCCTTAATAAGATTAGCGATAATCACGATGAAGGCGTTAATCAGTTAGCAGCTAATAAGGAATATGAGCCAGAATACAAACTATTTAATAGCTCTATTATCGATAACCTCGATCTTAGTATATTAACAGATAAGCAGCGAGAAGCCTTCGAATTATATATTAAAGGCGCAGCTGTCGACGATGTATATCCGGTTATCGGTATTTCTTATATGACATATATGGACTATGTAAGACAGTCTATTAGAAAACTTAATAAGCATTACAAAAAATTAAAGGATATTAACGAAGCCGGCTCAATGTGGCATCAAGGCAAAACATATTTTGAAATTGCCAAGAAGCTAAAGGTATCACATGACGAAGCTCGTGATTATGTAAACATATATTATAAGGAAAAAACAGCTAATGAAGCATAAAAAATTAATTGCCGCCTTATTACTTACTTTATTCACTACTCCTTTATTAACTCCGTTATCTATGGCTAAAGGATCATCTATTAGAGTATCGACTCCTAGAGTTAGTTCTCCGGCTAAAATTTCTACTCCTAAAGCAAATACTATATCTAATTCTACCGGTAAATTTTTTAAATCTTCTAATCCGACTCCTACTAAAAGTAGTTCAGATAGTAGCAGCTCTTTCTTTACACCGTTTTTAACTGGTTATATTATCGGCGACATTATTAATAGTAAGTCCGACAAAGAAAAAGCCGATACTCAAAAAGAAGAACCGAAACAAGAAGCGCCTAAAGAAGAAGTTAAAAATTCAGATGGTCCGGGATTCTTCGAAAGTATTATATTGTGGTTTAAAAGCCTTTTTGAATAGGATATAACAAATGAAATACGATGACGATCAACGACAACAAATAAAAGAGCTTCTCGATAATTCGCCTAACTTCATCGAGAAACCGCTCTTCGGAGAAACTAAACCTTATTATAATACTAGACTAGCTAGAGAGTACCTAGAGCGGTATAAAGAGCTAGCACTAGAATTAAATAGGTCTAATTACTTAACTAAAATTTACGATCTCGATCTTTATAAGCTAAAGGATAGTGAGTTACAGCCTTTAATCGAAGACTATAAAGAGAAGGAAAAAGCCTTACAGCATCAATATATCGAGGCTCAACAAGAAATCGTAAAAACTATAAATAAAGTAAAAAACGCCCGCTACAGACTCTTACTCACTAACTATTATCTTAATAATATGCCACTAACAGAAATAGCTACTAAATACCATACAGACCATTCTACTATAGGATGCTCATATAGAGCTATTAAATTAAATTTAAAAGAAGCCCTTAAACAGATATGTATAGTATTGGATGGTGAGTAAGAATGTATTTTATAACGTTTATACTATGGGCGCCAGTAGCAGCTTTCTTTTCTACTGGTGAACAAGGTTTTGATATGGCCCGGTTCTTATTTATTATGGCGTTCCCTATGGGGATGCATTTAGCTATAAATTTTTTTAATAAAAAATCTACAACTAAACCAAATAACTTTTATTACAGAATGAGGGATGAGCCCGTTGAATATACTGGACTTACACCAGAAATAAAGCGAGCAGTAGATTGGATAAGAAGAGAAAACGCCCCAAGTCTTAATAGCTATTCTGATAGTCAAATAATTGATTATATATCTTTATCGGCGATTATGAGATTAGCAGATCAGCTTAATAATGAAGACAGCGAACAAAATCAAAAACCAGAATATATTTATATTCCAGATGATTATATTCTTACAAGCATAAAAGGCTTTAATAACATAGAAGTTTATAGTAACGTAAAAAACTATTTGATTAAACCATTAAAACAGCCATTAAATAGTTCATTATGTCCGACTAATAAGCCTATTGTTATTGATAGAAATACTATTATTTCTGAATTGCATTTATATTATTTATTGACTGTTATAGATACAGCTATAGAAGAATAACCATGTTATACGTACCAGTATTAAAATTATCATTATTTGTAGCTCTTTATAAATATCTATGCATTAATTATTTATTCGAAGCATTTGTAGGTTATGAAGATATTGTTTCGTGGATAGGCGGAGTACTATTTTTTATCTTATTAGTATATCTTAACCATAACCTAGAAAAAGAAGAAAATAGTAAAATGTTCGGAACTTTATATACTAATGAAAACGGTGAAGTTATAGCATCCGAAATTTATAGACGACAACAAGAAGATCGCCGCTAACCTTATTCTTATTCACTTTTATTAAGGACTCTCAATGAAAGAACTAATTCTAATAATACTATTTATACTACTCTCAATGTATATACCAATGATACTATTTAAACTATTTTAATTAATTAATTAATAAAAGGAAAATAAACAATGCCTATTAATTGGAACGAAGTCGACAGACTTAAATTAGAATATATTCAACAAAAAGAAGCAGCTGAAACTAAATACGAAGAAGAATTAAAGGCTTACAAAGAAAAACAAAGCAAAAAAGGCTTTTTCGATAAATTATTTAATTGCTTAGAAAAACCGGAAAGGTCTTATTTACCCGAACTTAAACCTTATTTTTACAATATTAGCAACTCTTTCTGTGTTAGGGTTAATATTAATAGTATTATAATTGATGATCCGTATGAATGTTTATCATCTGAATATGCCGATCAAATCATTAAATACTTAGGTCTTAATAAAGATAATAAGTACCCATTTTATAATGCGTATGAAATAGATGGCACCGAAGAAAACCGTAAAAAACTTGATAAAGTAGTCGTTTTAATTGAAAAATATGCAAGTGAAAAACAAAAAGAAGCCGAAGCTTATATCGATAATTATATTAATAGTAAGGATACTAAATAATGTTAGATTTTATAATTGGCTACCTTATTGAAATTGCAAAGATAGCCTTTATCGGAATACCTTCAGCTATAATTGGTCTTATTTTAATTATATTAATGTGGACCTTAGTATTTTATATTATAGGCGCAATAGGTTATTGTATCCATAATATTTATTGTTGGTTATTTAAAAATTCTAATGTATGATATAGCAATAAATTATCTAATATTAACTACCTTAATAGGACTACTGGTAGTCTTAGTATCGACTAAATATTAAGTAGGGGGTAGGAGCCGCCACTCAATCCTTTATGAACTCCTACCCCTAACTACCCCTACTACTAATACTATATATAATATAAGATATAAATAATATATATCTATATAAAGGTTATACATAACAACTACTACTAACTAATTATTAATACTACATATACTAAATAAGAAAAACAAAATGCCATTTATTATTTTCTCCTTATTTATATAATACTATTAATAATAAGATCGTCATCCTCTAAAAGTAGTACCGTTACTAGAAGTCGCTCCTAGCTTCTAGTAATGCTAGTGCTTTTACGGAATGAAGCACTAATCTTACTTCTTTCTGAATAAAATACCGAAAAATACAGCCTTAACGGGTTGTATTTTTTTATGCCAAAATAAGAACATATATTCGCATTAATTAAATAAATAAAGGAGGTGTGTTCCTATTGCTATCGAGGTATTAAATAACGGAAAGCTTGTCGTCGACGGTTATACCTTAACGAGAAAACAAGCATTATTTTGCGAGGAATTAGTCAATAACGGCTATAACGGATCGGCAGCTATCAGAGCAGCAGGATATAGCACATCCTCCGAATCAGTAATAAATAAACAGTCGCAAGAAAACCTCAGGAAACCAGCAATACAAGCCTACATCAAGGTTCTTGAGGAACGGTTAAAGAAACGGCAGACGCAACGAGTAGCATCGATCGAGGATAGAAGAATAGCATTAACCGAGATCTTCTTAAATGAAGAGCATAAGCTAACAGATCGGTTAAAGGCTCTCGATATTCTTAACAAGATGGATGCAGCATACGAGCAGCGTATTAACGTAACGAATAATAACCCGTTCGAAAACATTAAAACCGAAGATTTAGAATCCTTAATCGATAATAAAAAACCGTAGCCTTTCCTATGTAGGACTGAACTTTAATGAACGTATACGAACACATAAAGGAGGTGGTTACGATAGATGAAGATTTAATTATTCTCGGAGCTAAACAAGAATTAGCGAGGCGTTCTTTTTTTAGATATTGTCAATTAAAGGCGCCGGATTTCTATAAGATCGAGCGGAAATACATCAAAGAATTATGCGACAAACTGGAAGCATTTATTAAATCCGATAAGAAAGTCTTAATTATATCGATGCCACCACGTACAGGAAAATCCCGTACGGCTTCCCTTTTTGTTGAGTGGTATCTAGGAAGGGATCCGACTCAAAAGATAATGACTGGCTCCTATAATGAGACCTTATCCACTAAATTCGCTAAATCTGTTCGTAATTCTATTCAAGAAGCAAAAGCTTCTCCTTATATAACAGTATATAACGATATATTCCCTAATACTCGAATTAAACAAGGCGACGCAGCTATGAATATGTGGTCTTTAGAGGGCCAATATGCATCGTATCTCGCTACATCACCTTCGGGCACGGCGACTGGGTTCGGTTGTTCACTTATGATAATTGACGACGTTATTAAAAATGCTGAAGAAGCTAATAATGAGTCTAAAAAAGAAGCTCTTTATTCATGGTTCACCGATACTATGCTTTCTCGTGTAGAAGAAGGCGGCAAAATTATTATTATTATGACTCGTTGGGCCTCTAATGATCTAGCCGGTAAATGTATTGAATACTACGGAGACGAAGCTGAAGTTATTACGATGAAGGCTCAACTACCTAATGGCGAAATGCTATGCGACGAAGTACTTTCCATCGAGTCTTTCCTTGAGAAGCAGAAGCAAATTTCGCCCGAGATATTCCAAGCTAACTATCAGCAAGAGCCTATCGATTTAAAAGGTCGTTTATATACTGCGTTAAAGATATACGATACCTTACCCGAATTCGACGAAATTAAATCTTATACAGATACGGCCGATACGGGGCAAGATTATTTATGTTCTATTATCTACGGCGTAAAAAACAAAGAAGCTTACATTTTGGACGTTATATACACAAAAGAGCCTATGGAAATTACCGAGCCTTTAGTAGCTAGACATTTATTTGAACATAAGGTGAATAAGGCAGATATTGAGTCTAATAACGGTGGTCGAGGCTTCTCCAGACAAATCGATACGATCTTAAAAACAAAATATAACACTAATCATACAATCATACACGCATTTCATCAGTCTAAAAACAAGAAAGCAAGAATATTATCGAACGCAACATGGATTATGGAACACGTTTATTTTCCCTTAAACTGGCATACGAAATATCCGGAATTCTATAAAGCATTAACTACCTACCAACGAGAAGGTAAAAATGCCCATGACGATGCGCCCGATGCTTTAACCGGCGTCGCCGAATCGATTAATATTCAGCGCCCTATATTCTCATTCACTTAAACGAAAGGTATTCCATGAGCCTAACTGAACAATGGAATAGTATCGTACGTAACAATGCGGGATTAACGGAAATAGAGTTCGTAAGGGCCGAGTTCGAGTCCTTTCTTTATTCACAAAAACGTTCGACTATCATCCAATCTCGTAAGTATTACGAAGGAAAACATAATAATCCTAAGCATCTAATACCCGATGAAAATGGTAATGCTACAGATGCTACCGGTACTATCCCCAATCATAAAATTATTAATAATCTATTCGACGATCTAGTCGATCAAAAGACTAAATATCTTCTTTCTAAACCAATCGACGTTAAATGTAACGAAGATACCTCCGAATATTTTAATAAAAGCTTCCAACGTAAATTAAAAAATCTAGGTAAAGATGCTTATATCGGTACTATCGCTTATTTACATCCCTATATTGATGAACACGGTAAATTTAAATTAAAGCGCATGAGACCGGAATACGTTATTCCGTTCTGGCACGATGAAGAACATGAGTCTCTCGATGCGTTTATTTACTTCTACGAGTTTACAGAGTATACAAATACGAATACTAAGGAACGCTACTATAAGGTCGAATATTATAAACCGGAAGGCGTTACGTACTACGTATACCGTAATAATTCCTTATATCTCGATCCGCAAAAGCAGCCGATGCCGTATATCTCGATGAATAACAGATATTACAACTGGCAGAACGTACCCTTAATCTGGTTCAGATGTTCCTCCGAAGAAGTACCGCTTCTCTCTAAGGTTAAACATTTACAAGATGCATTAAATCAAATGCTATCTAATTTCGCTAACGTAATGAGCCAAGACGTACATAATACGATCCTAGTTATTAAAGGATATGATGGCGAAAACTTAGCTAAGTTCCGTAGTGAATTAGCTAAATACGGAGCGTTAAAGATTACGTCTTCTCCAGAATTCGAAGCCGGAGTCGAAGCTCTTAATATCGAAGTAAATGCCGAGAATTACGAGATTATTATCAAGCTATTAGAACGAGCAATTATCACGAATGGTAGAGGCTTCGATGCTAAAGATGATCGTATGTCGAACAATCCTAACCAGATGAATATTAACTCCATGTATTCGGATATCGATCTCGATGCTAACGAAATGGAAACAGAATTTCAGGCCTCGCTCGAACATTTACTCACTTTCATTAATGCTTATAATTCATTAACTAATAGACCGTTATTAAACGATGTAACGTTTATCTTTAATAGAGATTTACCGTTAAACCAATCTGAAATTATCGAAGCTTGTAAGAATTCTAGCGGTATTATCTCAGACGAAACTATTATCGCTAATCATCCGTGGACGCTCGATGCTCAAGAAGAGCTAGCAAGAGTTAAGAAAGAACGTAACGAGGTACTAAATAATGACGTACTGGGAAGAACGCTTTCTTAATTTAAAAGAGCGTGGATTAAACACAGCTAATGAAACATACGAAGACTTAACTTCGATCTATGCGTATTCCTTAGAGAAATACGAGAACCAAATAGCCGGTTTCATTCAACGATACGCAAATAATAATCAAATAGACCTTGCCGATGCTCGCAAGCAGTTATCGGCGAGAGAATTAAAAGCGTTTAAATTAACGTTACAACAATACGTTAAACTAGCGCAACAAAAAGACCTATCCCCTAAACAAATACGACTTCTTGAAAATGCCTCGATAAGGGCCAGATTAACACGCCTAGAAGAGCTATGGATACATACCTCACAATTCGTCGAATTATTAGCAGCACAACAGCATACAAATATTAACGATGCACTCAATAAAGTATTTACATCGACGTACTACGAGGCCGCATATATCACGCAGCAATTACAAGGGCAATATCAAACATTTAGGCAAGTACCTAAGAAGGCTATTCAAGAAGTGATTAATACGCCGTGGTTAGAATCTAATTTCTCCGATCGCATATGGGATAGACGAGATAAGCTTATCCTCAAGCTACAACAAGAAATTACGAGATCATTTATCTCGTCAGAACCGACAGAACGTATTACAGAGCGTATAGCCGAGTCATTCGATACGGATTTACATCAAGCTAGACGTTTAGTCGAAACCGAAGTCGCTTACGTACAAGAATTAGCGTTAAATCAAACATTTAAAGAATTAAACGTGGATAAGTATCAAATATTAGCGACGCTAGATACTCATACATCGTCCGTATGTCGCCATCTCGATAAACGAATTATAGATCGTAAGGACTTTAAACCGGGTGTTACATCACCTCCGTTTCACCCGCATTGTCGCTCGACTATGATCCCGTATGTCGGGGAATTAATGGGCCGATCAGCTCGTATCGATGGCAAATCACAGTATATAGACGATATGACATATGAAGAATGGCATAAGGAATACGTTAAGTAGTCTCCTTATCCACCCCTTGTCTTTTTCAATCGTTACAGACGATAAAGAATAACGCATTAAAATCCTTTAAATAAATGTGAGATGTTACTCACGAAAATAAAACGAATTCATTAACAGGAGAATACTAACAATGACTAAAGAAGAATTACTTGCATTAAATTTAACTGAAGAACAAGCTACAGCAATTATCGAAGATTACGGTAAAAACTACGTATCTAAGTCTCAATTTAACGAGAAAAACGAAAAATATAAGCAAGCTAAGCAAGAACTAGAAACTACACGCAGCGAAATTAACAAATTAACAGAATCTGAAAGCACTAACGAAACGTTGAAAGCGCAGATTAAAGAATTACAAGATAAAGCGGCTGAACGTGATAGTCAATACGCTAAACAAATTATAGATATGCAAGTAGATAATGGCATTAATTCCGCCATTCTTCAATGTGGTGTTAAGAATCCGAAAATCTTAACGTCTTTACTCAATAAAGAGGCTATTACTCTAAATGAAGACGGATCTATTTCGGGATTACAAGAGCAAATCGAGGCGCTCAAGCAATCAGATTCTTATTTATTCACCTCCGATACTCCTAAAGGCGTAGTACCGGGAGAAACTAATACACAACATACAGGATTAACTAAAGAAGAGTTTAACAAGTTAACTTACGAACAATTAAACGAACTTTTAACAAACGATCCAGATCTATTTAATGAATTATCTAATTAATAAGGAGACCATTAATAATGGCTAATGAAACTAAATTGACTAACATGGTAAACCCTCAAGTATTGGGCGCCATGATTTCCGCTCGTTTACCTAAAGCAATTAAATTTACTCAAATCGCAAAAGTAGATAACACTTTGGTCGGTGTACCGGGTTCCGAAATTACACTTCCTTCTTTCAATTACATCGGCGCAGCTGAAGACGTAGCAGAAGGTGCAGCAGTAACTCCATCTGTTATGACTACTTCTACTAAAAAAGCTGCTATTAAAAAAGCAGTTAAAGCCGTAGATTTGACAGACGAAGCTAAATTATCTGGTTATGGCGATCCTGTAGCTCAACGTGCAGCTCAATTAGCTAAATCTATTGCTGATAAAGTGGATAACGATATCCTTGCTGCTTTAAGTGGTGCTACTTTAACAGCTACTAGCGCTAACAAAATTTCTTACGAAGGCATTATGGACGCTATCGATAAATTAGCTGAAGAAGACGCTCAAGATAAAGTTATCTTCATCGCTCCTTCCCAATTAACAGCACTTCGTAAAGAAGACAAATTCTACGATAAAAGTAAATATGGTAACGACGTAATCATGACTGGTGAAGTAGGTATGGTCGGTGGTTGCCGTGTAGTCGTATCTAAGAAAATCAGCGATGCCGGCGCTACTATCGATAACTATATCGTATGCGTAAATGCTGACGAAGAAGAATTGCCAGCAGTATCCTTATTCATGAAACGTGATATTCAAGCCGGTGTTCAACCAGACTTATTGTCCGGTAAAGAAGTAATGGTAGCTAATAAACATTACGCTGTAGCATTGACTAACGAATCCAAAGTAGTAAAAGCAACTTTCAAAAAATAAGGTATAAATAATGGATAACGTAAAAGAACTAATTCGTATGGCTACGCATTTTAATGTAACGGCCGAATATGATGGCGTTCTTCGTTATATCTATGAGTCCGAGGAACAATATTTAATGAATATATTAAATAGAAGCGATGTTCCGGACGAATTACAGTACCTTCTCGAGAAAAGAGTCGCAGCTCGTTTTATTCAAGCTAATAAAGATCGTATCCTTAGCGCCGAAGATCTTAACCCGATCAAGAGGCTAAAAGAAGGCGATACCGAGATCGAATTTAGTACGGATAAGGCGGCTGCACTCGATTCTCTTATTCACTTATGGCTAACTTTGAACGGAGATATAGCATGTTATCGTCAATTAAAATGGTAGCTCGTAAACATTATGAACGCCTATATACCGATACTTGTATTATCAAGGAACAAAGAAAAGCTATTAAAGATCCTAAAACCGGGATTATAACAAACGGAGAAATCGAATCTATTAGTTATCCATGCCGTATATCATTTAAAACTATTTCCTCTAACGATATAGTGAATAAGTTGCCGGCATCCTCTCAAGTAATCACTTTATTCACTTCTCCAGATATTAATATAAAACCCGGTTCAGATATCGAAGTAGTAAGACAAGGCAGAACGTTTTCTTATACGGCAGCTTCTCAAACAGCTTTATACGATACTCATCAAGAAATAGAGTTAAAACTAAGGAGTAAGCATAATGGCTAGGATTACGTTCGATCTTTCCGGTTTTAAAGAATTAGAACGTCGAACAGATGTTCTAAAGAAAAACCAGAAGGAATTATCTACTAAGATTACAGACGATTTATCCCAAATTTATCTAGCTACGGCTATAGCAGCGACTCCGGTCGGTAAAATACAAATTTCGCCCGATGGAAAACATCGCAGTATGTCGGAACACATGAGAAGATCGTGGGAGGCTGAAAGGCTTAATCGTAATACGGTTAAAGTAACGAATTCGGCTTCGTATGCATCGTATGTTAACGACGGTCATAGACAAACTCCGGGAAGGTTTGTTCCTGTTCTAGGCAAGAGACTAACCAAATCGTTTGTTAAGGGTCTACATATGCAAGAGAAGGCTGAAGCGGCTACTAAAAAAGCTTCACAAAACATAATGAAGAATGCCCTCGATCAATTCTTAGAGGGATGGGATAAATGATTTACATTAACGACGTTATAGAAGGCATAGCGACAGTCCTTAATAAAGAATATAAATATTCGATATATGTCGACGAAATTAAATCCGATGCTGAATTCCCTTGCTTCGTAATCGAAACCTTGAATACCGATCATATTCATGTAATAGGTGATCGATACGAGCGCCGTCATGACTTCGATATCATGCTGTATATTGCAGACGACGATTATATCGAAGACCATAGAAAGCAAATTAATCCGATTGTAGAACAACTTTATTTCGATTTAGAGTATATAACGCTAAACGACGGCTCTAAGCTATACGGCGACGATATGAGTTATCGGATTACGGACGGGATTTTACATTTTAAAGTTTCGTATACATATCATATTAGGAAAGTTCATAAAGAGGACCCTATGCAGTCCTTAACGCAAAAACAAGAGGTTACACATGGCTAAAACTAATGAAGAAGTAACGAACGAAGTGAGTGTGAGCGAAGTAACAAGCGCAACAAGCGAAACTAATACAGCTCCAGCTCCTACATTCGATCCAGAAACGATTATTACTTCCGATAGATTCTCTCGTTATGCCGATATGCTCGGCGCCGTACTCGAAAATCGTGAATACTCCGTCGAAGAAGTAGAAAAACTTCTCGATAAAACATTAAGTACTCCGATTGTCGAAGTATATAACGACTAATTACATATATTTAATTAATACATAAGGAGGCCTATACATGGCTCAAGGTGGCGGTTATTGGTTATTCCAAAATAAGGTATTGCCGGGCGTTTACATCAATTTCGTATCTAAATTGAAAGCATTTGCCGAAGTAGTAGATCGTGGATATACTACTATGGCTTTGTCTCTCGATTGGGGCGAAACTAACGCTATCGTACGTGTAGAACAAGAAGAATTCCAGAAGGATTCTCTTCGTATCTTCGGTTACGATTATGCGCATCCTAAAATGAAAGGTTTACGAGACCTTTTCTTAAATGCTAAAACATTATATCTATATCGCTTGAATTCCGATGCTGTTAAAGCACAGTCTACTGTAGCGACTGCTAAATTTGGCGGTGTACGTGGTAATGATATCGCTGTAGCTATTAGCGCCGATATTAATGCATCCGATAAATTCACAGTAACGACTTATATCAAAACTGACGACGTAGTTAAAAAAGTCGATGAACAGTCCGGTTTATCCACTCCTAAAGATTTAAAAGATAATGATTATGTAGTATTTACTAAAGGTGAAAGCTTTACGGCTCAAGCTGCTAAATATCTTACTGGCGGTACTAACGGTACTCAAATCCAAGCATCCGATTATCAAAAGTATATCGAATTAATCGAGCCATACTATTTTAATGTATTGGGTTATGCCGGTAGCGATACTACTATTCAAAACTTGTTTATCGCATTTGCTAAACGTGCTCGTGAAACTACAGGTCAAAAATTCCAAGTCGTATTATTCAACCGTGATAAAGCTAACTACGAAGGCGTTATCTCTTTAGCGAATAAGGTTACTGATAGCGGTGAAGAACCGGGTTCCGGTGTATATTGGTTAACTGGTGCTGAAGCTGCTTGCCCTATTAATCAATCTTTAACTAATAAAGCGTACGACGGCGAATTTAACTTTAACGTTCAATATAAACAATATGAACTTGAACAATTCGTTAAAAACGGTCAATTAGTACTTCATAACGTAGCGGACTCCGCTTCCGGAAACGTTAAAGGCGGTACTCGCATTCTTAGCGACGTTAACTCCTTTACTGAATTCTCTAAAGATCGTACTAAAGACTTCGCATCTAACCAAGTTATTCGTGTACTCGATAACTCCGCATACGATGTAGCTCGTTTGTTTAGTAATTACTATCTAGGTAAAACTCCTAACGATCAAGACGGTCGTATCGCATTATGGAACGACGTCGTTAAATTATTCGAAGAATATCAAAGCGTACGAGCTATTAATGGCTTCGATCCTAAGGACGTAGAAATCCCGACAGAGGGCGAAGAAAAGGGTTCCGTAGTAATTAACTACAACATTAAACCGACTGTCGCAATGGATAAATTGTACGCTACTTGTTACGTGAAATAAGGAGTTTAAATAATGGCAGAAGTTCAAACTATGAACGCTAAAGACGTTGTATCCGCTAAAGAAGGTCGTGCTTTTATTACGATCGAAGGTAAACGATACAACTTCTTTAATATTAAAAATTTAAAAATTACTACCGATAAAGAAACTGAAAAGATTAATATTTTAGGCGAACGAGTAGAACAAACTAAAAGCGTAGGCGCTAAAATTTCCGGTTCTATGACAGCATATAACGTTACTAATTACTTCGACGAATATATGGATCGCTTTATCAATCACGGTAAAGACTTCTATTTCGATATTCAAGCAATTAACGAAGATGCTACGTCCGATACTGGCGCTCGCACTACTATTTATCGTAACTGCTGCATGACTAAATATTCTGAAACTGTATTCGATGTCGATGGTAAATATCTCGAACTCGATATGGACTTTATGGTAGGCGGCGTTAAACGCCCTCAACGATTTAAAGATCTTGACGGTATTCACGCCTAATTTAAAACACAATAAGAGGGCCTAATTAAGCCCTCTTCTATGATATAACGGAGATAAAAAACAATGTCAGAGATTAAAAATATGTCTTTAAATGGCTTCTTTAAAAATAAAGCTAAACAGGTAGACGACGTACGTGTCGTAGTATCTGAACGCTTTACCGATAAAGAAGATAAACCTTTAGAGTGGGTATTACATCCTATTAGTACTAAATTAGTAGAAGAAATTACTAAGAAAAATACGGTTACTAAACTCGTAAACGGTAAAAAGGTTAAAGAAACTAACGAAGAAAATCTTAATGCCGATCTATTAGAACAAGTCGTATTATTCCCTCGTCTTAACGATGCGGAATTACAAGACTCCTACGGCGTAACTAACGTTAACGATTTATTAAGCACTATGCTATATCCGGGCGAAACTCAAGTATTAACTCAAGCATTACAAGACGTTATGTCCGGTAAAACTAATACGGTATCCGAATTAAAAAACTAATTAAGGAGAACCCCGAGGCATATCTCTATCATCTGGCTCTCCAGTATTATCATATAACTCCGCTCGAACTTAATTCGATGGACGAACAGGAGCGTAATTTTATATTTGCTTCTATATCGACTCGATTCGACGAACGGAAAAAAATTCAAGAAGAACTTAAAAAACACAAGTCGGGAGTAGAATATGTCTATATTATCTAACACTATCAAACTTAACGACGGTGTTTCTCCTGTATTACAAAATATATCGCAAAATGCTAGCCGATCCTCTACGGCTATGTCGTCTTTCGGTCAACATATGGGCGGCGTAGCAGATAAAGCTACTAGAGCATCTGGTTCTCTTATGAACATTAAATCAATATTCTTAGGGTCATTAGGTGCTAATATAGCCGCTGCTGCTATAGCTAAAGTAGGTGATGCATTAGGTAGTGTATTAGATATGGCTGAAGAATACGCTACTATTAATGCTCGGCTCGGTCTTATTGCGGGTTCACAAAATAACGTAATAGCGCTTAACCGTGAAATATATGAGTCGGCTAGACGTTCTCGTTCCGCTTATGCCGATGTAGCAGAGATGGTAGCTAATCTATCTCAATCGGCTCACGATGCTTTCCCAGATCCTCGAGAGACTATTCAATTTGCCGAAACTATTAATAAAGTAATGGCTATTGGCGGTACTAAAGGTCAAGCTAAAAAGAATGCTGTGCTCCAGTTAACGCAAGGTTTAGCATCCGGGCAACTACAAGGCGACGAATTCAGAAGTATCGCCGAAAACGCTCCGATAATCGAAAACATTATTGCGAAGACGATGGGCGTATCGAGGGGCGAGTTAAAGAAATTAGCCGCCGACGGTAAAATCACGGCCGAAGTTATTAAGAAAGCTATGACGGAAAATGCCGCCGAAATTGAGGAACAGTTTAGAAAGTTACCTCATACGATGTCGGACTGGGTAACCGATATTCAGTCGGTAGCACAATATGCATTTGCTCCGTTATTCGACGTTATTAACGAATTATCGAATAGCGAAGAATTTAGGCAATTTATCGATAGTATCGAGAATAATATACAGTATATAGCTCCTATTATTAAGAATGTAGCTAACGAAATATCGTATGCCTTTAAACAGATGCTTACGTTCGGTCAGAAGGCCTTTAGCTTCTTACAAGAGCATAGCGGTATCGTAACGGTAGCTCTATATGCTATCGGTGCAGCGGCTGCTTATTCGGCTATTACGTTCGGTATCGATACGGCTGCTAAAGTAGCTAATACTATAGCTAATTATGCGCTAGCGGCTTCTCAATGGAGCTTAAACGCTGCTATAGCTGCTAATCCTGTCGGGCTTATAGCAATAGCTATTATAGCGGTAATCGGTGCTATTCACCTATTAGTAATGGCTTACGATGAAGTAACCGGTAGCACTTATACTACGGTCGGTGTTATTGCCGGTGTATTCGGTGGATTATTTGCTTTCCTATACAACGGCGTAGCGTATGCATGGAATATTTTCATTATATTCGCTAATTTCCTATTAACGGTATTCGATAATCCGGCTAAGGCTATTAAAAATCTATTCGGTAGTCTGTGGAACAATATCGTCGAATTTACAGTAAGCGCTATTAATACGATACTCGATGTAATGCGTAAGGTACCGTTCCTTAAAGGCCTATTGGAAGGCGTAGGTCCGGCTGTAGCTGCTAACTTCCAAGTTAAAGTCGATTCTGGCCCTTTAGACGATTATAAAATGGGTCCAATGAATGTTCTCGAGACGGCTAGTGCATGGCAAGATGCCGGAGACGGTGCTGTCGGTAAAATTAGTAACGTATTTACTTCTAAACAACCAGATAATAACGCTACGTATGACGGTAAAGTCGATGCAGTAGCTAAGGCGGCCGGAGATACGGCTAACAATTCTAAGAAGACTGCTAAGAATACCGAGAAGATGGCTAAAGCTATCGACTTAACTAAAGACGAAATCGATCGACTACATCAAGGTATTATGAACGACGCTATTAAACAATGGTCTAATAGAACTATTCATATGAACATTACTAATAATAACAATATTGATAGTAGTGTAAATTATGGGGAGTTCATAACGGACTTTGCTAGTGGTTTAGGTAGCGCATTCGAACGCAATACCGGGGAGGCTCTATAATGTATTATTTCTATCTTAACGATACACAATTACCGATACCTCCTAAGGCTCTTACGATTAACTATTCCAATAAAAACGAAACTCTCGATCTATTAAACGTCGGTGAAGTAACTATACCGAAGCCGATGGGATTAACGAATTATAGCTTCGAGATTTTACTTCCTAATAGTAAGTATCCTTTTAACCAGTCTATACTACATAAGCACGAGAAGGCCGAGTATTATATGACAAGAATCCTCAAGATAAAACGAGATCGTAAACCTATTCATTTTATCGTCGTAAGAATGAAACCTAACGGCGAAATGATTAGCATGTTAAATCAACGTGTTACAATCGAGGATTTAGTGCATAAAGAAGATACCGATTACGGCTTCGATGCTCGTTTAGAGATTAGCTTAAAAGAATGGCGTGATTACGGTACGAAGAAGGTGGTTATCGATAACGAAAAAGACGGTACGATAACCGCTCATATCGATAATAATCGTCCGTCCGATAAGATCCCCGAGAAGGAAGTTAAAGCCGGTCCTAAGGCTACGTTATTACGAGTCGTAAAAGAACAGTTCGGAAACACTAATAATTTATTTAAAATAGCCGCTCTCAATAAGATCACGGTACCGTGTTATTTAGAAGGCGGTCAAGCTATTAATATGTATAAGCAAGGTAAGGTCGACGATATATGGAAGAATTTAATTCAGTAGAAATAACCAATGCGCCGCTCAACCTCACTTATGAACTCACCGTTAAAAATCAAAAAGATGTGCTATTAATAGAGCCTCAAGACGGGATTACCCTAGATCGTAGTCCCGATCTTGCTCCGGCTAAATTAACGTTTAATGTATTAAAAGATCCTTTACTCGATATCCAAGAAGGCGATTTAGTTAACTTTAAGGTTAACGGCGAACTTATATTCGTAGGATATATATTCGAAAAGAGCCGCTCTAAGAATAATATCATTCAAGTAACGTGTTACGATCAATGTCGCTATTTAAAGTCGGAAGGCTATTATATCTTCGACGGTAAGAATTCGGCATCTGAATTAATTATAGCTCTTTCTAAAGACCTCGGTATTAAGCTCGGTGAGATAGCTCCGACAGAGTATAAGATATCTCGTGTATTCGATGGTAAATCGTATCAAGATATCTTATTAACTATGTTAAAATTAACGTCGATTAATTCGCCTAAAATACCGGTTAAAGCCTTAAATGCTAAAAAAACTAAGAGTTTAAATCCCGATAAATATCGAGGCGGTTATAGCGGTTTAGATAATGTGCGAATGGATAAAGATAGCCATGCGGAACGTACTCTTAATCCAGAAAAAGCTGATCATACATTCGACGAGATTAGTACCGATGTAAAACGCAAGCCTATCTACGTAGCTTATGACGATAACGGCTTATTAACTGTTAAAGAGCTTAACGATATGGTAACCGACATATTAATTGATGCTAGTCAAGTCGAGGATTACGAATATATATCTTCTATCGATAGAAATACCTTTACTCAAATCTTAGTCGTTAGGGAAGCTAAAACCGGTAGTGATAAGCATAAAGAAGCCTATCGTACAGGCGGAGCCTATGCCTCAGAAGAGACTAAGCGTTGGGGTGTATTACAAAAGGTATATAAACCCGACGAGAAGGATATTAACGCTATCGAGAAAGCTAAGATTATGCTCGATAAATTAGCTAGAAAAACGCATACGTTACGTTTAAAAGGCTGTTTAGGTCGTACGGTAATACGTCCGGGTTCTGGTATATGGCTTAACTTCGATATCGGCGATCAAATTCTTAACGAGTTAGTCTATGTACAAGCCGTAACTCATAATTTCAGTAATAATAAGCATACAATGGATCTTGATATTATCTACTTCGATAAACAAGAGCCTGTTATCACTACTATAGATAGAGGCGATGCAGAAATTGCTAGAAGAATTGCTAGTAGTAAAAAAGGTAAATCTGGGAAAGGTGGCACAACGAGAGTGAATAAAGGATCAGCTAATGCGAGCGCCGTTCAAACTGGCTTAAATTCCATCGAAGGTACTCCTTCTCCATATGGCGATGTAGGCTGTGTCGATCGAGCTACGCTAGCCGGTAGTTATTATAATACTGATTTATACGATGCTAGAGCTAAAGGTATCGTTAATACAGACGAATTAGAAACTCATCTCAATAGCCGAGGTTATTCTAGCGATGCGTATACAGGCGATGCTAATGCCGGTGACTTATTATTCTACGGCGATAATAATCATGTCGTAGTAAGCGACGGTATGGGCGGCTGCTACGGTAATAGCTCGGATAAGGGCTACGTTATCCACTATCCAGACGTTAATTATGCCTTTAGAAATGGCGAAGCTCCTAATAAGATTATTAGAACGGGTGTCTAACTATGCAAAACGACTATAATATGATAGCTAATCTTATCAAGAATATGGCTGTTAATGCTGTCGATGCTACAGTACCGGTTACTATTCTTACTGGAAAAGTTATCTCGGAGGTTCCTCTACAGATAGCCCTCGACTCTAAGATGATTATTCCGGAGGAACGTATAAAATTAACGAAGAATACGAGCGATTGGACGGCAGAAATTAGCGTCGATCATATCACGGAAAACAGAGCCGGCGGTGGTGGCTATGCTTTATTTGAAAGCCATAATCATGAATATAAAGGGCGTAAGAAGTTCTTAATCCATAACGCCTTAAAAGTAGGCGATGAAGTATGGCTAATTCGTGAGACTGGCGGTCAACGTTTTATCGCTATGGATCGAGTTTATAATCCTAATACGGGGTGTACGACTAAATAATGTTAACTCCTAATTCTATAAATAACCAAATCGACGCTAATACCGTCGTTAACTATCAGACTTCGAATACATTCAGAGTACGCTACGAGGACGATTATAAGCTTCTCGGAATGTGCGACGATATCGAAGCTATGAAACAAGCTATTTTCAAAATTATTAATACAGAGCGCTATAAATATTTGATTTACGACTGGAATTACGGTATCGAACTTAACGATTTAATCGGTAAACCTATCCCTTATGTGTATGCCGAGATTGAGCGACGCATTAAGGAGGCTTTACTTGCCGATAATAGGATTAAGGAAGTTACCGACTTCAGATTCTCGAATAATGGCGGCGATGTACTATGTTTATTCACCGCTAATACTATTTATGGTGAGATTAATAATATATCCCGAGAGGTAACGGCTTATGTACGAGAATAAAACTTACGAAAATATATTGTCCGATGCCCTCTATCGGATAGGAACCAAGTACGATAAACGACAAGGGTCTTTAGTTTACGATGCTGTAGCTCCTTTTGCATTTGAAGCTACCGAATTATATTTAATGGCTCAAGTTATTATCAAACAAACGTTCGCTCAAACAGCCGATCGTGATTTTCTTAAATTACGAGCTGCTGAATATAATATATATCCTCGAGAAGCTACATATGCCGAAGTTAAAGGCGTATTCTCGAGTGCGGTCGATATCGGTACTCGTTTTAACTACGAAGACTTAAACTTTAGAGTTATCGACGTTATCGATCTAAGTAAAAATGAATTCAAATTAGTATGCGAAACGGCCGGAGCTAAAGGTAATTATTGTATCGGTAGAATTACTCCGATCGAGACTGTACAAGGCTTACAGACAGCCGAGATTAAAGAAGTACTCGTACCGGGTCAAGACGAAGAAGAAACCGAAATCTTTAGGGCTAGATACATACGAGCTTTAAAATCTAAGGCTTATGGCGGTAACGGCGCCGATTATAAAGAAAAAGTATTAAGTATTGCCGGTACTGGCGGTTCTAAAATTTATCGTTGTTGGAACGGTGGCGGTACGGTTAAAGTCGTATTAATTAATAATGAGTTTAATAAAGCATCAGCAGAATTGGTTAAAGAAGTTCAGTTAGCTCTCGATCCTTTAGACGTGGATAAACGAGGCAAAGGGTACGGGCTTGCTCCAATCGGTCATACTGTAACGGTCGAAGCAGCTGAAGAAGTCGTTATTAATTATGAGGTACCGGTTACTATGACGGCCGGTCATACAGTTAACGAAATTAAGGACGAGCTTGCTAAGAAAATTAAAGAAAAGCTTCTTCTAAGACGTAAAGAATGGACTACACAAGAAGAAAATCAATTCGTTACGGTACGTAGCTCCATCATTACTTCTTTAGCTGTCGATCTCGATAACGTAATCGACGTAGGCGATATCAAAATTAATGGTAAAGCTATTAAGCGTTTAGATTTAAAGCCTAACCAAATTCCGGTATTCGGTACATTAACACTAACGAAGGGATAATCTTATGAACTTCGATAAATATAGACGCATTATCGACTTATCTGAATTTGCCGTTCCGGTATCTGGTAACGTTAAGGAAATGCAAGAGATATATCGTACTGAAAGCGTCGAAATACAAGCCTTATGGAATACGATGGTCGATATCTTTAGGGAACAATATATCATGACGGCCGAAAGTTTCGGTTTAGAAAAATGGGAATCCATACTCGATATTATTCCGGCTCCAGACGATACGATCGACGATCGGCGCTTTAATATTCTTTTAGAGTTAGCCGGTCAACGTCCTTATACCGAGCTTAAACTACGTGAATTACTCGACGGTATATGCGGTAAAGGTAATTATCAGATCGAGCAAGATTATAAAAACTATAACGTACATTTTAAAGTGTCGTTAGGTGTTAAAAGACAACGTAACGCCGTAGCTAACCTATTAAAGGATATTATTCCGATGAATCTAATCTACGACGTTGATTTACTCTATAACCGTCATATAGATTTGAGCCGCTATACCCATAAAGAGCTAGCTCAATTTACTCACTTCGCATTAAATCAGGAGGTCTTACCTAAGTAATGGCTACTTATACTAAGAATATTAAATTATTAAAGCCAGCTGAAACGGAGCAATATAACGTAAACCTCCGTAACGATAACTGGGATAAAATTGATAAAGCTATTGGCGATACTAGCGATTTAGTTAAAAAACATAAAGAAGCTAACCCTATCGATCATCCTGACGGTAGTGTTACGACTCCTAAGCTAAGAGATAAATCCGTTACATTGCCTAAATTAGCCGACGACGTAACGGCGTTATTACAAAGAACGTACGTTAAGAAAACTGGCGATACTATGACGGGTAATCTCGAATTTAATAACGGTATCGGCGTTATGTTTAATAATGCTAATAATACTGTTAAGACTAAAATTCGAGTAGCTCCTAACGGTAATTTCGATATCGGTGTAGTAGAGTCTAATACTGAATATGGCGGTACCGATACTTTAAATTTAATTAGTATTAATAAGCCTAAGTGGTATAACAATAAAATTGGTGGTAAACCTTTAGCTACTGAAGAAGACGTTCTTAACGAGTCTAAAAAGTGCTTGCATTTAACTGGCGGCACTATGAAAGGCGACATTAACTTTGTACGAGGTCAGTCCGGTCTTAAATTTGATGGCGGTAATAATAAAATTCATGCTATCGGTGTAGGCGGTAATGACGGCGAAAACTTAGATGTCGGTTCTACTGCTAATACCGATCGAGTTGCTTTATGCTCTAAGAATGTTCCGGGGTGGTATAACGGCGCTCAATTCTTCCCGTTCGCATTACAAGGAGACTTTGTTATTACTTCTGGTACGATAGACCACGATCAGACTTTACCAGTTCCTCAAGGTTTTAACGAAAACGAATGTACATGGCTCGTAAGTTTAGCTAGCGGGAATAAGAATGACGAAGTACTTAATATGTTCAACTTACATTCGTTAATTTATAACCCAGTATGTTATAGAAACGGTCGTAAAGTTACAGTCGGTATCTATATCAAGACTCATTCTTCCGATACTGGCGGTCCTCGATACGAAACATTCTATCCGGGTACGGCTAACTATATTTGTTTCGCTATGAAAAAACGAGGCTAATCATGAATACAATTAAAAAACAAGCTGAAGTATTACATACTGGCGACGATTGGAACCGTGTATACCTTGTTAAGGGCGATATCGATTTTAATAACGTAAAAGCTATTTGTAAAGTGCGTGATGAACACGACAACTTACTAATCGAGGCTAATTGTACCGTAGAAGATAATAAAATCTATGTGAGCATTCCTTCTAGTAAGTCGGTTAGTTTATCTCGTTCTATCGATAAAGGTTACTACGATGTATTCATTACGAATGGTAGTTACTATCATAAAATCGTAATGGGTAGTATTAAGTTTTATCATAATATTTCTTTACATTAATGGGGGTTCATAATGGAAACAGTAAATAATATCCCCAACGCATTAATAACAGAGGTCGAGGTCGTTCCTACCTTATCCACTACTATTAGTATTCCGGGTCCTCGAGGAAATGATGGTAAGCCGGGTTTAACAGGCCCAAAAGGCGAACAAGGAGAGCCGGGCCCTAAAGGTGATCCTTTTACCTATGAAGATTTTACTCAAGAACAATTAAACGCTTTAAAAGGACCTAAGGGCGATAAAGGTGATCCCGGTATTCAAGGGATACAAGGCCCGAAGGGCGAGCCTTTTAGATATAGCGATTTTACTTCAGATCAATTAGATATCCTTAGGGGGCCTATGGGTCCTCGTGGTGAGGATGGTCCTAAAGGCGATCCTTTCACATATAAAGACTTTACACCGGAACAGCTCGAGAAACTTAAAGGTCCGAAAGGGGATAGAGGCTTAGAAGGCCCCCCCGGCCCAAAGGGTGAACCGTTCAAATCTAGCGATTTTACTCAAGAACAATTAAACGCTTTAAAGGTTAAGGGCGATAAGGGAGATCCGGGTCCTAAAGGAGAACCGGGCATTCAAGGACCTCCGGGGCCGGCTCCCGATACCTCGGCTTTTATAGTTAAAAACGATTTACAATTAATTATTAATGAATTAAAGAAACTCAACGGAGGTAACTAATAATGGATCAAGTTACAATCGACTTAATGGAAGAATTAAATAAGTTCGGCGGTCATATCACTCAAATCAGAGACGCTATTCAATTTAAAGGCGTAACGTCCGAAGGGAAATTGTTTAAATTTGCCGAAGAAATCAATAACATTGAACCCGCTAGTACATATGCATATGTATTAGATGCAGTTAAGCGTGCTAATAGTAAAGGCTATTCTGATAGTGAAGTAGTAGATACTCTTAACAATCTACAAGATAAAAATCAACCACCTAAGCCCGAGCCGCAACCAGAGCCTAATTTCGACGCTGCTACAGCTACAGAAATTCCAGCTAGACAATTCTATGGCCGCAGCGATTTAGAAGGATTATTAGAATGCCCTAATGTAGTTAAAGTGGGAGCAGAAGCTTTTGTAGGTACTGATTACAACATTGTAAAATTACCAAAGGCTGCTGAAATTGATAAAGATGCTTTCAGATATTCTAATATTAAAGTATTGTATATCCCTAGTTTCGTGTGGAAAGACGGCAATTTAGATTTAGGTAATAATAATTATCCTAAATACATGCTTAATAAGATTGTAGTAGCAGATGAATCTGTTCCACCTAGTGATATTGGTATTTATAGAGTTGAATTTGAAGTCTACAACCACAATGAAACTAAGAAATGGGATATCTATAGTAACGTGTGGAAAGCTGTTTAATACTTTGGGGAGTAAACAATGAATGAGTTAATACACTTTACGAATTAAGTTAAGGAAAGCCTAATGAATATTTTAGAAATTATTGGTATATCGTTAACCGGTTTAGGCCTCCTCGGTGGTTTTATTAAATTTATGCATGACTTTGAAAAAGATCAAGCTGAGCGTAAAGCTTTCGAAGGTAAAATTATGGCTATTCTCGATAAATTAGAGGCTCAAAATAACGAGCTTTTAAGACAAGTCGAGGCTTCTAAGGAAGATAGAAGAATCCTCGATAAACGTATCGGCATCGTAGAAGAGTCTATTAAATTAAGTCATAATCGTATAGATGATTTAAGTATTAAATTAGATAAATTACGAGAAAAAATTAAATAGTGTTCATAAGGGGAGTGTTTGAGCGCTCCCCCCATGAGGCTTTACATGGATTATAAAACTAAAATATTTAACTCTTTAAAGAATACCTATCAGAGTGTTCGAGTCGCTAATATTCACCCTAACGGCGTTCTAGCCGTACGAGCCTTTATATTGTTAATGTTCGTAGTCATTATTCTGATTATCGTACAATTCGTTATGTCTTTTATTAAGGGCGACGTATCTCCAGAGGATAGCCGTATTATCGATATCGGTATTAAGATTATCGATCATACATACGCTGTACCCGGAGTATTGGCTACGGTTATAGGCTTATTAATGTTATGGCTAGATCGGAATCATAACGGAATCCCCGATAAATTAGAGGAGGATAATTCTAAGAATGAGAATATTTATAAACCCGGGCCACGATCAGACATATGACTGTGGCGCCGTTAACAATAACTACGGTATTAACGAAGCGGCTATCGCTTACGATATCGGAAATAAAGTAGCTTATTATCTTAATCAAGTAGGTTACGAAACACAAGTCATGCAGTCCGATAATTTATACTACGACTCTCCGTATGCAGATAGACCATATCCAGTATGTCAAGCTGCTAACGATTTGGAAGCCGATATCTTCGTATCTATTCATTGTAACGCTGCTAACACAGTAGCTAACGGTACAGAAACTATCGTATATCGTTATGGTAACGACTCTACTACGTTAGCTACTTATATTCAATATCAAATCGTTAATAGTTTAGGTACTACTGATCGAGGTATTAAAGAAATGCCGGGTCTTATTGTATTAAAGCATACTGATATGACAGCTGTATTAGTCGAAACTGCTTTTATCGATAATGATAACGATGCTTTATTATTAATTAATAATGCTGATGATTTTGCTAGAGCTATTGCTCGAGGTATTAGTGATTATGTGGTTCATAAATAAACGCATATTAATCGGTGGCGCTATTCTAATTTTTATCGCCCTTATGGTCGGTTCTTGCTTCTATTTCTATAATAAAGGTATTAAAGACTCGACTGTTCCGGTACAGAATATAGCAAGCGTAAACCGTGATAATATACGAGAAGCGCAATTAAATATGCATAAATATCGTGGCGAAGGCGACGTAAAAGAGGTAACGCATCTTATCGAGAAAGCTAAGACGAGACCGGCCGACATTCAATATACGGCTCGTACACAAGAAGAAGCTGATCGTAAAGCTAATACATTAGCTAAAAAAGATAAAGCCGATTACCTCTTAAAAGAAACGAATAACGATAATAATACTATAAATAATAACTATTATAGTATTCACCAAGAGAAGCGTAATCGTATCGGAGCCGGAGTCGCTGTTATTAATAATGATATATATGGTACGGTACATTATCAGCGTGATCGCCTAAGAGTCGAAGCTTTTAAGTCGATTACAAATCCTAAAGGTAAGAGCTTAGACGGTGCAGCCGTATCTTACGACTTCGTTAAATTTTAATATTCCCCTTAGTATTCCCCTTGACAGGAATACGTTATCAATATATAGTGTTTACGTGGTATCATACAGGGTCTACCCCTCATCTCCACCAAATAAGAAGCGTACATTTTAAGAAATAAGTTTGTGCTTACAGATAAATTTGTGATTATTCGGCTATAATAGATAAAGGAAAGCAGATTAAGTGGTTTTAAAACCGTCTAGGTAGATTCTTAGGCGGTTTTTTGTATATTAATAATAAAATTTTCAAATTAATTTAGATAAAGAATCTTAGAGGTGATAAAGCATGGAAATTTTACTTATGTCATATTTAGCAGGAACAAAAAATATAACAAAAAAGTATCTTTCAAAAATGATTTCGAATAAAATAGTTTTTATTCCTACTGCTGGAAATGTTGAACCATATACTGGATATATTGATGAAGGTGTTGAGATGTTAAAGTCTTTAGGATATGAATTGAAAATTATTGATATTTCTAAATATGATGAAGATTATTTAAAGAATAAACTTTCAAAGACTGAATGTATCTGTATATCTGGTGGTAACACATTTTATCTATTACAAGAGCTGAAAAAGAAAAATCTTATAGGCCTACTTTATGAAAGAATCAAAGAAGGCTTATTATATATTGGTGAATCTGCTGGTGCAATTATTATGTCTGAAAATATTGAATATAATCAGATAATGGATGATAAAAGTATAGCATCTGAATTAGATGATTATATGGGTGTAAATGTATTTAATCATTATGTTGTGCCTCATTTAGGAGAGTATCCATTTGAAGAGACTGCTCAGAAAACATTAGATACTTATCAAGATAAGATACCATTAGTGCCGATCAACAATAATGAAGCGGTTTTAGTGGATAATAATGGTTATACGGTATTATATGAAAGTAAAAAAGTAAACTAGTATTTTATAACTTTATATTTTTAAAGTTATAAGTGTTCATATTTGAATATTTACAATCAATAATTTTTATCGCTTTTGTTGTATACAATGAATATGAATCCATTTAGATTTTATCTATGTTCTACAAAGGTATAGGGGTATCAGAAAAATTGACTTTACCTATAGAATCCTGTAAAATATATATAGATATTTATGTAATTATGACACATAGATGATTAGTTTCGTGTAAAGGAGTACAGATAATGAAGTTCCGTTATTCCCGTATGTTAGCGGCTCTCGTTGTATCCGCTGTAATGGTTGCTGGTTGTGGGAGCAATCAACAGCAAGCAGGTGACGTGAGTGTCAATGCATACAAAATTACTGCCAGTGATGCACAGGTAAATCAAACCTATGCTGGTACTGTAGTTGCAGAAAACTCTGTAGCTGTACATGCTCGTGTATCAGGTTACGTAGTTGAAAAATATGTTAAAGGTGGAGAACAAGTTGTAGCTGGCCAGCCATTATATCGAATCGATTCTCGTCAATACGAAGCTTCTCTCGCTAATGCAGAAGCGCAAGCTGCTCAAGCTAATGCGACTTACAAAAATGCTGAAGTAGATCTTAACCGTTATGAAACTTTAGCTCAACAAGATGCTATTGCGCAACAACGCGTAGATACGCAACGTAGCACTGCAGAACAAGCTAAGGCCGCTTATGAAGCATACCAAGCATCTGTAAAGATTGCTCAAGACAACTTGGGTGACACAATTGTATATGCTCCATATTCCGGCACATTACGTATGGATGATATCGATATGGGTACATTTGTACAAGCTGGTTCTACAACTTTAGTTACAATTGACTCCATTGATCCTATCTTTGTTGAATTTAGTATGACTGAACAAGAATATCTTGACTTCATGAAAAACCCAACTGGTGATGATTCCAATGGTCCAAATATTCAGTTAAAACTTGCTGATGGTGAAACATATAATCAACCAGGTTCTATTGTTCAAGCTGCAAAAAGCCTCGACCAGTCTACAGGTAAGCTCTTGTTAAAAGCGTCCTTCCCAAATCCTGATCATTTGTTGTTACCAAATATGTTTGCCACAGTAATCTCACCTGGTCAAAAACTTAAAAATGCTATTCTTGTTCCTAGTCGCGCTATTCTTCAAATCATGGATAAAAACTTTATCTTTGTTGTAAATGCTGACGGAGTAGTAGAACAAAAAAGTGTTGAAGTTGGCGGTACAAGTGGTAGCGATACAATTATCAAAGCTGGTTTAGCTCCTGGAGACACAATCATCGTTGATGGTTTGACTAAGGTTAAAAACGGTGCGAAAGTTAATGCTAAATTGCTTTCCAAAGAACAATTAAAAGCTACAAAATAGAAGGGGGCTAGATCGTGTCGAAATTCTTTATTAATCGACCTATCTTCGCCATCGTAATAGCTATTGTTATTACTTTGGTAGGTCTCATTTCTATGATGAACCTCCCGATAGCTCGATATCCACAAATTTCTCCACCTACAGTTCGTGTAAACACGGCCTATACTGGTGCAACAGCGCAAGTTGTAAATGATACAGTGGCCAGTGTTATTGAAACACAAATTGTAGGTGTACAAGATATGGACTATATGACATCTAGTAGCTCTAGTAACGGTAGCTACTCTTTGACTGTTCAGTTCAATCAAGGCACAGATGCCGATATGGATACGGTTAATACTCAAAACCGTGTTCAAGCAGCATTTGCACAATTGCCTGCAGAGGTACAAGCAGTTGGTGTTACAACTACTAAATCCTCTGGTGATATGGCGATGGTATTCTCCTTAAGCTCACCTAATGGTACGTATGATTCTACATTCTTAAAGAACTATGGTACTAACTATATGATGGATGCTATTAAATCCATTAAGGGTGTAGGTTCTGTACAAGAGTTCGGTTCTGACTATGCTATGCGCATTTGGTTAGATCCTGCCAAAATGCAAAACCTTGGTGTTACTATTTCTGAAGTAACGGCAGCTATTAAGGGTCAAAACTTACAGGCTGCAGCAGGTACAGTAGGTCAAAATCCTACTAATGGGGAACAAGCATTCCAATATCCTATCAAAATTGAAGGTCGTCTTGTGACACCTGAACAATTTGGTAACATTGCTATTAAAAGTTCCAATGGTAAGGTGTTACATTTAAAGGATGTTGCACGCATTCAAATTGGAGCTAAAGGCTATGACTTTATTGCTAAGTCCGCTCATAAAGAGGTAGCAGGTTTTGCTATTTCTCTTCAAAATGATGCGAATGCATTAGAAACAATTGCTAATGTTAAGAAGGTGTTGGATGAACAATCTAAATCCTTCCCACCAGATATGCAATATAACGTAGTTGTAGATAATACAAAATTCGTAAGTGCTTCAATTAATGAGGTAGAGCATACCTTTGTAGAAGCATTGCTACTCGTTCTTTTTGTAGTATATGTATTCTTACAATCTTGGCGCTCTACAATTATCCCGATGATTGCTGTGCCAGTATCTTTGCTTGGTACATTTGGGGCATTCGTATTATTAGATTTCTCCATCAATACATTAACTCTATTTGCCATGGTATTGGCTATCGGCCTCGTAGTTGACGATGCTATCGTAGTAGTAGAAGCGGTAGAGTACGAATTACAATATAATGGTTTGTCTCCTAAAGAGGCGGCTATTAAAGCGATGGAAAATGTACAAGGCCCTGTAATTGGTATCGCCTTTGTATTGGTAGCGGTATTCGTACCGGTTGCCTTCATGGGTGGTATGACAGGTATCCTTTACAAACAGTTTGCTTTAACAATCGCTGTATCTGTTGTTATTTCTGCGATTGTCGCTCTTGTTTTGACACCAGCCCTATGTGCTACGATGTTAAAACCTCACACACCAAAAGAACGTGAAGACTGGGTACATCGTCAGTTAAACAAATTTAATGCAGCTTTAGAGCGTTTTAGCAATTGGTATGGTATCCAATTGGCTCGTTTAAGCCATCGTTTGAGCTTAACTGTTATTGCATTATTAATCTTTGCTGGTGGTACAGGTTTAGTATTCCACTTCTTACCAACATCCTTTGTACCTGCAGAGGATAGTGGTTACTACATGATTGCTGTTAATGAGCCACCTGGTGCTACATCAGAACGTACTATGGCTACACTTGAAAAAATCGCATCTTTCTTGGAAGGTAAAAATGATCCTGAAAAGCCTAAGGATGAACAATTATTCCAAGAAGTATTTACTGTAGCAGGCTTTGACCTTTTAGGTGGCGGTCAAAAATCTAGTGCTGGTGTAATTTTTGCAACCATGTCTGACTGGAAGTATCGTACAACACAAGCTACATCCATTAATGCTATGATTGGTCAAACATTTGGCTTTGCTGCACAAGGTGTTCCTGAAGCTACAGTTATTGCATTGAATCCACCATCTATTCCTGGTCTTGGTACTACTGGTGGTTTTAGCATGTACATCATCAACAAAGCTGGTGATAGCCCACAAGTTATGGCGGAACGTGCTAATGAATTCTTAGCAGAAGCTCGTAAGAGCCCTGCCATTCAATCTGTTTACACTACCTTCGATACATCTACACCATCCTTACAATTTGATGTAAACCGCGAAAAAGCGGCCCAAGATGGTGTGGCATTAGCAGATATTTTTACTACATTACAAGGTTTCTATGGTAGTATTCAAGTCAATGACTTTACTACATATGGTAAAAACTACAAAGTAGTAGTTCAAGCTGAAGACGCTTATCGTCAAAATGCAGATCAGCTTAATATGTTAGCTGTTCGTAATAGTAAGGGCCTTATGGTTCCAGTTTCTAACTATATTACGAAGGAACAAACTGGTATGCCATCTAGTATTACACGTTTTGATAATGCTATGGCTGTACAAATCGGCGGTTCTCAAGCACGTGGTTACTCCTCTGGTGATGCTATTAATGCATTGAAAGAGGCGGCAGCTAAAACGTTACCAGCTGGTTATACATATGACTGGGCAGGTCAATCTCGTGAAGAATTGAAAGCTGGTTCTCAAACCATCATGATTCTTGGTTTAGGTCTAGTATTTGTATTCTTAATCTTGGCTGCTTTGTATGAATCTTGGAAGGTTCCATTTGCCGTATTGTTCTCTGTACCATCTGGTATGATTGGAGCTTCTTTAGTTCCATTCTTGTTGAATTTTACAGGTAGATATTCCTTAGCTAACGATATTTATATGCAAATCGGTCTTTTGACCCTTGTTGGTTTGGCCGCAAAAAATGCGATCTTAATCATCGAGTACGCTAAGATTCGTGTAGACGAACGTGGTATGAACGTTGTTGATGCCGCTATCGAAGCTGCAAAAATTCGTTTACGTCCAATCTTGATGACATCCTTTGCGTTTATCCTTGGTGTATTGCCATTGGCATTGTCTTCTGGTGCTGGTTCTGGTGCTAGAACAACTATGGGTATTACAGTAGTAGCAGGGATGACAACAGCAACATTGTTTGGTATCTTTATCATTCCAATGTTGTTTATCATCATTGAAACACTTGGGCCTGGTTTATTGACAAACCGCAAAAAAAATCACGACTAATCATCTACATTAGATAATTTTGTAGAATGATAAAAACACGCCACTACTTAGTAGTGGCGTGTTTTTTTATATAATTTATGATATAATAATAGAGTTAAAAATCGGATTGACGTAAGTCGATATTAAGTGTGAAATTAATATAAAAGAGGTATATTATGAGTGAAGTAAAAACATATGTAGCAGGTCATAAAAGCCCTGATACAGATTCCATTTGTTCTGCTATTTCTTTTGCTAATTTGTTAACTCAAATGGGTACACCAGCAACTCCAGTATGTGCAGGTGAAGCGAACAAAGAAACAACATACATTTTGAACCATTTTGGTTTTGAACATCCACAAATCGTTAAGAACTGGGAAGAATTTGCTCCAGAAGGTGGCAACTTATACCTAACAGACCACAATGAATCTAAACAAATCATTGACGGTTACAAGTCTATGAATATGTGCGGTGTTGTGGATCATCACCGCATTGGTGATTTCGAAACTGATGGTCCTGTATTCATGCGTTTAGAACCAGTAGGTTGCTCTAATACAATCATTACTAAATTATACATAGAAAACAATCAAGAAATTCCTAAAGGTATTGCTGGTTTGATGTTATCTGCTATCATTTCTGATACTGTATTATTCCGTTCTCCAACATGCACAGAAACAGATAAAGAAATGGCTCATAAATTAGCTGAAATCGCTGGTGTTGACATCGAATCTTATGGCCTTGATATGTTAAAAGCTGGTGCAGACATTTCTGATTTGACTAATGATGATATTGTTCGTACTGATATGAAAGAATTTTCTGAAGCAGGTAAAACAATTTCTATCGGCCAAATTTCTGTTATGGATACAACAGATGTATTGGCTAAACAAGGGGAACTTGTAGCGGCTTTAGAAGCTCTTCGCAGTGCTAACAACTACGATGCATCTTACATTATGGTTACAAATATTCTTGATGAAAGCACTACATTGCTATTCAGTGGTGATGTTGAGGCTGTAGTAACAAAAGCATTCGAAAAAGAAGTTAAAGACAATGGTGTATTCTTGCCAAATACTATGTCTCGTAAAAAACAAATCGTACCACCAATTCTTGGTGCTATGAAATAGTATAGTAGTATACAAAGATAAAGAACGTTGCTTGCAACGTTCTTCTTCTCTATTTATATGATTATCAAACTATAGTATTTGTAAGGGCGATAGGGGTGTTCCGATGAATTCATTACTAACAGGTTTAAATAAAGAGCAGCAACAAGCCGTTCAACATACGGAAGGCCCTTTATTGATTTTAGCTGGTGCTGGATCTGGTAAAACAAAGGTGTTAACCGTTCGCATTGCACATTTATTAGCTCAAGGTGTTAATCCATATGAAATCTTGGCGATTACATTTACCAACAAAGCGGCTAAGGAGATGAAAAGCCGTGTAGAAGGTCTTGTTGGTGATGTAGCCAATCGCATTTGGCTCAGCACATTTCATAGCTTCTGTGCGAAATTCTTGCGTTTTGAATTAGATAACTTCTTAGGTTATAACAGTAACTTTACAATCTACGATACATCTGACTCTCAAGCTGTTATTAAGGCTGCTTTAAAAGCATTAAACCTCGACGATAAATACTATCCTGTAGGTGCTATGATTGGTGCCATATCTGATGCAAAAAATAAATTGTTATTTGCCTCAGATTTTAGAAAGCAAGCAAGAGACTTTTACCAAGAAAAGGTTGCTGATGTATATGAGTATTATGAACGGGAATTGCGTAAGAATAATGCTCTAGATTTTGATGATCTTTTATTGGTAGCTGTTAAATTATTACAGTCCAATGAGGCTGTGTTAGATAAATATAGCAAACGTTTTCGTTATGTTATGATCGACGAATATCAAGATACGAACCATGCTCAATATTTATTGGCTAAATTATTAGCCTCTCATTGGAAAAATATTGCCGTTGTAGGTGATGCTGATCAAAGTATTTATGCTTGGCGTGGCGCTGATATTCAAAATATCTTAGATTTTGAAAAGGACTATCCTAATTGTACATCTATTAAATTAGAGCAAAACTATCGTTCTACTAAGATTATTCTCGATGCAGCCAATGCTGTTATCGATAATAATGAAGGTCGCCCAGAGAAAAATCTTTGGACCGATAAAATAGAAGGCGCAAAAATTCAGCATTTTACGGCTCAATCCGAACATGAGGAAGCAGCTTTTATCGGTGACACAATCGCTAAAAAACATGATATTCACGATGTTCCATATGGGGATATGGCCATTTTATATCGTACAAACGCCCAGTCTCGTGTCCTTGAAGAAGCACTTATTAAGCGGGCCTTACCCTATACGATGGTAGGGGGCACAAAGTTCTATGATCGTAAAGAAATCAAAGACGTTTTAGCTTATTTACGCGTATTATACAATCCCTTCGATGATTTGAGTTTATTGCGCATCATCAATGTACCTAAGCGTAGTATTGGTGCTACTACAGTGGCAAAACTACAAGATTATGCTCGCGCAAATGGCACGTCCTTGTTTATGACATTAACACAGTTGCATCTAGTAGATACGATTAAAGGTAAGACAAAGGAAAAGTTAGAGGAATTTGGTATTCTCATCTTTACTCTTGTTTCTGAAATGGAAGATAAAACTGTACTCGATATCTTAGAGTCTATTCTAGATAGAACAGGTTATTTGGCACAATTAGAAGAGAGTACAGACCCACAAGATCAAGCTCGTGCTGAGAATATTGGTGAGCTTTTATCTGTGGCAAAAGACTTCCAAGATACAAATCCATCTGGTACTGTAGAGGACTTTTTAGAGCAAGTAGCACTTGTTAACGATGTAGACTCCTTCGAACAAGAAGAGGCTAAAGTGACATTGATGACATTACATGCTGCAAAGGGTTTGGAATTTCCTATCGTATTCTTATGTGGGTTGGAAGAAGGTTTATTCCCTCATAGTCGTACCTTGATGAACCCTGAAGAAATTGAAGAGGAACGTCGTCTTGCTTATGTAGGTATTACGCGTGCTGAAAAGGAATTATATATTTCTAATGCCACTACTAGAACCGTATTTGGCCGTACTAGTAGTTATTTACCATCTCGATTTATCGATGAAATTCCCGAAGAATTAGTAGATGGCTTACGTGCTAAGCGTAAAGTGCCTGACGATATTAAACGTCATGTACCCCAACATATGAGTGTTACTAGCCGCCCTGTGACAAAGCCAATTGTTCGTAATGAAGTAATTGCCGACTGGAAGGTGGGCGATACGGCTATTCATAGTAAATGGGGTAATGGTAAAGTAATCAACGTAACTGGTGAAGGGGCGGGTATGAAATTGACTATCGAGTTCCCTACACAAGGTGTACGTGTCGTAATGGCAAAATTTGCGCCTGTTAAAAAGGGATGATTCGTCTAATTACGTTTATATTTAAATAGAAAACACATACAATCATATAACTAAATATATTTGTGTATAAAAGGGTGTAAAATGAATCCGAAAGATAGAATTAAAGAGTTGCAACAGGAGCTTACTCATGCGCAGTATTTATACTACGTAAAAGATGCTCCTACTATGAGCGACTTTGAATATGATAAAAAATATCGTGAGCTTGTGGATTTAGAAACAGCTCATCCTGAATATATTGTGCCATCTTCTCCAACACAACGGGTCGGTATGAAGGTAGAAGGCTCTTTTGAAAAGGTCGTTCATGGACGTCCTATGTTAAGCCTCAGTAATGTATTTAATGCTGATGAAGTACGAGCATTTGGAAATCGTGTAGAAAAGGAACTTGGCCATAAGCCATCTTCGTATGTTGTAGAACTAAAAATCGATGGCTTAGCGGTTAATTTACACTATGAAAATGGTATGTTTGTCCGTGCTGTTACGCGTGGTGATGGTCGCGTTGGTGAAGATGTAACAGCTAATGTACGTACCATTAAATCTATTCCATTATTTTTAGATAATGCGCCTGAGTTTATCGAAGTTCGTGGTGAAGCGTATATGCCTCATAGTGAATTTAAACGTATTAATGAAGAACGTGATGAAGAAGGTCTCCCGACCTTCGTAAATCCTCGCAATGCTGCAGCAGGTTCCTTACGACAACAAGACCCAGCTATTACTGCTAACCGGAATCTTGCATTTTTTGCATATGCTATAGGTTCTGAAGTGGGAGCCAATATTCATAGCCAAGAGGAATTGCTTAAGAGCTTAGAGAACTTTAAATTCTCTGTAAATCCTCATTATCGTGTATGTAAAACAATTGATGAAGTAATTGAAGCCATTGATTATTGGGGTGATAAACGCCATGAACTTCCATATGATACAGATGGAATGGTTATTAAGGTAAATAACTTTGATGATCAAGAGGTTCTTGGTAGCACTGCAAAGGATCCTAAATGGGCCACTGCGTACAAGTATCCACCGGAAGAAGTGGAAACAATCCTAAAAGATATTACAATTAATGTAGGCCGTACAGGTGTTCTAACACCTATTGGTGAGCTTGAATCCGTATTTGTATCTGGCACAAACGTAAGCCGTGTCACATTACACAACCAAGATTTCATCAATGAAAAAGACATCCGTATTGGTGACCACGTTATCATTCACAAGGCGGCGGAAATCATTCCAGAAGTTATCCGTGTTGTTCCTGAAAAGCGAAATGGCTCCGAAATTCCTTTTACAATTCCTAATATATGTCCTGTATGTGAATCTCCTGCAGTTCGTCGTGAAGGAGAAGCGGCAGTGCGATGTACGAATAAACATTGTCCAGCCATTGAAAAGGAACAAATTATCCACTTTGCCTCTCGTGATGCTATGAATATCGATGGCCTTGGTCCTAGTATCGTAGAAAATTTAATCAACAACAAGTTAATTACAAATGTGGTTGATTTATATCACTTAACTGTGGATCAACTTGTTACGATGGATCGTATGGGTAAAAAATCTGCAGAAAATTTAGTGAAGGCTATTAATGATTCTAAATCACGCGGTTTGGATCGAGTCTTATATGGTTTAGGAATCCGTTTAATTGGCTCTAAGGCTGCTACCACTATAGCTAATGTGGTCAAATCTATGGAACGGTTCATGACCATTACTAAGGATGAGCTAGTTGCAGTTGAAGAAATCGGTCCAACAATGGCAGATAGCATTATTGAATATCGTCAAGATCCATCACATGTGGCAATTATTGAAGGCTTAACTCAAGCAGGTCTTAAGATGACCGTAGATGTAGTAGAAGCTGTAGGCAATCAATTGGAAGGGGAAATCGTCGTTCTCACAGGCAAGCTTGAGGTGATGGGACGCACTGAAGCGGGTAAAATCCTTGAAGCACATGGGGCTAAGGTTACTGGTTCCGTTTCTAAGAAGACAACACTTGTTATAGCTGGTGAAGATAGTGGTAGTAAACTCACTAAAGCAAATGAATTGGGTATTCGTGTGATAAACGAAGAAGAGTTCGTAGAGCTATTAAAAGAACTCGGAGAAGATATTTAATTTTTGATGGGGTCCCGTTTTATTAGCATTAATTAGTAAAAAAGAAATTACTATACCTGCTTGCTCCGTCCTACGTAAAGCCTCTGTACGGGTATAGTAATTCCTTTGAAAATAATACATCTATGCTTTATAATAAGTAATTATGAAAGGATGTGTTCCGATGAAAATCAGCCAAGAGGAAATAAAAAAAATCGCCTTGCTTTCACGTTTGGAAGTTAAAGAAGAACATATGGCACATGTAGAAAAAGAGTTGTCCGACATCTTGACCTATGTTGCTGAACTAGATGCATTAGAACTAGATGGTGTTGAACCAATGGCTCATGCTGTACCTTTACACAATGTATTTAGAGAGGATGAAAAGAAACCATCCCTTGATCATGAGTTAGCTTTATCCAATGCTCCAGAAGCAGAAGATGGGTACTTTAAAGTGCCTCGTGTTGTACAAGAATAGGAGATTTTGCTGTGCCGACAATTCATGAATTACATAAAAAACTTGTGAATAAAGAAATCAGTGCCGTTGAATTGACGAATGCTGTTATTGCTCATAAAGCTAAAGTGGAACCGACTGTGCATGCGTACTTGTCCGATTCTCATGACCGTGCTTTAACTATAGCTAAGGTTGTAGACGAAGCAATTGCTAAAGGTGAAGCGATTTCTCCATTAGCTGGTATTCCTGGTGCGATTAAAGATAATATTTGTATCAAAGACGAACCTGCAACTTGTGCGTCTAAAATGTTAGAAAACTTTGTGCCTCCATATAATGCGTCTGTTATCGAACGCTTACAAGACAATCATTATATTAGCCTTGGTAAACTTAATATGGATGAATTTGCTATGGGCGGTTCTACAGAGAATTCTGCATTAGCAAAAACGACTAATCCATGGAATATTGACTGTGTACCGGGTGGTTCTTCTGGTGGTAGTGCAGCTGCTGTTTCTAGTGGTTCTGCAATTTGGGCTCTCGGTTCTGATACAGGTGGCTCCATTCGTCAACCAGCCTCTTTCTGTGGCGTAGTAGGTTTAAAACCAACCTATGGTAATGTATCCCGTTACGGCCTTATTGCTTTTGCATCTTCTTTAGATCAAATCGGACCTGTTACACGGGATGTAACGGATGCTGCATTGGTATTGAATGCTATTTCTGGTTATGATGCAAAAGATTCTACATCGATTCCAGGTGCTCGTGTGGATTACACTACAGCTCTTATAAATGATGTAAAAAATCTTAAAATCGGTGTGCCAAAAGAATTCTTTGGCGAAGGTCTCAATAGTGAAGTTCGCAAAGCTATGGAAGAGGCTATCGAAACATATAAAAAATTAGGTGCTGAAATCGTTGAGATTTCCTTGCCTAACTCTAAATATGCATTATCTGCGTATTATATCATCGCATTAGCAGAGGCAAGCTCTAACTTGGCTCGTTATGACGGTGTAAGCTATGGTATGCGCGTACCGGCGGATAATTTAGTAGACATGTCTACTAAAACTCGTACAGAAGGCTTTGGTCCAGAAGTACAACGTCGTATCTTGTTAGGTACATATGTATTGAGTGCTGGTTACTACGATGCTTACTATTTGAAAGCATTGAAGGTGCGTCGCCTCATCAAAAACGAATTTGATGAAGCATTCTCCAAAGTGGATTTGATTTTGACGCCAACTGCACCAAATACGTCTTATAAATTTGGTGAAAAAGCAAACGACCCATTGGCAATGTACTTAGAGGATATCTGTACAGTACCAGCTAACCTTGCAGGTATTCCAGGTATTAGTATTCCAGCAGGTATGAGCAGCAGTAATTTGCCAATCGGCTTACAATTGCTTGGCCCTGCTATGGGTGAAGAAACATTGTTACGTGCCGCTTTCACATTTGAACAAGCACGTCCAGACTGTCAATTAGTAGCACCAACTGGGGAGGTTTCTCTATGAGTAGTAAATACGAAACAGTCGTTGGTTTAGAGGTTCATACAGAGCTTAAGACTAAGTCTAAAATCTTCTGTGGTTGTACCACTGAATTCGGCGGTGATCAAAATACACATGTATGCCCAGTATGCCTAGGCTTACCTGGTGCTATGCCTGTGTTAAATAAACAAGTAGTAGAATTTGCTATCAAAGTAGGCTTAGCATTGAATTGTAAAATACTAAACTTTAACAAATTTGACCGTAAAAACTATTACTATCCAGATTTGCCTAAAAACTATCAAACATCTCAATATGATTTGCCAATTTGCTTAAATGGTCATTTAGATATTGAGGTTAATGGTGAAACTAAACGCATTGGTATTACCCGTATTCACATGGAAGAAGATGCTGGTAAACTCGTTCATAGTGGCAACACGATTTCCGATTCTAAATCTTCTAATGTTGACTATAACCGTACTGGTGTACCTCTTCTTGAAATCGTATCCGAACCAGATATTCGTTCCGGTGCAGAAGCGAGAGCCTATGTTGAAAAACTACGTTCTATTTTGCAATATTTAGAAGTATCTGACGGTCGTATGGAAGAGGGCTCTTTGCGTGGTGACTGTAACGTATCCGTACGTTTACGTGGCACTACAGAATTTGGTACACGTACAGAAACTAAAAATGTTAACTCTTTAACTGCAATTCAAAAAGTTGTTGAATATGAAGCATTGCGTCAAGCTAAGTTAATCGAAGCTGGCGGCAAAGTAGATCAAGAAACACGTACTTGGGATGATGCACAAGGTATCACGCTTGGGATGCGTAAAAAAGACGAAGAAAACGATTACCGTTACTTCCCAGAACCAGATTTGGTACCTATCGTAATTACAGACGAAAAAATCGAAGAAGTGCGCCGTGCACTGCCAGAATTACAAGATGCTAAGATTGAACGTTTTGTATCTGAATATGGCTTGTCTCGTGAGGATGCTACAATTCTCACAGTATCTCGTAAGACTGCAGACTTCTTAGATGCTACTGTAAAAGCAGGTGCAGATCCTAAAACTGTGGCCAACTGGATGCTTGGTGACTTGTCCAAGATGATTAATGAAAGCGGTTTAACATTTGCTGAATCTAAAGTAAGCCCAGAAAACTTGGCTGGTATGATTGCTCTTATCGATAAAGGTACAATTTCGGGTAAAATCGCGAAAAAAGTTATCGTATCCATGTGGGAATCCGGCAAGGATGCTGATACTATTGTAAAAGAGGAAGGTCTAGTTCAAATCACAGATACTGGTGCTATTGAAGAAATTGTTAAGCAAGTTATTGCTAATAATCCACAACCAGTAGCAGACTTCAAGAGTGGTAATGGTAAGGCTATAGGCTTCTTAGTTGGTCAAGTTATGAAGGAATCTAAAGGCCGAGCTAATCCGGGAATGGTAAATGAATTACTTAAAAAATTCTTAAATGACTGATATGAGTGTTAACATATATTAGCATTAAGCAATATAAAAAATAATCCCTTCAGATATATGGCTTTATATCTGAAGGGATTTCTATTTGCCATTATGATGGTAAAATATGGTATAATAAATTGTATAAAATCAATTAGTATTTGTTCATATAAAGGAAATACATATGAATGATCAACACAATATAAACAATAATCAAAATACATATAGAAATGGTCAATCAGATGATACTTATAGTCGCAGTATTTATTCTGGTGAACCTAATACACGCGTATTATCCGACGATGAGAGACGAGAATTTGATGGTGTAACTATTGAAGAGGTAGGCGATTCCGTCCATGTAGATTCAACGCCAACTAATATCAATGACGAGCAACAATATTACGATGAAAACAATCAATATGAACCGAAAGTTAAGGTGTATAGCTTTAATAGTACAAGCTGGCTTAGTCGAATTATATTGTTCATTGTTTTAGGGATTATTTTGGCTGCTGTTGTATTCTTTGGCAGTATCATTCTCACTGTCGCATCTGTTGTTATTTTAGTGGGTGCTATTATTTCTATTATATTTAGTCTCTTTTAATGGTATAATACATATATTATGACTAGACGGTGGCTGAGCCATTCGATGATTTAAAGGGGACCTATGAACGTAGTTTTATCCACATTAAACTCAAAATTTATACATTCTTCTCTGGCTTTGCGTTATCTTAAAGCGTATGGGCAGGCTCACGGACAGGCATACGATATAGTAGAATATACTATTAATATGCCTGTTTTACATATTCTTAGCGATATTACAGAGCGCAATATAGATGTATTGGGCTTTGCTTGTTATATCTGGAATATCGAGATGACTTTACATGTAGTAGACATGGTGAAAGCTGTGCGACCAGATATTAAAATTATTTTAGGTGGGCCGGAGGTGTCTTTCACAGCCGATGAAATCTTAAATCGTTGTGCTGCGGTGGACTATGTCGTACAAGGTGAGGGGGAAGAAGCTTTTTATCAACTTATTAGTGCACTAATCGCTGGCAAGGATGGCTTAGAAGAGCAGATTCCTGGCGTACGTGGTCGCCACATTTCTGGCCGACTCCTGGGCTCTACTGATACGGTGGAGGTAAAAGATCTTAGTACCATACCATTCCCTTACGTAGAAGAGGATATGATAGATTTAGAACATAAAATCATCTACTATGAATCCTCTCGAGGGTGCCCATTCTCTTGTCAGTACTGTTTATCTGGCAATAAAAATACAGTTCGCTTTTTCCCGCAGGAAAGAACTTTTAAAGAACTACAGTGGTTTATCGATCATAAGGTAAAACAAGTTAAATTTGTTGATAGAACTTTTAACTGTGCGCCACATCATCATCGACCTATGATGGAATTCATGCGTGATGCTGATACGGAGACGAATTTCCATCTAGAAATGGAACCAGAGCTAATGACGAAATGGGAGACAAATATTCTCTGTGAAACACCACCAGGCCGTATTCAAATTGAGGTAGGGGTTCAAAGTACACATAAGAAAACCTTGGATGCTATTAATCGATATAATGATTGGCCGTATATTCAAAAGGCTATTCGTCCTATCATTGAAGCAGGTCGAACTCATGTACACATGGATTTAATCGTAGGCTTGCCTTATGAGAATAAACAGCGATTTGGTTTATCCTTTAATGATCTTTTTAGTTTACAACCTCATGCGTTACAAATAGGGTTCTTGAAACTTTTAAAAGGATCTGGTGTACGTCGCATGGATGAGTATCAATATATTAGTGATCCTTTAGCGCCATATGAAGTACTAAGCACTCACGTGCTCCCTTATAGAGACATACGCTTTTTAAAACACTTTGAAGATGTCTTTGAACGCTTCTATAATAGCGAACGATTTAGAACTGTGTTTGGTTATATTGGTAGTAAGCTCATAAAGGAACATACTGATACATCTATAACTGGTGAGGATAGATTAACTACTAATCATGTACCACCTATGGAAAAGTACGATCCATCTAAAGTGGAGATAAAAAAAGATGCCTTTTCCTATTTCTGTGACATGACACAGGCTTGGCTCGATGCGGGTAATCATAAGATTAATTTAAAAGATATTGATCAAATTGAGTTTTTATACAATTTCTTTCTAGCTAAAGGCGATACAGTGGCTGCCGAGTTATTACAATATGATACACTCGTTAGCTATCGTGGCAAGGTCCGCAGTGAAGCCGTAGGTTTACCAAAACAGACAAAAGAACTTTTACAGGAAGGGGAAGCATTCTGGCGTAATGAAGAAATTGCATCTCAGTATATTCCTAACTATACATTTAAAGAGTGGCGCAAAATTCGCCAACAATATGTCGAAATGCCTATGTCTGAGGATACGGCTAAAGTGTTAGGTATAGAGAATGTACCAAATGTACCTTTTACAGTTGTAATCGACGTAAATAAAGAGGTAAAACCTTTTATACGTCCTGAAATAGAGGCTTGTTAGTAATATAAAAATAGTTTATCTTTTTTTTTAATCAAAAGATTAGAGAATATATGATAGTTGAAATATTACATAATAAGCGATGATTGGTTAGTTTAATAGGAGTGTTATGACCGATACAACGAGACCAAAACGATATCGCATGGTATCTAAATATTATAAAGAAACATATGGGGAAAAGGTTTATAAATTACCTGTAGCACTACCTTTGACCTGTCCTAACAGAGATGGTTCGGCTGGTGTTGGAGGCTGCACCTTTTGTGGTGAAATTGGCGCGGGCTACGAAAATCGTCCTGCCTGGATGACTGTGCGCATGCAATTAGAGGAAAACATTGCTCACATAGGACCTAAATATAAAGCAAAGAAGTTCATCCCTTATTACCAAAACTTTAGTAATACCTACTTGAATCTTGATGATTTTAAAAGCTATATTGAACAAGGTTGTATCGATGAAGCCGTGGGCATTGCTATTGCAACAAGACCCGATTGTATTGCTGATGAATATCTTGAAATATTAGCTGATATTAGGGATTGCTTTCATAAGGATATCTATATTGAGCTAGGTCTTCAAACGGTTAACTATGATACATTAGAGAAAATTAATCGTGGTCATGATTTAGCCCAGTTTATTGATGCCGTATTACGGATTAAGCGCTATGGATTTAACATAACAACTCATATGATAGTTAATTTACCATGGGATACCATGAAGGATACTATTGAAGGGGCTCGCATTTTGTCAGCCCTTGATGTAGATCAAGTTAAATTACATGCGTTGTATATTGTTAAAAATACATTGATGGCCAAGTGGTATCAAGAAGGTCAGTTCACCTTAATCAGTGCTGAAGAATATGCTGATCGGGTTGTTAATTTTGTACGTCATTTACACCCTGACATTGTTTTACAGCGTCTTGTAGGGAGAGCGCCTGAAGATAATACGCTTTTTACAAACTGGTCCATGGGTTGGTGGCGCGTACAAGATTTAATTGATGATAAACTAGACGAACTAGATGCTCATCAAGGTGATCTCTGTGATTACCTAAATGGTAAAGCAGTTCGTAAATTTATAGATTAGGAGGTTGTATGAGCGAACAAATATTTACATTTCCTACATATGACCTAGCACAATCCATACTAGGTCAACATAATCGATATTTACATATGATGCTTGAGGTAATTTCTGCCGATGTAGTAGCTCGAGGTGATACGGTAGTTATCAAGGGTGATGAGAATCAAGTCAATGCCCTCTATCGTACTCTAGAAGAATTAGTATTTCTTTATCGTGAAGGTAGTACCATAACTGAGTCTCAGGTGCGTATTGCGGCTAAACTTGTCGCTAATGGTAAGGCTGATGCTGTACATAATATGTTTGAAGATACCTTATCTGTTAATATGCGTGGCAAAAATATTACGCCTAAAACGGAAGGCCAAAAATACTATGTAGACAGCATTCGTAAAAATACCATTACTTTTGGTATTGGTCCTGCTGGTACAGGGAAAACGTTCTTGGCGGTAGCTTTAGCTGCATTCTATTTGAAAAACCGTAATGTGGATAAAATCATTTTGACTCGACCTGCCGTAGAGGCTGGTGAACGATTAGGTTTCTTACCGGGTGAATTACAAGACAAGGTAGACCCGTATTTGAGACCCCTCTATGATGCATTACACGAAATGTTTGGTATCGAGCAAGTACAACGCTTTATGGAACGTGGTACTATCGAGGTAGCACCACTAGCGTATATGCGTGGCCGTACATTGGAAAATGCCTTCGTCATTCTCGATGAGGCTCAAAATACAACGGCAGAGCAGATGAAAATGTTCCTAACTCGTCTAGGTAACAATTCTAAAATGGTAGTCAACGGTGATAAGACACAAATTGACTTGCCTCCACGTGTTGTGTCTGGCCTTGGCGAGGCTGAAAAGGTATTGCGTCATGTGCCGGGTATAAATATGGTGTACTTTAGCGATCAAGACGTAGTTCGTCATGACTTAGTAGGTCGCATTGTAAAAGCATACGATGCGTACCATGAGCGTAAATTAGTGGGTGAAACTACAACGACTGAAGCACCTACAGAGAATGTAGCGAAAGGGTAACTATGTACATACATATTAGCTATGATGAAGGAATTGAAGAGGATTCTAATATAGAGGCCATTATCCGTAAGGTTTGTGACGAAGTGAGTCGCGTATATGGTCTCGAAGAAGATGAAATGAGTATTTTGCTGTGTGATAATGCAAAGATTCATGAACTTAATAAAGAATATCGCGGTATCGATAGACCTACAGATGTATTGTCCTTTGCTCTTAATGAGGGGGACGATTACGAAGGTAGTGAAGAGGAACATCATTTACTAGGGGATATGATTATATCCTTGGAGAGAACTCGTGAGCAGGCTATCGAATATGGACATAGTTTTGAGCGTGAGTTAGCATACTTGACGACTCATAGCTGTTTACATATCTTAGGCTATGACCATATGAACGACGAAGAAAAAAAAGAGATGCGCACAGAGGAAGAATTTATCCTAGGTAATCTCGGTTATGTGCGGGAGGATGCACCATATAATGAATAACAAGGAACATTTTAAATCAGGCTTTGTAGCCGTTGTAGGTCGCCCAAATGTTGGTAAATCTACATTAATTAATGCTTTAATTGGTGATAAGATTGCTATCGTATCCGATAAGGCTCAAACGACTCGCAACCGTATCATCTGCGTATATACGGATGAATCCAAACAAATCGTATTTATGGATACACCAGGCGTTCATAAGCCAAAACATAAGTTAGGCGAATTCATGGTAGATGCTGCTATCGAGTCTTTAAAAGAAACGGAAGCTGTTTTATTTGTTGTAGCAGGCAATGAAAAACGTGGCCCTGGGGATAACTTCATTATTGAACAATTAAAACGAGTAAAAGTTCCCGTATTTTTAGTGGTCAACAAAATTGATACACTTAAAAAAGAAGAGCTTTTAGAAGCAATTGTTTCTTATCAAGATGCATATCCATTTGCAGGTGTAATTCCTATTTCTGCAAAAGATAAAGAGAACTTAGCTGAAATTCTTAAGGTTCTAGAAGAAACATTGCCAGAAGGTCCACAATATTTCCCAGAAGATATGATTACGGATCAACCGGAACGCCTTATTATTTCCGATATCGTTCGTGAAAAAATCTTGTTGGCTACACGAGATGAAATACCTCATGCTATTGCTGTAGACGTAGATGAAATGAAAACACGTGATGATGGTACTACCTATATCCGCGCTACAATCTACTGTGAAAGAGACTCTCAAAAGGGTATTATTATTGGTAAAAAAGGTGCTTTGTTAAAACAACTTGGTGCTGAAGCGCGTGCAGATATTCAAAAACTATTAGCTACAAAAGTTTACTTAGACCTTTGGGTTAAAGTTAAAAAAGATTGGCGAAATAAATCTGGTATGTTATCTGAACTTGGTTATAGAAAATAATTTGATATAATAAAAAGATAATAAGTATTTCCATAATCATATGAAAGGAATAAAGATGGATAGTATAGATGGCCTGATACCCGTCGGGTTTGGTCTGTTATGTATTTTTCTAATTAACTTTTTTGTGGTTGCAAAGTTCTCCTTTGCCCGCCTTCGTAAAGAACATGTGGAGGATATGGATATCCTCTTAGAAAAGGATAGAGAGTTTTTATTAAAGCTCTATCAAAATCCAGAGTATTTTCTAAATACTACACAGTTTTTGATTCTATTCTTTATCTTGGCTCTTGCAGGCACTGGTACCTTTGTATTCGATAATATTGTTGATCGTTTAGTGACGGTTCTAAATATTCATAGTACATGGATGCATTTGGTACTAGATGTTATTTTATTGCTATTAATTAGTTTAATCGTCTTAATCTTCGGCGAAATTGTACCTAAAGCATTGGGCCTATCCTTCCCTACGAAATACGTGAATACCTATAGCCGTATCGTCGTTGCTGCAGGTAAATTGGTGTATCCATTTATTTGGATCGCTAGTAAAATCTCCAATGTTATTTTAGGCTTTTACAAAACAAAATATTTAACAGAGCTTGACCTTGTGTACTCAGAAGAAGAAATTCGCATGATGATTTCTCGAAGCCACGAGGAAGGGCAACTGGACCAAGTAGAGTCTGAGTTAATCGATAATGTCTTTAACTTCGTAGATCGCATGGCGAAAGAGGTTATGGTGCCTCGTCAAGACGTAGACTGCGTATTCGTAGAAGATGGTTACGATGAAGCGATGAAGGTTATCCGCTCTAAAGTACATACACGTTATCCACTCTGTGTAGAGGATAAGGATCACATTATTGGCCTTGTTCATATTAAAGATTTAATGGAACGCCCTAATCAAGCCCGTAAAGATTTGCGCAATATTAAACGAGATATCCTTACTGTTCCAGAAGTAATGAAATTATCTACCTTGTTGCAATATATGAGAACGCGCCGTATTTATCTAGCCGTTGTAGTAGATGAATATGGTGGTATGGTTGGTCTCGTAGGCTTAGAAGATATTATTGAAGAATTAGTTGGTGATATTCAAGACGAGCATGAGCCTCATTTACCGGCTACGATGTCCTATGCAGATGGTTCCTTCGAGTTTGATGGCAAGGTCCTTGTAGACGAAGTAGAAGAGATTATGAATATTGAAATTGATAATTCTGACTCTGATACGATCGGGGGCTATGTCTTTGGTTTATTAGAACGTACACCAATCGTAGGTGATACGGTGGATGCTCATGGCTATACCTTTGAAGTTAAGCAAATGCAAGGCTATCGTATTTCTCGCATTAAAGTAACACCTATACCAGTAGAGGAACCAACGGAAGAAGAAAATGAAGAAGCTTAATGGTGGTTTTAATACGCCAGCCATCGTCATAAGTCGAAAAAAGTATAAGTTGTATTCCGTATTTACGTTTATTACGCCTAGCTTGGGACTTATTAAAGCATCGATTCCACATAAGCGAATGATGACGATGCGTAACAGTTCCTATTTACGTCCATTTAGTGCCATGTATATTACAGTCGTACCTGATGGGGAATATGTTAATGTTACGCAAATTGATGGCTCCTATGTGGTGGAGTCCTTAGATGTAAACCTCGATAATATTGCTTATGCAGCGGTAGCGAGTGAGCTCATTCAAGAGTTATTTGCCATGTATGACGTAGATCGTAAGGTCTTTGATACGGTAGTAAATTACTCCAAGCAAATTCGACGTCGCAATGTACAATTGGGAACGATCATGCTTGGGTGGCAGCTATTATCTCTCGCAGGAATTGTGCCAAGTGCTAATGCTTTTATCCAACAAGATGGTATCGATCCATTTTGGATGCAGGTGAGAGAATCAACAAGTCTTACTATTTCGCCCTCTGTAAAAGCCGCATTACCTCAGATTCTAGCTTATCAGTGGGGTGAAGATACGCCTTTAGAACTTCCGAAAACAATATGGAAGGAATTTGAGAAGCTTTTATTTTCTTACTGTGAACAAGAAATAGGTAAGCCGTTACAAAGCGTTAAGTTTTTAAACTCTATAATTTAGTGATAGTAAAAAGGCAGTTTGAGAAATCAAACTGCCTTTTGTTGAAATATTTATGAGGTACTAAATGGATAAAATATTCTCTTCGTTGCCTATAGACAAAATAAATGAAGATAAAACTTTAGATTTACAAGAAATTCAACAGATATATAATTTTCTTTTAACTAATGACTATTATATATCTGCTGATTATGGGGTAATAAATAAGTTATTTCAAACGATGGTTTTAAACAATCGTTGGGATTCCAAAATGGCACTCAGATACTTTGACTATTTATGTTTCTTAAGTTGGGAATATGAAGCTATCATTGTTAGAGATCTTTTATTAGATAATCATGTTAGCTTAGCTGGGGAATTTTGTTTAGAAACAGAATTAGTAAAAGATGGACTATGTTATTTTAGAGATGATGCCATTTGGAGGGGAAAGGATTATGATAGTGACATTATTCCGGCATCTATGTCTAAATGGGCCATTTATTATGATGAAGAAGAAAAAAGGTTTCATAAAGTGAAACCGTCAATGATAGAAAATATTATTATTAAGGAAATTGACGCTGAAAAGGGTCTTTATATTATTGGAAAAAAATAATTCTAATAGACAAATGTACATCTGTAATTGACACTTTTAATAACAATTATTTATAATATAACAATGTTATATTATATGTTTTTATAGGAGGTCATTATGCAGCTTTTGGGAAATCTTAAAATACATTTTCTAGCGCTCGTACTAACTGTAGTCGCTGAATTTATAGGCATAAAAAAACTAGGTCCTGTTATATTATTGCCATTATTGTACACATTGATTCTAGGTTTATTAATTTCTATTCCTAAGTTTAAAATTCTTACGATTAAACAGATGGAAAAATCTGCCGATTATATCGGTATTGCCGTTATGATTCTGATGGTAAAAGTAGGCTTAGGTATCGGTCCAAATCTCGGTATTCTTACAAGTGCTGGCTGGGCATTGTTATTACAAGAGTTTGGTCATTTCTTTGGTACGATTGTATTCGGTTTACCTGTAGCTTTATTAGTAGGTATGCGTCGTGAAGCAGTAGGAGCTTGTTACTCTGTAGACCGTGAGCCGAATGTAGCGATTATTATCGATAAATTTGGCTTTAGCTCTCCTGAGGGCCGTGGCGTTATGGGCATGTACATCTGTGGCGTTCTTATCGGTGCTATGTGGTCCTCCGTATTGGCTGGCATGTTGGCACAATCTGGTTGGTTTCATCCATTGGCATTAGCTATGGGTGCTGGCGTAGGTAGTGCTAGTATGATGGCGGCAGCTACAGCTCCAATCATTGCAGTATATCCAGATTATGAACAACAAATTATGGCTCTTGCTGGGGCTGCAAACTTGTTAACTACCGTTCTAGGCGTATACTTTGGCCTATTTGTTTCGTTACCAGTTATGGAGAAAACATACAATTTCTTTACAGGCCGTACCCGTGAACAAGATTTAGCAGAGGAGGCAGCACATCATGAGTAAAAGTGAAAAATTAACACAATTTGTCATCGTTATTTGTATCGCTGCTATCATCACTGCAGTAGGTAACGTAATGGATGGTAAACATCTATTTAGCGATAGTTTAGTTGGCGTAGCTATCTTGGCAGTTCTTGCTACAATTGGTGCTTTAATCTCTAACTTGCCATATGCTAATAAATTACCTATGGTATTCTGGGTATCTTTAGTTGGTGTTATTGCATCATTACCAGGTATGCCTGGCCAAGAATGGATTATTGCTAAAACTAGTCAAGTTACATTCCTTGCAACAACAACACCTGTACTTGCTTATGCTGGTTTATCCTTAGGTAAAGATCTTGGTGTATTCCGTCGCTTATCTTGGCGCATTATTCCTGTTGCACTAGCTGTAACAGCAGGTACTTTCATCTGTGCAACAGCATTAGCCCAATTAGTACTTCATTTAGAAGGTTTAATTTAATACTAAATCATAATGTTAGATGTCTAAATTATGTTAAGATATAATTATAGATTTATATTTTAGAAGATATCTATACATCATGATGACATGATCGACCGTATTTTATACGGTCGATTTTATAAAGGAGATAGTATGAGCCGTATAACAAAGGAAGAAGTTAAAGAACGTGTTTGTAAAGCTATTGTTGATGCACAACCGCGTTTACGAGAACTAGCAGAATCTATTATGGCTGAACCAGAATTGGGTTTTAAAGAGGTAAAAACCTCTAAAAAGGTTCAAGATATGTTTTATGAACTTGGCATTTCTTATACTACTGGTCATGCACTGACAGGTGTAAAAGGTAGAATGAAAGGCCGTGATAGCAAATATACGGTTGCCATGGTGGGGGAATTAGATGCTATTCTCTGTCCTCGCCATCCTCGTGCCGATGATTTAACAGGCGCCGCCCATTGTTGTGGTCATAATGTACAAATTACAAATATGTTTGCTGTCGCTATGGGCCTACAAGCTGTGATGGATCAACTCGCTGGGGATGTCGTATTATTTGCTGTCCCTGCAGAGGAAATGATTGAAATTGATTACCGCAATAAATTGCGTGAGCAAGGTAAGCTTAAGTATATGGGTGGTAAGCAACAGCTCATCTATGAAGGAGCTTTCGACGATATTGATATGGCTATGCAAATGCATGTGGAGACAGCCAAAACACCAGCTGGTGAAATGGGACTTGGTAGTACCTCTAATGGTTTTGTATCTAAACTGATTGAATATCACGGTAAGGTAGCTCATGCGGCTCAAGCACCCCATGAAGGCATCAATGCTCTTAATGCTGCTTTGATGGGCGTAATGGGGGTTAACTCCATTCGTGAAACTTTCAAAGAAAGCGACTATTTCAGATTCCACCCAATTATTAATCAAGGTGGTACATTGGTTAACTGCATACCTGATTATGTTCAAGTTGAAAGCTACGTTCGTGCGTCCAATATCGACGCTATTGTAGATGGCAATTGTCGTGTAAACCGTGCCTTAAAAGCTGGTGGCGATGCAGTAGGGGCAACTTGTGTAATTAACGATTTGCCAGGTTATTTGCCGATGAGAAACGACGTTCGTATGAATGAAATGTTACGCCAAAACTCTAATCCGCTATTTGGTGAAGAAAATGTATTCCAAGGCGATCACATGACGGCAAGTACCGATATGGGCGACGTATCTCACTTGATGCCGGTTATCCATCCTTGGGTTGGCTGTATTAATGGCGTACTGCACAGCGCAGAATACGAAATCTCTGTACCTGATGTAGCGTACATTAAAACAGCACAAGCCTTGGCTATGACTATCGTAGACTTACTATACGATGACGCAGCAGGCGCTAAAGATGTATTAGACAACTTTACACCAGCATTAAACAAACAAAGCTATATTGAACTCTTAGACCGTATTGCTAAGGGTGAATAAAATAAACCACCTATTGAAGATAAATTGATTATCTTTGATAGGTGGTTTTACAGTTTAAACTCTCTATTGACTATCAAAATAAAAACATAATAAAATATTTAACATCACAAGATGGTTATACAGTACCGGCACAACAGCCAGCACATGTAGAGCCATCTTTTTTTGTATCTCATATCCGTGTTGTTGAAGAACCTATTAGTCAGTCTGCAGAATTAACATATAGTAATATGATAAATACTACTATGGATCAGACAACATTTGTGGATAATAGTTCTGCAGCAAGTGTACGATTAATTAAAGGTCCATTATATTATGAAGCACAAAAAAAGAAGATACAATTAAATGTGCCTAACGAGTTTACGTTTCTACGTAAAACAATTAAACCATTTGTAAATCGTAAACTTACAGTTGAAGATGTAAATAGATTATCTACTAACTTAAATACTGCACTTATAGAACATGGATACGTCACGTCTCGGATTGGTATTCCATCCCAATCATTAGCTTCAGGTAATCTACAATTCAATTTACAACTCGGTCGCGTAGAGTCTGTCTTATATAAAACGTATGCACAACCATTGCCATGGCAAAATGCATTTCCTATTCGTGAAGGGGATATCCTTAATATTCGAAATATAGAACAGGGTATAGAGCAAATGAAGCGAATTGGCTCTCAAAATGTGTCTGTTGAGCTTGAGCCAGGAACAAAACCGTTAGCTACGAATATTGTACTTGAAACTACTAAAAAACCAGCAATTCATGGAATGATATCCATAGATGATTCTGGACTAAAAGATACTGGTAAACTACAGTGGACGGCTGCAATTGGAGTTGATAGGGTATTTAATGCTAATGATTCATTAAATTTAAGTATTAATCGAGATGCTGCTCAAGATGGTGAACGAAAAGGTAGTCGAAACCATACTATTTCTTATTCAATACCTAGAGGAAAGGATACCTTTAGTATTTCCTATAGTGATATGAAATATCATCAAACGATTAATTCTATGGCTACTCCATTTATTAGTTCTAGTCATGCCAAGACTGTAAGAGGTTCGTGGAATCATGTATTTCATCGAGATCGAACGACTAAACGTAGTTGGGATATTATTATCAGTAAGCGTAATGCTAAAAATTATATTAATGATGTAGAAGTTGCTGTACAACGTGCTAATACAGCTTCTTTAGAAGTAGGTATATCAGAACGAAGATATATTAAGCAAAACACGTTATATTCTAGAGTGGCTATTAAACAAGGGGTTGGTTGGTTTGGTTCACAACCTGAATATGGTAATGGAGCACCTAGCACTCGATTTACACAACTTTTAGTAGATGTGGATTATCAAATTCCACGTATATGGGGACATAGACCAGCAAGTATTACGTCATCTTTCCATGGACAATGGACATTAGGGGATAAACGTTTATTCTCTAGAGATATGATTAGCCTTGGTAATCGATATACAGTACAAGGGTTTGATGGTGAAAATACACTAATGGCTGAAAGTGGCTGGTATATGCGTAATGAGGTTGCTAGTTACATCCCTAAATGGAAATCAAGTGTTTATGCTAATATTGACTTTGGCGCCGTATATGGTCCAAGTACGGAGGTATTAACAGGAAAATTTATTGCTGGCACTAGTCTTGGGATGAGAGGACAATTTAAATCTGGATTATTCTATGATGTATTTGTTGGGGCTCCTTTATATAAACCAAGTGGTTACAAAACTGATTCTGTAACAGCAGGTTTCCAAGCAGGTGTGCGGTTCTAATATAGTATACGTATTAATTGAGAGAGTAAATATGAAACAAAAACGATTACAATATAAAATAGCAGTATGGCTTACTATGGGTTTAATGATCGTTGATCCTTTAGTCGTACCGTTTGTATATGCAGAAAATCCTATAGAGGTAGATCGAAATGCGCCACATGAAAGACAAGCCATGATCGGACAAGCTGCTAACGGTGTCACATTAGTAAATGTCGTTGGCCCTAGTGCTGGTGGAGTATCTAGAAATGATTATACTAACTTTAACGTACCACAAAATGGTGTAATTCTTAATAACTCTTACCAAATGTCTAATACTAAGCTTGGTGGTTATGTACCTGGTAATGCTAATATGATGCGTGGCTCTGCCAATGTCATTGTTAACGAGGTTACTTCACACAATGCAACTAATATGAACGGGTTTATTGAGGTAGCAGGTCACAAAGCTTCCGTAGTTATAGCAAATCCTAATGGTATTACTGTAGATGGTGGTGGATTTATCAATACAGATCGAGCAGTATTAACTACAGGTAAACCTGAATATGATTCAGCAGGAAATCTAAACTCATATCGTGTAGAGCGAGGAACTGTTGCTATTAATAGAAACGGTCTAAATGCCAAAGATGCTAACTCGCTACAAGTTTTAACAGAAGCAGCAAGTGTAAATGCTGGAGTTTGGGCAAATTCGATTGAAGCTCGCACGGGTAAGAACAAAATAGATGCTAATACATTAGACACGCAAAAACTTGGTAATTCTAACAATATTGGCTTAGATGTATCTGCAATTGGGGGAATGTATGCAAACTCTATTACTCTGAAAGGAACCAATACTGGTCTTGGGGTAAATGTTAAAGGTGTAGTGAGTTCTTCACAGGCCTCTAGTATTACTAGTGATGGTCAAATTGTAGTTGATGGTGGTGTTACAAGTAATGGCAATACTATTTTAGATGGCCAAAGTATAGCAATTCATTCAAATGCTGTAGTACAAGGAGATTCTTCTACAACTGTATATAGTCAAGAAAAGGTAAACAATAGTGGTCTTGTAAACTCTGGAAATACTACAACTATAAATGCTAAATCTATAGATAATCATGAAGGTGGACGTATTTATGGTGATACAGTAGCTATTAAAGCTAATATAGTTACAAATCATACTAATAGTGAAATAGAACAACGCTATCATAAAGCTGGTAAAGAGCTAGAAAAGGCAAAGAATGAACTTGATGCCGAATGGAATGCTGATATATCTAAATATAAGACCAAGCCTGAGCTAGAGGAACATCGTCAACGGATTAAAGATTTAACAAAAGCGTATGATGATGTACAAGAGAAGGTTACTGCTATTAAGGTAGAACTAGATTCTCATAAGTCTGGTGTAATTGCGGGTCGTAATCACGTTAATATAACTTCAGATACAATAGATAATACTGGTAAAGGTCTCATTTATAGTGGTGGAACTATGGACCTTAAAGCTAAACAAGGTATAAATAATACGGGAGCGACTATTAAATCCGTTAAATCTATTGAATTAGATACACCCGTAGTAAATAATAAAAATGTTGCATTAGGTGTAAAGCGTGTTTCAGATGGCATTACTAAAAATCCAGATAAAATTAAAGTTACTCATCCACATCATAAATTAGAAGGACAGGTATTTGATAAGTCTGAGTTCCCATATGCTGATGATTCAAGTGGTTATGGTGTAGCACATATCAAACCAGTTAAAACGCCTGAAGATGAAGCCTATAATAAGGAAATGAATAAGAATGAGAACCGAATAAATCAGTTTACAATCATTAGAAGTGAAGCCGAACAAACTCACAAAAAGGTTACTAATGATGATCCAGGTATCATTAGTAGTGGTGGTGATTTAATAACTAGTGGTATACTTTATAATGATAATAGCAGAGTGATTTCAGGAGGAACTTTTAAGACAAATGGCTCGATACAAAACATATCAGATATGATTAGTGATAAGACTTTTATTACTGGCACTACTCAAGAAAGTAGAACAGAAAAGAAAAGGAAACGTCACGGTTATAGAAGTAAACGTATACGTGTTTGGGGCCCTGAAGTCTTTATGACACCATCGATTACTGAAGAAAATGTAAAACCAATTGGTACTATTAAAGAGCATGCTGAAGATAGAGTATCTAACGCAACTATTAAAAAGGTTAATGATAGTTTAGATCCCTATGGTCTGGGTGGGGGCAAAGGTAAAGCAAGTCAAACCATAGATGGTTTATCGCTACCAACAGAGGCACTATATCAAATTCATCCTGATATTACGGCTAATGCTTTGATAGAGACTGATCCTGCTTTTACTAATCGAAAGAATTTTTTATCATCTCAATTTATGATTGATGCCTTGGCAAATAATCCTGAAAGAAGATCCAAACGCTTAGGTGATGGATTCTATGAACAGCAACTTATTAATGAGCAAATTGTATCAGCTACAGGTAAACAATATTTAGAAGGTTATACAGATAATGAAGCTGAATATAAAGCTTTATTAGAGGCTGGTGTAGCTTTTGGTAAAGCTTTTAAATTAACACCTGGAATTGCTTTATCTAAAGAACAAATGGACGCTATAACAACAGATATGGTTTGGTTGGAAACTAAAACCGTTATAGTAGATGGAAAAGCGCAACAAGTTTTGTATCCTAAAGTGTATTTAGCCAAACAGTCTGCTAAATCTATGGATACAATGGGGGGAATTATAAGTGGCAAAGCTATCGTTAGCAATGCTAATACAGATATTCTAAATCAAGGCATTATGACTGCAGATACAATTGTATTAGGGGCTCTTGATGTAGAAAATACAGGGCGTATAGATGGACGTACAGTTACTATTAAAGCATCTCAAGATGTAATAAATACTGGTAATATTCATGGTGATAAACAAGTTTATATTAATGCTGGCCGTGATATTAATGTAGGTACTCAGGTAGATAGATTACAACATCAAGATGTTGTTGGTCGTCAAGGTACTATAGGTGTAGGAGAAAAAGGTGATTTAGTTTTATCTGCTAAACGAGATATTAACCTTAAAGGAGCTATTGTTCATACTGGAGATAATTCCAAAGTAAGTATTGATGCTGGTCAGAATATTAATGTAACAACAGAGGCATTATCTGCTAAAAAGGATATGACGGTTAATAGTGATAATTATAATCGTACTGACCGCCGTACAGAATTAGGTACAGCTATTTTAAGTGATAGCAATGTTACTTTACGAGCGGGAAATGATGTAAATATCCGTAATGGTATTGTTAATAGTGAACATGGCTTAACATCAGTTGAAGCGGGAAATGATGTTACTATCACTAATGGGAAAAGCTATAGCCGTGATGAATATGGTCTAAAGTATAAAGAAAAAAGTTTACTATCTCGTACAACTAATATCATACGTACAGATCACGAACACACAGGTGTGCTATCTTCAACTATTGGTGGCGATACGATTAATGTGAAAGCTAATCGTAATGTTTCGGTAACAGGTTCTAATATTTTAGGAACAAACGATGTATTAGTATCTGCGGGGAATGATGTGCGTACAGATTCAGGTGAAGAAACACAACGTGATGATGTATATCAATATAGTAAAAAATCTGGATTAATGGGTGCTGGTATAGGATTTACTATAGGTAGTAAAAAAGTGACTGATACAACAGATGGAAGGTATATAAATCAAGTTGCAAGTAACATTGCCTCCTCAGATGGAGAGATTAATGTTAAGGCTGGTAATGCAATTCATAGTACTACGACAAACTATTTTAGTAATCAACCTGCAGACCTTTCTGCTCAAAATGTAACTGTTGATGGGAAGCATAATACTGTACATATAGTTCAAAGTCACGAGGAGAAGCGTTCTGGTCTTACTGTAAGTGTTGGTGGTCAGATTGTTAATGAATTAAATAATGTTCAGCAACTTGGCAAGCGTGCTAACTCTAGAAAAAATAGCAACTTATCAACATTAGAGTATCTTGAGGCTGCAAATACTTTAAAACATGCTTATAATGATGGGACTTCTTATAAAAATGCTAAAATAGAAAAGCTTTTAGAAAAAGAAAAAGATATACTTGCTAAGGCTGATGAACTTAATAAAGCATATCAGGCAGAACATCCTGAAGAGAAAAATGCTATGCATCCAGATGTTAAAACTGCGATCAATAATATAAATAATAGAGCTAAAAAAGATCGTTTACTCAATGTACAAGTTGGTATTGGTTCGAGCAAATTCAAACAGCTTAGTGAACTTAAGCAAGAGAATTATATAGGTAGTTCTATAGGTAGCAAAAATAAAGTAAGTATTACTGCGAATAGTGACAATAGCGATAAAGGCAATATTCAGATTACAGGTAGTGTTATAGAGGCTCCAGAGGTTAATTTAAATGCAACAAATAACCTAAGTTTAGATGCAGGAACAAACTCTTCGGTACAACATGATACATATACAAGTTCTGGGTGGTCTGTTGGTGCTACAGTTAGTCCTCATGGTAATGGTGTTATTGGTTTAGAAGCTAATGTGTATAAAGGTAAAGAAAATGCATTAGAGACAACCAAGACACATACTGGAACTGTTATTCGTGGTAACCAAGTCAATACTATCTCTGGAAATGATACAGATATTATTGGTTCTAAGATCATCGGTGACAGTGTGTCTACAAAAGTTGGACATGATTTAAAAATTGAAAGTTTACAAGATACGAATGACTACCATAAAGTAAGTAAAAATAAAGGTATATCTGTATCCTATGGAATGAGTGGTCCTGCGAGAGTTGGATTTGATAATTCGAGAGGCACGACAGACAGTCACTATGCAAGTGTTACAAACCAGGCTGGCATATATGCAGGTGATGGTGGATATAATGTACAGGTAAATAATGCAACTACACTTATAGGTGGTATAATTAAAGGTAGTACTGATATATCTAAGAATAAATTATCCTCTAACTCTTTATCAATGAATGATATTCATAATGAAGCATCCTATTCAGCGAAGACATCTGGGTATAGTTTATCAACTACTAAACGCTCTAAAAATAATCCAATAGGTATTACTGGTAGCCCTAAAATGGGGATTCCTGTAAAAGGTAATTCTAAATCAACTACTCATTCTGCTATCAGTAAAGGTATCATCGAAGTTGCTGAGAAAGAATCTTTAGAAAAGATTAATCATGATACAGAACAAGCACTTAATAAATTAGCACCAATTTTTGATAAGAAAACAGTAGAAGAAAAACAAATTCTATTAAATAAGCTTTCTGAACATGGATATAAGTTAATTGGAGACGTAAGTGTACATCAACAAACGAGATTACTTGATAAAGCAGTGAAGGCAAAAATGAAAGGCGAAAATGCTAAAGCGGATAAGTATTATCAAGAGTCGAAAAAATGGGGGGATAATGGTATATATAAAATAAGCTTACATGCTAGCTTAGGAGGTTTTTTATCTAATTATTCAGGAAGTAATATTATTTCTGGTGTTAAAGCTTCTGCCGTGAATGAAAGTTTACAAAGTTTTATTAATAAATCCACTAATCCGGAATTTAGAAAAATTATAAGTTTAGTCATTGGTAAAGTTGTCAGTGGAGATACTGGCGGTGCTTTAGCAGAAAAGGCGACTACTTATAATTGGTTAGAGCATCAGAATCGTCAAGATTTAAATTATGATATTTCCCAACTGTTATTTACTAATGCTTATGGCTATGATGAAGATACACGGTGGAGTAAATTAAGAGAGAAGGTTGCTTATTATTATGCTTTAATGGAATATGAACGTGACTATCATGATTATTATGATTCTGATAATTTAGTACATACAACGGACGGAGGCCATATAGGAGAACCTTATTATACAGATGAATCTTACTCAGCATTACTTAATAATTTATTTGCGTATGTAGTAGGTAGTGACCCTAATAATATCAATTATTATACGCATTTAAAAGAGTATTATTATAATAAATTTGTTAGTGAAGAAAAATATATTCAAGATAAGGGCTATAATGTTCGCACTTATGATGCTGGATGGCAAGAAGATGATGGACAATATTATAATAAACTTATAAATGGTGGTACTGTACTAAATGGACGTTTTAGAGGTAAGCAACTTGAGCTTGAGGGATATCCTACAGTTTTAGGTGACGATGGACAAACTTATTATACTTTGGATGAGAATGGAAGACCTTGGTATAACCCTAATCCTAGTAATGAGGTGAAAATACAACTTTCTAAAGAAAAGCAACAATTATTAGTAACTCAAAGATTACATAAAATTAATGAAAATAGTAAGATTGAGAGTAATAATGAAAGTTATACTGTTCAAGATGGAGAAAAAGCTCTTGAATCGTTGTATAATCAAATTCCTAAAATTAGAAAGCAATATAATGGAGCTGCGGAAGCTACAGAAATATTTTTATATGCCGGGGATAAGAGCGATTTAATTGGTAAGTATGGTATAGTTGATGTCAAGGGTTCTACTAATGATATTCAAACTGTTGTCATAGATAAAGATAGTGTATTAGGACAAACAATGGTTCCCTCAGAACGCATGAAATTAGATGCTATCGTTGCATTTATGACTATCTTAAAAGAAAAAGGTATAAATATAGATAATACTGGTCAAAGCACTATTAATAGTCATCTTGGAGTACAAAGTGTTAATCAGTATTTAACTGTTGGAACATATCTTATTAGTCCACGTGTTTTTTATGATGAATATAATGATGTATATTATGGAACAATGATAGTTGCAGATAGATGGGATAATGGTGGTAAATTGGCTAAATTAGGCATAATAAGTTTTGGTGAATATAATAATCCTATTCATAATGCTTATGTTATTCAGGTGACTAATTTGCGTAAACCGTATAATAATGAGGTTCATGACATTCCGTTTTCAGTTAGTGGAAGAGCTGTTAGAGAAAGATTATAAAATGAAAAAAAAATATTTATATTATATATTTATTTCTATAATAGTAATATTAATCTTATATATCTTAGGTTATTCTTTTAGATATCAGTGGTTTATAAACTCTATTGTTGATCAAAAATATAAAATAGGATTAAATCGAGATATTAAAGGTTTTGCCGCTGAATACCCTTATGTTTATACATATGGAGATTATGGAATTTTAATTATTAATACTCTACCTAACGGTAGTATTAAGATTTTACCGAATTATAAAGGTTTTACCCATATAGATGGTGCTTATAGTATTGATGATAGCAGTATATATAGCCTCCAAAAAGTATATGGTGATAGACTATATATTTATTCCTCTATTGATGATTTTACAGAAGATGAACAATTAATTATAGATGAAATAACAAATAAACAACCTAAGAGATTTGATAAAAATGATTGGCTTTATAAATCTATTTAAATAAAAATGCTCAATGAAAATAAATTAGAAATTTTATAATAATTATTTTGTTTAATGGATTTGACATTAATCCCTCTGTATTGCTACAATATTGTGTATAATATATGCGATGAAGCAGAGTAGTAAACCTCTCTAGCGAGTGAGGATGGTGTAAGCTCACATTTGGTTGAAGGCGCTGTAGAGCATTGGCAGGAACGCAGAAATCTGTTAGTAAAGGCCAACATAGAAAAAAGAGGGCGCAAGCCAAATAGGGTGGAACCGCGGGTATACTCGTCCCTGTAACGTTTTTCGTTACAGGGACTTTTTTGTTTGTAACGAAATGGTTGATTTTATGTCGGTTGTGTAAAGTGGAGGCAGCAATGACATTTCAAGAGATTATTTTAAATCTACAAAAATTCTGGAGCGATCAAGGTTGTATCGTTCAAAATCCATATGACATCGAAAAGGGTGCAGGTACAATGAACCCTGCTACATTTTTGCACGCTATTGGTCCTGAACCATGGTCTGTATGTTATGTAGAGCCTTCTCGTCGTCCAGCAGACGGTCGTTATGGTGATAATCCTAACCGTTTGTTCCAACATCATCAATTCCAAGTTATCGTGAAACCATCTCCAGATAATATCCAAGAATTGTACTTACAATCTTTGGCTGCATTAGGCATTCACGCAGAAGACCACGATATCCGCTTTGTTGAGGATAACTGGGAATCTCCAACATTGGGCGCTTGGGGCCTTGGCTGGGAAGTATGGCTCGACGGTATGGAGGTAACTCAGTTTACATATTTCCAACAAGTTGGCTCCATCGACTGTAAACCAGTTTCCGTAGAAATTACATACGGTCTAGAACGTTTGGCTATGTACATTCAAGGCGTAGAAAATGTATATGACCTTAAATGGAATGAAAATGTTACATATGGTGACGTTTGGCATGCTAACGAAGTTGAACAATCCGTATATAACTTTGAATTAGCTGATACAGATATGCTTTTCAAATTGTTTGATATGTACGAAGCAGAAGCAAAACGCGTTTGCGGTGCAGGTTATGTATTACCAGCTTACGACTATGTATTGAAATGCTCCCACACATTCAACTTGCTTGATTCCCGTGGCGCTATTTCTATCAGCGAACGTACAGCTTTCATCGGTCGCGTACGTGCATTAGCTCGTATTTGTGCACAACAATACCTTGCTAAACGTGAAGAATTAGGTTTCCCACTTTTGAAAGGAGATAAATAAGATGGCAAAGGATTTATTATTTGAAATCGGTGCAGAAGAAATTCCTGCCGGCTTTATGCCAAATATCTTAGGTCAATTGAAACAATTGGCTGAAACAAAATTAAATGATGCCCATCTTCCTTTTGAAAGCATCGCAACATACGGCACACCACGTCGTTTGGCTCTTATCGTTAAAGGTCTTGCTGATACATCTGCCGAAATCAGTGAACGTCATAAAGGTCCATCTGCGTCCATCGCTTATGATGCTGACGGTAATGCTACTAAAGCGGCTATCGGCTTTGCTCGTGGTAAAGGTCTTGATGTAGCAGATCTCGTTGTAGAAGATGGTTATATTTACGCAGAAACTAAAACTGCAGGGGTTCCGGCAAAAGATATCGTTACAGAAATGTTGCCTCAATTGATTACAGGCCTTAACTTCCCTAAATCTATGCATTGGGGGAATTTAGATGCTAAGTTTGTACGTCCAGTACGTTGGCTTGTAGCATTACTTGATGAAGACGTAATTCCTGTAGAATTTGCTACTGTTCAATCTGGTAATGTAACACGTGGTCATCGATTCTTAGGTGCTGATGAAATCAATATCAAAAATGCAGCATCTTATGTGGACACATTAAAAGAAAACTTTGTTATGGTTGATCAAGACGTACGTCGTAAATTGATCTCTAAACAATTACATGATATTGCAGCTTCTAAAAATGCATCCATCGTTTGGGATGATGATTTGTTAGAAGAAATTAACTATCTTGTTGAATGGCCTTCAGCATTGTGTGGTGGTTTTGAAGAGTCCTATTTGGCACTTCCAGATGCAGCTATCATCACACCTATGAAAGACCATCAACGTTACTTCCCATTGGTTGACCAAGAGGGCAAATTGTTGCCAATGTTCTTAACAGTTCGTAACGGATCCGACCATTCCATCGAAGTAGTTCAAGCTGGTAATGAACGTGTATTGCGCGCACGTCTTGATGATGCTAAATTCTTCTTCAACGAAGACCGTAAGAAACCTCTTATCGACCGTCAAGATGGTTTGACTAAAATCGTATTCCAAGAAGGTCTTGGTAACTTAGCAGATAAAACTGAACGTTTGCTTAAATTGGGCCGTGTATTTGGTGAAGAATGTGGCTTGCATGAAGATGCAGCTGTTGTGTTAGAACGCGCTACAGAGCTTGCTAAAACTGATCTTACAACAGGTATGGTTACAGAGTTCACTGAATTACAAGGTGTAATGGGTAAAGAATACGCTTTACTTGATGGTGAGTCCGAAGAGGTAGCAGAAGCTATTTTCGAACAATATTTACCACGTTTTGCAGGCGATGTATTGCCTCAAACTGAAGCAGGTAAAGTATTGTCTCTCATCGATAAAGTAGATAACATCGTTGCTACTTTCAGCCGTGGTTTAATCCCTACAGGTTCTCAAGATCCATATGCATTGCGTCGTCAAACAATTGGTATCTTGAACATCTTGCTTGGTAGCGAATGGAATATCAGCTTGCGTCCAATCTTCAAAGCATCTATGGAGTTATTGAATGTAGCTGCTGATAAACAAGAGGAATTGCTTAACAAAGTTGAAGAGTTTTTCACACTACGTTTGAAAAATATCTTCCTTGATCGCGAAGTTCCTCATCATGTCATCGACTTGTTGTTGTCCAACAATGAATTGTCCGTTGCTGATGCTGAAGGTCTTGTAAATGCATTGTTAGTTAACCGCATCGATGAAAACGTTGAACTTGTTCAAGCTTATACTCGTATGTACAATCTTGTAAAAGATGTGGAATATACTGGTGTTAATAACGATTTGTTGAAAGAAGATGCTGAAAAAGAATTGTTCGAAGCTGCTTCTAAAGCATCTGAAGCAAGTAGTGCTGCTTGGGAAGCAGGCGATTATGATGCAGTCGTGGCAGTTCCAGCTACTTTAGTTCCAGCCATCAACAAATTCTTTGAAGATGTAATGGTTATGGATAAAGATGAAGCTATTAAAGCTAACCGTTTACAACTCGTTCGTTTAGCATACAGTGTAATGGCTATTATTGGCGATATTAGCGCATTAAAATAACATATTTCAGTAAAACTTAAAAATTTTACAATGATATACAAGAGAAGAGGTACCGTGTGTACCTCTTTTTTGCTTTTACGAAGAATATGCAAATTTTATGCAGGATTTTTAGAGACTATGGCGAATACTTTATAATATACAAAGTTGTATGAGGAGATAGATGATTATGAATCATGATGAATTATATAAAGCCTTATGTAAGGTGCCAAGCGGCAAAGAAAAGTCTCGTGATAGAATTATTATTGAATTATATATGCGTTCCCAAGGAGCATCACAGAAGCAGTTAGTAGATGCTCTAAATATGCGTCCTGCTACTGTGTCGGAGCAGACAGATATTCTCATTGAATTGGGATATGTTACAAAACATATTGATTATATGGATAAACGTATATCTGTAGTTACTTTAACAGATGAGGGGAAACGGTTAGGCAAAACTCTTTTACATACATATAACGAATTTCTTAATGTAATGTTCTCTGATTTATCGGATGAAGAACAGGAGAATTTATACCGCTTATTAGGTAAGTTAAAACGACCAATTATACGTAAATAATACGTAAATATTTGGATTATTAAAATAATATAGAAAATACTTGCTAACAGTACGTGATTTATGATACTATATTGCTGTTAATTTGAGACAGTCCGCTGCCTATAAGGTGTAGGTATTGAATGTCTGCAAACAGGAGGAATCAATGAACATTATTAACGTACTTGAACAAGAACAACTTCGTACAGACATCCCTACTTTCCGCGCTGGTGACACAGTTCGCGTACACGTAAAAGTAGTGGAAGGTACTCGTGAACGTATCCAAGTGTTCGAAGGTTTGGTAATCAAACGTCAAAACGGTGGCGTACGTGAAACTTTTACAGTTCGTCGTATTGCATCCGGTGTAGGTGTAGAACGTACATTCCCACTTCACAGCCCACGTTTAGCTAAAATCGAAGTTATGCGCCGTGGTGTTGTTCGTCGTGCTAAATTGTACTACTTACGTAACCTTACTGGTAAAGCTGCTCGTATTCGCGAAAAACGCTAATGTTCATAAAAGGCTGCCGTTGGCAGCCTTTTATTTTTGCTAAAATTGGATATGAATAGTTCTATTTTATTATTCTATGAATTAAAGAGTTATAATAGAGGAATATAGAGCTGTAAAAAGATAAATATAAAATATACTAAGTATCTCTATGAGATGTATATAAAGTATGTAGAAAGGATATAAAATGGCAGATTCACCTATCGTACATTGGTTCCCTGGGCATATGGCGAAAGCTACTCGTATGATTACAGAGTACATCAAGAAGGTAGATGTTGTTATCGAGTTATTAGATGCGCGTATTCCTCGCTCTAGTGCGAATCCTGTAATCCTTGAACTCGTTGGTCAAAAACCACATATTGTACTGTTAAATAAAGTTGACTTAGCAGATCCTAAAGCCACAAAGGAATGGACTGAATTCTTTACTAAACAAGGCATTACAGTATTGGCTATCGATTCTAAATCTGGCAAAGGCAATAAAAAATTACTATCTACCGTAGAACGTCTAAGTAAACCTATCATTGATCGTTGGGTAGCGAAAGGTATTCGCAGTCGTTCTGTTAGGACTATTATCTTAGGCATTCCTAATGTTGGTAAATCTACATTGATTAACTCTTTAGCTGGTTCTGCTGCAACGCGTACAGCTAATAAGGCAGGTCATACACGTGGTCAACAGTGGGTTAAAATCGGTAAAAATCTTGAATTGCTTGATACACCAGGTGTATTATGGCCAAAATTAGAGGACCAACGTGCAGCGGCTCGCCTCGCTATGACAGGTGCCATTTCCGATGATGTTTATGATTTAGAGCATGTTATAAAACAGCTATTAAATTACTTATTGACGAACACGTCAAATATTTTGGTAGAGCGTTATAAATTAAAAGAAGAAGAGATGACCGATGTTGATACGATTCTTGAAAGCATCGGACGTCGTCGAGGTTGTCTTGTAAGCGGTGGCATTGTAGATTTTGACAAGGCTCGCCGTATTATCTTGCAAGATTACCGCAATACTAAGTTAGGTACAATTACTCTCGATCAAGTTGATGAAGAACCGTACTATTCTACAGATGGTGAGGAGAGTCATAATGGATAAAGATGTATTTTCTAAGTTAAAAGTAGCAGATATTAAAGCTCTCTTTGAAACTGAACAAGCCTTAGAGATTTTGTCTTTTGCTCAAGAGGATACTCGTAGTTCTGTACAGAAATTGGCTGCTTCTTATATTAAGCGTCAAGAAAAAGAGTTAAAAGAACAGCAACGCCTCATGGGTATGTATGACTATGAAGGAATGTTCTATGATCAAGGTATCTACCATGTGGCTGGCGTCGATGAAGTGGGGCGTGGTCCTATTGCGGGGCCTGTTACGGTAGCTGCTGTTATCTTGCCACCTATGACATTAATTCCAGGCCTTAATGACTCTAAAAAGCTAACGGAAGAAAAGCGTGAAGCGCTCTATGATATCATCATGGACGAAGCTGTTGCTGTTAGCTGTATTTCCTACGGCCCAGAAAAGATTGATGAACTCAATATTTATGAAGCAACGCGACAAGCGATGTATGAGGCTATTCGTACGCTCAGCGTACCAGCTGAAGCAGTAGTGGCTGATGCTATGAAATTGCCTGATTTAACGATTCCTGTTGAATCCATTATTAAGGGCGATAGTAAAAGCGCTAATATTGCTGCTGCATCCATCATTGCAAAGGTTACGCGAGATCGATATATGAAGAGCCTTGATGTTGAGTTCCCTGGTTATGGCTTTGGTATTCATAAAGGTTACTATACGGAATTACATAAAGAAGCTATCGAGCAACAAGGGGTAACACCGCTTCATCGTAAGAGCTTTGAGCCTATTAAATCTATTGTACGTTGGGTTAAACCTGAGTAAATCTTAGTTATTTATATATGGGTAATAGATTTACTTTATGATTCGACTATTAAGTTAAGTCCTATAGTCGTATTAGTTTTATTCGTTATATCATTATAAATTGCATATAGTTTATATCCGTAAAGAGGTTCCTATTGGTCACCTATGTGACTATTAGGAACCTCTTTTGTATTTACTTTTGTTACCTCCATAATTTACGCTACAAGTAAGTATTACCTGTTGAAAGATTAATATAGTATAGATATTAAATTCTATGAGTTGTTGTTGCAGATACACCTTATTAGGAGGTATATATGAAAACGATTAGTACTGGTAAAGCATTTAATGAACTCGATTCAAAAGAACTGGGCAAATGGGGGGAACGAGTAGCTACCAATTATATTGAAAAAATGGGACTTACGGTAGTAGATACAAATTATCGAACCCGTTTAGGCGAAATAGACATCATTGCTAAACGTGATTTAGTCTATCATTTTATAGAGATTAAAGCTCGCCGAGGTATGCAACATGGACTAGCACGTGAGGCAGTTACCAAGAAAAAACAAAAGCATATTAAACGAGCTGCTATGTTGTTTCTATATGATTTAAATCAAAAAAAGCGCCGTTGGAAGGAAATATCCTTTGATGTAATAGAGGTGTATTTGCACGAGGACTTTCAAAGTTCTATTCATTATTTACCACAGTGCTTTTAGTGAGGTCAGTTTATGTACGCAAAATTAAATGGAGCCACCTTACACGGCATTGATGGATGTATCATTACTGTAGAGGTTGATATATCACAAGGTTTGCCGGTCTTTGATATCGTTGGACTACCTAATCAATCTGTTAAAGAGGCTCGTGAACGGGTACGAGCGGCCATTAAAAATAGTGGATACGAATTTCCAATGAGACGCATCGTAGTCAATTTAGCCCCGGCTACAATTCGTAAAAGTAGCGCTGGGCTCGATTTAGCAATCGCTTTAGGGGTTCTGCTTGCATCAGGACAGATAAATGGGCGTAAAGCTAAAATTTCGGCTTTATTTGATAAGAGTTTGTTTATGGGAGAGTTAGCGTTAGATGGTTCGTTATTACCGACCTTTGGGACTCTAGCTATGTCGCTAGCAGGATTAGATGCTAATTATTCAAAAATTTATACAAGTATTGAAAATGGTAAAGTGCTACAGTCTATTCCTAATTTAACTATATATGGTGGATCATCACTACAAGAAATTATTACTATTTTAGAGGAACAAATTAAGCCAAAGGTAGTTGATAAAAATAAACAAATAAGTATCAAAAAAGGAAAAGTAGATAAACACAATGCCAATAAATCAATTCTAGGGCCTTTAGAGTCTGTGCCATTAACCGGAAGCAATGAAAATCTAGATACAATCAGTAAACCACAAGTAACTATGATTAGTAATAATTGTGTTGATACGTCTGTTACGGATGAAAGTATAACTATAAAGACTAATCAACCATATACAGTTGATTTTGGCGATGTACAAGGTCAAGAGTTAGGCAAACGAGCCATGCTCATCAGTGCTGCAGGTCATCATCATTGTATTATGATAGGGCCTCCAGGTGGGGGTAAAACGATGATGGCCGAACGATTGCCGACCATATTGCCTCCTATGACTTGGAATGAAATTGTTGAAGTGAGTCGTATACAAGATGTAATAGGTTTACTAGGTGATAATGGGCTAGTGAAATCTAGACCTTTTAGACATCCTCATCATACGGCAACTTTGGCTAGTATGGTCGGTGGAGGGATACAGGGACGTCCTGGAGAGGTAACATTAGCTCATGGAGGCGTATTATTTATGGATGAAGCGCCTGAGTTTCAACGCCAAGTAATCGATGCATTACGACAGCCACTAGAGTCTAGAACGATTACTATAAATCGGTCTCAAGGAAATTATATATATCCAGCTAATTTTATTTGTATTCTTGCGGCCAATCCTTGTCCTTGTGGGTATTACCATGATCCTTATAAGGAATGTGTCTGTACAGAAACGATGGTTAAAAACTATCAGCAACGGTTATCAGGGCCGATTATGGATCGTATTGATTTGCATATTCCCGTTGAGAGACCGACCCTTGAACAGCTGTTAGATACATCATCTTCAAATATGACGAGTGAAAGTATGAGACAACAAGTTATCATGGCCACTGCTATGCAACAGAAACGATATGAAGGTTTTGACTTTAATTCGAATGGAGCAGTTCCCCATAAGGCAATTAGTGAACTATGCAATATTACAGATAAGGCTTGGAGTGTTTTAGGCAATATATTTGACCATTTTCATTTAAGTGGGCGAGCTTTTGATCGCATATTAAAGGTGGCTCGTACAATTGCTGATTTAGAAGAAAATCCAAAAGTAGAACCACATCATATTTCTGAAGCAATGTTATTTAGAACTGGCAAATAAAGTAATTATCTCATAAATTTAGTAGTTGTTTATTTGCCAAAAGTAGTTGTTTGATTCTATATAAAATTAATGATTATATACTTAGAAAGAATTACTAGGTGTTTATATGATTAGATACGATGACAATATTTATATTGCAGGATTACAAAGCTTATACAATGTTGGAGCCACATATGTAAGGCGTTTTATAGAGGATTTTGGATCCCCTTATGATGCGTGGCAAGCTATTAAGAATGTAGAAAACTTAAAATCTTATACATATATTTCTGCATCTGATAAACGTGCCATTTCAGCATCGGCTAAAGATGAAAAATTAGAGTATATTATCCATAAAGTAGACGAATACCAGATGGATTTTACTACCTTTTTAGACAAAGACTTTCCGTCTATTTTAAATCATATATATAATCCGCCAGCCATTTTATTTATGAGAGGTAATCGGGCACTCTTAGATGGACGCTTAAATCGTATTGCTATTGTTGGAGCAAGGAGTTGCTCCTTATATGGTCGGAATGTGGCGAGAATGCTCGGCAAGGAATTAGGTAAATATAGTACCATTATTGTTAGTGGTGGGGCGCGTGGTATAGACTCACATGGTCATGAAGGCCTTCTGGCTAGTCAGGGGTATGGAATCATTGTTATGGGATGTGGTTTAGATATTACCTATCCTCGAGAAAATGCAAAATTATTTGATCGTATATTACAAAATAATGGGTTACTTCTCTCCGAATACCCGCCAGGTACACCGCCGTCCGCAAAACATTTCCCAGCACGGAATCGTATCATTAGTGGATTATGCAGAGGTGTTATCGTAGTGGAGGCCAAGTCTAGTAGTGGTTCTTTGATTACGGCAGATATGGCGGTTAGTGAAGGTCGAGATGTATTTGTGGTACCATGTAATCTATTAGACCATACAGCAGATGGAAATAAATTCTTAATGAAAAATGGTGCATATGTACTTACTGGTTATGAGGATATAGTTGAACAATACCATTTAACAATGCGGGAATATTTTTCTAGTGAACATAAACTTTTACCAACAAATAATAAAGGTAATAAAGGCGTAAAAGCTAGCGTTCAAATAGGGAATCATAGTCAAAGTGTTGATAGAAAAGGGTGCTCTATGTTAAGCTTTAATGTGGATAGGAGTGTAATATTGAATGAAATACCTCATGATCGATGTATTACGGTTAGTGATATTTTGAAAGCGACTCGTATTCCATTACAACAACTACAGCCCTTATTACTAACATTAGAAATGGAAGGGGCTATAGAGAATCATCCGCCGAGAGGCTATATTAATATGACTAGGAGTGATATACTTGTCCATTAAACGATCTATCGTTATTGGCGAGCCGAAAGCAGCTAGTACTAGTAAAGATACAGAAAAGAAAAATACTAAGAAAGAGAGTACTACTATAAAGCGTAAGGTTACTAAAGAAGCCCTTACTCCAATGGGGATTGTACGGGATAAATCTGTACTACAAACTTCTGTGCCACCGGAGCAACGGGAACCTCGCGTATATAATCCGGACGGCAAAGTCTTGGTTATTGTAGAATCTCCTGCTAAATCTAAAACAATTGAAAAATTCTTAGGTCCTAACTATGTGGTAAAAGCAAGTATGGGCCATCTACGAGACTTGCCTAAATCTCAAATGGGCATCGATATAGAGCATGGCTTTACACCGCGCTACAGCAATCTTGTAACTCGTAAAAAGGTTATAGATGAACTCGTTTCCTATGCTGATGAAAGCAGTGCCGTATTGCTTGCAACTGACCCTGACCGCGAAGGGGAAGCCATTTCTTGGCACTTAGCGTACATTCTCAATGTAGATCCTAAGTCTACATGTCGTATTACGTTTAATGAAATCACTAAAAATGCCGTAGCAGAGGCTTTGGAGGCTCCACGTACCATCGATATGAATATGGTAGATGCTCAACAAGCGCGCCGTGTATTAGATCGTATCGTAGGCTATAAATTGAGTCCATTACTTTGGAAAAAAGTATGTAAGGGTCTCAGCGCTGGTCGTGTACAATCTGTAGCAGTTCGACTCATCTGTGAACGAGAGCGCGAAATCCAAGCCTTCGAACCACAAGAATATTGGACCATTAAAGGTAATTTTGAAACACCTAAAAAAGAATCTTTCACAGCGGAGTTGACACATATTAAAGGCGAGAAAATCGATATTACTACTGAAAGCGATGCACAAGCGGTGGTTGATGCTATTGGCGGTGAAGATGCAGTAGTGACAAATATTGAAAAGCGCAAACGTTCTCGTAAAGCGGCACCTCCGTTTACAACATCTACGTTGCAACAAGATGGTGTGCGTAAATTGAACTTTGGTGCTAAGCGTACGATGATGATTGCCCAACATTTATATGAAGGTTTAGAAATTGGCTCCTATGGCCACGTAGGTTTGATTACGTACATGCGTACAGACTCTACGCGTATTTCTAAAGAGATGCAAGTTATGGCTAAGGACTTTATTCTTCGTAACTATGGGGAGGAATATTATCCATCTAAACCAAATGTGTACGGTTCTAAAGGTTCTGCACAAGATGCGCATGAGGCGATTCGTCCTACATCTCTCGAGTTAACACCTAAAATGGTGGAACCATTCTTGAGTCGTGATGAACTTAAGTTATATACGTTGATTTGGAATCGTTTTATGGCGAGCCAAATGGCGCCTCAACAAAATGAATCCACAACGATTGAGTTGAATGTTAAAGATGACTATACCTTTAAAGCAACTGGCTCTCGTGTTATCTTCCCAGGTTTCAGTGCTGTTTATGAAGATGTGAAAAAAGAGGATGCACCTCAATTGCCTGCTTTAAAAAAGAATGATGTTGCCCATACGGTAGAGGTATTGCCTGAACAACATTTTACACAACCACCTCCACGTTACTCCGAGGCGAGTCTCATCAAGACATTAGAAGAACTTGGCATTGGTCGCCCTAGTACATATGCACCAATTCTAGATACTATCGTAAGCCGTAACTATGTGGAAAATACGAATAAACAATTCGTGCCTACTGAGCTAGGCTTTGTAGTGGTAGACTTCTTGATTACATATTTTGAAAAAATCATCAATACTGGCTTTACCCGTGATTTAGAAGAAGAACTTGATGCTATCGCATCTGGTAAGGATACGTATGTAAAAGTATTATCTGATTTCTACGAGGTCTTTGCGCAAGAACTAGAAGATGCAAGTGATGTAGACCGCATTGAAATTGCATCTATGGAAAGCGATGAGATATGTGAACTTTGTCATAGTCCAATGGTATATAAATTTGGTCGCTATGGTAAGTTCTTAGCATGCTCTAATTTTCCAGAATGTAAAAACACAAAACCTATTACAGTGGGAACTGGGGTAACGTGTCCTAAATGTAAAGAAGGGGAAATCGTAGAACGTAAGTCTCGTCGTGGACGCATTTTCTATGGCTGTAATCGATACCCACAATGTGACTTTACACTATGGGATAAACCAACCCATGATTTCTGTGAAACATGTGGTTCTATAATGGTTGAAAAGACATATAAAAATGGTACAGTTAAAAAGTTCTGTTCCAATGAAACTTGTCCGACTCGACCACCAAAGAAAACAAGAAAGAAAAAGAGCGAAGCTAGTGAAGAACCTGTAAAAGAATCTAAAAAGTCTAGTAAAGCTAAAAAAGAGGAAATTACAATTGAATAATAAAAATGTTATTGTTATTGGTGCAGGCCTTGCAGGCTCCGAAGCGGCTTGGCAACTTGCTAACCGTGGTATTCATGTAGACTTATATGAAATGCGCCCTGTGAAGAGTTCTCCGGCGCACCAAACAGATCAATTTGCAGAGCTCGTATGTAGTAACTCGTTGCGCGCTGGTAATATTGAAAATGCGGTAGGCCTTTTGAAAGAAGAAATGCGTCGTTTAGGTTCTATCATTATGGAATGTGCCGATGCAACTGCTGTACCTGCCGGTGGTGCATTAGCTGTTGATCGTCATTTATTTAGTGAAATGGTGACTAAGAAGGTAAAGAGCCATCCTAATATTACAGTTCATCACGAAGAGGTAACTGAGATTCCTACAGAGGGAACTGTTATCTTTGCTTCTGGTCCACTTACGTCTGAAGCATTAGGAGATAAGATTAAAGCCTTAACTGGTGAAACAGGCTTTTACTTCTACGATGCTGCTGCACCTATCGTAACGGCTGAATCTTTAAACTACGATAAAGTTTTTGCTGCTTCTCGTTATGACAAAGGCGATGCGGATTATCTTAACTGTCCTATGACAGAAGAGGAATATAAAGCGTTCTGGCATGAGCTTACAACAGCTGAAGCCGTACAGCCAAAGGATTTTGAAAAAGAAATCTACTTTGAAGGCTGTATGCCCGTAGAAATCATGGCGAGCCGTGGTGAAGATACATTACGTTATGGACCATTAAAGCCTGTAGGCTTAGTGGATAAACGTACCAATGAGGAATCTTACGCAGTGGTACAATTGCGTAAGGAAAATAAGGAAGGCACCATGTTTAACTTGGTAGGCTTTCAAACTCATTTAAAATGGGGCGAGCAAAAGCGTGTATTCGGTATGATTCCAGGCCTTGAAAATGCCGATTTCATTCGTTATGGTGTTATGCATCGCAATACATATATCAATTCTCCTGAGTTATTGAATCATGCATTCCAGCTTAAAAAGGAACCGCGTTTATTCTTTGCTGGTCAAATGACTGGAGTTGAAGGTTATTTAGAATCTGCTGCTAGTGGTCTAATGGTAGGCCTACAAGTAGACCGTTACTTAGAGGAACAACCATTTATTGAATTTCCTAAGACGACGGCTATCGGTTCCCTTAGTCACTATATTTCTAACTACGAAGGCTCTAATTTCCAACCGATGAATGTCAACTTTGGCATCATGGAGTCGTGGCCTCAAAAAGTACGTAAGAAAAAAGAAAAAAATGCACTGATTGCAAATCGTGCATTAGAAGAACTTGATGCTCTAAAAGCTAAAGAAAATTTATAAGAAATAGCCTTATAGAAAATAGCCTTTTAAGAAATAGTTTTATTTCAAAAAATAGTAAAAGTCCTACATTCAATGGTAAAACCAATGAATGTAGGACTTTTCTTTTTATATGTAATTTATTTACGCTTTTTAGTTTTAACTGTTGGCTCTGTAGCAACAATTATTTTTTGATTTTTCTTTTCTAGATAGCCTAGGTAGATAAATACACAGATACCGACAATGATAGCTATTAAACTCGTCATTTGAGCAGATTTTAAACCTAGCGTTAAGTTTACGTAATCGCCACGTAAGAACTCTAAGAAGAAGCGAGCCGTAGAATAGAGAATGGCATATAGTACGAACACTTGGCCCTTAGCATGTTTGAAAGATCCAAATAATAGAAGGGCTACAAAGATGAGAATATCAATTTGACCTTCCCATACTTCGGCAGGCCAAAGCGGCTGATTACCGTAGGTGCGATAGGCAAGGGTACTTTCAGGATAGATAATACCATAATTACCACCCGTAGGATGACCGAAAGCATCACCGTTTAAAAGGTTTGCCATACGGCCTACCGATTGAGCTAAAATCAATGCAGGGGCAAATAAATCGGCAAAAGCCCAAAAGTCAATTTTGTTTTTACGAAGATACCAATAGCCAGCAATTGTGCCTAGTACCACGCCACCTTGAATGGCCATACCTCCTTGCCAAACAAAGGGAATTTCTAATAAATGATTACCGTAATAATCCCAATCAAAGAAGAATACGTCCCATAGACGAGCACCGATGAGACCAGCTACGGCTACAGTAATGGAAAAGTCGATGATGTGTTCATGCCAACCGCGGCCATCCTTTTTCAAAAGTACATAGGCAACAGAGGCACCACAAATGATAGCCAAAGCTAACATGGTACCATAGGCTCTAATAGGGAAGTCCCCTATGAAAAATAAATATTGATGCATACAAAACTCCTTATGTGATAATTTTTTATTAGTACATAGATTAAATTATAAATTACATATATCCTTCATGCAAGAAAAGAGATGAACTATATATAATATGGTATAATATAGAAATTGGTATTGTATCCCCGTATGGGACCTAGAATTAGGAGAGTACATGATTCGTAAATCTACTATTATAAAATCATTAACAGCTTTAGTAATGTCTGCATTATCTAGTACAATCGTACAAGCAGAGGTATTGGTACCATTAGATCAATTTTTAGCCACTACTACACGTCATTACGAAGCAAATCAATATAAAACAGCATATACAGTATATGTTCCACAAAGTGAATTACAAGGTGATACGGTTATTTTAAATCCTGCAGCCGTAGGTGAACCTGTTAAATTGCCCATTACCAAAAAAGATGGTATATCCTATGTAGATATTGAGTCTGAGCCAGCTATGCTGGGTGTTAGTTATACAAAAAATAATGGTCAACTTATTTTAGGACCTGCACCAGAAGCATCTACGGTGAAAGCACCTTATACATTGCAAACACCATTGGCTTGGGCTTTTGATCCATGGACAACAGAGGGAATTCCGTATCAGGCAAAACTCAATACGAGTGGTGATAATATTATTTCTCCAAGTTGGTTTAAATTGCATAGCTTAGGTTTAGAAGCAAGTTCAAATGTAAATATTGATTATGTGAAAGCGTATAAGGATAAAGGCTATCATATTTGGCCGTTGATTACTAATCGTTTTGACTCTAATTTTACAAGTGGTATTCTGGCGGATCAATCGGTATGGAAGAAATTTGCTCATAATCTTGTTCAATATGCCTATATATATGGGTTTGATGGTTATAACTTTGACTTTGAAAACATTGATTATGCTGACCGTGATCGTTTAACAACATTTGTAGCATATTTGTCTAATCATTTACATCAGTATAATATTAAAACTTCTATTGATGTGACTGGCTATTCTGATAGTCCAGAATGGTCATTAGTGTATAACCGTAAAGCTTTGGCAGATATAGTAGATTATGTAGTTCTTATGGCGTATGACGAAACTTGGGCTAAGAGTACTACTGCAGGTCCTGTTGCAAGTTATCCTTGGGTTCGTAGCCATACAGAAAGAATGCTCTCTGAAGTTCCTTCTCAAAAGTTAATATTAGGCGTACCATTCTATATGCGCTTATGGCATGACACGAATGGTTATGCTAAAAGCGAAACATTGGCTATGAAGAATACAAGTAATTACTTTACTAATTACAGGGATAAAATGACTTGGGATGATCGATTAAAGTTATACTATTTATCTATTCCAACAGCTTCTGGTTCAGATCGTATTTGGTTTGAAGATAATACATCGTTAGGATTAAAACTTGATCTGGTAAAAGAATTACACCTTGGTGGGTTTGCTGCATGGCGTAAAGGGTTTGAAGATACTTCTACAATTGCTATGATTCAAGAAAAAGATTTAGGTCGTGGTATGTCTAAATCTGCTAACCATGTTGTTTCAGAACCTAAAGTAGAAGAAGCTAAGCCGTTGTCTAAACTTGATGCTTATAAATTGCGCTTAGAAGAAAAAGAAAAAGCAGCTAAAGCAGAAGCAAAACGGAAAGCTAAAGAAGAGAAAGAGGCTGCTAAACGCAAAGCAAAAGAAGAAGCTGAAAAAGTAAAAGCTGAGAAAAAACGCTTAGAAGAAGAGGCTAAAGCTAAAAAAGAGCATAATAAACAAACAGTTAAAGAGCAAAATGACTTATATACTGGTTATAGTTCGGATCAAAATACAAGCCCTAAAAATGATTTAACAAAAACTATTCAAGTCGTAAAACGCTAGTGTTTGACTGCTTTTACAGTACGTAGTAAAATAAAAACATTAATTATAAAATGGCAACCTATGAGGTTGACCATATGAGGAGGCCCCTACATGAACGAAAAGTATGTAGCCCAAGATATTGAAAAAAAGTGGCAACAGTATTGGGAAGATAACCATACATTTAAAACAGAATATGATGAATCTAAAGAAAAATACTATGTATTAGAAATGTTCCCGTACCCATCTGGTAATTTACACATGGGTCACGTACGTAACTATTCCATCGGTGACGTAGTAGCTCGCTTCAAGAAAATGAAGGGGTTTAACGTGTTGCATCCAATGGGCTGGGACTCCTTTGGTATGCCTGCTGAAAATGCGGCTATTAAACATGGTATTGCGCCAAAAACATGGACTCTTGATAACATCGAGAACATGAAATTGCAACAAAAAGCACTTGGTTTGTCCTATGATTGGGACCGCGAAGTAGCAACATGTAAAGAAGATTACTATAAATGGACTCAATGGTTTTTTGAACAGTTCTATAAAAAAGGCTTAGCCTATAAAAAGGAAGCAAAAGTAAACTGGTGTGAAACTTGTCATACTGTATTAGCAAATGAACAAGTTATCGATGGTGCTTGTTGGCGCTGTGATAACCCTGTTGAGAAAAAAGATTTGTCACAATGGTTTTTACGCATCACTGAATATGCAGATCGCTTGTTAGCTGATTTAGATACTCTAGATCATTGGCCACAACGCGTTAAGTTGATGCAAAAGAACTGGATTGGTCGTTCTGAAGGTACAGAATTTTCCTTTGAAGTGCCATCCATCAATGAACGCGTATCTGTATATACTACACGTGTTGATACTATTTACGGCGTAAGCTATGTAGTATTGGCTCCTGAACATCCATATGTGGAACGTCTCATTGAAAATGCTCCTAATAAAGCTGAATTAGAAGCTTTCATTACGCGTATGCGCAATATGAGCGATATCGACCGTACATCTACAGAGGCACCTAAAGAAGGTATGTTTACTGGATCTTATGCAGTAAACCCAATGTCTGGCGAACAAGTTCCTGTGTGGATTGCAAACTATGTATTGGTAGATTATGGTACTGGTGCTGTAATGGGTTCCCCTGCACATGATGAACGTGACTGGGAATTTGCTCATAAATACGATTTGCCTATTAAACAAGTCGTAGCTCGTGAAGGTGAAGAATACAGCCTTGAAAAATGGCAAGAATGGTATCATGAAGATGGTATCCTCGTTAACTCTGGTGAATATAATGGCCAAACATCTGAAGAGGCTCGTAAAAATATCACGGCAGCTCTTAATGAACGCGGTATTGGTGAAGGTAAAGTAAACTTCCGCCTTCGTGACTGGTTGATTTCTCGTCAACGTTACTGGGGCGTGCCAATTCCCGTGGTATATTGTGAAAAATGTGGTGAACAACTCGTTCCTGAAGAACAGTTACCAGTACGCTTGCCAGAGGATGTTAAATTTGAATCTGGTGCCGTATCTCCATTGGCTACATCTGAAAGCTTCCTAAATACTACATGTCCTAAGTGTGGTGGCCCTGCACGTCGTGAAACAGACACGATGGACACATTTATCGATTCCTCTTGGTACTTCTTGCGCTATACAGATGCTAAAAACGACCAAGCTCCATTCGATAAAAAAATTGCTAATTACTGGATGAATGTTGACCAATATATCGGCGGTATTGAACATGCTATCTTGCACTTGTTGTACTCTCGATTCTTTGTGAAAGTTATTCATGATTTAGGTCTTATCGAAGCTAACGAACCATTCCGAGGCTTATTGACGCAAGGTATGGTTCTTAAAGAAGGCAGTAAAATGTCTAAATCTAAAGGTAATGTAGTTTCTCCAGAAGAAATCATCAATACCTATGGTGCAGATACTGCTCGTTTGTTTATTCTATTCGCGGCTCCTGTCGATCGTGACCTCGATTGGTCTGATCAAGGTGTTGAAGGCTCTTACCGTTTCTTAGGCCGTGTATGGCGTATTGTTGATGCGTATAACGAAGAGGCTAAGAAAAATGTAACTGGTGAACTCACAAAAGACGAATTCGGATTACGTCGTGAATTACACCGTGTTATCAAAAAGGTAACAGAAGACCTCGATAACAACTTCAACTTCAATACAGCCATTTCTGCAATCATGGAACTTGTAAATGCTATGTACGCTCATAAGGATAAAACTGAAACAATCAATAGTGCTTTAGCTAATGAATTGACTCATTCATTATTACTTCTTTTAGCGCCATTCGTTCCTCATATGACAGAAGAGTTGTGGCATGAATTGGGTGAAACTACATCCATCCACACTGAAAACTGGCCTGTATATGAAGAAGCTGCGCTTGTAGTAGACGAAGTAGAAGTAGTATTGCAAGTAAATGGTAAAGTTCGCGATAAACTTACTGTTTCCGTAAATATTACAAAAGAAGAATTAGAAACAATGGCTAAAGAGTCTAGTCGTGTTCAAGAGTTTACAGAAGGTAAAAACATTGTAAAAGTTATTTATGTACCAGGTAAACTTGTAAATATCGTTGTTAAATAAATGTAAATGATGATATTTTTGGTTAATAATGTAAGCCTCCAACTACATAGGTAGATGGGGGCTTATTTTTAAGAGAGGTAACTATGGCAAAACGTAACGATTATATTTCCTGGGATGAATACTTCATGGGTGTTGCCATTTTGGCAGCACAACGTTCTAAAGATCCCAACACACAAGTAGGTGCCTGTATTGTGAGCAATGATAATAAAATATTGTCTATTGGCTATAATGGGATGCCATTAAATTGTAGTGATGATGATTTCACATGGGAACGCGATACGGCGGATGATAATAAATACTTTTATACCGTTCATAGTGAACTGAATGCCATACTTAATTATCGGGGTGGTTCTTTAGAAGGTTCTAAAATATATGTAACACTTTTCCCTTGTAATGAATGTGCAAAAGCCATTATTCAAAGTGGTATTAAGGCCGTTATCTATCGTGATGACCTATATAAGGATACGAAAGAGGTAAAAGCTTCTAAACGAATGTTGAAAACCGCAGGTGTAGAAATTATTGAATACAAGCCTACAGGCCGCACTTTGAATATCACATTGTAATGTAATAAAAATTTAATTGCTTTTAAAATCCCCTATATACAGTTGTATATGGGGGATTTCGTTATCTGTTATTTATGTTTATACTTGTAAGCGACCATCGATCATGATGTCTACTTCTTGGCCATCACGTGTATAGCCTTTGATATTCATATGTTCATGACCAATCATAAAGTCTACATGTGTTAAAGAGTGGTTCAAACCACGTTCTTTTAATTCCTCGTCAGATAAACCATCACTGTTTTTGAGGCATGTAGGGTAAGAGGCTCCAATTGCTAGATGGCATGATGCATTTTCATCAAATAATGTTTCATAGAAGATTTGATTAGATTGGCTGATTGGACTAAAATGATCAACTAATGCAACTTCGCCAAGGTAGTGTGAGCCTTCATCTGTCTCAACTAATTCTTTTAGTACTTCATAACCTTCTTTTGCAGTGTATTCTACAATTTTACCTTCTTTGAAAGTGAAGGAGAAATCAGAAATCGTATTGCCATGGTAAATTAAAGGTTTTGTACTATATACAATGCCGTTTACACCATTGTACTGTGGTGCAGAGAAAATTTCTTCGGTAGGAATATTAGCATTGAAGATAGTACCATCTTTAGACGCTTCTTCACCGCCTTGCCAAATATGACCTTCTGGTAATTCTAGTAAGAGGTCAGTACCATTTTCACAAGTGTAACGTAATGCTTTTAAGTCTAGTTTATTAATTGCTTCGCGACGACGGCGTAATTTAGCCATGTGGTGACGGTATGTATCCTTTGCCTCAATGCCTTCGATGCGACAAAGTTTAAGCAAAGTTGCCCACAATTGGTCGATTTTTTCTTCATCGGTACCTTCATAACCGAGTAAATCTGCCCATAAAACAGTTGGCACAGAAGCAACGCACCAAGTAACAGAAGAATTCATAATGGCTGTGTGATAGAAGGATAAGGCTTTGTTTAAATTACGTGACTGTAAAGAAATACGTTCTGTCGGGATGCCAGCAAGGGCTTTAGGGTTGGCACTAATTAAAGATAAGAATGCCGCTTTATCATCGATGTATTGTTTGTAGAATTCAGGAATCCAGTTAGCAGGTTTTTCTAAGACTATTTCTTTGGCATGCATTAAACGTTGACGTGCAATAGGTGAACAGCGCCAGTTGAGAACAACCTCTTTAGCCCCCAATTGATAGGCTTCTTCTGTAACGATAACTGCAAAGTCTTTATTTTCCACATCAACAGAAATAACTAAAGTTTGATCTTGTTGTAAATTTACGCCGTATTGTAATAATGTACGGGCATATTTTCTTAATGTATCTTGATTCATTGAGTCTCCTTATATTCGACATCAATTATAAAACTCCTGCTTGTGTGACCAATAGAGTCAACGGTAGGAGTTTACTTTTATATTGGAAAATCCTTTAGTAGGAGGTGCATTATGAAAAGTAAATTGAAGCCGTATACGATAATTATATTAATCCTATGTATTTTAGTAGGAATTTATTTCCTATGGCCTATTATAACAGATGAAAGCGATTCTGTCCTAGCTGAAGGGGCAATAGATGGAAATTCTTCTATATCAAATGTAGAACAATTGCCCAATAAACCAATTGCGTATATTACAGGTGCTGTTGTATCACCAGGATTGTATGAATATGAAAATTCAGCTACTTATGGAGATATGGTAAAGCTTGCAGGTGGGCTACTACCTTATGCTGATGTAGAATCAGTCAATATGGCAAAACCAGTAAATGCGGGAGATCATATCCATATAGTATTTAACTTTCACGGTAATCCAGAGGTTTTATTGCGCGGTAACAAAATTAATATCAATACGGCAACTGCAAAGGAATTAGATTCATTACCAGGTATTGGTCCAGCTATGGCGAAGAGAATTGAAGAATATCGTTCGCAAAAGGGTCCCTTTACATCCATTGAAGGTATTAAGGGGGTGAAGGGCATTGGTGACGGAGTATTTAAGAAGATTAAAGACAAAATTACGATTTAGTCATCAAGATAGCAAGAATGATGAACCCTTCTTTGATGCAAATGATGTTAATTGGAACACTAAGGTTTTAACCCATAGTCAATGGGCACATACTATATTGGGTTCTATAATTATGGGTACAATATTAGGCTATGGTCAGTATTATCCTGTACTTATGCAGATGCACTACATCTTTGCTATTGGGTTAGCTATTATAGTTGTGGGTATTTTCAAAGCATTACTATCGTCTGATAGATGGTATTCACTTAGCAAGTTAATCATCTTAGTCTTTGTTTTAGTTGGTTTATCTTATTATCAAACAGATTTACGGATTATAAATTTTAATAGTTATACATCATATTATTTACAGCAAGAAGGAGAATATCTAGGTACTGTTGTATCATCTCCTGAAATAGTAAATCTAGATGGACAGGAATATCACAAATATACTATTGAAATCTATGGTCTACATCCTTATAAAGATAGCGCAAAAAACTCCTATATAAAGGCTCAAGGACGTTTACAAGTATACTCTAAGGTATCAGCTACAAATAACAAAATAAGATTGGGAGAACAAGCCATTATTGAAGGAACTCCAAAGTCTTTATTTTTCATCGAAGAGGAAGGTCGGATCAATCTTCGAGGCAGATATATGAGTTCTAACACAAGAGGACGAATCTACGATGGAGTTTATCGACCTGCCAGTGCTAAAGATTTACAAACATTTTCATATAAAGAGAGTATTTATGAAGAAACATATAGGAGAAGTTTATATCTATGTGGTCAAATACGAGAATCTATAGAAAAGAATATTGCTAGTAATCTAGATGGTCCACAAAAGGTATTAGCTCAAGCGTTAGCTTTAGGTGGTCATTATAGTGAACTAGGAGAAGAACGGATGAAAGATTTTGCCTATACTGGCCTCATCCACATTCTTTCTATATCTGGCTCGCATATTGCTTTACTATTAGCTTTAATTTATGGTCTAGGAAGGCTTGTTAAATTACGGAAGCGTACATGTTTAATTTGGGGTATATTAGTAGCTTGTATATATTGTTGTATCGTTGGTGGAGATGCACCAGTTGTACGTGCAACGATGATGAGTATACTCATGTGTATCGCCTATATAAAGGGACGACTATATCAGGCCAAACAAGCGTTATGTATATGCGCTATTTTATGTATCATATATGATCCGTTCTCCTTATTTGATGTAAGCTTTCAACTATCCATCGGGGCGACTTATGGTTTACTCATATGGGGAAAAGTATTATATGAACGGATACAGTGGTTACCAAGATGGATAAAAACACCTTTTGTATTATGTGTATCCGCACAGTTACTCATATTGCCATTACAACTCTATTACTTTCACTATATTAGCATTGCTAGTTTGCTAGCAGCCTGTATAGTAGCGCCCTTATTAGATATATCCATAGTTTTAATTTTTGTAAGTACTTTAGTCAGTTACGTATTCCCTATATCGTTAATATGGTCTTTAGTAGATGTACTATTGCGAATATCTTTATATTTAAATCATGTGTTAGGACGTAGTTATAGTCTACTTTGGCTTGGTATGATGCATCTTTATTGTGTTTATATATATTATGCTCTATTAGGTTTGTTTACGTATTTTTTGACACATAAGAATAAGTATACTGTATATATAGTGATGTCCTTATTATGTATGGTTGCAACCTTTGGTGCTTCATACTATGTGACTCAGCATCACAAGAACACAATAATCCATTATATTCCTATGAAACAGTGTAATGTGTTACTTTGCATAGACCCAAACCATAGAAGAGCATATCTATTAATCGATGCACCAGATTATATTAAAACTATACCTAATGAAAGACTTATTAATCAGGCTATAAGGGCATATGGTGTAAATCCTAAAGATGTAAAAGTTGAGTACTTTCACAGTAACGGTTCTGCACAGGTGGTATATAAAAATGGTATGAACCAAATCGTCGTATATAATGGACAAAGTAGAGAAAAAAATCTAAAATTAAATGATAAGATTAATTCATTATATATAACGAGTCGATCCAGTGTAATGAATGAAATAGGGCGTATTTCACCTCATAGTACAATTCTATTTGGCAGTCCCCACGGTGCGTTACGCGATGTGGATCCTTCGTCAGAACACATGTATATAATGGGGTATAGCTATATTAAGGATATGTATCTGTGAAAGGAGGCACTATGGCACATATTGAACTCATTTATGGTGATGAGCCACAATTAATTGAAGAAGAAAAACGTAAATTTTTAAGTGCCTATCCTGACCTACCGGTGATTGTATTAGACGATGAAGCTGGTCCACAGAAGATAAGTGAAAAACTTTGTGAGGACTCTCTCTTTGGAGATCAAAAGGTATTCTGCTTAGTTAATTTGCCCATTATTCGTAAAAGCGGCAAAAATAGCGATGATTGGCTCCCATTATATGAGCTCATCATGGAATATAATGGGGATAATCCAATTGTTTTGATTTATCATGACATGATAGATAAACGAATCAAGCAGAATAAAGAGCTTTTAAATAAAATACCGAATCGTGAATGTAAGCGCCTTGAAGGGGCAGACCTTGTGATGTGGATACGTCAGTATTGTACATCTCATGGCTTTAACATGACGCCTGATGCACAAGAATACGTAACTCATCTCATCGATTTGTGGCAAGATGTACCTGTTTCTTTTATGAGAACTGAGTTTGACCGATATTTCTTGCAAATTACTGGGGAAAAAGTAATTACCAAAGAATTCCTAGAGGAAAATGGCAGTGACTATGGAGCTAAAAATATATTTACCTTTAAAGAGGCTCTGTTAAAAAGAGATATCGATACATTACTTGAACTATTTCCATTTATGTTCGGCTATAAAGAATTAGACCGTGCTATGAGCTATATTGAGGGGCAATTACGTCTACAGCTACTGGTTAGTGAATGTCGACAAGCGGGAATGTCTGTTCAAGCCATACAAAACTTATGTAAGGATCATGATTCGTCATTTAAACCATATCCGATTAAGTTGGCTTACGAAGCAAGTCCTAGAATTTCAGTTAAGGCCTTGCGAGCTTTATTAAAAGGGCTCTATGAGATTATTTTAGATAGTCGTAGTAGCAAGGGCGATATTTGGCGATTTAGAGATTTATGTATTACCTATTGTGGGTATAAAGGATAAAAATGAAAGTACGTTATCGCGTTGTACCAAAACAGAATAAGAAATCATCTTTCTATGTGAACTGTCATAGCCAACATGTGACGATTCAAGCTGCGGACTCCGCATTTTCCACATTGCTTAGTTTACGAGACAGATTGTCTGCATGGTACAAGGAAAAGAATATTTCTTTTGATGATATTCCAACAAATACAGATACAGCTTGTTGCTTTGCGTGGAAGATAGATACTGAAACGGGTGAAGGGTTAGATACCTATTATTATGGCGGTGGCTGTGGTGCTGGTGAATGGATTGAAGCGGCTGAAGCACAACGTGAAGCTGAAGAGGCTAAAAATCAAGTACCTAAAGGCAAGTCTTTTGCAGGATATGATCAACAAGATGAATATGATGATATTGATGAAGATGATTTTGCCCCATTTGTAGAAGCTGTCGAATTAGGCTATTTCAACAATAGCCCAGTTGTTGTGCCTCGTTCTAATCATACGGCTGCCGAATCTAGTAGTAGTGATACTATCGCATCTGTGAGCAGTACATCTAAAGCAAGCAAAGGCTTTGGACCTAAAAAAACTACAAAATCTACGGCTAAAAGAAGTGAAGGGGATGGTAAATATACTCGTCGTGCACCAAAGGAGGCACCTACAGATGAAGGCATGATTTTAGGACCTAAAATTGAAGGGGTCACCTCTAAAATCATGGGCACCGTGGATACACCTAGTGTAATTTTTGAAGGTGTCTTTGTAGGTTTAGATAAACGTGATACTAAGACTGGTAAAAGTATCGTTAATGGCAGCATTGTAGATGATACAAATAGCATTAAATTTATCAAGTTTACGAATAGCCCTGAAGAAGGGGATGCGCTACTTAAACAATTAAAAGGCTTACAACGCGTTCGTGTACAAGGTAGTGTCAACTTTGACGATCGTTTTGATAAAGATTATATCTTATCGATTCGCAGTATTGAAGCAGTGGAAACTACAAGTGTAGAGCGAACTGAAAACCGTCCAGATTCTCGTGTAGAGCTTCATTTACATACTAAGATGAGTGATAAAGATGCTCTCGTATCTGTTAAGGATTTATTTAAAACAGTTAAAAAATGGGGTCATCCTGCGGTTGCCATTACTGACCATGGTGTTGTACAAGCCTTTCCTGAAGCGCAAGCCCTTGGTAAAGAGTTAGGTGTTAAGGTTATCTATGGTGTAGAAGGTTACCTCATCGAAGATGAAACGGTAACAAAAGATGAGGAGCTTGTACTAGATAAAAAGAAGAAGAAGGAAAAAGATAAACGCTATCATATTATTTTATTAGCTAAAAATATGGTTGGCTTGCGTAATTTATATAAAATGATTTCCATTTCTCACCTTGAACATTACAAGGTTCGTCCTCGTTTGCCTCGTTCCGTTATCGAAGAACATCGTGAAGGTATTATCATCGGTTCTGCTTGTGAAGCAGGGGAACTTATGCAATCTATTGTTCGTGGAGCTACAAAAGAAGAGCTTTTGGAAATAGCATCCTTCTACGATTATCTTGAAATTCAGCCACATACTAATAATATGTTTTTGGTTCGTAAAGGTCTCATGCCAGATGAGCAAGCCCTCATCGATATGAATAAGACCGTTATTGAATTAGGGGAAGCCTTGAATAAACCTGTATGTGCTACTTGTGACGTTCATTATTTGACACCAGAAGAGAAAATATATCGTGAAATCATGCTAACTGCATGTGGATATCCAGATGCAGATGAACAACCAGATTTACATTTACGTACTACAGATGAAATGCTTGCGTCATTCCCTTACTTAAGCGAAGAGAAGCGATACGAAGTAGTCGTTACTAATACACGTGCTATTAATGATAGCATTGAAGATATTAAGCCCGTTCCTGATGGTACATACTCACCTAAGATTGAAGGTGCTGACGAAGCTTTCACAGAAATGTGCTATAAAAATGCGAAGGCTATTTACGGTGATCCATTGCCACGTGTAGTACAAGAGCGTCTCGACTATGAACTAGATTGTATTATCTCCAATGGTTATGGTGTATTGTATTATATCGCTCATAAATTGGTAAAAAAATCTCTTGATGATGGGTATCTCGTAGGTTCTCGTGGTTCCGTAGGATCTTCCTTTGCAGCAACCATGTCTGAGATTACAGAGGTAAATCCATTACCGCCACATTATGTATGTCCTAATTGTAAATATTCAGAGTTCTTTGAAAAGGGTGAATATGCAGGGGGCTTTGACTTGCCTCGTAAAGATTGTCCTAAGTGTGGTCATGCGTTACAAACAAATGGTCACGATATTCCATTTGCTATCTTTCTTGGTTTTGAAGGTGACAAGGTTCCAGATATTGACCTTAACTTCTCCGGTGATTACCAAGCAAAAGCTCACAAATATACGGAAGAATTATTTGGCCGTGACAATGTATTTAAAGCCGGTACAATCGGTACAATTGCTGATAAAACTGCTTTTGGTTATGTTAAAAAATACGCCGAAATTCGAGATATACAAGCCCGCAATGGATTCTTTGAACATTTAGCGAAAGGCTTTACAAATGTAAAGAATACTACGGGACAACACCCTGGTGGTATTATGGTATGTCCTCGAGATATGGATGTGCATCATTTTACGCCCATACAACATCCAGCGAATAAAAAGGAAAGTGGCGTATTAACGACACACTTTGATTATCACTCCATCGAAGGTCGTATGACTAAGCTTGATATTCTGGGCCATGATGATCCCACAATTATTCGTATGCTAGAGGATTTGACAGGTATCGATGCTAAGACAATACCATTTGATGATCCAAAGACATTGAGCTTGTTTTCCTCTACAGAGGGGATTGGTTTAACACCTGAACAATTGCAAGGTGACCAGGTAGCCAGCTTGGCCGTACCAGAATGTGGTACGAAGTTTGTACGGGGCATGTTGGAAGACTCTCGTCCGCAAACCTTCTCTGACTTAGTACGTATCTCTGGTTTCTCTCATGGTACGAATGTATGGCTCGATAATGCGCAAGACCTTATTAAAAATGGAACTTGTAAGTTGAACGAAGCTATTTCTACCCGTGACGACGTAATGAATTTCTTAATCCATCGTGGTATGGATAGAAAGCACAGCTTCTTCGTTATGGAAAACGTACGTAAAGGGAAGGGGATTGAAAAACGAAATAAACAAGGTCAAGCTACAACGGAATTTGAAGCAGAAATGCGCGAAAATAATATTCCTGAGTGGTTTATTGAATCTTGTAAAAAGATTTCCTATCTATTCCCACGGGCCCATGCGGTAGCTTACGTAATGATGGCCTTCCGTATTGCATGGTTTAAGGTATACCATCCATTGGCATTCTATGCAGCATATTTCTCCATTCGTGCAAAGGCTTTCGACTTACGAATCATGACAGGAGACCTCAAAACGCAATTGACCGAGTTTAACCGTATCAAGGCTCTTGATCGTGCTGCCAGCCCTAAAGACAAGGATCTTATGAGTGCCTTGGAAGTATCTATGGAAATGTATCAACGGGGCTATCGTTTTATTAATGTAGATATTCAACATTCTGAAGCTAGACGTTTTAGCATTAAGGATGGAGCTTTATTGCCACCATTCTTAGCTATTGATTCTCTAGGTGAAACAGTGGCTGATGCTATCGTCGAGGAAAGAAATGAACGTCCATTTACATCTTTAAAAGACTTACAACGCCGTTGTAAAGTATCAAATACCATCATTGATCTTATGAAAGACCTCAAATGCTGTGGTGAACTACCTGAAGATGAACAAATGTCACTCTTTGGGGCATAATTTAATACAAAAAATTACTAAATACAAAGTAAGCACTATACACCTAAAAAGGTATATAGTGCTTATTTTTATATATTTTGCTACAATACAAGTAATATATGTCTTTGATACTAGGGAGTGTTGGAATATGATAAAACAACTTCAAAATCAAGCTGATGAGATAGAACTTTGGGAGATTGAACTTGAAGATACTATTGAATTAGAAGAATCAGATATTCCAGGTGTATACATTAACGAATTCATGGAATATGTAGATGAAGAGGGGAATGTACTATCTCCATCAGAGGTCGATGCGATACGGTATAAAGACGATTACGAGGACGATTATTATAGATAGAAATAGTTAATGTGTTATATGTATATTGAATCGAGTTGGTGAATTATGAGAGTTCCAATATATGAAGCTTTAGCACACTATAAAAAGAATGAAGAGCTACCTTATACAGAATATTTTGGATTAGGATTTTTTTCTGATATATCATTAGCTGAAGAGGCTCTAGTTGAATCTAAAATATTGTCTGGATTTTCTAAGTTAAATGATGATTCCTTTTCCATAAAAACTCACTATTTAAATGATTGTTCTCATATAAGTAATCAAGTTAGTTATGAAATAATAAATAATAAAATTTATGGTGTTTGGTATGATTACGATATAAATCCATATTATTCCAGTTCTGGATACATAGGTTTATTTAGCACTTTAGAATATGCAGAGAAAGCATTAAAGTGGTATAAGACCTGGGATATATTTAAAGTATATGGTTTAGATTGTTTAGGAATTTATACAATTACTCTCAATTTAAGGGGCTGGACTGAAGGTTTTATAACAGTATATGATTAAAATTATGCAATAAAAAAGGTATCATCGAATGATGACACCTCTTTTTGAAAGTTTTGCAGTTTATTTATTTTGGCAGATTTTGTAAATTTTGCAATATTAGTATAAGGATTTATATTTCATCCAGTTTGTTTTGGCCATTTCTTTAAGCTCTGTACCACGGCCATCAAGGATTGCATTGATTAAATATTTGCTAAAGCCTTTAGCTTGTTGATATGCAATTTTAGGAGGCATAGCAAGTTCTTGTTTATCTACGCGAACGTTAACGATGACTGGGCCATTATGGTTAAGGGCTTCCATGATTTTTTCATCAACTTCGCTAGAGTTATGAATGCTCACACCTTTGATACCAGCAGCTTCAGCAAGTTTACCGAAATCTGGATTTACAAAGTCTGTAGCGTAGTCTAGATAGCCAGAAGCTTTCATTTCCATAGCGATAAAGCTAAGTTCTTCGTTATTGAATACAAAGATTTTAACAGGTAAGTTAAGTTGTTTTAATGTTAACATTTCGCCCATCATCATTGTAAAGCCACCATCACCAGAGAGGGAGATGACTTGACGATTTGGACAAGCATTTTGAGCGCCAATAGCATGCATCATAGCATTAGCCATGGAGCCGTGGCTAAAGGATCCTAAAATACGGCGTTTACCATTTGTTTTTAGATGGCGAGCAGTCCAAATAACTGGAGTCCCTACGTCAAAGGTAAAGATCGCGTCTTCTGCTGCTAGTTTATTGAGGCGATTTACGAAGTATTGAGGGTGAATTGCTACACCATCTGGCTCGGCAACGGCATAACTATCTAAATCACCTCTAAATTTAGTGTACGCTTTACGCACTGTGTCGATAAATTCAGTATCACCACGTTGGCCTACAAGAGGTAATAATTCTTTTAACGTATCTTTTACAGTACCAATGATACCTTGTGTAAGCGGTACGCGACGACCTAAAGCGCTAGGATCTCTATCTACTTGTATTACTTTCGCATTTTCTGGATAAAATGGACGGTAAGGGAAGTCTGTACCAAGCATTACCAATGTATCACATTGTTCAATAGCACGGTAGCCAGATGTATAGCCTAATAGGCCAGTCATACCTACATCATATGGATTATCCCATTCAACCCATTCTTTACCTCTGAAAGCATGTACAACCGGTGCTTGTAAGCGTTTTGCTAATTCTACTACTTCGTCATGAGCACCTTCACAGCCGGCACCACAGAATAGGGTAATACGTTTGCCTGTTTCTAAATGAGCCGCCATTTCTTCAATATCTTCTCGTTGTGGAACGATATGAGGTAAACGAGGTGGGTTCCACAGAGGTAATTCATCAATTTCCATTTCCATAACTGCAACGTCCCCAGGAAGAACGATAACAGCAACATCTTGGTTACCAACAGCAGCGTTCATAGCACGGAATAGAATTTCCGGCATTTGCTTAGGATTGGATACAAGTTCGCAGAAACAAGAACATTCTTTGAATAGATTTTCTGGATGTGTTTCTTGAAAATAGTTCAAACCTACTTCAGATTGAGGAATGTGAGAAGCAATGGCCAATACTGGAACACGATTGCGATGGCAGTCGAAGAGACCATTAATCAAGTGTAAGTTGCCAGGACCAGAGCTACCAGCACATACAGTTAGTTTATGAGTTAGGGATGCTTCTGCACCGGCAGCAAAGGCTGCTGTTTCTTCATGTCGTACATGTTCAAAAGCAATTTTACCATTGCGGCGTAAACTATCATTTACAGAGTTTAGACTATCTCCAGTGATACCGTAAATGCGTTCGATGCCCGCATTGGCTAAGACTTCTATAAGCACATCAGAAATTCGTTTTTTTGCCATATTATCACCTATATTTAATAATTACTATCATTAAAATATGGTTATCCAAACCATATATACTATATTAGACTTGTTTAACTTGTAATTATGTGATAAAAGTTACTATTTACTGTATACATAGTTTATATATGTTTATATTAAAAGTAAATATATATTATTATTTATATTGTTCTAGTATTTGTGTTCTAAAAATTATATTTTAATTAAATTATTTAATATTCTTTCTCAATACAAAACTATTATTCTTGCATAACATTAATAAAAGTGTTACTATTAATTCATAAACAAAATAGATAAGTCTTTGGGGATAGGTGAAATTCCTTACCGGCGGTAAAGTCCGCGAACCTTTTTGGTATGAATCGGTGCAATTCCGATACCGACAGTAGAGTCTGGATGAGAAAAGACGAGGCACATTTTTGTGCGCATTTATGATGACCCAAGGACTATATAATAGTCCTTTTTTTATTGAGGTGATATGGTGGATGACGTAGTATATATGAAGCGCGCCATTGAACTGGCAAAATTAGCCACAGGTCACACCTCACCAAATCCTTTGGTTGGTGCTGTTGTGGTAAAAGATAATACAATAATCGGTGAAGGTTATCACCATAAAGCTGGTACAGCTCATGCTGAGGTGCATGCACTAAATCAAGCAGGTGATAATGCCAAAGGTGCTACTTTATACGTAACATTAGAGCCATGTTCCCATTATGGAAAAACACCACCTTGTGCGCTTCGTATCATTGAGGCTGGTATAGCTAAAGTAATAGTAGGTAGTACGGATCCAAATCCACTAGTTTCTGGAAAAGGAATGGAGTTACTTCGTGAAGCAGGTATTGAGGTTGTTTGCCCCGTATGTAGTGATGAATGTGCTGAACTAAATGAGCATTTCTTTACCTATATACAGACAGGTAAGCCTTTTGTCACTCTAAAAAGTGCTATGTCACTAGATGGGAAAATTGCTACATCTACTGGACAATCTCAATGGATTACAAATGAGTCCTCTCGTCGTGATGGACATGTGTTGCGTGCCACGCATGATTCCATGCTCGTTGGAATTGGTACAATTTTGGCAGATAATCCACAGTTAAATTGTCGTTTAACGGATAGTGAATTATCAGATGCGTTATTAGATAAAAGCATACTTGATGAACCGATTACGATTCATCAACCAAATGTAATTATCTTGGATAGTCTTGGTAGAACACCTACTACTAGTCGCGTCTTTGAAATAAATAATCGCAAGATTCATATATTCGTATCTAAAGGTTGTCCTAAGGATCGGATACAAGCCTTAGAACAAGTTGGTGCTCAAGTAACCGTAGTAGAATCTATTTCTACTCGTAAAAGCAAGAGCACAGACATTGTCATAGATATTAAGAAATTATCTATCGATGATATTCTTACAAAACTAGGTGAACTAGGTTACACATCTATTCTTGTTGAAGGTGGATCTGCAATTATCAGTTCCTTTGTGGAAACGAAGAACTTTGATAAGGTCGTAACATATATTGGAAATACCATTATTGGTGGTAACGATGCAACACCTGCTGTAGGAGGTCGAGGTTTTGAAAGTTTAGAGGTTTCACCGCAATTAACTTTCACCAAGACTAAAGTATTAGATAATAACATTCGCATTGAAGCATATCGTCAAGGAAGGAGGGGCGCTTATGTTCACGGGAATCGTTGAAGAAATCGGCCGCATCGAAAACATAAAAAAGGGCCCTAAATCCTTAGCCATAACAATTCGAGGAGAAAAAATTTTTAGCGATTTAAAAGTTGGTGATTCCGTAGCTGTTAATGGGGTGTGCTTGACGGCCACAACGATTGGCAATAGTATATTTACAGCGGATGTGATGCCAGAATCCATTAAGATGACTACGTTTACTAATTTGAAAGTCCATCAACCAGTCAACTTAGAGCGAGCTATGCTTGCTAATGGTAGATTTGGTGGTCATATTGTGGCAGGCCATGTAGATGGTACAGGTCGTATTATTAATCGTGAACAAACCGATAATGCCATTATCTTTACTATCGAAGCTCCAAAATCTGTTATGGATTATGTTATCTATAAGGGCTCCATTACCATCGATGGAATTAGCCTCACAATTATGCGACGAACAGACAGTAGTTTTTCCGTCTCTATCATTCCTCACACTTTGAGTGAAACCATTTTAGGTTTTGCTCATATTGGAACAGAGATCAATTTAGAAACGGATATTGCTGGACGATATATTCGTCATTTTATGAATCTTGGTAGTGAACCTACCGAAGAAAAGCCTAAAAAATCTATGCAATCCCTCTTAGTAGAGAATGGATTTATATAAGTAAGGAGCGTTCCTATGAGCGAACAATTACATTCTATTAATGAGGTCTTACAAGACCTTAAAGCTGGTAAACCTGTTATTATCGTTGATGATGAAAGCCGTGAAAACGAAGGCGATCTTATCATTGCTGCAGAGTTTGCGACGCAAGAAAATATTAACTTCATGGTTAAATACGCCCGCGGTATCGTATGTACGCCTATGCGCCGCGAAGCGTTAGAAAAACTTGGCATTCCTGCAATGGTTACCAAAAATACTGATAACCATGAAACTGCTTTTACTGTGACTGTGGATCATGTAGATACTACAACAGGCGTGTCTCCTGCAGAGCGTGCTTATACAATTCAAAAACTATTAGATCCTAATGCGAAACCTCAAGACTTCCGTCGTCCAGGTCATGTGTTCCCACTTGTATATAAAGAGGGCGGTGTACTGGTACGTCAAGGTCATACTGAGGCATCTATCGACCTTTGCCGTTTAGCAGGTTTACAGGAGGCTGCCGTTATTTGTGAAATTACAAAAGATGATGGTGACATGGCCCGTTTACCTGATTTGATGAAATTTGCTAAGGAGCATGATTTGAAAATTGCTTCTGTAGCAGAACTTATTGAATATCGTAAACAACATGAAGATATGGTTGAGCTTGGTGCTTGTTCTAAGTTGCCTACTAAATTTGGTGATTTTAATATTTTTGTATTTAAAAATGAATTAGATCATAAAGAGCATTTAGCTATCGTAAAGGGTAATGTTCAAGATTGTAGCAATGTGCTTGTCCGTATTCATTCTGAATGTTTAACAGGCGATGTATTTGGTTCTAAGCGCTGTGATTGTGGCGAACAATTAGACAATGCGTTGCGCGCTATTGAAAAAGAAGGCAAAGGCGTTGTTGTATATATGCGACAAGAGGGCCGTGGCATTGGTTTGACCAATAAAATTAAAGCCTATGCATTACAAGAACAGGGCCTTGATACAGTAGAAGCAAATGAACAATTAGGCTTCCCTGCAGATATGCGTGAATATTCCTTAGCGGCTCAAATTATCCGTTTCTTGGGTATTAAAAGCATCCGCTTATTAACTAACAATCCCGAAAAGCGTCATGGCTTAGAATATTGGGGAATCAATGTAACTAGCCGTGTACCACTCATCATTGCTGCAAATAAATTTAATGCAGGCTATTTAAAAACAAAAGAAGAAAAAATGGGTCATATGTTAGAAGACTAATTAACTTTCACCATATAACTCGGTCGTTACATATATATTTCCTTAGATGGAATAGAGGAGGTCAACATAATGATGGTTCAAGAAGGTAACTTATTAGGTACTGGTAAGAAATTTGCTATTATCGGTTCTCGTTTCAACGAGTTCATTACATCTAAATTAATCGGAGGCGCTGAAGATTGTTTACTTCGTCACGATGTTAAACAAGAGGATATTACAGTAATTTGGGTTCCAGGTGCTTATGAGATTCCTTTGATTGCTAAGAAAGCAGCTTTATCTGGTCGTTATGATGCAGTTATTTGTGTAGGTGCTGTTATTCGTGGAGCCACTACTCATTATGATTATGTATGCAACGAAGTGGCTAAAGGTATCGCACATGTATCTTTGGAAACTGGTATTCCTGTTATGTTTGGTGTAGTAACTACTGAAAACATTGAGCAAGCTATTGAACGCGCTGGTACAAAAGCGGGTAATAAAGGTTATGATTGTGCTATGGGTGCAATCGAAATGGTTAACCTTATCGATCAAATCTAAGAATTGTGTATAACACTCAGTATCTTATGGTACTGAGTGTTTTTATATCATCGAAAATATGTTCTTTTAACTTTAAATCAGACTAGACGAACATATATTCTCTATTATTGAAAGTTAAATATTTGACATGATATACTATATAAGCAATATAAAAGTAATACCTTAATAAAATAAGTAGAAATAAGGAATGATAGAATGGATTATATAAAACGTTTTACAACCCGAGAAGGGGTTCGTATGTCTTTAGCTGTAACAACCGATACAGTTGAAACAGCTCGTGTACGTCATGATTTATGGCCTGTAGCAACAGCTGCTTTAGGTCGTGCTATGACGGGAGCTATTTTGTTAGCTGGTGATTTTAAAAACCATGAAAACGTAAGTCTTCGTATTAAAGGTGATGGTCCACTAGGTGTAGTTCACGTAGATGCATTCTCTGATAATACGGTTCGAGGCTATGTAGACGAGCCACATGTTGATGTACCTTTAAAGCATGCTGGTAAGCTTGATGTTGGTGCTGCCGTAGGTCATAATGGGGAAGTACAAATTACGCGATTTACACAATTGGCGCAAGACTATACTTCTACAAGCCCGATTCAAAGTGGTGAAGTAGCAGAGGATTTGGCATATTATTTATATGCATCTGAACAAGTACCGTCTACGATTAGTTTAGGTGTATTAGTAGATCCAGATTACCATACGGTTGTAGCTGGAGGTTTTATTGTACAAGCCTTACCGGATGCTACAGATGAAGCATTAGCACAAGTAGAAAAGAATATTAATGAACTTGGTCCTATTACAGAATATTTGAAAGCAAACCCAGATGGTAAAGGTCTTATGGAACGCGTTCTCCATGGTTTAACTGTGAATGAAGTATATAATGAACCAATTCATTTCCAATGTCGTTGTGGTCGTGATCGCTTTGCCAGTGTGCTAATGACATTACGTGAAGAAGATAAGAATGCTATTTTGGAAGATGACGTAACAGAGCTTGTTTGCCATTATTGTAATGAAAAATATCATTTCACACGTGAAGAGTTACAAAATATGTTCATCCCAAAAGGTCCAATTCAATAAAAACTTTATAATATGTAGAAAAAATACAGGCTACTAGGTTTTTCCTATAGCCTGTTTTTCTATTCTATGAGAAAATAAAAGATAGAGTTATTAATAATAGGAGGTCACAATGAGTGCAATTGGCGTAATTGGTGGTACTGGTGTTTATGATCCGTCCATCTTTGAAAATATTCATGAAGAATCCTTAATGACACCATATGGTGAAATAGATTATGTACAAGGTACATACCACGGAAAAACTGTAATCTTTGTAGCTCGTCACGGTAAAGATCACACAATTCCTCCACACAAAATTAACTATCGTGCAAATATTTGGGGCCTCAAAAAACTAGGCGTTACATTTATTATCTCCACGACAGCAGTAGGTTCTTTAAATGAGAATTTTAAGCCAGGTCATTTTGTGTTGACTGACCAATTCTTAGATTTCACAAAGAACCGCATCACTACGTTTTATGAAGGTGGGGCCCGTCCAGTGGCACATCTTGATGTAACAAATCCATACTGCCCTGAATTGCGTAATATTCTTCAAAAGGTAGGTACGGAACAAGGCCTTACGATACACAATGGCGGTACCTATGTATGTACTGAAGGCCCTCGTTTTGAGACTCCTGCAGAAATCAAAATGTTCCACATGCTCGGTGGCGATACAGTAGGTATGACAAATGTACCGGAAGTAAATTTAGCGAATGAAGCTGAAATGGCATATGCTACGATCTCTATGATTACCAACTATGCAGCAGGTATTTCTGAATCTGCTTTGACACATGCGGAAGTTGTAGAAATGATCGGCAATATGGCAGCTCAACTTAAATCTCTTATTTTAGGGGCTATTGATGTAATCGATGTGGATGCTCGTTATGATGCTCATAATCGCATGCATGAATATGGTGGTTTCAAATTATAATTTATTCATTATAGAAATCAATAGTTCATCGAAGGAGACGTTATGATTAATATTGAATGGCGTAAAGATACGCTAGTACTATTAGATCAAACTAAATTACCTACAGAGATTTCCTATGTACACTGTACTGATTGGCGCCAAGTGGCAGAGGCTATTAAGATGCTTCGCGTTCGTGGGGCTCCAGCTATTGGTGTAGCAGCTAGCTATGGTTTAATCTTGGCTGCTATGGAAGCAGGTTGCCAAGAGGTTCCATTTAGTGAGCAATTAACGAGTCTATATGACTTTAGTGAAACATTAAAGGAAACGCGCCCTACCGCAATTAATTTGGCATGGGCTGTAGATCGTGTCATTTCTCTTGTGAAAACTAATGTTGACAGTATGTCCTCAATGAGTGAAGTGGTAGACCTCATTACAAAAGAGGCTGTAATCATTCATGAAGAAGATGTATCTTTGAATAGACGTATGGCCGAAGCAGGTTCTACATTATTTGAAGGTAAAAAGAATATTCGCATCTTAACTCATTGTAATGCGGGTGCACTAGCTACGGGTGGTCTAGGAACAGCACTTGGTGTTGTTCGTAAATTACATGAAAATGGACAACTGGAACGCGTGTATGCTGATGAAACACGTCCATTATTACAAGGTGCTCGACTTACAGCCTTTGAACTTCACGAGGATGGTATTCCTATTACTCTTGAAACTGATAATATGGCAGCCTATGTGATGCAACATGGGTTAATTGATGCCGTTATCGTCGGTGCTGACCGCATCACTACAAAAGGAGATGTAGCCAATAAAATTGGTACCTATGGTGTGGCTGTACTAGCTAAATTCCACAATATTCCGTTCTATGTAGCCGCTCCTTATAGTACATTTGACTTTACTCTGGAAAATGGTGGAGATATTCCTATTGAGATGCGCAATGATGATGAAGTAACAGCTTTATACGGTGTTCAAATAGCCCCTAGTGGTATTGGTGTACTTAATCCTGCATTCGATGTTACACCTCATGAACTTGTAACAGCGATTATCACCGAAGAGGGAGTATTGACTCCAAATTATGAAGAGTCAATTGGTAAGCTACGCCAGATTGTAGAATCTAAATAATTTATGATTTTAATAATGTAGCTTATTAAGAAGCATTCGATATATAAGTAATTTATTATCTATATAAGCAATATATTATCTATATAAGTAAGTATCTATAACGATATTAACAAAATTATATAGTATCAATAAATCTAAGTAGATTTACTATCGACTATTTATTTTATTGTATCTACTTGTATGAGTAAAAGGAGATATTATGCAATCTTTAATTAGAGACATAAATTTAGCAACAGAAGGTCGCAAAAAAATTGATTGGGTTTCTAACTTTATGCCTACATTAAACACATTAGGTGACCGTTTTGAAGCAGAACAAACTTTCAAAGGCCAAACAATTGTTGTTAGTGTTCACTTGGAAGCAAAAACAGCATACCTTGCGACTGTATTAAAACGCGGTGGTGCAGATGTAATTGTAACGGGCTCCAATCCGTTGTCTACACAAGACGATGTAGCTGCAGGTCTTGTAGATATGGGCATTACTGTATATGCTTGGTACGATTGTACTGATGAAGAATATTTTAACTTCCTCCATAAAGCACTTGATCATAAACCACATATTATCATTGATGATGGTGGTGATTTAGTAAATCTATTGCATACTACACGTCAAGATGCGAAAGAACGTTTGTTAGGGGGAAGTGAAGAAACCACAACAGGTGTACATCGTTTATATGCATTAGAGAACGCTAAACAATTAACATTCCCTATGATTGCTGTCAATGACTCTTACTGTAAATATCTTTTCGATAATCGCTATGGTACAGGTCAGTCCGTTTGGGATGGTATCATGCGCACTACGAACTTGACTGTAACAGGTAAGAACGTTGTTGTTGCTGGTTATGGCTGGTGTGGTAAAGGCGTTGCGATGCGCGCAAAAGGCCTTGGTGCACATGTTTATGTAACTGAAGTAGATCCAATTAAAGCTATAGAGGCTGTATTTGATGGTTTCAAGGTATTGCCTATGATTGAAGCCGCTAAGGTTGGGGATATCTTCTGTACTGTAACAGGTTGTAAAGATGTTATTGTAAAAGAGCATTACAAAGTGATGAAAGATAAAGCTATCTTATGTAATGCTGGTCACTTTGACTGCGAAGTGAATGTTTCTGATCTTACTGAACTTGCTGTAAGCCACGAACGGGTTCGCCAAAACATCGAAGGCTATACTATGTCTGATGGTCGTAAACTCTATGTATTGGCTGAAGGCCGTCTAGTAAACCTTGCAGCTGGAGATGGTCACCCTGCAGAAATTATGGACTTGTCCTTTGCTATGCAAGCCCTTGCTGCAGAGTATATCTTGAAAAACGGTAAAGAAATGGATCCAAAAGTATACGTATTGCCTCATGAATTAGATGTGGAAATCGCTAAACTTAAGTTGAACTCCATGGGCTATGATTTAGATTCTTTAACACAAGAACAAATCGATTATCTAACAAAAGTAAACTAATACTGTATTGAAATATAATGGTTTCTGTAATACATTTTGTATCTAAACTATACTAGCTTTCAAATTAAACAAATATAACCGAGCTATCATGGCTCGGTTATACCTATGAGGGAAGACGATGTCTGATTTATTGATTACTCATGTAGACGTCCTCACCGATGAGGGAGTTCTAAAAAATCATGCCATTGAAATTAATAATGGTTATATTACAGCTATTTTAAACGATAGTGAAGCTGAAAAGGTAAAAGTCTCTGCTAAGGAAGTACTAGACGGTAAAGGTCAATTGGCTACGCCAGGTCTTGTAAATACACATACTCATATTGCGATGGGTCTATTTAGAAACTATGCAGATGATCTTGAGCTTATGGAATGGCTTGAAACGGCTATTTGGCCAACAGAAGCAAAATTAAATGACGATTATGTACGGTACGGCACACAACTCGGTATTGCTGAAATGTTGCGCACTGGTACCACTACATTTAGCGACATGTATTTCTTTATGAATACTACTGCTGAGGTGGTAAAAGAAACAGGTATTCGCTCTGTATTGTCACGTGGCTTAGCCGGTGTATCCCCAACAGCAGATCAAGCATTAGTTGAAAATGCTGACTTATTCAGCACTTGGAACGGCTTTGATAATGACCGCATCAAAGTATTGCTTGGACCACATGCACCATATACTTGCCCTGATGATTATATGGAAAAGGTGATTGCCTTATCTCATGAATTAAATTGTGGTATTCATATGCACTTGTCCGAAACAAAAGGAGAAGTGGAGACTGTTATGAAAGCTACTGGTAAGACACCAATTGCGCATATGCATGATTTAGGTTTATTCTGGAATACTACCTTAGCCGCACACTGCGTTCATGTGACAGACGAAGATATGGCTATTATGTCTGAAAATAATGTAGCCGTAGCTCATAACCCACAATCTAATTTAAAATTAGCTAGCGGTATTGCACCAGTACCTGAAATGATTGCCAAAGGTATTACGGTTGGTCTTGGTACAGATGGCTCCGCTTCTAATAATAATGCAGATATGCTTGAAGAAGTACGTCTTGCAGCAACATTACATAAAGCACGTCTTTATGATCCAAAGGCTATTCCTGCTCAAGCAGCATGGAACATGGGCACTGTAGAAGGTGCAAAGGCGTTGGGATATATAGATCTTGGAGTACTAGCTAAAGGCTATCGTGCAGATATTGTGTTATATGACGTATCTGGTATGCACTGGATGCCTCGTTACAATGATTTAGCAGCTCTTGTATACTCTGCTAATAGCTCCGATGTAAATACTACAATCGTAGGCGGTAAAGTTCTTATGAAAGATAAAGAATTGCTTACTATTGATGAAGAAAAACTTCGCGCAGAAATCACTAAGGCTCAAGCGTATTTCAGTAACTAATATATTAGAAAAAACTATATCTGTAATTGATTAACTTCTTGTTGTCTATTGTAGTACTATTTAGGTTTGTATTCATATAATATAAGTTTGTATGCGAGGTACTGCTATGGTAAAAAGAATACTTCAATACCTTTCACTCTGTATCGTGCTAGTTAGTTTATTTATATTAGCTGGTTGTAGTAGTAATAGTGCGTCTTCTCAGTCTAAAGGACCTGAAGGGGAATGGATTGCTTACTCAGGCTATACCGTTCAAAATGTAGTGAGTGCTGTAGACACACCAATTTTTATCCTTAATGTAAAGGCTCGTAACGATAGTAAGACGATTTATACAGTAGATATGAAAGCCTATAACTATCAATATACAACACCTGAAAAGAGACCTGTTATTGAATCTACCCAAATGGTAGGGGATATAAAGGAAGCTCGTCTAAATTATATTACGGCCCTTACACTTGTAATGAGTGCTAATGATATAGTAGGTAATTCAGAGAGCTCAAATCCAAATACAATCAAGATGGATATTAGGGATATACCAAATACTGATCTTATTTATGATTCAAAAACAGATACTATTAAATTTTCGGATCAAACTTTTAAACGTGTGAGCGATACGAATAATTTACAAACATTGGCTGATGCGTATAAGAAGGATCTTCAAGTAGCCTCTAATAAATATTTAGAAGAGGTTGGTAATGCAGCCAACCCTAAAACAAAATTTATAACAACCTATAGCTTTGACGACTCTATCATCAAAGACAATAAGAAATAATAAATAAAAGAAAACCCACTCATTTTATGATATGTTCCTTTACTAAATAACTAATAAAGGGGTACATATTATATGGAGTGGGTTTATTTTATAATGTTTTACTATAAATACTATTTTATTACTTTCACCAAGAACATTGGTACAGGAATATAAAATTCATCTTCTTCGCTGTAAATACGAGGGCCTACTGTGGGATCAATTGATACAGAGCTAGCACCTAATTTAGTGAGCAGTTCTTTATCCCATTCTGGTCGTGTATAAGAAGAAATCTCGAGCATATGATAAATGGTGTGACATCGTTCTTTTAATTCCTTACTAACATGTTCGTGAGCATGATGAACGGATTGCGGTAAATCATGGTGATTACGAGCATGTTCCGCATCATAATTGAGAATTAAACCACCTGAGCGAATAACGCGTAACCATTCGACATAGGCTTTATCTGGATGAGGTAAGTTCCACGTCACATTACGAGCTACAACGATATCAAAGGTATTAGTATCAAAGCTAAGATTTTCTGCATCCATTACGGAGAAAGTTGCATCACAATCTAGCGACTGTGCTAGTTGATTCGCTTCATCTATCATATTGGGCGTAATATCAATACCATGCACTGTATGACCTAGTTGAGATAGGATGATGCTGAAAAATCCAGCTCCACAACCAATATCTAATATACGTAAAGATCTATCAGAATCAAATATATGACTTGTTAATTCGTCTATCCATAATTTTAGTTTTGGACTTTCCAATTCTTTAGCGCGTAAAGCACCAAAATCTTTAGCCCGATCTGTCCAATAGGATGTAATAAAGTCTTTATCATCCTTCATAGGGTGATTGCGTTCAAAAATATCGTTCATATTTTACTTCTCCTCATATTCTATAGTATTTATAGTATCATAAAATAATAACGAACTATACAGCAAAAATCACATTAATTCCATAAATACTAACTATGAGGTATGATATAATACTTCTATGTTTTATTTTAAGGAAAGGGCAGGGCTATGATATTACAGACTGGACAACGTACAGATATTCCTGCTTTTTATGGCCAATGGCTAATCAATCGTGTCCGTGAAGGGTTTGTAGATGTTCGTAATCCTTATAATCCTCTACAGGTGACACGTTATTTTATTAATCATGAGATAGTAGATGGTATAGCATTCTGTACTAAGAATCCTTTACCCTTTATTCCTCTATTAAATGAAATTGTTGATTTCAGGCAATATTGGCATATTACTATAACGCCTTATGGAACTGATATTGAGCCTTATGTGCCACCTTATCCTTCTGTTATAGAGGGGTTTAAACACATTTCTAAACTGCTTAATTCTCAATCTATGGTGTGGCGCTATGATCCTATCATTTTAACCAATGAGTATACAGTAGATTTTCATTTTGAAAGCTTTTATAAAATGGCCAAGTCCCTTAAAGATTATACAGATACTGTTGTTGTAAGCTTTTTAGATATATTTGATAAGGTGGCTCAGAATTTCCCAGAAGGGTACAGACCGAGTTTAGATGTTCAAACTAAGATCATCAAAGAATTTCTATCCATAGCTCGTTCTCATCATATGACTCTCAAAACTTGTGGAGAAGGGTATATCTTTAAAGAACTTGGTGCTGATACGGAGGGGTGCCTTACTTTAGATTGTTATGAAAGGGCCTGGAATATAAAATTAAAAGCACCAAAACGTACGCCAGCGAGACCAGAATGTAATTGTTATTTACATGGTGATATTGGTGCTTACGATAGCTGTAGCCACTTTTGCCGTTATTGTTATGCCAATACTAATCAAGCAGCAGTTCGATATAATCGTTTACATCATGATCTAAATTCTAGCTTACTTATTGGAAGACTTTCAAAAAGAGAAATTATCAAAGAAAGTACGGAGAAGAGCTGGATTGTAGAGGAAACTATAACACAAGATAGCTTATTTTAAGCAAAATTACTAGAAATTACTAAATTAAATGAATTGACTTACCGTGTAAAATAGATACCAAAGGGGTTGTCAAGAAGGAATCTCAGGAATATAAGAGAGTGTAAATGTATTTTTGTTTAGTTTAAAAGGAGGTGCATTTATGATAACGTATAAGAAAGATAGTAAAGATAATTTACAATTATCTGACTCATCTATGCCCGTGTTAGCAATGTGTTACGACTTTGATAAGACATTAACCCCTGACGATATGCAGGCACAAGGTTTCATTCAATCGGTAGGCTATAACGAAGAGCAAATCAAACAATTTTGGCATGAATCAAATCAATTGGCTAAAAAACATGATATGGATAATAACTTAGCCTATATGTACAAAATGATTCAAGAAGCAGTAGGCCATTTCTATGTAACAAAAGATAAGCTCATGGAATACGGCAATCAAGTAGAATTATACGAAGGGGTACGGACTTGGTTTGAACGCATTCGTCAATATGGCTTAGAACAAGGCGTTAAGATTGAACATTATATTATTTCGTCTGGCTTAAAAGAAATGATTGAAGGCACTGAAATGGCAAAAGAGGGGGCTTTTACCAAAATCTATGCCAGTGCATTTATGTTCGACGATAAAGGTGTCGCTGTTTGGCCTGCACAAGCCATTAACTATACGAATAAGACACAATTTTTGTTCCGCATTCAAAAAGGAATTCTCGATATTAATGATACTGGTGTTAATGATTACATTAAGCCTGAAAATCAACGAGTCCCATTCCGTAACATGATTTATATTGGGGATAGCGATACAGATATTCCTTGTATGAGTCTTGTGAACGCTAATGGGGGTCATTCTATAGGTGTTTATGATCCATTTAAGAAGGATAAAGAAAAGGTATATAAGATGATGCGTCATCATCGTATCCGTTATTATGCACCTGCAGACTATTCTAATGGTTCAAAACTAGATACATTAGTGAAGCAAATTATTCGTAAAACTGCAGCCTACGAAGTATTAGAAAGCGAATATATTCATTGTAAATACGAAGCCGAGGAGTAATATGGAACAATCTAAATTAACTAGCGAATGGATTCAAACCTTTAACCGATTAGGTTCTGAAGGTAAATTAAAACCTACTGTACCATATCATGATTTATTTAACCGAAAAGAGTTAAAAGGATTTTCGTTACATACATTACCCATGTGGACGGTAAACTTCCCAACAGGGCATATTACATGTTGTGATCCTTTAGTTTCATTGCCGAGTAAGCCTGATACGTATCTTAGAACGGTAGAGCCAGGCACATATCTATTAGAGACTAAGATTATCGAAATGGAACCAAATGAATATCGTTATGTAGCTAGTCGAGTTGTTTTTAGCGGTAATGAGCCTGTATATTACGAATTAGCATTAAAAGGGACTGAAGACTTAACCGATTTAGATGATGGGGATACCTATATTGGATTTCCAGTAGATTCGGGTTTAGCTACAATAGTAGATGCACAAACTATTGAGACATATAACAAATTTTATGAACAATGGCATATAAACTACCCTGAAAAAAATATCTACGATGATTATTATAGTGATTTATTCCAATTGAATGCTATGGCATATCCACAATTCCAACGTTCTAAAGGTGATTGGATTAACTTTACAATTCCTGATACAGAATTGACCGTACCGATGATTCAATCTGGGTTTGGCGATGGTTTATATCCAGTATACTGGGCATTTGATAAAGATGGCCAAATTTGCCAAATTATTATGGAATACATAGATTGCAGCGAAGCATATGAGTAATATATTAGCGCTGTAGTGAAGAAAATAACTAGATATAACTGAATATATAAAAATAAGGCGCTTAGTATAACTAAGCGCCTTTTAATATGATCGTATTATATTTTGAGATTTAAATACCAAAAGTCCAGTTTACTAATACGCGAATGATACTTAAACTAAGAATAATTTCAGCAAGAAATCTTAAAGAACTCTCCATGCCATTACCTAAATGTTTTAAACCGCCAATTTTGGCTTTACTTACAATATCACACCAGCACATATAAATCCTCCATAAAAGTATGAGTAAATTAGATAATTTATATTACTATTTTACAATCTAATTCTAAAAAATTCAATATACAGTATTGGTTAAATAGTAAGTTTTTATTAGACAGTTATAATATGTAAGCGTATATAAAGGAATCATTTAATTAAAAGAGTTAAATATGGTATTATAAAATTAATTATTATTGTGTTGTATAATATTATGGAGAGATATATGAGAAAATTTATATTAGGATTAGCTATAGCATTGGCTGCATGTAATATAACATCTGCAAAAGAATATATTACATTAGAATCCCCAACTGGTAATACTATCGTCGATGAAAAAGGGACTTGGATACTTGGTCCTTATGATAATTTACATGTAGAATATATAGACGAATATAATAATAAATACGTATATGGATCATTTTATGAAAATGGTCAAAAGCGGTATGTAAATTTGGTTAAATTAGCCTATTTACCAGCAGGCTATGAATATCAATTTGATTATGATTTGGCTAAGGCATTGACTGATGGAGGGTTTAAACTAGTTAATTCCAATGGTACCTATGTTATTAATGATGTAGTAAATCAATATAGTACGATAAATGAAAATTTAATATTGGGAAAGAAAGGTGACTATTGGTATCTATATAATAAAACTAATGGTGTTCAAATTATGGGAAATCCTATAAAGGATGGTTGGGATAATATTGAATTTTACTGGTCAAAAAATGATAAGAAAAATTTATTTGAAATACATACTGCGGATGATTATATTAAATTTGTTACTGAAGAGGGCATTTTACTGACTGAAAATGAAGCACTAAATCTTATTCATACACATGACTATGAAAAGTCAACAACAGGGGATGGACAAGGGACGAATGGATATTCAGATGAAAGTCTATATAGTAGAAAACCATCAGATACTTATCAATTATTTACTCAAGTAGATAAAAAAGGAAATACTTTGTATGGATTGAGAATGAGTGAGAATGAAATAGTAATTCCTGCGAAATATAAATCTATACAACATCTAGGTAAAGAATTTACTTATTTTATTGTATCTAATGAAAAAAATAAGTATGGTATTATTGATTCCTTAAATCAAACTGTAGTTGCAATGAACTATGATTCTTATGAAAGATTAAGTGATCGTAGTTTTGTATTAAAGGATTCGATTGGAAGCCATATATTTAATGCTGAGACGGGTGTTTTATTTGATGTGGTGTATGATAGTATAGATAAATCTAAGCCTAATTATGTATTAAATAAAGTTACGACAGCAACTTATGATAAGACAAAATATGTGATTGCCACAAATTCAGGTTATAAACTATTCGAATTACCACATTTTGATGACGATATAACATCATTTTATAAAGACTTATATGTTTATAAGTCTAATGGCCAATATGGTCTAATGGATTATGAAGGCCATATAGTCGTTGAACCTAAATTTGATAAGGTCACCATAGATGAACCATTATTAGCTGCATATATTAAAAAAATAGAATCCGTTGATAAATAATGAGTATGTATCTGATTATTTTTAGAAGCAACTTACATAAACTAGCTTATAGAAATATGGGCTAGTTTTTCTTTTTATTATAATTACTTCCGATAACGATATATTATCGGAAGTAATTTATATAAGAAAATTGGGCCTAAATGGCCCAATCCTTTATTTCATCAAGTTTTTTGCTTATTTACGTTTAAATGTGTATGGTTCGTATTCTACATCATTATGACGGTTAGTCCACCAGTTCCAACCAATTCTTGCTAACTTCCAGGCAATAAATCCTACGATGATCCCTAACACTAAACCTGTTAATACATCTGTTGGATAATGCGCAAATAAGTAAACTCTAGAGAACGCTACTACTATTGAACCTAACAATGCTAAAATCCCTAAATATCGCTTCTGAGGCGCTATTTGAGTTAAGCCTAGGTAAATGGTCATAGATGATGCAAATGAACCAAAACTATGACCTGATGGGAATGAATAGCTTGTAGCTTTTGGTAGTGCAGATTCTAACGGCACCGTTACATTTGGAAAATCAACAAATGGTCTTAATCTCGCTACATTTGGTTTTAAACCTTGGTCGCCAATTATAAATACAAATCCTAAAGCAATAATAATTGCCACGCCTAAAACGCGATATTTTTTTTGTAGCATTAATAATAAGGCTATTATAATCCATAATGCGCCATTACTTGTGATTTTTGAAATAAATGCCATAATTGGTGTTAAAAAACTATATACAAAATGTTCATGTACATAGAAGATTAAAGAGTGATCAAATTGTAAAATTGTGTCCATAAATTCCTCTTCTATTCTACTCTCATCTAAATGATAATTATTGAGAATATCTTATGCTTTTTATTTTAATAATTAATCTATACTAATTTATTTACGTCTATAATGATTTCTCATTTACAGCCCAAATTATAGCCTAAACTATTTATATCTAATGGTCAATAGTTTAGGCTATATTTCATAAAAACTATAATTATGTTTTCTTTTTGTCACCTTTTTTTACTGCTGCTTCAGATGTAGTAGGCATTGTAATAATTGTATCTACTGGGTCATATACAGACTCAAAGGAATCGGTTTGAGTAACCCAGTTGCCATATGTAATGGTTCTATATGTATTCATTTTCAAGCCTACATGTCCTTCTTGTACCTCTTTTTCTTTTAAAGATGGATCTACCTTAGTTATTGTTTTATTAGGAATCTCACTGTAATCGCCTACAGAGATAGATACATTTTTTGGTTTATTTTGAGCTGTACCAATAATATAAATAGTTAAGGTTCCATTATTCATAACGCTTAAGATATAAATAGAATGCTGATATGGATTTCTAAACTTAAAATCTAAATAGCCCCAAGCTACAGTAGCATCTCTGCCAGCTTGAATATATCCAACTGGTTCAAAGTGAGGAGTTCGTTCAACAATATTCATTCCGGATAATAAAGCTGTATTAAAAATAGTAGAACTTACTTGGCAAATACCGCCACCAATGCCAGGAACTAATTTGCCATCAATCATAACAGGTGCGTCATCATAGCCAGCTTCTGCAGTACGTTCGCCTACAACATCGTTAAAGGAGAATTGTGCGCCTGGCTTAATGAGTGTACCATTTATCTTATCAGAAGCTAATTGGATATTATGTGTTCTGCTTTCATTACCTGGATTATACTCCGTTGTGAAAGATGCTAATACAGTATTTAAAGGTTTTAGATCAGTATCGGTAACTTTTACTGTATTCTGCGTAGTAAATACCATAGAAAGTGAATTTATACTATCGCCAGATTGTAAATCATCTTTCAGCTTTTTGAGGGTGGCATCGATATCAATACGTTTACCTTCTTTTGCGGGATGTATTACTACTTGTCCATTTTCAACAGTAAGATATGCATCATGACCAGGTGTATCTATTGTTTTTGCTAACTCAGTGAGATATGTTTTCCCCTTTACTTCGTCTAACTTATATTGTGGTTTAAAATGATAACCATAAAATAAGCCATTAAATCTATGTGACAGTACTGTCCACATATCATCCTCATAGCCGTATGTAGAAATAGCTTTTACCATACCCTCTGTATCGAATTGAATGCCTAAATCATGATATGTAGCTTGTTGTTTTTTATTATTTCCCATATCGATAGATATAGTCTGAGGTATCTTATCGTTCAACTCTTGCAAACGCGCTTGTAATTTGTTCTTTGGTGTATTTGATAGATCTGTATCATTATAATATACACCATAAGAAATGTTTTCTGTTGGAATGTATGAGCAGCCAGTTGTACCTAAAAGAACAAGGACTGTTCCTACTAATATATATTTCTTCGTCATGTATTGGTAAATTCTCCCGAATAAGTTATTATATTCTCTAATTATAGCATATATAGATCTAATCTATGGTACAATTATATTGATATTTTAGGGGTAAGGGTGAATTATGTCAAAGTCTAAGAAACAACAAAAACATTTCTATTTGCGCAATAACGATGCGCTTATGAATAGTACAAAGTTGTCTATGAAAGCAAAACAAAGCATATTGTTATCTAAGGCCGAGAATACTCTTGATGCTTACGAATCGGATTGGGACGATTTTGTAGATTGGTGTACCTATCAAAAGGTATCTTATTTTCCAGCTACACCAGAAACCATAGTAAATTATATTAACGATCTAGCAGATTATGCAAAGGCAAATACAATTTCACGTCGTATAAGTGCTATATCTGAAAATTTTAATGCTTCTGGTCAAAGAAATAATCCATGTATGGCACCTATTGTAAAACAGGCCTTACGTGGCATTAGACGGTTAAAAGGAACGTTTCAACAAGGAAAAACCCCAGTTTTGTTAGAAGATATTGAAGATATTATAGACTGTATGACTAAGCTAGATGTGCCGGAACTTCAATTATTGCGCGATAAAGCTATTCTTTTGATTGGCTTTATGGGTGCTTTCCGGCGCAGTGAGATTGCAGCTATTACAGTAGAAAATCTTCAATTTTCACCACAAGGTGTTGAAATCTTTGTAGCATCCTCTAAGGCCGATCAAGAAGGTCAAGGTGCAGTGGTAGCTATCCCACATTTATCTGGTTCTCCGTTAGATGCAGTACGAGCCTTACAACAATGGTTACGTGCTTCTGGTATTACTGAGGGACCTGTATTTAGAGGGTTTACAAAAAATATGTCTTTACGTAAGACAGCTATATCCGATAAGATGATTGCAGAAATCGTAAAAAAATATATTTCTCTTATTGGTCTAGATCCGACTATGTATGGCGCTCATAGTTTACGTCATGGCTTTGCAACGACTGCAGCAGCTTATGGTGTTGAAGAACGTAATATTATGCGACAAACACGTCATCATAGTGTAAATATGGTTCGTCGTTATATCAATGAAGCAAATAAGTTTGTAGATAATCCTATCTCTACAATTTTTGAAAAGCGATTTAGATAACAATCATAAATTAGTAGATTTAGACAATAACTATAAATCGTTTAATAACATACATTAGATAACAAAAAGCAGCTATCTCTGTTAGAGTAGCTGCTTTTTTGCGTGGGATTAACCCATATATATTTAGTTTTGAGCCACATAGTCCAAAGCTCTAACTGGACTATTAGATTTATTTGCTGGTACTTTCAAAACGGTACCAGGTACAAGCGCTCCGGAATCACTAATATTGTTAAGTTCCTTCATAGCATATACCATTTCACGAACATCCATATCTTTATGAGCTGTACGTGCTGCAATATCCCACATTGTATCGCCTGCTCGAACCTTTACCTCACGTACATTATATGTATTTACCTCTGTTGCAGGATTTGACATATTATAACCAAATAATACTGTTAAGCACATTCCTACCATCATCAATATATTTTTCATCTCATACCTCACATTTACATCGAACATAATATCTGAGAACATTTGTTTGTTTACATGCTTATAATACCACACGAACGAATGTTCGGTCAAGCGTTTTAGAACAAATGTTTGCAAAAACTTTTAAAATTGCCTATAATAGGTATATAAGTTAAGTAAATATCTTATATTTTTATTATATAGTACGTTATGTGGTAATTTTTACGCATAGATATATTTACATTTTTTGACATTAGATTGACTTTGGAGGTTTATCGTGAGACGCCCTGCTACAGATATTAATACAAAACAGCGCCGTATATTAGACTTTATAAAAGATTCATTACATAATGAATATCGTTGTCCTACAGTTCGTGAAATCTGTACACATGTAGGACTAAGTTCCACTTCTACTGTTCAATCTCATTTGAATGCGCTAGAAAAATTTGGATATATTAAACGTGATCCCAATAAAAATCGTGCTATTACCGTTTTAGAAGATACTAAACCTTCTATCTCAGTAACTGGTAATGAAACGTCTAGCTCTGATAACTTTGAGTTTTTAGGCGCAGGTCTTAAACAAGTACCTCTTATCGGTACTGTACAAGCAGGTATGCCTATTACTGCTGTGGAAAACTTAGAGTCCACGCTTACATTGCCAGTTCAATTGACTGGTGATTCCGATTGTTTCTTACTTCGTGTTCAAGGCGAATCTATGATGAATATCGGTATGTATGAAGGTGATATGCTCATCGTACGCCATCAAAATACAGCTAATAATGGCGACGTAGTTGTAGCACGTATCGATGATGAAGCTACAGTAAAACGTTTTTACAAAGAAAATGGTCACATTCGTTTGCAGCCTGAAAATGATGATTTTGATCCAATTATTGTAGATGATTGTCATATTGAGGGCCTCGTAATCGGTCTAGTACGAGATAGAATATAAACAAAAGAACGGCAACATATTGTTGCCGTTTTTTTGTTACATGTATAAAGTTTATTTTTAATGTAAACTATTTTCTCTCCGTAGAGTAGCAAAAATAGCACCTGATATATTATGCCATACACTAAAAATCGCCCCTACTAGCGTTGCTAATGGATTTAATGCAAAATTTGTTGCTGCCAATGTTACGGCTAAACCACTATTCTGCATTCCTACCTCTATTGCTAGCGCTGTAGTTTTATCATATCTTAATTTAAGCAGTGCTCCTACACCTAAGCCTAGTAGTAGACCTAGTATATTATGTATACCAACAACAATAAGTGTTTCAAGTCCAGAAACCAATAGTTTATCCTTGTTGATAGCAATAATGGCTGCTATTAATAGTATAATAGCTATCATTGAGAAGATAGGACTAATACTAGTTAAAGTATTAATATGTGATTTACATACATATTGGATTACTGCACCCAATAAGATTGGCACAACAATAACTTTTACCATAGTAATCATCATAGGTAGTACTTGAACATCTACCCATGCGCCACCGATGTATAGGATTAATAATGGTGTAACTATGGGAGCTATTAATGTTGAAGTAATTGTCATTCCTACAGATAAAGGGACATCACCATTGGCAATATAGGTTATAACATTACTGGCTGTTCCACCAGGACAACAACCTACTAATATAACACCAATAACAATATCCGGTGATAAGGTAAATATATGGCAAATTCCCCAAGCTAATAGAGGCATTATTGTATATTGTGCAAGTACACCAATACAAATATCTTTTGGATGTCTAAGGATACTACATAAGCTTTCAAACTTAATAGTAAGCCCCATGCCAAACATGGCTATACCAAGTAAGAATGGTGTATAAGCGATTGCCCAAGTAAAGTATTCTGGTACTATATAGGCAATACATGAAAAGCCTAGGATTATAAAAATTAAGTATTTGGAAAGGACGTTGTTGAGTGTAAGTAAATGATTCATAACTTCTCTCCTTATTTTGGATCGTATGAGAAGTTATCGATAAGTCGTGTAGAACCAATATATATAGCCATAGCCACTAATACTGGGGCAGTAACCTCTTGTACAGGTTGCATAGTCTTAGCATCAACAACTGAAATATAATCTATTTTAGCAAGTGGTTCGGTTTGTATTATTTCTGTCATAGTATCAATAATATATTTAGCAGGACAACCATATTGTATAGTTTGTTTTCCTAATTGAATAGCTTTATACAATATGGTAGCGGCTTTCCGTTCTTTACTAGATAAATATGTATTACGAGAAGATTTTGCTAAACCATCTTCTTCACGAACAATGGGAACGCCAATAATATTGACAGGAAAATTTAAATCAAAGACCATTTTACGTATAATAGCTAATTGCTGTGCGTCTTTTTCACCAAAATACGCATTTGTTGGTTGAATAATATTAAAGAATTTTGCCACCACAGTGCAAACGCCTTTAAAATGAATTGGTCTGCGAATACCACACAATGTATCAGATAAATCCGTAATATTTACAAATGCTTTTTTATCTTGGTACATTTCCTCCGGATTTGGAGCAAAAATAAGATCGACACCATGTGATTCACATAGCTTTTTATCGCTATTAATATCACGAGGGTAAGTACTTAAGTCTTCATTTTCTCCAAATTGAATAGGATTTACAAATATAGAGACAATGACCTTATCGTTATTTTTTCTAGCTTGATCTATTAATGCAGCATGTCCTTCATGTAAGAATCCCATGGTTGGTACAAAACCAATTGTGTAACCTTCTTTTCTCCAGCTATTTACTGTATTCCGTACATTTTCGATAGTTGTTATAAATTCCATTATATTCCTCCGTTATATTGTAAATACGAAGATAGTCTCCTATACAGTCTACTGTAATTCGATCAATGACAATTATTTTTGATCAACTAATAAACCATGTTTCTCATAGTTTTTTATATGACTTATCTTGTTATTGTTATCTACAAATACAACGAGAGGATTATGGCTCTCAACTTCGCTTTCATCAAGCTGTGCATAACACATGATAATTATCTTATCATGTACTTGTACATGTCGTGCGGCAGCACCATTTAAACATATAACACCACTACCTGCTTCTCCGGCAATAGTATATGTACTAAAACGCGCTCCATTATTAATGTTTACAATTTGAACTTGTTCATATTCTCGTATTCCGGATGCATTCAATAAATCAGTATCAATCGTAATGCTCCCTACATAATCAAGTTCTGCTTGTGTCACAGTAGCTCTGTGAATCTTACCTTTTAACATTGTTAGTATCATGCTAAACTCCTTGTGTTTTAAATGTACCCGCCATATTGGTCGGTTCGAACTTTCACAATTTGTCTGTTTATCATGAATTAACAGTAGACTAGAGTATAGTTAAAAATACTATCTCCAGAGAAATTATACCATAATTATAAATTTTTACATTAAAATACAATTAATATAATACAAATAATGTCACTCTAATCAAAAATAACAGTAAGATTGTAGTATAAAATAAAAACCAGTAGCTACAATGTAGTTACTGGTTTTTATTTTATACTGATATTTTATTTTAGATATTCTGCTAATGCTTTATCAATATATGCTGCTTCATCAGCCGTCGGTTCACACATTGGTAAATTAAATTTTCCCACAGGTAAGCCAATTTTACGGGCTGCATATTTGACAGGAATCGGATTTGTGGTGATGAACATTGCTTTTATGATTTCTGATAAGGCTTGATGAATACGAATCGCTTCGTGGTTATGACCAGATTCATAAGCTTGAATCATAGCATTCATATCTTTGCCTGCTACATGAGATACTACAGATACGACTCCACATCCTCCAACGGATAACATCGGTAATGTAAGACCATCGTCCCCACTATATACCATGAAATCATCTTCAGGCATTAAGCGCTTAATTTCAGAAGCAATCATTAAATTACCACTTGCCTCTTTAATAGCACAAATATGTGGATATTCGTTATGTAGTTGAACTAAGGTAGTTGGGAAAATACCTGTCCCCACACGACTTGGAACATTATACACCATGATTGGCAATGTAGTAGCTTCTGCAATAGTTTTAAAATGCAAATATTGACCTTGCTGGTTAGGTTTATTGTAATAAGGTACTACAACTAGCAAACCATCGATACCATCGATTTTAGAGACTTCCTTTACAAAGTCTGCAGAAGCTTTTGTATCGTTACTGCCTACATTGGCAATAATCGAACCTTTATGTCCACATTCTTTTGCAATCGCATTAAATAGAGCTAATTTTTCGTCTCTAGACATAGTTGGGTTTTCACCCGTTGTACCACAAACTACAAGACCATCAGAGCCATTATCTAACAGATAATTGGCGATATCTATACAATTTTCAATATTTACAGATCCATCACTATTAAAGGATGTCACCATAGCTGTTAACACTCGACCAAAGGTTTTCATATATATCCTCCCCTTGATAGATTAAAATGCTTGTTTTTCTACCAAGTACTCAGCAATTTGCAACGCATTAAGAGCTGCACCTTTACGAATTTGGTCCCCTACAATCCAGAAGTTCATACCGTTGTCATTGTATAAGTCTTTACGAATACGACCTATTTCACAGTCGTTTTGATTAGATGTATACAATGGCATAGGGTAAATTTGTTCAGCAGGATTATCTTTAACTTGTAAACCAGGGAATTTTTCACATGCCGCCTTGAAAGCCTCTACAGATACCGGTTCTGCTGTTTCTACCAAGACAGATTCAGAATGAGAGCGATATACAGGAACACGAACTGTAGTTGGAACTACTTGAATAGTTTCGTCATGAAGAATTTTTTGTGTTTCGTAAACCATCTTCATTTCTTCTTTAGTATAATCATTTTCTAAGAACACATCAATTTGTGGCAATAAGTTGAATGCTACAGGATAGTGTTTTGGAGCAGAGCCAGTTGGCAACAGATTTGCTGTCATTTCTTCGCCTGCAGTATATTGTTTTACTTGATTTTCAAGTTCTTCAATACCTTCTTTACCTGCCCCAGATACAGCTTGGTATGTACTTACAACTACACGTTTAATTGGAGAGAGATCATGAAGAGGTTTTAATCCTAAACTCATGATAATTGTAGAGCAGTTAGGATTTGCAATGATACCTTTATGTTTCAAAATATCTTCTGGGTTAACTTCTGGTACTACGAGCGGAACTTCAGGATCCATACGGAATGCACTAGAGTTATCGATTACAATAGCACCGCGTTTAGCGGCTTCAGGCGCTAATGTTTTAGATATAGAGCCACCTGCAAATAATGCAATATCAATATTATCAAAAGATTCAGGTTTTGCTTCTTCTACAATATATGTTTTACCATTCACAGTAAGTTCTGTACCTGCAGAACGAGCGGAAGCTAATAGTTTTAAGTTTTCATAAGGAAAGTTACGTTCTTCAATAAGTGTAATAAATTCAGCACCTACTGCACCAGTAGCACCTAGAATAGCAACATTAGGTTTTTTCATTGATACATCTCCTTGCACAAAAATTATAAATAATGTTCTAAACCGTATGTTAAGCCAGTTTTAGAACTAATTTTTTTACATGCTAATACTACGCCTGGCATAAAAGATAAACGGCTTAAGCTATCATGACGTATGGTTAATGTTTCATCATAACCACCAAATAATACTTCTTGATGAGCCACATAACCTGGAAGGCGTACACTATGAATTGTTACATCGTCAACCTTAGCACCACGAGCACCTGGTAAGCTTTCACGAGTTAAATCCTCATCAGCAGTTACCTTAGCAGCTTGTTTAGCATCGTTAATCAATTTAGCTGTTAAAATAGCTGTGCCAGAAGGCGCATCGTATTTGTGATTATGATGTAATTCTATAATTTCTACATTAGGAAAATATGGAGCGAGCCCTGCAGACACTTTCATCATCATTACCGCCCCAAGAGAAAAGTTTGGTGCCACTAAGCAATTCGCTTGATTGGAACGACCTATTGTATCAAGTTCATCACGTTGTTCTGCGGTCAATCCTGTAGTACCGATGACTACATGAATACCAGCGGATAACATTTTCTTCGCGTTTTCATAAATAACTGCAGGATTAGTGAAATCTACAATCACATCAGGTTTATTTGTATCTAATACCTCATCGATGGAGGCATTCATCTTGATACCTAATTGTTCGATTCCTGCTACAGAGCCTACATCTTCCCCTGCCTTAGTCGGATCAATACCACCAACTAATGTTAAATCAGGATCGTTATGTACTGCTTTGACAACTTCACGACCCATTTTACCGCCAGCGCCATTTACCATTACTCGAATCATATATACCTCCAAAAAAGCCAGTGGATGCATCCACTGGCCTTATAGATTATATAGCTATATATACTCTTACGAAAAGCTCAATGATAGCACTCCACCAATACACGATTGATGACAGTTGTCTATCTATTAAATAGACAACCAGAACGATGAGTCGCAATCATCGAACTTCGGCAAGCATCCCTTTTATCATGGATCAATGCATGCCTACTCCTCATGATTACTCTTAATACTCGCACCTCTATCAACATATTCATTTAATACTATTAGTATAAGTAATTATGCGATTTTAGTCAATTAAAATGGTCAATAAGTTCTTTCGCCGCTGCAAGTGCTGTAGCAGACATTCCCTTACCAGACATCATAGACGCAATTTGTGTTACTCGTTCTTCCTCATTTAAAACTGCTAATGTAGAAATTGTACGATCATCTTGCTCGATTTTAGATAGATGATAGTGTTGTTTCGCAATACTTGCAGTTTGAGGCAAATGGGTAATACAAAATACTTGATTTGTTCTAGATAAATTAAGTATTTTTTCTGCCACCTTAAGTGCTATATCACCGCTGATACCAACGTCAATTTCATCAAATACCATCGTTTTAAAAGCGTCACTGCGGAATACTGATTTAAAGGCTAATGCAATGCGAGCTAACTCACCGCCAGATGCTACTTTATGTAGAGGTAATAACTGTTCCCCTTTATTTGCGGAGAATAACATTTCAATAGACTTTGCACCTAATGAGGATAATTCAGTTCCCTCTTCAATATGAAATTGAATATCCCCTTTGGGCATCCCTAGATCCACTAATTCTTGATGTAAGGCCGTAGCAATCTCTTTTGCATTTTTTTGACGTACCTCGTGTAAAACTGTTAACGCTTCTTCTGCTACCCTTTTTGCTTCTTCAAGACGTGTTTCTAATTCATCTTGAGCAAATACAAGGCCTTCTAATTCTTCTAAACGAGCTTGCGCCTTTTCTTCGTATGCTAAAATCTCTTCTACAGTTTCACCATATTTTTTCTTTAACCCATAAATGGTTGTATCTCGATCTTGGCAATACTTATAACATTCTTCATCGTAGCTAATCGTGTCTCTATAACGATCTAAAGATTGCGCGGCTTCTTCTAGTTGGAAATAAGCAGAGTCCACCATTTCTGAGACTTCTTTTAACTCACTGTCATATTTTACTAGATCATTAACCTCTACCTTAATCGAGTTAATCGTATCAAGTAATGGTTGACGTCCATTATAAAAGGCATCATAACAAGAACCTAATACCTTATCGATATGTTCAAAACTGTCTAGACGCTTAAGTTCTTCAGCAATAGTTACATCTTCACCAACACTCAGACCAGCATCTTCAATTTCGTCGATTTGGTATCTAAGCATATCAAGCTCCCGGGCTCGCTCAGACATATTTTCTTGTAAATGATCTACATCTTGTTTTGCTTGCTTATAAATTTTATACGCATCAGTATAAGCTTTATAGGCTTCTTTTCCTTCTTTATTAAAAGTATCTAAATATTCATGATGTGTATCAGCGTCTAGTAAACGTTGGTTGCTATATTGTCCGTGAATATCTGCTAAGTATTGACCAATCTCCTTTAAAGCTTTTAAAGGTATTGGTTGATCATTAGCCAATATACTAGATTTGCCATTACGATTAAAAGATCTAGATAGAATTAACTGGCCTTCTTCTATCATGATATTTTTAGACTCTAATAGGTCTTGAATACTTTGGTGATTAGCAATATCAAATATTCCATCAATAACAAAACTATCTTTACCGTGACGAATAAACTCGCTACTTGCGCGTTCTCCTAATAGGATACTAAAGGCATCCATAAGAATGGATTTCCCTGCCCCAGTTTCGCCGGTAAAGATAGTAATGCCATCATTAAATGAAATATTCATTTGCTCAATCAACGCAAAGTTGCGAATGCTCATTTGCGTTAACATATTATTAGTCCTTCATTAAATCTTGAATTTTCGCTAAAATTGCTGGAACTTCAGCTTCGGATTTTGCAATTAACAAAATAGTATCGTCCCCTGCTAATGTACCAATAATTTCAGTCCATTTGGCATGGTCGATAGAAAATGCTACAGATTGAGCAGAACCAGGGATTGTATGTAATACAACTTGGTTTAAACTGTGATCAACCTTAATCAAAGAATCTTGGAATAGTCGGTTAATACGGCTACGAGATAAAACTACATTTTCCTCTGGAGATAATGCATAACGATAATGTCCATCGCCTGTAGGAATTTTGATTAACATTAATTCCTTAATATCACGAGAAACTGTAGCTTGTGTAACTTCAATACCTTCTTCTAGTAAAGCCGCAGCTAATTCCTCTTGTGTTTCAATCGCCTTGGACTGCACGATCTCTTTAATTTTGTTATAGCGATAGCGTTTCATTTTGAACTCCCTTTTTTAAACCTTGCACATAAAAGAGAATAGTATCTTTCTGATAATATTATACCATATATTCATAATTAATATATGGTATAAATCGCATATATTATACGTCTTATGCATATTATATTAATATTTAAAATATTGTTAATATTCTATATATTGATAACGTACAAATTCATAGCTCATAAGGTTCATCTATTTATAGGGAATTAATAATTTAAAAATAGAAAAATATACATGTATAATTAAAATCCCCTATAAAGGGGGTTTTACTAACTGAGTATGAGTTTTATTCATAATGAATAAAGATATATTTCGTTTTATCGTTTTTGCAATATAAATAACTCAGGTGGATTATGTATTTGGTTCATCGGATGCCAATGACATACATTATATATTTTCTGATCTAAATCTGATAAATACGATTTAAGAGACTGCATTTCTTCAAATCCCTCTGTTGTTCCAGGGTAAGCAACTATTGTAATAACTCCAGACTTGGAAAGTTTTTGTAAACCTTCATTTATGGCATCAATGGTTTGGTGCGGTTTTGTTACAACTTGGTGATCTCCTCCAGGTAAATATCCGAGGTTAAAAATCATTAAATCAATAACTTCATCTTTTAATTGATGAGCTACCGCCAAATCATGAGAGTCATGAATAAACGTTAAACTTACTTCTGGCGCAATATCATTTGATTGTAAGAGCTCCTTGCTAGTTTTAATAGCTTTCATTTGAATATCAATTCCATATAGATGGCATGCTTTTTGTGCCCGTTTAGAAAGGTATAAAAGATCATGGCCATTACCACATGTAGCATCTACTACCACTTTGGCATTTTCCATGCATCGATCCCAGATTAAATGTTGGAATTGAACAGCATTGTTAATGTTAATCACAAAACCACCCCACTTGAGATTTGGTTATAACAATTCATCTCGACGAGATGCTAACTTTTTAAATAGAGTACCAAAGAAACATTGATCCTTGAATCGTATAAATAAACAATATACAGGGTTAGAACTTATATGTAAGGTTTCTTTATTTGTAAAAGTATAGTCAAATGTACCATCAATACAAATATGTAATTGTGGTTCTCTTTCCGGCATTGTAATTTGAATCGTATCATGTTCCTCTAAAACAAGGCTTACACCTTGAATTAAATGTGGTGCTACTGGGGTGACAATGATTGATCGATTATCTGGTTTCATGATTGGACCACCAGCCGATAGATTATAGCCGGTAGAACCTGTAGCAGAGGAAATAATTAAACCATCCGATGGATACATTTGCGTGTATTGATTATTTATGGACATATTAATTCGAGCCATTTTAGCAGGCTCAGCACGAGTGATAACAATTTCGTTAATGATAGGAACTAGTTCTTCCTCTTTACCCTCATGACGTTCTATATAAGCATATAAATGTCCACGCTTTTCAATATTATAATCACCATTAGCAATACGTTTAATATGACTTTGCATTTGATGAATTTCAATTTGATTTAAAAAACCTAGTTCGCCAAGATTAATACCACAAACAGGTACATTATATGGATAAATTTGTCTTGCAAGATGGATGATGGTACCATCACCACCAAAACTAAAGGCAATATCGATTTGTTTGAAGATTTCTGGGCGACTTAAAATATGAGTTTCAGGAATCTTAAGTACTCGTGCAGGTGCATCTGATTCGAGATCATCTGGCAAAAATACTTCGATACCTTCATCTTTACAAATATGTGCAGCCATTTTTAGAACTGCCATAATATTGCTTTTCCCCATATTGGGGAAGAATCCGATACGCATAGTAATCTCCTATAATGAATGGGCTTCTGCAACCACTGTATCAATCAAAGTATCATCAATGGTTAAGGCCCCTTCTTCGTACTTTTTAAAATAACCTAAAAACTCTATATTACCTTCCATACCTTTAATTGGTGAGAAAGTTAAGCCATGTGTATACAATCCACAATCATACGCAACGTGTAGAATACGATGTAAAACTTCTTTATGGATTTCACTATCTCGCACTATACCACCCTTACCAACATTTTCTTTACCCGCCTCAAATTGTGGTTTTATTAAGGCCACAAGTGAGCCCGTATCTTTTAATAAATTAGTAGCTACTGGTAAAACTTTGTCTAAAGAAATAAATGCTACATCAATAGAAATAAAATCAACAAGTTCACCTATTTGTTCAACAGTAACTGTACGGATATTTTGTTTTTCCATATTGATTACACGTGAATCTTGGCGTAATTTCCAAGCTAATTGATTATATCCTACATCGATGGCAAAGACCTTAGACGCACCGTTTTGTAATGCGCAATCTGTAAAACCACCAGTACTAGCTCCTATATCAATCATCACAGTCCCATGTAAATCGATAGGGTAAGTTTGAATAGCCTTTTCTAATTTAAGTCCTCCACGACTTACATAAGGTAAAGTATTGCCTTTTACAATAATATTGGCATCCACAGGAATCTTGGTGCCTGCTTTATCTATACGTGTAGTATCCATAAATATAAGGCCCGCCATAATAGCTGCTTTTGCTTTTTCTCTACTTTCAAAAAGGCCTCGATTAACGAGGAGTATATCTAATCGTTCTTTATTGCTCATATTACACCATGATAAATACAATAAAACTGAATAAAGGCCACAAGAATACCGAGAATTAAACCACCAAATACTTCGATAGGTGTATGTCCCAACAACTCTTTTAATGCTTCTTTACGTGTAATGACAACAGGTATATTCTTTTTGGTAAAATAATCTACAATTTGATTAAGTATTTGAGCTTGTCGTCCTGCCTCTAATCGTACACCAGACGCATCATACATAACAACAATTGAAAATACTAAGGATAATATAAATAGATCCGTTACACCATTTTTAAGGTAAATCGCTGTTGTTGTAGCAATTACAAATGATGTATGTGAACTTGGAAAACCACCAGATCCAACAAGGCGCTCTGGTCGGAATTTACCATGTCTTAAGAGTTGCCATACAAATTTGATAGCTTGAGCCGTAAACCAGCCCCAAAATGCAGCTTGTGCGATATAATTATGTGCTATTTGTGGTAATATATCAATCATTGTTTATACCTTCTACAGGTAATACCCATTAATTCGTACGTTCTAAAAGATAATCAATTAATGCTGATAGTATAGTTGTATCATAAGAAACCAAGTTTAACGCATCATGAGCTTGGCTACCTACTAAGTAGGATTGATGTTTTGCTTGCTCTAAACCTAGTAAAGATACATAGGTAGATTTATGTTGGCGAATATCACTACCGGGTGTTTTTCCTAATTCTTCAATAGTACCGGTTACATCTAAAATATCATCAGTAATTTGGAATAATAATCCCAGGCAATTAGAATATTCCATAAGGGCTGTTCGCGTAGTCTTATTAGCACTTCCAAGAATAAGACCTAATTCTACAGAAGCGTTAAATAGTGCACCTGTTTTACCAGTATGTAAAACCTTTAATTCTTCTAAAGGAATATGTTTGTCTTCGCTGAGCAAATCAAAGGCTTGTCCCCCAACCATACCTTCAGGACCAGCCGCAGTAGCAACACATTTTATAGCATCTAGTTTTTGCTGTGCACTAGCAACTGTATTTGAAGTCATCAATTGAAAGGCATATGTAAATAACCCATCACCGGCTAAAATAGCAAGTCCCTCACCGTATACTTTGTGATTGGTCAAATTACCTCTGCGATAATCATCATTATCCATAGCTGGTAAATCATCATGAACTAATGAATACGTATGGATACACTCCATAGCACATAGAAATTCCTTATAATCAGCTGGCTCTTTATGAAGCATTTCCAACACAGCCTTAGTTAAAATAGGTCGTATTCGTTTGCCACCTTGCATTAAACTATAATTCATAGATTCATAAAGTTGTTCAAATTCTTGATTTGGGCTATTAAGTACTTCGCCTAACCATTGTTCAATATTTTGTTTGCTAGATGCTAAATAATCTTTGAACATAGAATCTCCTTATTCGCTGATGCGGACTTCTTCGATAATTTGTTGTACTTCATCTTCAACAGAGTCAAGCATTTCAGCACATTCTTTTACCAAAGTTAAGCCCTTTTTATATTGTGATAAAAGCTCAGAAATGGTCATATCCCCATCATCTAATTGCTTAACAATATCTTCTAAGGCCTTATATTTTTTCTCATAACTTTTTAGTGATGCGGCCATCCTTGTGCGCCTCCTTTACCGTAGCAGTAATATAACCATCAGCTAGTGTAACTCGTATATCGTCATTTGGTTGTAATTGGGCAACCGATGTAATAGGTTTGTTATCATGCTCAACCTTTGCAAAACCTTTAATCATCATTTGTAATGGATTTAGCGACTCTACCTGTTGTGCCAATAATGCTAAGCTATGTCTCTCTGCATTACATCGTTCTTTAGTTGCATTAGTTAGAGTTTGTGAAAGCTCTTGTAAGTGTGATTTTTGCTTATGTAAAAATTGCAGAGCTGGAATGCCAAGTTTTCGATTAAAGAGCAATGTTAAATCTGTACGTTTTTGTTGTAGTGTATAGCGTATATATTCGTGTAAATACTCTTCTTTTTCTGTCAGCTGATCTTGTAATGTAGTAATTGGAAGTACTGCCATTTCTGTAGCATGGCTAGGCGTAGCCCCGCGCGCATCAGCTACATAATCACATAAGGTGTAATCTGTTTCATGACCTACCGCCGAAATAATCGGTGTATGAGCATTATAAATTGCCTCTACAACAGCTCTATCATTGAAACACCACAAGTCCTCCATAGATCCACCACCACGACCAACGATGATGACATCAATATCTGGATCAGCATCTGCCGTAGCAATTCCTTTTGCTATAATTGGGCCTGCGGTACTACCTTGTACAGGAACGGAAAACAATTTAAATTGAACTAGTGGATTGCGTTGTTTACTAACATGTAGAATATCATGTAATACAGCACCAGATTGGGATGTAACAATACCAATGCAACTCGCCATATAGGGTAAACCTACTTTATGGCTATCATCAAAGTACCCCAAAGCAGTTAACTCTCGTTTTAGAGCGTCAAATTCAAGCTGTAACGGACTTTTAGCACCTATCTGCATATCTGATGCAATGAGATTTAAACGGCCCATTTTATTGTAAAAGTTAACAGATGCTTTTACAGTTACTAATAAACCATTTTGAATGGCATTAGCTAGTCCCTTTTGCATGACTGTACTAGACCACATTGTCACATCAATGGCAGATTCCTCATCTTTTAAAGAAAAATACATGTGACCACTACTATGACGTTTTGCATTAATAATGGTACCACTTACATATACATTCTTTAATAGATATTCACGATCTAAGGTACGTTTTATGAGATTGTTTAATTGTGTAATGGTTAATACATTCACGATTATCCTCTAGATTCTTGTAAATAAGCAGCACCAAAAGCATTACCTGTGGCATTATCAACAGAGAATTGTGGCTGCGCCACATGTAATTGGAGATGATTTCGTTTACAATAGGTTTCCATCCGCTTACGAAGTAAACTATTACTCATCACACCACCTACAGCAATGAGTGCACGTACAGATTTCTCTTTAGTATGATAAGTAATCATTTTTTCTAGAGCATTTCCAATGGAAGTAAAAACAGCTCTAGCTAACTTAGATTTATCTATATCACTCATAGCGTTATTTATACGCCGCATAGCAGCACTACAAGGACCGGCAAAGCTAATCCATCCGTCTTTTACAGATGATGGCAATGGTTCATATTCTGTAGTTTGTAATGCTAAAGCCTCTAAATGTTTACCTGCAGGAAATGGTAAGCCCAATGCGACACCTATGCGATCAACATATTGCCCCCCTTGTAAATCTTTAGAACCACCAACGATGTGAGATTCAAAAATACCGTTTCCTTGATAATGGCAATATACTAGTTCTGTCGTGCCACCTGATAGATGTAATGCCAAAAATGGCTCATTAGGAATATTTTTTAAATCCCTCAAAGCAGCTAATATATGATTCTCTTGATGTGCAAAAATATGTAAAGGCACATTCATAAGATGACTCAAGGTTTGCCCCTGTCCTAACCCGACCATAAAGGCAGGCATATAAGAGCGTTCTTCACGGCGCGGAAAGCCACTAACACCTATACCGCTAATTGGTACCTGAGGCAACTCTGACATTAACTTAGGCAATGCCTTTGTATGCTGAAAGACCATATTTGATTGTTGTAGTCCTCGCTCACCTAGTTTTACCTCTAAGATTTTACGTGCTTCCCCTACTATGTGAAAGTCGTTATCTATAATGGCACAACTTGTAGTGTAACAACTAGTATCAATGCCTAAGTAATATCGTTTCATTATTTACTCTTATTATATGCGTCTAAGATTGCATTAATTAATTTATAAGATGCATCAGAGCCAAACTCTTTAGCTAATTGAATGGCTTCATTAATAGCAATAGATGGCTCTAAAGGTTCCACTTTATTGTTCATTTCCCAAACAGCAATACGTAAGATAGAACGATCCACCTTATCTAAATTTGCTACGTTACGAGATTTACAGAATGGCTGTAATGTAACATCAATTGCTTCAGCGTTTGATAGTACACCCTCTATAATACTATTTGCATATGCCTTATCCATTGCTTTATGAATGTTTCCTTCGGGAAATTGAACATCATTTTGATCAGTATGAAATTCATTGGCATATAACATTTGGAATGCGTATTGACGAGCCTCTCGCCGATTTCGCTTAGTTACCATGTAAAACTGGCTCCTTTTCTTTTACAATACCTTCAATATGCACATCAACCTTAATATGATTAAGATCTAGCATATTTTTTAAGGTTTGTTTGATTTCTAATTGCAATTGTTTCGATAATTCAATGAGATTATATCCATACAATGCTTTAATATAAATATTAATTTCAATAAAACCTTTACGATGCTTTACATTGATACCAGGTAAGCTACGCTGACCAAAAGCATGGGTAATACCCTCTACCAACTCATCGTAAAAGCGTGGGCTTAAAGAATGAATACCAGGAATGGTTCCTAAAGTTTTTGTTGCTACATCAATAATGACAGAATCTGCAATATCAATGGTATCCGTGTCTAAACCATAATTTAATTGATTATCTGAACTCATAGAGATACCTCCTATGGCTGTTGAGGTGTTACTAAATCATCGAAAATAATGTCTTGTACAACTACATCAATAGTTTGAACCTCAATTTCTGTATAAGAGACTAAAGCAGTTTTAATGCGCTCTTGTAGACGTAAAACAACATCAGGAATACGATATCCATACTGAATGCACACATATAGTGTTACTGATATTGCTCCTTCATCGTTAAAGGATATCTTAACACCTTCATGATCGGATTTACGCCTAAAGAAAGTATTAACGCCATCATTAAAGGTGGAACTCATATGATGAATTCCCTTTGTGTCAAGCGCTGTCATTGTTACAATTGTAGCATACACATCATCGTTAATCTTAATTTTACCAGACTCTAGTTCAGTATTTTTCTTGGTCATACTGGCCTCTTTCAAAAAAAGCACCTGTCCCTATATATAATTACATAGACGACAAGTGCTTACAGTGCAAATGTTACGATATATGGGGAATAAGATTCCTTGAAAAGATCTTGCCCCAATACATATCAATGAGTATTAGGCACGTTCAATGTATTGTCCTGTACGGGTATCAATACGAAGTACATCATCTACTTCAATGAAGAGAGGTACTTTTACAGTATAGCCTGTTTCTAATACGGCTGGTTTATTACCACCAGTTGCAGTATCGCCACGGATACCAGGATCTGTTTCAACTACGCGAAGTTCAACAGCTACAGGTAAATCGATACCGATTACGATACCTTGGAAGAACATGATGGATACTTCCATATTTTCAAGAAGGAAGTTTTTAGCATCACCTAATTGTTCAAGGGTAAGTTCAACTTGATCATAAGTTTCGTTATCCATGAATGTATAAGAGCCATCAGATTCATATAAGTATTGCATACGACGACGATCAACATGTGCTTTAGGCACTTTTTCACCTGCATTAAATGTACGCTCAACTACAGAACCAGTTTGCAAGTTTTTCATTTTAGTACGTACGAATGCAGCACCTTTACCTGGTTTAACGTGTTGGAAATCAACTACTTGCCATACATTACCGTCAATTTCAACGGTTACACCTGGACGAAAATCATTACTGGAAATCATCTAACTCTTCTCCTTCTAAATACCTATTTCAATTAACTCTTTTGGACTATGTGTCAACACCTCATAGCCGTCAGATTTGACGATGACACTATCCTCTATTCTCAATCCGATAGTACCTGTTATATAAATGCCAGGTTCTACCGTAATGATCATATTTTCTGTAAATACCGTATCGGATTTAGTATTGGCTACTGGTTCTTCGTGAATCTCAAGACCTACGCCATGTCCAGTACCATGATTAAATTCCTTGGTATATCCATGTTCTTTAATATAATCACGACAAACTGCATCAAGTTCTTTACCAGTAATACCAGCCCGAACTGCAGCTACGCCACGTTTTTGTGCTTCTAAAACTATACCATACAGCTTCTTTTGTAATTCAGAGGCAGACCCCATTACAATAGTTCTAGTCATATCAGAATGATAACCCTTATATACTGCACCAAAGTCAAAGGTAACAAAATCACCTGCTTCAATGACCTTATCACTGGCTACACCATGAGGCATACTAGAACGATTACCAGAAGCAACAATGGTTGCAAAGGAAGGTTCCTCTGATCCACGTTTTAACATTTCTGATTCTAATATAATGCGCGCTTCATTTTCTGTCATCCCCACCTTTAGTTGTAGTAGCAAGGCAGCAAAAGCATCATCACCAATTTTAGCAGCTTTACGCAATAAGTCTAATTCGTCTTCACGCTTAACCGCACGTAGTTTTGCAAAATTGATAGATGTAAAATTAAAGCGTTCATCTAATGTATCACATAAAGTTTCATACGTATCCACAGGCATTTGTTTGCCTTCTATACCGAATAAACCTTCGTGAATATGATATTCATTGAATATATCTACAAGAGTATCCATAACAGTTGTTTCATATTGAATAACTGTGTACCCTTCACATTGTTTTGTTGCTTGTTCAGTATATCTGAAATCAGTAATCATAAAAGCTTTATCTTGAGTAATGATAGCAAAGCCTGTAGTACCAGTAAAGCCTGCAAAATAATGTAAATTTATAGGGCTTATTAAAATGACGCCTGTTAATTCTTGCTCTTTAATATACTGTTGTAGCAGATTTAATCCATTCATAATCTTGCTCCTAGTCTATAAAGTACAATTAATCTTACCATAAAATGCCTATATTGAATAGAATTTTATGCTATTTTTTAAAGCCCTCTATCTGTTCAACGGTCAATTCCATTGCAGAACCAACCTCTTCAATGCCACTTAAATCAATATGACCAATCGTAAGACGTTTCAAATATGTTACAGTACCACCTGCAGCACCAATCATGCGCTTAACTTGATGATACTTGCCTTCTTCAATCGTTACATGTACTGAATGTAACGATACAAATTCAATTTCTGCCGGTTTACATTGCGTACCATCTCCAAGAAGAATTCCCTTTTTAATACGTTGTATACCTTCATCAGATAGCGTTCCTTCAAATTCTACGTAATAAATCTTAGGCACATGTTTATTACCATTGATGATAGAATGTCCCCACACACCATCATTAGTTAATAATAAAAGTCCTTCTGTATCCTTGTCTAATCTGCCTACTGGAACAACTCCCATTTTTATGAATTCTGGAGGGAGTAAATCCATAACAACAGGGTGATTAGAATCTTCTACCGCTGTAACATAGCCCTTTGGCTTATGAAATTTTACATAATATAGTTGAGTAGTACTAACAACCTTACCATCAACAGCAACTATATCAACATCAATATCAATGTGAGTATCTTTTTTCGTTGTTATACTACCATTGATGGTAACCCTTCTATCCTTTATGATTTGATGGACTTCTTTTCGACTACCATAAGCTTTATTGGCTAATAATTTATCTAGTCGCATTATGCATGACCTTGTAATATATCTACGTGTGCTGTATCATTGAGCAAGTTTAAAATATTATGATCAAATTCTCCCATGCCATTATAGAATATACGATTAATTGCTGTATTACCTTGACTAAAATTCCAACAATGACTAATGGAAATATCTAATAATTTACACAATAATGTTCGTATAGTTCCACCATGACAAGCAATGAGAAGTGTTTCCTCCTCATTATTAACATTGATAAATTCCTCTAGACCTGCCCATGCACGGTCTTGTAAATTCTTAAAGCTTTCACCATTAGGAACCTTAACTAGATGTGGTCGCAAATACATTTCATCTATCAAACCAGGCCAACGATCTTCGATATCTGAAAATAGCATAGCTTCCCAATCGCCAAAATTAAGTTCTCGTAAGCGTTTATCTACTGTTATAGGAGTAGTACGTTCCCCGCGAATGACTTCAGCTGTAACTAAAGCACGACTCAAATCACTAGATAATATGCGATCAAATTTAACATCTTTAAGAGCCTGACCACATGCCTTTGCTTGATTTAAACCATTTTCATTAAGTGGAACATCTGTGATGCCTTGGTATTTTCCCATTTTGTTCCAATCAGTTTCACCATGGCGCACAATATACAATGTCTTCATAGTCTTCCTATACTTTCAAAATATCTGTTAATTTTTCTACTAACTTAACATTAGTATCATGATCTTTAATTGCAACGCGAACCCATTGATTATTTAATCCCATATAAGAATCACAGTTGCGAACAATCATATTATCTTTTTTAAGAGCTTCATTAATCGACTCTGCCGTTATTCCTTCTTGCTCAATGTGGAACAACATAAAATTAGCTGAAGGCGGATATACAGTAATACCATCTATAGTATCTAATGAGTTATGCATAAAAAGTTGCTCTTCATGTAATACTTGTTTTGTTCGTTTCACATACTCTACATCATTCAAAGCCGCCTCTGTATAGGATTGAGCTAATGTGTTAACAGACCAAGTGGGAATAAAACTATTTAGTTGCTCAATGATAAGAGGATTGCTGAAAGCAGCACCAATTCGTAGCCCTGGCACGGCATAGAATTTTGTAAAAGAATGAACCACGATAATATTATCAAACTCGTTAACTAGGGAGCGCATGGAGTATTCATTATCTTGTAATGTGTCGTTACCAACAAAATCGATAAAGGACTCATCTATAACAAGTAAACTATTAGCATCTTTCAGCATGCTTGCAATAGTACGAATATGGTTTTTATCAAGTAATGTACCATCTGGATTATTGGGATTACCTAGAAATACAATAATACGACCATCTTGCCCCTTTAACTCAGCTGCAAAAGTTTCTAATGCTAAATAAGGAACCTCAAAATAAGGTTTTCCATGTTCATCTTCCCGTGGTCGATAATAAATATCGCGTACTGGAATTCTACTTGCTTCTAAAGCTGCTTTATATTCAGAAAAACCTGGTGCGGGAACAAAAGCGCCCGTATAGCCAGGTAACCGACAAATTGCATATAATAGCTCTGCTGCTCCATTGCCAACTACAATTTGATTTTTATTCATACCATAGATATCAGCAATGGCATTTAATATATCATCATTTGTAGCATCCGGATAATGTGATATATATCGCAATTGAGATTCTAATGCAGATAAGCCACGTTGGCTAGGGCCTAGTGGATTAATATTAGCACTAAAGTCAATAACATCGTATGGTTCAATTCGTTGTTCATGGGCAAACTGAAAGATATTGCCCCCATGTATTTTAGACATACTATTCTCTTTCTATGAAATACTTTATCGTTTGATATAAGTTAATCCTTCATTCGTAGTTTCAACCATATCTACATAGGTTAATTGTGGCAACTTACGTAAAATCTCATTCTTACAATCATCAATACGACCATAATCAACGGGGAATAATAGTCCCATAATGGTTCCGCTATGAGCGATGATTGTTCCCACACTATTATAAGAATTACCTACATCGTGAAAGTCATATAAATTAGGTTTATATAAAATACGCTGATTGCCAAAAGCACTTAATGTAGCAGCTTGGCCAATGAGCTTTATATCATGCGTTATAAGACCCTGTTTAAACAAATCAAAGGATTCTTGTATAATAGATTCTTTTTCTAAAATTTTATTTTGTAAATCTGCTTGTTTATTAAAGCTAACTGTATCAATGCTACCGCCTTCGTCAAAAACGAGGATTTTTAAAGGTGGGCACATACCTAATGGCTTAGAGATAGTCCCTTTAATATAATCAAACTGAGTTACACCTTGATAAAAAGAGGCATCTGTAGGCTCTACAGATAGACAAATTTGCTCAAGTTCTTTTAATGATAAATCATAGTCCATGGCCAAAGCTGTAGCCATAGCTGTTACAGAAATATCTGCCGAACTTGAAGCCATGCCTTTTCCTTGCAGAATATCGGATCTTACATACACAGGCGGGCAAATTTGATTTTTATTTTTTTGTTGGACCAATTCTTGTACTAATTTACGAGCTTGTGCAGATTTTGGTTGAAGTGCACAAAATTCTTTAGAAAAAGGTTGTATTACATTACTCAATGCGTAGGAGTATCGATTAATTGGACATGTCACTAAAAATGACTGACCATCAATAGAACCTTGTAGAAATTCCCCACATGTACCTGGGGCTCTTACATAATAGGTCACATTAAACTCCTTTCACATCAAATAAAGTATACGTTCTAAAGATATTAAAACTTTGAAAATCAAAAATTTAGAGTTAGAACATAGTTGGATTATTAACTACCGTAGCTGATAGTATAGATAAAATTATGCTATATACCAATATCAATAATACTTCAGTTACTTCCACAACAAATCCATATGTATCACCAGTAGTGCCACCTAACGCTTTTACAATATAGCGGTTTAATAATCGGTTAATAATATACGTAATAATCATGCTAACAATATTGATTTGGAAAATACCTATAGTAGCATATACTAACACACCTAGTCCTACCAAATACCCTACATCAGGTGCTGAAAAAATTGCATAAGCACCATATAAAAGTGTATATAATACTAAACCGATTAATAGTAATAGAATAGGCATAAAGAACGTAGATATGGTGTTATAAGTAATAACATATTTAGGTGCTAAATTAGCAAATGCTGCCCCCATCCCCTGTTCTCTAGCATATGGATAGGATCGAATACTAAAAACCATAGACCAGCGGCTCATTAAAGGCATCATAATGAGTGCCATAGGAATAAATTCAGCCGATGGAATCGAAGCTAATAATTGCCATTTCAAAAGTGTAACAAATACAAAAGCAACAACTCCAAAGGAGCCTATACGACTATCTTTCATAATTTCTAGTTTACGTTCTCTTTCACGGCCGGAAAACAAACCATCGCTTGTATCCATCAAACCATCAGCATGAAGGCCACCAGTTATTAAAAACTCAGCCACAACGATAATTAACATCAATGGCATAATCGGAATAAATGGCGATAATACGCCATATAATATAGCTAATATGAGACCAATAATAAGGCCCACATAAGGAAAGGCTACAACAGATTTACCAAAGTCCTCTACAGACCATTCAGTTTGATTTACAATTTTTAAACGCGTTAAAAATTGTAGTGCTATAAAAAAAGGTGTCATTATACATTCATCCCATAGGTAATAACTGTACTAATGATGACCATTAGTATAGTCGTAACATACATCATATAAATTGTTCGAGTAATATGGTTACGGTTTAGCTTTTCAATAGGATCCCCCATATATTCACGGAAGGTCATTTTTTTAAAATACTGATTGTAACCACCTAAACGGATATGTAAGGCCCCTGCCACAGGTGCTTCTGCATACCCCCCATTAGGGCTAGGATGTTTTTTTGCATCACGTAAACCGATTTCTATTGCCTTTTTAGCATCAAAGCGTAAAAAGAATGCAGAAATTACAAATAATACAAAGGTAATTCGGGCAGGAATCCAATTTAATATGTCATCAAAGCGTGCAGCTACGCGACCAAAGTACAAGTACTTTTTATTCTTATAGCCTAACATAGAATCCATAGTATTAGCAGTTCTATAAAGAATAGCCCCCATAGGGCCACCGATAATAAAAAAGAAAAAAGGCGCAATAATACCATCTACCGTATTTTCCGCAATCGTTTCCACTGTAGCCCGAGTGATTTCGCTTTCATCTAAGTCTTCCGTATCTCGTCCCACAATCCATGATAAACGTTTGCGAGCATCTACGATATTACCTTGTTTTATTAACTGACTAATGGTAAAACCTGCGCCAGCCAATGAGCGTGGAGAAATGGCAATGTAGAGGATCACTACTTCGAAAGCATAGTATACCCATTCGTCTACTACTCCACCTAGCCATAACAATAAAGATACTATGATATATACCGATATAAGAATTAAACCTACTGCAATACCACCGTACCACAATTTCTTCGTATCATTATCAGTGTCTTTATAAAGAACGGCTTCAAAAAAAGATATTATACGTCCAATAATGGCGACGGGATGATATTTACTATTGGGATCTCCAATAATTAAATCCAATAAAAATGCTAAAACTGGTATGCACACAAAGTTATACTTTGAAAACCAGTGAAAAATTGCTAAATGTTCCATATATCTCCTCTACTATCCCAAGGTAGACATAATATAATCCATATCTAGATGGTCCTCCACAATATCAGCTAAGCGATTATATGCCGCATTTTTATGGTCAAAATAATGGAATACTACATCTAATGGTTGTAATCCCTTGCGTTCACGTAATTGATTGATAATAAAACGTCTAAACTCGTCATTATCAAATACACCGTGAATATATGTACCCATTACTTGATGATTACCATCAATAAAACCATCAATAACATTGACAGCCTCTTCACTGCGACTTGTAATTGTAAAGCAACGAGACACCGAATCTGCTAGTGGCGTAGTATCCCCCATATGAATTTCATAGCCTACTAATTTTTCACCCCTGAAAGTACCATTTAAAAACTGTAAATTAGATACATTGAATTGTACTTGATGGGTAGTTTTTTGAGCCTTCATAGTCGTGGAGGATTCAACAAGGCCAAGTCCTTCAATTTCCTCGATATCACCTTCCATATGATGCGGATCATAAATAGTTTTACCTAACATTTGGTTACCGCCACAAACACCGATAACAGGTGTACCTTGAGCAGCCAATTTTTTGATTTCATCAGCAAAGCCTGTATCACGTAAATATGTTAAGTCAGCCAATGTATTTTTAGAACCAGGTAATATAATTAAATCTGGCGTACCGATAACATCTCCAGGGCCTACAAAACGGACAGATACATCTGGCTCATAATTAAGTGCATCAAAGTCTGTAAAATTAGAGATTTTAGGTGTTTGCATAACTACGACCTGAATATCTTTAGTACCACTATTGCGTTTGTTCTCTAATGCAACAGAATCTTCTTCATCAATATCGAGGTTCTCAATGGCAGGAATAACACCTACCACTTTTTTACCTGTTTTTTCTTCAATAAAGGTAAGAGCTGGTTCTAATAGTTTGATATCACCACGGAATTTATTGATAACGATACCTTTAATAAGATCGCGTTCTTCTGGTTCTAATAATTCTAAGGTACCAACAATGGACGCAATAGCACCACCTCGGTCAATATCTGCAATGAGAAAAACTGGAGCTTGAGTCATCTTGGCAATACGCATGTTTACAATATCATTTGCTTTTAAGTTAACTTCTGCTGGACTACCTGCTCCTTCGATAACCATCATATCAAAATTTGAGTCTAAGAAATCAATAGATTCTTTAACCTTATCTAAAGCGGTTAGTGAATATTTTGTATGATATTCTTTGGCACTATATACGCCAACAGGTTTCCCCATCAATACAACTTGAGACGATTGATTTCCTGTAGGTTTTAATAACACAGGATTCATTTGCACAATTGGATCAATACCAGCCGCTTCGGCTTGAGCGACTTGAGCACGACCAATTTCATCGCCCCATTTTGTCACATAAGAATTGAGGGCCATATTTTGTGCTTTAAAAGGAACGGTCTTAAAGCCTTTTCTATAAAAAATACGGCATAATGCAGTACAAAGAATACTTTTACCTACATTAGAGCTCGTTCCTTGAAACATGATTTTCTTAGCCATTTATATGAACCTCCTGTGATTTCAATTCAATGGTAACACCACTAATTGTTAAATAGAGTTTATCTGCAACAGAAGCTACTGCTCGATTCACACGACCAGCAATATCTCTAAAATATCTAGCCAGTTTATTATCCGGCACAATACCTAACCCAATTTCATTGGTTACAAATATAACAGTTTTATTTTCACATGATTGTATCGAGTCTAATAAAATGTCTAATTCTGAAAGTATTGTCTGTTCTAACCGATTAGCATCTTCTTGACCACGAATGGAGCCATATGCCATCATATGATTGGTAGTAAACATAGTTAAACAATCTATAAGAATTACATCTGCTGATTGACTGATATTTTCCCATTCATCAGCTAAATGTAAAGGCACTTCAAAATTATTCCATATTTTTCCTCGTCGCTCTTGATGTTTTTTGATGCGATCCACCATTTCCTCATCAAAAGCTTGACCCGTAGCTACATAAGCTTTTTGACCCTTTGTAGCCAATGCTAAACGTTCAGCAAATTCACTTTTTCCACTGCGTGCCCCACCGGAACACAATATAATTTGTGATTTCATAATACACCTATACAAGAATTTATAATTTCAGTATCATTATAAGTATAACAAAGGAGCGATACTATGGAAATTATGAATATGAAACTAAAAATGATGGCTACGCTATGGGATAATACATATCGTGTTGCCATCGATGACGGACAAGGTAAATATATTGGTACTGCACGAGTAGTAGTGAATGTTCCTCTACCACCAGAAGCTTTACCTGAAAACGCACCGCAAGTTGAAGCACAACTATTAATATTAGTTGAAGACTTTAATTTCGGCGCTGATAAAATTATAAACTTTGAAACAACATTAGCGGATTTATTAAGAGAAAAATTCCGTTATAAAATTCCTCATATCTTCTTTTACTATCCTAGCCCTCAAGATGTTTTAAACCAAACAATTTCACAATAAGGTCTATAACGAGCAAAAAGCTATGTAAAATACATAGCTTTTTTTGTTTATTCAGCTCCAAGTTCTTCCTCTACACGACACAAGATAAAGCAAAGGTCGGATAGACGATTTAAGTATTTTAAATTAGATTCGTGAACACTTTCACCAGCATCTAATACTCGCCATAAAGCGCGTTCCGCACGTCGAGTAATCGTTCTAGCTACATGTAAATAAGCAGAAGATTGTTTTTCACCGGGAATGACAAAACTAGATAAAGGCTCTAACTTTGCATCAAAGCGATCAATAACTTTTTCTAAATGCTTTACATATTGCTCAGTAATTACCGGAGCAGTATTTAAACTTGCAATATCAGCCATTAATGTCCATAAGTTTCGCTCAATATCGTATAATTCAGCAGCAACACGTGGATTTTCAGCATAAGCGCGAGCCAATCCTAAAAAAGCTTGTAATTCATCGATTGTACCATAAGCTTCTACGCGTAAAGATGATTTTTGTACACGTTCGCCAGTATATAAACCAGTTGTACCAGCATCACCTGTTTTTGTATAAACACTACTTGCCATATGATTACCTCCTATAGATATACATGGATGTAGAAATAAAAGCTAAATGATCCCAACCTTGAGATTATTTGTATTCAGGGAACCAAAGATGAATTTCACGAGCAGCAGCTTCTGGAGAATCAGAAGCATGTACTACGTTAGCATCCATTGTTAGGGCATAGTCACCACGAATACTACCAGGGGCAGCATCTACAGGATTTGTTGCTCCGTTTAAAGCACGTACGGATACAATTGCGTTCTCACCAGCTAACACAAAAGCAAGAACTGGGCCTGATGTAATAAAATCAACTAATTCACCAAAGAATGGCTTTTCCTTATGTTCTGCATAGTGTTCTTCCGCTAATTCACGAGGTACTTGTAAGAGTTTTAATGCTTTAATAACAAGGCCTTTACGTTCATAACGGCTAAGGATTTCACCACTTAATTGACGTTTAACTGCATCTGGTTTAATTAAAACTAATGTTTCTTGCATGATACCCTCCAGTAGATACTAATTATAATATTACCTTTTCTTTATACTTTGGATTCATAGCTTGTTTCTTTAACTTTTGAATACGTTCTTCCGTGCGAGGATGTGTACTAAAAAGATTGCTCAAGCTTTCACCAATTCCCATCATAGGGTTAATAATAAACATATGGGCTGTAGCATTACTTGCATTAGGCAATGCACCATGTTTAGAGTAGTAGTCAATTTTTGCAAGTGCAGAAGCCAGTGCTAATGGGTTGCGACACATATCTCCGCCTCCCTCATCAGCTAAAAACTCACGAGTACGGGAAATACTCATCTGAATAAGACCAGCTGCGATAGGTGCAATAATGATCGTACCAAGAAGCGCCAAAGGGTTAGTGCCTTCTCGATCATCGGAGCGCCCAAATATGGCAGTGAATTGAAGTATATTGGCTATCATAGAAATAGCACCAGCCATCATAGCTGCAATTGTACTAATCAATGTATCTCGATTCTTAACATGTGTTAATTCATGTGCAAGCACACCTTCTAATTCTTCATCAGTTAATAGACGTTGGATACCTTCTGTAACAGCAACTGCTGCATGACTAGGATTTCTACCTGTTGCAAATGCATTCGGTACTTCACTGGGAATGATATAAACCTTTGGCATTGGTAAATTACCATTTTTAGTCAATTTCTCTACCATTGCATATAGTTTTGGATTAGACTGTGCAGTAACAGGTTGAGCATTGTATTGGGCTAAAACGATTTTATCGCTGTACCAATAAGACATAAAATTCATACCCATGGATATGACAAACATCATAATCATACCGCTTCTGCCGCCAATCATATCACCAATAACCACTAAAATGGCCGTTAGCGTAGCTAACAAAAGTGTTGTTTTTATATTGTTCATAGTTTCCTCCAATTATTGTTATGGACTATGCCTAACACTATAATTATACCATAAACTATATAATTAACGCTCCAGTTGTATCAGCTTCTAAGCAATATATTTTATTTTCAATCTCATTTGCTGTGAATACAGCCCCCATAGCCTTTGCTACCTCTTGTACATGAGCTTTATCAACATATGCAATTAGAGTAGAACCCGATCCACTGATAGTTGCACCGTAAGCTCCAGCAACTTTTGCGGCTTCAAAAACTTCATCACAATGAGGAATCAATGTCTTACGATAAGGTACATGCAAGTTGTCATCTAAGGCAACAGATAAATTACTTAATTGATGCGTAATTAAGCTTGTTACAAATAATGAAGCATGACTTACATTTTGTACAGCTTCTTTGAATGGAATATGATTTGGTAGCACAGAACGAGCATACTCAGTAGATACCATGACTTCTGGTACTACAACAGCAAAATGTAGCTCCGGAGGAATAGAAATGACCGTGTTTAGTACCTTATTTTTTAAACCTGTAGCACAACATAAATTTCCGTAAATAGCTGGCGCTACATTATCTGGATGACCTTCCATACGATTTGCTATAACCAGTAACTCTTCTTTTGAAAGTGGATGCTTTACTAATGCGTTCGCCAGTAAAAGTCCCCCTACTATAGCCGTACTACTACTACCTAGTCCACGAGAGGGAGGAATCAAGGTTTCAGAAGTTATATGACCATATCGAATTGGTTCTTGAGCAGTAGCAAAAACTTGATCCATAGCGAAACCAATTAGATTCTTTTTAGGATCTTCAGCGCGTAAAATATCTGCACCAAAACCTTCAAAAGTATATGTATATTCTGTAGCATTTTCATCTGGTGTAAAGCTGAATATATTATAAAGATTTAGTGCTAATCCTAAGCAATCAAAACCTGGGCCACAGTTTGCACTAGTGGCAGGTACTTGTACACGAACAGTATTCATAATTAAGCTTCCATAATACGAATAACACTATTAACAGCCTTAACGGAGCGCAAGCTATTAAAAGAGTCTATAAGATTTAAAATATAAGATCTTGGGCATTTAGATGTAACAATGGCAAGAACTGCAGTTTCTGGATCCATATTTCGTTGAACGATGGATAAAACAGAAATTTTTTGTTCTGCTAATTTTGCAGAGATTTTTGCTAGAACACCTGTTTTATTATCCACTGCTAAACGCAAGTAGTAGCTAGATTGGATTTTACCTGGAGAATAAATATCTTTTTGATCATAATAGAACGGTTTCAAGCGCCCTGTTTCATTATAAGAGACATTCTTTGCCACTTCCATTATGTCAGATACTACAGAACTACCTGTCGGTAAGCTACCTGCACCACGACCATATAGCATGACATCATCGATACCATTGCCCTTAACATAAATTGCATTGTAGGATCCTCGAACAGATGCTAATGGATGTGTCGTAGGAATAAATGCAGGATATACATTTAAAGATAATCCTTGAGCAGTTTCTTTAGCAATACCTAATAATTTAATATTGTAACCAAACTCTTTCCCAAATTTTATATCTTCAGTATCAATACAAGTAATACCTTCTACAGTTACATCTTCAAAGAAAATACGACGGTTAAAGCTAATAGATGCAAGGATTGCCAATTTACGAGCTGCATCAAGGCCTTCTACATCAGCTGTAGGATCTGCCTCTGCATATCCTAAATCTTGTGCTTCTTTTAATACATCTTGGTAGCTTAAACCTTCTTCAGACATTTTAGTCAAAATAAAGTTTGTAGTACCATTCATAATACCAATGATTTCAGTAATACGATTACCGGCTAACGATTCATATAATGTGCGGATTATAGGAATACCACCTAGAACAGATGCTTCAAAACGTAGATCTACCCCATTTTTACTCGCTAAGTCTAATAAGTATGGACCAGCTTCTGCTAATAAGTCTTTATTGGCAGTTACCACATTCTTCTTAGCTTTTAAAGCTCCTTCTACGCAATCCTTAGCAAAGCTTGTACCACCCATCAATTCCACTACCATTTGGATGGAATCGTCTTTTAACACTTCATCAATATCAGTTACATATTTAGCTGTTTCTGGTAATGTAATATGACTATATTTTTCTGGATTTCGTACATAAATTTTTGAAATTTCAACATTGACACCTGTACGATTTTTAATTAATTCAGCATTGTCTTGCAATAAGTTAAAAGTACCTTGTGCAACAGTACCAAAACCTAATAAAGCAATTTTTATAGTGGTCATAATCGTCCTACTCTCTTAATTAGCCTATGCTTGGCCTAAAATTTCTACCTTGATAATACCCTTCATAGAGCGAATATCTAGCAATAAATCTTCTAATGAACCTTGTAAATCCTTGGTTTCAAAAGAAATGCTACTATTCGCAATGCCTTGTAATGGAATATCTTGATTAATCGTTAAAATACTACCGTTACGTTCAGCAATGGCTTTCAAAACGCTTGATAACATACCAGATTCATTTGACATAGAAACATAAATACTAACAATTTTCCCTTGAGCAATTTCAAAAAATGGAAAAACATAATCCTTGTATTTATAATACGCAGATCGACTTAAATCCATTTTTTCAACTGCTTCGTTAATTGTTTTAACCTCACCTAGTTTTAGAATTTCTTTTACTTTTATCGTCTTTTTTATAGCCTCTGGTAAAATATCTTCTTGAACCAGATAAAATTTATCTTTTTTTGGTTTAGACATAGAGCACACTCCCTTATTGTTCTCTTGAAGTTTCTTGGGCAACGAATTGTCGTCCATATAATGTTAATACTGCATACATACCGATGAAGAATGGCATATATTCAGCCACAACACGCCATCCTACAGCGATGATGCCCACTGTTCCATTAGGTACAAAGGCACTAAATAATACTACAAATAGACCTTCTGCAATGCCTGTTCCCCCTGGGGTTGGTGCAAAATACAAAATAAGATTTAATAAAATCATGCGATCTAAAATATCGATAATAGGAATATCTGGTGTGAAAGCATACATTAAAGCGGGTGCAATACAATATAAGCATAATAAACTCAAACCAGATTCAATAAAAACTATTAAAGATTGGACAGGTTGTTTATAAAGTAAACCAAGACCTTGATTTAATGTTTCTAATTTAGAAAGCCAATCTTTAGTGTTATGTGCTTTAAATCGTTGTGCTAGATTATAGACAAATTGACGCATATATTTAGTCTGTAATATATAAGTTCCCACTAAGGCCGCTATAACAGCAAGCACGGCAAAAATCAAAAGCATATCACGAGAGATATATGGAATTTCAATAGCATCTCGTAAGAATACTAATGGCAGCATAATGACCAAAAACATAATGGAAAATACGGTACGTATTAATACAATCGGTGTACCTTTAGATATAGGTACGCCATAACTTCTCAACACCAGTACTTGCGCGACAGCCCCCCCGCTAGCTCCAGGTGTCAACATAGCCATAAAATAATTACTAAAAATAACTCGTAGCACTGCTCGTATCGATAACTTGTAACCACCAATTTTTACGAGCCTTTGAAGTCGTAATCCATCAAAATACATACCTGATACTAAAGCAACTACAGCTAATAATAAGGAAATACTATTAAAAGATGATATGGCTTTCAATGCATCTAAATCAATAGTATAGTAAATGATACCGATTGATACAGCCAACAACAAGAGAAACATAAAGATGCCTCTCTTCATCATTTTACTCATACCAAGTCTCCATAATTAATGAGCTCTATATCATGTTGACTTATATATAATCGCGTATGACTGGAACAGAGTGCATGCAACTCATCTTCCCAATGATAACCCCAATTATAAAGCTTACTAAGAATACTACTATTACTACCTGGGTGAACCATCAATTCATGTGTACCAGAATGTTTATTTACCGCTTTTAGGATACCCATTAGAGATTTCTGATTTATATGACCTCCATTTACCATGCCCCAAAAATATTGGGTTGTAGTCATACAATTATTTCGTATGATTGGTCGCGCATTAGCCGCAACCGTTGATAAACCAACTTTACCAAGAAATCGAATTGGGGAATACATATAATTCATAAAACCAGTAGACTCATCGGGTATACGTATAGCATGTATACCAAAGGATTTTGCCTGTTCAATCACAATTGGCAATACCGTTGGTAACACATGCAAATGTTGATGTCCATCAATATGAGTTACCCTTAAGCCGGTATCCATTATTTGAGCTATTTGTGCATGAATCTCTTTACGTAATTCACTATAATTGATTTTGCCAGAGTAAATACGTTTAATAAATTCTACATAGTTCTCTGGAAATACACCTTCTGGTGTGAGAAGTGATGAAACTTCTGATGGATCACATACTGGTTTGACCCCACCCACCAAGGTAATATGAATACCAATGCCCAACTTAGGGTTTTGTTTTGCCATACTTACGGCTTCTGTAAAAGCTTCTCCTCCTGCCATTAAAGAGGTACTGGTAATAATACCCCTACGGTGACCATCAATAATACCAGCATTAACTGCACTATGAAGGCCAAAATCGTCTGCATTTACAATTAATTTGGACATAGTTATCTTCCTTTTCATGAAAAAAAGGGAGAACTTTGTTCTCCCACAAAGGATATATGTTATTTTACCAAATACACAACTAAAAAATCAATACAAAAGCCCTCTACTTGTTTACTAGTAGAGGACTTTTTATAAGGTCATAAATTTTTATCATATATACTAAGGCATCAATTGTTCTTGTACTTTATACATACATAATGCAGCAGCTACGCTTACATTTAAGGATTCCATATCACCATACATAGGAATCATAATACGATTTGTACATAGATTCATAACCTCTGGTGTTACACCATTTCCTTCGTTTCCTAATACTAGCATGGTTCGCTTAGCATAACTTACAGTATGATAAGGATTGGAATGTTCTAAAGCTGTTACATAGGTAGTCATATTAGACTCGGCTACAATATCATGTAACATAGATAAGGTAATGTCTTCATATAAAGGTATTTTATGTAAGGCACTCATTGTACTGCGTACAGTCTTATCATTAAAAGGGTCTACAGTTCCTTTCATCAAAAATATACCTCTTACACCTGCTGCAACAGCAGTACGAATAATGGTACCTAGATTACCGGGATCTTGAACACCATCTAAAGTAATATATAGACCATCCACAATAGAAATTGATTCAATATCATATGTAGGCTTCGATACAATAGCAACTACACCTTGTCCATTTACGGTATTATCTACTTTATCAAACACTGGATCTTGTGCAATATATTTAGGTACAGATTGAACAGTGTCTAAGTCTAATAAATCTAATATATTTTTATCTTGCGCTTTAGATTCACGTATAACAATTGTTTTTACTGCACCCATAGCTGCAATATCTCGAATAGAGCGAATGCCTTCAACAATGTACTCTCCATTTTTTTGGCGATTTTTACGCTGCCCTAATGAGATAATTCGCTTAATAGTTTTATTATCTTTAGATTGGATAAATTCCATACTAACTCCCACTATGTTGATTATTCCATAGATTATAAAAGGCCCCTTTTAAGTTGATAAGTTCATCAAAAGATCCTTTTTCTATTATTTTACCATATTCCATATACACTATTTTATTGGCATCTTCCACTGTTGAAAGACGATGAGCAATACTTACGATTGTTTTACTACCTCGAATACTTTCAATACTTGCTTGAATTTGTTTCTCCGTATGACTATCGATATTAGCCGTTGCTTCATCTAGCAATAGAATAGGTGTTTTTTTAATCAAGGTACGGCCAAAAGCCAATAATTGTTTTTGTCCATCAGATAATAAGGAGCCTAAATAACCAACCGGTGTATCATACCCTTCCGGAAGTTGTTCAATCATAGCATCCAAATTAACTTGTTTTGCTGCATTGACAATTTCCTCATTGGATATTGATGTATCAAAAAGTGTTAAGTTATCTCTAATGGAGCCCTTAAATAGATAAGCTTGCTGAAAAACATACCCCATTAAATGACGAAGTACAGAACTGTCATATTTAGCAATATTTATGCCGTTAATATAGATTGCCCCTCTTGTTGGTTTGTAGACTCCCATCAACAATGATAAAAGTGTTGATTTACCACTACCAGAGGGACCTACAATCCCTATGAAGTCTCCAGCCTTAATATTTAATGTAAAGTCTTCTAGCGCATAAATATCGTTATTATTATAGGAAAACCACACATGCTCAAATTCAATGGTCTCTATATGTTTAATTTCATCAGGAACTTCATCAGCCATCTGACGCTCTTCTTCCTCTAATAAGGGAACTAATCTTTCAGCACCAGCTAATGCACTTTGTAGTGAGTTATATTTATCTGCAATTTCCTTTAATGGTTGGAAGAATCGGTCCATATATTGGATAAAGGCAAATACTGTACCAGCGTCAGCTACAGAGTCTATTAAATTTGTAGTTGTAAAAATAACAATTAACGCAACAAAGAATAGACCATCTACGAGTGGTCTAAAAATAGAAAATGTAGTAACTTCAAAAAGACCTGCTTCTAAGAAACCTTTATTAACAGTATTATAACGTTCCTCAATGGCTTTTTCGCCACCATAGGATTTTACGATTACAATATAATTTAACAGTTCCTTGATACTCGCATTAGATGCAGCTACAGAGCGTCTTACCTGACGAAATGCTTTACGGGAAAACTTTTGAAACACCCAAATAATTCCACCCATTATAGGTAATAAAATTGTCATGATAATAGCTAGGGGTACATTAATAGCATACATAAATCCTAATATACCAATAATCATCAAACCGCTACTAGCTAAATTCAAAATTACATCTGTATATAATGTACGTAATGACTCTACATCATTAGTGATGCGAGTTACCCAATTACCGATTGGCAACTTATAGAATTCATCATGTGGTTTATTAAGAATCTTTTTAAAGACAATACTACGAATATTATAAATTATTTTTTGACCAAAACTTTTTAAAAAGTAATTCTCTACAAAAATAAATAAAACACTACCAATTATAGTAAGTCCATACATTAGAGCATAGTATTCAATAACAGCGATATCATTAGTGGCAAAGCCAAGATCGATGACTTGCTTTGTTATATACGGTCGTAAAAGTAATAATACTAAATTTCCTGCTAGCGCAACCGTTGCTAATAATAGAATACCTAAATAAGGCTTGATGTAGGCAGTTATATAGGAAAATAGAGCCCAGTCATTTCTTAGATTACGCTTCTTCATGATGGGCCTCTCCTTTCTGCGCTTCATATAAGGTGCGGTATAAACCATTGTTAGCTAATAATTCTTTATGAGTACCTTCTTCTACGATACGCCCCTCATCGAATACTAGAATTTTATCTGCTTTCTCTACAACCTCTAATCGCTGTGAAATACATAAAATTGTTTGTTCTTTTACATTATGTAATGTATTTAAAATAGTTGTAACTGTTACTGCATCTAAAGCAGAAAAACAATCATCTAGCAATAAATATGGTGCATTTTTATAAAAGCCGCGAGCCATATTGATTCGCTGCTTTTGTCCACCTGATAAATCATGACCTTCTTCAGCGAGCTCATGTAAATCATCATTTAACAAATCGCCTAAATCTCTATATAAGTCTGCCTTTTGTGCCGCAACCTCTACAGTTTCATGCATAGGTAAAATTTTACCAAATTTAATATTATCTGCAATGGTCGTACTTAAAAGGTAAGATTGTGTTGGCACATAAGCAATTGAGTTTCTAAGTTTTGATAAAGAAACAGCAGCTAAATCTTGATTACCAAAATAAATGGACTGTTTCGGACATTCTTGTAATCCAATAAGCAATTTAAACAATGTACTTTTACCAGAACCAGGTTTGCCAACCAAACCAATAAAAGAACCTTTCGGTATTGTCGTTGTCACTTGAGATAATGCATGGCCTTTAGAGTTTTCATAATTAAAATCTAAGTATCGGATGTGAATATCTTCAAGTGGCAATACCTCATCGGTATCATCTATTGTTTCAATGGGCAAATGCAAGAAATCCATGATACGATCTAAAGAAGCAAGACCTTTTTGTACAATAGAAATAAGGCCCCCAAAGCCTATTAAAGGCCCTACAATTAACATTATAAAAGAATTGATTGTAACAAATTCGCCTATAGTCATTTTACCTTCTACAGCTAAATGTCCACAAATAAAAATACTAATACTGATACAGATAAAGGGTGCAATCCTTGTTAACGGTGTTAATATTGCATCTAGTAGTGCAACATCCATATTCTTCTTATAATTAAGTTTATTTATTTTTTCAAAAGAATTAGATATAATGCTTTCACGATTAAATGCTCGAATAACATCCATTCCTTGAAATAACTCTTGTCCAAACTCTGTTAAATCGCTATAAGTAGCTTGTGCACTACGTTGTTTAGTACGTAGCTTTCTGCCTAGTACAAATATAGCCACAATAATTAAGAATACAGGTGTCATAATTTTAAAAGCTAATACAGTATTAATCTTTTGAATTAATATTATGGAGCCCACAACGGAATAGAAAATAATATCCACTACAATCATTACACCTAGACCAAGGGCAACACGTAACGATGTTACATCGTTAGTCATGAGCGCCATAACCTTACCAGGTCCATTAGCCTCATAGTACGTTGTTTTTACTTGTAATGCTTTACTACACAAAATCTCACGAAAAAGATACTCCATGCGACGAATAGATCCTAATAGGGTTCTACGTGAAATAACTTTCAAAATAGTGATAATAATAAATAATAAAATAAAATAATAAATATAAGTAACTAAACCTTCCTTATTATTGCTCAATGTATCTATAGCATTGCCAATGAATTGAGGAACAAATAAAAAAGCCACATCAATTGCCATCAACATAGTTAAGCCAATGGCATAGATCCAGCCTTCACGCCGGAAAAACTGCATAAATAAATCTATTGGTTTCATAGGTCCTCTCTAATATATTCTATTAAGTCTAATTAAAATCATTGCCTATATAATCATTAGTATTATTATATTGTAATTGAATTTGAATCAATACTGTAAAAGCTAAATCAACAAACTTTATTACGTTAACTTTACTCTTTATAGTATACACATTTTTTATAATACAATAATACACCTATAAGTATAACAGTTAGATTAAATATTTTTATCACAGCAGCAGTTGTATTTAAACAATATAAGTTAAATGACCTCTTTAAATTTTAATGGTAATCAATCTTAAAGTTTTTTCTAAATTAATACTATATCGAATTTTTTAGTTTACTTATAGTAATGTAAATGTTATACTATGCATATAAAGAAATTTTATCTTACATAATTAGAATTAAAACTCTTAGGAGGAATAAAACATGGAAAAACGTACTGGCGTAGTAACATTTGCAGGTGGCCCTATCACATTAGTTGGCCCAGAAATTAAAGTAGGTCAACAAGCTCCAGACTTCACTGTATTGAGTAATGACTTGCAAGCTAAAACTTTAAAAGACTTCGAAGGTAAAGTAAAAGTTATCTCCGTTGTTCCTTCCCTTGATACAGGTGTTTGTGATGCTCAAACTCGTTGGTTCAACCAAGATGCAACAGCTCTTTCCGAAGATGTAGTCGTATTGACAATTTCTATGGACTTACCATTTGCTCAAAAACGTTGGTGTGGTGCTGCGGGCGTAGATAAAGTTATTACTTTGTCTGACCACAAAGATGCTTCCTTCGGTGAAAACTACGGTTTCTTGATTGAAGAGCTTCGTCTTTTAACTCGTGGCGTTGTAGTAATCAACAAAGATAACAAAGTAACTTATGTTGAATATGTACCAGAAGTAACTCAAGCAGTTAACTTTGATGCTGCATTAGAAGCTATTAAGGCTGATATCTAATCTTAAGATTTTGCTAATAGCTTAATATAGAGATAAAAAGACCGTACGGTGTACGGTCTTTTTATATGTCCTATTGTAAATTATTATTTTATTTGGAGTATGTATGTGGATTCGTATTTCTCAGCTTATTTTAACCATTAAAAATATTGCACTTATTGGTGTTGGCATTGGTTTATGCATTGCTTTAATCAATAGTTTAGTAAACTTTGGTTTTATTGCATGGGCCAATATTCAAGGCTATAGTACTTATTCATTATTGATTGAAGAGATAATTACCTTCTTTCTCTACTTTGAATTTATTGCACTCATAATTAAGTACTTTAAGAATAACTTCCATTTTCCTCTCGATTTCTTCTTATATATTGGCATTACCGCCATTGTTCGTTTACTAATTATCGATCATGAATCAGCTTTGGACATGTTATTATGGTCTATTTCTATTTTAGTTCTAGTTTGTTGCCTAGTACTGGTAGAAAAATTTCTTAATAACAAATCGTAATAGCATAAAAGAGACTCTACACATCAGTAGAGTCTCTTTTATTTTAACACTATCAACTAGCATCTTAGAAAATATTTTTAGCGTAGTTAGCGTACTTAGCTTCTAATTCTTCCATTTTATCATTCATTTCGATTTGTAATTGGGATGCTAAATCATATTCACCATCATTAAGTGCATCAATTAAACGAGTGAATAAGGATTTACGATCATCACTATCTTTCGCAAGGTAGAAACGTAAGTCATTAACTTCTGCAAAGCGTTTATCATCTACACTATTTCGGCTGTCAGTATGAATTGCAACCATGCTACGAACTGTATCCAAATTGTTTGGGATTAAGCGGTTAGCCAATACTAGTTTCCAGCGTTTAAGAATGGACGCAATAAAAGAGTCCATTAAATCTTTAGCAAATGCATTGCCTTGAGCCAATGTTTCTACTAATTCAGGATTATTTTGGTAACCCTTTATATTTTCCCATACAGTAGCTGGAGCAACACCAAACATTTGATTACGTTCTTCTTGTGTGAAATCATCAAACACATCTTTTTCAGTACGGTATGCACGATTTGTAGCAAGATAATCAGATGTTTCACCTACTTCTTTGGAAAGCTCTGCTTCCAATTGAGCTTGTGTTTTACCAGATGTAATGGCATATTTCATACCATCAAATGCAGAGATAAAGATCAATGCTAAAGCAGTATATGTATTAGTGTAAGGATTTGGAGAACGCAATTCATAACGTGTCGCCATAGGATTATCGATATCTCGAATTAAACCGCAAAGGATTGTACGGTTACGGCTAGGTTCAGATGGATCAGTACCTAAAGATGTAACAATACATACTGGCGCTTCAAACCCAGGTTTTAAACGGTTTAAAGAATCTGTTGTAGAGCTAATGAATGGATTAATGGCTTCATAGTGTTTTAAAAGTCCCATAATTGCACCAATGCCTAAAGAGCTAGCAGATTCTTTACGCATATCTTCTGGGCTAAATAAGTTAACAACTTTACCAGATTTTAATTTAGCCATAACACCAAAATGAGTATGTTCACCAGAACCAGCTACACCAATTATTGGTTTTGCATTAAATGTTACATCAAGACCATTTTCACGGAATACTTCACGAACAATGATACGAGCTTGTAATTCATTATCTGCTGTTTGTAATGGATTATTTGAGAATTTCCAGTCGATTTCTAATTGTTCTAATACAACTGCTTCATGACCATCTTCATCAAGTTTAGCTTTAACGCCACCTACTTCTTTATGACCCATTTCAGCAACCATACCATATCTATCAAGACGTTCAACAGCTTGTTCTAATGCAGTGCGAACTGTACCATGAGTACGTTGCCAGTATTGTTCTTGTAATTTTTGGGATACGGATAATTCTTTTTTGGTAACTGTTCTAGATGGAGTTTTTACCCAGAATTCTAGTTCTGTTGCAGATGTGAAAATGATATCTACAACTTCATCAGCTTTCACATGCGGCATACCAGGTAAACCATGTTCTTTAATCAAAGCCAATAATTCAGCACGTACATAGTCGCAGCTGCGTTTTAAAATAGAACGAGAATCTACATAGCGATAGTTATGCATCAAGAATGCAGGAATACGAAGTGTACCAGTTGGTAATCCTGTAACAGGATCAATATTTTCGTAGTTGTAATCAACAAACCAGTTTACACTTGGATCGCCCCACATATCTACACGAGCATTATTTAATGTAGCAATATTTGTAAGTACTACAGAGGAACCATCTGTTTGAACAGCACGACCTTCAAAGAAAGATTCGTAGTCATCGAAGAATGCTGACATAGGAATCTTTTCATCAGTATCATTACCTGCTAAGTCAATCCCTACAAGAGATACGAACTTGATTTCAGGATGTTGTTCTAATAATGCAAGAACGCCTTCTTTCCCATATTGACCCGCCGGAATGTAATATAATAATTCGTTAGTTGTCGACATATTTGTTCCTCCTAAAAGAAAAAGACTCCAACAAATAAATATATAAATCTATATATCTAAAGTGGAGTCTTCGTTGACCAATTATTTTATTGAGTTCATATTATCATATGTTGAAAATATATGTCAATAACTTTCTATAGAATTTCATTATTCTTTTAAAGTTACATCTAACACATCCAATACTATCAACTTTAATCAATAACTGTATATAGAATGGTCGTTGATATCACTATATATTATCCAAGTAATTCTTTAACAATATTATTGACAACCTTACCATCTGCACGCCCTTTTGTTTTTGGCATTACATGTTTCATAACATTGCCCATATTTACGTTATCACCACATGCAGCAATGGCTTCTTGTATAATTGTACGAATTTCATCTTCTTTCAATTGCTCTGGTAAATATTTTTGTAATACAGCCATTTCTTCTTTTACATGACTAATTAAGTCCTCACGGCCTGCTTTTTCAAATTCTGTTAAGGAATCTTGACGAGTTTTCATTTCCTTAGCTAAAATGCCAAGAATGCCAGCATCATCTAACTCAATTTTGTCATTGATTTCTGTATTTTTTATGGCACTATTGACCATACGAATTACAGATAACGCTGTTTTACCTTCTTCACGAGCTTTCATAGCTGCTTTCATATCTTCCTTTAATTGATCTTTTAAACTCATATTTCCTCCTTATGTATATAATAAAGAAACCCTAATTCTGGATTTCATAAAGCCATGAAAAGGCAGAATTAGGGTAATCATCTTATGCTCTGAATTTGCGTTTTCTTGCTGCTTCAGATTTTTTCTTTCTTTTTACGCTTGGTTTTTCATAGTGTTCGCGTTTTCTTACTTCAGACAAAACACCCGCTTTTTGGCAGGAGCGTTTAAATCGACGAAGAGCACTTTCAAGCGTTTCGTTTTTACCGACTTTGATTTCAGACATCTATATCCCTCCCTCCAAAAATAATCTCGGGAAGTGCTGATAATTTACATACGCACATATAATATTATATGTATAGGTATAGATGTTGTCAATATTTTCAAGTATATTTTATAGGTTTTTTAAAGAGTATTATAAAAAGAATACATAATACTCAAAATTAGGCTTCTGGCCAGCCCATTTCTTCTCCACCTAAAAGGTGTGCATGCATATGGAATACAGTTTGACCTGCTTTTTCACCAGTATTAAAAATTAAACGATATCCATCTTTAGAGATACCAAGCTCTTTTGCTACATCACGAACAAATGGCAGTAACCCTTCAACATAATCTGCATTCTTTTCATTAAGATGTGCAATATTAGATACGTGATTTTTAGGTACGATTAATACATGAACTTTTTTTACAGGTTGAATATCATGAAAAGCATAGAATTTATCATTTTCTAACACTTTTTTAGACGGAATTTCGCCATTGATAATTTTGCAGAAAATACATTCACTCATGTTATAACTCCTTATTCAATAATTAAATAATTATCTTCTAAACCTACTACAGTACCTCCGATAAGATCACCAACTTTATGTGTCCCATCTGATTTAACTTTACCATTTACATACTCATTTGTTAAGCCCATGTAGTATCCATTCTCTTCCTTTTCGATGAGAATCTCACCAGGCTTACCAATGCGAGATTTTGCATATTTTTCATAACCAGATTGGCTGAGACCATTTAAAAGTGCTACACGAGTCTTCTTAACAGCTTCTGGTACTTGATCCGCCATAGTGGCTGCAGGTGTACCCTCACGAATGGAGTATGGGAAAGCATGAATGTGCGTAAATCCAATTTCACGTACTGTATTCAATGTTTCTTCGAAGTCTTCATCAGTTTCTTGAGGGAAACCAGCAATAATATCAGTTGTAATTGATAAATCTTTAATACGAGAACGTAAACTTGTAATTAAATCTTTATATTCTTGTAATGTATAATGGCGTTTCATCAACTTTAATACATGATCAGAACCAGCTTGTAATGGTAAATGTAAATGAGGACAAACACGTTTATTCGTAGCCATTAATTCTACTAACTTATCAGAAACCTCTACGGATTCAATGGACCCGAAACGAATGCGGTATAAATTAGGAATCTCTAATAAAGCTTTTACCACATCAGCTAATGTTGGACGACCTGGTAATTCGACACCGTAATTACCCAAATGTATACCAGTTAATACGATTTCATGGAATCCATGATCTACTAAACGTTTTGCCTCTTGTACAATATCATCAACTTTACGAGATTTTAATTTTCCTCGAGTATAAGGAATGATACAAAAGGCGCAATAGTTATTACAACCTTCTTGAATTTTCATGAACGCACGAGCTTTGTCAGATTCATTACCATATAACGGCATTTCCTCGAAGTTAGATTCCTTCATGATATCCCGAACAGCATTAATTTGTCGTTCTGTAGATTCTAATTGCTCTACTAATTCAACAATTTTAGAGCGATTATTTGTACCAATAACGAGATTAACACCATCTATAGCGGCAATCGCATCTGGATCAAGCTGAGCATAACAACCAGTTACAATAACATAGGCATCTTCATTTTGACGCTTTGCCTTGCGGATTAATTGACGGGATTTCTTTTCCCCCATATTCGTTACAGAACAGGTATTAATTACATATATATCAGCTTTTTCATCGAAGTCTACCGCTTCGTAATTATTTTGTAAAAATAAACCTTTCATGGCATCTGTATCATATTGGTTTACGCGACACCCTAAGGTTGTAAAAGCAACGGTTTTCATTGCACCTCTCTATTCTTATTTAATTTATAATTCTAATTCATATTGAATCATCGCTAACGATCCAATAGCAGCAGTTTCAGCCCGCAAAATTGTATTTCCTAGCGATACTGATTTTCCACCATATTTTATAATAGCATTGATTTCCTTCTCTTGATAGCCCCCTTCAGGACCTATACAAATTAAAACATCAGTTACAGACTTATCGGAATGCAAAGTTTTAAGTACATCTTTGATAGTCTGCCCTGCTTCATTTTCATAGGCTACCAACTTCAACGCCTCAGATTCAATGTCTAATGCTTGTAAAAGCGTCTCTCCTACTACGAGTGTAGGCAAGTGTTTTCGTCCACATTGTTGAGCTGCTTCTAGCATTATTTTTTTCCAACGATTTACTTTTGATTGAAGCTTTTTTTCATCATATTTAGCTACGCAGTTAACTGTGGGCACAAGATAAATTGTATCCACATTTAACTCCGTCGCCTTTTGTAGAACCCACTCTAGTTTTTCACCTTTTAATAAGGATTGAACCAGGATAGTACGATAAGATGCTACATTTTCTTCTACATATTCAATCAGTTTTGCTTGCGCTTTACCATCTACTCCTGCTGTAATTTGATATATACCACAACGGTTATCGCTGCCGGTTACAGTTATGGGCTTCTCCATATTATGGCGAAATACATGTAGTACATGATGGGTCACATCTTTCGGTAATTCTATTATTTCATCTAATGGTGTAGGAATAAAAATCTTTTTCATCGTTTTTCTAGCGCAAACGTATGCCAAGGCCCTGCGACGCGCTCCTCAATAATATGCCAATGAGCCTCAATATATGGCATGATTTCATCATAACGATCATCAATAATGCCACTAATAATCAAAATGCCCTTATTATCCAGTTTCTTACCAATTTGAGGTAATAGTATTTTAAGGGGATCCACTGTTAAATTAGCTAAAATTAATTGGGCAGTACCATTGAAATCACTATCCAAATTACCACAAATGATTTCAGCAGATACATGATTATTATCACAGTTAATTCTAGCTTGATTTGCAGCATACTCTTCTATATCTATACCAACTAAATTTTTAATACCTAAATGGGCTGCTACTAATAAAAGAATACCTGTGCCAGTACCAATATCCAAACAAGTAACTGTATCAAGATCCATAGATTTACTATAGGATTTTAATAACTCTGCACAAGTCCGTGTTGTCTCATGAGACCCGGTACCAAAGGAAATATCTGAATCGATTTCAATAATAGTTTTATTATCTACATTATTGTATTCCTGCCATGCTGGTTTAATGACTAAGTTAGGTAAAATTTCTGTAGGTTCAATATACTGTTGCCAAGAGTTTAACCAAGTTGATCCATCAAGAATATCTGTATCTATTGATATAATCTTAATATTATCCTCTGTAAGGCGTTTTTCTAAATCCGCCTTAATCATATCCATATCGAATGATAAATCAGCGTACATAGTTAATTTTATTAAATTAGGCTGATTTTCAACATCTTCTTCTATAATTCCATTGTCTGTATAATCGTCAAAAAGAGTAGTCACCTCATCGGTGGCTACTCTTTCACAGACAACGGATATTTCTATCCATTGCATATATGCTCCTTTATAGGGAATGTGATGGAACAAACCATTCCTTCACATGAGCTGTTCATTTTGTTAAACAGTCCTTGATTTTTTCAAAGAGACTTTTACTCACTTGTAAGTTATTAACGTCTTCATTACTTTCATTTGCAAAGCGTAGCAATAGCTCACGTTGAGTATCTGTCAACTTCTTAGGCGTTTGGACAGTTACCACAATATGTTGGTCCCCTCGTTGATTAGGGTTACGCAAATATGGAATACCTTTGCCCTTTACGCGGAATGCCGTTCCCGTTTGAGTACCTTCCGGAATCTTTAACTCTACTTTACCATCTAAGGTGTTAACTTGTATAGTCGCACCAAGAGCAGCTTGAGCAAAGCTAATATTTACACGGCTAATAACGTCATTACCATTTCGTTCAAATTCCTTATGCGGACGAACAAAGATATATACATAAAGGTCCCCTTTAGGGCCGCCTAAAATACCAGGTTCCCCTTCATTAGCTACACGTAAGCGAGATCCGCTATCTACACCAGCTGGAATCTTAATGGAAATCTTCCGTTTCGCCAACATTTCGCCAGTACCACGACACTTTGAGCAAGGTTTTTCAATACTTTTACCCGTACCATGACAGCGAGAACAAGTGCGAACGGACTGCATACGTCCAAATGGAGTATTTTGAATAACCGCTTCTTGACCAGAACCATGACAGTTTGGACAAGTATCGACACGAGAGCCTGGTTCACCACCAGTACCATGACAGTGATCACATTCTTCATGACGATGCACTTCAATTTCCATAGATTTACCAAAGGCTGCATCTTCAAAGGAAATATCGATATCTTCACGCAAGTCATTACCTTTTTGAGGGCCTTGTTGGCGTCCACCACCAAACATGCCACCAAAAATGTCGCCAAAGATATCACCAAAGCCTCCAGCTTGACCACCGAAACCGCCGAAGCCACCTTGGAAACCACCGGCACCAGCGCCGCCTCCTTGTTTGAAGGCGTCGTGGCCGAATTGGTCATATTGAGCTTTTTTAGTTTCATCAGACAAGACTTCGTAAGCTTCATTAGCTTCTTTAAACTTTGCTTCAGCTTCCTTTGGATTGTCTTTATTTACATCTGGGTGGTATTGGCGTGCCTTTTTACGGAAGGCTTTTTTGATTTCATCTTGAGAGGCATTTTTACTAACCCCTAGGATGTCATAATAATCTCGTGCCATTCGTTACCAACCCTTCTTATTTCTTGTCGTCATCCACTACTGTGTAATCAGCATCAACTACATTGTCATCAGATTTTGTTTGTTGTTGACCTTGATCTGTAGCACCAGCTGCTTGTTGAGCTTGTTGAGCTGCTGCATACATTTGTTCTGCTAATTTATGTAATGGTTGTTCCAAAGCTTCACTATCTTTTTTGATGTCTTCGATATTGCTAGCTTCGATAGATTTTTTCAATTTATCTTTCGCTTCTTCTACTTCTTTCATCAAAGCAGCATCGCCTTTACCTTCAAGGTCTTTCAATGCTTTCTCAGCTTGATATACTAAGGAGTCCGCATTATTTTTAATGTCTAATTCTTCTTTTCTAGCTTTATCTTCCGCTGCATGAGCTTCAGCTTCTTTAACCATGCGGTCAATTTCTTCTTCTTTCAAGCCGCTAGAAGAAGTAATGGTAATCTTTTGTTCCTTTTGAGTACCTAAATCTTTAGCTTTTACATGTACGATACCATTAGCATCGATGTCAAATGTTACTTCGATTTGAGGAACCCCACGAGGAGCAGCTGGGATACCATCCAAGTTGAAACGACCCAATGTTTTATTATCTGCTGCGAACTCACGTTCACCTTGCAATACATGGATATCTACAGATGGTTGGTTATCTGCGGCAGTGGAGAATACTTGAGATTTAGATGTAGGGATTGTAGTGTTACGATCGATAATACGTGTGAATACGCCACCCATTGTTTCGATACCAAGGGACAATGGCGTTACGTCAAGTAACAATACGTCTTTAACTTCACCTACTAATACGCCACCTTGAATAGCAGCACCAATAGCTACACATTCATCAGGGTTAACATTTTTAGTTGGTTCTTTACCCAATACTTTTTTGATTGCTTCTTGTACAGCTGGAATACGGCTAGAACCACCAACTAACAATACTTTATCGATATCGGATGCAGATAAGCCAGCATCACTCATAGCTTTACGAGTAGGTTCTATAGTAGCTTGTACCAAATCAGCAGTTAATTCTTCAAATTTAGCACGAGTCAATGTTACATCCAAATGTTTAGGACCAGTAGCATCAGCTGTGATAAATGGCAAGTTGATATTTGTGCTAGCTACGCCAGACAATTCAATTTTTGCTTTTTCAGCAGCTTCTTTTAAACGTTGATCAGCTAATTTATCATTAGACAAATCGATACCAGTTTCTTTTTTGAACTCTTCAATAAGGTAGTTCATAATGCGTTGGTCGAAGTCATCGCCACCAAGGTGGTTATTACCAGATGTTGCTAATACTTCAAATACACCATCACCAAGTTCAAGGATAGATACGTCGAATGTACCACCACCAAGGTCAAATACAAGAACTTTACCATCTTCATCTTTATCTACACCATATGCAAGAGCAGCTGCTGTAGGTTCGTTGATGATACGAAGTACTTCAAGACCTGCAATGGCACCAGCGTCTTTTGTAGCTTGACGTTGAGCATCTGTAAAGTATGCAGGAACTGTAATAACAGCTTGTTTTACAGGTTCGCCCAAGTAAGCTTCTGCATCAGCTTTGATTTTTTGAAGAATCATTGCAGAAATTTCTTGAGGAGTATAAGATTTACCTTCTACAGTTACTTTGTAGTCTGTACCCATGTGACGTTTAATAGAAATGATTGTGTTTTCTGGGTTGGATACAGCTTGACGTTTAGCCAATTGACCAACTAAACGTTCTCCATTTTTTGCAAACCCAACAACGGAAGGAGTTGTACGTGCACCTTCTTGATTTGTAATAACCGTAGGTTCGCCGCCTTCCATAACAGCAACACAAGAGTTTGTTGTCCCTAAATCAATACCAATTACCTTTGCCATAATATATACCTCCTAAAACTTTATAATCTATTCAACAACTTTTACCATTGCTGGACGTATACAACGACCATCAACAGTATAACCAGTTTGCAAAACTTCACACACCGTATCGGATTCATATTCATCTGACGGTACACGCATAATCGCTTGATGGAAATTTGGATCAAATGGTTGACCCACAGCTTCAATAACAGCTAAACCATGTTTAGATAACATAGCCATCAAATTTTGATGAATCATAATGAATCCATCGAGGAATACTTTTGCTTCCCCTTCTGCAGGACTTTGAACGGCCCGTTCAAAGTTATCCAATACAGGAAGAAGGTCCGTTAATACATCCCCTTTTACATATCCAGCAAGTTGCTCTTTTTCTTGGTTAGTACGACGTTTGAAGTTTTCAAAGTCCGCTTGTAACCGTTTATATCGATTATCAAAGTCGGCTTTAAGTTCTTCTAACACTTGAGCAGCATCAGCCACAGCTTCTTCAGTTTTTTCAACAGTTAGTTCCTCTACATTCGTAGTATCCTCTGTTTCCTCCACTGTTTCTTGTTTAATGTCTTGTTCTTCAGCCATTATTTGCCCTTTCTGTTTTGTTCTTTTACCATAGTTTCCATTATATGTTTCATATGGGACAACATGCCGATGATACGTCCGTATTCCATCCGCGTTGGACCAAGAATAGCAAGAGTTCCGATAGGCTGATCTTGATTCGTAAAATCAGCTTGTACCACACTCATTGAATGTAGCGCTTCAGTTTCATTCTCAATACCAATCTTGACCTTAACAGGTGTTGGAGAATCATCTTTTAATAACTGTCCTAATTGATTTTGTTCTTCCACTAAGGAAAGCAAGGGTTGTACCTTCTCAACAGACTTAAACTCTGGTTGATTTAACAACTCTGTGGTACCTACCGAATAGAACAACTTACGTTTATTAATAGCTCGTAATAATGTCTCCGAGAGGATTAATAAAATTCCCTGCGGTCCTTCCATATGGACCAATATAGATCCTAAGGCCTCAGCCGTTACATGACCAATACTTACATTCTGTAGTGCATTGCTAAATTGTATGGCTAGACTTTGTAAAAGCTCTGGTGAAACACTTTCACCAAAGTACATCAACTCATTATCGAGTGCTCCTGTTTCAGTAATAACTACCATAATGGCTTGATGACTATCCAGCGGTAATACATGAATGTATTTGATTAATGCTCTATCATGGGCTGGTGCTAAGAATAAACTCATGCTATGACTTACCTGTGAAAGTAGTTTAGCCATATTTAGAAAGAGTTCACTCGTTGATCCATTGGAACGTTTCCATAACATTTCAATTTTTTCAGCATCCTGTAATGGAACAGGTTGTCGACTCAGCATAGAATCAACATATAAGCGATAGCCCTTAGCTGAAGGAATACGCCCAGCCGATGTATGAGGTTGCTCTAAATAGCCTAATTCCTCTAAATCGGACATTTCGTTCCGCACCGTAGCAGGACTGATGCCAAGATCATAATTTTTAGCAATCGTTCGAGATCCTACAGGTTCTGCGGACTTAACATAGTCTTCAATTATGGCTCGCAAGATGCGCTGTTTTCTTTCATCCATAATGACACCTCTTGTTAGCACTCATTAACTTTGAGTGCTAATCGCATGTATAATATTATCATATTCAAAAAAAATGTCAAGCAGAAAAATCCTTAAAAAGTCAAATAATATCTATTTAGTCAAAAAGACAATTCAATATTTTTAATTAATTGGTCAAAAAATCAAAGTGTAACAATAAGAAAACACTTATACTATCTACGTTTATGTCATATCCTAAAATTTAAATATTAGAATATATTGGTCTAATAAAATTTATATTATTAAAACCTGAAATAGTATAAGTGTTTATATATAATAATTTAGTTGTCAATAAACTCTTAGTTAAAATACTTTTTTGGCCCAAGAATTTACGGACTATAAACTATAAATCAATTAGAACTAAAATGTACTAATTAATTTATAGATCTACCCCTTCTAATGGATTACCAAGACGCTCCAACAGTTTCCCCATACGTTCACGAGGTTCACCATATTTAGCATACCAATCAATCAAAATGTCTACAGCTTTTTTAGATTGCTCAATAGTTAGTTTTCTTGCTAAAATTTTTCCTGCTTCTGGTCTCATGCCTGTATTACCGCCAACAGCCAACATAAAACCTTGCGATGTACCAATAAAAGCAATATCTTTCACCATCGCATCAGGGCAGTTACGTCCACATCCACTGATGCCAATCTTGCACTTATGAGATGTTTTTCGGCCGTAGTGTTTTCTCTCTACATAATCAGCCAATTCTTTAGTTTCCATTTGTCCATTTTTACAATGGCCTTTACCTACACAGGCAATTAAGGAATTAACACCTCTATGAATAACAGTTGTCACGCCATCAGGCAATTCAGAAATTAGCTGTTCCTTATCATCTTTTTCAATACCTGTAATTTGTATACCTGTTACAACATGACGAAAGGATCCGCCATATTTTTCAGCAAGTTCTATGCATGCTTTCATTTGATCTAAAGTAAATTCATTATGTAAACCGTGTAATATTACAGATGTCTTCATCGTTCCTCCTCAAATCTAGCATGCTTATTCATCATCATCCTATTTATACTAACATATTAGATTTTGAGAAACTGTGAGAAATTACTCACGAATAAATTGACTAAATACATAGTTTCCATGCTTGGCACCTTCAGCGGTTAAATGATAACTTCCACTTTGATATTCTAATAGATCCTTACTAACTAAATCCTCTAAAGTAGTACCAAATAAATTATGGACAGATACGCCAAATTTATCTTCAAATTTTCGCTCATCAAGGCCCCATTTAGTGCGAAGAGCTAAAAAGCAAAAATCCTCTTGAGCTCGCTCTAAAGTAATCGTCTCCGTATCAATAGTAGGCATAATATATCTGTCAACGGATTGTATATAGGGCATTACATTACGATTATTACTACGGCGTACTCCGTCATAGAAGGAATGAGCACCAGCACCAAAGCCTAAATAATCTACATAGTGCCAATATTTTAAATTATGACGGCTATAGGAATTAGTCTTGGCGAAATTTGAAATCTCATATCGTTCAAAGCCTAAAGCTTTTAATCCGTCCATCATCATGTCATACATGGATTCATCAATGGTTTCACTAGGAATAGAAATAAGGTTCTTTTGTACTAAATGATATAGATACGTTCCTACCTCAACTTGAAGTCCATACGTTGAAATATGATTAATCGGTAAGTCTTTTACAATATCTAAATTATATTGAATATCCTCTAATGTTTGTCGTGGCAAACCATAAATCAAATCAATATTGATATCAGTAAAGCCCGCCTCTTTAGCATCATAAACGGCTTGTTTTGCCTGTTCTCCGTTGTGACTACGATGAAGCATGGTAAGCAACTTATCGTCAAATGTTTGAACACCAAAGCTAATACGATTAAAACCAAGTTTAACTAATTTCGTTAAATAATGTAAATTTACTTCCCCAGGATTCGATTCAATAGTCATATGACAATCGTCAGTAATTGTAAAAGTATTTTTAATTTTATCAAGAATCATCTGTAGTTGTTGAATCGATAATTCTGTAGGCGTACCTCCACCAAAATAAATTGTATCAATAGCTTTAGATGTAGACTCTGGATGTTCAGAGACCCATAAATCAATTTCTTGAACTAAAGCATATACATAGGTTTCGTAATAATCTTGTAAATTTTGATAAGCAGGAAAATCACAATACATACATTTCTGTTTACAAAAAGGGATATGGACATACAACCCCATATCCCTCAGTGTAGACAGATTCAGAATATCAGAATCTGTTTTCATTTTATTAGTCCTCAACCTTGAGAATCGCCATGAATGCTTCTTGCGGGATCTCTACGGAACCGACGGACTTCATGCGTTTCTTACCGGCTTTTTGTTTTTCAAGTAATTTACGCTTACGAGAAATATCACCACCGTAACATTTTGCCAAAACGTCCTTACGCCAAGCTTTTACAGTTTCACGAGCCACAATTTTTGTACCTACCGCCGCTTGAATTGGAATTTCAAACATTTGACGAGGAATCAATTCTTTCAATTTCTCAGCTAATGCACGTCCACGTGTAGCTGCACGGTCCTTGTGTACAATAATGGACAATGCATCTACAGGATCACCATTTAAGAGAATATCCATCTTAACCATTGGAGATTGTTTATATCCAATCAATTCGTAGTCAAGAGATGCATACCCCTTTGTAGCAGATTTTAATTTATCAAAGTAATCATAAATGATTTCACTCAATGGCAAGTGATAAACGACAGATACGCGTGTTTCATCCAAATATTCCATAGATTGATATTCACCGCGTTTATCTTGAGATAATTCCATGATAGTACCAACAAAATCTTTAGGTACAATTGTAGTCGCCTTTACATAAGGCTCTTCAATGTAATCAATTTCTGTTGGAGGTGGTAATTTAGCTGGATTATCGACTTCGAGCATTTCCCCATTTGTTTTGTACACTTTGTAATTTACCGATGGAGCCGTCGTAATAAGCGTCAAGTTATATTCACGTTCTAAACGTTCTTGAATTACGTCCATATGCAAAAGACCGAGAAACCCACAACGGAAACCAAAGCCCAATGCCAATGATGTTTCTGCTTCATATTCTAAGGCAGCATCATTAAGCTGTAACTTTTCTAATGCATCCCAAAGGTTTTCATAATCTTTAGACTCTGTTGGGTAAAGGCCACAGTACACCATAGATACAGCCTTACGATAACCAGGCAATGGTTCTGATGCAGGATTATTAGCTAATGTTACAGTATCGCCTACATGGCAATCTTTTACATTTTTGATGCTAGCTGCAATACAACCTACTGAGCCACATGGTAATTCTTGCACAGGTACAAGATTTGGAGTAAAAATACCGAGTTCTGTAACATCAAAGTCCTTTTTATCATGCATCATGCGAATTGTATCTTTTGCTTTTATGGACCCTTCTTTTACACGGACATAGGCAATAGCACCTTTGTACGCATCAAAACGGCTATCAAAAATCAAGGCTCTTGTTGGCTCATCAGATTTATCTGGTGGTGCAGGAACTTTATTTACAATAGCTTCTAAAATATCAGGAATACCGATACCTGATTTGGCAGAGCATAATATAGAATCAGATGCGTCTAAACCAATAATATCTTCAATTTCTTGTTTAACACGATCAGGATCTGCTGACGGCAAATCAATCTTGTTAATAACAGGAATGATTTCAAGATCATGTTCTAAAGCGAGATATACATTTGCCAACGTTTGTGCTTCCACACCTTGAGCAGCATCAACAACAAGTAATGCCCCTTCACAGGCTGCAAGAGAACGAGATACTTCATAGCTGAAATCGACATGGCCCGGAGTATCGATGAGATTCAAAGTGTATTCTTCACCGTCTTGAGCTTTGTACAAAATGCGAACAGATTGTGCTTTAATAGTAATGCCTCGTTCACGTTCAAGGTCCATGGAGTCCAAAACTTGAGCCTCCATTTCACGTTTTTGTAATGTGCCAGTATATTCAATTAATCTATCGGCAATGGTTGATTTACCATGGTCAATATGGGCTATAATACAGAAGTTTCGAATCTTTTTCGTTGACATACTATGTGAACAAGTTCAAAGAACTTGCATTCTCCTTTCTAACATACGCGATCGATAACAGCACCTCCCAATAATTGAGTGCCATTATAAAAGGCTACAGATTGACCTGGGGTAATAGCCCGTTGTGGTTCTTCAAAAATAACCTCCATTGTATCGTCATCTAAAATACGTGCTGTGCAAGGAGAAGGGTTAGCTGCATAGCGAATTTTGCCTTCTGCCTTCAATTCCTTATGAATTGTATCATCTAAGAAGTTATAGAACTTACAAATCATACGATTTGTAAAGAGACGTTCATTAGGACCCACGATGACCTCATTACGATCCCCATTAAATCCAATAACATATAAAGGGTGTTTATAAGCAATACCAAGGCCTTTACGTTGACCAATCGTATAATTAAATAAGCCGTTGTGCTTACCTAATACCTCACCATCTTCGGTAACGATATTACCAGACTCTGGCTTACCCTTCATTTCTTCTACCACAAGCTTTTGATAATTCCCATGAGGCAAGAAACAAATATCTACACTATCTGGTTTTTTAGCGACTGGCAAATCATATTCAGCAGCTAATTTACGTGTTTCAGTCTTACATTGACCACCTAAAGGGAACATAAGATGACTCAAAATACGTTGGTTCATATTGTACATAACATAACTTTGGTCTTTTGTAGGATCAACACCTTTATGTAACTCATATAGACCTGTTTCTTCATTATAATTTACTTGTGCATAATGACCAGTTACCATATGTGTGGCACCTAATTCAAGAGCACGATTGAGCATCAAGTCAAACTTGATGTTCTTGTTACAAAATACACAAGGATTTGGCGTACGACCATAGGCATATTCTTTTACAAAGTAATCTACTACGTTTTCATAGAATACATCACGAGCATCGATAACATGATGCTCGATACCAAGAAAATCACACATCTTCTTAGCATCAGTTACGGCAAGAGGCACCTCATCATAGGGCGTACCACTCACCCATAACCATAGGGTAATACCAAATACTTTATAGCCTTGTTTTAATAGCATTGCAGCAGTTAAAGAACTGTCTACGCCGCCACTCATAGCTACAGCGATAACTTTTTCCATACTTTCTCCTTTTAATGATCTCTTGATCATAAAACTAATCAGGGTGAAAGCCTGACGTGTAAAACACTAGTTCGGTGTAAAAGTCCGAGTAGTATTGCTATAAAATTATAGCAACTTATATTATAGCCTAGAAATAGGTATATTGAAAAGATTTGAAATAAAAAGAATCCCTTTCACAAAAGAAAGAGATTCTAAACATTATCTATGTTTTAATAGTTCTTCAGCAGCTCCTAAAATACCAAGCATGGAATGTTCAAACACTAGGCCACCCTGCATGAAAATTGTATATGGTGGACGTATAGGACCATCGGCACTGAGTTCAATAGAGGAACCTTGTACAAAGGTACCACCAGCCATGATGATTTTATCTTCGTACCCAGGCATATCCCCAGGAATAGGATGTACGTGAGCATCTACAGGAGAATAGGCTTGCATACCTACACAGAAATGCTCCATTTCTTCCCCATTTTTCAGATTAATAGCTTGAATCAAGTCATAGCGATCAGCATTTACCTTAGGGAATACATCATAGCCTAGTAACTCACCTACAGCAGCCGTATATACAGCACCTTTAAGAGCTTGTAATACTACGTGAGGTGCCATAAATAAACCTTGGAAGAACAAGCGATAACCAGGAGCATATGAACCCATATGATCACCAAGTCCAGGAGCTGTCAATTGATATGCTGCATCCTCTACAAGGTTTTCTCTACCAACAATATAACCACCAGTTGGTGCTAAACCGCCACCTGCATTTTTAATGAGAGAGCCAGCCATAATGTCAGCACCAGCTTCTAATGGTTCTTGCAGCTCTGTAAATTCACCGTAACAATTATCTACGAAACAAATCGTTTTAGAATTTTTAGCTTTTACAGCATCTACAATAACCTTAATATCTGCAATAGATAAAGGTTCACGTGTGCTATAGCCTCGAGACCGTTGAATGACTACTACCCGCGTATTATCGTTAACAGCGTTAGCAATAGCTTCAACATCATAAGTATTATCTTTCAATGGTACCTCAGTATAGGTAAAGCCTTTTTCTACTAAAGAACCACGCACTTCACGAGATGAACCGATAACAGATTGCATCGTATCGTAAGGAGCCCCAACAGCATAAATAAATTCAGTACCTTTAGAACCATTGCCCATCAAAGAAATTAACGTCGTTGCTAATGCATGTGTACCAGAAACAAAGTGCGGCCGTACAATAGCCTTTTCACCTTTAAATACATAGGCAAATACTTCATCTAATTTCTCACGGCCTACATCGTTATAACCATAACCAGTTGTGCTCGTAAAATGATAATCAGATACTTGGCACTCTTTAAATGCTTCTAATACCTTTTTTGTATTTTCCAATGCAATAGGTTCAAACTTTTTGAATTCAGGTTCAGCCATTTCAAGGGCTTTACTGCGTATTTCTTCTAATGTCATGCTATTCCTTCTCTACGGATTAAATCCATAGCTTTATTAAATATAAAATCTTTAGATGTATTGATATCAATATGTATCCATTCTATATATGGCATACGTTTATACCATGTAATTTGGCGCTTAGCAAAGTGACGTGTATTCTTCTTAATTAAGTCACGACACTCATCTAATGTTATATTGCCATTTATATAGTCTACAACCTCTTTATAGCCAATACCTTTAAAAGCTTGGCAATCTGGATTCACTCCAGATTTTATGAGTTGTTCCACCTCTTCAATCAAACCTGCATCAAACATCATATCAACGCGTAAATTAATACGTTCATATAATTTATCACGATCTCTTATGAGACCGATAACAGGTCCTTTATAGGATACACCATCTTTTGTCTGATTTCGCAACGAATCTACATCACCATGATGCAATATCTCAATAGCTCGATACAAACGATGTTTATCGCTATATTGTATCTCTATATTATGCTCTTTACCTAATGTGAAAGCATAGTTTCGTAAGCCTTCAATACCTTTTGTACTATAGAGCTCATCGAGTTCTGCTCGCAAATATTCGTCAGGTTTAACATCATTAAAGTTGTAGTTCTCCAATAATGATTGGACATACAGGCCTGTACCACCAGACAGAATAGGAAGAATATTTCTATCTTTTAATCTTTCAATTATTTCTTTAGCTTGATCTTGAAAAATAGATACCGAATATGAATCATTTGGTTCCAGTATATCGATGAGATGATGTTTCACCCGATTAAGTTCATCCACCGATGGTTTAGCGGTACCAATATTGAGTTGTTTATAAACCTGATAAGCATCACCAGAAATAACCTCAGCATGCAGATGTTCTGCTAAGTCCAAGGTAAGATCTGTTTTGCCTACCGCAGTAGGTCCAACGATGGTAATTAAGGGATTCACAATAACTCCTTCATATATACTCCATAACCTATACGGCTATATTTTCCCCCTACCCATTGGTGAGGTGGATATTTCTGAAAGACAGAACTAAATGGTCGTTCTTTAATAATAACACCATAAGAGGCAACACGCATAGCTTCCTCCATAATTTTATCATCAATACGACTTTCCACAGTATGTCCACGAAGTGGTTTAAATTGAGGACTATCCTCTACAGGGACCTCAAACATAGGATCAAAATAAATAATATCTATACTTTCATCTGGTAGATTAGGTACATAGTTTTCAAAGGTATCATAACTTACCTCAATACGACGTAATGCGTCCGTCACACTTTTCACATTATGCGAATAATGAGCTAAACCATAAGATGTGGCAAGCCATATAGATAGAGAACCTTCTAGACCTTTTATTTTAGCCTGAGGAAAAGCATAGCTCATGACGATACTGTCACTACCAAGACCAATTGTACAATCAAGAAACGAAAATTCTTCTTTATCAGTTATTTCATTAGTACTTAGTATTGTCTGAACAGCATTAATTAAATGATCTCCTTCTCCACGTTGCAAACGTAGTATACGTAATTGAGCCATGGATAAATGAAAGCTATGTTGCTGATTATCAGGAAAATGAATAGTTAAGCCATTACCAGAAAGAACAGCAATAAAATCACATGGATGAGCATTAAATAATGCTGGTATAGATAATTTTCCTCTTTTTATATAGGCCATATGCATAGAGGAAGCCAAAGCTTTGGCTTCCTCTTGAATGGCCTCATTAGATTTTTGAGCTGTAGTTAATATATTCATATTAAGACCGTAAGAATAATTTACCTAATTCATCAGGTGTAAATTTGATAATCGTAGGACGACCATGAGGACATACATATGGTTTTTCGGTACTAAATAAGTCCTCAATTAAGGTAGTCATTTGATACATATTTAAATTATGACCTGCCTTGATGGCCCCTCTACAAGATGCATAAGCTAACATTTCATGTCGTAATTGGGCCTTAGTAGGCTGTTGATGATCATGTAAGTAAGAGAATATATATTGCAGAATTTCAAATGCTTTTGACTCTACTAAATCTACTGGAGCCCCTACTAATTTTATCTTAGTAGGACCACCTAACTCTACATCAAAGCCAAGATCAAGTAATGTTTCTCGTTCTTCCTCTACTAAATTCATTTCATCATTTGTGGCCTCACTATACTGAGGAACCAAAATAGATTGCATAGGAATCGATTCAGAAGACTTACACAACTTATCATAACGCACACGCTCATGTGCAGCATGTTGATCTATGATATATAGATCATCACCTTTTTTAGCTAATATATAACAAGATGCAACTTGACCCATTGGTAAAAAGCCCGAGTTTTGAATTGTACGTTCTTCTATCTCTTCGTTACGAATATCGTGAGACAAGGATTTAAACTTCTCTACATCTTCCGAAGTATAACTAGTGTATGCAGTAGGAACAGCTTCAAAACTTTCATCTACAAAAGAGGATTGTTCATAAGTAGCCTTAGGTGCAGGTGGTGTATACCCCTTTGTTTTAAGATTTTCCACAAACTGCGAAGTTTCACCGCGCATGACTTCATAGCCTTTTGTACGGCGTCCACCAAAAACCTTATCATAATCTATAGCTGTTGCTATATGTTCAGCTGACTGCATCGAATCGTGTACAACAGTAGGTGCTTGATAAGAATCATAAGTAGTATTACCAGCTAAGAATGTACTATTAGAACTAAAATTCTTAATATCACTATTACTATTACTATTACTATTACTAGCAATATCATTACCATATTTATCGGATATGTTAGCAACTGTACCAGTCATATAAGATGATGACTCTCGTTCGTATCTCTCATGGAGTGGATTATTTAAAGCATTTAAGATACCGTGATATACGGCTTTAAATATAATCTTATCATCTGAGAATTTAACTTCACTCTTGCGAGGATGTACGTTTATATCAACCATTCTCGCAGGCACAGTAATATTTAGTACCACTAAAGGATGACCATTTTTCGGCAATAGTGCATGGTATGCATTATCGATAGCCTTCATTATGGTTTTATCAGAAATCACGCGATTATTGACGATAATGGTCTGCCATATCCTTGTACTTTTAAGAAGTGTGGGCTTACTCACTACGCCATCGATATAGATAGAATCACTTTCATAAGCAACAGTAAAAATATCATCTTTGGTTTTATATCCATATAGCGCAGCTACAGTATCACTAATATCGCCATTTCCTGGTGTGATAATAGCTACCCGATCATCTATGATAAGCTTAAAAGAAATATGTGGATTACTTAGAGCTAATTTCCCTACAATATCTTGAATTTTAGAGGCTTCTGTACGCTCCGTTTTTAAGAATTTACGACGAGCCGGCGTATTATAAAATAAATCTTTAATTTCGATAGTTGTACCAGGTGCCGCACCATAAGGAATGCAATCGGTAAAAGTGCCGCCATCAACAGTAATACGAGTCCCCAAATCAGAGTCTGCTTTACGAGTAGTCAAAGAGAAATGAGATACAGAGGCAATACTAGCCAAAGCCTCCCCACGGAAGCCTAGGGACGCAATATCAAAGAGGTCCTCTACTTGTTGAATTTTAGAGGTTGCATGACGTAGAATCGCCAAGCGAGCATCTTCCTCCGTCATACCGATACCATTATCAGTAATCCGCATATAGGCCACACCGCCTTCACCAATTTCAACCTCAATATTAGTGGCAGACGCATCAATAGAGTTTTCAATGAGCTCTTTAATAACTGATGCGGGACGTTCAACGACTTCACCGGCAGCTATCTTATTGATTGTCGTTTCATCCAATACGTGAATGGTTGCCATTATTTCCCGCCTCCTTTACGAGCCTCCTCTTGTAGTTCATATAATTTATTTAATGCTTCAATTGGAGTCATGCTCATTACATCGACTTCCAGTAAGCTATCTACTACGGAATGGGTAAATAAATTGCCTAGTGGAGAATCACTAACTTGCTTAACCGCTGGTTTTGCCACATTAGTAAGTTGAGCACCCATAACTCGATTATTTAAGTCACTTGCATCATGACTTTGATCTTCCAAGGATTCTAAAATCACTTCAGCTCGTTTTAATACAGAGTTAGGTAGGCCCGCCAGTCTGGCAACATGGATACCATAACTGCGATCTGCACCACCTTTAATGATACGACGCAAGAAAGCAACATCTTTCCCTTTTTCTTTAACTGCAACGGTATAATTTTTTAATTTACTATAGCTTTCTTCTAAGCAAATCAATTCATGGTAGTGCGTTGCAAATAAAGTCTTGCTATGAATGTGCTTACAAATATGTTCCACTACGGCTTGTGCGATACTCAAACCATCAAAGGTACTCGTACCCCGACCAATTTCATCGAGAATAATTAAACTATTATGAGTAGCATTTTCTAAAATATACGCTACCTCTTTCATTTCTACCATGAACGTGCTTTGACCAGTAGAAATATCGTCGCTAGCACCGACACGTGTAAAAATACGATCCACAGGTGAGATAGACGCTTCACGAGCAGGGATAAAGGAACCAATCTGTGCCATAATCATTAAGATAGCCGCTTGACGCATGTAAGTAGATTTACCTGCCATATTAGGGCCTGTAATGAGTAAAAATTCTTCTTCATCATGATTTAAAACGATATCATTTGGTACGAATACCTCACGTTTTAAGAACTTTTCAATAACAGGATGACGACCATCACGAATATTGATTTGACCATTCATCACAATAGTTGGACAAATATAGTTTTCTTCGTATCCAACTAATGCTAATGAGCATAATACATCAAGGTCTGCAAGAGCACGAGCCGTTTCTTGCACATCTTTGATAACGAGTTTAATATCATTACGCAATTGTTGATATAGTTCGTGCTCTAAAGCGATGATTTTATCTTTTGCGCTGAGAATTTTAATTTCAAACTCTTTTAACTCAGGCGTAATATAGCGTTCAGCATTGGCCAGGGTTTGTTTTCGTATGAAATAGTCTGGTACTTGTTCTGATTTACTATGGGATACCTCGAAATAGTAACCAAACACTTTATTGTAACCAGTCTTAATTTTTGAAAGCCCTGTAGCTTCTTTAATATCCGCTTCCATCTTAGCAAGCCATTGCTCGCTATTAGTCGCTAAAGAACGTAGCTCATCTAAATCAGCATTAAATCCATCTTTAATAACACGACCGTCTTTTAATGTCAACGCTGGTTGCTCTGCAATAGCTCGACATAATAAGTCATAAATATCTTTATGATCTTGCATGCGCTCATTAATAGATGTTAAAGCTAGACTTGAACATGTACCTAATACATTCTTAATATCAGGTAGAACTGCTAATGACTCACGAAGAGCCGTTAAATCTCTGGGAGACACAGATCCGGTTTCAACACGACCAACGATGCGTTCAAAATCGTAAATACAATCTAAAAAGTTACGAATATGAGAACGTTCAGCACCGCGTGTAATAAGTTCTGAAACGGCTGCTTGACGACGTTGTATTTGATTTATATCAGTTAATGGACTTTCAAGCCATTGTTTTAAAAGGCGTGCCCCCATTGGTGTCAACGTACGATCTAGTACATCCAGTAAAGTACCTTTTTGTCCACCATCGCGTAAATTATGAGTAATTTCAAGGTGCCGCAAAGAAGATGTATCAAGAATAAGGCGATTACCTACACTTAATTGATGTACATAGTTAATATGAGAAATTTCAGATTTAATGATATCCTCTAAATATAAAAGCATATAACCTAATGCTTCCCATACATCCTCTTCCATAAGGCCTAAATCACCGAAATGAGTTACAGCTTTTTCAGCTACTTCACGTTGTGTATAGTATGTAGAAAAAGGAGAAAATACGACATTACTAAATTGATTTTCAATAAAATCCTGAATATCTTGCGGTAATATCGTTCCTTCAGGCAATATGATTTCACTTGGTCTATACATGCTGAGTGCATCGTACATATCACTGCGTTTTTCACAATCAGTAATGCGGTGCCAAATAACTTCCCCTGTAGATACATCAGAAAACACAAGAATCCACGTATCTTTTACCATATAAAATAATGATAAAAAGTTATTTGACCGTGCATCGTTACCATTTTCTGTCATCACTGTACCAGGAGTAACAACTTTAATGACATCGCGCTTAACAATGCCTTTAACTGCTTTAGGATCTTCTAGTTGTTCACAGATAGCAACTTTATATCCTTTTTTTACAAGCGTTTCTATGTAGCTTTCAGCCGCATGAAAAGGAACGCCACACATCGGTGTGCGTTCCTCATCTCCTGTAGGACGACCTGTTAAGGTAATATTAAGTTCACGTGATGCGACTAAAGCATCCTCATTAAATAATTCATAAAAATCACCTAATCGAAAGAACAATAATTCTTCAGAGTATCTAGATTTAATATCTAAATACTGCTCCATCATAGGTGTTTGCTTTTTACTCATATTCACCTCATATATTATGAGTCATATCACAGATTCCGCTTATATTCGTATATTCCCATACGATTATTAAACAAATATATAAACGGGTATAATAATTTATAAACAATAGGTGCTAAGGACAACATACTTCCTGTAAAATTAATCAATCCAGTCTGTTTAAGCTTAGGATTCATAACTACAATTTCATGACCGTCCTTAGTTCCCCACTGAAAAGAAACATTCATTTTACTAAGCATATCATGTTGTTTAGTGCGTTTCGCCACATATGGAGAAATCATATCAAGATATAACGTAAACTCTTCAAAAGAATCAGTCAGCAAGCCTAAAAACTGCTTCATTTCATCCAATGTAAGATACATAACTACACCTTCACTAACAAGCAGTAGTTTTCGTCCATTTATCTCAATATTTTTAGTCCACAATTCATCAGTTATAGAACTCACTAAATTATGGACTCGTTCATGAGGCTCAAAAAATTGTGTACGTGCTTCAATCACTCCGGCAAAATCGATATTATACCAATCAATATAACCGTTGTCGACTCGATAAAACATAGTATCTAAACCGGCACCTAATGATACGACGATACAATCTGGATATAGAGATATAAAGTTTCGTATCTCTTCATCGATTACTTTTGCTCGTCCTAAAATTCCATAATAAGACATCTTAACATCTTTAAATTGATCAAAATCATAATCAATATGCTTTAAAATATCCCAGGATTTCTGATCCTTTAATACAGATTGATCTGACTCATAATCTTTCGCTCTTGCATATAGTGTCAATAATGCCGTTTCGCCTACAGCGTTTAAATCAAGTTTCATAGTTACACCTTCTTTGTAAAAATACAAAATGTAAATGGTGTTCATACCTATGAATGTCTTCAATATACAACTTTTATATTATTTTATTATTATAACACATATGATTTCTAATCAGCATCTATGGTAAAAAAGAACATCGCCACCACATGTTTAGCAAACTAATTTTAGATAAAAATTCTAACCTTAGAGTTAACATAATAGTGACGAGTTCTTTTTGATTCTAATAGTTTATTTTACAATACTACCATAACAAACCCATGTTTGAGCTTTATCGATATGAGCTGGTACAGTTTGACCAATTGATAGGGAGTCATCCTTAGGGAATAAAACCATTTTATTACCAGATGTACGACCGAACCACATGTCTTCATCACGAGGACTTGGTCCCTCTACAATAATATCAAATACTTGTCCTTCCATAGGTTTATTTAATTCATAAGAGATTTCATTTTGTACATCCATCAATGTTTGTAAGCGAACGCGCTTAATCTCTTCTGGAATTTGATCATCCATAGTTGCTGCTGGCGTTCCAGATCGCTTAGAGTAGATAAACGTATACGCCATGTCATAGCGCACATCTTTTAATAATTGTAATGTAGCTTGAAAATCTTCCTCAGTTTCTCCTGGGAAACCTACAATAATATCCGTAGTCACCACCACATCTTTTATTTTTTCACGGCAATAAGAAAGTAATTCTTTATAATGCTCTACCGTGTAATGACGATTCATTTTCTTTAAAATACGATTGGAACCAGATTGAATAGGTAAATGTAAATGCGTCACAATATTGGATGACCTACCAAGAGCATCAATCATAGACTTACTCATATCTTGAGGATGACTTGTCATATAGCGAATACGTTCTATACCAGGAATACCATCAAGAGCATCAATTAATGTACCAAAATCTGTACCATCTTTAAAATCTAGGCCATAAGAGTTTACATTTTGCCCCAATAAAGTGATCTCTTTAAATCCTTTAACCCCTAGGTCTGTAACCTCTTTAACAATGGCCTCTACAGGACGGCTAATCTCTCTACCACGTACATGGGGAACAATACAATAGGTGCAAAATTTATTACAGCCATTCATAATAGGTACCCATGCATAAAAAGAGCCATTTGGTTTTGCCTCTAATTCAGGCAATACAGAGTTATCCATATCTACGCTGATTTGATGCGTATGTCCATGTTGTACTTCTTCAATCATCTCGTTAATATGTTGAATATTATGAGTACCCAATACAATATCAATATGAGGAGCTCGTTTAAACATTTCTGCTTGATTTTTTTGAGCCATACATCCTGTGACGGCGATAATCAAGTTTTTATTATTACGTTTTAGTCTTTTTAGCTCACCTATACGCCCATAAACTTTAGTTTCTGCATTTTCACGCACTGCACAAGTATTTAGCAGAATTAAATCTGCAGTTTCAACATTCTCTGTTGGTATATACCCAACAGATTCCAGCTGATGCGATAATCGCTCAGAGTCGGCGGTATTCATTTGACAACCATAGGTGTAAATATAATAAGACTTCATTCTAACTCCTACACTTTAACAATCTTACGTTTTGTTTCAATAATATTCTTAACTTTAATGGACATGCGTTCAATAGACATGCCGGTAATATATTCAATTTCATTGCGAACAGATTTTTGTACCTGTTGCATCAACGGTTTAACAGGATATCCATGTTCAATAACTACAGCCATATCAACAACAAGACCGTTTTGACCTTTGTCGCTTTTTTTAAAAGAAATTATACTGGTCTCATCGACACCAGCTACTTTTTTTAACCCATTTCTAATCAATTTAATAATTACTTCATCGTCAAAAGTGAGTCGACCATAGTAGCTAAAAGCAGGCCGTACAACAGAACGTTCAAATCCTTCAGAACCAATTTGACCTAAGGTATCTTGATCTTGTTTTTTCAAAGTCCTGCGGCGCCACATGGTTTTGATTGGATCAATCAAATACCCCCTAAAGTGTGGCTTTAATTCCATAGTCGGCACAGGAATTATATGTTTACCCTCTTTAAGACGTGCATGTTGTGCCTTTTCAATTTCCTTAGGTGTTGCAACATCTTCTATACGAATATATCGATCAGGTTCTTGTAAGCCTAAAGCTTTAGTAATCTTCTTAACCATATTATCAGAAGTGCCGATAATCATAAGCTTATTAGGTTTAATCTTATCTAATTGTTCTCGTACGGATTTAACTTGTACTTCGTCTTGAAAAATAGCACGACGAACAGCTTTTAAACGACTAGACTCTTTTTTTGCAGAAAAGCCAGCTACAATTTTATTATCATGAATCAAAATACCATCATCGATGATACATTCAATTTTATTTTCATGAGCAACTACGAGGGCACGATGACTTTTACCTGTGCCACTACTACCTACAAAAGCAACGACTTCCATAGCCTACCTCGTCATTTATAACAAACTAATAAATTCTGATACATCCTTACCAGATACTAAGTAATCACCAAATCTATCAGGTTTCTTGCCTACAATACCATGGTAATCAGAACCACCAGTAATAAATAGCTTATGCTTTTTAGCGAATTCTTTATATCGCTCCACATCATCATCATTATGCTTTGAGTGATATACCTCCATACCATCAAAATCATAATTTAACATTTCCAACACATATTCATCACTAGTAACCAATTTAGGATGAGCCATAACAGCAAGTCCTCCAGCTTTATGTATAATATCAATAATATAAGGAACCTCTACTTTTACCTTAGGAACATAGCAAGGACTATCTTTTCGAAGAATACCTTTAAATACATCATTAATATCCTTGGCATAACCACCATCAATTAAAAGTTTACCAATATGTGGGCGACCATAAGCTTTAGTATCAGGAAATTGTTTAATGAGCTCTTCTTTTGTAATATAATATCCTTCATTATTACAACGACGGATAATTTCATCGATACGTTCTTCACGTTTTCCTTTAAAAAACGTAATAAAATCGATTAAATCTTTATTATTTTCATCAAAACAATATCCTAAAATATGAATTGACTTATCTTTATAATCAGCACTAAATTCACAGCCATTTACGATTTTAATAGATTCATTAGGATCTAACTTCTTTTGAGCAGCACGCAATGCTTGAATGCCGTCTATTTCATCATGATCGGTTAAAGCCATCATAGATACATTACAGTCTATGGCATGTTGCAATAGATCTTTAGGTGTTTCAACACCATCTGAAAAGATGGAATGCATATGAAAATCTACAAGCATATAGCACCTCCATTCCAAATATTCTATCATTTAATTATGACTTATTTAATCTATTAATTCAAGTTTAGAAAGAAAAATTGCGACCCTAATGAACATTCACTAGAATCGCAATTCTATTATAAGTTTTGAAGCAATTCTGTTACTTTATCAGATACAGAATCAATAGCACATGGAAGAGCTTCTCCAGACTTACGGATTTGAATTTCTACTTCGTTATTCTCAAGAGTATTTTTACTTACTGTAATGCGAAGTGGATAACCAATCAAATCAGCATCTTTGAACTTAACACCTGCACGATCTTTACGATCATCTAACAATACATCTACACCAGCATTTTGTAATGCAGTATAAATAGTTTGACTAGTAGACATTAATGCTTCGTCTTTTGCATTAATTGGAACAATAACTGCTTCAAATGGAGCGATAGAACGTGGCCAAATAATACCATTTTCATCGTGATATTGCTCAATAGCAGCAGCTAGTGTACGAGATACACCGATACCATAGCAACCCATAATCATTGGATTAGGACGACCATTTTGATCTAAGAATGTAGCTTGTAATGCTTCAGAATACTTTGTACCCAATTTAAATACTTGACCCACTTCGATGCCTTTAGCATGTTCTAAAGCACCCCCACATTTAGGACACACATCGTCCTTCGTGATTAAACGAATTGGAGCAACAATAATATCTTCTACATTAAAGTCCCGTTTTGGATTGATATTAACGTAGTGAGCATCTTTTTTATTAGCGCCACCACAAACATTGTAAGTTTCCATAACAGATTCATCAACAACAATAGCAAATTCTTCTGTTTGTTTTAAACCAATAGGACTGATGAAACCAGCTATTAAACCTACTTTTTCCAATTCTTCAGGGGTGGCCATCTCAGGCTCTACAGCACCAAGAACGGCATGTTGTACAGCGACTTCATTTACTTCATGGTCACCACGAACAATGGCTAATACCACTTTACCATCAATAGAAAATACTACCGCTTTGATAGTTTTATGTAATGGTAAATTTAACATGTCTGCCACAGCTTCAATAGAACTTGCATTTGGTGTATCCACAACAGATAACTCATGAAGAACTTCTTCGTCTTGCTTCATGATACCAGGCTTGCCGATTTCAATGTTAGCTGCATAATCACACTTAGTACAATATGCGATATCAGCTTCACCAGCTTCGGCAATGGCCATGAACTCATGCGTACCACTACCACCGATTGCACCACTATCAGCCTCTACTGGGCGGAATGTAAGACCACAACGTGTAAAAATACGTGTATATGCATCGTACATAGATTTATAGGATTCATCTAAACCGGCTTTATCTACATCAAAAGAATAAGCATCTTTCATAATGAATTCTCGGCTACGCATCAAGCCATAACGTGGACGACGCTCATCACGGAATTTACTTTGAATTTGATATAAGTTGACTGGTAATTGACGATATGAGTTAATCTCATTTTTAACGAGGGTTGTAATCATCTCTTCATGTGTTGGTCCTAGACAGAATTCATTATCATGACGATCATTGATACGCATCATTTCTGCGCCATATGCGTTCCAACGGCCAGACTCTTTCCAAATTTCTGCAGGCTGTAAAATTGGCATCATAATTTCTTGAGCACTAGCACGATCCATTTCTTCACGTACAATAGCTTCAATCTTTTTGATACTTCTCCAACCTAATGGTAAAAAACTATATAAACCATTTGCAGTTTTACGCATAAAACCAGCGCGAAGCATAAGCTGTTGGCTTACTACATCAGCGTCAGATGGAACCTCACGCAATGTAGGTGCATATAATTTAGTGGCTAACATAAAGACTCCTCATCTAAATTTTCTAAATATTGGTCAATTTCTCTAAACAATGTATCTACTAATTCGGCTTCTGGTACAGTCTTAATAACTTTCCCTTTACGGAAAATAATACCTTGACCATCACCACCAGCAATACCAAAGTCGGCCTCACGCGCTTCCCCTGGACCATTTACAACACACCCCATAACGGCAACCTTAATAGGCGCTTTTATGGATGCTAGACGTTCTTCTACAATACCAGCCATATCAAATAAATTTACTTGGCAACGACCACATGTAGGACAAGATATCATAGTGGCCCCAAAATTTCTTAATCCTAAGCTACTTAAAATACTTCTACCTACTTCAATTTCGTGAATTGGATCTCCAGTTAAGGATACCCGTAATGTATCACCAATGCCATCGAGCAATAATGCACCAATCCCCATAGCAGATTTAATAGTGCCTTGTTTAATAGTACCAGCTTCTGTTACACCTAAATGTAACGGATAAGGAATCTTATCAGATAACTTACGATATGCTTCCACCATTAGAGGTACTTCCGTTGCTTTAATGGATAATTTCATTTGACGATAATCGAGTTTTTCTAAAATTCTTACGTGTTCTAAAGCTGTTTCAACCATACCATCCGCTGTAGGATGTCCTCCATGAGCATCGAGAATATGCTTTGGTAAAGAGCCTGCATTAACACCAATGCGAATTGGGATTTGTTTAGGTTTTGCCTTTTCAATAACGGCTAAAACCTTATCTTCACCACCAATATTTCCTGGATTAATGCGCAATCCATCAACATTATTTTCAATAGCTTCTAAAGCTAATCTATAATCAAAGTGAATATCGGCGATCAAAGGAATTGAAATGCCCGCTCTAACAGCCTTTAAAGCCTTTGCAGATGCCATTGTAGGAACGGCGACACGAACCAGTTCACAACCAGCCTCTGCTAAATGATTAATTTCTGCAATTGCCTTCTCTGTATGTACTGGATCCGTAGTAATCATAGATTGAATACTTACCGGTGCATAATCGCCGATTTTAACTGTACCTACATAGATACCATTTGTTGGTTTACGTACAATCATTGTAATCTCCCATCTGTCTTATAGTAAACGGAAAATATCCTGCGTTGTTACATATAAGAATAATGCTACCATTAAGGCAACCCCAACCATTTGTATATACATAAGAGCTTTAGCAGGTAATCTACGGCCTGTTATAGCTTCCGCCAAGATAATAATCAAGTGACCACCATCTAAAACAGGTAATGGTAAAAGATTAATAACCCCTAAGTTAATACTAAGGAATGCAGCAAAACTTAATAGTGGTGCAAATCCTGATTGTGCAATAGTACCTGCCATTTGGGAAATTCCTACTGGACCAGATAATTCGGCTGCTTGTGTGCCACGAATCATATCGTAAATCCCACTGACCATAGCAACAATAGTTTGCCCCGTCCGACTAACAGCAAAGCTCAAAGATTCACCAATACTATAAGTTTCACGAGTAAAGCTAGGGTAGATGCCAATCTTAGGACTATCTTGTTCCATTTTAGGTATTACCGTAGTCTCTATAGTTTGTCCTTCACGCTCTACAACAACAGTTACACCATGGTTTGCTGTGCCTTGTAAGCTAGGACGAATATCATCCCAAGTACTAATTTTTTTACCATCAATCGTAATAATTCTATCGTTAGCTTCTAAATGAGCCTGTTCTGCAGAACTACCCACAATAATGTTACCAATTACAGGTTCATTTGTATATGTAAGATTTCCTACAGTCACATTTAGGCCAAAGAAAAGTACAATGGCTAATATAAAGTTAAATACAGCCCCTGCAGAAATAACAATAAATTTTTTCCACGCAGGTTTATTATAAAAGGAGCGCTCATTAAGAGGCTCGTCAGGTGTCATACCAGCAATACGATTAAATCCTCCAAGAGGAATTATACGAATAGAATATAAAGTTTCCCCTTTTTGTACTTTAAATATGGCTGGACCAAAACCTATAGCAAATTCATCAACTTGCATACCTGACATCTTAGCTGTAATAAAATGGCCTAATTCATGAATAAACACGATTAAACCAAATACAAATATTGTGGCTAATGCCGTAATCATATATTCTCCTATAACATCAACGATGTTGCCTTTTCACGGGCCCATCTATCGATGGATAATAAATTATCTAATGTAAAATCATCTTCTGTTCCCATAGATTCAAGAACAGAAGTAACGACTTTATAAATATCACCAAAGGCGATTTTATCTTCTAAAAAGGCATATACTGCCGTTTCATTGGCTGCATTAAATACAGCAGGTTTAAATCCACTAGCACGTCCCACCTCATACGCAAGTCGAAGTGCAGGAAAATCGTCATATCGTGGAGGTAAAAACTCCAATTGTAGAGCTTGAGTAAAATCAAGATGATTCATACTTAAAACTTCACGTTTTGGATACGTCAAAGCATATTGAATGGGCTCGCGCATATCTGGATTACCTATTTGCGCTAATATTGCACCATCCTTCATACGTATCATAGAATGAACAATACTTTGAGGATGTACTACTACATCAATATGATCAAAATCAAAACCAAATAACCAATGAGCTTCTATTACCTCTAAGCCTTTATTGAATAAAGAGGCAGAATCTATAGTTATTTTATTGCCCATATTCCAAGTAGGATGTCGCAAACAATCTGCAGCAGTTGCAGTTTGAATTTTACTAGAATCCCATGTGCGTAAAGGACCACCAGAAGCAGTGACGATTAAAGAATCAACATTGTCACGTTTCTGTCCTTCTAAGCACTGAAATATAGCACTATGTTCACTATCGATAGGTAGGATTTGCACGCCATGTTCTTTAGCTAAAGTCGTAATTAATGGACCTCCAGCAACAAGAGTTTCTTTATTAGCAAGACCTATAGTCTTACCTTGTTTTATAGCTTCCACTGTAGGCTCAATGCCCGCAGCACCTACAATAGCAGCAACAATCATTGTTGCTTCTTGAATTGTAGCTGCTGCAATGAGGGCTTCCTTACCACCTATCAATTTTGTAGGACCTGTATAGCGTGCTTGTAATTCTTTAAAAGCACCTTCATCTACAAGACCCGCCACCAAAGGTTTATATTCTTTAATCTGATGTTCTAAGAGGTCAATATTATGATGTGCCACTAAGGCAACCACCTTGAATTGATCTGGATGTTGAGACACCACATCAAGCGTCTGTGTACCGATTGAGCCAGTACTGCCGATAATACTTAGGTATTTCATAAGTGTACCTCTATGAAATTAGTACGAAAATAGTAATATATATACTAATGTAATAGGAGCCGCAAATAATAAACTATCAAAGCGATCCAATACACCGCCATGACCTGGTAATAATGTACCAGAATCTTTTACATTACATAGTCGTTTAATCTTTGATTCAAACAAATCACCTAATGGTGCTAATATACCGCTAATCATACCTACATGGATTCCCATCCACCAAGGAATGCCAACGATATACGAAAATACTGCACCTGTAAGGATACAGCCGATAAATCCACCAATAAAACCTTCTAGTGTTTTATTAGGACTAATGGATGGTACTATTTTACGTTTACCAAAAGCTCGACCTGAAAAATATGCAAAGGTATCACTAGCCCAAGTAGTAAACAATAATAACCAAAGTGTAATAGTGCCCCAGTTATATAGTTCAAAAGGCATTGATAAATTCATGTAAATTGAATCATGACGAATCAAGAGCAATGAAGTCATACCCATACCAATATATAATAAACCAAATACACTAAAGGATACACTAGACATCGAGTACTTAGTTTCACCAAATGTACACAACATATAATTGGCAAATAAACTTAATACTAAAATAGCTATAGCTATAATATACTGATGACATGCAAGAGCAATCATTAGCAATAAAATGCTAATATATCCCCATATAATGGATATCCGAACACGTTTAGCTTTACCAAGTAATACAAACTCACGCCACCCTAATAAAGCTAAAAGTGTAATTAGCACATCATACACTAATCCACCAAATGTAATGGCCCCTAAGGCAATAATAAAACCAATAACAGCGGTAATAACACGTGTTTTTAACATTTTTTATTCCTCATCACATAAGCCACCAAATCGGCGTTCTCGTTTCTGATATGCCGCCACAGCTTCAAGTAAAGTTTCCTTAGTAAAATCTGGCCAATGCAAATCGGTAAACCAAAATTCAGCATACGCTAGTTGCCATAACAAAAAATTACTAATTCTAAAATCACTACTAGGACGAATTAATAAATCTACATCGCTAAACTCTTTAGTGAATAATTGAGAACTTACATATTCTTCAGTAATTTTGTTCATTGTAATAACGCCATCCGCAACGGATTTTACAATGTCGCGAATAGTTCTAACTATTTCATCACGCCCACCATAGTTAATCGCTAACTGTAATGTGAGGCCTGTATTATTCTGAGTTAATAATTCTGCATCTTGAATGACTTTTTGTAGGTCTTCTGAAAGCCCTCCAATAAAACCAATAAATCGAATGCGTACATTATGTTCATGCATATACTTAACATTATTATTTAAGTATTCTTTTATGAGAGACATAAGTAAAGAAACTTCCTGTTCAGGACGTTTCCAGTTCTCCGTGGAGAAACCATATACCGTAAGAGCTCTAATTCCGATCTCATCTGCGGCCATAACAATTTCTTTTAATACATCTGCACCAGCACGATGCCCCATGGAGCGCGGCATGCCTCTGCGTTTAGCCCATCGTCCATTACCATCCATAATAATAGCAACATGTTGTGGAATTATATTACGATCAATGACAGGCGTATCAGAACGTTTACGGTTAAATAATTTCTTTAGCATAGTCTACCTCGATAGAATTTCCGAAGTCGCTGGCAATCATTGGTCTATATAGTAGTATATGTAAGCACTCATCAACCTTTGTAATACGTGCCACATAAAATCCTTTATCTGAAATTTCAAAGAAGCGATTAAAGGATCCACCAATCATTACCTTAAAAGGAATATGGGCAGCCTGCAAACGAGACTTTGCAAGCTGCCATGGTATTCCAATAAGGCTATTAGAATCAAACATTATACTTCTAATACGTCCTTTTCTTTTACTGCTTTTAACTCATCGATTTGCTTAACTTTAGCATCAGTAAGCTTCTGGATTTGATCTAAACCGTCTTTAGCATCATCTTCAGTAATCGTTTTAGCTTTCTCTTCTTTTTTTAATGCTTCATTTACATCGCGACGAATGTTGCGCACTGCAACTTTTGCATCTTCAGCCTTTTTATGAACTACTTTAACGATTTCTTTACGACGTTCCTCAGTTAATTGAGGAATACTTAAACGAATTTGTGCACCATCATTACCAGGGTTCAAACCTAAATCAGATTGTAAAATTGCTTTTTCAATAGCACCAATCATTGTTTTATCCCAAGGTGCAATCACAATCATGCGAGGTTCAGGCACGGAGATATTCGCAACTTGATTAATGGGTGATGGACTTCCATAGTAATCAACCATTACTTTATCAAGTAGTGCTACACTAGCACGGCCTGTACGAATAGATGCGAATTCATGTTTTAAAGCCTCAATAGACTTATTCATGCGGTCTTCTGCTTGTTGTAACAATTCTTTAATTTCCATATGAATTATTCTCCTCGAACAATGGTCCCTATCTCTTCACCTTTAGCAGCTTTTGTAATATTACCAGGAATATCCATGCTAAATACAATAATAGGAATATTGTTATCTTTACATAAAGTTGTGGATGTAGCATCCATTACTTTTAATTCTTTTGTGATAATCTCGTTATATGTTAATTCGTCAAATTTAACGGCATTAGGATTTGTCTTAGGGTCAGAATCATATACGCCATCAGCAAATTTCTTTGCCATTAAAATAGCATCGGCTTCAATTTCAGCGGCCCGTAATGCAGCTGTTGTATCTGTAGAGAAGTAAGGTTTACCAAGGCCAGCACCGAAGATGACGATACGTTTTTTTTCTAAATGACGAATAGCACGACGGCGAATATAAGGTTCTGCAATTTCTTGCATTTCGATAGCCGTTTGTACACGTGTATCTACACCAGCTTGTTCTAATGCATCTTGCAATGCTAAGGAGTTCATCACTGTTGCAAGCATCCCCATATAGTCAGCAGTAGCACGATCCATACCTTGATTGCTACCAGCTAAACCTCTCCATAGGTTACCACCACCAACAACAATTGCGATTTCTAAATCAGTGGATTTTGCTAAAGCAGCAATTTCTTTTGCAAATTCTTCGACAACATCAGGATTAATACCAAAACCTTGTTCACCTGCTAATGCTTCACCACTCAACTTTAAAACAATACGTCGAAAGTTTCTTTTTGCCATATTTTTACTCCTCTATTGCAAAATAAGAGAACACTGTACGGTGTTCTCTTATTGTTTATTAATTATTTACCAACAGATGCCATTACTTCTGCTACGAAGTCATCTTGGCGTTTTTCAATGCCTTCACCTAAACCATAGCGAACAAAACGACGTACGTTGATGTTTTCACCGATTTTTGCAATACTTTCATTAATGATGTCTGTAACAGTTTTATCACCATCTTTAATGAATACTTGTTCTAATAGGCAATTTTCTTTATAGAATTTTTCGATACGGCCAGCAACCATTTTTTCTAAAACAGCTTCAGGTTTTGGTTTGCGACCAGCTTTAACGTCTTCTTCAGCTTCTACTTTAGCTTGTTCCAATAATACTTGTTTTTCGTGTTCAATAACTTCAGTAGGAACTTCTTCACGGTTCAAGTATGTAGGATTTACAGCCGCAATTTGCATTGCGATATCGCGTGCTAAATTTTGGAAATCATCAGTTTTTGCAACAAAGTCAGTTTCACAGTTAACTTCCACTAAAACACCGATACGACCACCAGCATGAATGTAGGATTGTACTACACCTTCAGCTGCAATACGACCAGCTTTTTTAGCTGCCGCAGCCAAACCTTTTTCACGAAGAAGGTCAACCGCTTTATCGATATTACCGTCAGTTTCAACCAATGCTTTTTTAGCGTCCATCATACCTGCGCCAGTCATGTCGCGCAATTCTTTTACCAAAGCAGCAGTAATTGCCATTATTTTGTTCCTCCTAGTATTAATTAAGGTAAGGATATAGTCCTTACCCCAATTATATATGTTATAGATTTATCTTTCAAATGCTAATACGACAACGATTAAGCTTTACCGTCTCTAACCATTTCAGCAGAGTCAGCTACCATGTTATCTAATGCTTCTTCGAAGGATTCGCCTTGACGACCTTCAAGAACAGCGTCAGCCATTTTACCAGCCAACAATTTAACAGCACGGATAGCGTCGTCATTTGCTGGAATTGGGAAATCAACTTCATCTGGGTCACAGTTAGTGTCAACTGTTGCAACCACTGGAATGCCCAATTTTTTAGCTTCCGCAATAGCAATTTTTTCTTTTTTAGGATCTACTACGAAAAGAGCACCTGGCATTTTAGGCATATCTTTGATACCACCAAGGTATTTTTCCAATTTATCCATTTCATGACGAAGACCGATAACTTCTTTTTTAGGCAATACTTCGAAAGTACCGTCTTCTGCCATAGCTTCCAATTGTTTTAAACGTTTAATACGAGTTTCAATTGTTTTGAAGTTAGTCAACATACCGCCCAACCAACGTTCGTTAACGAAGAACATGTTAGCACGGATAGCTTCTTCTTTAATAGCTTCTTGAGCTTGTTTTTTAGTACCCACGAACAAGATTACTTCGCCTTGGGAAGCAACTTCACGCAAGAAATTGTAAGCTTCTTCTACTTTTTTAACTGTTTTAGACAAATCAATGATATAAATACCATTGCGTTCAGTGAAGATGAATTTCGCCATTTTAGGGTTCCATCTTCTAGTCTGATGACCAAAGTGTACACCAGCCTCTAATAATTGTTTCATTGATACTACTGCCATTGTGGCACCTCCTGTTAATTAACCTCCGCCGCTTCATCCTTCGGGTCACCCAAAATTAGGCACAGTACCGAAGTCCACTGACGTGCATATTTTTCATACCTAATAATTCTAACAAAAAATCATGGCAAAAGCAAGCAAGGAGTGAGGAATTCTTTAAGTATTCCTCACTCCTTATTTTAAATACATTCTCTTTCTTATTGATGTACGATCTTATGTTCAAATTTGAATTATAGAATATTATGAAACTATTTATTTAATTATTGCGAATGGAGTCAATCATACTTGCACGATTTTCTGCTCCAAACACTGCAGAACCAGCAACTAAAACTGTAGCCCCCGCTCTTTTAATCGGTACACAAGTAATATCGTTAATACCACCGTCCACCTCAATGACTGCCGTTGAATTGTCTACTTCTTCTAACAATATCTTAGCTTGTTTAACTTTTTTTATGGCATTCTTAATAAAAGATTGTCCTCCAAATCCTGGATTCACAGACATAATTAAAATCATATCTAAATCTGCAGCTACATCTTCTAGTAGAGATACAGGTGTACTAGGATTCAATGCTACACCAGCCTTCATCCCACACTGCTTGATATGTTGAATCAAACGATGCATATGAGGTACAGTTTCTTGATGAAAAGTAAAATATTCTACACCAATTTTTGCAAATTCTTCTACATAATCACCAGGATTAGTAACCATCAAATGCACATCAAATGGTAATTTTGTATATGGACGAATGGCTTTCACAATGGGAGCACCAAAGGTTAGATTAGGAACAAAGTGTCCATCCATGATGTCGATATGTAATAAATCAGCCCCCGCTGCTTCAATAGATTTTAATTCCTCGCTTAACACCGCAAAATTTGCGGAAAGCATAGATGGTGCAATTTTTATCATATTAAAACCTCTTTCGTTGACTTTCTATATCATTACGTATAGACATATAAGCATCATATCGTCCTTGATGAATATGACCAGCTTCTAGAGCAGCTTTAATCCCACAAATGGGTTCATGTTCATGATAGCAAGGATTAAATTTACAAGTATCAACATATTCACCAAATTCTGGGAATAATGTAGGCAATCTTTCAAGGGAAACATCATTAAATTCAATAGCACTAAATCCAGGTGTATCCATGATAAAAGAATCTGCATCTAAACTATATAAAGAAGCGTGACGAGTAGTATGTTTACCACGTTTAATCTTATCACTTACCTCCCCAGTCTGGAAGGCAAATTTGGGGTCTACCGCATTTAAAAGACTACTTTTACCAACACCAGATGGTCCTGCAAAAGCCGTTACCTTATGTTGAAGCACATGACGCAAATCATCAATGCCTGTCATATTATATGTGGATGTCATCAAAACCTCATAGCCGATTGATTTATAAAGATCAACCATAGCTTTCGTCTCTGAATCCATCAAGTCACATTTATTGATACATAGTACGATAGGTATATCCGCATGTTCAATCATAACGAGCATTTTATTGAGTAATAACTCATTAATATCTGGTTCATGGGCAGCCACAACTAATACAACTTGGTCAATATTAGCTACTGCAGGGCGAACCATCGAATTATGACGTTCATGGATGGATTCAACGAACCCATCCTCCGAAATCGTAACGCGGTCCCCTACAAGTAAACTATAGCGTCCTTGCTTAAGTCTGCCACGAACCTTACATTCATGAATGGTACCTGTATCATCTTGTACATAAAAGTACCCATTCATATTTTTGACAACAATGCCTGTAATCATAGTACCTCTTATAATGCAGTTTCTTGCACTAATGCACCATTGAGGTACACCTCAATACGTACATTACCTACACCAGACACTTTTTTAACAACACGATCTCCAGGTTTATTCGTATCATCATAGATTACGGCAGAACCTTCATCATCTTTTACGACAATTTTAAGTTCTTGATTTTTAGAACCAGCTGGTACAGTAACATCTATAGTACCAGTTGTTTTATTACCACTGTTTCCTTCTTTTTTATCGGATTTCTTTTTATCATCTTTGAACTCAGTCGTAAGATTTAATGTGGAACCTTCGTCAATTTCGTCGCCAGCTTTAATGCTTTGCTCTATAACCACAGATTTTTCTTCCACAGATCCAGATACTTGGTTTACACCTAGTTGAATATTACTCAATGTATCACGAGCATCTTTTAATGTCATACCAACAAGATTAGGTACTTTGACTTTCTTAGCCTTCGCTTTATTTACTACGAGATCAATTGTTGTCCCTTTAGACACTTTAGAATCTCCTGAAGGACTCTGAGCAATAATTACACCATCTTTTTTACCATCTACAGATTGTTGTGTTATTTTCCCCACAACTAAACCTAAATCTTTAAGTCGTTGACGGGCTTGATCGACAGTTAAATCAGTTAAATCTGGCACCGTAATATCGCCTACACCTTTAGAAACTACAAGGTGAATTGTCCGTTGCTCTTTAACCTTTTCTCCAGCCCCAGGTGTTTGAGAAATAACTTGACCAGCTGGCACATCAGGATTCGTAACTTCACTTGTAGACACACGCAAATGTTTATCTTCTAAGATATTTTTTGCTACAGAAACTTGTTTGCCTACCACATTAGGTACATCTACTGTTGTATTACTCCAGAAATTTCCGTAGCTTAAGAAAGCACCTAAAAATGCTACTAAAAAAATGACAGCAGCACCTAGAACGATGTATTTTTGTGGAATCGATGCAATTTTACTTAACATACTCTTCTTTTTACCCTCGTCTTTACGTTCTTCTTGAATAGTACTTAGATCTTCAAGTGCTTCAGGATCAACCGCAGGAATCATTTGTGTAGCAAAATCATATGGTTCATGACGTTGTGTTTTCCCCATTGTAAAACCTTGAGATAACCGCAAATCACTGATCATATCAGAGATAGAATCAAAGCGATCTGCAGGATTTTTAGATAATGCCTTCATAACAACAGCTTCTAAAAGCGGAGGGATTGATGGATTATATCGAGTTGGAGGTTCTACCTTCTCACGAACGTGTTTTAATGCTACTGCAATTGGCGTTTCCCCTTCAAATGGTACACGACCTGTAAGCATTTCATACAATACAACACCCAATGAATAGATATCTGTATTTCCATCTACTGGTTTACCACTAGCTTGCTCTGGTGATAAATAGTGTGCAGAACCCAAAATCGAATTCGTATACATAACTGTGTTAGTTGCATTTATTGCACGAGCAATACCAAAGTCAGTTACTTTAACGCGCCCCGTATTGGTAATAATAACATTATGTGGTTTTATATCACAATGAACAATACCCATTGTATGAGCGTGTTCTAAGCCTTCAGCTATGGCAATAGTAAATTTAACAGCCTCATCTATAGACAATCTTCCATGACGAGTTATATATTTTTTTAAGGTTTCACCATCTACATATTCCATAACAATGTAATGTAAATTTTGGTCAAAACCTACATCATACATATTTACAATATTGGGATGATTTAATTTACCTGCCGCTTGTGCTTCTCGTTTAAATCGAGTCACAAATTCATCATCATTTGCAAAATTAGCATGCAATACTTTTATTGCTACTTGTCTACCTAGTAAGGTATCTTCTCCAAGGTATACATCAGCCATTCCACCAACGCCAATTTTATCAACAATACGGTAGCGGTTATCTAGAAGTATGCCTTTTATATTCATAGTACTCATTATTTCTCCATTTCTAGATTAGATTGTTCCCACCACAATGGTCACATTATCTCCTGCTCCGACTTCATATACAGCTTCCATCAATGATTCAATAACCAACATATCATCATCCGTTGATTGTAATGCAGAGGCAATTACATCATCAGATACATAGCCACTTAATCCATCAGTGCAAAGTAAAATACGATCACCGGGAAGAATAGACTCTACACCACTATCAACCTCTAAGATTTCATCAACACCGACTGCACGGGTTAATAAATTACGTTGAGGGTGATTTAGCATTTCATCCTTTGTAATCTCTCCAGCTGTTAATAATTCTTGTACCATAGAATGATCCGTAGTAATTTGTCGTAAATGACCATCTCTATATACATACAAACGACTATCACCAACACTTGCCCAGTAAAGTTGATTACCATTTATAGCTGTAACTACAGCGGTAGTACCCATACCAGCAAGTCGTTCTTCACAAGCAACGCGATTTACAATACGTTGATTAGCGTGAATGATAGCATCACATAAGTCTTGTTGACCTATCGTTTCAAGGGAGGACAAATATTCTTTTATTTCATCTACAGCATAGGTACTTGCAATTTCACCACCGCTATAACCACCCATGCCATCAGTAACAGCACAAATATGGCCATCAATGAAAAAACGGTCCTCGTTACGCTGGCGTACAAGCCCAATTTTACTTAAACCAACAAAATTATTCATGATTCTCCTTTTTCCGACCATGAGCAGCCTTTAACTGTCCACATGCGGCTTGGATTGCATCGCCCATTTCCTTTCGTACCGTTACTGATACGCCATAGGAACTAACGATGTCTTTAAATGTATTCATATTCGTAATAGATGGTTTATATAATTCAATATGTTCATTGCCATTAACTGGGATCAAGTTAACATGACAATTTGGGAAATCTTTACAGATTTTCCCCAAAGCATGAGCATCATCTATAGATGCATTTATAGAATCTATAAGAATATACTCAAAGGTAACACGACGCTGTGTCGTATTATAATAGTATTTTACCGCATCTAAGACTTCCGTCAATTCATAACGTGCCCCAACGGGCATAATACTACGACGAACTTCATTATTTGTAGCATGTAATGAAAGTGCTAAGGTTATTGGCAAACCTTCATCAGCTAATTTATAAATATTAGGAACCCAACCACAAGTGGAAATCGTCATCTTACGATAACTAATATTACAAATCATAGGATCATGTAGTAGTTGTAATGCTTGTAATACATTATCATAATTTTGTAACGGCTCCCCAGCGCCCATAACGACAACAGAGTGTATTTCCTCTTTAGTAAGAGCCCCAAATATGACAACTTGTCCAATAATCTCAGCGACTGTTAAATCTCTGTATAAGCCACCTTGTGTAGAAGCACAGAATACACATCCCATAGCACACCCCACTTGAGAGGAAACACATACAGAATACCCATAGTGTTGCTCCATCAAAACTGCTTCCACACGACTTTGATCTGACATCTCTACAAGTATTTTGCGAGTCTTTCCATCAGGGGCAATAGACTCTGTAATTAATGTAGGTAAAGAAATAACACAATTATCACCTAGCCATTGACGCAAGTCTTTCGGAAATTGTGTCATGTCTTCAAAATCAAAAATATATCTATGATAGATATAGTCAATTAACTGTTTCGCTCGAAACTTTTGTATATTATGGGTCTTAAAGATAGATTGTAATTCTTCTAAAGACTTACCCAATAATTCTATCATGGTGCTCCATTTCTTATATTATGATAAGCGTTTCATGCGAGCCATAAAGAAACCATCCATATGATCTCGCGGTGGATAGGTTGTAATCATACCATCTATAGCTTGTGGTGCCCCTTTATATGATACAGGATCGATGATAAAGTTCTTATGAATTGCCAAGAATTTATTTAGAACAGCTTCATTTTCACCACTATTCATAGTACATGTGGAATATACTAAATATCCATTAACCTTAACCATTTCAGAAGCTTTTTCTAATATTTCAAGTTGTAACGGCGGCAACTCAATAAGTAAAGACTCTGTTTTACGCCAACGCATGTCTAATTTCTTTTGTAATATACCTAGACCAGAACAAGGAGCATCAACTAAGACGCGATCAAATTGTTCTTTCCAATTATCAGGAAGATAACGACCATCTTGAAGCTTAGTAGAAATAATAGATACACCTAATCGCTCAGCATTTTGATTAATCAGTTCTAATTTATGGTCGTAAATATCACAACTCATAATAGCTCCTGTATTATTCATAAGACTTGCCATATGCATAGACTTGCCACCTGGTGCAGCACAACAGTCTAAGATAAGCTCTCCTAGTTGAGGATCTACCACATGGGCTACTAACATAGATGCTTTATCCATAAAAGTAATATGACCTTCTAAAACAGGTTTAGCTTTTTCTAAATGACCTTGATGTCCATCAATATAAACTACTTCAGGAATATATGTATCCTGTTCTACAATCCAATCTAAATCTTCTAATTCTTTTAAACAATCCTCAATAGATACTTTCACTGTATTTATGCGAGCCGTCAAACGAGGTTGTTCATTAAACCAAGAACAAAGATCTACGGTCTTATCTTTTCCCATTTCTTTTATCCATAAGTTGACAAGCCATAATGGTTGATTGTAGATAAAGGAAATTTCTTCAGCTTCGGACTTAGCTAGTTCACCGATAGAAATGCTATCACTTTCACGTAAAACCGAACGCAAAACAGCATTTACAAAACCAGATAAACCTCTAGTTAGCTTTTTGGCGAGTTTAACAGATTCGTTAACAGCCGCACTTTCAGGAACCTTATCCATATAGATAATTTGATAAATACCAAGTCTAAGGATTTCCACAACCATAGAAGATAGTTTCTTTAAGGGTCGCTTTGCAAAGTGAACAATAATAGCATCCAAGTAATTTTTTCTACGAATGACCCCATACACAAGTTCAGTAAAGAATCTTCGATCTAAATCGGATAGATGATATTTCTGTAAATACTCTTGCAACTTTATATTTGCATAAGCACCATTGCGATTAATTTCACTCAATGCTTTTACAGAGAGCAATCGAATATTTTGTTGTTGATTAGTCTTTACCTCTATCATTACTATTCCTACCAATCAATTGTTCTACTACTGCTCGAACACGTTCAGAATCGACTGTTGTATTACAACATGGCCCATTAGGACGTTCATTTAATACCCCAATAACTGGGATGGGAAATACATCAGCCATTCCACTTGCTAAATCTCGTTCGCAAGCTATTGCTACAATAGCTTTTGGGCGTGCTTCCTTTACCTTCATCCGCGCTAAGGTGCCTCCAGTGACAACTATAAATTGACAACCATAGTCCTTAGCCACTTGCAACAAATTACCAACCTGGCATCGCCCACACTGCTTACAATTATATACATCATGTGTAACCTTATGAACACACGAACTTTCTTGTAAACAGTGAGGAGTTAATAATAATATACGTTCTGGATCTACCGTATACATATCTAGCATTACTAAATGATTGATTAAATCAATCATAGACTGGCGGAGTTGATCCTTAGTAACCCCTCTCACCTTACCAATCGCCAAAGTTAATGGAAATAATCCATAAATAAACTGATTGGCTAGTCTTAAAACAATAGGATGTAACCTTATAATACCTGTGCTAGCAACAATTAAAGATAAGCACAAAATCCATATAATAGCAATAAGTATAGATATAACTACACTACTTATAATTGATGCAAATGGATGCAATTGTAAAAGTCCTGGTTCTAATATATACATTAGAAAGGCTAGTACTGCTGTGAGCAAAGCACATGTAATAGTTGATAAAATCAAGTATAACGGATACGTTTCGTACTGCTTATATTGAGTCCCCAAAAACGATACCTTCCTTTATTTGATGACCATTTATAAAATCAATTGCAGAAATGCGTTTTTTATTTTCTGGTTGGACTTCTGTTAATAGAATTATATTTCCATCACCACAAAATACACCTAAACCGGCTATTTTAGATACGATTGTACCAGGCACAGTTGTGGCTGATATAGCAATTGGTACATGTTTACCATGGACATCTATCAAACAGTGAGTCGTATCACTGGGAACCACTTCTCCAGACCATACTTTTAAACGTTTTCCATCGAGATATGTATAACATCCAGGTGCTGGATTAAGTCCTCTAATGAGATTTGCAATTTCATTAGCCGGCTTAGACCAGTCGATCTGCCCCATTTCCTTTGTAATCTTAGTAGTATGTGTAGCCATTGAATCATCTTGTGGTGTAGCCACAATTTCTCCATTAACCCAACGAGTTAATACAGGCACTATAGTTTCACCCCCCAGTACAGCTATACGTTCAAATAACTGTCCTGTCGTTTCACCGGGTAAAATATCTATCTCCACAATGTCAATGATATCACCTGTATCAAGGCCATCATCCATATGCATTATGGTAACACCCGTTTTAGAGTCTCCATTAAGAATTGCATAATGAATTGGCGCAGCGCCTCTATAACTAGGTAAAATAGAGGCATGAACATTAATACAACCATATTGCGGCAATCGAATAAGCCAAGGAGGTAATATTTTACCATACGCAATAACAATCACTACATCTGGTTGTAATGCTTCTAATTCGGCTCTCACTTGTTCATCACGCAAAGTGACTGGTTGATATACAGGCAAGTCATGCTCTAAAGCAGCTACTTTTACAGGGGGCATTTGAACTTGTTTACCACGCCCTTTTTGTTTATCAGGCTGGCAATACACACCGACAATAGAATGACCAGCTTGAATCAAAGCCTCTAAGGTAGGCACAGAAAAGTCTGGTGTCCCCATAAAAACGATGCGTAATTGTTTATTATCAGACAATTTCTTTCTCCTCTGGATGATCAGTAATTAATCGTAAGTTAGTTGCTTTTTCAATAAACAAATGACCTTCCAAGTGATCAATTTCATGTTGGAAAATACGCGCCAAAAAACCTTCAGCTTTTATAGTTACCTTCTTATTATGTGGATCAATACCTTTAACAGTGACTTTATTAAATCGTTCCACATCTCCGAAATATCCTGGCACACTTAAGCATCCTTCAGGTCCAACTTGAGAACCTTCAGCATGAGTGATTTCAGGGTTAATTAGCGCAATAAGACCACTACCAGATTGGTCATCTACAACGATAATACGTTTAGCTACAGCCACTTGAGGTGCTGCAAGACCAACCCCTTCAGTCTTATACATAGTTTCAGCCATATCATCGATAAGGGCTCTAAGTTTTTTATTAACATGTTCTACAGGTTCCGCCACTTGTTTTAAAACGGGATGACCTGCTTTCACAACATCTAATACAGCCATTGATACTCCTACACTACACGGGATCCACGTCAATCAGCAGTCCTTCTTGCGTGAAAATCCATGAGTTATATATATATTCTTTCAAATTCGTTAAATCTGTACCGCGAATCATAATAGCTAAACGATACATATCGCGCACTTTTTTTATAGGCGCTTCATAAGGACCATTAATCAAAATATCCTGATTTCCTTTATAAGACTCCAAGTCATCGACAATACGATTTGCTATAGACTCTAATGTTTTCATATCTTGATGACGCACAACCATATGAATCATTTCGCGAAATGGAGGATATCCTAAAGCTTTACGGTTTTGAATTTCTTCATTGTAAAAGCCTATATAATCATGAGCCTTACTCTTTATTATAGCATAATTTAAAGGATTATATGTTTGTATTACAACGCTACCCGGTTTTTCACCCCTACCGGCACGTCCAGACGTTTGAGTAAGTAAATCAAAAGTTCGTTCTGAAGCTGTATAAACAGGAATATTCAAAACTGAATCGGCTGTTAAAATACCAACAGCTGTTACATCTTTAAAGTCATGACCTTTAGATACCATTTGTGTTCCCAACAAAATATCATATTTATGAGCTCCAAAGTCATGTAAAATATCTTCTGCTAATTGCTTATTTTTTGTCACATCTTGATCAAGACGAGCAATGCGAGCCGATTTAAAGTGACGACGTAACTCTTCCTCTACCTTTTGTGTGCCTGAACCAAAAAACTTAATCCTCTTACTATTACATTTGGGACAAACAGTTGGAATTGGTTCATGATGTTCACAATAATGACAACGCAATTCTTCACCAGCTTGGTGATAAACCATAGCTACATCACAATGAGGACACATAATAGTTTCCCCACAATCCCGGCACATAACAAAAGTATTATAACCACGTCTATTTAACAGAATAATCATTTGATTATGCTCATCTAATGTATGTTGAATTAAGCGACTCATGGCATCAGAAAAAACGGAGTAATTTCCATGAAGAATTTCTTCCTTCATATCTACTATAGTAACCTTCGGCATAGATTGCTCAAAAATGCGATTTGGCAACTCTAGTAAATGATACTCCCCTTGCTTAGCTTTATAGTACGAAGTAACAGATGGTGTAGCAGAACCTAAAATAACGGGACAACCATGTGCCTCAGCACGCCACAATGCCACGTTACGTGCATGATATCGAACCATATCCTCTTGTTTATAAGATGTATCATGTTCTTCATCGACCACAATAAGGCCGATATCCTCAGCTGGCGCAAATACGGCAGAACGAGCGCCAATAATAATGTGACTATCCTTACGGCGCAAACGCTCCCAATTATTGTTCCGTTGTTGTACCGTCAATTTACTATGAAATACTACGACTTCGTCACCAAAAGTTTCTACAAATCGTTTCACAATTTGATCAGTCAATATAATTTCAGGTACTAAAATAATAGCCGTCTTATCCTGACTAATACATCTTGCTGTAGCACGTAAATATAATTGAGTCTTACCACTACCAGTGACACCATGAAGTAAAAAGGTTTTATGTTCATGGCTATTCATTGCATCTTGTATTGGTCCATATACAGCTTGTTGAGCTTCAGTAAGAGGAATATTAACTTCTTCTGTTAAAAGCTCATCAAATGTTGTTTTTGTGGCTTTAAAACGAGCTTCAACGACAATACCTTTAGCTTCACTCACTTGTTTAATGACCATACGAGAATAGCCTTTAGCTAGTAGTAATGCCTTAGATGCTCCGCCCACTTCAAGTAAGTATTTTGCTAATTCTCGTTGCTTCTTTTTTCGTTCACTAAATTGTGCCACCGAAAATTCTGGCATGACTACTAACCATTCTTCCTTTGGTGCCTCGTAAGATTTTAATGTCTTATTCACTGTAAACAATCGCAATGCATCGCCATAAGAGAATAAATAATACTCATTTAGACGGCGGGCCGTATCCATCATTTCCGGTGTAAACCAAGGTTCGCTATCTAATACTTGCACAATATTTCGTAAAGTGAACTCTGGTGGCTCAACTAACTCGTCGTAACCAATAAGAATGCCTTCTTCACGACTATGTCCTAAAGGAATGAGTACGCGCGTACCAGGTAAGACATTACCAAACTTTTCAGGCATTAAATAGCTCAAAGGTTTATGAAGTTGTTTGGCCGGTCTGTTAATTATAACTTGTGCTACGCGCATACATTTTTTCCTTTCGTTTATTATAAAAGGTCTCAGTAGAAATTCTACCAAGACCTTTTGTATTATAAGCCAGCTTCTTCTTTTAGAATTTGTGCTTTATCTGTACGTTCCCAAGGTAAATCCACATCAGTTCTACCAAAGTGACCATACGCTGCAGTTTTGCGATAATGAGGCTTTAACAAATCAAGCATTTCAATGATTCCTGCTGGACGAAGGTCGAAATGTTTTTTAACAAGCTCTTGAATTTTTGTTTCCTCTATGCGACCTGTACCAAAAGTATCAACTAAAATAGATACAGGATGAGCAACCCCAATTGCATAAGCAACTTGCACTTCACATTTATCAGCAAGACCTGCTGCTACAACATTTTTAGCTACATAACGCGCTGCGTATGCTGCAGAACGGTCCACCTTAGATGGATCCTTACCAGAAAATGCACCGCCACCATGACGGGCCATACCACCGTATGTATCTACAATAATTTTACGGCCAGTTAAACCAGCATCTCCATGAGGTCCTCCAATTACGAAACGACCAGTTGGATTGATGAAGTATTTAGTATTTTCATCAACGAATTCAGCAGGCAACGCTGCGTCAATTACATAACGCTTCAAATCGGCTTTAATTTGTTCTTGGGTAACTTCAGGGCTATGTTGCGTAGAAATAACAATTGTATCAATGCGCTTAGGTTTACCATCAACATATTCTACAGTAACTTGAGTCTTACCGTCTGGACGTAAGTAAGTTAAGGTCCCATCCTTACGAACTTCTGTAAGTCGACGAGATAAACGATGTGCCAAGGAAATTGGCAAAGGCATGAGTTCAGGTGTTTCATTAGATGCATAGCCAAACATCATACCTTGGTCACCAGCACCGATTTTATCAAGCACTTCACCATTGCCATCTTTTGATTCAAGTGCTTCATCAACACCCATGGCGATATCCGCAGATTGTTCATCGATGGATACAAGTACACCACAAGTATCACAATCAAAACCAAATTTTGCACGAGTATAACCAATTTCACGAATTGTATCACGTACGATGCGAGGAATATCTACATATGTGTGAGTAGAAATTTCACCTACTACATGAACTAAACCAGTAGTAACTAAAGTTTCACAAGCCACACGAGCAGTTGGATCCTTTTCAATAATCGCATCCAAAACAGCATCAGAAATTTGGTCAGCTATTTTATCTGGATGGCCTTCAGTAACAGATTCAGAAGTAAAAAACATATGTTTTTCAGCCATTTTATCCTCCTAATACGAAAAAAAGTCTCTCATGCACTCATGAGAGACCCTCCCATCTAACGACATTTGTCATAGGAATTAGCACCTTTTCCGCTTGGAATGGTTGCTGTAGCTTCACAGGGCCTATCCCTCCACTACTCTTGATGAGTTACAGAAATATTATAGTGTATTTACAGTGAGAAAGCAAGTCATTATTATACCTCTCTTGCCTCTTTTAAAGCTAAATCATGTTCAGCCTTATGAAGGGCACTTTCAAACTGACGATACATATGATGACGGCCCAGAATATCCAAGAAATCAGATTTATACATTTCTCTACGTATATCGTAACTCACATCACTAAGCAAAACTTCTATGCCTCTTTTTTGAAGTTCTTCAATAATACCTCGTAAAATACGTAAACCCGTTAAATCTACAAATGGTACTTTTACAAAACGAATGATTAAATATTTAGGATCTTTATGTATAGAGTTTAACGCTCTATCAAATGCACTTATAGCACCAAAGAATAATGGGCCTTCTACAGTGTATACCATTATTTCTGGATGGATTGTAATCTCATGCCTAATCTGTGCTGATAATTCGGCACTACTTGCTTCATGCACATCAATTGTATTAACCATTTTGCGCATAAACTGCAACACTGCAAGTACTACACCTACATTTACAGCTACTACTAAATCCGTAAAAATAGTCAGGAAAAAGGTAAGCAATAATATTATTTGATCTGGACGAGGTGCGAGAATAAGCATTCGTATAAAACGTGGTACATCACTCATATTGTAGGCTACTACAAATAATATGGCTGCCATAGATGCCAACGGAATATACACTGCATATGGGGCTAAAAATAAAAGAATGGCACCTAATGTAATGGCATGAACAATACCTGCCACCGGAGAATTACCACCTTGACGAATATTTGTAGCAGTTCGCGCAATAGCACCGGTTGATGCAATTCCACCAAACAATGGCGCAAATATATTAGCTAATCCTTGTCCAAATAATTCAGTATTAGATTCATGCTTGGTGCCACTCATACCATCAGCAACAACTGCAGACAATAAGGATTCAATAGCGCCTAGCATGGCAATTGTAAAAGCCGGCCCGATTAAGGATAAGATTTTATCAAAACTCAATTTTGGTACAGAAAATTCTGGCAAACCTTGAGGTATGCCACCAAATGCACTACCAATGGTTAAAACCGTAGGAAATTGGTAGATAGCTTGAATAACCGTAGCAACAATCATAGCTACAATGGGAGCTGGAACTTTATTAATATATGGGATTTTAGGTAAAACTAACAGTAGACTTAAGCTTAAGAGTGCAATCCCCAATGTAGGTAAGTCAGAGTATGGTAAGGACTGAATCATAGCCCATAATTTTTCATGGAAATGAGCCATATAAGGCAACGGTGGAAATCCAAAGAAATATGGCCATTGCCCTACCCAGATCGTAACACCAATACCTGCTGTAAAACCCATAATAACAGGTGTGGGTATAAACCGAATGACTGTCCCTAACTTTGCAACGCTCATTAAAACCAGAATAATCCCTGCCATCATGGTCGCAATTTGTAAACCTTCAAAGCCATAATTGACAACGATACTGCTCAATAGAACGATAAATGCCCCTGTAGGGCCCGCAATCTGAACAGGGGAGCCACCAAACAAGGATACAAATATACCTGCAATGATTGCCGTATAAATGCCCGCTTGCGGTGTAACTCCACTAGCAATAGCAAAGGCCATTGCTAGAGGCAGAGCCACAACCCCTACGACCAATCCGGCGATAATATTATTACTCCATTTTCCCTTTCCTAAGGAGCCCTCTAAATACGCTTTTTGTATAGCAAACATATAACAAAAACACACCCTTCTTAAAAGAACACACACAAGAATTAATTTATGTTAGCTATGTTTGTTTGCTACTAAGTCAATAACTTCTCTAAGGATATGTCGAGCAAGGTCAGATTTTTTCATATTAGGCATTTCTTTAGGCTCTTTATCAGGATATAAAAAATAGCCTTCATTCGTATCTACATTAAAACCTGCATTCGATTTGCTTACATCATTGGCCACAAGCATATCTAGATTTTTTTTAGCCACTTTATCCTGACCATACTTGATTACATGTTCTGTTTCTGCCGCAAAACCAACAAGAATTTGATGACTTTTTTTAGAGCCCAACCCTTGTAGAATATCTGGATTTTTTACAAGTTCTATGGTCATAGACTCCATTTTTTTTATTTTTTGCTCTGCTTTATGAAGGACTCTAAAGTCAGAAACAGCGGCAGCCATAATAACTACATTAACATCATTATAACGAGCTTCAACAGCCTCCTGCATAGATACCGCAGAATCTACAGAAATAAAGTCTACGCCACTTGGTATAGGCAAGGATGTGGGAGCACTTACTAATATCACCTTAGCCCCCATGTGTGCAGCCTGTTCTGCAATGGCATATCCCATCTTACCGCTAGAACGATTTCCAATATACCGAACAGGATCAATACTCTCCTGTGTTCCGCCAGCTGTAACAAGTATAGTAGTACCTTCAAGCTCATTGGTGCTGCACATTTTAGCTTCTAGCCAATCCACAATTGCTTCGGGCTCCGGTAAACGTCCTACACCAGTAATACCACAAGCTAACCAGCCTTCTGCAGGGTCCATAATATGGTACCCCAAAGAACGTAATCCTTCTAAATTGCGTTGAGTAATAGGATTATTATACATTTCTGTATTCATAGCAGGACAAAGGTACTTAGGTGCTGTGGTAGCCATAATTGTTGTAGTTAACATATCATCAGCAATGCCTGCATAAATTTTTCCGATCACATTTGCTGTTGCAGGCACAACTACATATGCATCTGCCCAAGTGGCCAGTGCAATATGTTCTACATCCCACTGATGAACTTGTTCAAACATGTCTAGAGCTACAGGATGTCCACTGATTTCGCCAAATGTTAAAGGTGACGCAATATACGTTGCATTTTGTGTCATTACAACCTTTACTTCAGCCCCTTTTTTACGAAGTCTGCTTACCACTTCAATTGCCTTATACGCTGCAATACCTGCAGATACTGCGACAATGATATGTTTTCCGCGCATGTTCTTCTCCTTTTAAAAATTCCTTGTATCAATGATACAAGGAATTGATTTTTTATTTAATGCCTTCTTTAGTGCGTTTATATGTCACTTCACCTTCAGCAATTTCATAAAATGCCAAAGATACAGGCTTGTCAGTCGCATGTGTAGATTCTGCTAAGCAAGGTTCGCCATCTGTTAATTCGCGAGCGCGTTTAGCCGCTAAAGTCACCAATGTATATTTGCTATCTACTTGGCTTTCCAATTTTTTTAATGGAGGTTTTACCATCATACTATCACTTCTCCTTAGACTCTTGATATTGTTTATAAATATATTGAATTTGCTCTTTATTACGACTAATCTTACAAGACTCAGCTCGCAAGATAGAGGCAACCTTTTCAGAAGCCTCTGCTAAATCATCATTTACGACGATATAGTCATAACGATGAGCTAAGGCCAATTCTGAACAAGCCAATGACAATCGTTTATCAATGACTTCTTTAGCATCTGTGCCACGATTATGTAAACGTTCAGATAACTCAGATAGTGAAGGCGGTACAATGTAAATAAATACAGCATCGCTAAAACGTTCCTTAACCTGCATAGCGCCTTGAATATCGATTTCTAATAGTACACTTTTTCCATCATCTAATAAATCCATTACATGTTGTTTTGGAGTACCATAGTAATTATCATATACCTTAGCATATTCTAAGAATGCGTCTTCACTAAGTAAAGACTCAAATTCCTCTTTAGAGCGGAAGAAATAGTTAATTCCTTCCTTTTCACCCACACGTGGAGCACGGGTTGTCATAGAAACGGAATAAACTAAATTAGGCATTTCTTTACGAATATTCGCACAAATCGTACCCTTACCTGCGCCAGATGGCCCGGATATAACGATTAATAATCCTCTGTCTGACATATGCACTCCTATGATTCCACTGTATCTACATCCACATCATGTTGCACAAGTCGATGTGCTACGGTTTCAGGTTGAATTGCAGATAATACAATTTGACCACTATCCATAACTAATACAGCACGTGTCTTACGACCATATGTGGCATCAATGAGCAATCCCTTGTCTCTAGCATCTTGAACCATCCGCTTTATAGGGGCGGATTCAGGACTAATAATAGCCATAACACGGTTAGCAGATACCATATTACCAAAGCCTATATTCAGTAATTGAATACTCATTCATAGACCTCCTATTACTCTACATTCTGTACTTGTTCTCTAATTTTCTCTAACTCACATTTAAGTTGAACCACAAGCTCAGTAATAATCGAATCCATTGCTTTGGAGCCGATTGTATTTACCTCACGATTCATTTCTTGCAAAATAAAATCGACCTTACGACCGATTGAGTTTGTATCTGCAAGTGTATTTTTTAATTGTACCACATGAGAGGTAAATCGGACAATCTCTTCCGTAATATCCGTCTTATCAGCTAATAGAGCAATCTCTTGTATAAAACGATCCTCACTAATACTCGCTTCTAAAGAAACTAAATATTCCTGAATTTTAGTTTTTATGTGTTCGCGATATGCTTCTACAGCACCAGATTTATTAGTGTCAATTTTAGTAATGATCTTTTCAAGTGTATCGATACGATCTAATAAATCCTGCTTGATATGTTGACCTTCCGCAGTTCGCATTGCTATTAAAGCATCTAATGCTTGAGTCGTTGCTTCTTTTACAATATCTGATAGAACATCTTCTCCAATTGGTGTATCTTGTTGTTGAACCCATTCGGTAGAAATCGAATTTACAGCTTGTAAAGGTACCTTTTTAGAATCATCATAGAATTCTTCTTGTACCAACAACTCTTGTATTTGTTTTCTCAATACACTATTAATAGTAAAAGTTTTAGGTCGCTCCCCTGTATCTAAAATGGAAACTGATACCTCAACCTTACCACGAGTAATACGATCTTGTATCATTCCACGAATAGTACTTTCAAAAGGATTCATTTGTTTTGGACTACGAATAAACAGATCCAAGAAGCGAGCGTTTACGGACTTAATTTCTACCGTACAGGTAATGCCATCTTTGGTTGCTGTGCCAGAGCCAAAACCGGTCATACTTTTCATAAATCATCCTCCTTAGTAGTTTTTATTATTGTACCACGAATTACACAATCCGTGTTTAAATACTAAGAATTATATGTACACTATGGTATACTAAACTATACTTCTAAATATATTTGAAAGGAGTACTATGAATTTAGACGGACTTACCATGTCTGTACTCGCTAAAGAATTAAATGAGCGACTACAAACAGGTCAAATACAAAAACTATATCAAATAGATAAAACTACATTATTATTTAAAGTTCGAGCACTTAACGAAGATCAAAACTTAATTATTACTGTAGGTGCCACACCAGCAATATATCTTAGCCAACCTCTTCAAGATCTACCAAAAGAACCAAGCTCACTTTGCATGTTCTTACGAAAGCATATTGAAGGTAGCCGCATCGTAAAGGTGGAACAAATCAACGGTGACCGTATCATGTGTATCCAAACGGATAAACTAGAAATGGATGGTTCTATTACGAGTACATATATTTATATTGAATTAATGGGCAAATATTCCAACTGTATCTTCGTACAAGACGGTATTATTTTAGAATCCTTAATTCACGTCTCCCCTCTCATGAACCGTGAACGTATTATTAGTCCAAAATTACAGTACGATTTACCACCTAATGCTAATCGCGTAAGTTTAATGGACTTTGATAATAATGAAATAAAAAATCTACTTATTTCCTTTGGTAATGGCTCTGTGCAGCAATCTATTCGAGCTATCTTTAACGGTTTTGGTAAACCTTTATTGGATGAACTTTTATATATTTCCAAATTAAGTGGTGAAGAAATCATAACTGATTTAGATACTTCTCAACTAGATACACTTGCTAAAGCCTTGTACGACCTCAAGGTAAAACTCGAAAATAGCAAAGGTTTGTTTACTTTAGTCAACGATAACAATAAAAAAGCTTACGCAAGTATTTTATTACATAACTATAAGGTATTAAAAGAATACAACACTATTTCTGAAGCCTTAGAGGAATCTATTCATAATACAAAAGCAATTCATACAGCTGATAAAGAGTTAGAAAAAATCTTAACAGCAGCCATCAAAAAGGAAGAAGGTCGCCATCAAAAGATCAAAGATGAATTAGAAGATACTAAGAAAATGGAAACCTATAAATTATATGGTGATCTTCTAATGATAAATGCACACCTTCAAGTGCAATATGAGCCTTCTATTGAATTACAAAATCTTCTTTCCGAAGAAAATGAAATGTTAACGATTCCTTTAAAGCCAAACTTAACGATTGTGGAAAATGCACAATGGTATTATAAGCTTTATACAAAACTAAAAAATCGTATGGTTAGTGGCGAGTTCCAACTCAATGCTAGTACTACAAAACTAGCATACTTACAATCTATTCTGTACAGCATCTCTTTAGCCACAACTCGTGAAAGCTTAGAAGAAATACGCAAAGAATGCATGGATGCAAGTATCATAAAAAAATCAAAAAAACCACTATCTTACAAGCTTGGCAAATCTAACTACATTCACTTAACAATTGATGAAGGTGAAATATTCATCGGTCGTAACAATCAACAAAATGAATATTTAACACACCGATTTGCAAAGCCAACTGACATTTGGTTCCATACACAGGATATCCAAGGTTCGCACCTTATTTTAAGACTCAATGTTGAGCCAGACGATATGATTCTATCTAAAGTAGCTCAATATGCAGCCTACTTCAGTAAAGCTCGTGATACTAGTAAGGTCCCGGTAGATTATACATACATTAAAAATATCAAAAAGCCACCTGGATCTCCTTTGGGATTTGTTATTTTTAATACCCATCAAACTATGATTGTGGAGCCGAAAAAGCCAGAAAACTATAGAGAATGATAAAAGCGAAGGTATCCCTTCGCTTTTATTTTTGGTTTATTATTTCGCTCACATTATTTTTTACATATTGATCTGAAAATTGATATTACTTATCTTAAGTTTTCTATGGAATTTAAAATATAAAAAAAGAGGCTAGATATAATATGATATCTAGCCTTTGTTTAAACTATTGGTTTTCTTCTGTACGTTGTTCAGTTTGTTTCAAACTTTCACGATTTTGACGCAAGCTTTCCAATGTTTTTTCCAAGTTGTTTTCAACATATTTAAGAACATCACCAGCATATTGAATAGAACTAGCTTTCAACTCATCAGAGGATTGATTTGCTGCATTAATAATTTGATTCGCTTGTTCTTGAGCTTGTTTTACAAGTTCACTTTCAGCTGTCAATTTAGCAATGTAGTCTTTAGCTTGATCAATCAAAGTTTCAGCCTGACGTTGAGCATCAGCTAACACTTTATCTTTATCTGCTACAATACGACGAGATTCTTCAAGTTCCAAAGGTAAGGATTCCTGAATAGAATCAATAATACGCATAATTTCGTCTTCCTCAACCATACGTTTTGTAGTCATAGGAATACGGCTGCTAGATTCAATAAGAACCTCTAAATCTTCTAATAATTTTTCTGTTTTCATACAATTCACCCCTATTTATTATGGACCGTATTAAAGCGTTCTTCAAGTTTTTCCTTAACATCATCCGGAACAAGACCATCTAGCTTACCACCAAATTTAGCTAGTTCACGAATACCCGTGGAGCTGACAAAAGAGTATTTGTTATTTGTCATAATAAATACTGTTTCAATGTCATCATCCAAATATTTTGCAAATAATGCGCGCTGAAATTCATATTCAAAGTCGCTCAATGCACGTAATCCTCGAATAATAATAGTAGCATTCTTGGATTTAACATACTCATTGAGTAAGCCACCTGTACAATCAATTTCAACATTAGGAATATGTTTGACAGAATTTCGAATCATCTCAACCCGTTCTTCCATAGAAAATAAGGAATTTTTATTCGGATTTGAGCTGACAGCAATGATTAATTTATCAACCAATCGGCTGCCCCGTTCAAAAATATCAACATGTCCATTAGTAACTGGGTCAAAACTACCCGGACATACACCTATACGCACAGGTTTAGCTCCTTTCGGCTGTCTTTACAAAATAGGAAACCAACGTATAACCAAATTTCTGTTCTTTTATACATTCCCATGATTCTGGTAAGGTAAAAACCTCATCCTTATGATGTTCTAATAATAAAACACCTTCAGGTTTTAACAAATCATAGTTCACAACCAAATCTATGGTATCTTGTATAAATCCATTTTCATATGGCGGGTCAGAAAATATATAATCGAACTGTCGCCCTACTATATAATTTTTTAATTGTGAAAGTTTCCTCGGAATAATTTCTAACCGATCATCCACACGACAATGTTTAGCATTCTCTAAAATTAGTTTTCCCGTTTTAAAGTCCACTGCTACTGCATGTGCTGCACCACGACTTAAGGCTTCAATTGCTACTGCACCAGTGCCAGAAAATATATCTAGTATATCAGAACCAAATATACCTTTATTGGCTAATACATTAAATACACTTTCACGAACACGATCAAGTGTAGGCCTAGTATCTAATCCTTTAGGTGCTTTTATAGCATGTCCCTTAGCAGTTCCGCCAATAATTCGCATACAACCCTCACAAGATTATACTCATTAATTATAGTATATAAATAACCAAATTAAAAGTATCTTTTATTTATGATACTTCAATTTTAATATCACGCCCCATCAACTCAGCTAATGCTATGGATGGAGATTTTTTTTCGTATAAAACCTCATATAAAGCCTTCGTTATAGGCATTTCAATTTGATGTTTACAAGCCATTGTATAAATAATTTCTGTTGCGAAAAATCCTTCTACAACCATATTAGTATGATTAACAATAAAATCCATAGTCTTACCCTCGGCTAGTTTTTGACCAGCCGCACGGTTACGACCATGTGGGCTCATACAAGTAGCAATCAAATCCCCCATACCAGCAAGACCAGCATAGGTTTCTTTTTGGGCCCCTAAGGCCACCCCATAGCGAGTCATCTCATGAAGACCACGTGTTAATAGTAAAGCCTTACAATTATCCCCTAAAGCTAAACCATCTGCAATACCAGCTGCAAGGGCAATGATGTTTTTCGTGGCTCCTGCTAGTTCAACACCAATCATATCAGTATTTGCATAAATTCTAAAATTTTGACTACATAATGCCTTTTGCAATGTTGTAGCTACCTCTAGGCTTTCAGTACTCAGCACAGATGCAGCAGGTAAGTTGCGACCAACCTCTTCTGCATGATTAGGTCCAGACAAAACCGCTAAATTACACCCTATGGTAGCAAGAACCTCTTTCATCACAGTCGTCAAAAGTTTGCCACTGGTTCGTTCTACACCTTTTGAACATAGAATATAGGCTTGATTTTTATGAGCATACGGTTTAATAGCCTCTAAACTGGTACGTACATGTACAGAAGGAGTAACCATTAATACCACTTCGGCATTACTAATACAGGCCTCTAAATCAGAACTATATTGTAATTCTTCTGGAAGTTTTACACCTGGTAAATAGTCTTTATTCTCTAAGTCTTTTGCAAGTTTATCTGCAAATTCTGGACGACGACAATATATAGTTGTAGTATTTCCAGCTAAAACGGATTTAATAGCAAGGGCCGTCCCCCAACTACCAGAGCCGATAACAACAACATTCATTCTTTAATCCTTTTTAATGCGCTCTACTTTTAACTCATTTCCAGCAAGTAGACGCTTAATATTATCCCAGTGACGTACAATGACAAACAAAGCTGCTAATCCGCCAAAGCCAACAAACCAGAAGGATTCTCCAGTGAAATACATCAGTACTGGTACTAATGCAGCGGCAATGATAGAGCCTAAAGATACAAGTTTAGTGAAGTATACGATAACACCCCATACCAAAAAGCAAATCAATGCTACTATTGGTGAAAGAGCAATAAGTACACCTAAACCCGTAGCAACGCCACGACCACCTTTAAAGCCCAAAAAAACAGACCAGTTATGCCCCATCATTCCAAGAATACCACCTAAGATCATAAACATAGGCCCATAGGGTGAGAGTAGCACTACTCCTGCTGCCCCTTTTAAAGCATCACATAGAAATACAGGTAAGGCTGCTTTAAGACCTATAACACGATATGTATTAGTAGCGCCAATATTTTTAGAGCCATATTGCCGTACATCTGTATTAAAGAAAAACTTACCTATAATTAATCCACTAGGAATCGAACCGATAAGATATGATAATACAGCATATACAATAATCAAAATATCCATTAGTCTTCATCATCCCGTTTCTTGCCACGTAATACTAAACGAATCGGTGTTCCTTCAAAACCAAAGGACTCACGCAATCGATTCTCTAAGAAACGCATATAAGAGAAGTGAATTAGCTCTGGTTCATTTACAAATAAAATGAATGTAGGCGGCTTAACACTAGCTTGCGTCATATAATAGATTTTTGGAATTCTACCATTGCGAGACGGCACAGGATTTACAGTTTGTGCATCTTGTAATAATTGGTTTAACGTCCCCGTAGATACACGGCGATATTGTTGTTCAGATACGAACTTCAACATATCAGCTAATCGATGAATACGTTGCTTAGTTAAAGCCGAAGCAAACAGGATAGGTGCAAACTGCAAGAAACCTAATTCATCATAAATATCTTCAGTAAAACGCAATGTTGTTTTATCATCTTTTTCAACAAGATCCCATTTATTTACAACAATTACTACACCCTTGCCAGCTTCGTAAGCGTAACCTGCAATTTTTTTATCTTGTTCTGTAACACCATCTTGAGCATCTAGTACAAGGACTACAATATCAGCACGATCTACTGATCGCAAAGAACGAACAATACTATATCGTTCAACGGCTTCTTCGATTTTAGACTTACGTCGCATACCTGCTGTATCAATAAGTACAAACTTTTGATTCTCATGAGTCCAATACGTATCAATAGAGTCTCGAGTAGTACCTGCTACATCAGATACAATTACACGATCTTGTCCTAACAATGCGTTAGTCAAAGAAGATTTACCCACATTTGGACGACCTATAATAGCAACATGAATAGTATCTTCATCATCTACATTAGTACCTACTGGAGGAAAATGTTTTACAGTATCATCCAATAGATCACCTAAATTCATAAGATTTTTAGCGGAAATACCAATGGGGTCCCCCAAACCAAGATTGTAAAATTCATAAATATTCGGTTCTTGATTTACACTATCAATCTTATTAACTACGAGTACAACAGGTTTTCCACTAGCTCTAAGAATATTTGCGACCTCTTCATCAGCAGGTACAATACCTTGTTTACCATCAACGACAAATAGAATTACATCTGCTTCTTCAATTGCTAATTCCGCTTGTAGTCGCATCATCTTAGGAATAACATGACTATTGTCAGTAATGAACTCGATACCACCAGTATCGATCATTGTAAACTCACGATTTAACCACTCTGCATCGAAGTAAATACGGTCCCTTGTCACACCAGGAATATCTTCAACGATAGAGATACGTTTATTAACAATGGCATTAAAAAGTGTAGATTTACCTACATTTGGACGGCCTACAACAGCCACTAATGGTTTTGCCATAGTTTCACCTCATTATCTAATCTAATACATTACTATATTTTATCATATACTAAGTAAAGTACGCAAAAAGGCTAACCAAGGAAACCTTGGCTAGCCTTATATTAGACAATGAATTATTCAGCGTCTTCTGCAGTTTCTTTTGATTCCATCAATTCAGTCAAAGCCAAACCCAATTTCTTTTCATCTTTGTTAAGAGAAATGATTTTAACTTCAACTTCTTGACCACGATTCAAGTAATCTTCAACTTTCGCATTACGTTGTTTTGTAATTTGAGAAATGTGAAGTAAACCTTGGATGTCGTCATTAACAGCTACGAATGCACCGTAAGCTACTAAACGAACAACTTTGCCGTTAATAACATCGCCAACATGCAATGTTTCTTCAGCAACGTCCCATGGGCTCTTAGATAAAGCTTTTAAGGACAAGGATAATTTATTGCTTTCAGCGTCGAAAGATTGTAATTTAACTTCGATTTCTTGGCCAACGGAAAGAACATCTTCCACTTTTTTGATTTTTTGCCAAGAAATATCGGAAATGTGAAGTAAGCCTTCAATACCGCCGATATCTACGAATGCACCATAAGGCATGATTTTACGAACGATACCTTTATAGTTTTCGCCAACGTTGATATTTTTCAATGCTTCAGCTAATTTAGCTTGACGTTCCACTTCCAATACTGCACGACGGGAAAGAACCAAACGGTTTTTCTTTTCATCGATTTCAAGTACTTTAGCTTCAAATTCTGTACCAACCAAGTTGTCCAAGGATTTCACGAAATGAACATCACCTTGGGACAATGGAATGAAACCACGAAGGGATTTAACTGTTACTACTAAACCTGCTGGGATAGCATCAATACCTTTACATACGATAGCTTCATCTTTTTCTTGTGCTTCGATAACATATTGCCAATCTTCATCTTTAGCCAAGCGAGTCATGGAAAGATAAATAGGATTATCTTCTTTGATGTGATTCATGATAACTGCTTTAATTTCATCACCATTTTTTAACACATCTTTGGCAGATTCTGGTGCTGGATAAGAAATTTCAGTTCTGTTCAAAATGGCTTCAGTTTTGTAGCCAAAAGATACATAAGCTCGTTCATCTTCGACTTGAACTACTGTACCTTCTACAACGTTCCCTTTCTTAAATTCTTCTTGACCTTCGGCTGCTAATAATTCTGCAAAATCTTTCATTGTCTCAATGACCTCCTTAATAATCCAGTCGGGAGTCGATGCTCCTGCTGTTACTCCTACCGTCTGTACTCGGTTAAACCATTCCAGTTGTAATTCAGTAGAAGTTTCAATGTGATACGTTGTACATCCAACGTCACGACAAACCTCTGCCAATCGGTTTGTGTTGCCGCTGTTCTTACCGCCTATCACTATCATAAGATCTACATTACGTGCTAAATCAACGGCAGAATTCTGTCGTTCTTGCGTTGCATTGCATATCGTTTTGAAAACCTTAAGATTCTTAGATTTTTTCTCTAATATGTCTATTATACTGTTAAATTTGAATTGTGAAAAGGTTGTTTGTACAACAACGCCCATTTTTTCCACAACTTGTAGTTTTTGGGCGGATTCTTCATCTTCGATGATTATTCCTTCGTTATTTGCCCATAAATTAATGCTTTTGACCTCAGGATGGTTTTTTTCTCCCAAAATCACCAAAGTCATACCTTCATCTATAACAGACTTTGCATCTTGCTGTGCTTTTTTTACATGTGGACATGTGGCATCCACAACATGTAATCCTTTTTCTTCTGCCTCTTCATAAATAGCAGGTCCTACACCATGAGAGCGAATAATCATTGTGCCTTCAGCGATATCAGACACTTCTTGAACAGGGCTTACCCCTTTATCTTCAAGACGACCTACAACTTGAGGATTGTGAATAATAGGTCCTAATGTATAGCTTTTACCATCGCTATTTGCAGCTTCATTTGCCATTTCGACAGCCCGTTTTACACCATAGCAAAAACCATGGTTTTCAGCCAAAATTATTTCCATAAAGTCTCCTCTATACAATTGTTATGATAAGAATCTATCATTCGTTGGATTTCACTTTTAACACTATCATTTACTTTTTGAATTGCTTCTGGAGTCGCTTTAGCTTTTTCAACTGGGATTGGTTTACCAATAATACAAGCCACTTTATTACGTTCCATATTGTGAGAGCCAATGATAGCAACAGGCACTATGCTAACACCTGTTCTAAGAGCAATTGATGCTGCACCATCATGGAATCTACCAAGTTTACCACTTTTTTGACGGTTTCCTTCTGCAAATATGCCTAAAACCTTATTGTCTTTAAGTAGTCCCATGGCATGACGAATAGCAACTTTATCAATAGCACCGCGATTTAACGGAAATGCACCAAGCCATGTACAAAAAAAACGTGAAATGGGATTCACAAATAATTCTTGTTTAGCCATAAAGTGTACATGTCTAGGCAAAGCATAGCCGCAGATAGGGGGATCGTTATTACTTAAATGATTAGGCACCACGATAACAGGCCCTTCCATTGGAAAATTATCGCGACCATATACTTTCAATCCATACCCTACCTTATAGCGAAGCCAAAAAGCGGTACGCCATAACCAGGTAGAAAATTTATTCATGATTGATTGTCTCCTGTACTAAATTCAATATATATGCCACAGTTTCATCGAAATTCATATTACTAGAGTCTACAACCACTGCATCTTCAACGCATACAAGTGGAGACTCTTCACGATTTTTATCCATTTCATCACGACTAATAACATTCTTTTTAATTTCGTCTAGTGTTTGCTCGTTTGATGTACCTTGTACTTCTAACCATCTACGTTTTGCACGCGCATCTACAGAAGCGGTTAAATAAATTTTTAGCTCTGCATTAGGTAATACGACAGAACCAATATCACGTCCATCTAATATAACTCCCCCAACGGCGGCCATCTCTTGTTGGCGTTCTACCAAATATTGTCGAACCCCTTTATAAGAAGCTATAGTCGATACATTATCATTAATTTGCTGCTGGCGAATTAATGATGTAACATCTTTTCCTTTAATATAGACCTTGCATTCTGTTGCAGTAGGCTCTAAAGTCAAATTTAAAGAAGGTAATAAAGCTTCTACAGCAGCTTGATCCTTAACATCAATTTGACTATCAAGAACTGCCCATGTAACACCGCGATACATGGAACCAGTATCGATATATAAATACCCTAATTCATTGGCCACTACTTTAGAAATGCTACTTTTACCAGCCCCAGCAGGACCATCAATAGCAATGGCAATTTTTTTAGTGTTCATAATAACCTCTATTCTTCATCACCGTGTACGGCATGCATGGCCGCCACATAGCCTGTGGAAAAGGCAGCTTGTAAATTATAGCCTCCTGTAAAAGCATCTATGTCTAGTACTTCACCAGCACCATATAAACCACCAATCAATTTAGACTCCATAGTTTTAGGATTAAATTCTTTTAATGAAATACCACCTGCTGTAACAATAGCTTCCGCTACAGGTCGTAATTCCTTAACAGTTACTGTCATATGTTGCAATACATGGCATAAGCGCAAACGCTCTTCCTTTGTAATTTGATTAATTGGTTTAGCCGGATTTAACTCAGCAAGCTTTATAACAATGGGAATAAGATTTACAGGTAGTAAATCCTTCATCCCATTAGCCAATTGTTTTTTAGAATATAAATCAAAATCCTTTTGCAAGCGCTTATCCAATACTTCTGCAGTCAAGGCAGGCTTAAGATTAATTTCAATAGTAATTTGAGGATTTTTCTTACGAAGCAACTTACCTACCGTGTGACTTAATGATAAAATTGTAGGCCCCGTAAGGCCAAAATGAGTAAACATCATTTCCCCAAATTGTTTAGCTTGTACCTTACTTTTAGAAATTACGGAAACCTCAACATTACGAAGACTAAGCCCCATAATTTCCTTTACCCACGTTTCGTTTGTAACGATAGGAACCAAGGATGGACGAATATCAGTAATAGTATGTCCCACTTTTTCGGCTAAAACGTAACCATCACCAGTAGAGCCTGTCAATGGATAAGATGCACCACCAGTACAAATAATAGCAGCATCACAAGCATATTGTTCCTTATCCGTTGTAACACCAACTACACGATTTTCCTGTACAGTAATCGATATAACAGGTTCATTTAAATGAACTTGAACATTATACTTTTTTAGGATTTTCATAAAGATATTGCGAACTTCTAATGCAGAATCGGATTCAGGAAACACTCGTCCCCCACGTTCTACTTTAGTTTTTAACCCCCAGCTATGCAATAGGTCCAGAAGATCCTCATTACTAAAGCGTTCATAGGCACCGTACAAGAACTTACCATTACCAGGCGTATTTTTTATAAATTCGGTCATATCTGCACTATTCGTAATATTACAGCGACCTTTACCGGTAATGCCCATTTTCTTGCCAACCATATTCATTTTTTCCAATAAGATGACGCGTGCTCCTTCACGGCCTGCTATAACAGCTGCCATTAGACCTGCCGCACCACCGCCAATGACTATGATTTGCTTCATGCCTTATCTGTCCCCAATGCTTTTAGTGCTTTTACTTCACGAATTGTTAGTTGACGAGAAGCGCCTCGTTTCACACCACCTAAAGTAAGACCAGCATACGCAATACGTTTTAAATTATGAATACGATAGCCAAAGTGTTCAAACATACGGCGAACTTGACGATTACGACCTTCATGAATTGTAATTTCTACTTCATGTACACCATTATGATCATCAAAACCTAAATCTACAATTGTTGCAGGTGCAGTTATACCATCTTCAAGCTCTACACCATTTGCAATAATTTGTAAATCATCATCGCGAACACGACCTTTGATACGAACTTCATAAGTCTTTTCAACGCCTTTAGATGGATGTGTTAGATTTTGTGCCAACTCTCCATCATTCGTAAGCAGTAACAAACCTTCTGTATATAAATCGAGACGACCAATAGGGTAAATTCTTTTCGTTTCATTTTTTATATAATCTAAAACCGTTTCTCGACCTTGAGGCTCAGACACAGATGTAATGACCCCCTTTGGCTTATTTAACAAATAATATACTGGTTTCTCTTGGGCCAATAATTGGCCATTAACCTTAACCTTATCTTTTTGTGGATTAATTTTGACCCCTAATTCGGTTACCTTGCGACCATTGACCTGTACTTTACCTTCTGTAATTAGTTCTTCTGCCTTACGCCGTGATGCAATACCACAACTGGCAATATATTTTTGTAATCGTTCCATGCTATCCTTCTGTTTCCGAAACTTCTTGATGTAAGGCTTCTATCGATTCTACACCAGCACTTCTCAAAAATTCATCAGTCGTGCCATATAGAATCGGTCTACCTACAGTATCCTTATGACCTAATTCAGCTATAAGAGATCGAGTTAATAATTGTTTTATAATTTTATCGCTATTTACACCGCGCACCTCTTCGATTTCAGCCTTTGTAATAGGCTGCTTATAGGCGATAACAGCTAATGTTTCCATAGCCGCATTAGATAATTTATCTTCTCTTTTACGAATATGCCCAACATAATCAGCACATTCAACAGCGCTTACTAATTCAACACCAGCTCCAGATATACGTATTCGAATACCTCGATTCTGTTCTTCTAGTTCTCGTTGTAATTCTTCTATATATTTTTGTGTCGCCTCTGTGGAAAGCCCAAACACTTCTGCTAACATATCTATCGATATAGGCTTTGCCGATGAAAACAAAACGGCTTCTAAATGCATCGTTGGTAAGCTCATATGGCCCCCTTTCTACACGGCCCTCTCTAAGGTAGCAGTGAATATAATATCATCATCTTCATAGCGCATTTCCATAACTTGTTGTTTTAATAATTCTAAAACAGCCATAAAGATAGTTACCATACCACTTTTCGTTTCAATTGCTACTAATAACTCCCTAAAATATAGACATTCGCCACGATGTATACGACTAGACAAGGATATAATCATGTCCTCTAAACTATACGTATCCTTTTCAACCTTTACCTCACGAATTGTCTCTTCTTCTGGTAACTCTTTAGCCCGTTTTATAGTTTGATAAAAAATTTGATATAACTGTGAAAGTTCCAAATTATATACACTATCTAATCCAAGCACACTCGTTTCTTCAGGACGACTAAATATATTCGCAGATACAGCGGTACGCTCCATTAATAGAGATGTAATATCCTTAATTTTCTTAAATTCTACTAATTTTGCTACCAACTCGTCACGTGGATCCTCTGCTTCATCAGGCTCAGGTTCAGCCTTAGGTAATAACATGCGTGATTTAATCTGTAATAAGGTAGATGCCATAACAAGAAATTCACTACTATAATGAATATCAAAATGGTTCCAATTGTCTAGATATGCCAAGTATTGACTCGTTATTTCAACGATAGGAATATCGGTAATTTCTATTTTATGTTTTTCAATGAGATGCAAGAGCAGATCAAGGGGACCTTCAAAAACGTCCAACTTGTAGTTATAATCTCCCATAAAACCCAATCCTCAGAAAAAATGTTTTTAACTATATAATTATAAAGCATTTATAGTAGTACTTTCAAATAATTGTTTTTTTTACACTCATCTGCTATCTTTATTATTGTAATTATTTTATATTAAAAAAAGATATGTTATTGTGTATTCCTTTTAGAGAGGATTTATTATGTCATCGAGTGTGAGGCAAATTGGGCGAAATCCAATTTTTCGCTTTGGTATTATAGGTATTGTTTTATATATCATCTTATTTTTAATTTATGAGCCCATAACCTTAGGGCTTGATGTAGAGGATATTACGATTTTAGCTGTACCAACAATTGTAGGTACCTTTTTATTTCAATATTTTATGGGGTGTACCGTTTTCCACAGGCCTTTTTTAGGGTATGGCCTAGTCGGAATCTTATGGGCACTTACCTTTCCTCTTTTATTCCATTGGTCCTATGTGAAGCCATTATACTTCTATGAATTTGCTAATGATTTTTTATTTGGCTTATTAATTTTCATGGGATTATCAGGCATTCAGTTTTTACTGAACCAAACAAATCGCTTCCATAAAACAACATCCTTAATCATGGCTATCATTTCCATGATCTTGAGCTTAATACCATTCTTACAAATTGGCTATTACATGACTACTTGGCATTGCTTAACGCCAGCCAGTCTGCTAGCCGTATATATGACCAATCCAGAAGAAGCATTTGGTTTTTTAAAGAATGCAGCTGGAATACCTGGTCTTATAGCAATAAGTATTGGTCTTATCTTATGGACTTATTTATTGTACTGGTCTAACTTAGGGATGAAAGCAGTAGTAAACTTAAATACTACACGCCCTATGCGCTCAGCTATGCTTATCGCATCCCTTGTAGCTTTTTTAGTATATGTACCATTCTTCTTGTTCCCACAAACCTGTATTGTGGCGAACTGGATTGCTGCAGGCGATTATGTAAAACAAATGCAACAATATAATGATAATCACCACTTAGTATTTGATTCCTTTAATTTAGACACAAAGGAAACAGCGGTGAACAAAACACCTGGTACTATTATTCTAGTCATTGGAGAATCTAGTTCTCGAGATTATATGAAAGTATATAATCCAAACTTCCCATATGACGATACTCCATGGCAAGGCAATATGCGTTCGGACAATAAAGACTTTGTCTTCTTTGATAATGCCTATTCATCCTACGTACAAACAGTACCAACCTTGGAGCGTGCACTATCTGAACGAAATCAATATGATGATAAACCATTTCTTGATTCAGCCAATATCTTAGATATTGCTAAAAAAGCGGGATACACGACTTCTTGGTTTAGCAATCAAGGTGTATTCGGTGAATATGATACAGCTATTTCATTAATGGCTAAGACTGCAGACACAACAAAATGGGCCCATGAATCTTATGCATTCTCAGATCGATATGATGAAGCTCTATTGCCATTATTAGAAACTGTAGATCCTACCAAAAACAACTTTATCGTTATACATATTATGGGTAGTCATATTTATTACAATGACCGTTACCCTCATGAATTTAGCAAGTGGAAACAAGGTCCGTATCCTGATGGTCAAGAAGCATATGCTAACAGCCAATTATACACAGACTGGTTATTACAACAAATTTACAATTATGGCAAAGACAAATTAAACTTACAAGCCATGGTGTATTTCTCCGATCACGGTGAAAGTTTAGACAAATCGCATAACCCTGATACATTTGATTTTGTTATGACACATATTCCATTCTGGGTATACCTATCTCCACAATATCGCTCAACCTATCCACAGACTGCTGAGGTACTTGCAAAACACGAGCATCAATTCTTTACTAATGATTTGCTATACGATACATTAGTTGGTCTCATGCATGCTCCAAGTCAACGATATGATGCAACACGAGATTTTAGTAATGCTCAATATCGATTTAATCTACATAACTTAACTACATTACTTGGTGAACAACCATTAGCAAATGATCCTGTTAATGCAAACAAGTAGTCTTTAATTAATATTGTAGCCATTATTTTTCTATTATATTGAGTTATTTTACCAGTAAAATAACTTGATATAATCAAAAAGAGATGAGTTAAACTCATCTCTTTTTTTCTGCAAGTAAAAGCTCTATATCATTTTCAGTATAAATTGTTATATTCTTTTCAAGTAGAGCCTCTACAGTACATCCATGGCCATTTTTCATTGTTCTAGTAAAAGTTCCATCATAAATGCGCTTATATCCACAGCTAGGACTTTTCGCCTTCATCAAAGCTTGCTTGCAACCATATTTTAGTGCAATATCAACTGTTAATTGAGCACCTCTTACAAACTCATCGGTAACATCAGCTCCATTAACAGTACATATACGTTCACCCTGCCGCTCCGCAGGATCACGAGGCGTACTAAGTCCCCCTAACACTTCCGGACATACAGGTACTAATTCATAATATTCCTTTAGAGCCTCTATCGTTTCTATATAATTGTCTTTGCCATCATATCGACAAGGTACACCAAATAGGCATTCACTAATTAATAACTTAGGTTTCTTATTCATAGATTTATCTATCTCTTATATATTTATACGTAACTTATAGTAATAATTTTCACAAATCGTTTTAATTGTATATAAGAAAAAAAGACTAACCCAAAGTTAGTCTTAATTGGTGCCGAGGACCGGAATCGAACCGGTACGGTTGTTTCCAACCGACGGATTTTAAGTCCGTTGCGTCTGCCTGTTCCGCCACCCCGGCATGGGTAACGATTGTGGAGGCGGCACCCAGAATCGAACTGGGGAATAAAGGTTTTGCAGACCTCTGCCTTACCGCTTGGCTATGCCGCCATATAAAATTGGAGCGGGAAACGAGATTCGAACTCGCGACCCCCGCCTTGGCAAGGCGGTGCTCTACCGCTGAGCTATTCCCGCATATAAATGGTGCCTCAGGACAGAATCGAACTGTCGACACACGGATTTTCAGTCCGTTGCTCTACCAACTGAGCTACCGAG